>Ga0209800_10000014_pt1 | contig 593747 bp, 606 predicted proteins | sample Higcelweek8metaG_FD_187174 | JGI IMG/M metagenome (GOLD analysis project Ga0209800, IMG submission 187174) | Freshwater pond sediment microbial communities from the University of Edinburgh, under environmental carbon perturbations - High... | ecosystem: Environmental > Aquatic > Freshwater >...
CGCTAAACCTACTTAGTTTTCAATGATCGCAAACTCAAACTCTAAACCTTAACTCAAGGCCTATCAGCGTTTGTGGACGGGAATTATAGGGGAAATTATCAAAGATGTCAAGAGGTTTTTGAAAGAATTTACAAAAAAGTGAAAAGAATCACTTTTTAGTTGTAGCTGATCGATACATAGCCCGTTTCAGGCCGTATAGTTATAGTAGCATTTCCCTCAGTTTGATGTTCTAATGATATGGTGCAATTCGTTGTTAATAGATGAGAATACGGATTTGGGTTAGGAAGAGGAGTTTGTGCATAGGGTCTTCCTAAATTATCAAAAAGTATATCAATATTACCTGCATCACAGTTTGATCCAATGGCAACAATTTTATATTGCTTTGTAAGATTAACTTTCTCTGTCCCACGATCATCTCCTGTATCGTAAAGCATTTTATGGCTGAACGGGTCAATTGCCGGTTCACTGTTCCCTGTTGCATCTATATTATTACATCGATTTTTATCGGAAAATACAACATACTGTTTTTCTCCTAGAAGGGTAAAAAATCGAATTCGCCACCAACTTTTATACCATTGCCCGGGGAAAGCTGTAGCGCATCCATTTTGATCATATGTAGAATCTGTCGGATCAAACTTATCGTCAATCATTGCAAGATGCTGCGTATACCGAATATGAGCGGCCACTTGTTCAGCGGCCCGTTGCAATTGATTGGATTTAAAATCCGGCATGGCGAGCACTGCCAAAATACCTATTACTATAATAACAAATACCAATTCCAGCATCGTGAACGCAGATCGTTTCATAATTGAAACCTTTAGAAAACAAAATTCATTAAAAAACGATTATAACAAAAGAAAGAAGATTTTGAGAGAAGGGATTGTATTCCCTGACGGGAATACAAATAAAGATTAAATTTCGTCTGCGAGTTCGACGTTGTAGAGAATATCGTCTGTCGGGTGGCGATACATCGGCATACCGAGACGTTTTTCATCAAGAATATGTCCGATGAATCCGATAGAGCGGCCGACAACGAAGAATGCGTTCAACGCACCCGCTTCGATAAATCCGTCGATCTCATCTTCAGAGTATCCGAGTGCGCGCCACATATCGACCATCAAGATACCGATCGTACCGTCAACGTTTAAGATAAGATTGTCTTTTTTAGACGTCGTCAACTTTTCAACTTCAAGAGCGAAATCAAGCAAAGGCGTGCTTGGGAAATGCTCAGCCGCATATTTTTTGAGTCCCGATACACGAAGATCCGGGTTACGCACCGATTTGATACGGTGACCGATACCAGAAATGGTTTTACCCTCTTTTTTCATGTAATCGATGAATTCAGCCGGAGACATTCCACGGTCATTGGCGTATTTGAAATATTTTGCCGCATCGTCAATCGCTCCGCCGAAACGCGGTCCGATAGTCAACAAACCGGTTACCAATGAGCTGATAACATCTTTACCGGCACGTGCAGTTACTTTTGCATTGTGCGCACCTGATACGGCAGGACCGTGATCTGCAACCGTTTTGATTACCGTCTCAAGGTAATCCGTCGCCCATTTAGGATAACGTTTTTTGAACCAAAGGAGTGAAATAACATCACCTATACCGAAACCGGTTTCAGGAGTAGCAACGGAGCTGATCGGATAACCCGCATAGGTCGCTTCATCACCACGGTCATCAGAGATCGTACAAATAAACTCTTTTTTACGGCGTACTTTTGGAACTGAACGCAATTCAGGCTCAACGATTTCACCGATAGTGCCAGCTGCACGAAGTTTTCCGTAAACTTCTGCAATCGTGTGTGGAAGATCGTTGAAACTCGCAGGAACATAAATGCCCGCTGCCGCCATTGCTTCATTTTTTGCCGCTGCCGTTTCCGCATCCGCATTAGCCGAAGCACCTGCGTGACCGAATTGGACACCTGAGCTGAAATGTTTAGCGATTGTACCGATACACCATGCGATGATCGGTTTTTTGATCTTGCCCGATTTTACCGCTTCGATCACTTTATATTCTTCAGTACCTCCGACTTCACCGAGAAGAACCATGTATTTTACTTCAGGGTTGCTCTCCATACGAAGAAGGTTGTCAATGAATACGGAGCCGACAAATCGGTCACCACCGATTGCGACACCCTCAGCAATACCGTCGGCATTGATCGAGATGATGTTAGAAAGCTCGTTGAACAAACCGCCAGAACGAGTTACCAATCCGCATGAACCTGCACGGTGTAATTTAGAGTTAATGATGTTTTCGATCGTTCCGCCGACGTTTGCAATTTTAAATCCGCCCGGAGCAATACCGCCGACCGTAGCCGGTCCGATTACAACCACACCCGCGTCTCGAGCAGCTTGGTTCATTTTACGTGCAAGACGCTCAGGGATACCCTCAGCGGTAACCATAACGGTTTTGAATTGGCCTTTGATAGCGATCGCTTCCATGGTAACATCGTACGCCGTACGAAATGAACCGAAGTTTAGAAGAACATCCGCATTAGGAAATGCTGCCGCTGCATCGGTAGTATTACGGAAAACCGGAACCATGATCTCATCGGGACCGTAGAAAAATTTCTCGAATTTATTCCCGGATGTCGGAGCAACAATCGCCGCCACCGAAGGCTTTGAGCGGTTGATAACATAATCGTAATCCAACATACGTTGGATAGCGCTTGCGTTGTTGTTCCAAAAAATTGCTTGTGTATCTTTGGTAAATAAAGCACCCATATTTTTCTCCTTACTTCTCTAGAGCCATACGTACGATATCCGTTACGTGTGTTTCTGGCCCATAAACTTCGATATAGAGACCCAATCGGTCTGCCGCTTCTTTGATGTCTTTCAAACCTTTTTCATAGTTCGGTCCGCCGCGGCGTACGTAAATGCGAGTTCCGACCGCTTTCATTTTGTCCGCATAGGTTTCAAACGATTGGATAATTCCGGTAAATGTTTTCGCGACATCGGTAAAGTTTGCAATCGCACCGCCGATGATCAAAATTTTGTCACGCCCTTTCGGATCTTTATGACGAGTCATTAGATCAAGAACCGTATCCGCATAGAATTTAGTCTCACCCGTAGTCGGTCCGCCGGAGTACTCACCGTAGTTCGCAAGATCGGCAACGTTTCCTGAAAGGTCTGCGATCGTGTCGGCATAAACAACCGATGCTCCGCCGCCCGCAACCATCGTCCAAATGCGTCCCATCGGATTAAGGATAGTAAGTTTCAATGAAGCACCCGATTTAGAGTCCGCTTCGGCGATCGCTTTTTCTTCCGGAGATTGATCTTCCATACCGAATGCCGTCGGGAATTCCGCACCGCACCATGCATCACCCATCATGAAGCCGGCCGTATCATCAAGGCGTGCTACAAGGTCAAGGATGTGCATATCGTTACCGATCATAACAATCGGGTTAATTTCAAGGTAAGCGAAGTTCAAATCACGATAAAATTTATAAAATTGTTCTGCGAATGTGATAAAACGCTCTTTGTTTTCCGCAGGAATTCCCGCAGGAACGTTTGCACGGATCAAATGAGCGATATTTGCATCATCCATCGTAATAGGAATCGTTACTTCATTAACTTTCTCTTCCCATCCTTCTTCAACTTCCATACCGCCCTCAGCCGATAGATAAAGAACATCGTCTTCACCGACCGTCGTTGCAGAGATATAGTACTCTTGATCCTGAGAGTGTGGAGTGAACGGCTCAATGATAAAGTGTGTCAATGTTCCGTGTTGTCCTGAGAGAAGCGTCGTTTCGTGAGAAATTTTTTCGTCAATCCATTTTGCCGCATCTTCAAGAGTTACATCGCCCGGTTTGTTAGTTTTGAATAATACCAAGTCATTTTTACCGCGTTTACCGAATAACATATCCGGTTTAGCAACCAAAGCTTCTTGTTTCAACCATTCAAAACCGTGTTTTTGCGCACATGCACGTAATTCATCACCATTGGTTACCAATACTGATTTAAAACCGTAATGAAACCCACTGAAGTATTTTTCCCAATGTTTAGAGAAAATTGCTTTACCGTCGTATTCACGAATCGCTCTTTGAGCCATTGCAACTCCTTCGAAAATCTATTTAACGAAAATTATATCACTTATAGGGAATTTGAATGACTTCTAAGGGGATTTAAAAAAAAGAAGATGATTATTTGTTTACTTTTGTAACATATGCTTTATAGATCGGTGTATTTATGTAACTAATTGTAACTTTTATGGCCCCTTCAACCTTTTCGCTGCCTAATCGATAATCTTCACAGTGGGTGATTCCGTAAAAACGCAGTCGTAATTGGAGCTTTTCATTGTCTGCATCTACGCAGTGAATATGATTCCGATGCAATTGGTTTGAGAGTTCTTTGACGGCATGCATCGAATAGGAAAAATGATGGGTCGGATTTTTTATAAAACGGTAAAAATAGTGGTTAAAAAAGACGGCCAACGCATTCAATATCAAAAGGAAAAATGCACTGTAAAAAAGGATGCGGTACCGTCTTCTAAATTCGCGCAAGCGAATTCGATAGGTGTGTAAAAAAGTTTGTGCCGCAAGAGGTAACGCTAAAAGCAAAAACGGTGCAAATGTCTGCACTTCCACTTTTTGACGAAACGAAAGGAGCAATGAAATGAGAAACGCACTCATGGAAATCATCCAAATCAAATCCCACTCTTTAGCTATCATCCGACGGTAAAGGACATAAAACAGATAGATAAACACTATAGGAGAAAAAATAGCCGTATAGACTCCCAAAACATCCAAAAAACGGCTTTCGGGCAGTCCTCCGATATGAATTCCGTACAAATAGAGAGATACGGATAATGAAATTAATCCCACCCCGATATAAATGTACTCTTTTCGATAAACGCCATACATAGCTATTGCAAAAAACAGATAAGCAAATGCCGGATCGATACCGACGAGAAACGGAACCAACCCTAACGCATAGCGGCCGTAGTTCAGATACAGATATCCGAAGAGAAAAAGCGACGCGATGACCAGTCCGGCATTATCTACCACCAATGCCGCACTGGTTACACCGGGCAAAAGGACATAAATAAGAATAATCCATAATCGATCGCCCGTACGCGAAACATAATGTTTGGATATACCGTAAAGCAACAGGGCAGAGAGCAGATGCAAACTGATCATCGGCACTCTGAGCGCATAATCGTTTTGTCCGAAGAAATGGAGAGAAGAAGAGATCAGAAGCTGAAGCGCTGAGGGTTCACCGTACAAAATTTTTGCTTCGTGAACGCCGATGGAAAGTCCTTTAACCTGCAACAGCAAGATTAAAAAATTAATCCCCAGTATTAAGGATAAAAAGGCCTTTTCTCTCATAGTTTCAAAAAGTTGTTCAGTATCTCATGTCCGAATTCGCTCATAATCGATTCAGGGTGAAACTGAACGCCGTAAATCGGTTTATCCTTGATCTCCAATGCCATAATCTCATGATCATCTTCACTGTAAGCCGTCGGAATAATCACTTCCGGTAGATTCTCCTGCTCTACAATCAAAGAGTGGTAGCGGGTAGCGATAAACATCTCAGGGAGTTTATGAAAAATCGGGCTCTCCCCTTCCCTCACCATCTTCGAGGTTTTACCGTGCATCATACGCCCTGCCCGTACCACATTCCCGCCGAACGCCTGTGCAATACTTTGATGACCCAAACAGATGCCGAGGATAGGAACTTTATCGGCAAAGTGGCGAATGACATCGAGCGTTACTCCCGCATCATTAGGCGTTGCAGGGCCCGGAGAGATGATGATCTTTTCCGGATGAAGCGCTTCAATCTCTTCGACACTCATCTCATCGTTTCGGATGATTTTCAAATCGGCTCCGAGTTCCAAGCAATACTGCACAATGTTATAGGTAAAACTGTCATAATTGTCGATCATTAATATCATTGTGTTTCCCTTACCATGCTTTAATAGTATTATACAAGCTATCGCGCTCAATCGGCTCAAATCCGCTGTTTTTAATTAAGGCGACAAACTCTTCGAGATTTACACCGTACGCACTTTTGGCTCCGGCAGCGGAGTTAATCGATTCGCGTTCAATCGTACCGTCGAGGTCGTTTGCCCCGAATTCCTGTGCGACAAGCGCCAGATTAACCGTCGAAGTGACCCAGTACGCTTTGAGATTGGGAACATTATCGAGAACAATTCGGCTGATTGCCATCGTTTTAAGAATTTCATGCGCCGTAATCGGCTCTTTGACATTCAAAAAGTTATTTTCCATCTGATACACAAGAGGGATAAAACAGTTAAATCCTCCCGTCACGTCTTGCAAATCACGGATACGGATCATGTGATCGATCCGGTGCAAACGCTCTTCGACATGACCGAAAAGCATCGTCACGTTACTTTTCATCCCCCGTTCATGCCATTTTCGGTGAATTTCGAGCCACTGTTGCGAATTGACTTTCCCTTTGCAGATGTAATCACGTACTTTCTCGTCAAAAATCTCGGCACCGCCTCCGGGCATCGAATCGACCCCGTTAGCGATCATCAAATCAATAATTTCATCGTAGCTTTTGCCGTACTCTTCGGCGAGAAAATGGACCTCTGCCGCCGTAAGCGCTTTGATATGGAGCTGCGGATGGCGCGCTTTGATCTTGCTAAATACTTCCAGATACCACTCTAACCCCGTGTCGGGATTATGGGCGGAGACGATGTGTACCTCTTTGATATCCCGCTCAACGATATCGTCGGTAATCGCCAAAATCTCTTCATGACTCATCGTATAAGGGTTCGGATTTTTACGGCTGGCACTGTAGGCGCAGAATTTACAGACGTCTTTGCAGATATTGGTCGGATTGATATGGCGGTTGATATTAAAATAGGTTTGTTTGCCGTGCAACGCTTTTCGGCGTTCATCGGCTAGGTCACCGAGAGTAAAAAGATCTAAATCATACAAAGCAACCGCTTCATCGAAACTCAGCCTCTCATGATTTTTTACTTTATCAATTAAATTCATTTAAAAATCTTTTAGGAATATATTTGACGCGCATTATAGCAAATGTTTTTTAGGGCTATCTACTTAATCTTTTTCTTTATTTAATTCAAAATCTCCAACGCAAAACAGTCTTACTTTCTCAAATTCGCTATTCTAAACAATTCTTCATTCGACATTTTTGCAAATTTTTCAGAGGCTATCTTATAATCAATCATATTATATAAAACGTTTTTATGAAATATATGACTTTTTAAAATTTGACCATTAAACCAAATACATTCAACCATATCATTATCTTGTTCTCTATTTACATTCATTTCAGGTGAGTCTCCACCTTTAAGCTTAACGACTGAACCAATTGTAATTTCTGTTGACATATTTGTTATCCTTTAAAATAGAATATCTTCACTTCTTGCCGTAATAAAATCCTTATACTGCTTTATTTCAATAAACCTCATCATGACTGCCAATATCCATCAAAATGATTTGTTCCTCTCTTATAACAATCGTCACAACAATACGGTATTCATACGTGAGTCGGCAGGCGTGATATTTGGAAAGTTCCCCTTTGAGCTTATGCGTTTTAAGAGCTGGGGAAAAAGGATCGGATTGAAGCATCTCAATGACTTCTGCGAATCTAGGGAGCAAGTCATGATGTTTTTTAAAGAATTTTTGTGCCGTCCGTTCAAATGCTTCCGTTTGATCGATTGTGTACATTTAACTGACGTTTTTTGTTAATTTTTCCAAATCAAAGGGTTTAGTTTTCCCCTCATTGACCTCATTTTCAGAGATACGTAAGCGTTCTAAAAATTCTAACCGTTCATTATTTATGATAGCAATCTCATCTTTTTTGAAATGGGATAACAACCACATAAATTTTTCGCTGACACTCTCTTGCACTTCTAAAGTTATCGTTTGCATAATAACTCCTCCTTGGAGGGATTTGAGACAATTATAGCACAATTGCCATTGCATGATTTTTTACCAATCAAATAACACAGTACAGTTTTTATTCGATTTTTTGGCACAATAAAGCGCTTTGTCGGCACGTCCGATAAGGTCATCCAATGTATCCCCCTGCTGATGGACCGTCACTCCGACACTCACGGTAACATGGACGTTTTTACCCGAATATATCAGACGGCTTTTTTCGATTTTTAAACGAATTTTATCGGCAATCGCCTGTGCCTGCGCCACATCGCAACGGTTAAGAACGACGGCGAATTCTTCTCCTCCGAAACGGTAAACTTTATCTCCGGCGCGGATCATCCCTTTTATCGTCTGGGCAATAAAATAAAGGACTTTATCTCCCGCCACATAACCGTATTCATCGTTTAAAAATTTAAAATTGTCTATATCCATCATCATGAGCACCATGGAGAGCTGTTTGCCCGCACCCGCTTCGATTGAAGATTCAATATCCTCGGAAAAACCTTGGCGGTTTCCGACTTTGGTCAACGGGTCGGTCGTCAGGGCGCAACGGGCCTCCTGAAGCTCTTTCGTCAGATGATTAATCTGTAACTGAGCTTTGCCGAGTTCATCAGACATCGTTTGATTAAGAGCACTCAACCCTTCGATAAACGTCACGAATTTATCGGCTGACTCGGAGGAAGCGGTATCGATGTATTGGCGCTGCAGCTCAGCAACGGATGCTATGCCCGAATGCGCTTGGATAAAAGAGACAACGGAATGTTCAACCATATCAAGATATTTGGTTACATCTTCTTTTGAATCGCCGAGAACTTTTTGATCTACATTCTCCTGATCTTTACGGAGCCGTTCATCGGCAATTTCTGAAAAAAGCTGATCAAAAAACTTTTTATATTGTGACGGATACGGAGGAATTTTGGTGGAACGCAATAAACCCATCGCATGATCATGAATTTCTAAAACTTTCTGATAAATACTACTGCTATCCATCCTACCGAACCCCCTCTTTAATGAATAATTGTATCATTATTTTATCAACGCGTCCCATTTCTAAAATCACCGTTTACGACTACAACTCTTTGCTTCTTTTTTAACCCTGTCATAACGCCAAAAAAAAATGATTATACGCTACAATAAAATAAAAAGTAGACCCCATGAGCATTACAGAACAGATTGAAGACCTCATCGAACGCCGGGCGAGTGATTTTGAGATATCCAAGCTCTTTAAATTTTATATATCCGATTATACGAACTCTCTTCCCGAACTTTTTGAGCGCAATCAAGGAAAAGACTTTCTCGTTATCCATACTAAAACACTCGATTCGATTATCTCCCTGATGTATAAAACGGTGCTGCGCCGGCTTTTCGGCAACTATTTGCCGATGCGCAGTTCGATTCCTGTCGCGTTTATTGCACTCGGCAGTTACGGACGTGAACAGCTGTGTGTCCACAGCGATATCGATCTTATGATTGTTTATGAAAAAAACGACGGCTATAACACCTCTGCCATTATCGAAAAATTTCTCTATCTGGCATGGGACGCGGGACTAAAACTGGGACATCGCGTCCATGAAGCGGGCGATTTGCTGGGTGCATCACGCGAAGACATTACGATAAAAACGGCTATGATGGAATCGCGTCTTATTATCGGTTCCCCTTTTACCTGGAGCACAGTACAAAATAAACTCACGGCTATCCGCCACGACAACCCCAAAGAATTTATTATGGCCAAAATCGAGGAAGCCGATGCCCGCCGACGTAAATTTCCGTTTTCGATGCAGCCTCAGATAAAAGAGGGGGTAGGAGGATTACGGGATTCGCAGCTGCTGTATTGGATTGCCAAAACCATTTACGGAGTCAACAGTCTTAAAGAGTTGAGCGGAAAACTTTTTAATGATGATCAATACCGTGAATACCGCATCGCATTAGAACTTTTGTTTCGTGTTCGGAGTGCTCTGCATTTGCTCAGCGGAAAACAGCAAGACCAGCTCGTCCTCGATTATATGCCGCGTATCGCTCAAATGCTCGGGTTCTCTGATGAGCGCAAACTGGTCAGCCGTCTGTTGGAAGCGCAATGGCGGATAAACAACTTCACGCAGATTTATGTCAAAAAAATGGCACGTCTCTACCTTCATGATGCATCACAGGTTTCCGTTCTCCGGTCTGGGAGAGTACAAAAAGGATTTTACCGTGTCGACGATGCATTATACGCCTCTTATAACATTGCGACCCCTTCGATCGATTTCCTTTTGGAACTGCTTGTAAACTTAGACGACCGTGAATGGATATTTGACTCAAGCGTCCTTTTCCATTTCACTTATACCGCTATTAAACATCCGCTAAGGGCTAAAACCTATACGTTGCTGCGCAAACTTTTTGAACGACGCCATTTTTATGTCATTGCAAAACTTTTTTATGATGCGGGAATATTGCATCACCTTATCGGCGCCTTTAAAAAAGTCCTTCATTTACCGCAGTTTGACGGCTATCACCATTATCCGGTCGATTTACACTCCATTAAATGCATTGAAGCCCTTGAAAATATTAAAGATCCGTATGTCGAAGCACTCTATCTGCCTTTGAGTACATCGGATAAAGTCCTTCTAAAATCCGTAATATTACTTCACGATACAGGCAAAGGGCGAAAACAAGATCACTCGGAAGTGGGTGCAAAACTCATCATCCCTTTTCTCAAAAATCTCAAACTCCCCTCCCAGCAATTGGATCGGGGAGCATTGCTCGTCCGCCATCACGTATTAATGAGCAATGTCGCCTATCGCGAAAACCTTTATAACGAAAAAACGCTCTACCAATTTATGTCCAAAGTCAAAACTCCTGAAAACTTGACTTTGCTTTACATCTTGACCTATGCCGATATCAACGGTGTAGGAAGCGGAACCTATACCAGTTTCGGCGCCAATTTGCTTCATGAACTGTATGAAGCTTCTCTTGAAATAGCTTCCCAGAATGATCGGATCACCGATGCCATTAAGCGGGTCAATAAAGAAAAACGTCTTAATCACGATCCTGACTTTTGCCTGCTTTCAAAAAGTGAACAGAAAAAAGTGCTCTCTATCGAATCGAATCTTTTCTTTTTTAAACACACCCCAAGTGAGATTGTCAATATCTCCAAAGAGGCGTTTGAATGCCAAACTTTCACTTATCAGCTCAATATCGAAGGGGGACTGGTTATCCATATCTTCCGCCGTATCCCTTTGAATCTCGGCTATCTGCTCGGAAAACTCAGCTATCTGGATGTCGCGTCAATGGATATTTTCACCCTGTTCGACGGCATCAAATACTTTAAGATCGAATTCTTGCAACGCCCGTTAGAGGGGACGATGGAGCAGATTGAAATTATTGTCGAAGAGGCGTTTGATATGACAAAAAAACTCAACCTCCCAAAACCGCTTATCAAACCTAACGAAATTACCCTCGATTGCGAGCACTCCATCCATTACGCACAGCTTAACCTCAACACAACGAATCAACGGGGCCTTTTAGCCTATTTCGTCCAATGTTTCGATGAAGCACAGATCAATATCGCCACCGCAAAAATCCATACCAATAAAAATATGGCACGAGACCACTTCTTAATTGAAAAACAAAACAGGATGTGCGATAATGCGCGCGAAATAATTGCAAAATTGGTAGGAGAGTAACTATGTGCGGTATTGTTGGCTACATCGGAGTCAAACCGGTTAAAAAAATATTGATCGACGGACTTCGCGAGCTTGAATACCGCGGTTATGATTCTGCAGGAATCGCCGTATTGCAAGAGGGCAATTTTTCCCTTTTCAAAGCGGTAGGGAAACTGGTCAATCTCGAAGAAAAAGCCCAAAATTATGAGAGTACGGGATTCTCGGTCGGGATCGGTCATACCCGCTGGGCAACCCACGGCAAACCGACCGAACTTAATGCCCATCCTCATCTTGGGCAAAACTCCTATGTTGTTCACAACGGTATTATCGAAAACTATCAAGAGCTCAAAACGATGCTGACCGCTCAAGGGATACAGTTTTTGAGTCAAACCGATACCGAAGTGATCGTCCATCTCTTCGAATATCAGCTTAAAACGGCTGCCACTCCGTTCGATGCGTTTCAACAAACCCTTTCCCAACTTCACGGAGCGTATGCAATTTTACTTGTTAATGCCGATGCTGAGGGGACAATTTTCTTCGCCAAGCACGGTTCTCCGATGATTATCGGCCGTAATCGCGAAAACGAAACCCTTTTCGGCTCTTCCGATGCCGCACTCATCGGCAAATGCCATGAAGTCATTTACCTTGAAGACGGCCATTACGGTTATGCATCCGCCGATACCGTTGCCCTGTTTGACGAAAATAACAATCCGGTGGTTCTCCGATACACTCCCCTCTCTGAAAATAAACTTTCCGCCCAAAAAGAGGGCTTTAGATTTTTCATGGAAAAAGAGATTTACGAGCAAAGCCGAGTACTCGCCGATACGTTGCTAGGACGATTGCGGGATGAGAGCGTCTATTTCGAAGAGCTTGATAATAATTTGTTTGAGGGGATTAACGAGATTAAACTCTGTGCCTGCGGTACCAGCTATCATGCCGCTCTCGTCGCCAGCTATCTGTTTGAACGCCACTCAAAAATCCGTGTATCCGTTGAAATTGCCAGCGAATTTCGCTATCGCGAGCCGTTTTTGACCTCTGATACCCTCTTTATCGTCATAAGTCAAAGCGGTGAAACCGCCGATACCCTAGAAAGTCTCAAAATGGCTAAACGAAGCGGCCTTAAAACAATGGTGATCTGCAACGTCGACAACTCCTCTATGGTCAGGCTGGCAGATGCTTCTATCCTTACCCGTGCGGGAATCGAAAAAGGGGTCGCCTCTACTAAAGCCTTCGCAACACAAGTCTGCGTTCTGTGGATGTTGAGCCTCTATTTGGGTGATACCCGAAAAACACTTTCTAAAGACGACATTAAGCGCCAAATCCATCTCTTACGCACCCTCCCCTCAACCGTCAATGTCGAGAATGTTTTACATGAGCAGCTTCGCCGCCTCTCTAAACGCTACCTTCACGGACACGGCTTCTTTTTTATCGGACGGGATGTTTTCTATCCTCTAGCACTTGAGGGGGCGTTAAAACTCAAAGAGATCTCCTATCTGCATGCGGAAGGGTATCCGAGCGGCGAGATGAAACACGGTCCGATTGCTCTGGCGGATCCCGAGCTTTTCACCATTGCCCTGCTTCCGCAGCATATGCTTTACGATAAAACCAAAAGCAATATTGAGGAGCTCAGTGCACGCGATTCGACGATCTGCTCCATCAGCCCTCTCGATTTTGACAAAGCGGATGATCATATCCGAACTCATTTACATGAAGATTATATGTGTGAGTTTTTTGAGATGATGGTCGTCTTACAGCTCCTGTCCATGGAGATCGCCATCCGTCTGGGCAATGATGTCGATATGCCTCGAAACCTTGCAAAAAGCGTTACGGTCGAATAAACCGTAGCCTTTATACTCTTCTTTCATCTATTTTTAAAATTTATTTAGATAATGTAGTTACTTTAGAAGTCTTTTTGTTTTATCCAACAACTATATAAGGTAACCGAATATGAATGCTAACCGGAAAATATTATTTATAGTCGCATTAATGCTTATCGGACTTGCAGTTGCCACAATTACCAACGTCGCACTCAACTTCCGTGACTACGGATACAATAATGCTATCGAGAAATCAAAAATGACCGCTGAAATCGTCCGTGACGGTCTGACCGCCCACATGGTCAACGGCATTATGGACAAACGGGAATTCTTTCTGTCCAATATTGCCAATATCAAAGACGTTCAAAAGCTTTGGATCGTCCGGTCTCCGAATGTCGTTGCACAACATGGGGAAGGGCTTGAAAATGAACACCCGAGAGATGCCATCGACAGACAAGTTCTCAAAGACGGAGTAGCTGTTCGCAAAATAAGTGAAGATGCCCAAAATGCCGTATTGCGTGTAACGATCCCTTATATTGCTACCGCTTACGGTAATCCTAACTGTCTCACCTGCCATAACGCCAAAGAAGGAGACGTCTTAGGTGCCATCAGTATGGAATTCAATATCAACGATATCCGTCAAACCGGCGCTATGACGATCGCCAAAATTTTCGGTATCAACGTTATCTTTATCATTATCGCATTGTGGGTGACAAACCACTATTTCAAACCATATATGAAGCTGTTTGAAAACCTCCAAAACGGGATTAAACGCGCCCGTACCGGTGATTTTAGTTTCCGTTTTACAACGACACTCAAAGATGCCGGAAGCGAAGTAGCCGATCAGATGAATACCCTCTTTCAAAAGATGGAAGAGACGTTCGGCGGCATCAAACATAATCTCAATACGTTTGCATCCCGCTCCAATATCTCCAGCAATGACCCTCTCAGTACTGCGGGTATAATCATTCAGGAACTTTCCGACGTTTATAAGTTCAAAAAGACGATAGAACACGATGCCAATAAAGATGCCGTGTATGAGCGGTTTATTTACGTTTTAAAAGAAAAATTCAATTTTGAGCATTTTGCCCTCTATGAAGTGGATAAAAACTCCAAAGAGCGAAAACTCATTCATATAACCGATCACAAAAGTTTTTGTCTCCCAAGCGTGGATAAAGATGCCAACGAATGCCGAGGTTACAGAACCGCCAGTGACGTTTATTCTACCGATTTTCCGAATATCTGTGCCAATTGTGCGGAAGACAAAGAGTACTCGTGTATTCCGTTCAATATTAATGACGATTTGTCGTTGATTCTCTCCTATTCAGCCAAAGACACGGAAACAATTGAGAGAATGAACCTCGCATTGCCGAGTATCCGAAACTATTTCGAAGCGGCAAAAGCGGTCATCGAGAGCCGAAGTCTTATGGATAAGCTCCGGGACTCTTCTCTTAGAGACGGTGCAACCGGCCTTTATAACCGCCGTTTCTTGGAAGAGTTCATCGATAAAAGTTCCGAGCAGGCTGCAAGATCTCATATCACCTATGCCGTCTTAATGATCGATATCGATTATTTTAAAATGGTTAACGATACTTACGGACACGATGCAGGAGATGTGGTTATCAAATCGCTCTCAGAGATTCTAGTGCAAAGTATTCGAAAAGCGGATCTGCCTGTACGTTACGGCGGAGAGGAGTTCTTAGTATTACTTCACAATACAACGCCGGAAGGGGCGTTGGGCGTTGCCGAAAAAATACGGACGGTTTTCAATGATAAAAAATTCCAATTCGGAAACGACTCCATCCAAAAAACATTGAGTATCGGGATTGCCCACTTCCCGACCCAAGCCGACTCAATCTGGAAAGTGATAAAATTTGCCGATATCGCCCTATACGAAGGAAAACATACCGGACGTAACCGTGTCATCGAATTTGAAGATCGTATGTTTAGCGGCGGAGACCAATTTTAAAGGGGCTGCCCGGACTGTCTCCTGATAACTAAGGCAGTCTTTTATGATATGAATCACCGTTAAAGAAATGTTTTTATTTAAAGAATGTAATTTACATTTTTGATACTTTAAATGTCAGTACATTAGCTTCAGTAATCATTTTCTCTAGCAATTCAAATAAGACTGCACTATTAGCTTCCATATCTGTCATATTTTTAACAATAATCTCTTTATTTTTCAGATCAAAACAATTATTAGATGTAACGCATTTGACTGTTTCCAACACTTTTGTGTGCACATTTCTATGAGGGGTTTCAAGCATTTTATAAGCTTGAGTATGGGCAAACAGCTCTTTACCGCTTCCATTATAATACCAATCTCCCAAACGACAATGTTGATGATCAGAAAAAGCAACCGTACTATTTGAGTCTTGATGCATTATTGCGGTATATGCTCGATCTTTATAAATGATATGATCGACTTTTACAAGGGTGGTAAAAAGAGAATCATTGATCAGTTTCCCCGCTTTTGCCGATTGATCGGCATTGGTAGAAAACTCATTGAGTACCGTTTCAAATTCGTTGATACTAGATTGTGATTTTGTTGCTATTTCTCCAATATATTCGGAGTTACTTTGAATTTCAGTAGCCTCTTGCTGAAGACTTTGCAGGGTAATTGATATTTCCTGCGTTGCTTTTTGGGTACGTTCAGCCAGTTTGCGGACTTCATCCGCAACAACGGCAAATCCTCGACCATGTTCTCCTGCTCGTGCTGCTTCGATAGCTGCATTAAGTGCTAATAAATTGGTTTGATCGGCAATATCGATAATTAATGTTGCAACCGTATTAATTTCACGCGTACGCTCATTCAAAGAAGCGATTTTCTCATTGGAATCACCGATTAAATCAAGCAAGCCTTGTAAATTAGAGACAATTGTCCCGACACTTTCTTGACTTCTTTTAAGATTGGTAGCTGTTATAGAAGACGATGCATTTATGTTTTTAGCATATTCTGTATTCTTTTTAATATCGTCTTGGATAATTGCCAACGATTTGGAAACTCCGCCACTGATACGTTCAAATTCTTTGTTTAGATCACTGCTGGCTTTCCCTCTAAACGATTCTGCGATTTCATCAACTGCTTTATTAACGATACTGCATACTACGGTAAAATCGCCTTTATACCCTTCTCTAAAGGCGATACGATCGTTGTTTCCAGTATTGGCATTGTCAATAGAAGATCGGATGTCACGTATAATTTGCTCAATTTGATCTAAAAGATTATTGATGCTCCATGCGATATCTTTCATCGGGTGACTTTGAGAAAAGTTAATGATTCGTTCCGAAAGATTCCCGTTTCCAGCACTGCTTAAGACATGTGAGATTTGTTGAAAAAGCTCATCTTTTGACGTTCGACTATTTTCTGACGAACCGGTCATTATCAAACCGATTGCAACAGAAGCCGTCGCCAATGTTGTCTCGATCCATAGATTCATAAATGCAAAATAGAGTGTAACTGCCACTAAACTCAATAAGTAAAAAAGAGTCTGATTATTTTTGAAGGCTGAAGATAAATTGATCATACGTTACTCCATTGTCTTGTAGTGTTTTTTCCAGAAGTGCTTTAGATGCTTCAATACCGCCTCTTTGCTCAGCAGCTAACAGTTGATTGTAAATTCCTGGAACGATTTGTAATGCTTTGTCACTCGGTTTACGGCGTACTGAGTGAAAATCTCGGATGCTTCCATTATGATTTAAAGTAGCAGTGACATTTGTAAAAACCCAGTAATAAGAACCATCTTTGCAAAGATTCTTTACATAAGCAAAAATTTCTTCTTTTTTTTGGATACGATCCCATAGCAATGTAAAAACGACTTTCGGCATATCCGGATGCCGTAAAATAGAATGCGGAGCACCAGAGAGCTCATCTGCTTTATATCCGGATATTTCGATAAACATTTCATTACCGTAAATAATCTTTCCATGCGAATCCGTTTTTGAGACAATGAAATCATCAGGTTTCAGAAACTTTTGATTCTCTTTTGGAATAGGTCGTTGCATATAAGTTCCTGTTTATAATTTAAACACAAAATTGTATATTTTTTATGTTGCAATTTTGTTGTATTTTTAATCTATCATCATGTTTTTAGATAATATTTTAAAACTGTGATAATTACATATCAACATCTTAATTAAGTCTCAATATGTTACGAAATGAAATTAATTCTATTATTGACAATATTTTTTACATTTAGTAACGTTATTCAATATAATCTCGTGTAATTTTTTTCTATTTGAGACTTTTTTTTATATTATTTGAGACTTTTTTGAGCTTTTTTATAAGTAAAATTAAAATATATTATTAAATATTGGTCACAATAAGAAATGCTTTCAACGCTTACGCATACAAACCTCCTACTAATAGAAGATAATATTGAGTGTACAGAAACAAGTATTAGATTATTGAATAATTTTGTTTCGGAGATTTACCATGCTATTGATTCAGCAACTGCTTTGGAAATTCTTAAAACTCATCCTATCGATTTTATCATTTGTGATATCTGTTTAAATCAAGCTGAGAACGGATTAGATTTGATTGAGTCTATTCGAAAGAAGAATAAAAATATACCAATTATTATTATAAGTGGCTACCAAGATACAAATTATTTAATGCGATCAATCCCTTTAAATTTAACAGCGTACCTAATCAAACCGATCAATTATGATTCTTTGTTGGAAGCTCTCCAGCTGTGTTCTAATAAATTAATTAACACTAATAATCTGGAGAAAATATTAATTAAAGGCGATTTTTATTATGTTCCAACCGAAGAACTATTACTGAAAGAAGAAGTTCAATATAAATTAAATAAAAAAGAAATATTATTCCTTAAAATGATACTCCAGCTCAATCGTAGTGCTATTACTAAAGATATGTTCTATGAATATGTTTGGGAATACCATGAAATGAGTGATGCTGCTTTAAAAAATTTTATATTTCGTCTTCGAAAAAGATTCGGTAAAAATTTTATTCAAACTATCCATAATATCGGTTACCGCATATAATTATTTTTAGAAAATTTATTGACAAACGTTAAAATTCCACGGTGAACATAAGCGAATAAACCTCTCGCAAACTGTTTCTTCTATTAAACCGGCATCGATTTCGGGTCATACCTCAAAGACAAATTTCCCCCTTGATGTTTTGCTTCCAAAAGTGCTCTTTTAGCAAACTCGACTCCCTCAATCATATTAGACGTTTGTGCAGGGAAAAGTGAAATTCCGATACTCACCGTTTTGAGGATAGCATAGGTATTGACTCTGATTTTTTTCTTGAACGAAAGGCGTATCGTTTCAGCCACCTGAAGTACTTCATCGCTCTCATAATCGTAGAGAATAACGGCAAACGTATCACCGCCGTATCGAATGAGCATATCTCCTTGGCGAATATTCTCAAGAATATTATGTGCCATCGACTTAATCACCTCATCACCAACAGAAATGTCATAGGAATGATTGATTACATTAAACTGATCCATATCGATCATCAAAATGCCGTACGGTATCATCGTCCGTGTAGACTGAGCCATGATAAGCTTCGTCATTTCTTCAAGATATGCACGGTTATAAAGCTGCGTAAGCGGATCGATCCGAACCGTCTGCTGCAGCTTTTTATTAATGATTTGAAGTTTTGACGCATTAATGTAATTGCCTAATTGCTCAAGCGCCAAGCGTATCTTTCCTATTTCTCGCGCTTCATACGTGACCAACGAGACAACGATATCCAAATCATCGACGATCGAGTAGCTCTGGCATACATAATGGGCCTCAGGATCGATCATTTTGGGACATGCGATTTCACATTCGCTTGAATCAACCATTCCGCTCGTACGATCAGCCCGACAGCCGCTTAAAGCGTCGCAAAGCAACGTTTTTTCCGTATGGACGACCTGAGTGGTTTTATTAAGCGGATTGAGTTCCAGAATATTAAAATTGCTCAAATTCCAACGGGTACGAAGCAACGCTACAATCCGTGTGTAGACTTCTTCTAGATTTTGATCTTTTTCAATTTCCGCCCGAAAACGCTCTACTTCGTAAAGTTGATCGACTCCCATCTGAAGGGTATAAAGGGGATCGCTGTTTTGCTGGTCAAGCCGAATGAGTGAAGCCATTTTCTTTCCGCTTTCACTGAGTGCCGTATCGAGTTTTTCCATCACGGCATTGGTCCACATGGCGGCCTTGTAGCCATCCGAAGATTCAGGTTGTTCAACTCGGTGAGTGTAATCGCCCCCCTCTGCTTTTTCCATCGTAACGGCTACTTCGTCTAAAGTCTCTTTGTACGACGAGATATAATGGCGAATCATTTTAAGTAAGTAAATCGTTAAAATAACCAAAACTATAATAGCAGTTGCGGCAGCAATCAATCCGGTGATCTTAAGATCGTTTATCTCCATTTCAATAGAGACCGCTCCCAATACCGTGCCGACTTTTGCATCATGACAGCTCAAACAATCGATCTTCCCCTCTTCGGTAGCAATATAGGGAATTGAAAGCCGATAGAGGGTATCGGAGAATAATGTGCCCGAAATGTTTTTTATCGCTTTTCCGTCACGTAAAACGGTACGGTCGATATCATCTGCCGCTTCTTGGGGATGAATCCCTTTTCCGTATTGGCGGCTTAGAGCATCGGAACGGACGATCCATACCTCTTTCATCCCTTCCAAGGCGCCGATTTGCTTGACTAATTCATTTTGGTAGTCGGAACTTCCGGTAATCATATGAGACGTTAATGATTCTTGAACAATACGGGCCGCTAAATTAGCCTTACTTTCTGCCGATTGAAGCCCCATATATCGGAAAGTGGCCGCTAACACGGCAATAAACAATACCATTACCGTTACAATACTGAAAACGAGCGTAAAAAATGTTTTTTCTTTTTTCATTATTCCTGACTTAATTGACGTAAATAGATCGATTATACTGAAAAAAAGATTAGAGTTGTTAAAAAGGGGCTATTTCCCCCGAGATTCGGGGGAGGGAGGTTGTTTTAGTGACAGCCGCAGCCGGTGCCGCAGCTTCCGCTTGTCTCTTGTTTCGGAGCGGCAGCGGTCGAACATGCCGATACGCCCGGAGGGGTATTAGGCTGAATCGCTTGATTATCGACACCGCCCTCTGCGTTGATTTTCTCTATCGTTGCCCAAAGATCTTCCGCCGCTTTCATATATCGTTTTGCCGTTTCAGACGTCGGCGCATAATAGGTGACCGGTTTGCCCTCATCACCGCCGCTGCGGATAGCAGGTTCGATCGGAATTTCGGCGAGGATGCACGTCTCAAACTGATCCGCCATCGCTTTGGATGTCCCTTTTCCGAAGATGTCATACTCGACTCCGGTATCGGGAGCGATAAATCCGCTCATATTCTCAACCACACCCGCGATCGGGATATGAAGTTTTTTGAACATGTCGAGGCTTCTGCGGGAATCGTCCAGTGACACCATTTGAGGAGTCGTAACCGTTACACCGACCGTCACCGGAACGCTTTGAGCCAATGTAAGCTGTGCATCCCCGGTCCCCGGAGGCATATCGATAACAAGACAGTCCAAATCCGACCACATGATATCGCGTAAAAATTGCTCGATCGCTTTCATGATCATCGCACCGCGCCAGATCAGCGATTGCCCCTCTTCCATAAGTGAACCCATCGACATTACTTCTACACCGTATGCTTTTAATGGAAGGACTTTATTACCGACCACTTCAGGCTTTTGACCATCAAGCCCCATCATACGAGGGATATTCGGACCGTAAATATCGGCATCCAAAAGACCCACTTTTTTCCCCTGCATCGCCAATGCAACCGCAAGATTGACCGAAGTCGTCGATTTACCGACTCCCCCTTTGCCCGAGCTGACCATAATAAAGTTTTTTACCTGAGGGGCAATATTTTTCCCCTTCGATGAGCTCTCTCTCGGCATTTTCGGCGCCGTAATATTTACCACAACATCGCCGGCTCCGGCACGTTTTAGCTCTTCGGTCGCTTCTATCGTAATTTGGTGTGCCACTTCCGGCGCACTTGAGGTGATGTCAACAATAACACTGACATTGCTCCCCTCGATTTTGATCTCTTTGACGAATCCGAACGTCACGATATCTTTCGTGAATCCCGGATAGGTAACTTTTGATAATGCCGATTTTACAATTTCTTCTGTCATAAATATATTCTCCTTATGGTTTTTAGCTTGCGCTCTTAGCTTTAACTTCGGCAGCAATTTGTGCAATCGCTTCGGGATTATCCATAATCTGCTGCGTAATTTTGTACGAACAGAATTTCGGTCCGCACATGGAGCAGAATTCCGCTTCTTTAAAGACATCCTGCGGCAATGTCTCATCATGATACTCACGCGCCCGTTCCGGATCGAGAGCCAGTTCAAACTGACGGTTCCAGTCAAACGCATAACGTGCATCGCTCATCGCATCATCGATATCACGCGCACCCTTTCGGCCCCGGGCGATATCGGCGGCATGCGCCGCGATTTTATACGCGATAATCCCCGCGCGGACGTCTTCGGCATTCGGTAGACCCAGATGCTCTTTCGGGGTAACGTAACAGAGCATCGAAGCCCCGTGCCATCCGCCGACCGCCGCACCGATGGCGGAGCTGATATGATCATATCCCGCCGCGATATCGGTCACGAGAGGCCCTAGAATATAAAACGGCGCTTCATGGCAATATTCGCGCTGAATTTTCATATTACGTTCGATCTGATTGAGAGGGACGTGTCCCGGCCCTTCGATCATCACCTGAACGTTTTTCTCCCACGCACGAAGGGTCAATTCACCGAGTACTTTTAACTCCCCCAGCTGTGCTTCATCCGAAGCATCCGCCAGACATCCCGGGCGAAGCGAATCTCCCAGAGAAAGGGAAACGTCATAACGGGCACAAATATCAAGAATCTCATCGTACGCCGTGTAAAACGGGTTCTCACGGTGATAATGCATCATCCATGCCGCCATCAGCGATCCCCCTCGGCTGACGATCCCCATTTTCCGTTTCGCGACTTTCGGCATCGTCTCAAGCAAAAATCCGGCATGGATCGTAAAATAACTGACCCCCTGCTGTGCCTGACGCTCTAGTACTTCGAGCATTTTCTCGATCGTCAAATCTTCGATTTTGTTGTTGACGTCGTGCAAAATTTGATAAATCGGAACCGTTCCGATCGGTATTTTGGAGTTAGCGATAACCGCGCGGCGGATCTCATCCAAGTCTCCCCCCGTAGAGAGGTCCATCGCCGTATCGGCTTTATAGTGCTGAGAAACCTGAATTTTTTCGATCTCTCCCTGAACATCCGACGCAATGGCGGATGAGCCGATATTAGCGTTGATTTTACAACGTGCGGCAATTCCGATTGCCATAGGTTCTAAATTTTTATGATTGATATTGGCAGGGATAATTAAACGCCCCCGCGCAACCTCGGAACGAACCAATTCAGGATCAAGCTCCTCTACTTTGGCGACATACGCCATCTCTTCCGTAATAATCCCTTGCTTGGCATAATACATCTGAGTGCGGACGGTGTCGTTTTGTCTGTTGGCGACCCATTCGGTTCTCATTCTTGGCTCCTTGAATAATTTGTCAAAGCTTACTTGGACTTATAAATAAGAGCCCCTAAAAGGGTAGACTCTCTTTTAATGTAAGTTAAAAACTTCAAGAGGATTTAGGAAAAGGCTCCCCTATTCCCTCTTGATTTATTCTATAATTTATCGCAAACAAGATAAAAAAAAGCTTTTTAAGTGTATAATTTCGTAACAGTTTCCAAAATAGGATACATTTTGTCTGATTTGACGCTTATTTTACTTGCAGCAGGTAACTCTAGCCGTTTCAAAGTCCCCGTAAAAAAACAGTGGCTACGCATCGGTCATGACCCTTTGTGGCTTTATGTTACAAACCGTATCAAAGAACATCTCCCCGATGCCGCGATTATCCTCTCGGCCCATCCGGATGAAATCCCCTTTATGACATCCATGTGCGATTTTACCGTCGTCTGTGGGGGAGAAACACGACAACAATCCCTCAAGAATGCTCTCAAAGAGGTTAACACCCCTTATGTAATGGTTACCGATATTGCCCGTGCCTGTATCGATCCCGATCTTATTGCGCGTTTGTTGGAATCCAAAGAGCATGCCGATACTGTGGTTCCCGCACTGGATATCCATGATACGGTCGTGTACAAAGAAGAAACTATCGAACGTGAACAGGTAAAACGGATTCAGACACCGCAGCTTTCGCGAACGGAAGTCCTGCGCCGCGCGTTAGACACCGATATCGAGTATACCGATGAAAGCAGCGCGGTCGTAGCGTGCGGAGGCACACGCCACTTTGTCTCCGGAGATGCGCGGGCCGCCAAAATTACCCATACTTCTGATATTGCGGCACTGGAGTGCCTAGCACCCCCGTGTTCCTATCTTTTCACCGGCAACGGATTTGACGTCCATCCGTTTGAAGAAGGGAAACCTATGGTTCTCGGCGGGATAGAGATTGAAAGCCCTTACGGGTTCAAAGCTCACAGCGACGGCGACGTAGCCATTCATGCCCTCATTGATGCACTGTTAGGCGCGGCATGCTTAGGTGATATCGGTATGCTGTTTCCCGATACCGACGAATCGTACAAAAATATTGACTCGAAGCTGTTATTGCAACGCTGTGTCGAAAAACTCCACCATTTCGGCTTTGTGATTTTGCATGCCGATATCACCATTATCGCTCAGACACCGAAAATAGCCCCTTATAAAGAAAAAATACGCCACACCCTCTCCTCACTGCTTCATATCCCACCTGCCAGACTCAATGTCAAAGCAACCACAACCGAACATTTGGGATTTATCGGCCGTAAAGAGGGTCTCGGCGTCATCGCCACCGCATCAGTACATTACTTTGATTGGAAAAACGGATGAACATACTCATTATCGAAAATGAAATTTATTTAGCGCAAAGTATTGCGTCTAAGCTTAGTGATCTAAGCCATAACTGTGATATTTCGAGTTCCACCAAAGAGGGGCTTCGAGGGACCCCGTACGATGTCGTCCTCCTCTCAACCAACATCAGCGGTCAAGACATCTACCCCGTCATAGAAGCGTATAAAAATGCCGTCGTCATCTTGATGGTGAGCTACGTGAGCAACGATACCGTTTCCAAACCTCTTGCCGCAGGGGCAAAAGATTACATCCTTAAACCGTTTATGATTGAAGAGCTGATCCGTAAAATCCAACACTTCCAAAACCATGAGCGCCTTCGCCGCCAAAATCAAACGTATGAGCGCTATCTCTCGCATACCTTTAATGCGATCAACGTGGATGAAGATTTGGACAAAGTCGAACTCCCCCTCTTTATTTGCAGCGGGTATCAAAAATACGCCGATGCTTTTGCATTTCGCTATGCGGCGCATCATGATAAGACACTCCAGTTTATCTCACTCTCTTCAGTCAAAGCGTTCAGCGACATTGCGGCACAAAGCGATGATGCTATCCTTTTTATCACCGATTTCCAAAATCTCAAAAAATCGGAGCATAAACCGTTTTATGAACTGATAACCGGGAAAAAATGCATCGTCGCCAGTACCGATCCGATCGATAACCTCCCTTTTAAAGTGATCGAAATCGAAAGCGAAAGCCATCTTTTCGACCAAGGAGAGATTCTCCCGATCGAAGAGTATGTCAAATATATCATGATCCATTTCCAAAACCGTTTTCCGGATACGGAACTCTCCAAAAAGCTCGGTATTTCACGCAAAAGTTTATGGGAAAAGAGAAAGAAATATGGCATCGTCAAGAAAAAATAGAGCCCTCTACATCGACCAAGAGGCTGTTTCCGCCCTCACCTTGCTCAAATCCGGCATGCTCAGTCCCGTAACGGCGCTCATGAACGAAAAGCAGAGCAAGGAGGTATTGAGCAGCGGAATGTTTATGGGCAAAACATTTCCCTTTCCCCTGATTCTCTCCCCCAGCGGAAAAGTGAATGAAACCATTCTTACGACGGCAGTTAAAGGTGAGGTACTTGATCTGATATGTGATAACGTCATTGTCGGAGAGCTGTGCGTCGATGAAGTCTACCCTATCGATCCGCGTGAACGGCTGCATCAGATCTACGGTACGGAAGATCTTTCACACCCCGGTGTCAGTGCTACCCATAAACGCTTAGGGAAATTCGCTATCTGCGGCGACTATTCTATCGATCTCACCTCCGTTCAATCGATCCAGGAAATGCTCGCACAGGCAAAAGAACAAATCGGGGCACAACACATAACCGCATTGTTTATGGCTGCCAACCCGCTTCACCGAGCCCATGAGCGTCTCATCCGCCAAAGTTTGGAACGCACCGACCTCATCGTTATTTTTCTCCTCAAACCCTACAACAATGCCGATTTGAAATACGAATTGCGCTACGAGACATTAAAATTTTTCATCGATAACTATCTTCCGCATAATCGCGTCGTTATCGTACCGTTAGAGAGCAGTTACATTTTTGCCGGAAGCAATGAAGTAATACTCGATGCAATCGTAGCCAAAAACTACGGATGCGACCGTCTTATGATCGGACAAAACCATGCCGGAATCGGGATGTATTACGATCACAATGCCAATAAATCGATTGTAGACCGTCTTATCGGTATCGATATCGAAGTAGGGATCGCCAGCGAATACGTCTACTGTAATCAGTGTAAAACCCTCGTCAGTATCCAAACCTGCCCGCACGGACATCACCACCATATCTCGTATCATTCCGAATCGATTCTAGAGCTGATGCGCCAAGGGCTGCTTCCTCCGGCTGTTTTAGTACGCAAAGAGATATCGGCGATGATCGTGGCTTCACTCTATCCTAACCGATTTAAAAATCTCTCTAAACTCTACTATGACATTATGCCCGTTAACGGCCTGCTTGAAGAACATACGGAAAAAGATTTTTACGTAGCATTAATGCGCCTATACCAAACAACATCATTAACGTAAGGGACAAAAATTGAATTGGTTTTTTCTTACCGTCGGATACAGCGGCCTTTTTCCCAAAGCTCCCGGAACCATGGGAACCATCGCATCGCTCCCTCTAGGAATTGCGGTTCTCCTCTATTTCGGTCCGCAAACCCTGTTTTTGGCGACGATTCTGATTACATTGATCGCGATTAAAAGTATCGATAAGCACGAAAGTACTTCAAATGAGCATGATGACAGCCGCATCGTTATCGACGAGCTGGTAGGGATGTGGTTTGCCCTCTCTATTGCACCGGGAATAGGGTTTGATATGGCGACACTGATGCACTGGGAAAACGGTATCGCACTGCAAATCGCCCTCAGCTTTATCTTTTTTAGGATTTACGATATTAAAAAGCCCTCGATTATCGGTCGGATCGATCGCGAAGCCAAAGGGGGCTTAGGGGTCATGGGAGATGATATTATTGCCGGTTTCGCAGCAGGGATATCTTCCGCATTCATTTGGCAAGTCATCCTCAAAAGCGGATTGATCGGCTAAATATAGTTTTCTCCCCTCTGGGGAACCCCTCTTCATACTTTCTTGATCTTTTCTTGACATCTTCATCGCGTTATTTGAGCTTTTTTTGACCGCCTTCGGGGATATGATTACAGTTGAAATCTATTCGATACGGAGTTTGTCATGATGTTAGAAGTCATAGCAGGTGTTGCGCTTGCTGTTGCATTGCTTTTTTACTTCGTTTATTCCCTTATCAAAATTGAGGAGTTGTAAATGGAAGCATTAGATATGGTATTGTTCGCATTATTTGCGTTCACAGTGGTGGTTTTCGGATTTTTTCTCGGAAACTATATTTATAAAGTATATGACGGGCATAAAACGTTTCTCGATTCCGTAATGAACCCTATCGAAAATCTTCTCTTTCGTATCAGCGGAATCAATGCAGAAAAATCTCAAAGTTTTAAAGAATATACCCTTTCATTGATGGTATTTAATCTCTTTGGAATATTTATCCTCTTTTTTATCCTCTTTTTTCAAAGTGCTATGTGGCTTAATCCCCAAAATTTCACCAATTTAAGTTGGCATTTGGCACTGAATACGGCTATCAGTTTTGTCACCAATACGAATTGGCAAAGCTACGGCGGTGAGAGTACCATGAGCTACTTTTCGCAAATGGCGGGATTAAGCGTCCAAAACTTCCTCTCAGCAGCAACGGGTGCAGCGGTAGCTGTCGCGTTAATGCGCGGTCTTACCGGCAGAGGAATCGGGAATTTTTATGTCGATATGACCAAAACAACATTACGTATTTTATTGCCGATTGCATTAGTGTATGCGGTATTCTTGATGTCTCAAGGGGTCATTCAAACCTTTTCAGCCTATATTGAAATGACGACTATTGAAGGGGCAAAACAAACACTTGCTATGGGACCGGTAGCGAGTCAGGAATCAATTAAAATGTTAGGTACTAACGGAGGGGGCTTTTTCAATGTCAACAGTGCCCACCCGTTTGAGAATCCGAACGAATTGACCAATTTTGTCCAAATCTTTTCAATCTTTTTGATCCCTATCGCACTGTTGTTTGCCTACGGTAAGTTTGCCGGAAACCGCAGAGAAGGGATAGCGATTTTTGGGGCGATGGCATTATTGTTTGCTCTGACTCTAGGGACTACCTACTACACCGAGTCACAAGGTAATGCGATGCTAACGCAGCTTGGCGTTGAAGCGGGACCGAGTATGGAGGGTAAAGAGGTGCGGTTTGCTCTGGGGGCATCGAGTCTGTTTGCAACCGTCACTACGGCGGCATCGTGCGGTGCGGTCAATGCTATGCATGACAGTTTTTCTCCGCTCGCAGGCGGCGTATTGATGCTTCAAATGATGGTCGGAGAGGTAATCTTCGGCGGTGTCGGTGCCGGATTTTACGGGATGATGATTTATGCGTTGCTCTCGATGTTTATGATCGGTTTGATGGTCGGAAAAACCCCTATGTATTTGGGCAAAAAAATCGAAGCGTATGAGATCAAAGCGGTCATTATCGCACTGCTTCTCCCCTCAGCGGCGATTTTGGGCTTTTCGGCAATCGCGGCGAATTGTGCCGATGGATTGGCAGGACTTAACAACGCAGGACCGCACGGTTTGAGCGAAATACTTTATGCCTACACTTCGGCGGCGGCGAATAACGGAAGCGCGTTTGCCGGACTCACCGCCAATACACCGTTTTATAATGTGACATTGGCGATAGCGATGTTTATCGGACGTTTCGGGGTCATTATCCCGATGATTGCGATTGCGGCGAGTATGTCGAACAAAAAAACATATGCCCTCTCATCAGGTTCGGTACGAAGCGACACTATGACATTCACGATCTTTTTATCCTTTACGGTTCTGATTTTGGGTGCATTGACTTTTTTACCCGCGTTGACGTTTACAGCGATTGCCGAGCATGTTTTGATGCAATCTGGCAAGCTGTTTTAAGGAAATAGTATGAAAAAAGCAATTGAAATAAATAATAATGAAATCATTAAAGATGCGATAAAAGAGTCTTTTATCCGTCTCAATCCGAAACATCAGATCAAAAATCCGGTCATCTTTGCCGTGACGCTCAGTTCGGCGTTTTGTACGGTTCTCTTTTTTACCGGAAGTTTTGATCCTGCGGACTTTTGGTTTAATCTGCAGCTCTTGTTCTGGCTGTGGTTTACCGTTCTTTTCGCTAACTTCGCCGAAGCATTGGCAGAGGGGCGAGGAAAAGCGCAGGCATCGAGTCTGCGCCAAACCCAAAGTAACCTCAAAGCCAATCGTTTGGTCGGGGATAAAACAGAATTAGTCGATGCTTCACTCTTGTTAAAAGGGGACATCGTCGTTGTCAAAGCGGGAGAACTGATCCCCTCTGACGGTGAAGTAATCGAAGGGGTTGCGAGCGTCAATGAGAGTGCGATTACCGGAGAATCAGCTCCCGTTATTCGTGAGAGCGGTGGGGATCGGAGTTCGGTAACGGGGGGGACAACGGTACTGTCTGATTGGATTAAAGTACGGGTTACTGCGGCCAAGGGGGAGAGTTTTCTCGATCAGATGATCTCACTAGTCGAGGGGGCAAAACGTCAAAAAACTCCAAACGAAATTGCCCTCAGCCTAATCCTTATCGGATTTAGTTTAATCTTTTTGCTCGCGGTAGCGACATTGCAGCCGTTAGTAGGTTATTTTGAAAGTTCGTTTTCGCTCCTCGTGCTCGTAGCGTTGTTTGTGTGTCTGATACCTACCACCATCGGCGGATTGCTCAGTGCCATCGGAATCGCGGGGATGGATCGACTGTTACGTAAAAACGTCATCGCGACCAGCGGTAAAGCGGTCGAGACGGCGGGGGATATTTCGGTATTGCTCCTTGATAAAACAGGGACGATTACCTTCGGAAACCGTATGGCAAGCGACTTTTTCACCGTGAATGGTGTGAGTAAAAGCGAGCTTCTCTCGTATGCGATCTACTCATCCAAAGCCGATGAGACTCCAGAGGGGCGCAGTATCGTCGCATTGGCTGAGAGTATGGATGGCGCACCTTTGTCATTGAACGCAGAAGAGACGTGGATACCATTTAGTGCGGATACGCGCTTAAGCGGTGTAAACGTCGGCGATGTCCATATCCGTAAAGGGGCGATGGACTCGGTTGCTAAATTTGTCGAAAACTACGGCGGGATATTGGATGAAGAGTGTCGCGGAATCTGTGAAAAAATCGCTAAAGAGGGGGCAACCCCTCTGGTCATCGCCCTCAATGCCAAAGTTCTCGGTGTCGTGATGCTCAAAGATATCGTTAAACCCGGCATCAAAGCCAAATTTACAGAATTACGCGAGATGGGTATCAAAACGGTCATGATTACCGGAGATAATCCGCTCACCGCTGCGGCAATCGCGGCGGAAGCGGGTGTCGATGATTTCGTCGCTGAAGCAACGCCTGAGACGAAAATCCGCCTCATTCAAAAATATCAACAAGAGGGGTATCTCGTCGCGATGACAGGGGATGGTACAAACGACGCTCCGGCATTGGCACAAGCCGATGTAGGATTGGCAATGAACAGCGGGACACAGTCGGCAAAAGAGGCGGCGAACATGATCGACCTCGACAGCTCTCCGACCAAACTCATCGAAATCGTCGAGGTGGGTAAACAACTCCTCTCGACACGCGGAGCGTTGACGACCTTTAGTATCGCGAATGACGTGGCCAAATATTTTGCCGTTATTCCGGCATTGGCGGTTCTGATTTTTCCATCCCTTGCGGTACTCAATATTATGGATCTCGCAAGTCCGAAAAGCGCGATCCTCTCGGCGGTTATTTTTAACGCTCTCATTATCGTAGCGCTGATTCCGGTAGCATTACGAGGTGCAGCGTTTAAAGCGCAAAGCGAAGAGGCGGCATTACGACGTAATCTTATGATTTACGGTTTGGGCGGAATTATTTCCCCGTTTATCGGGATCAAACTCATCGATATGGTGATCAGTGCCATCGGTTTGGCATAAGGAGAATAGAGATGTTTAAAGAACTAGAAAAATCGGTACTATTGTTTAGCAGCCTGGCGTTGATTTGTGGACTTGCTTATCCTCTCACAATGAATCTCATCGGTAACAGTGCCTTTGCACCTGAAGCAAAAGGCTCATTAGTCTATGAGGGAAAAACGGCTATCGCTTCGACGTTGATCGCCCAAAATTTCACCCGTGCGCACTATTTTCATCCCCGCCCTTCTGCGGCGGGAGCGGATGGCTATGACGGAGCTTCATCGAGCGGATCGAATCTAGGCTATACCAGTCAAAAACTTAACGATACCATCAAAGAGCGGGTTGAAGCCTATCGTGCCGAAAACAATCTAAGTGCACCGCAAAAAGTACCTATGGATGCGGTAACAGCAAGCGGAAGCGGTCTTGATCCTCATATCACACTGAAGAATGCAACCATTCAGGCTAAACGGATAGCCGCGTCGCGTGGGATTGAAGAGTCCAAGGTGATCGATCTCATTCATAAAAACGTCCAAAAGCCTTATTGGGGTATTATAGGGGAAGAGAAAATCAATGTCGTAACCTTAAATCTAACACTAGACAGAGAATTTGGAAAAGTTAAAATCTAAGGCCGAAAGGCTCCTCGAAGAAGTTCAACAAGCCGAAGAGGGAAATTTTATCCTCTATCTCGGTGCTGCTGCCGGAGTCGGTAAGACCTTTGCGATGCTCTCCAGAGCTCGCCAACTCCAACAAAGCGGAATCGATGTTGTCGTCGGGTATCTTGAAGCACACGGACGGGAGGAAACCGAATCCCTCGCCGAAGATCTTGAAATTATCCCTACCAAAAAGATCCGTTACGGCGGAGCGGAGTTTGGTGAAGTCGATATCGATGCGATCCTCAAACGCGATCCCGAAGTGGTATTGATCGACGAACTCGCCCACACCAATACAATGGGTTCCAAATACGAAAAACGATACCAAGACGTCCTCGAAATACTCTCTCACGGGATCGATGTGATCGCGACGATGAATATCCAGCATATCGAGAGTCTAAACGACATCGTATACTCTCTCACTAACGTACGGGTAATCGAAACAGTCCCCGATAGTATACTCGAACGTGTGGACAGCTTCCGTCTCATCGACACCCCTCCAGATGAGCTGATTGATCGGCTTAAAAACGGCAAAATTTACCCGCAAGAGCGGATCGAATCGGCACTGAAGAACTTTTTTACCGAACAAAATCTAAGCAAACTGCGCGAACTTTCCTTGCGTAAAGCAGCACTCAAAGTAAGTGATGAACTAAATGAGTATTCGGTGGCCAAACGTGACGGCAGAAGAGCCCAGACCAATACGGTAATGGTCTGTATCGATCACCATGAGGAGTCAATGGATGCAGTACGCTATGCTAAACGGCTCAGTGATTCCCTAAAAGCCGATCTAATCGCCCTCCAAATTACCTCCGATGCTCCCGGCAATGCCCAAAAAAGTACTCAAATACGTAAACACATCCGTCTTGCTGAGCGGCTTGGAGCGACCGTCATCTCGAAAATCGCGGGAGACAAAACCGATGCCGTGATCGAATCGATCGAAGAATACGGCATAACAGAACTCGTAATGACACGTCCAAAAAGCCGCTTTTTCGGATTGCTGTTTCCCAATCTGACGAAAAGCGTTATGGATCGCAAACCCACCTGTATAATCGATGTCGTTCCGTTTGAGAAAAAACATCCTGATTTGCTGGAGCAGTTAAATCTGTTTTCCGACATACCGGATAACTTTCGATTGTACGGACAATCGTTGGGTATTCTTTTGGTTCTTACCGGGTTTACTTTCCTAGGTAGAGAGGGTCTCGGAGTTGTCAATATCGCGCTTCTCTATCTTTTAGTGACCCTTTTTACGGCGGTACGGTACGGTGTTGCCTATTCTTTTCTTACCGCATTGGTCGGGGTATTATTATTCGATTTTCTCTTTATCGAACCCTACTACAGTTTCAGTGTCAGTGACCTGCGCTATACCCTATCTTTCATCATCTTTTTGATCGTCGGCTACACGGCAGGGAAACTTTCCGATGGGATCAAAGCCAAAAATAAAGCGATCAAAACCGAAGAGACCCGTTTTCGACGCCTCTATGAACTGAGCACCGGATTGGGAGATTTTGAAAACGAGACGGATGCTTCAACGTTTGCCGTAAAAAAACTTCATACCATTTTCGAGTCAAAAACAATGGTGCTGATTCCTGATGAAACAAATAACCTCCAAGTCGTCGCGGCGATCATAAACGGAGAGATGCTAAGTCGTGAAGAATGTCAGTACTATCGCATCACGTCCAATGATCAAGCGTGCGCACAATGGGTTTACCGTAACGGTGAAAGTGCCGGAAAATTCACCAATACCCTACCTAACGTCGAAATGACCTTTTTCCCTTCCAAAGCGTTTGATCAAACAGTAGCCATCGTTGCAGTTGAATTACCGCTGCTGGATGCTCCGACGTATGAGCTCCTCTCGGCATTTATGAATACACTGGCGGTATCGTTATGGCGTTTCGGACTTTTTCGCCAAAATCAACATATCAAGCTGGTGGAGGCTTCTGAAAAACTAACCTCGGTACTCTTTAATTCGGTTTATCATGAGCTTAAAACCCCTTTGGCTGCGATTTTAGGATCGGTGAGTACGATCAACAGTCCTGAGGTTACTATCTCTGATACCTCCGAAAAACAGTTATTGGAAAATATCGAAGAGAGTGCTGTAGAGATGGAGCGGATACTTAAAAATCTCCTCGATTTCGCACGGCTGGAAAACGGTTTAATCCATTTGAAAAAAGATTGGTGTGATGTCGACGATATCTTCGCAAGCGCTTATCAAAAAGCTCTCAAACAGCATCCGCGCGAAGATGTAACCTTTAACTTCGATGTCGATTCACCGCCGATCAAAGGGGATTTTTCGTTGCTGGAACAGGCGATGCTCAATCTCTTCGATAATGCGTTAAAATATTCAAAAGCAGGAGAAGTGAAAGTTCACGCCATAAAACGGGGACCTAACCTCGTGATTAGTGTTAGCAATCCCAGTGATATTGACAGCTCAGAACTCTCAAATATTTTCGATAAGTTTTATCGGGCAGAAACCTCGGCGAAAGTCAAAGGTTCCGGTTTAGGACTCTCCATCATTAAAGGGATTGTACAGGCGCATAAGGGGAATATTAACGCAACAAAACGCTACGGTGAATTTGTACTCACGATTACCCTTCCGATCGAGTCCAATACTATGCAAATGAATTCGTAAAAGGAGTAAATATGGGAGCTATTTTATTGGTCGAAGACGACAGCGGAATCCAAAAAATGCTGACCATCTCTTTGGAGGCGGCAGGGTATGAACTCATCAAAGCGGGTTCGGTTAAATCAGGTCTCGTAGCACTCTCCCAAAACCCGATTTCTTTAGTACTTCTTGATCTTGGTCTTCCCGATGGAGACGGTAAAAAATTCATTAAAGAAGCTAAGATATTCAGTGATGTACCGATTATAGTCGTCAGTGCACGTGATATCGAATCTGAAAAAATTGAAGCATTAGAGATGGGGGCGGACGACTATCTCACTAAACCCTTTAGCATTGGCGAGCTAATCGCACGGATAAAAGCACTCTCCCGTCGTGTCAAAGAAAAAAATGAGTCGATGCAAAATGAGATTACTATCGGAAAGCTCTCCATCAACCTCGTGAATAAAACCGTTACGAATGATTCCAAAGCGGTAAAGCTGACGAAAAAAGAGTTTGAGCTTTTAGCGCTGTTCGCAAAAAATAGAGGGAAAGTATTGACCCATACCTTTGTATTAGAAAATGTATGGGGCAGAGGATATGGAAAAGAGACCCACTATCTGCGTGTCTTTATGGCGCAGCTTCGCAAAAAAATCGAAGAAAATCCTTCGATCCCTCAGTACATTGTTACTGAATCGGGGATGGGTTATCGGATGAATGAGCCAACAATAGCGTAATCACTTCACTCCTCTTGGATAAATTGTTACGGTTTAAATTTTTTAACTAAAGAAAATTATGGAAAAAATAAAAATGTTTTTTCAAAATAGATTGTATTTAGAGCTCTTTCTAGCTGCAGTATTACTTTTAATAGCTTCTATTTTTGGCTTGATTATGGAAGTTATTATTTATGCACTCTACTTTATGATATTTTTAGAAATTGTAAGGGTATTAAAAGGTTTTATTTATGAAAACAGAGTAAAACTAAGAGTTTTGATAGATATTTTTATTATTTTGGCTCTTAGAGAATTTATCGTAAATGTCGTAAAAATAAATAAAGAGCAGTTCAATAGTATTTTTGATGTATTTGCAAGTAGCACCAATTATCATATTCTTATTTTTAGCGGTGTTTTGGTATTTTTATTTGTCCTTAGATTTTTGGCAAAAGTTACCTCTCCAGGTGAATACTACAATAAAAATTGCGAAAAAACGAATGAAATATAAATCCACTTCTAACAATTCTTAACTCATCACCCGATTTCTTCCGCCCTCTTTAGCAGTATAAAGCTTTTCATCGACACGTTTGAGAAGCTGATCGCTGCTCTCCCCCTCATTCCACCGCGCAACACCGATCGAACATGTAATTTGTTTAACAACGGGTTCAAAATCGGTTTCAGCCACCTTAGCGCGAAGAGTTTCTGCCAGCTTTAGCGCGGAAGAAAGCTCGCTGTCCGGAAGCAAAATGACGAACTCTTCCCCTCCCCATCGGGCTATCACATCGCTTTTACGAATCCCCGCACTCAACGTGTTGGCTAACTTTTTCAAGACTTCATCACCGATTAAATGGCCGTAGGTATCATTCACCTCTTTAAAAAAATCAATGTCGATAAGAAGAATCGATAAAGTACGTCCATATCTTTGAGCCAAGCTGATCGAATGTTCCAATACATTATCGAATTGAAACCGGTTGGCGACTTGTGTCAAAACATCCTGTGTCGCCAATTGATTGAGCTTTGTAATATCGGTGAAGACGACAACGTGGCGTATTTCACCCGCGTATTCCATCCGCTTTGCGTGTACGGTGAAAATGGAGGTCTTCTCTCCGACGGTCATTTTTACTTTCTGCTCTTTCATATCGTATTGAATCAGATAATCGGTCCACAGCAGGCCGTCAATTTTCGGCTGCAGATATTCATCCGATTCACCAGATTCAAAAAAATCACAGATACAGGAATGATTATCTCTAAATGTATCCAAGGAGTGATATCCGAAATAATCATAAAATGCTTGATTTGCGAATATCAGTGCTTTACCGTCCGTCACTACAACGATATTTTTTTGGGAATCGAGAATCGTTTTAATATACCGTTCCTGCAAATTTACTTTTTTGATCAGTCCTCCGAATGTATATTCGATCAATCCCCAAAGTACAATCAGCATAATCGCAGTTACCGTTAGAGAATCAATGATGGTATCTACTGTATTCTGACTTACCCCCGTAACATCATTTATGGCAATGATCATCCCTAAATTTCGATTTTTTGCATCTTTTAAGAATAAGGGATTAATTTCATAGGACTTAGCCTCTAAATCAATATGACGGGGTTCCAAAGAGGGATTATTAAACGCATAACGGGTCATTAATTCTTTACGTTCGTTCACAACATTGCTGAAATAATATTGACCGATCCCCTCGGAATATTTTTTCTTATCCGCTGCGCCGAACCAATTCTTATGAATCAGCACCACACTGTCTGAACCGGTCAAATGCTTAATCCGATCTACAAAATAACCGCTGTCTACACCGTATTCTAACGCACCGATGTACTCCCCGTGATCAAAAATAGGCATTATGACCCGAAATGCTATCCCCCCGAGCCCCCCTTCAAATCCGGTAACCATTTTATGCTCTGTATGAATCTCACGAAGCATCGACCGCTTTGCGGCAATATCGTCACCGAATTTTTCTTTAAGATGGACGCGTAGAACGGAACGTCCGTCCGGAGCATGAAATTGCATGATTATAAGATGAGGGTTCTCTTCGCGCAAAGCATTGTAACGGGGGAGAACGGCGCGATACAGTGCCTCGCTGTCACGTCTCTTCATCGCGTCCATGACACCTTCTGTCTTCATGGTCACACGTGTCCGAAAACGGTAGAGCTGTTCGGTATCTGCGACAATAGTATCAAACGCCAATTTGATATTCTCAGACGAGCGTTCGGTTCGTTCTTGTATATAACGTCTTTCCTGAGAAATATGGTAGAAAGTTAACGTTGCTGACGTCACGATTACAATGAAAGCGATAATTAACTGGGCACGTAGTTTTAAATTCATTTAACTTCTATCGATGTTTTTCTTATTCTATCTATATTTTTATCAAATGTATCTATTGTAAAACACTATTAAGCGAGTAATGTTAAGCAACAACACGATTACGCCCGCTGTGTTTGGCACGATAAAGGTTTTCATCGGCTCTTTGCAATAAATCGTCCGCTTCTTCAATCGTATTAAATTCGGCCACACCGATGGAGCAGGTAATATTTCCAACCGATTCAAACGAATTTACTTCAATTCTCTGACGCAGTGCTTCAGCCATCGTAACGGCTGAGGATAGTGCGGTATCCGGAAGAAGGATAATAAATTCTTCTCCTCCCCACCGGGCGACTATATCACTTTGGCGAATCTGTTGTCGCAACAGACTGCTGAACGATTTAAGCGCTTCATCTCCTACCAAATGGCCGAAATGGTCATTAATCAATTTAAAATGGTCGATATCGACTAACAGCACCGAAAGAGTTCTTCCATAGCGCTTAGACACCGAAATCGAATGCCCCAGCATCTTATCGAATTCAAACCGGTTGGTCACCTGAGTCAGCATATCGACCGTTGCCAAATTGTTCAGGTTCGTAATATCGCTTAATACAACAACCTGTCGAGAGACATTTTCATACTCTATCTTTTGCACATCCACTGTAAATATCGATGTTTTGCCGTTTCTGGTGATTTTCGCTTTATGCTCAGTCTCTTTATGCGCCGAAATGTATTCGTTCCAGCTCATCCCCTCCATCTTCGGCTGCAGATAGTTTTCACTCTCCGTCGTTTCAAACAATTCAGAAATACAACGGTGTTTTTGCGTAAACTCCTCTAAAGTGCGATAGTGAAGATAGTTAAAAAAAGCGGTATTGACATAGACTATTTCTCCATCATCGATGACAATGATAATGCTCTTTTGAGAATTCAAAATGGTTGATATGTATTTATCTTGATAGCTGATTTTTTTGGTCAATCGGGCAAACGCGTATTCAATAATGCCCAATAGCATTATAATAATCATGAACGTAACCACTATACTTTGAATAATAATCTGCAATTTTTCTTGATAGCCCATCGTCACATCGTTAAACGATAAAAAGAGGCCGATCGGTTTTCCTTCATTGCCGACTAAATGCATCGGAATAACATCATAGTCTTTTCCGTTATGATGGATAATACGCTGATTGAGTGCGGGGTTATCTTTTACGAAGGCTTCGATCAAAGGGCGTTGGACCGGATTTAAATGGGCAAAACGGTATCCGCTGTACCCTGCCTGATACTTTTGAGAATCGGCGGCAGCCATACGGCTCTCATGCAGCATAAACAGCGTATCCATTTTGGTTGTCTGAACAAGCTTATTGATAATGAAATCAGGATCGACTCCAAATTCTACGGCACCGATGTATTGTTTATTCTCGACAAAAGGGACGATAATACGATAGGCAATCCCCTCAATACCCCCTTCAAATCCGGCATACAAGGTTTGTGTATCATGTGTCAATCGTACCATAGGACGCCGTGATGCGATATCGTCTCCAAATACCTCTTTCCGATGCATGCGGAGGATTGAGTGTCCATCGGGCGCATGAAACTGCATAATCATGAGGTTAGGATTTTCTTCACGAAGGGTTGTATATCGTGGGAGGGTTAATGCATACAGTTTTTCCGTGTCGCGGACCATCATGGCCTTTTTAATCCCGTATGAACGAAGATTTGCATACGCACGATGCGTGTAAAAATCTTCTAAATCTTTGCGAACGGAATCGTAAATCGTTTTGATATTTTGAGAAGAGGTGAGCGCTTTTTCAGTCGCAATTTTATCTTCGTGATAAAGAAACGACACCGTTAAAATCGACGAGACTAAAAGAATAAGAAAGGTAACAAATAGTTGAATACGACGTTTAAAACTCACATTTACCCTTCATTACAATGGATGCTAAATCATCATCGGCTCATCTGTCGGCTCAATCTCTTCGAAATCGATGACAATCTGATCTAATATTTTTTGTGTTTTTTTGATTTTAGCGATATATTCATCAAAAATTTCTTTGGACGCGGGAAAAGTTTCGGAAAGTTCCTGATAGATCAAAATACGTCCTCCGAAATGACGGTTGAACTCATCAAATGCTTTGCGCAAATATTCCTTCGATGTTGTGTGGCGGAAAAGTGCTTTGATCATTTTTTTACGCTCTTTGATCGGAATCGATTCATCGATCGCTTCGGCTACCCGCTTAATATCGAGACGAGAAAAATAGGCTCCGCTGTGATACGGAGCTAACAGTTTGTCGGCCAATTCATCGACAAAACTCGGTACCGGTTCGTTGTCCTGATCATTTTCATTGGTTTCACTCTCACAGCTTCCGCTATCGCATTTTTCCCGTACAAATTCATCAAACTCGGCCTTAAGGTCGCTAAAATCATTTGCTTTCATCTTTTTTCTCCTGTAGTTAAATCATAAAAATAGTGACATAAGCTGCGCATTGCAATATCGTCTTTAAAGTTCTCACTTTCGGCATATTTATCCAATGCCCTCGGCATGATCAAATCACCGTAAAGCTGATTATTCTCAATCCAAATCAAATCGACAATCCCCTCTTCTTCCGCACTATCTGAAACAGCATCAACCAATGCGGCCGCATCCTCTTGATACTCTGTTGCGATTATCGCACCGCTAAGTTTTGAATAGCGCATTTGTGATAAAGTAAATACGATGTCATCCGGCCGAATATTCATCGGTATGACCATCGCATTGATTCCGGAACCTTTAAACAATTTATTTACTGCCGACGAAAATCGGCTGCTATGTGCTTCTTCGGCTATAAATCCGAAGAGTTTGGTCTCGGATGTTATTGAGTTATCATTGTTCATCATTTATTTAATCCCCATAATTCTAATGCTTCTTCCTCTTCGTTCCGACAGCGGCGACATATTTTTTCACCCCCAACCGAGCTAAAAAGAGCATCACACTCATCGCATCGACGCACTGAATAGGTGATGAGATTCTGCACTGCAGGTTCAAACCACTCAGCGAGATTATACGAGGTTGAAACACCGATCGCATCACTTTCACACACGTCATGGCACAAGTGGCATTTGACGCATAAAAACGGATCGAAATCGATTTTAGAATTACGCATGTCGGAAGTGAGTGCCGCCGTAGGGCAAATGCGATAACACATCTGACATGCACTACATTTGGCTTCATCCATGATTTTCTGAGACGTAAAAGAGATCATAGAAGCATCGACGACATGGAACCGGGATGGTTTTTCTACCCTCTTCAATGCCGTAAAAAATAGTTTGCGGCGATCGGTGATTTTTTTCGTCCTAAGCGCTTGGGTATGAGAGCTGTCAATACTCGCTTCGATAAACTCGTCGGTCGTACTTTGTACCTCTTTTTCAAAATCGTGTTTGGCTTTTGCAATCCCGCGCAGGTGGAACGTTTTAAAAAAATCTCTCCGATCTTTTGGCTCGTCCGCCTCAGTGCTACGGAAGGAAATCTCTTCACACACGACTCTCTTATCAACCTCTATCGCTTCGAGGAGATAATTCGCACTCTGAATTCTCCCCTCCATCACCTCAAGCACCTTATCACCGATGTCACAACTGCTGCAATGTCCGGTATCCAGAACCACCCCTTTAAGGCTGCACAACGAAATTAAATGTTCGACAGAGAGCGCGGCGATACAGGGGACGTTCTTTTGGCACGAAACAACACTCTCTTCATCGCTAAGAAATGAAAAGAAAAACTCTGTGGGACTAAAATCATCCAAAGCAAGCGCTTCACTCGGGCATACGCTCACACACCCCGCACATCCGACACAAAGTGATTGATTGATAGAGGGGAGCCTTCCGATGAGTGTTATCGCACTCGTCGGACAGCTATCACTGCAGTGTGAACAGAGAGAATTGACACTGAGAGCGCGGACGCATCGTGCAGGTGATAGCTCTAATAGACTCACGCCACTACCAAAGCACTCAATGTTTCGTTATCGGAGAGGATAAATTCCAATGCCATCTCTGCCGTATCATAATAGAGCGGCGTACGGGACTCATATTTCATATTGATCAGATACATCGGTGCCCATTTCAATAAATGGGAATTTAAAAAATTATGCTGAACACTGATCAGTTCTTGTACCGCTTCGTGATCCGCTTCTTCGAGTGCATTGAGCTGTGCTTCGCACAAATGGTGCATAAACTCCATCTCGATACCGATATGATCCGAAGAAACGACCCGTGCTACCTCATAATCGACAAGAAAATCATAAGCACTGTAAATGTCCGTCACCGGATTGGCACCGCCTGTTTCGATCATTTGGTCAGGGCGTGTATAGAAGGTTTCATACGGAACCAGATGGAGCAGTGAGAGATTGGTAAAATCAGGATTCAAATACTCTTCCAAAAGTTGTTGCGCTTCGATATTTTTACGAGGTTCCCAATCACGCCAATGGGGCATAAATTCTAAAACCGTTTCGTCACTGCGTAGAATTTCCAAACGCTCAACATCCAACTCTTGAAGCAATATTCGTGATAATAACGCATATAAATTACTGCGTGCGATAATTTCATCCATTCGTAAAAACCTTTAATAAAAGTAGCGTGATTGTAGCTTATGTGGCTGAAAAGCGCCTAATGCATGTAGGTTACAAGAGGGTATCAAGTCTTACGACTTGATACTGACATCGTAGACCGATGGATCGAGATTGACCCACGGACGTTTGATATGGCGAGGACGTCGAAGGGTTGAATTTGCATCCAATCCGCGAGACAATTGATCTCTCCATGCTTGATAAACTTTAAAGTTGTTATCGTAGTTTACGAAAATATCTCCAATTTTATCTCCCGCTTGTGCCGGTTCTAGAAGAACTTTATGGTGCCAGCAGTGCATACCCGAAACCGGGTCCGGATGCGGAGCCGCAACGGCATTTTGCCATGAACCGCTCAAACCGTCCCACCAGATATTACCGGAATCACGATTGTATTCGCCGAAACGTTCCGTGTGGAAAGGTTTGATCCCCTCAACGTATTTGAGTTTACCGACTTTTCCGTCCATTTGGATCTCTGCAACCGGAACCCCGAAACTGTTAAGCCCCGTAGTCCCCTCATAATCATCAATGATACTTTGTCCGCCTGCTTTACCGACATTTGCCGGAGATTCAGCAAGGAACTCTTTGTTGTTCAAATCTCGAGGTGCCACGCCTGGGGCTACTTTACCGTCACTTACACCGTTTGGAATCGTAACCGCATTGGTCAGTTTCCAGCGTCCGCCATGGTGAGAACACGCTAACGTTCCCGGAAGAACACCCTCGGTCGGAACCGCCATAGCAACGAAATGTCCGCTTTCGAGTCCTGAGACCGTATCGACAATTTTGACACGAATAGCATCACCGCGCTTGAATCCGAGACGCTGTGCATCTTTTGTCGAAATCCAGATCGGGTCATGATTTTGGCTGATCTCCATAAGGTGTTTCGAGTTTGCTGAACGGGTGTGAATGTTATACGGCAAACGGAAAACGGTATTTAGAGCAAATGAGTTCTCCTCTTTCATATACATATGATTGACATGCGAAACGATGTGGAGCATCTCCCCTTTTTCTTTGTCGTTACGCGGATAGAACGGCATTGCGTACTCTCTCCACTTCCAATCGGTTGCCCACTGAGTATAGAACTCTAACTTTTTAGAAAGTGTTGCAAACCCTTCCATTTTTTTACCGTCGATTTCAACACCGATTTTTTTCTCTTTACCGTTGTGATCTTGTGCAGAGATAATACCGCCTGCACCGACACTCATCGTGGAAGCGGCAAATTTATGACCGTGTGAAATAACTTCGCCCTCTTCCATTTTTAGTTCGCGTTCCATTGCATGGTAGATTTTATCCTCTTCCATCCATACCCCGTGATCACGTAGATACGAATAAACCGGGAACTCTTCATTCATATAGCGAGGATCATTCGTTGCCGTCTCTTTGAGTTTCGGCAAATTGTCTCCGAACGCCGCATCGTACCATTCGGCAATCGTAACCGTTTTACCCGGATGACGTTTGGACTCCCACATTTTTTTGATTCCGAGAGAGCCGTCCGGATCAATGAAATCGGTACAAAGCTGGAACCAGAACTCATTCTCTTCCCACACTTCACCCAGACCCGCTTTGATGTGCGCTTCGAGAGTTGCACGGGCAGGATTTTTAGCTTTCCAGCCCGATTTTTCCAGTGCTACGCGCAATACCGGCTGACGGAATGTTGTCCAACGAGCCGGAAAAGTTGCTTCCGAGTGTTGGTCATGGCGCTCACCCGCAAGCCCGACAGGAAGAACATAGTCCATGTACCAGTTGGTCTCTGACCATACCGGTGAGAGATTCATCGTAAGTTCCATAATCTCTTCATTTTTCAACACTTCTATCCAGCGGAACCCGTCCGGATTGATCCAAACCGGGTTATACATACGAGGAATATAGACTGCCAATTTACTTGGAACCGTCAATCCGCGATCGTTCCATTTTTTCTGCCATGCCTTATCGCTCAGGAGGTGTGGAAGAAGATAAGAAAGTTCATAGGTCGATAACGGCCATTCCGGTGGCCAAGTAAGCTCGTTCCATGCTTGTACCTTCGGTACATCGGCACCCGAAACCCCTTGACCGACGGTTGCACTCCCCCCTTTACCGGAGACGGATATAACGTGCCAGTGGTGGAAGAAAGTTCCCCCTTCAGTCCCGATCGCACCGCGAAGACCGATCGCAAAATAGGCCGCACGACCGCTCATCCATCCACCGCGGTTACCCGCAGCCGTTGCACGCCAGATATAGGTAGAGATCGCATCTCCTGCCCAGATAAACATATCATACAGTTGTTCAAGTTTATACGCCGGAACATGAGTCTCTTTGACCGCATATTCCAATGTATACGGAGAATACATATCTTTTAGAAGCTCAAGATAGCTCTCAAAGTCACGTCCTGCTGGGAGTTTGGAAATTTGCCCTTTTTCAATCATAAAATTGAGGTGCTCGGAATCGTTCATCAACGTTTCCCAGTTGAACCATTTTTTTACGAATTTTTTGTCTACCATATTTTCATTCAAAATACGGTTGGCTAAGTAAAGGTAAATCGCCGTTTCCGTCCCCGGCCATGCTGCGATCCAAAGATCAGACATCCCTGCCGAGTTTGACATACGAGGATCCATTACGACCATCTTTGCCCCTTTTTTACGGGCATCGGCGATAAACGCTGCCGATTGGGCAAAATAGTGCCCTGCATCGGCGGCATGCGATGAGTTCAAGAAAATGAGTTTCGCATTCGCCCAGTCCGGACTCGTACGGTCATCATTCGCTGTCCAAATCGTAGGAGTACGTCCGTTGGATGAACAGATATTCGTATGGGAATTGTACGAATCCAGCCCCAATGTTTCCCAAATTTGAGGGACGAAACCGTTTTCATTCGGACGTCCGACATGATACATAACCGATTTTTTCGAAAGGAGATCCCCTTTACGGATCGTATCGGCCATCTTTTTACCGATAGTCCCCATCGCTTCATCCCACGTCGTACGGATCCATTTACCCTCACCCCGTTTTGAACCCGGTGCACGTTTCAATGGGAACGGGATACGATCCGGATCGTACATTTGCGATTGAACCGCGTACCCTTTGGCACAGTTACGGCCGCGTGAACCCGGGTGAAGCGGGTTACCCATGTATTTCTTAACCGTGAATGTTTTCTTGTCAACCCAAGCGGTCAATCCGCATGACGCTTCACAGTTCGAACACGCCGTCGGAACGATCATATAGTCATTGACATAGATACCGTCCGGATTATTTTCGCTTTGTACCCCGTGACGATCGATACCGCCCCGTTTCCAATCTACTCCGTCAAGTTCCTGAAATTGTCCCCATTGATCCAGCGGTGGATAGAAGGACAAAGTATCAGGGGTATTGGTAAATTTACTTGCTTTTACCGATTCAGCGGCGGCATCGGTCGTAAATACACCTTTAGCAATTGCGGCACCCGCTACGGTAAGTGCAGTGCCTTTTAAAAATGTTCTTCTGCTTTCTAAATACATCATAATTAATCCTCTTTAGCTCATATTTAACAATTGGGGAATAACGAGCCAAACATGTTTGCTCACCCACAAACCGATCAATGCCGACACTGCGGCAATTTTCAGTAAATAATACGATTGGTTTTTAATACTCAAGCATACAAGGATCATCGGCACGATAAACGCCATAACCTGACCGATCCAGAACATGACTGTGTACTCGCCGCCTTTAACGTAATGCAAGACCGCAGCAACCTCTTCGGCTTTCATTCCGCCGAAAATAAGCTCCGCCATATAGAGGATAAATGCCGCTGCCGCTGCTAGACCCAAAATAATCGCAAGATCTTTTTTAATCGTATCGGAAAATTTGTTTCCGCCCAAAAGGATCATTGCCGAAGTTCCGGCTAACAATGCGGCTAAAATCATTTGCGCCGATTCGGTCGGCATTTGCCACAATTCACGCGCCGTCGATTGTGCCATCAGCCCCGCCGTATACAACGTTACCGGAACGGCAAGAAGGACGGTCCAACCCAGCAATTTGTCATACATCGCTTCATCTTTTTTCATATAAATGAAGTACGCCATAGCGAGGAGCAATCCTACGAAACCTGTCGCCATCCATGCACCGATCGTAATCGCCGATGTCAAATGAGGATAGAAGAAAATGTGCCAGAAACGGAACATTTGGTGCAAATCGATAACGGTAAAGAATAAGAAGATATGAATAAATACAATTGAAATTGCAACGACCGGAAAACGGATAAACCCTGTTTGTTCCGGATATTTTTTCAATAAGAAAAAGGCTAGGAAAATAATACCGGTTCCGATACTTTTCGCCCACATATTCATTGTGATGATCCAACCCCATACGATTCCCGGAAGAGCAACGTCAAGAGTTACAACCGCGTTTGTTGCCGCTATTGTTTCGTGTACCATTAGTGCCCTCCAATCGGGAGATGTTTAAGATTATTAAAGAGGTTGTGACCTTCACCGCGGAACGATGCCAGAGGATTCAACGTCACATTTCCGCCGCCTACATAGAAGTGGTGCGGATCAGTCCCTTTTTCCGGTTTGCGTACTTGGACATTTCCTTGATGCTGTTGAATGTATTTGCTGATATTCGAGGTCGGATCATCCAAGTCACCGAAGATATTCGCTTCTACCGGACACGCTACGACACATGAGGGCATCATTGCACTCGCGACACGGTGAGCACAATAAGTACATTTATCGGCTGTTTGTGTTTGAGGATCGATGTAAATCGCACCGTATGGGCATGCCATAACACATCCCGCACATCCGATACAGCGTTCTTTATCAATATTAACGATACCGTTCTCAATATAGTGAAGCGCACTTACCGGACAAATGCGTTCACACGGCGCATTGGCACAGTGGTTACAGCGAAGCGGCGTAAACGTCCGTTTCGTTTCAGGAAATGTTCCCACATCGACATATTTAACACGTAGACGCCATGTAGAAAGGGGAACTTCATTTTCCACTTTACACGCGATCTCACAGCCCTTACACCCCATGCAGAGATGAAGGTCTACCAAGAAACCCAATTGCATATATTCTCCTTATTCCTGGTTCACGTTTAAGATTTTCAAATCATAAATAAAATGAATAATCTTTATTTGATGCCGTGATTACAGGCTTTTGACGGCATTACTGCTGGGTTCATGTTAACTAAAATTTGGTTAACTGACACTAAATGTAAATCATTTTTGCGATAACTTTTTGATATGTTACGGAATGTAAAATAAACTCTCAGATTTAGAGAGTTTATTAAAGGAAAGAGTTTTAATGGTCCAAACGGCAGCGGACAGAAGCTTCGTGAGCACCAAGACCTTCGGTATGGGCAATAAGAGCACACGCTTCGCCGATCTCATTGATTGCTTGGCGGGAAAAAGAGATGATAGAAGATTTTTTCATAAAGTTCTCGACGCCGAGCGGAGAGTAGAACTTCGCCGTCCCTCCGGTCGGGAGAGTATGATTCGGTCCGGCAACATAATCACCGATTGCTTCGGGAGTATAATGTCCCAAGAAAATCGCACCGGCATGTTTGATCGAAGGGAGCAATGCGAAAGGGTTATCCGTCGCTACTTCCAAATGCTCCGGCGCAATCTCATTCATAAGTTTCACCGCTTCTTCCATCGACGATGTCACGATGATAGCGGCACGTTCTTCGATCGATTTGCGGGCGATCTCCTCTCGCGGAAGCTTTTTCAGCCAAATCTCAATTTCAGCCGCACACGCTTCCGCAAATTTTTGAGACGGCGTGATCAGAATAGAGCTTGCCATCTCATCGTGTTCCGCTTGAGAGAGCAAATCGATCGCGATATGGGACGGATTGGCCGAATCGTCGGCCAATACGCCGATCTCGCTCGGTCCGGCGATCATATCGATATTGACCTCTCCGAATACCATTTTTTTTGCCGTTGCCACAAAAATATTACCCGGTCCCGTAATGACATCGACTTTCGGAATCGTATCCGTCCCGTATGCCATGGCGGCAATCGCACTCGCCCCGCCCACCTTGAACACTTCGGTAACACCGCACAAATGGCATGCCGCCAATAAAAGCCCGTTCGGCTCATTATCCGGAGTCGGTGTCGTTACGACGATGTGTTCAACACCCGCTACTTGAGCAGGAATAACATTCATCAGCAAGGAACTCGGATACGCCGCTTTTCCTCCGGGGATATAAAGACCGGCACGATCGACCGGAGTCACTTTTTGACCCAAGATCGTTCCGTTTGCTTCGGTATCGAACCAGCTTTTCGGAAGCTGTTTTTCGTGATAGGCACGAATACGGTCATACGCCAAATGCAATGAAGCTTTGAGGGTCGGGTTCAATGCTTCGTATGCGCGTTTCATGTCTGCCGCGTCAATGCGCAGATCTGCACCGCTTGACGGACTCCATCGATCAAATTTAGCTATATGGGACATCAAAGCGGTATCGCCCTCTGAACGAATCTCATCGATCAACCCTTTTACGATAGTGGAAACATGTTCCATGTCCATTTTACCGCGCCCCAGCAACTCGTCAAAAACAGATTTAAAATTGGATTCATTTGTATTAATCAGGGTCATTGATTGTCCTTTTTACTTTTGCGTCGAGCTTTTTTTGTACTCTTGCTTAACGATATCCAGCGCTTTTAGAAAGTCTTCACTCTCTACCGCCCCCATAATCGGTTCGAACATCGGCGACTTTCCTTTGATAAACCATGTTGCCGGAGTCCCTTGTGTCATCAAAGACGGCGGAACCGTCCCCGCATCGACTACCCCCTCGTATGCGACAAAATCACGATTGACAATCGAAACGACTTTAGGCGTCTTCAAGGTTTTTTCTTTTAACACTTCACACCATCGGCAGCCGTTTTTCGTCACAAGCACCATGAGCGGTTTTTTCTCTTTCGCGGCTCGATCAACGGCGGAAGCGATATCTTTTTCCCACTTGATGTCTGCTCCGAAGAGTGAAAACGTACACAGTGCCAGTATAAAAATAATTTTTATCATATCACTTCACCTTTTTTAAAATCTCGTTGGCTATTTTCGGGATATCTTTGCCCTCAACGTCGATCACTATATCCGCTACTTTCAAATACTGAGGCAGTCTCTCTTCATACAATGCGCGTGCGCGTTCGACATCTTGGAACAAAGGGCGTTTACGTAATTTTTTATGGGCATTGTCATGCTCGACAATACGATTGTAAATCGTTTCAAAAGAGGCATTAAGTAAAACAACCGTCCCGATTTTTTTAATATTCGGAACTTTAAAAAAACCGCCTCCCGTAGAGATAAGGGTCCCTTCCACATTTTTTCTCAGCCATCTTGCCACTTTACGTTCAAGCAAGCGAAAGTACTCTTCCCCCTCTTCGGCGAAAATCTTTTTAATACGACGATTTTCCATGCTTTCGATAATGTCATCGGTATCTAAACCGACGAAACGTGATTTTTTGACAATTTCACGGGCGACAGAGCCTTTACCCACACCCATAAAACCGATCAGAATAATGTTTTTCATAAATGCTCTACTGTTAGATTATAATGACGCAATAATATCACGCATTAACTTAGGAGTGCTTCTTGACTCACGTTCAAAACCTCTATTTAAAAGAAGAACCGAGTGAAAACTCGGAACTTTTTTCAACCCTGTTTCAAAACGGTTCTCTAAAAATCGAATCCATCCGTTCATGGCTGAAAGATCCCGGCGAACACTACAATCAGAAACAGGATGAGTGGGTGTTGCTCCTGAGCGGAGAAGCGAAGCTCGAAATAGACAATCAAACGTTCGACTTACAAAGCGGTGACTACTGCTTTATCCCTAAACATACCTCCCACCGGGTACTTTCAACATCAAAAAATGCCCTATGGTTAGGGGTTTTTAGCTCTTAAACTCGTTAATACGGGCAGAAAGCGATTGAGCTACCTGCATCAGCTGCGCAGAATCGTTCTGAATTTGATCGACACTTTTCTGATTTGCTTCGGAAACGGTATTGATTTCCGAAATTTTGTCAATGATCCACTCGATATGTCCCACCACTTCAACCGAATCGTTATACGAACGTTCCGCAACCGTGACGGAGCGTTCCATTTCCAAAGATGTAGAAGATATTTTGTCCTCAACTTCATTTGAAATGGTCGTCAAATCATTCATATTTCTGGCGTTTTCACCCATTTTATCGCTGACATCATTGATCGATTGAACAATCGTACCCACACTGATTTCAATTTCACTCAAACTTTTCTGGGTACGCTCGGCAAGCTTGCGTACCTCATCGGCTACAACGGCGAATCCGCGCCCGTGTTCACCGGCACGTGCCGCTTCTATGGCCGCATTGAGGGCTAAGAGATTGGTTTGATCGGCGATATCTTTAATAACACCCAACACATTTTTGACCTGATCCGCATCATGTCGTAACGAGAGGAGTTGGGAAGACATTTCGTGTTCCGTTTCAATATATCCCTCTACCTCTCCAACCAATTTGGATAATGCGTCTTTCGCAGTCAACAGCTCGCCGTTGGCATTAGCCACATTGCGCTGTGTTTCTTCCGATACCGCAATCGCGCCGGAGAGGATATCTTTAATCGAATGACTTTTTTGGGTTGTCGCTTCGACAATGTGACGTTCTTGATCTACACCGTCTGAAATCGTGCGTGTCGCTTCGGTAATGGTGGTGGCGATCATCGAATTTTGACGCCCCAGATCTTTGACTTCATTGACCGTCTCCTGTACCATTGCGACAAAATTATTGACCGCCAGTGCCGCATCGGAGAATTCATCTTTTTTCGACGCATCCAGCCGTTTTGTCAAATCTTTGTCTCCGCTGACCAAAGCACCGATGCGATGACGTAATCCTTCTAACGGGGTTAATACCTCTTTTCCGAAGAATATATTGAGGACAGAGACAAAAATAATAACAACGACACTTAAGGCGATTAATAAAATCGTCTGCGTTTTGTTGATTTCAGCATCATTTTTTTCCAATGAAATGATCAGATCCATAACGCCGATCGCTTCGCCGACTTGAATATTGGTGTGGCAGGCGATACATCGCTCTTCCGCTATAAGAGGCTGCAAAAGCCGGATAGTATGGATGCCGTTCGTATTTTCAATCACTTGGGATTTTTTAGTTTTAAATACTTCCTGAACCATCGGTTCGTTGCTAAATTTCTCATCCAAACCGAACAAATCAATCACTTCCTGTGATTTTTGTACCTTCAGCTTTTCAATACCGTCAATTTCCTGAGCATGCTTGATCGCTTCATTCACAACAGCCGGGTCCCCGGCAAGCATGCTCCCCGAAAGCGTCTGAAAAATAGATTCACTCAGCATATTCAAAGAACGTTTAGCCGTTTCATTCGAAAAATCATGGAATGTCGTTGTCAAATACCAATAAATCGTCCCCAGTCCCAGAAAACTGAAAAGCAATGTCGTAAAAATGATTTTTGATTTGACGGTATTAAACATATAACAGCCTTTGTTAAAATATATAATCTAAAATACCAAAGCAACTATTGTACCGTATATCGATCTCCTCTATGAGGAAAACTTACAATTTTGTCAGCTGTTTCCATTTTTATCGGCAAATTCATCGGCCGGCGCATCGAAACCGGATCCACTTTGCTGACACTGAAATGGAGGTGCGGACCGCTGCTGTATCCCGTATTTCCCGAATAACCGATAAGTTCCCCTTTTGCCACTTTTTGACCGATAACGGCAACATTCCCCCCCCGCTTCAAATGGTAATAATTACCCATGGTCCCGTCACTGTGTTCAATGATCACGTAATTGGCGAATTGCCGATATCCCGGATTTGCCCCCCCGATATTATTCCGCCCCTCCGACCCGACGACAATTCCTTCACGCGCCGCATAAATCGGCGTGCCGACCGGGACGGGGAAATCAACGGCATAAGCCGAGAGCCCTTTATGGGTCGATTCTCCGTTGTATCCTTGGGAAACAACCACTTCGCTCCCTTTCAGAAATGGGAGTTTATACAGGTAGCTGTCTAGATGGATCGCAAATGCCGATCCTCTGACCCAACCGTAGGATGAACGGTAATTTATGGCCTCCGCCGATGAAACACGGGAGAGTTCCAATACCCTCTTTTTGCTTCTCCCCGGTATTTCAATAAAAAGAGGAACATTGGCAGAGGGCTTTAAATTTACAAGCGACTCAAAATCGATGTTCAGCGTAACCGTATAAGGGTTCAGGTTTTCAGCCTCAAATTCATATCCGCCGGCACCGTTGGACTCCGCACTCAAAATGACGCTGTTGCGGGAACCGATTTGGGCCGTTTTTTTGACTCCGGAGACTTCCGAGCGTTTTAAAATCCGCAAATGTTCTTCATAGGCCTGTTCCTGTTCAATCGCAAACTGGATGCTTTTTTCCTCCAGTTTCTGTTCATCGCATAACGCTTCAACACTTTTGATGGAATGGTTCGGATAATTTTTTTGGTAAAACGCAATGACTTCGGAACGGATTCGGGGATGATGGATCGGCTCCAGCGGGACGGAAACCAAATCCTCAAACCCCTTTTTATCACTCTGCGCCATTGCGGTGTTTAACGACTTGCGATAAAGCAAGTCAATGGATTCTTTGGTCTTTGAAAGTTCTCGTAAATCTTTAAGATAGGCTCTTAGCAGCTCTTTGTCCACCTCTTTGGCAGCAGTAAGTTTACGCCCTGTTCTGAGCGTTGCTTCAACCCCGTTCAAAAAACCGTGCAATATATTTTTATTAGGCTCCATAACCGATTTCTGACTCAATTTTTCAATCGATACGGTACTTTTCTGGAGCGGCGCGGCAAGGGTGTCGAATATCAGCGGAGCAGGCGCGGCCAAAAGCATTCCGTAACCGATCCCGATCAAAACGCCGATACGCATCAAAACCGTCTCCATTTTTTTTTAATTCTAACATTATTCCTCTAAGGCTATAATATCATCACATTTTAACAGTGGGGTAAAGTAATGTCCGTAAAAATCTTAGATGTAATAAAACCGGGAGTGATTTTCGGAGATGATGTTCAAAAACTCTTTGAAATAGCGAAACAAGAAGGGTTCGCACTTCCTGCGGTCAACGTGGTCAACACCGATTCGATCAACGGTGTCCTTGAAGCCGCCAAACTGGTCAATTCTCCCGTCATTATCCAATTTTCCAACGGCGGAGCGAGCTATTACGCCGGAAAAGGACTTAGTAATGAGAACGAAAAAGCGGCCATTACGGGTGCAATTGCAGGAGCGCTGCACGTTCATATGATGGCCGAAGCCTACGGTATCCCGGTTATCCTCCATACGGATCATGCCGCACGTAAACTTCTCCCGTGGATCGACGCCCTTCTCGATGCGGGGGAAAAACACTACGCCCAGTACGGCAAACCGCTTTTCAGCTCCCACATGCTCGACCTCTCCGAAGAGTCTCTCGAAGAAAATGTCGCAACCTGTGTCGAATACATGAAGCGGATGGATAAAATCGGGATGACGTTGGAGATCGAACTCGGCGTTACCGGAGGAGAAGAAGACGGTGTGGATAACAGCAGTATCGATAACGCCCTTCTCTACACACAGCCTGAAGACGTCGCCTATGCATATGAGAGACTCAGCGCGGTGAGCAAGCGTTTCACCATCGCCGCATCGTTCGGAAACGTCCACGGTGTTTATAAACCGGGTAACGTCGTCCTCACCCCGATCATTCTCAACAACTCCCAAAAATACATCCAAGAAAAATTCCAAACCGCATCGGATAAGCCGGTCAACTTCGTTTTCCACGGCGGTTCAGGATCTACGCACGAAGAGATCCGCGAAGCGATCGGCTACGGCGTCATCAAAATGAACATCGATACCGACACCCAATGGGCAACCTGGGAAGGGGTAAAAGATTATTATGAAAAATACAAAGCTTACCTCCAAGGGCAAATCGGAAATCCCGAGGGTGACGACAAACCGAACAAAAAATACTACGACCCGCGCAAATGGCTCCGCAGCGGGCAAGAGACATTGATTAGTCGCGTAAAAGCGGCATTTGACGATTTGAACGCCATAGGTAGAAATTAATTTTAAATCAACAGATTTTTGAAACAATCCCGGAATATTTTTTATCCCGTTCGCCCTGAGCTTGTCGAAGGGTGAACAAACGAAAATACTCATTTTCAGACTAAAGGTATTTGTGGAGCTCCACACCATTGAGCAATAGAATTATATTTTTTTGCAATTATTTTTAAATTATAATAGCCATTAGCAACTGTACTGACAAAACTATTGATTGAACTCCCAGTCTTATTTGATTCATCTATAAACTCCCTAATTTTTATTAGCGCGGAAGATTCTTTGACTTGATCTTTATTGAGAGATTTTTCAATCTTCTGCACATCATCAACAATTGTATTCAAATATGATTTGAGTACATTATCATGGCAACCATCAATAAGTCCGTTAACATTTTGTGTAATTTCTTTAATGTCTTTTGCAATGTCTAATTGGGTGATTTGATTCATATCGATTGAAATAATCGGAGAAAAGTTTATGTGATTTGTTGATGAATTATTTTGCATTAATGCACTTTGAAACCAATTTTTGATATCCATTAATTCGTTATCTCTATATTGCAATTGTTCTTTTTGTGTTTCTATTCTTAAATGTGCAATTCTTAGTTCATTTTTCAAATCTAAAATCTGAAGCTGTGTATCCAAGAGAGCTTCCGGTTCTTTTTTACCCATTACTACTAATTCGTAATTATGAAGCAATTTTTCAATAATCTCTTTATCACCGTCTTCTGTTTCAACAGTCATTACAACAGAATGAGTATTTTGTTCAATTTTAATTTTTACATTTTTATCCGGATATTTTTCTCGAACTATGGTTCCAAAATAATTTAATATTCCAAGTCCTGCTTGATAATACTGAGGTTCAAACTCTAAACATCTATGAATTGGCTCAGTATATTCAATCTCAAATGTGTTTAAAATTTCGCTATGTGCTTTTAACAATACAGATACTATTTCATTAATACACTCATGGATATTACTATGAAGATCAAATTTCGTATAAATTCCAATAAACTGTGTTCCATCATCAATGAAATCTTCTACATCTATAAATATTGATTCATTGCTCAATTTCGAGGATAATAATGGTGCAAAAGTTCGTAAACTTATATTATGTAACCAATCTTCAAATCTATAACTAAGCGTACAATAAACTGCTAACTTACCATCTTTATTTGCTACATTAAAAAGAAAAAAATATGGGAATGAATCATTGTTATAAAAAACAGGAAAAGCAATATTTTCAATAAGTTCCTCTCCGCATAAAAAACTAATATCTTCATACGGGACTTCTTCACTATTGAAAATCAAACTACAATCTAAATAAAAATGCTTTTCTATATCTTTTAAACTCGACTCATTTTTTTCATGATAAGACAATTCATATTGATGATTATTAAAAAGCAATACATAATTTTTGTCGTCTACTTTAGATAATCCCATAATACTTTTCTGCATAAACAACATCCTCAAGATCAATATTAACAATTATATAAGGCATATTAGAAAAGTTCAATACACCTCTTTACGATGTCCGATACGGATGATCGTAATGAGAATTTTTTCTTCTGTAATCCGAAAAATCACCCGATAATCTCGCACCCGCAAACGAAATTTGCCGCTGTATTCACCTTTTAATGCTTTGATATTGTTTTTGAGCTTATCGGGATCGGTTGCGAGCAAAATAATTTTTTCTTTGAGTTGTTTTTGGATGACACGATCCAACTGCGAAAGCTCTTTTTTTGCGGAAGGCAAAAATTCAATCGCATACATCGTTTATATTCCCAACTCTTTCCATACCTCTTCGGCACTGATCGGCGTGACAGTACCCTCCTCTACCTCACGTAAGCGTTTGTCGGAGAGTTTCTCATCCAGCATATCAAAATAGAGCATAAGGGCATTTTCTATCAGATGACTCTTTTTCTCATTAAGTTCTTTTGCCAAACTGTTCAGTTCATCCGCAACGTTATTATCGAGAGTAATACTCATTTTGGTTACATTAACATATTTATTCATTGAGACCCTTTATCCGATAATTATATGGACAATTATACTCTTGATTATATTCTAAAGTCAATATCTATCTAAAATTAACCCTGTTCCGGCATTAGCGGGAATTTATTTAGGGTAGGTAATTTTCGCTTTTTCATGGAGCATTGCCATTTTTTTCTCCATCGTCTCTTTAAATTTATCCATTTTTAACCGCTGTTCTATAAAGCTTTTTACGCTGTCAAATCCCATTTTTTTAGCCGGTTTTCTATCTTCGACGTAGATGACATGATATCCGAACTGACTTTGCACCGGAATCGAAGATACCGTCCCCGTTTTCATCGCGAATGCGGCATCGTTAAATGAAGCTACCATCTGTCCGCGCGGAAAATATCCGAGATCCCCTCCCCTCGCGGCACTCGGCCCGATCGAATATAATTTGGCTTGAGCCATAAACTCTTTTTTGAGCCGATCGCCGCTGAGCATTTTCATACTTGCGATTATTACCTGCGCTTGGTTTTTACTCTTCACCAAAATATGGCGTGCATGAATTTTTTCTTTGTCGATAAATTCATTCGGATTCGTATCAAAGTAGGCTTTTACCTCTTTTGCGTCCACTTTGATCGCATCGAACTGCTCTTGTTCCCATACTTTTGCCGCAAGCTGTACTTTTAAACGATCTATCGTCGTTTCAAGCTCTTGTTTATACTCTTTCGAATCCAATATTCCCGTTTTTTGTGCATCATCATAAATCAGATTTTGAACAATCATCCCTTCGATAATACGATGGCGCAATTCATTTTGTTTATCGGCACTAAGAGAATCAAGCCTCCCCTGTGTCCCCTCTATCAATACTTTATTAACCTCATCCGAAGTTATCTCGTCTCCGTTAACCGTGGCTAAAACGGCGGCTGATGTTGAGATAGAGCTCAACAATATACCCATAATCCAAGCGGCATAATATCGCTTCATAACTATCCTTTATCCGTTAAGAGATATTTAGTGTCCGAGTTTATTCGGGAAAATACTCACCGAGCAGGTCATCCCGGCTGAGAGTTCCATCCCTTTTGGAATCTTGTCGATATGGATACGTACCGGAATCCGCTGAGCAAGTCGAACCCAGGTAAAAATAGGGTTGACGTTCGCCAACAACCTACCATCGGTAGTATTATCCCGGTCGCTGATCCCTCGGGCGATACTCTCGACATGCCCTTTCACCACAAATTTTGTCCCCAACATTTTCATCTCGGCTTTGTCCCCCACATGGATCAAAGAGAGCTTATGCTCTTCAAAATAGCCGTACACCCAAAAAGAGCCTTGGGTAATGATTGCGAGGCGTTTTTCTCCGGCCTGAACGTAATCCCCCTTGCGCAAAAGCAGATTGGAGACCCATCCGTCACACGGAGCCCGGACCGCGGAGCGCTCTATATTGAGTTTTTCCGTCTCTACCTGTGCTATCGCCTCCTCATATTTGGCATGAGCCATTTGAGCATCGTAAAGAGCATCGTCACGATTCTCTGCCGATACCGTCTCATTGTCCGCCGCACTTCGACGGGCCGATTGGTGCTTTTTCATCTCATATTCGGCTTTTCGCGTTTGTGCGATTGCCTCTGCCGCGTTCAGCGCATGATGAAAACGGACGTCATCGATTTGATACAAAAGGTCACCTTTACGGACAAACTGATTGTCGATGACGGCGACACGGCTTACCAATCCTCCGACATCCGGAGCGACCATAACGACATCGGCACGTACACGGCCGTCTCGTGTCCACGCACTGTTCATATAATTATCCCACAACAAGATTCCCAAGAATACCGCTAGAGATACGACGGAAAAGGTAATAACAAAGCGTAAAAGCTTCGAAAACTTATTTTTATTCATTTCAAATCCTTAACGATAAATCAGTAAACACGGAGTACAGAACAGACAAACGAACACTGCCGTGCGAAACAGTCCGGGGTGCCAGACATGATTGTACAAACCGCCGTCCGACATCACTCTATCGAGCAGAATCTGGACAACGGCAGCCGCAACGAAAATCGGAAGCAAGGTCGGCATCTGAATACCGAACAACGTTATATCTAACGGCATGAGTCCTCCTTTGCGAGGGGAAAAGTGGTTGAATGAAGCAATACCGTACGGATCAGAGCCAATTCGACAATGAGGCTCTCAAAACGTTTTAACTGTACTTTTTCATTCGGACGATCAACCCTGCGAAGTATCGCTATCGTCTCTTTTAAATCGCTCAGAAGCAATTCTCTGCATTCTTCACTCGGAGCCTCGAAAAAACTTTTTATCGATTCCAACGTATCGGCGATACGGGGATGACGATAATGGGTATAAAGGCGCTGGATACTTCGCCGAATAGCTAAAATTGCCCGCCCGATCTCAAGCGTCGTAAGGAGCCACTCAAAAACGAGGCGGCTGGAGCGCATATTTAACCTCCCCTGAGTGGAAAACTGTTGAACAAGATCACGCCCCGTACTCTCAAGCGCACTGCGCTCGACGTTCAACGCTCCGACACACAGACGTACAATTTGACGACGCAAAATTTTTGCGACGCGGCGCTGTGTCAGGGAACATGACCAAAAGTTAACAAGAATATAGGCTAACCCTCCAAAAAGGACTCCGATCAAAGCGGCCAGAGAACTTTCCATAAATTTAGTCGGTTCAATTTTGTAGTACGGATCCAGTGCACATTGACTCATAAACATAAATACAAATCCAAACGTAAAAATAGGCAGTTTCGGCTTCGTCGTCATCCATCCGATAAAAGCCAACGTGGGAGAGAGCAACAATCCGAGGGTTAAAAGATCCGACGTATAGGCCGGAATAATAAAAAAATCATAGACCGCCGCAAATATCAGTGCGACTACAGACCCTTTAAAAAAATCTTTTACCCCGTCCAGAGGGCTGGGCATCGTCCCCAGCAGCAGTCCGATGACCACCGCCATAGTAATACTCAGCGTAGCATACGGCCATGCGGTCCAAATCCAAAACATCATCGTTAAAAGCAATACACCGCTTCCGCGCAGAGCCGCAAGCCCCACCAGTACATTGTCGGTATGGGTAGAAAACCGAACCATTTGACTGAGTTCACGCGTTGAATCTCCCGACAAGCGGTGCTTCAAAAGCGAAATATAGGTCGCACAGTGATTATGGAGTTCATTTAAAAGCCGGATAATGAGATAAGCGGCGGAGGTAAATGTATCTTCCCCTTCAAAAATAATTTTCTCCAGCTCGTATTGCTTTTGTACGCCGGCTTTGGCTTCCAAAAGTTCTCTCAATACTCGGCTCAAATCCTCAAGACTCAGCACGCTATTCGGACGATTTTTCAATACTGCCGCGATAGGTTCATAAAGACGCTGCAATGCTTCCAGCAACTCCGTTTTTTCACTCTCTTTAATGGAGGCCACAATACTTTTCAATGAGTGAAAAGTAGTGGAAAGATTCATATATTCATGGTTGAGATGTCCATAATGCTGCCGCTCTTTTTGATCGCTTTTACTTTCAAAACTGCTGTTGATACGAACCGCGTTCAGCCCGACCACCCCGCTGGAGAACCGTGTCACTGCCGGATTTGTTTCATCAAATGCCGCAAATACCGATTCCGGATCGGAGAGGGTGGAGAGGACATTTTGAAATCGCTCCTGCTCGCTCGAAATCAACGAATCCAGTAACCGCCGGGGAAAAATGATGTCACTGATCACGGTGGCACTCATAATCCCGACCACCACTTCGGAAAAGCGGGATACCGCAATATCGAATATTTCCAGCGGAGTCTCAATCACCGGCAAAGCAACGATACACATGGTATATCCGGCCAGTACGAATCCGTAGGATTGGAAATTACGGTATTTGAATCCCGCCGCCGTTGTCAACCCGATCCAGAGGGCAAAAAAGGCGATAAACCATATCGGGTCTTGGGAAAACATCCCCATAATCACGAGCGACATTCCCACCCCCGCAACCGTCCCTAAAACGCGGTAATAGCTTTTGGAAAAGACCAGACCGCTTTGAGGCTGCATGACGATAAATACCGTAAAAATCGCCGTTCTAGGATCGGGCAGATTCAGCTTCATGGATATCCATAACGCCAATAATGCCGCCATGATCACTTTTGCCATATAGATGACAACCGGAGCATCGATCGTAAGCCACTCGTGCAGCGTCCGCTGCCATGGAAAGCTTTTAAATGTGGTCATAAATGCACTATTGACTTGCATTATCATCCTCTTTCAGGACGTATCCGCCGCCCAATGCTTTGATCAGATCAATCTGGATCAATGCTTTTGTTTCATTTAAAGAGAGGGTATCCATTTCCCCTTCATACCGTATTTTCTTCGCCGAAAGATAGGGGAGTTTATCACTCAATCCTTGGGAAAGTTTTTTACGGGTAATGGTTTCATTCCCTCTTTTTGCATTCATCTCACGATCATGCAGTTGCAGTTGCGATCGAATCAGCTTCGTTTGTTTCAACAATACAACGACTTCGTTTGCCGCTTTGATAACGGCTTGATTATATTCATAGACAGAAGCGTTGTAATCGCTGACACTGTTTTGGAGATTCGCCTTTCTCATCCCCCAATCCAAAAGGGGAAGCGATACCGCGATCCCTGCTGATGGAGAGTACGACGAATGATCCATCAATCTCGACCAATTAAACGATGTAAATCCGACCAATCCCGAAAGACTGATGTTCGGGTAGAACTGTGCTTTGGTTTGCTCAATCGTATAACTTTTGCTCAATGCCGTATATTTTGCTATTGCGACGTCAGAGCGATGTGCGACAAAATTGAGCATCACCTCTTTAGGCAAAGGTAGGATGAATCCTTTCTTGATAGTCGGAGTTTTTAAGCTCTCAGCGTACGAGGGGAGAAACCCGCCCAAAACACACAGAGCCTCTTTTTTACCTTCAATGGAACGTTTCAGCTCTTCTATGCGTTGAGCAATCTGCATCTGTGCACTTTTTTTATCATTGATTGCTATCGCATCGATCAGCCCCAAAGCGTATTGTTTTTCCACGATTCTAAGCTCTTCGCGGGCCGTTCGATCCAATGCACTTAATACACTCAGTTTCTGCTCCTCGTAATGCCATGCGATATACGTCTCGCATAACGCACTGCTCAGGGCAATTTTAGAAGCTTCGATCATTGTTCTTTGTGCCAAAGCGGTATTTTTGGCGGCGAGTATATGTGAACTTCGTTCATTCCAAAAATCGAAATCGTATTCCAGCGTCAATGCCGGCTGATATTGCGTATAGCTCCCGCCCCCAAGCGGCGGCGGGAAGATATGATTTTCACTGAAGCGTTCACGGATAACACTGGCATTTGCAGCAAGATGGGGCAGATTTCGGGATTCAACCGATTGGATGATGGTATTGGCTTGTGCAAATTTCGCTTCGAGGCTTTGTATGCTCGGCGCTTTGGCAAGGGCCTCCTCAATGATAACGTTGAGCTGCTCATCGCCGTACATTCTCCACCAGTCGCGTACGAGTCTCTCATCATCAAAATCTCTGCTCACTTTCTCCAAATCAGCATTAATAGTCGTATCAGAGATCGGGGCGGCTTTATCCATTTTAGGGACACAGCCGCTCAGTAATAACCAAGAGAGACAGGCTGTTATCAATATTTTCGGTTGCATGATGAACACTTTAGATTTATTTTTACTCACCGGATAATGGATCAAGGCGTATCGTATGTCATTGCCATATTGCTGCAACCGTGCGATTCACCGCCGTTACAGGCTTGTGCATAGAGTGCGACCGCTTTGTACTTGTTTTGTACGACTCCGTCCCCTTTTTCATAAAGTGCGCCGAGTTGAAAACATCCTTGAGCATTTCCGCTGTTGCACGCTTTTTCAAATAAAGCCGCCGCGTCAGAATAGACATTGTTTTTCAAGGCGTTTTCACCCTCTTGATAAGCATCGGCAAAACACGATGACATACCTCCGGCCAAAATGAGACAAACCATAACTGTAGATAACTTTTTCATAACTCTATTTCCCCTGTACATTCATTACAATTTAACTATGAGACGTGCTGGTTTTCAAATTCTCATAGATCATTTGGAGCATATGAGACAATGCCTCTTTTTGCTCACCGCTTAACCCCCTCAGCGCTCTATCCATTACAGCTTCACCCATCTGTACAAGAGGCTCTCGAAGCCTCTTCCCCGCAGGAGTGATCGTAACGATATAGGCTCTGCGATCGTTCTCTTTGGCGGAACGCTTGACCAACCCTTTTAGCTCAAGCCTATTGAGCATCAATGTTAAATTAGATTGCTCGAAATAGGTGTCTTGCGCCAACTCTTTTTGTGTCAATCCCTCTTTTTCACTCAGCCGGATTAAAATAACCCGATGAGCATATGAGAGTGAATACGGTTTCAACTCTTTTTCGAATTCATTCTTCAGGGTATTGCGTGCTTTAGCGATAAGAAATCCTATCGACTTGTCAGATTCAAACCCCATAGTGCTCCTTTGAAAGATTTTCGAGATTGTAGAGCGCCCTACCTTAAATAGTTATTATAATAACTATTATGTAGATAATTATATTTTCAACATGATTTTAAGCCCTGATTGATAGTGAAAACAAAACGCTTTACTGGTTTATGTAACGATTAGAGTAGGAAAAATAGGTAGAGAGAATCCCGCGAAATGCGGGATAGATAGAGGTTAGGAATAAAAATCGGTTATTTTGTATAGGTGATTTTTGCTTTAGCGCGGAGATCCGACATTTTTTTCTCCATGGTCGCTTTGAATTTATCCATTTTCAAACGTTGTTCAATGAAATTTTTAACTTCATCGAATCCAAGCTTTTTAGCCGGTTTTTTATCTTCGATATAGATAACATGATATCCGAATTGACTTTGTACCGGAGTTGAAGAGATCGCCCCCTCTTTCATGGCGAATGCGGCATCGTTAAACGAAGGAACCATCTGCCCGCGCGGGAAATATCCGAGGTCTCCCCCTTTTGCGGCGCTCGGTCCGGTCGATTTGGATTTTGCTTGCGCGATAAATTCGTTTCTGAGCTTATCACCGCTAAGAGCCTTCATACTTTTAATAATCGATTGCGCTTCGCCTTCCGTTTTAACCAAAATATGGCGTGCGTGAATTTTCTCTTTATCAACGAACTCTTCCGGATTCGCATCGAAATAGGCTTTTACCTCTTTGGCATCGACTTTAATCGCTTCAAATTGTTGTTGCTCCCATACTTTTGCCGCCAACTGAACTTTTAGCCGATTCACCAATGCTTCAAGTTCTTGTTTGTACTCTTTAGAATCCAAAACACCGATTTTTTGTGCATCATCGTAAACCAGTTCTTGAGCAATCATCCCTTCGATAATCCGCTGACGCAACTCGTTTTGTTTATCGGCCGGAAGCGAATCAAAACGTCCCTGTGTCCCCTCCATCAATACTTTATTGACTTCGTCCGAAGTGATCTCATCTCCGTTAACCGTCGCCAAAACAGCCGCAGATGCGGAGTTTGCACTCAACAATAAACCCAAAATCCAAGCGGTATAATATCGCTTCATTGTTATCCTTGTGTTTTCCCTCTACTGAAAGGAGAATTTGATTTCGGCATTATAATACATTTGTCAGTATAGTATGCAAAAAACAATCAAAATTAAACGGTGTCACTGTGCCGTTTTTGCTGCGCGATTTTTAAATAGCGGTCCATCGTTTGTATTAGAAAATATTTATCGATCGGTTTTGCCAAATGGGCATCCAATCCCGAAGCGACAATCCGTTCGCGGTCTCCGATCAATGCGTGTGCCGTTAATGCGATTACAGGGACAAATCCTCTGCCGTCGCGTTTATCAATCTCTTTGATCAGTCTGTTGGCCGTTAACCCGTCCATAACCGGCATATCGATATCCATCAAAACCAAATCGAAATGTTCTTTCAAATAGGCGTCCACCGCTTTTTGTCCGTTATCTACCGCAACTACGCGGAAATGTTCTTGATGCAAAATGGTCTCAAGCAATTTGAGGTTGATAAGATTGTCTTCCGCGACCAAAATTTTGATGTTGTCCGCTCTTGGAATACTCTGAGCTTCAGGAGAACGCGAAATATACTCTTTTGGCATCATATTCCAGATAACCGCCATGGTTTTATGAAGCGAACTCGGCAGAATCGGCAGCGTCACGATGGATGCGACCGAGTCGAGAACGGCATTGGCTTTTTCACCGTAATCGAGTTTCATAATCGGGACGATTTGAAGATTTGAATAGGTCGATTTTAATGCATCAATTTGCGCTTTAGCGATATGCGGTATATCCAGAAAAAGGACATCGCTCTCGTGCAGTGTCGTATTCACCAAATCGTGAACCCCTTTTACCTGAACATTAAAAAGCTCCAGATATTTGTGGAGCAATGCCCCTTGAGGAGTGAGATGCTGATCTTGGGTATAAATTGCGGCTCGGGTCCCTTCAACAAAATCAAATGCCCCCTCTTCATTAATCCGGTGCGTTATCCGAAAAGAGAAACGGGATCCTTTTCCGCTCTGTGATGCCAGCATTAAATGCGAATCCATCATATCGACGTATTTATGGCTGAGACTGAGTCCGATACCTAAGCCGTCTTTCCCGCGACGCTGATTGTCCCAAGCGGAAGCGAAAGGACGCAACAGCGTTTTGATCCGTTCAGGTTCGATGCCGATACCCGTATCGCTTACCGCATATTCGACTTCGACAGAATTCCCCTCTTCTTTGACGATAAGGATCTCGACAAGGACGCTCCCCCCCTCCTCGGTAAATTTGATACCGTTTTGGATGAGATTACGCATAATGGCGAGAATTTTATCCTGATCTCCGATCATCGATTTGGGCAAATGGGGATCAATCAAAAACATCAAACCGATCTCTTTTGAGAGGGCAAGATCGCAAAATTGCATTGAAAAATTCTCATACACTTCAAGCGGATTAAACAGTGCCAACGTAGTATGGATACTGCCGCTTTCAACCTGCATAAGCTCGAGGAGGTTTTCGATATTCCGCATCATCGACTGAGCGCTTCGGCTGGTCATCTGAACATACTCTTGCTGCCATGAACTCAGAGGAGACCCCTTCAGCAAATCGGTAAATCCGATAATCGCGTTCATCGGGGTACGGAACTCATGGGATATATTGGTTAAAAATTTATTTTTAAAGTGTTCGAAATAACGCTCTGCCGCACGCGCACGTTCGATAATCGACGTGTCGCGAAAAACGACTCCGATTATCGGTTGGTTATCGAGTAAAAGGACCTCCGATTTGACGGCAACATCGTACTCTATATCTCCGGATCGGATTTTCCCCCGATAATCTCCCGATTTTGAAAGAAGATACGACAAATTTACCCCTTGCGGGTCAAACCAAAGTTCCAGTGCGGATATATCCTCTATCCCTCCGACATTTAGAAGTTCAAGCATTGCCTCATTGCAACCGACTAAATCTCCGAATAAATCGGTATAGATCATAGGATCGAAATGCAGATGGGCACACTGCGTTATGGTCCCGATTAAATGTCCATAATCTTTTTCAAAACTTTGCGTATAAAACATCGTAGCCCCTTATACTCTAACGTGCAAATATTTTTGCAATACATATTCAAGTTTTTCGCGTGTCAGCGGTTTGGAAAGATAATCATCGAGCCCTCGCTCTAAAATGTATTCTCGATCCCCCTCCATCGCCAACGCCGTCAACGCAATAATCGGCATATGTCCTATTTTAAATGGCCTCTCCTGTGCTTTAATCTCCTCGGTAGCCAAAATACCGTCTTTAATCGGCATATCAATATCCATAAAAACAATGTCAAAAGTTTTCTCACGGCATATTTCAACCGCTTCATCCCCGTTTGAAACGGTTACTACCGAGATTCCGTACTCTTTGAGAAGCAGTTGGATTAAACGCTGATTGATCAGATTGTCTTCCACCACCAAAGCCGTAATGCCGTGCTGGATGGGAGCAACATCCGCCGGAACCGGCGGAGGGAGATCGAAGATCGTCGTTAAATGCCCCAATAATGGTGTCGGGAGCAACGGCTTTAAGAGAAAAGTGTCTATCAGATGAAGCATCTTTGCGTGAAGATGTTCATTCTCTTCGAGCAATAGCACCGTTTTACAGCTACGTTTTAGACTTAAAAGGCTCATCGCCCACTCATTTTTTTCCTGCGAACCGATAAAATAGACCACTTCGGCATCGGTAAAAATCGACTCGTCAATCGTTTGCGCTTTGGTCACACTGACTCCGAAACTGCGAAGATAGTTTGTCAGATGATTAGCCTCTTCAACCCTTTGTTCATCAATCAATACGACTTTAGCATTGTGTCCGTTAATCATCTGCATCGCTTGATCGGAGGAGCCTTCCAGAGTAAGCGAAAAACTAAAAGAGGACCCTTTTCCCTCTTCGCTGGCGATCTTGAGTTCTCCCCCCATCAAAGCAATCAGTCCGTGCGAAAGACTAAGCCCCACCCCCAGACGATTATCGGCATGATCCCCGGACACGAACGGACGCGTAATATTGCTAAGTTCGCTTTTACTGATCCCTTTGCCCGTATCTTTGACGGTAAACCCGAGGTTGCAGGTACCGGACGTATTACGCTTGAGAAGCTTCACTTCAACCGTTATACGTCCCCCCTGATGCGTAAATTTTAACGCATTGTTGTAGAGGTTATGGATCACCTGTTTAATTTTACGGATATCACCGATAATATAGGTAGGAAGTTTCGGATCGATAAAAAACAAAACACCGACCCCTTTATCGGCGGCGATCGAAATGCATCCCCGGGCCAATTCTTCCATTTCGGCGACAATATTGAATTCGCTTTTGCTGACACTCAAACGTCCGTTTTGCATTTGAGCCAAATCCAGAAGATTTTCGATATTGGACATCAAATTTCGGGCTGATCCTTGTATGGAATGGATATATTCGGCCTGTGTGTCATCGGGGGAGGTTTTGGAGAGAAGGTCGACAAAACCTAAAATACCGTTCATCGGCGTACGGAATTCATGCCCGATATTGGCCAGAAATTTGCTTTTTAATTGTTCGGTTTTAACGACTTCGGCTTTCAGGTCAATAAGATTGCTTTGATCTTCAAGGCGCAGCAGATACAAATCTTCCCCTCTCTCCTGTATCAGTGTCGAGGTCGCTACCATCGTATGCATTTTTCCGGAAAGATCAACGATACCGAGTCCGTAACCGTTAGGGCAATGGGTTCGGATATAATCGAGCCAGCTTTTGTCATATTCGGTAAAAACCTCTTCATCCTCATGGTCAAATAGCTCTCGTATACTCTCGTGATGGTTACGCAGCTGTTCAATATTTTGGAGGGGAACCAGATCAAAAAAAGCTTTATTTGCCCCTATCCAACCGTTTTCTTTGCTAAAAAACAAAAGCGGATCGGGATCGGTATCCAACACCTTATAAAAAAAATCTTTGCTTAGTGTTTTATCATTTTCACCCGTAAAATGGTGTTTATTATTTCCGAAAATACTCTGAATTAACCCCAGCACTCCCAATTTTTTCCCCCAAAATAGCTTTTTTGCCCATAAATCACCTATTGTAACATAAAATGTATCTGAACCATTTTTAAATGCTACAATACGGACAAAAAACGGATTGTTTGGATGAAAAAAGCGACTCGGAAAGAGATTGAAGCGATCAAGGTCGCCCTGTTGGAACGGTACTCGGATGCCGTCACGGAACTAACCTACAGCAATGCGTATGAGCTGGTTATAGCCGTAGCCCTATCCGCACAATGCACCGACAAACGGGTCAATCTCATCACCCCCGCATTGTTCAAGGCCTACCCTACCCCCAAGGCGCTTGCCAACGCCGATATCGAAGAGGTCAAAGCGCTGATTCAAAGCTGCTCCTTTTTTAACAACAAAGCGATTAATCTTATTGCTATGGCGAAACGGGTTGTAGAGGTATACGGCGGAGAGATTCCGATGGATGAAAAAGAGCTCGTCACCTTAGCGGGAGTGGGACAGAAAACGGCGCACGTTGTCCTCATCGAATACACGCAGGCCAATCTGATGGCGGTAGACACCCATGTTTTTCGGGTAAGCCACCGCTTGGGACTCAGCGATGATCTCAGCGCCGTTTCCACCGAAGAGACACTGGTGAAAAAGTTTAAAACCAATCTCCATCAGCTTCATCAGGGGATGGTATTGTTCGGCCGCTACATCTGTACCGCCAAAAACCCCAAATGCGACAGTGATTGTTTTTTGGGTGAGTTTTGCAAAAGCAAGGATGGGTTTAAACCCAGATGAGATACAATATTCGTATGAAAAAATATACTTTATTATTTTTGCTGCCGATTTTTTTCGCGGGGTGTTTCAATGAGCGCGGCGTTAGTCTGCGCTACTACAATGATTGCGAAGAGTACTATGACGTTCAAGGGTATTATCATAAGCAATGCGATAAAAACCTTGCCGACTACTCAGAGATTAAATCAGAAATTAAATCAGATATCAAAAGTATACTCTTTATACCCGATGAAAATCCCTCTCACGGAAGCGTCCGATAACCCTTATTTGATAGCGATAAACGTTGCGAAATTTGCCCATCGAAAAAGAAGCTCGCACGTTTTGAACCCGTTATTCTTTGCCATTTGGATATTTTCATTCATCGTGTAGGGAATCAGAACATTTTCAAGCGCTTCGCGTTTTTGGACAATCTCATATTCGCTGTACCCCTGCACTTTTTTGAAATCGTAATAGCAATCAATCAGCTCTTTATTCAATTTCGGATCTTCGCTCACCACTTTTTCGCTGAAGATAAATACGCCCCCCTCATTCAGAGTGTCGCTGATCGTACGGATTAAAGAGTCGCGGACCATCGGACGGATAAACTGTAAGGTATAATTGCTGATCATAACCTGTGCTTTTTCATACGGAAACTGAAGGATATCCCCCTCATACAGCTCAATTCCCGAACCGTATGCCTCTATTTTTTTTCGGGCATGCGCAATCATAGCCGGAGAGTTATCGATACCGATCAGCCGGATATCGTCATTTCTTTCGACGGATCGTTCGATTTCCAGCAGCAGCGATGCCGTCGAACACCCCAGATCATAAACCACCCCCCCCTTTCCGAGCGCATTAATCGCAAACCGACGGGTAAGTGCCTGCGACTCTTTGTAAAAGGGGACGGAACGGACCAGCATATCATCAAAGACGGCGGCGACGTCAGCATCGAATTCAAACTGTTTGGAAATAGGTTTGGTAAATAGCGTATCGGTTTTCATGAGGGTAATTGTAGCGTAAAGGAGAGAGGTTTTGAGGGGCAAACTTTAAGTGACGAAACAAATACATTTGCCCCTCGAACGGTAAAAAGCAATTTTCAGTCCACTAATTTAAAACAATGTCGGAACCGTATTCTCATCCGGTTTTTTCGCTTTGCCGGGCTGAGACTTTATCTCTCCGAAAAAAGTAATCTCGTTCTCACGCAAAATTCGGATAATGTTGGTCGTTCCGGGAGTACCGATCGGATAACCGGCCGTAAAAATATAGGTGTTCTTTTTATCGATAATACCCCGTTTTAAACCGCTTTGGATGATATCGCTAAGCATATCTTCAATACGCCCTTTTTTGATCAAATACGCCGGAACGACTCCCCACACTATCGTCAAAAGGCGCGCAACCCTCTCTTCATGCGTCGCCGCATAGATCGTCATTCTCGGGCGATAGCGGGAAAGCTTTTTAGCCGATGCTCCCGATGCGCTCATAGCTATAATCCCCTCAGCATTCAACGAATCTCCCAACCGTACCGCCGATTCATTGACTCTGTCCATCACATCGTCATATCCGAAATCAAATTTTTCAAACGGATAAATCTCTTCAATCGCCTGAATCGTATTCACCATGGTCTCCACGACAAGCACCGGATTATGCCCGACGGCACTCTCTTCGGAGAGCATCACGGCATCGGTGCCGTCCAATACGGCATTTGCGACATCACTGATCTCCGCTCGGGTCGCCGATTCTTTCTCGGTCATCGATAAAAGCATCTGCGTTGCCGTAATGACCGGCTTGGAATGGGCATTGGCTTTATCGATCAACATTTTTTGTATGGTCGGAACACGGTAATAGGGGACTTCAATCCCCAAATCGCCGCGTGCGACCATCAGCCCGTCCGAGTAGCGCAAAATTTCGTCAATATTCTCTACCGCGTCAAATTTCTCAATTTTGGCAATGAGCTGCACCTCTCCGCCGTATGAATGTACCACTTCGCGGGCATTGATCATATCCTGCGCATTTTGAACAAAAGAGATCGCCATAAAATCGACGCCGTTCGCCACCCCCCATCCGATATCGACTCTGTCTTTTTCAGTCAGGATATCGATACCAAGCCGCGTATTCGGAAAATTAATCCCTTTATTCGATGTGAGTTTCCCCTTATTTTCGATCACAGCTTGAACATATTCATCATTTATCTCTACGATACTGGCACGGATAAGACCGTCGTACAGATAGACGAAATCACCCGCTTTCAACATGCGAAGAACACTGCTTTCGCTGATAGAGAGCCGATAATGGCTCTGTGCGACCTTTTCCCCTATGCAGGCTTCATAATAAAAGTCTAGCCGATCACCGCTCTCTAAACAAAAATCTTCGCTCAATTTTCCGACACGGATTTTCGGCCCGCTGATGTCTTGCATAACCCCGACGATCAGCCCGGTTTCGCGCATGGCTGTACGTATATTGGCTAAAACCTGTGCATGATATTCATGCGTTCCGTGAGAAAAATTAAGGCGAAAAACATTGACGCCCGCTTTGATTAAAGCCGCAAGAGTCTCGACGTTATCAGAAGCGGGACCAACGGTTGCTAAAATTTTGGTTCGTTTTTGCATAAAGTCAACCTGATATCTAAATATTTTTTGCAATATAGTAACACACTTTGAGATTATTGGCGAAATCTATCCGTTCAAGAGTTTGGCTATCTCAGCAATTTTAGACTACAATAAAGACTATTTCCGTTTGTCAGGTTTCCCTAAATATGAGCAAAAAAGTAATTTCCACCGATATTGTCCTCATTGATATCATCGATTTTTCTCTCCTTCCGATGAATGAACAGCTTGAAATCATCTCCTATCTCTCTCTTACCTATAAAAAAATGCTCTATAAAATGCTTAAAGCCTCAGCAATACCGATGGAAAAAATGTTGCTTGGGATTATCCCCACAGGAGACGGTTTTTATTGTATTCTTCACCCCTCACTGCGAGGATTCGGACCGATACTCGGGCTTTCATTTATCCACTTTTCAGATTTCATTGCAAAAGAGTATTCCTATTTCAAAGGGATCCGTGTTGCGGTCCACACCGGCAACGTTCATCAATTTGAAGATATTTTAGGGCATGAAAATTTTATCGGCGACGGTTTAAACGAGTGTGCCCGTTATGTTGCCATTAAAAATCTTGTCGCCAGTACCGTTATCATCTCCGACAAAGCGCATAATTCTTTGCACGAGTTTTTAGATATTCATAAAGACTACCATACCCTTTTGGAGAAATGCGAGTTTCGCCGCAGCTCCCTGCATACCTTTCAAGACAAACACAATATTGACCACAGCGGCTATCTGATATGGATGAGACAGGGGGGGATAATCCCTCCCCCGCAACCTTCATGGGCGGTCCAATCCAAAAAACATTAATCGATGCGAATGTTTTTTGGGTAATATAACATCCACACTATCCTGAAGGAGGATGTATGCGTTTTACGGTTGATGAATACGCGAAAACCTTTAAAATGTCCAAGGAGATGATCCAAAACAAACTCCGGACCAAACGTCTAAACTATATTATTGAAGGCGGAATAACTTATATTATTGTCCCGAGAAGTTCTCTTGATGAGGAAAAACGGCAAGAACTTACCCAAAAAAATACAACCGCCGCTTCTGTACCCGCTCCGCAAAAAACAACGGTCGGGATGATTATAGCCTTGTATCAAAAAGAGAATCAGCAGCTTAAACTCAAAATCAAAGAACTGGAAGCCAAAATCGACCGTCTTGTACATGATAAAGAGCAAATGCTGATTGCCGAACGTGAACGGATCGAGGATATCTATGCGGCAAAAGACGAACAGCTCAAAAATTTCTTTGAAGTGATTCATACTAAACTTCTTCTCTCTCAAGAGAGCCCCATCCATGATGTTGATATCTCGTCAACTCCGGAGCAGACTACCGCCTCATCCCTTTCCAACGGAATCATCGAACTCAAACGTTACCTCAAGTTTATCGGAATGGGCTCAAACGAACGCAAAATCGTCAAACGCCGTTTTGAACTCGCTTACGGGAGTGATGTACGCATCATTCAAAAAGAGGGAGAATTTTACGTCGACCTCTCTAAATACGACTACACCGATTTTCTCTCTTAGGGGGCAATCCCCCTCCGCCGTTTTTTAATCAGCACTTTTTTTTACTCCGACCCATCCGACATCCGATCCGACCTTCTAAATCCATAATTTTATTTTAGCGCTTCAATATTTGTCGACTTTAGATGAAATTTTAATACGGTTTTCCGTATATATAATACGTTATTATTCTTTTAAATGTTGGTATATTTTATGCTTTAACAAATAAAGTGTAGTAATTACACTGTATATATCTATTTATACTATTAATTAAGTATATTTTATACGTTTTAATGTTTATTTTAAGAAAAGGATATTACAATGGAGCAATGGAAATGAGTGATCTTTTTAATCTTCTTCATAATGCCGTCGAGGCTGAGCGAAACGGGAAGAAGATATCCCAAAAAGAGATGGCTGCAGAGCTGGGAATTTCTATGCGAACGTATCAAGATTGGCGGTTGGGAAACGCCAAACCTCAGGCAGCCAAAGCAGTTATTGAAATGCTGGGGATGCTTGAAGACAATGAGATCATACGTGTGGTACGAAAAATAAATAAATTAGGGAGCAAAGCATGAGCAGTTTGAGCGAACAAGAACGTATCGGATTAGAAGAGGTGTTTTTATCGATCTCTTCAACACAAAAATGGTCGATTTGGAGTAAAAATTTCTCTGTCAATTTTGATGCAAAAAAATTCGTTTCCCCTCTTATGCTTGCTCATCATTCTAAAAAATGGCTAAAAAACGGCCTTAAAAACCACAAAATAACAAAACTATTCAATAAAATGCAAAAAAGAAGAAAAATTTAAGGCAAGAGATATTAAAGTATTCGCGGCTAAAACACTTTTTCCCTTGTCTGCTCGTGTATAAGGGAGGATATGAGTGTTATTCGCATATCTAAATTAAGGGTAATAAATGAATAAAGCGCAATTCGTCGAATTGGTCCAAAAAAGCGGTAGTTACAAAACAAAAGTTGAAGCTGAAACAGCTATCAAAGCGTTTACTGAAGCGGTAACTGCAGCGCTCGTTGCAAAAGAAGAGGTTTCCTTGGTAGGATTCGGAAGCTTTACATCTACTCTTCAAAAAGGGAAAAGCGGTAAAGTTCCGGGAACCAGCAAAACGTACAGCACTAAAGACAAAATGGTTCCTAAATTCAAACCGGGTAAAAGTCTTAAAGACAGCGTAGAAGCCGGAAAATAATCCCCCTTAATATGTCCGGGGATGTTATCCTCGGCTTATTCTCTTCCTCTCTCATTTTCTTTTTCCATAAATGTAAGTTATAATTGTCACTTAAACCTACAGAACTTTTTTAATCTTCTACGAGTAGAGGCAATTGGTGTTTTTTTCGTTCTTCTCATTTTTTTCCAAAAGCACACCCTCTTCCCCGTCCCAGAGCGTATGCGATGACGGTTCAGAACAAAAAGAGTTTTTTCACTTTTTTGTTCATAAAGAAAACGGATATTTATACGAAAACTTTAACCTCTTCTATCAAGACACACACGTTTCAATCGATCTGCTGTTCTTTATCCCCTACCGAGGTCTTTTATTCGGAGAAAAGCTGCAGTGGAATCTAGAAACGCTTCAGGGAGCCACCATTGAACGCCCGTCCCAAAAAAACAAAAAAGAGTCATCGACCCATCTAGAAACGATCCAAACTGCTATTCATCATAAACTAGAAGATATTCTCTCTTTTGATTCGACCGTTTGCAAACGTTTTATTTGGCTCAGCTGCCTGCGCGAAGATGAGTTTGATACCTTGAATTCTTCCTTTCATGAACTTCTTCCCAAAGAGCGGCTGATATTCAGCGATTCCTCCAAAGAATCGATTCACCAAAAACTCTGCGCATTGGCACCGAAGCTCTCTGAACCCTACCAAAAGCAAAAAATAATGGGCTCACTGCAGTCTCATATGCTGCTGGTCCCTACGGATGATAAGAGTTACGGCACGTTTTTATCGGACGAACAAAAAAAATTTCTTGAAACCGATTATACGGATACGGTTACTTCCCTGTTTGGCGAACACAACAGCGGTAAAAGTACGGTTCTTATCCGAAAAGCGCTCCTTTTGCTCCTGAGCAAACCTCATGAAAAGATATTAATCATTACCCCTACCCCAGTAGGAGGTGAAATCCTCCGTAACGAGTTAATTGCGTTAACAGAATACGGTGCCCTCAAAGTCGAACTCGCATCATTAACCTTTTCTACTCCTGCATATGCCCAAAATATAACCGATCTTGCCGGCTTTCAGTCCGCTTCAGTTGTTATGTGTGACGATGCTTATGTCATGGAGAAAGATTTTATTGATGCTCTGATAACATATCGGGAACAACGTTGGCTGCTCCTCTCTTTTCATAATGAATATATTCCTATCAGCAATTCGACGGTAATGCTGCACAACAACTATCAAAAAAACATCCCTTTCGTAAAAATCCCCTCTTCCGCGGATAAAGCCCTCTTAACATTATTGCTGGAACTTCGAGTCCGACTGCAGAGTGTTAATGCCGAAGCAATAATGGTTATCCTCCAAAATGATGAACGAATAAACGAGTATAAAGAGGCTATTGATGAGTATTTTCATATCAATGCCCGATTACTAACACCCGAATTCAGTCTGCAATATCAAAATCTCGACGACCTGATCATCACAACGACTGAAAATGCTCATGGACTTCATATGCCGCATATCTATCTTGTTGCATCCGATGAAAGCGAATATTACACCTACGCGCTAAGCCGTGCATCAGAAAGTGCGACTATAATCTCTTTTTCAAATCCGAAAAGGGGAGACTAATGGCCAAAGTTGTAAAAAGTGATGAAGAGTGGCGTAATCTTCTCACAAGCGAAGCGTACCATGTCGCCAGAGAGCATGGAACTGAAAGAGCTTTTAGCGGAGAATATGCCTCCTTTAAAGGGGACGGAGTCTATCATTGCGTGTGCTGCGGAGCACCCCTTTTTGATTCATTCGCAAAATTTGATTCGGGTACGGGATGGCCTAGTTATGACAGGGCGATCTCCCCTGAAGCACTCGAAGAAAAACGGGATATCAGCCACGGTATGATCCGTGTCGAAGTGCTGTGTGCGGCGTGTGACGCACATCTCGGACATGTTTTCCCCGACGGCCCTAAAAGCACCGGATTGCGCTATTGTATCAATTCGGTTTGTCTCACCTTTAAACCACGCACACAGGAGTCTTAATGCGATTACTACTTACCCTATTGTTGGCGGCAACATTATCGTTTGCCGCTTCCCATCCTAAAGTTCTTCTCCAAACGACCCAAGGCGATCTTACTTTGGAACTTTACGAAGATGTTGCCCCCTTAGCGGTTGAAAATTTTACAACCCACGTCAAAAACGGCTACTACAACGGGTTGAAATTTCACCGGATCATTAAAAATTTTATGGTTCAGGGCGGTGATCCGACCGGAACAGGCGCCGGAGGCGAGTCGATCTGGAAAAAACCGTTTAAAGACGAGTTTAAATCAGGTGTCGTTTTTGACAAAGCGGGAATTTTGGCTATGGCGAACGCAGGGCCTCGTACCAACGGAAGCCAGTTTTTCATCACAACCGCACCGACTCCGTGGCTTAACGGCTATCACACCGTCTTCGGACGTGTCGTAGCGGGAATGGATACACTGAACAAACTTAATAATGTTCAAACCAACGGCCAATACGGAGGTGACAAACCGCTCCAAACCCAAAAAATCATCAAAGCTACTTTACTCCCCTAACCTCTTTTTTGCCCGATAAAGTCTCCTCAAAGAGACAAACGGGCATAATTTTGTAATCATTTCGTAACCTTTCCGTAATGGTTTCGTAATAATATTCCGGCCCTTATTTATTATCTTATTGAATGGAGCATTTATGTTCTCTCGTGACAACCTTTTCTTCGGCACTGTTTTTGCACTTGCCACTGCTGTATTCGTGGTATGGGGATTTAATCATCTCGAAAACAACCATGCACTCTTTGTTCTTGCTACTTTATTCGGTATCTTTATGGCATTCAATATCGGCGGGAATGACGTTGCCAACTCATTCGGTACCAGTGTAGGGGCAAAAACACTCACCGTCAAACAAGCACTTATGATTGCAGCAATCTTCGAACTTGGCGGAGCTATGCTTGCGGGTGCCGAAGTGACTAACACTATCCGCAAAGGGATCGTCGACATTTCGGCTATGGATTTTGATCCAATGTTGCTCGTATTTGTTATGATGGGTTCACTCCTATCTGCGGGAACGTGGCTGTTGTATGCAACATTCAAAGGGTATCCCGTCTCAACTACCCATGCGATCGTCGGAGGGATTTTAGGGGGATCTATCGCTCTAGGATACGCGACAATGGAGGTTGGAGAATCGGTGTTCGGTTTGGTTCACTGGGATCAAGTAACCAAAATCGCAATCAGCTGGGTCGTTTCTCCGATTTTAGGGGGAATGGCGTCGTATGGAATCTATTGGTATTTGAAAAAGAATATCCTTGATTACAATGACAATGTTCAAGCACATATCGACGGTATCAAAGCTCAAATCAGTGCCCTAAACGCTTCTCATAATGCAGCTACCGCCACTGCGGAAGAGAAAGCAAAGCACGAAGAGCAGGTTCACGAGCTTAATCGTCTGAAGAAAAAACAAAACGCTTTTTACGCCCTTCGGACGCATGCGCCGATCGTTGCGGCATTCGGTACGGCGATGATTGCAGGGATGCTCTTGTTCAAAGGGCTTAAACATGCTAATTTGGGTCTCAACGATGCCCAAATCTATATGTTGCTTGCGGTACTATCCACCCTCATGTACGGTGTCGTCTATGCCATCATCAAAGTAATGCATAAAGATACGCCGCATAAAGCGACAATGCGTGTTTTCAGCATGCTTCAAGTCCTTACCGCATCTTCATTCGCTTTCAGCCATGGTGCGAACGATATCGCAAATGCTATCGGACCGTTCGCCGCGATCATTGATATTTTAGCGACAGGCCAAATCAATGCCGAATCCCCCGTACCGTTTATCGCCATGGCAACGTTTGGGATCGCACTGGTAGCCGGACTGTGGTTTATCGGGAAAGAGGTTATCGATACCGTAGGAAGCCGTATTACTGAAATCTTTCCGGTAACCGGTTTTGCGGCGGAGCTGGGGGCGACGTTGGTTATTCTCCTCGCAACCGTGATGGGGATTCCCGTATCTTCAACCCACATCCTCGTAGGAGCGATTATCGGTATCGGTATGCTCAACCGCGACGCAAACTGGAAACTAATGAAGCCTATCGCTATGGCGTGGGTCATTACCCTGCCGGCAGCCGCAGGTATGGCAGCCCTCTTCTTCTTCGCTCTCAAAGTGGCATTCGGCTATTAAGCCGATCGATCACTTATAAAAAGCCGCCGTACAATCGCTCTCATAGTAGTGGCGGCGGATAACGACCTTTGCATTCAACTTCTTTCCTAAACCTTGGATATCGGCCTCTAACAGATAATTGAAAGTCTTAGAATCTTTATCCCCTTCCAAAAAATTGAAAATAATCCCCCGTGTTGAAGCGTTATAACACCGTTCAATAAAAAGATAGGCAGCATTACGGGTTAAAATATTCAATGCACCGCTGCACAGATAAAACTCTGCGACAGGAAGAGAATCGTAAAGAATATCACATAGATAAATAGGTTCTTGCGTACGTCTGGATGCCTCATTCACCATTATTTCAAGTGCGTCTAATCCTATGTAGCTGAGGGAATATTTTTCAGTTGATCGGATATACCCGCATAAATCACCGAAACCGCACCCTGCATCAACAACCGATTTCGTATCTGAGGGGAGAAGTGAGAGCAGCTCGTTAAAGCGGATTTCCTGAGATTGTTTTGAGTGCCAACGGAGTCCCTGCGGGGTATAGCCGTGATCGATAATACCGGTGTGATAAAAACGGCAATTATCGATCCTATTCGTCTTTTGTTTTGTTAATTTTTTAAAAATGTTCACTCAACGTTTATTTTTGGAGCTTGCTTAGAGCATCCAAGATATTGTTCTGCTTTTCCTGATCGAGCGGTGTGTCGTTCGAAACGTACATATAGAATTCTACCCGTCTGTTTTTAGCACGGTTCTCTTCTGTGGTATTTTCGGCAACCGGTTTTGCGGCACCGAATCCTGCGGTAGAGAGACGCTCCGGAGCTACACCGTTTCGGATCAGCTCGCGCATTACCGTATCGGCTCTTCGACTGGAGAGTTCGATATTGTCTTTATATCCTGTTCCGGGAGGGAGCGGCTGATTATCCGTATATCCCCGAATAGAGATATCCACTGTCGGAGGAAGCGTATTGATAATATCGGTTACACGTCGCAAAAACTGATGCAACTCTTCATTGTCAATCGTTGCGTTTGCCCCTTTAAAAGGGATAGAAGTCGGAAGTTTTAACAATATCCCGTCCATACTCTGATCTAGAGGCCCTGAGCCCATTGAGGCATTTTTTAAATCCTGCTGTATTTTCTGAATGGCTTCCGATGCCGCCTCGGTGGACTTGGTCGGAGGGGCTCCCACCAATAATGATCCGCCGTCCGTGACGGGAGCTGACCCGGCCGCATTGGCGGTTGCATCCTGCGTCGGATTGTTCTCACTCACCATATCTACAACCGGCGTAATTTCCTGTGGAACAGGAGCATAATCATAAATCTTTACAAACTCTTCTTTGACCGCTTTTATTTTTTCTTTGTTTACCGATGCAATCGCAAAAAGAGCAATAAAAAGAGCCAACAAAAGACTGAAAAAGTCGGCAGTCGGAACTGCCCATTTCTCTCCTGCCGGACATTCTGGACACTTTTTACATTTATGCTTAGCCATTGCTCATCTTCATTAATTGAATTGACTGTGCTTCTCTTCCGCCGGAGAGAGGAAATTTAGCAATTTTGCTTCGAGTGTACGGGGATTGTCACCGTGAACGATACCGATAATCCCCTCCAGCATCAATTTTTGCTCTTTCACTATATGATGCGCTTTTTTAGCCAATTTATTTCCCATCGGACCGAATAAAACGTACGCGCTGAAAATCCCGGTTACGGTTGCGGTAAACGCACCGGCGATACCGGCCGCCATCTCTGCGGGATTGTCAAGTTTTTGGAGCGCGAGAATAAGTCCCAGAACCGCCCCGACAAGACCCAAAACGGGAGACGTTTCCCCTGCAATAATCCAATAGTGAGCGCATCCGTGATAATAATGTTCCGTCTCTTCGATGACCAGTTCCATGGTTTCTACGATCGTATCGACTTCATTGCCGTCAACCGCCATGCTAAGGCCCTGTTTTAAAAACTCGCTGTCCAATTGAGCCACTTTTGCTTCTAAGGATAAAAGACCGTCACGCCGTGCCATCGTCGAAAGTTCAATAATCTGCTTGATCCGTGCGTGCAAATCGACTTGCGATTTTTTAAAAATGATCGGAACAGCTTTGTAGGCACCTTTCACGTGTTCAGCATCCGTACTTACCATAGCAGCCAGCAACGTCGTCGGCATAATGATAATGAGCGACGTAATGTGGACGACGTGGACGGGATTACCGCCCTCCATCAAGTCTCCGATAGAGATAGACGCAATCGCCCCTAAGATTCCTAATACAACCGTTAAATCCACGTGACTCCTTCTCCCTTAAGCTTCATCCTTGATAGCACCATCACACTGATTATTGATTGTATCTTGTTTTTACTGAAATTTAATGATAATTGCGGCTACTTTTTATTAAAGAAAATGTATAAAATTTTAATCAGGATCATCAGGAAAATCCCGCTTCCCATGCTGGCTACGATAAACGCATAATATTCATCATGCGTAATAGCGTTGGCACCATAGCCTAATGTGGCGATTGCCACCGTAAATGTCAAAGGCATCGAGTCGCTCAGAGAAAAAAGAAGCGTATTTTTCAATCCCAAATAACCTCCGTAAGCAACCAAAGAACTAAGTAGGCGGATACCGATAATCGCTCCTGCGATAAACAATGCAAGTTCTAAAATTTTAATATCGACAAAAGCCTCAAGCGAGAGTGTTGAGCCGACGTGAATGAAAAATATCGGTACTAAAAATCCGAATCCGAATGAGGAGAGTTTTTCAGGCAGTTCGGTTTTGTGTTTGAAATAGGTCGCGATAAACATCCCCGCTAAAAATGCCCCTAAAACGACATCGATTTTAAGGTACAGCATAGCGGCAACCATGATAAACATCAGTGCCATGGAAAATCGGATATCCTGATCTTTACTGTCATCGTGGGGCATAATGAGCGTTTTAAGTCCGGGATACCACCAGAATAATATGCGCATCCCTCGGAAAAAGAGGACAAATCCGATCAAGAATAAAAAAAGTCCCCCGAGGGTAAAAGCAAATTCGCGGTTATACCCGTATTCCAGCCCGCCGCTAAGAACTGTCAAAGCGATGATACTGACCAATTCGCCGATGATTCCGATATTGAGCGCAAGTGCCAGCCACGGCTCATTTTTCCCGTATTCTTTGACCAATGCCATAAGCATCCCCAGCGAAAAAATCGGAAATGCCACCAAATAGACCGCACTAAGATCGAAATAGACGAATAGAGTCAAAGAACACGCATAAAGCATCATAAAATAAATAACCGTTCGGCGTAAAAGAGAGGACTTTTCAAAACCGAAAGCTTTGAGGTTGACCTCCATTCCCGCCAAGAACATCAGATACAAAAATCCCACTTTGGCAATAATTTTAAAGAGTTCGTTTTCAACTAAAAAGCCGAAATACCCCGCCAAACTTCCGAGCAAAATCTCAACGACGACAACCGGTATTTTCGTGATACGAGACAAAAACGGCGAGAGTAATACCAAAAGCGAAAGGGTAATAATAACGACACTGTTGCTCATAATCATCCTCTGAGCGCTTTCCATATTTTGAGTGCCTGAGCATGTTCTTTCACATCATGAACCCGAATTATGGAAGCACCCTCCTCTATCGCTTTGAGATGAATCGCCAATGTCCCCGCCAAACGCTCGTCGCTTCCTGAGGGTGAAATCGCGTCGATCATCGATTTTCGGCTTGCCCCGACAAGGAGTTTTTTGCCCAGACGCAGAAAATGGCGCTGATGCGTTAAAAGAGCCAAATTATCTTCGAGCCGTTTACCGAATCCGATTCCGCAATCTAAAATAACCTCTTTGATCCCGAATGATTCCGCCTTTGCTATCCGTTCACGGAAAAAAAGTTCCACATCGTGAAGCACCGATGAATACGACGGATTTTCCTGCATGTCTATCGGCTTGCCTTGCATATGCATAATAACGGCCGTCGCACCGAAACTGCCGCACAGCCGCGCTACCTCATCATTGGCTAATCCCGTAATATCGTTGATGATATGAAATCCTCTCTCTAACGCATAATGGATAACGGCAGGTTCATAACTGTCCAGACTGAGTTTCGTCTTTTCATAAAAACGTTGTTCGTATAAGATATCGATAATCGGACGTACGCGATTCAGCTCTTCTTCCGCACTGACCGCGACACTCCCCGGACGGCTTGAAACACCGCCCAGATCGATAATGTCGGCCCCTTCGGCAATCATCGTTTCTATCCGCTCAACGGCACCGCTGCCCTGAAACCGGCTGGCACGGTAAAAGCTGTCATCGTTCGCATTGAGGATTCCCATGATCGAAACGGGCCCGCTTTTAAGACGACAGAAACTCTCCAGCTCTATCGAGAGCTGTTTAAGCCCGAACGGCTGAGCCTTCTCTTTTTTTGCCAGTTGCTGCAGCTGACGCTCGGTTGCAATCAGTAAAACATCTACCCTTGGTACGGATGCCGTTACCGTTCCTCTGGGAACCGCCAGATCCGCACCGATGCTGAGGGCGTCTTGTTTGAGGATGTTGGCGGCCCCGACATGCAAATCGCGGATGCGGATCAGATGACTCGTCCCTTTATCTTCCAATATGGAAACGCCGCCGCTGTCGACACCGAGCGATTTCAGTTCATGATGCAGATCAATGCTGTTGGAGAGTTTTTCAACGACCACGTTTGACCTCACGAAGAAAATTCATCAAAACCATAACCAAAACACTCTGAAAACGGCTGTTAAGTTCAATCAGACGAAGCGCTTTTTCAAACCCCTCAAGCTGAGAAGCGCTCAACGGAAGATTCTCAATATGAATCGCCTGATGCATCATCTGTTCAATCAACGCTTTGGCTTCATGTTTTTTAAGGCGGTCATGCTCTTTGACAAATGCGAATAATCCGGCAAGGTCAAGATTTTTCAGGGTGATGGGCAATGACTCATAAAGACGTTCCGTATGTTCTTGTTTTAGACTGAGGCGCGAACGTACCGTGGGAAGGAAGGTGCTTTTATTCGGAGCGAGTAGGATAAATACGATATTTCGAGGAGGCTCTTCGAGAATTTTAAGCAGGGCGTTTTGTGCCGGAACCGTAAAACTTTTAGCCCCTAGAATCAGCGTCTTTGTATTTTCCTCACTCTTATAGGCTTCAGAAATAACCTCTTTGGCATCTTCGATTTTAAAATCATCGCGCATAAAAGTGACACATCTAAGAGGATACCGGGATGCTTCGATCTCTCTGGCTCTCTCCTCCATTTCGTGCGTTATGAGAATACCGCCCCGATCATTCTCGAACATTAATCTCCCCGAACAGTACGGCACTGAGCGTTTTGTCAAATAAACGATAGAGCTGCAGCAATTTAATATCGATAAGAGGATCATGGGAACGGAGTACCAGTGCGTTTTGAAACCGCTCATCCATTATCCATAACAAAGAGTTGGTGCTCCGTTTGGCGATGTCGGCACGGCGGTCATCCCCTCGGCCGACATACCAAAAAAAGTAATCCCCTTTGTAGGCGATATCGAGCATATCACCGATCATATCGATCGATTCTCCTCCGCTGATATGATCATAATGGGGATAGAGAGAATCGATACATACGATAGGGATCATCGGACGGTCTTGTGTCCGTTTATTCAAAGAAGAAATGATGTAGTGGGCAAACCACTTGCGATCATGATCGGTAATAAGGACAAGACTTTTTCCCCCCATCACCTGATCCATGGCATTAGCAATCGCCGGAGTCCATTCGAAACGTTGTTCTTCGAACCAGCTCATCGATGCCCCTTCGGAGCGGATCGATTCTAATGTCCATTGATCAAATTGGCGCACTATTGATCCAACGAATACGCGTTATGGAGTGAGCGTACTGAAAGTTCCGCGTATTTTTCATCAATGACCATCGATACCTTGATCTCTGACGTGGAGATCATCATAATATTAATATTTTCCGCTGCCATTGTCTGAAACGCTTTTGCCGCAACACCGGTGTGTGATTTCATCCCCACCCCGACGATAGATACTTTACAGATGCACTCATCGTAACTCGCTTCGCTGATCTCATCATCAGCGATAAACGTTTCTACCACTTTTTTCGCATCAATCAATTCGGTTTTAGGAACGGTAAAGTCAAGATTGGTTTTTCCGTCATGTCCGGATGTCTGAATAATCATATCGATATTAACACTGTTGTCGGCCAAACGGGTAAAGATATCCGAAGCAATCCCCGGACGGTCAATAACGCCGCTGAGGGATACGCGTGCTTGGTTTTTATCGAGTGCGATACCGCTGACTAGTGGTTGTTCCATAATATTCTCTTCCTTTGTAATAAGTGTCCCTTCCGCATCGGTAAAGCTGGAACGGGTTACGAGGTTAACGTTTAATTTTTTAGCGAGTTCAACGGAGCGGTTTTGAAGTACTTTGGCTCCGAGAGAAGCGAGTTCGAGCATTTCGTCGTAACTGATTTGCTCCATTTTCTTCGCTTTTGGCTCGATACGCGGATCGGTGGTATAGATACCGTCAACATCGGTATAAATCTCACACAAATCGGCTTTGAGCGCTCCGGCAACCGCTACGGCGGAGAGGTCTGAGCCTCCGCGTCCGAGGGTGGTCACTTGACCGCTTTCGCTTACCCCCTGAAATCCTGCGACAACAACAACTTTTCCCTCAGCGAGTTCTGCGTGCATGGCAGAAGGGTCAATGCTCTCAATCCGTGCTTTCGTATGAATACTGTCGGTCACGATTCCTGCACGACGACCGCTCATCGAGGTTGCTTTATGTCCCATTGCATTGAGCGCAATCGAAAGAAGCGCTGCCGTAACCCGCTCCCCTGAGCTAAGCAACATATCGACTTCGCTGCGCTCCGGCGTCGCGGTATAGTGTTCCGCGAAAGCGATAAGTTTATTGGTCTCACCGCTCATTGCCGATACTACGACAACCACTTGATGCCCCTCTTTGAGCGTTTGAGAGACACGGTTAGCGACATTTTGGATCCGCTCCAAATCGCCGACGCTGGTGCCGCCGAATTTTTGAACAATTAACATTACAGATACCCCTTGGCTCTAAAATGGGAAATAACCCGTTCATAGACCGGTTTTTTAAAATGGGCGATATGACTTAGCAGCTCATCAATAGCGACAAAACGGTACGCTTTAAATTCAGGATGCTTCGTATCCAAATTGATCTTGGCCCCTTTTTTTAAACGCACCAGATAATAGCGCTGTTTCTGCCCCGCGTACGGAGCCATTTTTGCCGCAACGTGAGGAGGAAAGTCATAGGCGATCCACTCGGGATACTCGGCGATAATCTCTACCTTTTTGGTACCGATCTCTTCGCCGAGTTCTCGAAAAAGTGCCTCTTCGCTTGATTCCCCCTCATCAATTCCCCCTTGGGGAAACTGCCAAACTCCCACCAAATCACTCCGTTCGGCGATAAAAACATCTTTAATCTCAGGATACTCGTGAGAGACAATAATCGCCGCCACATTCGGTCGGTAGAACTTATTTTCGGTCATTCACCATCTTCTTCGTATATTTTAAAGGGGTATTGTAAACTATTCGCTATTAAAAATACTATAATCCTGACATGCTTTTATATATTCACATCCCTTTTTGCGACAGCAAATGTTCTTACTGCGCTTTTAACTCCTATGTCGATAAATTTGCATTACGCGAAGCGTACATGAATGCCCTTCTTATCCAGCTGCGATCCGAGCTTCTCCGTTTCAACGTCACTGCCGATAATCTGATAGAGACCGTATTTATCGGAGGGGGAACCCCCTCTACGGTAGATCCTTCGCTTTATCGGGCTATTTTTGAGATGATTGACCCTTATTTAGCCCCAAATTGTGAAATTACCTCCGAAGCCAATCCCAACAGCGCCACAAGAACGTGGCTGGAGGGGATGTTTGAGCTGGGAGTCAATCGCCTCAGCTTCGGCGTTCAAAGCTTTAACAACGAAAAATTAAAAACTCTCGGGCGCGCCCATCACACCCAACATGCTCTCGAAGCTCTCCGTTCCGCCTCCGCCATCGGGTACAAACATCTCAGTATTGATTTGATTTACGGAGTAAAAGGGGACACCAAACCCCTTTTAAAAGCGGACATAGAACAAGCTTTTTCCCTTCCGATCGACCACATCAGCCTCTATGCCCTCACCATCGAAGAGGAGACGGCTTTTGAAAAAACACCCGAAATGGCACATGAAAAACTGGAGCTGACCCGATGGCTTTTTCGTGAAATTACGGATAAAGGATTTGAGCAGTATGAAATTTCCAATTTCGGCACCTACCGATCCGTCCACAATATCGGCTACTGGGAACATAAATCTTATATCGGTTTAGGCGCGGGAGCGGTCGGATTTTTGAACAATCGCCGCTATTATCCCGGTACCGATGTCGAACACTACATTAAAAATCCCTGCGAATTCACTACGGAGACGATTGAACCTTCCGCTCTGTTAAGCGAAAAACTATTTTTAGGATTTCGAAGCTGTGTCGGAGTAGATGAGGCACATTTAAGCAAAAAGCAGAAAGATCAAGCCGATTTGCTCTGCCGTGAGGGGATGCTTAGATACGATAACGGCCGCTATTTCAATGCCGATTTTCTTTTGGCGGACGAAATCGCATTAAGAGTGGATGGGTTTTAACTTTCTTTGGATAGAATTTCTACCTTATAAAAATTTTGATTTTTGGATAACACAATGTTTGGCATGGGTATAGGTGAAATTTTTCTGATCGCAATCATCGCGATTTTATTTTTGGGACCTGAAAAACTCCCTTCAACTATGGTTGAAATCGCAAAGTTTTTCCGAAGCGTTAAAGGTACCGTCAATTCTGCTCGTGCAACTCTCGAAGAGGAGATGAAATTCTCCGAGATGAAGCAAGAGGCCCTGAATTACAAAAAAGAACTGACCGATGCCAGTGCGGAGTTAGAGCGAATGACCAATGTCACCGAAATCGGGACAGAGCTTAATGTCCTGAAAAATGAGATTAACCTCGATATTCCGCCACCTGCGCCCTCGGCACCGAAAGAGGCTGAAGTGATCACGTTTGCTCCAAAAGCTAAACAACAGCCAAAATTAGAATTTGAAGATGAGAAAGCCTGATGTTTGAAGATTTAAAACCCCATTTAGCCGAACTGCGTAAACGACTCGGTATCAGTGTTGCCGCTGTCATTATCATGTTTTTTGTGATGTTCAACTTTCACGAAGCACTATTGGCGTGGGTGACTGCACCTCTCGCCGAAGCAATCGCATCCGTGGCTAAAGTATCTACTAAAGCGGCAGAGGGGATGATCACCACAACCCAGTTGGGGGGAACCTTCTTTGTAGCAATGAAAGTATCTTTTTTCGCGGGACTTCTTGCCGCCCTTCCTATCATTCTGATGCAGTTTTGGCTTTTTGTCGCTCCGGGACTTTATGCCAATGAGAAAAAAATGCTCATCCCTTTTGTCGTCGGCGGAACGGTTATGTTTGCAATGGGAGCGGCATTTGCCTACTACGTTGTTACTCCGTTCGGGTTTAGCTACCTCATCGCGTTTGGGAGCGCTTCGTTCGTTCCGATGATCAACATCGAAGATTATGTCGAATTTTTCACCAAAATCATGTTCGGATTCGGTCTTTCGTTTGAACTTCCGGTCATCTGCTATTTCCTCGCCCTTTTGGGACTTATAGATGACAAGATGATGACCGGATTTTTCCGCTACGCTATCGTATTAATCTTCATCATTGCCGCTGTTTTAACACCTCCGGATGTGATCACCCAAATACTTATGGCAATGCCCCTTATTCTATTGTATGGAGTCTCTATTTTGATTGTTCGCGCTGTCAATCCGGCACCGAAAGAAGAAGCCTATATGGCTGAAGATGAAGAAGAAACGATTGACTAAAACCGATCCGTTTCTCACGTCCAGCTACCACTATGAGCTCCCCTCTGAGCTTATAGCGACCCATCCGATCCATCCCCGAGACCATGCCCGTCTTTTGGTTTACAATCGTACTCATAAAACCATCACCCATGCCCGTTTTGACGCACTGGAATCGTTTTTGCCCGAAAACTGCGGTATCATCTTTAACGATACGAAAGTCATCAAAGCCCGCCTTTACGGGAAAAAAGAGAGCGGCGGAGCGATAGAACTCCTCATTAATCGTCCCCACGATGCCCATTCCATCAATGTTTATATCAAAGGGAGAGTCAAAATAGGAACTGTTTTGCTCTTTGATGACACGCTTCATGCCAAAGTCATTCAGCTGCACGAAGACGGTTCGAGAGAAGTCAACTTTTATTATCACGGAAATCTCATCCGTTTCGAAGAACTGCTTCCCGTTTTAGAAAAAATCGGCCATATTCCCCTCCCCCCGTATCTGGGCCGGGAAGACGACTCGGAGGATGAGCGCGAATACCAAAGCGTTTTTGCCCACCATGAGGGGGCGGTTGCTGCTCCGACCGCATCACTCCATTTCACCGACGAGTTGTTTGATGCCGTGTGCTCATCTCATCCGCACGCATTTGTCACCCTCCATGTCGGCTCAGGCACTTTTAAACCCGTCGAAGCGGAAGTTATTACCGACCACCCTATGCACTCCGAATACTTTCATATCAGCACAGATGCACAAAACCTTATACACAGTGATCTTCCTCTGCTCTGTATCGGAACGACCTCTACCCGAACGGTGGAATATCATGTCAGAGCTAAAGAAACACACGGGGAAGCCAATCTCTTTTTGCATCCGAACAATCCCCCTCTTCGGATCAATCATCTCCTAACCAATTTTCATCTTCCCCAATCGACTTTGTTGATGCTTGTGGCATCGTTTGTAGGGCTGGAAGAGACCCACCGTATTTATAAAGAGGCGATTGATCAAAAATACCGCTTTTTTTCGTACGGTGATGCAATGCTTATACTGTAAATTACTCCTAATTATGATAAAATAGTGATATTCCTTTGCAAGGCATTATCATGGATAACATTAACCGCAGAAATTTTCTAGGTGCAGGCCTGATACTCGGCGCATCTACCCTATTGGGAAAAGAATCTTCCCCTAAAATTATCACCGATACCAAAGAGTTTGTCCCTCCGGTCATCGCATTTCCGGAAAAAAAACCGCTCAAAGTTATCTCTGATCGTCCTCCGTTGCTGGAGTCTCCGCGTGACATTTTCACCCAGGCGATCACCCCGAACGACCAATTTTTTGTTCGATGGCATATGCCGGACATCCCGACCTACATCGACCTTAACGAATTTCGTCTGCACGTTCAGGGCTCCGTCGAAAAACCTCTCTCTTTGAGTGTGGATGATTTGAAATCTAAATTCGAGCCGGTTGAAATCACTTCCGTTCTTCAATGCGGAGGAAACAGCCGTAAATATTATGCTAAAACGGGTCAAGCTACCCACGGTGTCCAATGGGGCCACGGAGCAATGGGGTGTGCCGTATGGAAAGGTGCCCGTCTCAAAGATATCCTCAATATGGCGGGAGTCAAAGCGACGGCCCGATTTGTCGGTGTCAACGGTCTCGAAAAACCTGCCGTCGATGCTACCCCAAAATTTTTCCGTGAAATGGAAATCGACGAAGCGCTCAGTGGCGAACTGATCGTCGCGTATGAGATGAACGGCGAAGATCTGCCGTATCTCAACGGTTTCCCTCTTCGTCTCGTCATTCCGGGACATTTTTCCGACAGCTGGGTCAAAATGCTCTCCGAAATCACCGTTATGGACGAATACCGTAAATCTTTCTTTATGGATGTCGCCTATACCGTACCGGACAATGACTGCGAATGTGTTATTTCAGGGAGCGACTTCGAGTATAAACGAAAACCGATCGCCGCGATGAAAGTCAAATCGGTTATCGGTTACCCTACCCCGAACACCGTGATCAAAAAAGGGTCCCGTGTCAAAGTAACGGGAGTCGCTTTCGATCAGGGCAAAGGGATCAAAGAGGTCATGATCTCTACCGACGGCGGGAAAAGCTGGAGTGCGACCGCATTGCAAAAAGACAACGGAAAATATGCCTACCGCCAATGGGTGTATCAATGGGAACCGAAAGCCAAAGGCGAATACATCATTATGGTCCGTGCCATCAACCGTATCGGAAACATTCAGCCTCAGGCCGATGAGATCGGTTGGAATGCCGGCGGATACCAGTACAATGCCGTCGACTACGTCAACGTGAAAATAGTGTAAGGATAAAGGATGAAAATGAAACTGTTAATTACTGCACTATTGTTAAGCGCATCAACACTGTTTGCCCAAGTCGCCAAACCTATTGAAACCCCTTATATCGACTATCCGATCGAAGCGGGTGATCATGATGAAGTAGCACAGCAGTACTGCCTCATCTGCCACTCGTTCGGTTATGTCCTCAATCAAGGGAAAAAAAGCCGTCCGTACTGGACCGGTACCGTTTCTAAAATGGTCAATGAGTTTAAAGCTCCGATCCCGAAAGAAGATCAGCAAACCATCATCAACTATCTCGTCAAGCACTACGGCTACGAAGTAAAATCAGGACAACATTAAGTCCTGATTAGCATACCCAGACTCTTCCGTTTCGCACCTCAATAGCCCCTGATAATTCAGCCTCAAAAATCTCACTCGGAAATCGGCTCACCGCTTCATCATAAATAGGGTTTGTTCGACAATAGGCGATAAACGGAGTATCCTCGATACTGTTTTTCCCTTGTAGACTTATCCTGGCAACGAAGATATCCATATCATCAATCGCACTCGCTTTCCCTTCGCTCACCAGTTGACGGGTTGCCGAACTCTCTCGAAGACGGTGGGGAAGCACATAGATCGGTTTTCCCATAGCCAATGCGTATTCGACGCTGCGCATGCTGCCGCTCCCCAAATCGGCTTCGGTCACAATCAATGCTTCTCCCAGTGCCACTACGATCTCATTACGCACCACAAAACTCCACGGCGTCGCTAAAAAATCGGGTTCGAACGGGCTTATTAGCAATCCGTTTTTTTCGATAGACTCTATCAGCATACCATTGGATGCCGGATAGCGGTGATTGATCCCGCAGGGCAGCACAGCGACGGTATTTGCCGTCCCGGCCCCCTCATGGGCGAGTGCATCGACTCCGGCTGCGGCACCGCTGACAATCACCGATCCCGCCCCAGAAAGCTTCTTGGAAAGTTCATAGGTCATAGAACGTGTGTACGGGTTCGGTCGCCTAGTTCCGACCATAGAAATTTTTGGACGAAAAAGAAGAGGCAGCGAACCTTTATAATAAAGAGATTCCGGATAACGTTTCATCTTTTCGAATTCACGAATATGCTCAGTGATTTTCATCTCTAACCCTCTTGGCATCTTATTTGAAATATTCTATCATGATCACCGATAGCATCTTTTTTTATGACATAACGCCATTTTATTCCCTGATATCGTGCACCGGTTCCTTAACACTGATCGCTCAAACAGCAATAAAATATATTTTAATATTTTGCAACTAAAATGCAACAATTAAGCATTATAATGGCACAATTATTCAGTATTAAAAAATATTAGTTATTAATATTTTTACGATCTTATTCGTTAAATTTAGTAAAAAGGGGTTTAGAGTATGAAAAAGTATTATCTGAGTGTCCTCGCGGCGCTGAGTATCACGACTTCCGCATTCGCGTGCGACGGAAGCGGTGGTGAATACATCGGTTCGGTGTGCCTCACGGCGGCGACTTTTTGCCCGGCCAATGTGACGGTAGAGGCAAACGGGCAAGTGTTGTCGGTTAATCAATATCAGGCATTGTTCAGCTTGTTTAGCTACACCTATGGCGGTAACGGGAGCACCACCTTCGGCGTACCCGATCTGCGCGGACGCACCCCGGTCGGTTACGGACAAGGTCCCGGACTCTCCAATGTTGCGTTCGCGCAACCGCGCGGTAAAGAGAGCGTAACCCTCACGGCCAATAATCTTCCGGCACATGCCCATCCGTTTACGCCGACGACGGGGGATCAAAACGTCACGATCCCCGCTACGACAGGAGTTAATACGACCCTTATCGGTACGGTAGGCGTCGTACCGGATGTGGCCAATACGGCAGGAGATATGAAACCATCAGCCGGTACAACGTATCAATTGGCCGGAACGACAGCCTCCGGTTCGACAACGGTTACCGGTCCTTACACCAACGCAGCTTTACCTGCGACTCCGGCAAAAATCTCCGGGGTGAGCGTCGACGCTTCAGGGATGACTCCCGCTATTCCGGCCAAAACAGTCGCCGTTCAAACCGTGACCGGGGGAGTCGTCGGATATAACAATAATGTCCCAAGCAGCACTATGGCAACGATTCCGCCGGAACTCGGCCTCCGATATTGCATCGTGACGGTCGGACTCTATCCGACGCACCCATAAAAATCGATAATAACGAAAAAGGAAAAAACATGAAACGCACTTACCTAAGCGCCCTCGCGGCACTAACCTTCGCATCCTCCGCATTCGCGTGTGGATCGGAACCGTATCTCGGCGATATCTGCGTCACGGCGAACGCGTATTGCCCGGTGGGGTACGTAGAAGCCAACGGGCAACTGTTGCAGGTCAGTCAATATCAGGCCTTGTACAGCTTGTTCGGAACGACCTACGGCGGAACTCCTAATGTAAATTTTAACCTCCCCGATCTGCGCGGACGCACTCCGGTCGGTATCGGAACCGGTATCAAAACTGACAATAGCGGCTACCTAAGCACGATTCAACTCGGACAAAAACGGGGTCAAGAGGGGGTAACCCTCACGGCTTCCAATCTCCCGGCACATATCCATCCGTTTACGCCTATGACGGGGAATCAAAATGTCACGATCCCCGCGACGGCAGGAAGCGGCACGACCCTTAGCGGTACGGTAGGGGTCGTACCGGATACGGCCAATACGGCAGGAGATATGAAACCATCAGCCGGTACAACGTATCAATTGGCCGGAACGACAGCGTCCGGTTCGACAACGGTTACCGGTCCTTACACCAACGCAGCTTTACCTGCGACTCCGGCAAAAATCTCCGGGGTGAGCGTCGACGCCTCGGGGATGACCCCCGCTATCCCGGCCAAAACGGTCGCTATTATGACCGTGACCGGAGGAGCTGTCGGAGCCAACACGACGCCTAACGCCCCGGTGGCAACGGTTCCGCCGCAGCTGGGTCTGAGATACTGCATCGCGATCTCAAACGCACTCTATCCGCCGCGACCGTAATAAAAAGGAAAAAAGATGAAACGCACTTACCTAAGCGCCCTAGCGGCACTGACTTTTACATCCTCCGCCTTTGCCTGCGGGTATGATGATTTTGTCGGTTCGATCTGCACCACGGCAAACACGTATTGTCCTGCCGGGACGCTAGCAGCGGACGGCTCGGTCATAAGTATCCAAGAATATGCGGCGCTCTACTCTCTCATCGGGCATGTGTACGATGGCGGAAACTCTCAGACGACATTTGGATTACCTAATCTAAACGGGCGCACGCCGGTCGGTTACGGTTCGGGTCCGGGACTCTCCGTTGTTCAGCTTGGGCAAAAACGTGGTCAAGAAAACGTAACCCTCACTGCCGCCAATTTCCCGGCACATATCCATCCGTTTACGCCGACGACGAGCACCCAAAACGTTACGATCCCCGCGACGGCAGGAGTCAACACGACCCTTAACGGTACGGTAGGCGTCGTACCGGATGTGGCCAATACGGCAGGAGATATGAAACCATCAGCCGGCACAACGTATCAATTGGCCGGAACGACAGCGTCCGGTTCGACAACGGTTACCGGTCCTTACACCAACGCAGCTTTACCTGCGACTCCGGCAAAGATCTCCGGGGTGAGCGTCGACGCCTCGGGGATGACCCCCGCTATCCCGGCCAAAACGGTCGCTATTACGACCCTGACCGGAGGAGCTGTCGGATATAACAATAATGTCCCAAGCAGCACTATGGCGACGATTCCGCCGCAGCTCGGTCTGAGATATTGCATCGTGTGGGATGGCATCTACCCAGAACGACCGTAATAGTATTCCCCGCTTAGATAAAGCGGGGAAAATCACCCGCTGAGCGCTTTTCGGAGCGTTTTACGGATGGTTTTAGCCTCTATCACATTTTAAAACAGGATATTAGCTATGGCAGTAAATGTCACCTTTGATTATGAAGCCGGTTTGAGCGGCAGCGGAACTACAACTGTAGCGCAGATAAAAAGCGGTTATACGCTGAACGCGGCTATCGCCGGAACCAACAGTGGTACGCTGTCTGATTCAATGTTTGAAACAGCTTGGACGGTGTCAGATGATGATGAGAACGGCACATCGGATAGCGATAGCAACGAAAACTGCTTGTATACGGATTTAGTCGATGCAACCGACAAGGTCACTTTCTCAATTGCCCAAAACGGTGGAACCGATTACCAGTTCACCCTCTCCTCTATCGTACTGGTCGATACGAACTCCGCAAAAGACACGGTCGTTACCCTCAAAGCTTATGACGCAAGCGGGTATAAAAACAGCATCACGACGACGCTGACAAAGTATACCGAAGCCGGCAACGACTCACATCCTATGACGCTCGATGTTGCAGGTCACGCCAATGCAAGCGCTTTTCAAAACATCACCTACTTTACCGTCGAGATTGACACTGCGGGCGAATCAGGATTTTATGTCGGAGTTGACGATGTGGCGCTGACCAATATTACACCGGTGGTAAGCGGTCCGACCGTCACCTCTGCCGTCTACGATGCCTCAACCAACTCTCTTGTGGTAACGGGAACCAATATGACGGCAACCGCCGGTGTGACCAACGATATCAATGTCGCAAAACTGACCCTCACCGGCGAGGGGGGGGCAACCTACACCCTGACGTCGTCAAACGTCGAAATCGATTCAGCAACGCAGTTTACCGTTGCACTGAATGCCACCGATCAGATCAATGTTGAAGGATTGTTAAACAAGAACGGCACCTCTTCTGTGGGGGCAACCACTTATAACATTGCTGCTGCTGCCGACTGGGATGTTGCCAGCACCGGCAATGCCGACCTCACCGGCAACGGCGTCACCGTTAGCAACACGCAGACGCCGACTATCACCTCGGCGACCTACGATGCCGCTACCGGATCGCTCGTAGTGACCGGCACCAATCTGGTCAAAACCACCGGTGCTACCAATGACATTACGGTGAATAAACTAACGTTTACCGGCGAAGGGGGAAGCACCTATACGCTCACAAGTTCAAATATCGAGATTACTGATGCCACCGGTTTTTCTGTGACGCTCAACGCTACCGACCTAGCCGCACTCAATCAGATCATGAATAAAAACGGTACCAGCTCGACCGGTGCTACCACCTACAACCTCGCCGCCGCCGATGACTGGAACAGCGTGATTACCGCCGGCACTATTGCCGATGCGACCAGTGCCGTCACGGTGAGCAACGTCGCCGTCCCTGCAATCACGAGTGCAACCTATAATGCCTCTACCGGTGCACTCGTCGTTACCGGAACGGGCTTTCTCAAGCTCAGCGGTGCGACTAATGATATCGACGTCTCTAAACTGACCTTTACCGGTGAGGGGGGGAGCACTTACACCTTAACCAGCTCCAGCGTAGAGATTACCAGCGGCACATCATTCAGCGTTACGCTCAACGCTACCGATCTTGCCACACTCAATCAGATCGTCAACAAAAACGGTACCAGCTCAACCGGCGCTACCACCTACAATCTTGCCGCCGCTGAAGACTGGGCGGCAGGTGCCGATGCCGCCGTTGTTGTCGCCGATCTTACCGGCAACGGCGTCACAGCGAGCAACGTCGCCGTCCCTGCAATCACGAGTGCAACCTATAATGCCTCTACCGGTGCACTCGTCGTCACCGGAACGGGCTTTCTAAACAAAAGCGGTGCAACCAACGACATCGTCGCCAATAAATTCACCTTTACGGGTGAAGGCGGTGCAACCTATACGCTGACCGATACGGCCAATGTCGAGATCACTTCCGGTACCGCCTTTACGATCACCCTCAGCGCAACCGATCTTGCCGCCATCAATCAGATCGTGAACAAAAACGGTACCAGCTCAACGAGTGCTACCACTTACAACCTCGCCGCCGCCGAAGACTGGGCAGCGGGTGCCGATGCCGCCGTCGTCGTCGCCGATACTACCGGAAACGGTATTACGGCCAGCAACGTCGCCGTCCCTGCGATCACGAGTGCAACCTATGATTACACTACCAATGTATTAACCGTCACCGGAACGGGCTTCTTGCAAAAAAGCGGCGCAACCAACGACATCGACCTCACCAAGCTCACGTTTACCGGAGAAGGGGGCGCTACCTACACGCTAACCAATGCGACGGGGATCGAAATCACTTCAGGAACTTCCTTTACTACCACACTAAGCGGGGCAGACCTGATCAACGTCGAAACCCTGCTCAACAAAAATGGCACCAGTGCGGTGAGCGCTACGACCTACAATCTCGCCGCCGCCGAAGACTGGGCGGTGGGTGCCGATTCGGCTGTCGTCGTCACCGATACTACCGGAAACGGCATTACCCTCAGTAACTATGCCGCACCGACGGTAACCTCGGCTACCTATGACGCCGGAACCCACGTTCTGAGCGTAACCGGTACAAATCTGGTATCCAAATCCGGTGCAACCAACGACGTCGCCGTTTCATTGCTCACCCTTGCAGGTGAGGGGGGAACGTATGCACTGACGTCGTCCGACGTTGAAATCACCAACTCGACTGCTTTTTCCGTTACCCTCAATGCCGCCGACCAGTTGGTCGTAAACGGTCTGCTGAATAAAAACGGTACGTCATCATCCGGCGCGACAACCTACAATCTTGCCGCCGCCGAAGACTGGATGGCGGGTACCGCGAGCGCGACCGTGGTGGCCGATACTACGGGGAACGGTATTACAGTCAGCAACGTTCAAACGCCGACCATTACCTCCGCCGTCTATGATTCCACGAGCGGTGTGCTGGCGGTTACCGGAACAAATTTTTTCAGCAAAGTGGGTGCCAATAACGACATCGATCTCACCAAACTGACGTTTACCGGACAAGGCGGAGGCGGAGCCGCCTACACGCTCACAAGCGCGTCGAATGTGGAAATCACCTCGGCGACTTCGTTTACGGTAACGCTCAGCGGAGCGGATAAAACCAACGTCGATGCGTTACTCAATCAAATCGGAACCACTGCGAGCGATACCACCACCTATAATCTTGCCGCAGCCAATAACTGGCTTGCCGGTGCCGATTCCACCGCCGTCATTACCGACGCGACCAACGCCATTACGGTGTCGATCAATCCGGCGATCACCTCTGCGACCTACGATGCCTCCACCGGGTCTTTGGTGGTTACCGGAACCAATATGCAAGCTCAAGCAGGTGTGACCAACGACATTACCGCCAACAAACTGACGTTTACCGGTGAGGGAGGCGCAACGTACACCCTGACCGATTCGGCTAATGTCGAGCTTACGAGTGCAACGTCATTTACTATCGCCCTAAGTGCCACGGACAAAGCGGCCATCAATCAGATTGTCAACAAAGACGGTACCGCTTCCACGGGTGCTACCACCTACAACCTCGCCGCAGCGGACGATTGGAATGCGCAAGTAACGACAGGCGATACGTCTGATACTACCGGAAACGGTATTACGGCGAGCAACGTCGCCGTCCCGACCATCACCTCGTCGACGTATAACGCCTCTACCGGTGCACTCGTCGTCACCGGAACGGGCTTTCTTAAACTCAGCGGTGCCGCCAACGACATCGTCGCCAACAAGTTCACCTTTACGGGTGAAGGCGGTGCGACCTATACGCTGACCGATACGGCCAATGTCGAGATCACTTCCGGTACCGCCTTTACGATCACCCTCAGCGCAACCGACAAAGCGGCACTAAACCTTATGACGAATAAAGACGGTACCGCTTCGTCCGGCGGCACGACCTACAATCTCGCCGCCGCCGAAGACTGGGCAGCGGGTGCCGATGCCGCCGTCGTTGTCGCCGATCTTACCGGCAACGGTATTACGGCGAGCAATGTCGCCGTCCCGACCATCACCTCGTCGACGTATAACGCCTCTACCGGTGCACTAGTCGTTACCGGAACGGGCTTTCTAAGCAAAAGCGGTGCAACGAATGACATCGATGTATCAAAACTGACCTTTACCGGTGAAGGGGGAAGTACCTATACCCTTACGACTTCCAGTGTCGAAATCACTTCGGGAACCAGTTTTTCTGTGACGCTCAATGCTACCGACCTAGCCGCACTCAATCAAATCGTCAACAAAAACGGTACCAGCTCAACCGGTGCCACGACCTACAATCTTGCCGCCGCCGAAGACTGGGCAGCGGGTGCCGATGCCGCCGTTGTTGTCGCCGATCTTACCGGCAACGGCGTCACAGCGAGCAACGTCGCCGCTCCGACCATCACCTCGTCGACGTATAACGCCTCTACCGGTGCACTCGTCGTCACGGGAACGGGCTTTCTTAAACTCAGCGGTGCCGCCAACGACATCGTCGCCAACAAGTTCACCTTTACGGGTGAAGGCGGTGCGACCTATACGCTGACCGATACGGCCAATGTCGAGATCACTTCCGGTACCGCCTTTACGATCACCCTCAGCGCAACCGACAAAGCGGCACTAAACCTTATGACGAATAAAGACGGTACCGCTTCGTCCGGCGGCACGACCTACAATCTCGCCGCCGCCGAAGACTGGGCAGCGGGTGCCGATGCCGCCGTCGTTGTCGCCGATCTTACCGGCAACGGTATTACGGCGAGCAATGTCGCCGTCCCGACCATCACCTCGTCGACGTATAACGCCTCTACCGGTGCACTAGTCGTTACCGGAACGGGCTTTCTAAGCAAAAGCGGTGCAACGAATGACATCGATGTATCAAAACTGACCTTTACCGGTGAAGGGGGAAGTACCTATACCCTTACGACTTCCAGTGTCGAAATCACTTCGGGAACCAGTTTTTCTGTGACGCTCAACGCTACCGATCTTGCCGCACTCAATCAGATCGTCAACAAAAACGGTACCAGTTCGACCGGTGCCACGACCTACAATCTTGCCGCCGCCGAAGACTGGGCCGCAGGTGCCGATGCCGCCGTTGTTGTCGCCGATCTTACCGGCAACGGCGTCACAGCGAGCAACGTCGCCGTCCCTGCGATCACCAGTGCAACCTATGATTCCGGAACCGGTGTCCTAACCGTGAGCGGTACCCATTTTGTCCATAAATCCGGCAGTGCAAACGATATTGATCTTTCAATGTTCACCTTTACCGGAGAAGCCGGCGGCACCTATACGCTAACCACGGCTACCGATGTAGAGATCACTTCGGGAACATCGTTTACCGTAACTCTCAGCGGAGCGGACAAAACGGGTGTTGATGCACTCTTAAATAAAATCGGTACCAGCTCGACCGATGCTACAACCTACAATCTTGCCGCCGCCGAAGACTGGGCGACAGGTACCGACGCCGTCGTCAACGTTGTCGACGCGACAAACGCTATTACCGTCTCTCAAACTGTCGCCTCTTCTGGCGGTTCATCGGGCGGAACAACCTCAACAACGACCAATATCATCGGCGACGATACGCTCGATGGGATTGTACGAACGCCAATAACGACGACGACGGTCGGAGATACGACGGTAACGACCCAGACGGGAACGGGAACCCGAACCTACACGGATGATAACGGCGAAATCGTCACCCAAACGAATAAAACGGTCGAAGCCGTGCAAATCAGCGCACCGACCAACGGTGGCAGCACAACGACAGCCATACCGCTCTACTGGGGTGAAAGCTCCAAGACGGAGTGGGCGACCACGGCATCGGTATCTTCGGGTGTAACCCTCGCTTCCGAAGGAAACCGGGCACCTGTACAAACCCAGACGACGCAGACGGCAATCGATGATTTGATCTATTACATCCAAACGACCGTCCCCTCAACCGATGGCACCAAATCCGAGATGCTGGGCGGCGGATCGAGTTTCTTGTCTCAACTAGGAAATGTCACTACCCTCGTCGTAAATAAAGTCATCCTCTCGACGGCTTCTGCGACAAGTACAACCCCATCGGCGGTTTCACTCGACGGAACCGCCAATACGGTCACGACGGGCGGAGTAACAGAGACTCCTAAAGAAGCCCTCGTTATCGACGGAAGTTCGCTTGCGGCCGGTTCGACCGTCACATTGTCGAATATCGAATTCGGCGTACTGACCGGTTCGAACCTTAACGTCACTCTTACCGGCTCGGCAACCCAAACCGTGTTCACCGGTTCAGGCACCCAAACCTTGACGACATCGGCATCCAACCAAAACCAACTTCACGCCGGAGGGGGAGACGATGTATTCCATATCACGGGAGCGCAGGAAAGTGTATTGTCGGCTCCAAGAGCTGAAGCACTGAACAGCCTATCGACAAGCGATACGTTTGCCGATTCCATCGCCGATAAGACGGCACTGTACGCAGAAGAGGGAGACGATACGGCATCCACGGAGGGAGCCGGTACGCAGAACGTCTTCGTCCACGGCGGAAGTGGAGAAGACAGTATCAGCTATCAAGGCTCCCTCAACGACTATACGATTACCCAAGACGAAGGGATCACCTACATCCGCGCAAACGGAAGCACAAAGACCGATATCCTCCTGAACGTTGAAAGTATCGTATTCGATGACGCGACCTACACGGTCGTAAACGAAGTACAACTGACCAAAATAGCGACCTTGTATCAACAAGTACTCGACCGTCAGGCGGAAGTGGACGGATTCCAATACTGGGCACACGATTATGCAAACGGAGAGAGTATCGGAAATATAGCGACTAACTTTGTCCGTTCCAGTGAATACTTTAACAACACGGGCAACGAATGGGACGGTATGAACAACAGTCAACGAATCGAAGTTTTTTATGAACTGATGCTCGGTCGCGCTTCGGATGAGACGGGTAAAAACTTTTGGCTGAATGCACTGGATAATGGCATGAGCATCCAGCAGGTTGCCGAATCCTTCGTGGACTCTATCGAAATGCAGGGAGTTTATGTGACCGATCAGGCGTGGACGTTCACTGTCGCCTAATACATTTTGAACACCAAGGATACGATAGCAAATGCGTGCCTCTTCGAGGCGGAAAATTTCGGCCTAACAAGATGATAGAAGTAGAAATTTAAAAAAAGGAAATCATATGGGTATATTGATAGAAAAATCTATGTTGGACAAAATGGGCGAAGTCATCGCTATGTTGCCCCCAAGCGATATTAAAGAGACGATTGAGCAAACCATCAAAAGCAAAGCGGATAAATTTGCCATCATTGAAGCACTGTTTCAAAAAATATGTGCCAAAAAATATTCCGATGAAACGATGAGTTTTTTTCTAAACGGCTGGAAAATGACCCATCTAAAAATGCTCCCTATCTACGGTGTCTCTTGCCGTCTCAATATGCTGGGCATGGAGTGCAGCGATGAAAAAAAGAAGTTAAGCTATCTGGAGTCGTCCGCCTTTAATGCGCAAACCAGTCATGAGGATTTGGGAATCGGTTTTGACGCGATATCACACGGCAGATTGTACGATGAATTTGCTTTTTCACTCACCCAAAGCGATGAATGGAAACTCTCCAAATACGATACTCAAAAGGCAAATGACTTTTCGCAGTGGGTTTACCGGGGGATGCTGCTAAAATCGATCCCTTATGCTTTATGCATCAATATGATTTCAGAATTTTACAATCATGCGGAATATGCCTATGCGTACGAAACATTCAAATACAGCATGAGTAGTTTTTACGGGATCGAAGGCAAAGCGCTGGAAGATGCGATACGCTATATCGACGTCCATAATGAGTATGAAACGGAGATACACCATTTTATGGCGGTTATCCATGCCATTGAAAAATACGAAGAGGCATCGGGAGAAAAAGTTGAGACCTCAACCATGGCAGAGGTGATCGTCACCTATGTAGATTCGATCACCGAAGCGTTAGAAGCCGTTGCACAAAAGTTTGATTAATCTCTATGGAACGTTTCACCCCTCTTTTCGTTAGAACTGCCGACTGCCCGATACAGATGCGAGAGCATTTGAATGCGTATGAAAAGCAATTGACAAAAGAGGCGCAAACACTGCAGCGTTTAGGCCACAAGGTAAAAGACCAAAGTTTTGCCTGCAGCTCCTTTTCGTTTCGAGCGCCCTCGCACGCGGATGATGCGCATATGCTGCTTTTAGGCGGTATGGGACCGCTCGCCGGGGTATACGGTATGCGTGACACTTTGGAAAAAACAAACATGCCCGTTACACTTTTTCAGGCATGTGCCGTTCCCCAAAGAAGTTCCCATACCGATATTACCGCTACCCTTTCCGATGCGCTGATAAATGCCTTCTCCTGCTGCCCGACAGCAAAAGAGATAGAGCTGGTCGTGTTATGCAACAGTGCCCATCCGTTTATGGATGAGGCAATTAAGCGTGCGTCGGAACATTCTCCGAACCTGTCGGCAAAATTAAGATTCAATTCACTAAAAACTTCGGTTGAAAAGAATTCACACTTGTTTGAAAGCAAAAAAAGCATCGTACTGCAAACCGCTTTTTCTTCCAAAACAGGGGTTTACGGAAAATCTTCATCTTTGCGTTCGCTCGAAGATGTGCCTGCTCTTATGCCGTGTCAAAATGATCTAAACAATGCTATCGAAGGGGTTAAATCGTTTGATAAAGAGCGGATACTCAACAGCGCTACCAAAGTGTTTATGAAATTAAAAGAGTGGGAAGCGGAAATCATTCTGCTCGGCTGCACTGAAATGCCGATTATTGTGGAGTATTTGAAAAAACACGCGTCTAAAGAGATACAAGAGTACTTGAGTCATATTGAGTTAATCGATCCGCTGCATATAACGTTTGCAGAAATAGCCAAGAAGAAGTTACGATGACCATACTGGAGTATTTGAAAAAACATGCGACGCAGACCCCTCAAAAGCTCTTTTTAAAAGAGGGGACAAAAAGTTGGAGCTTCGGTTCGTTTTACGAAGAGGTTGCCAAACTTTCTACCTTTTTCATCCGACAAGGGATCAAAAAAGGAGATTACGTCGTGATCCATTTGGATCAAAAAAGCGAACATCTGCTTACCTACACGGCACTACTGAACATCGGTGCGGTAAGTGTCCATTTGTATCCTGAAAGAGAGGATGAGTACGTGGAATTTGCAGCTGAGCATACCTCTGCCAAAGCGGTTGTCAGCAACACGTTCAAAAAAGAGTTATCCTCTGTACCCGTATTGGATTTTCCGATACATCTTGATCCGGAACCTACCTACGGCTGCGATTCTTATGAGATTGCCTATGTCATGTTTACGAGCGGTACGACCTCTTCGCCCAAAGCGGTATTGACCACGCAAGACAATATCCGCTTTGTCACCGATACGCTGATAGAGCTTGCCGGGATAAGAGAAGGAGCGGAAAAAGAGATTATTTTGCTGCCGCTGGGGTCTACGGGGGGATTGGGGCATTTTCATGCCGCTTTGATGCAGGGGAACACGATACGGCTTTTCCCCGGGTTCTACAGCAGTCTGGACGACAAGGGGCTCGACATATTGCTTGAGTCTATAGAAGAAGAGTCAGCGACCGGCATATTATTGACGCCGGGATTGATTACCAAAATGTTAAACACCCGCAAAGAGAAATTGAAAACAGCAGGGAAAACGCTTCGATACGCGCTTGCAAATGTTACTCCGATGAAAAAAGAGACCATTGCCGAGTTACTGGAACTGCTGCCTGATTTACGGTTTTGCACCTATTACGGCTCTACCGAGGCAAGTCGAAGCATTGTCAATGTGTGCCGGGAAAACGGGGAGTTTATGCATTTGACCGGGAAACCGTCAAAAGGGGTATCCATCAAGCTCCACAACAAAAATGACGCGGGAGAAGGTGAAATTTACATCAAAGGGGGCAATGTCATGAGGGGCTATCTGCATGATGAAACGGCCTCATTTGACGAGGGGTGGTTTCAAAGCGGAGATATCGGACGGATCGATGAAAACGGTTTTATCCGTGTCATCGGAAGGATAAAGGATACGATCAGTCTAGACGGGCTGAAAGTATTTCCGATGGAGATCGAAGCTATTTTATCGATACACAAAGATATCAAAGATGTCGGCGTTTGTCCGCTGATCGACGAACAAGGGGCGACACAGATAGGCTTGGCGGTCGTCTTGAAAGAGGATACGACCGATAAAGAGGCTTTAGCACGAGAAGCGGCCGCACTGCTAAGCAAATCCTTTAAGTGCGATAAAACCGATCTATACCTCTACAAGATCCCGAAAAGAATCTATTTCGAGCGCCGGATCCCCCGAACGGATTTAGGAAAAATCAAAAGAGACGAGCTAAGCAGCCAATTGGTGCGAAGCGGCACCTCGATTTTAATCAAAGGATAGAAAATGCTCATCAACTACCAAAAATATTATCGGGAAAATTTCACCCCGGAACGCTACAAAGCGTATCAAGCGGATTTTGAAAAAGAGGTAGGGAAACTGTACGCCATTTCGACGGGACCCTATTTTCTAAAAGAGCGCAATGCCCAAAAAATACGAGAGCGTATTTTACCCGCTTTGATGAAGTTTTTGGGCTCGAGCGAGTACCAAGAACGCGTGTACGAGAGAGGATGGTTTTTACCGAAGTTTCCGATTGAGAAAAAAGATTTTTTCGGAAGTGCCGATTTTCATATCGACGGAGACGAAATACGGTTGATAGAGCTTAACTTTTTCCTCCCGGGCCATTTCGGTCTGGTAGAGCTTTTTCCGAAACTGTTTTCCAAAAACTTCGATATGGAGCTTGAAGTATTTGCCGAAGGATTCGAAGTGAGATTGGCAAAGTTTTTAAAAGAACGCTTCGGCGGGGACAAAATAGCGCTAAGCATAAATCATTTGGGGCTGAGCGTCCACTATTTCGAACATTACAAGTACATCGAAAACTTTTTGAACAAGAACGGTGTCCGGGCGAAAGTCGTATATGCAAAAGATGCCGGCTATTCCGATACGGGTAAGCCGATGTGGGACGGTGAAGAGTTTGACGGTGTATTTAACATTGTCATTCCCAGAATTTGGGAACACAATCCCGAAGAGTTTAAAAACTACACGGCTTTATTTCACAAAACTCCCGAATCGTTTTTCCCGAATCCCTGGTGCTGGACCATCGGCGACAAAAGATTTTTGAACGTTCTATCCTCGCTTGAAAAAAAACAGCACGGCCTTAGCGACGATGAGATAGCCGCGTTGCAAAGCGTTACGCTAAAATCGGCTTCGTTAAAAGACTTTTCAAGCATCGATCATGTGTGCTCATTTTTCGGCGGCAGAGAAAATCTCGTACTAAAGCCCATCGACAACTATCATACGCAAGGGGTATTTATAGAACCGACTCTCGAGCAGATAGAAGAAATTTTTGCCGAAAAAGCAGATATTTACATCGCCCAAGAATGTTTTAATGCGGAAAAAATATATTACGAAAATGAGAATAAAGAGGCCGTTGAACCGTGGAGAAGCCAGCTTCGCGTCGAGTTTTTTAACGGAGAATTTTCGAATTTCAGGTCTTACGGATTTAGCGATCCGTTCGGCCTCAGTCCGATGATGCCGGTAGTCATCGTACAATAAAATGACCAACGAAAAAAACATCGTACCCCCCTTTTTGATAATCCTTTCAGTCCTGGGGTATACGCTAAATATCCTCTTCCACCGATACCTGACACATCAAATGGAAGCGGATGCTTATGGCAACTTCTGCATCGGGTTGAACGTTCTGGAAATCGCGGCCACCCTCCTTTTATTCGGCACGGAGCTTAGCGTTATGCGCTATATTCCCCTATCGGAAAGAGCCAGTGATTCGAGAATGTTTATCGGATGGAATTTCAGTTTTATCCGAAAAGTTTTTATCATTTATTGCTTATTTATCGTTATGACATTTATCTCCTTGATGATTATTAAATTCAACTATCCAGAGCTTTTTGACACGATTCATACCGTCGTATTTATGCTTTTAGTTGCACCTTTTTCAGCGTTATACGCCCTTTTTATATCCTATCTTAATAGTAAAAACAACGTCCTGCATTCGTCTATAATCGACTCGATAGGGAGATATATTCTTCTGTGGACGGTTTTTGTACTGATTTTCAGCGTCGCGAAAATAAAACCCGAAAGTATTATTCTAGCCGGCGGATACTTCTTTGTATTTCTCATTCTCGGATTTATCGCTCTAAAAGTTTACAACAGCAAATACGAGCCGATTGCACCGATAAAGCTCTTATTTTTCACTCACTCGGCCCCGTCAAACCAAGAGAGCAAATGGAAAACGTCTTCGATAAAATATGCATTTGCGAATATTATTTTCTTAATCTTTTTATACATCGATAAAATCATTTTGGAGATTGTACATCTCAGCGAACATGTGGTCGGCTATTATTCCGTTCTTGTTATTCTCGTCGGTTTTTTTGCCCTTATTTCCCAGGCTTCGACATACGTACTCTCCCCGCATATCAGTAAATTTCTACACAATCCGGATTCGGAAAGCGAGCTTCAAGGCCTGATCAACAAATCAAATCTGGTCGTATTTATTTTGACTTTGAACCTATTTATCATTTATCTGTTTTTTGGTGAAAGCATACTCGGATACTACGGAAAAAACGGAGAATACAGCGGTGTCTATGAAGCATTGGTTTATTTAGCGGTTTCACAAATATTTTTGGAAATAGGAAAACTGGCACTGCGTTTTCTTTTGTACGGCGGATTTACCGACTACATCAATAAAGTATTTGTACTATGCGTCATTTTTCTTTTCGTGACAGGAAGTACGTTGACCTACTTCTATGGATTAAACGGAATTATTGCCGCACATCTGAGTACCAGTTTTTTTTATATGCTGGCATTCATCATCAAAGTCAAAAAGGAATTCGGCGGACTCAAAGTATTGAGTTTTTATTAAAAGCTTGTATTTGAATGCCGAAAAGATAAAATATTTCGGCTCAAATTTGGCCGATTCCGACCAAACGAACCTCACTGAGAATATCTTTGGATTCTTTAAGCGCCTGGATCGTATCTTTGCGGGGATGTCCGATAGCGATGGCGGTGCCGTACCGCTTTGCTTTCTCGACCGCGTCCCTGATCTGTTTTTTGACGTTTCCGACGCCGTCTTGGTCGTCCAAAAATACATCGCGCGTCAAATAGCGCATCCCGTATTTTTCGCTCATCTCGCGCCCTTTGCTCGTACCGATCGTACGGCTATCCACAAATTGCAATCCCTCTTTTTTCATGACCCGAATCAGTTTATCCATCGCCGCAGAATCGGATGTGAATTTAGATCCCGTATGATTGTTCATGTAATGAACCGTAGGAAAAAGTTGTTTAAGAGCATCTAAGCGTTTTTCAATCTCCTCTTCCGAACTTCCGATACGAAGGGTATTGGGCTCTTCATCGTGAAAAGCAACCGCTTCCAAAGGCAAATGGACCATATACGTCCCCTGCTGTTTTGCTAAGGCCGCTGAATCGGGATGACGCGGACTCGGCGGTAAAAACGACATGACAAGCGGCAATCCGGTCGATTGAATCGCCTTTACGTCACGCGCGTATGAGACGTCATCGATAATAATGACCAGTTTCGCTTCCGTTCCCTCCTGACGCGGAGGGCGCACCGGCGGTGGCGGAGGGGGAGCTTTTTTATCGTTCGGTGCATATTCATGCCGAGGGCTGACCTCTTCATGCTTCTTCTCCCGTCTCAACAGCTCTTCAAGTTCATTTTTTAAACGGCGGATTTCATCTTCTTGAAGGGTTTCTTTCGGTTTGATCCGAGAAAGATTTGTTTCTTCGACTTTTGCGATTTGTGAAATTTTCTGAACCAAATCTTGAGTCTTTTGACGCTCAGTGGCGAGCTGCTCTTCAGCCTGATGAAATCCTATAAAATAGCCTATTAAGATTGCTAAAAGAGTTATCAGAAGGGCAATGAGCGCGATTGCAAGTGATTTTAAGGAAAAATAGCTGGGAAGTCGAGGCTGTTTTTTCATCAAAGAAGGAACCTCTTTCAAAGAAGTTTTCAGAGCAAATCGCTCTGAAAAGGGGAATTAGTTAGTCGCTTGGTTAACGATTTTGTTTTTAGAAATCCACGGCATCATAGAGCGTAGTTTTACACCCGTTTGCTCGATCAATGATGCACGTGCGTTTGCACGCTCAGCGTTCATACGAGGATAACCCGCTTGACCTTCAAGGATGAAATCTTTTGCGAAACGGCCGTCTTGGATCTCTTTGAGGATCTCTTTCATTGCCGCTTTTGATTCTGCGTTGATAACACGTTTACCTGAAACGTAGTCACCGTATTCAGCCGTGTTAGAGATTGAGTAACGCATATCGGCGATTCCGCCCTCGAACATCAAGTCAACGATCAATTTAAGCTCATGTAGACACTCGAAGTATGCCAATTCAGGTGCGTAACCCGCTTCAGTCAATGTTTCAAATCCCGCTTGTACGAGTGATGCCGCACCGCCGCAAAGAACCGCTTGTTCTCCGAAAAGGTCTGTTTCTGTTTCGTCTTTAAACGTTGTTTCGATGATCGCCGTACGTCCGCCGCCGATAGCCGATGCGTATGAAAGAGCCAATTCTCTTGTTGTCCCGCTCGGGTTTTGTCCTACCGCGATAAGATCGGGAATCCCGCCGCCGCGAACGAACTCAGAACGTACGGTATGACCCGGTGCTTTAGGAGCGATCATCGTTACGTTGATGTCTGCACGTGGGTGGATACGTCCGTAATGGATGTTGAACCCGTGACCGAATGCAATGGTCGCGCCGTTTTTCAAATTCGGCTCAATTTCGTTTTTGTAGATTTCCGCTTGGTTTTCATCCGGAAGAAGGATCATAACAACATCCGCGTATGCAGAAGCATCTGCTACTGTCATAACTTTGAACCCTTTAGCTTCCGCTTTTGCCCATGAGCTGCCATCTTTACGGAGACCGACAACAACTTCAACACCGCTGTCGCGAAGGTTTTCCGCGTGTGCGTGACCTTGTGATCCAAAACCGATCATTGCCACTTTTTTGCTTTTGATTAATTCGATGTTACAATCTTTATCGTAGTAAACGCTCAATGCCATAAAGGTATCCTTAGAGTAAGCTCATTGGCTTAAAATTTGGCGAATTATATCCCACTTTTGCATAAAAAAAAATTAGCGCACCCTTATGGCGTCTTGCTAAATCGTTCGCTAAGGATGTACAATCGATCCCGTGCTACAATTCACCCAAAAATATTGGGGATTTTCATGAAAAAATTCAACCTATTTAAAGAGATTGTTATCATATCCAAAAGTGATTTTTTGCGTGCTGCCAACTCGGCAAAACGGTTCGCTATCGCCTACAACGGCGAGATACATTATGAACCGTTCCCGCAATCGCTTATCTCTATTTATGAGGGTTCCGTTCCTCCCCTATCCCCACTCTCAACCGATCTTTCCCGTCCGATTGCATCGATGCTCGGTGATAATTACCGTATCGTCGAGGATGATGATCGACTCCTCATCAAAGCTTCCGGTGCATGGCAGAGTATCATCGGATTCAATCAAAAGCGCGCTTTATATGACGATACATCGGGAGACGGCATCGCCGAATTTTCCGACAAAGCATTGGAAGATATAGGATGGCACGCAACCGAGTTCAACATCGGCTATCGCGACATCGTCGAGCAATTCGAAGCGCAGTGTGAGGGAATTTTGCTCTGCATCGAGCAAGAAGAGCCGTATCAGTTCAGCGGTTTGGGGTTTGTGTTCGATATTGACCATGCACGACAAATCGGATTTGAGTATTGCGCGGCAACGATTAAAGATAAGTTAGAAAGTGACGAGGATTTTTCCACCCTCACCGATGATGAAGAGGAAGCGGCATTATATTTTCAGATATCGTTCTAAAATAATCTTCGCCGAGAGAGAATCGATCCGACCGTCGCGCTTGTAGCGGATATCCCCCTTCATCAGCTCTTCCGCTTCTTTGGAACTGTGCGATTCGTCCTGATACGCGATCTCTCCGCTAAATTCGATCAAGTTCATAAAATGTGCCACACGTCGGCGCATCTCATCCTCGGTCGTACTCCCCATCGGGATACCGACCACGACCGTCGTTGCCTCGTATTCGTTCAACACTTTTTTGACATCATTGGCGGCTTGATTGCGATTTTTCCGCTCGATCGCGGAAAGCGGAGTGACGAGACCGTTGCCGTAACTCAGTGCCAATCCGACCCGTTTCAACCCCAAGTCGATTGCGATATACGTAGCCATCATTTTCCCAAACAAAACTGACCGAACATCTTGTCAAACATCTCATCGAGTTCGTACGGTCGGCTGATAGAGGCAACGGCGCGTATCGCCGCATTGATATGAAAGGAGAAAAATTCCAACTCACCGTCATGCAACGGTTCATACGCTTCATCGATGGAGCGGACGGCATTTTCGGTCGCACTGATCTGACGTTGCGAAATGAGCATCATCTCCTCGCCGTCGTTTTCGTGATCCATCAAGCTGCTCAATGTATCGACTAGCACTTGCGTATCTTGTTTACAGCTCAAACGAATCGGGCTATAACGCTCTATCGTGCTCGCATCAAATGATGGCGGTAAATCCGACTTGTTCAAAAGAGAAATAAACGGTTTTGCCTCACGATAGCGCTCGATTAGATCAATAATAGATCGGTCTTCCTCGTCAATTGCTCGGCTTGAATCAAAAAGTGCAATCACGACGTCGGCGCTTTCAATCGCGGCGATAGAACGCTCGATCCCGATCCGCTCGATCTCATCGGAGGCAGCCCTAATCCCCGCCGTATCGACAAGACGGATCAGATGGGTACCGATACGAACCTGCTCTTCGATCGTGTCGCGGGTAGTCCCCGCGATATCGCTGACAATGGCGCGCTCATAATCGAGCAATGCGTTCAGGAGAGAACTTTTCCCGACGTTAGGTTTACCGATAATGGCGACCCGAAATCCCTGCATCAAACCTGAACGTCTGCGGCTTGATTCAAGGGTACGCGAAAGGGTATGCTTGATATTTTCGAGTTTAACCTCAATCTGTTCTACGACATCTTCGGGGAGATCCTCCTCGGCATAATCGATGACCACTTCCGAATAAGCCAAAATTTCGAGCAACGAATCGCGAATCCCCTCGATGTATCCGCGCAGTTCCCCCTTCATCTGACGGGCTAAAATCCGTGCGGCATCGTCGCTTTTGGCTTCGATCAATGCGGCGGTCGCTTCGGCTTGGGTGAGATCGAGCCGTCCGTTTAAAAAAGCCCGTTTGCTGAATTCTCCCGGTTCCGCCAATCGCGCCCCCTCACTGAGGACGGCACGAAGCAGTGATTCGGCAACGACATAACCGCCGTGACATTGAAATTCGATAACCTCTTCCCCCGTAAAACTGCGCGGCGCTTGGAAATAGATGACAATCGCTTCATCGATCAGCGTTCCGTCATCGTGGTGCAAAGAGCTCAGGGTTGCATAGCGCGGTTGTAGGTGTTGTTTACGGGTGAGTTTTAAAGCGATCTTGTAAGAGGCTCCTCCGCTAAGGCGGAGAATCGAGATGGAGCCGACGCCGTTTGCGGTAGCAACGGCGGCAATAGTCTCATTCATCAATATTCGTGGTAACTGTTGATAATGATAAACTTACCGCCATCCCGGGTAGAGCGGATAGCAACATAGCGATCAGGATATCGGTCGCGAAGCTGTTTTAGCGCGATCTGTACTAAAACGCCGTCGAGAACTTTGGTTTGGGCACGCCCCTCTTGATCGATAATATCACAGATATTGACCAGGTAGCGGGAGATCGACTCTTCCTGATTTTTCAAAAATTCTGCGATCTCAAGGCGCAGCTGCATTCCGTACACCGCATTGATCCAGTTGAAAAGCATATAAGAAAGCGCTTTGTAACGGTACCCCTCTTTTCCGATCATTAATGCCGCATCGACACCGCTGAACTCGACAAGAAGCGTATTTTCATCGTATACGCTGACATCGATATCGTTAATATCGAAACAGATATCTTTAAAGAGGATATTGATCTGTTCTTTCACTTCGTCGGCGCACTCTTGTGCAGAGAGCTGATACATGTCGCTATCAAACTCACTATCTTCCTCAAAGTCATCCGCTTGTTCATAAAACTTGTCGCTGAGTACCAATTCATCCGGCTCACTCATCGTGGTGAGAGGTTCATCAATACTTATCTGCACAGGTTCTTCATCTATAGAAGCAGGAGCTTTTTGCGGAAGATTGGCAACAATAATTGCCGATTTTTTAAAGAGTCCCAATACCCCTTTGGAAGGGAACTGGATAATCTCAACCTGCAAAGCGGTAACGGAACATCCAAACTCGGATGCCGCTTTGGCATACGCTTGTTCTAATGTCGGTGCTTCAATCTTTTTCATGATGCTTTTCCGCAAGATGAGCTTCGTGACGTGCCGCACGTGCCGCTTCAAACTGTTTGTTGACCAGATATTGCTGTGCGATTGAGAAGATATTGTTCACAAACCAATACAACACAAGCCCTGCAGGGAACGTAAAGAAGAAGAAGGTGAAAATAACCGGCAAAAATTTAAAGATTTTTTCCTGCAACGGATCGGTAAAGTTACTCGGAGTGATTTTTTGCTGATAATACATCGTCGCACCCATCAGGATCGGCAAAATGTAATACGGGTCCATACGGGACAAGTCATGTACCCACATTACCCACTCTGCCCCTTGAAGTTCCACCGCATTGAGAAGAACGCGATAAATAGCAAAGAAAACAGGAATTTGAAGCAATAACGGCAAACATCCGCCGAGCGGATTGGCACCGTGTTTTTTATACATCTCCATAACCGCGGCGTTCATACGTGCCGGATCACCTTTGTATTTTTCCTGAACCTCTTTGATACGCGGCGCAATCTCTTTGATTTTTTGCATAGAGACCATCCCTTTGTGGGTCAAAGGGTAGAGGAAAATACGGATGATAATCGTTAATGCGATAATCGACCATCCCCAGTTGCCGAGGATTCCGTGTAGCCACATCAAAATTTTGAAAATCGGAGCGGCAACGAAAGTAAACCAGCCGTACTCGATGGCATGGGTCAATACCGGATTGATCGCTTCAAGTGTTTTATGCTCTTTAGGACCGATATAGCCGTTAAACGTAAAATTATTGGTCCCCTCTAAATACGTTACCGGATTGCTTTGAGCATCACGATCGACATACACTTGAGTCTCTTTTGAAAAACCGTAGATGATAGAGGCGTAATATTGATCAAACGACGATGCGAAATGGACATCGGTAAAGATTGAGCGCCCTTCTACGTCTTTGTCTTCGAAAATAGTCGTCAGGTTATCGCCGGAATAGACCATCCCGCCGACGACCGTCATCATTTGCTCAATTACCTGCGGATGCTGACCGAGATAAACGAAATAGCGTTTTTCATTAGAGAGGGCGATTTTAGCATCATAATGGCCGTCCGCATAAAACGTCAAGGTTTTAGTTACCGTGAGCTCAGGAAGATTTTGGGTCAACGTTACGACCGCTTTGCCGTTTTCACCTAGCGTTACGTTATTAAGATCAGACGAATACGGTGTTTTAGATGCGGCTGCGTTTAACGCTTCATCGGCAAATCGGATATACAGAGGCTTTGCGCCGACCGAAGAGACGAGTTCGGCAAGTTTGCCGTCTTTTCCGTTATGCTTTTTATTACTCAAAATAACCGATGAAATACGTCCGAGCGTATCGATTTTTAGGGTAAATTCTTTGGAATTGACGGTGGTCAATGTATCCGTAGCCGTTGTTTGTACCTCAGAAGCACTTTGCGCTTCTGTAACTGCTTCCTTAACTGACGTTTCAGGCTGCGTTGCAGCTACTGTTGACACTGCGGCTTTTGTCGCATTGGCTTCTGAATTCGGAGTTTTCGGAGGAAAAATCGTTGTATATCCTATAAAAAAGATAAAAGATAAAGCGACGGCAACGAGGAGTCGCTGATTGGGAGTAAACTTTTCTAGCACTGTGACCCTTTAAACTTAAAATTTTTAATCAGAAAATAATTCTGTTTATATGGAACAAACCAGTATTTTATCGTATTTATGGAGAGTTCGGAGGGTTTTATCATCGGTTTGTTGATTATCGGATAATCAATTCCGCCCGGAAACAGTTGATTGCACCGTAAAATACGAAAAAAGGTAGAAGTAAATGCACGGGGAAGTGTATTGCGTTCAAACTGCCACAGGGCATATTCGGAACAAGAGGGATAATGACGGCATGAACCGCGCGTCACCAAAGAGAAAGAGTGCCGATAGAGCCAGAGGAGCTTAAGAAAGAAAATTCTTATCATCACTCACTCCAGCCATAGCGCCCGTCCGTTTTAAAACATATTTGCAGTCGCGCCGCACTGTATCGAAGGGGTTGTCAAATAACCCCTTCTTGGCGACAAAAACGTACCATCCGTCCTGAACTGAAGGCGAGAACTCATCAAAAAGGGCCCTAAGGCGTCTTTTACACCGATTTCTCACTACTGCATTTCCGACTTTTTTACTGGCCGTATATCCGACTTTTTTTTCTCCCGCCAAAGGGAGATAAAACAACGCGATCGACGTGCTGTGCGCATTCTTACCGCGTTGATAAACACGCTGAAACTCGCTGTGAAGCTTCAACATCGAAAAGCTATTTAGACAGCCAATCGTTTTCTACCTTTAGCACGACGAGCATTCAATACTCGGCGGCCGTTTTTTGTCGCCATACGAGCGCGAAAACCGTGTGTACGTTTACGTGGCGTATTATGCGGTTGGTATGTTCTTTTCATAGCCATTCCCTTTAGAAATTTTTAGCACGCAATAATAGACAATTCTTACTTAAAGGTCGATTAAGCTTTGTGCAAGCTTGTTAAAACAATCGCAAAAACAGCCGATATTGTCACCAACTTTCAATCTTATACTAAAGGTATAGTGATGACAACTGCCACTTCTTTGGATGCGTACCGTTCGCATGAACTTAATTTATATATGAAAACGAGCAGCGGGGATACCCTCGCTCTCAATTTTCAAAATGAACAATCCCTATCATTAAATGAAAAAAAATCGGGAAACAGTAAAGAACAATCGTTTTCATTCTCTTCGATGCAGGCTTTTTCGTTTAACATTGAGAGCAACGGCATCAGTGAGCAGGATCAAAAAGAGATCACAGCATTTATGAAAAAAGCGCAGCCTTACATCGACAAATTTATGAAAGAGCTTCAAAAACAAAATCAAACCTCACCGATCAACAAAGTCGCTTCGGATGTCAGCAAACTGATCGGAAATCTAAAAAACAGCGATGAAAACGTCAAAAATCATGCCAAAAAAGGGGTGGTTGATCTGTTTGACAATGCTGTCAAAGAGATGAAAACAACCGAGAAAATGATCGATGAGGCTCAGAAACTGATGCAAAAGATCATCGACGGATTTGATAAACTCTTCGAACCTCTGTATGCTTAAGGCTTAAGAAAATCTCGCAATGTCGGTTGCACCGACTGCCCTATTGGAGCGCTATTCAAATCCAGCTTTGTTTTAAGCTTCATATGACAATCGCGGCATTCTCGGATAACAGCGTGCTCCGCCACATGAGAGCCTTCGATTTTAGCAATCGGATGACAGGCGAAGCAATCGCTTCCGCAATCGGCCATTTTAGCAGGATCGGCACTGTGGCATTTGATACAAGTAGTCATCGGTTTATGCCGCTTATCGGCATCGATATTTTTGAGCAATGCGGGGTGACAGGTCATACAATCCCCCGTACATCCCCAAAGAGGCAATAATAAGATAAAAAGTAAAACAATCGTTTTCATAAAACGGATTATGCCACAGAAACGGAAATCTCGTCTCCTGAAGCGTCAAACGTTACCGATGAGCCCTCATCCACTTCTCCGCCGAGGATCAAGTCCGCCAAACGGTCTTCGACGATCTCATACAATGCACGCTTCAGCGGGCGTGCACCGTACACCGGATCGAATCCCGCCCGTGCGATATAGCGTTTCGCGTCGTCTGTGAGAGTGAGGGTAATATCTCTCTCTTCGACTTTTGCCGAAATATCTTTGAAAAATAGATCGACGATGCTGAGGATTTGCGCTTCACCCAACGGATTAAAGACCACCACATCATCCAGACGGTTCAAAAACTCCGGCTTAAAGTGCTGTTTAAGTTCACCGAGTACCATCTCTTCTAGCTGTGGATCGCCGTGATGTGCCATGATCTTGTCACTGGCGATGTTGGAGGTCAAGATGATGATCGTATTGGTAAAATCGACCACCACCCCTTTGTTATCGGTCAGACGCCCGTCATCAAGCACCTGAAGCAAGACGTTGAACACATCCGGATGGGCTTTTTCCACCTCGTCGAACAAAATAACGCTGTACGGTTTGCGTCGTACCGCTTCGGTGAGCTGTCCCCCCTCATCGAATCCGACGTACCCCGGAGGTGCCCCGACGAGACGTGACACCGCGTGTTTCTCCATGTACTCAGACATATCGATGCGGATCATCGACTCTGAGCTGTCGAAGAGAAATTTCGCCAAGGTTTTTGCCGTCTGTGTTTTCCCGACCCCGGTAGGACCGAGGAACAGGAATGATCCGATCGGACGGCTCTTATCGGAAAGCCCCGCTTTGTTCCGTTTGATCGCACGGGCTACCGCATGGGTTGCACGATCCTGTCCGACGACATCGCGGTTCAGTTCCTCTTCGATGTGGAGGATTTTCTCTTTTTCGCTTTGGAGCATTTTATTGACCGGAATTTTCGTCCAGCGGCTCACGATACCGGCGATAGAGGCTTCATCGACACTGTTTTTAAGCAACGTCCCCTCCGCAACCATCACTTTCCATTTCTCCTGAAGCGCTTTTTCCTCTTCGAAGAGTTTCGGAATCTGGCCGTATTCGATCTCGGCGGCTTTGTTAAAATCGGCCGCTTGTTTCGCACTTTCAGCTTCGCGGCGTTTGGATTCGATCTCGGCTTTGATCTTGGCAACCCGCTCGAACACCTCTTTTTCATGGGCAAACTGCGATTCCAACGTTCGTCGCTCTTCGCCCGCGTCCGCCAATTCGCGCTCTATCTCTTCGAGACGTTTGGTGTTGGCGACGGACTCTTCCATTTTAAGCGCCTCTTTTTCCACCTGCAGCTGCGTCAGGCGGCGTTTTACCGCAGCAAGGGCATTCGGCTCCGATTCGATCTGCATTTTCAGCTCGGCCGCCGCCTCATCGATCAAATCGATCGCTTTGTCCGGAAGGAAGCGGTCATTGATATAGCGATCGGAGAGTTTCGCGGCCGCTACGAGTGCCGAATCGGTGATCGTTACGTTATGGTGCGCTTCGAGACGCTCTTTGAGTCCGCGAAGGATTTGGAGCGACTGGTTGACGCTCGGCTCATCCACGTTGACCGGCTGGAAGCGGCGTTGCAATGCCGCATCTTTTTCGAAATATTTGCGGTACTCTTTGAGGGTCGTAGCCCCGATGGTGTGCAATTCTCCCCGAGCAAGAGCCGGTTTGAGGATATTCGCCGCATCCATCGATCCCTCCGATGCCCCCGCACCGACAATGGTGTGGATTTCATCGATAAAGAGGATGACGTTTGCCGATTTTTTTACCTCGTCGATAACCGCTTTTAGACGGTCTTCGAACTCTCCGCGATATTTTGCCCCGGCGATCAATGCGCTCATATCCAGTGCGATCACCTTTTTGTTTTGGAGGCTAAGAGGAACCTCTTTGTTATAAATGCGTTGTGCCAGCCCCTCGACGAGAGCCGTCTTACCGACACCAGGTTCACCGAGGAGGATCGGATTGTTTTTCGTTTTTCGGATCAGAATCTGCATCATACGACCGATCTCTTCGTCCCGCCCGATCACCGGAGAGAGTTTCCCCTCTGCTGCTTCGCGGGTCAGATCAATGCCGTATTTGGAGAGCGATTCGAGATTTTCATCGGCGGTTTGCGATTCGATTTTTTGCCCCGCACGGGAAGCTTCGAATGTTTTAGCCAATTCACGCAAATCGACGTATTTGCCCACAATCGATTTAAACGGATCGTTTTGGAGGTTTGCGATGATATAGGTATCAATCGCCAAAAAGCTGTCTCCGTTTTTCGCCATCTCTCCGCTGCTCACTTCGAGTGAATGGGCAAAATTGCGTGACAGGCGGATGCTCTCTTTTGTTACGTGAGAGGCACTCGGGAGTTTGGACGCCGCACTTTTTACATCGAGTTCGATAGCGGTTTTATCGATGCTCATTTTGTTGAGCATTTGATTCAGCGGGGAATTACTGTTTGCCAGCAACGCCCATAAAAAATGGATCGGTTCTACTTCGCTGTTTTTATTGTGCAAAGCTAGAGAGATCGACGATTCGATCATCTCGGTCATTTGGTGGGTAAGTTTTTCAAAAATATTAGATGCCATAAAATTCTCCTAAATTGAGTTACAAGAATTATAGTACTTTGAGTCTATTGTTGTCAAGTCTTTTGCATAAAATCTTTTAGATAATAAAATAGGAGGCTAATCCGATGAGACCTCCGAAGACTCCTCCCCATACGACAAGCCATCCCAAATGCTCTTTCATCAACGTATGCAGCATCTCTTTTACCATCATCGGGGTCAACTCGGCAAGGCGCAATTCGACGATCTCGCCTATCGTATCCGTCAGATGAGAGCTCTCGTGATGCAAATGCTCATTCAACGCCATCATAAACGATTCACTCTGTGAAATCTCAATCGTAGAGCGTTTAATCTTCTCTAAAAAGGGCTCTTTTAATTTCCCGATTATCGCTTCGCCTCCGAACATTCCGATCATCCCCCCCATCGGCGACTCCATCACACTTTTGACTAAAGCATCGTACGCCGGGGTAAAATCGGTTTGTTCGATAATCGGGGTCAAATCGATGGAGCGTTCTTGCGTTTTGACAAACGCTTCAATCTTTTCCGGGGTAAAGAACTGCTCCATTATAAGGGTTTTTATCGCTTCTCGTATCGATTCGAACCGATCAAGAATAATCCCTGAGCCGTACAAAAACGGAACTTTTTCAAAAAGCATGTGAATAGCCAGCTGATTGGTTACGGCACCGGAGAGGGCGAATAGCCCCGCACTCCGCAACGCCGCACCCGCTGTCCCATCAACCATATACGAAGCTCCGACAACGCCCAATGACACCCCGTTCGTGATCCATCCTTTATCCATTTCAAAAACTCCTATCGTTAATGCACGTATTATACAAAAAAGGTTAAAGTTACACCCAAAAAAGGAGCAGGTGATGATTTTACATACCATGGATACACTGCTCAAATCGGGTGAATCGTCTGCCCTCTTAGGAGCTGTCTCGGCAGCATTAGAACGAAGCGATGAGGCTCCGTTCTGGCGTCAAAAAAGCCTCCCCTTTTGTGAAGCCATTTTGAGTGTCCTCATTCCTCTGCGAGAACAAAAACTCTTATTTGATCCCGAAGGAATCCCCCATGCTGAGCTGACACCCGCCCTTTTTATCCGCTGGTGCGATCTCCTCAGCCTCAAAACACTCGCGTTTACCCTCGCACACAGTAATAAAGAGGGGAGATTAGTACGTACTAAACTTTCCTCCGATCTTTGCGCTGCGTATACGCCGATCGATCTGGAAATTTTGGGAAAATATCTCAGCGGTTACAGTGTCAATCTAAACGATGAATGGGTCGACTTTCCGATTACCAACTACAATCTTCATATCGGAATGACGTCGCTTATTACTAAAATACTCGAAGGAAAAGTCTAATGCAGGAAATGCAAGCCCTTAAAGTCAACAGTTATCTCTCGTCAGGAGAGATTAAAAATCTGCTTGAAAAAGTAGAGTATATTCTTATGGCTTCGCCTTCACTGATGCCCGAAGAGTACCCGATTCATTTCACCGTTATCCTCAATACCTCTGACGTTATCCCCGAAGATGTCAAGCCGCTGATTCTGGAAAAATTCTGCCGTGAATTGGGTATCAGCGCAACCAGCCATGTGTTGAGCAACCGAGAGCGGATCGCGTTTGCCCTCACCTCCCAAGAGACCCCCATGCCCAAGCATATCGTCGATGAGGCTGAGGCCAACACAATTCCGTGGACATTGCTCCATATTATCGATTTTTTAGGGGATTCACAAGGGTTTAAAGAGGCCAAAGACGGCCTCAGCGGGTGGAGTTATAGTTATAATTAATGGGGATAGATATTTACTACGCGCAATGTGACAAAACAAGCTCGTGTTTGAGTTTGTAGTCAATTATCCCTTCTAATGATATATCCTCATCAATATCATCAAAATGGATACCTCTTCCCCCACCAATAAGATGGTAATTTAAGAGTTGCGACACACTGCTTTGTTCAATGCGTTTTGTGTAAGAATATGGCAGGCTTAAAACATCACCGCTATCGAGATGGACTAAAATTTTCGTACCCAGTTCAATCTTACTGATTAAAGTATTCATTCCACGCCTCCAAAAAATCTTGTTTATGTTTTTCAACAATCTGTATAACTTCTCGTATCTCTTTTGATGTCATTTGATAATTGTCTGTGACTTTTAATGTCTCAAGCTCTATTCTCATATACTTATCAGATTTCTCGATATGTATATGTTTTGGCAAATGTTCATCACTAAAAAAGAAAAATCGGTAACCATCCACTCTCAGTAATGTCGGCATGGCGCACTCCGCTATTTCATTGCTTATATTATAGCTCATTTTGATTTTCGTGACACATCCCCTCTATCTCTTCCACACTCTTGGCAATCATCGATGAGAGGTTCTCATAACCGTCGACGGTCACGAGGATATTGTCCTCGATACGGATACCGATACCGCGATAGCGTTCCGGAATAGACTCATCATCGGCGCGAAAATATAGCCCCGGTTCGATCGTCATGACCATCCCCGCTTCAAAAGCCAACGCTTCCCCCGCTTCATCCACATACGGACACGGGTCGTGGACATCCAGTCCCATCCAATGCCCTATTCCGTGCGGAGAATATTTCTTATGCTCTTTCGCTTCCATCAACGCACGTCGCTCACCGCTCAATACTCCTAGTGTAATCAATGCATCGCACAGCAACTCTTCGCTGTAGGTTTGGAGCCAGTCGCGCTTAACACCCGGGGCTATCGCATCGATCACACGGAGCTGTACGTCTAATACCGCGTTGTAGACCTCGCGCTGCGCATCGCTGAATCTTCCGTTTACGGGAAATGTGCGGGTGATATCGCTCGCATAGAGTTCAATCTCACACGCCGCATCGATCAATACCAGTTCTCCGTCTCGGAGCTCATCGCGATTGTCGACATAGTGCAGTGTATTGGCATTATTACCCCCGGCAACAATTGTCCCGTAGGCTTCGGTATGACCTCCGCCATTAACGAAAACATACGCCATTTCCGCCTGCAGCTGATACTCCTTCATCCCCGCATGAGAGCGTTTCATCGCGGCATGATGGGCATCGGCCGTCAATGCGACGGCTCGGCGGATCGTTTCGATCTCTTCAGGTCCTTTAATGAGACGCATGGAGCGGATCAGATAGGTAATATCACGGAAGGAGCGGATATGACGTTTGACGCCGCGCGTTTCGCGCAGCAGTCTGGCTGCCAGTTTGGCTTCGCTCAATGCTTCCGAATCGTCAAAGAGATCGATGTAGAGGTTCACCTGTTCACGCAAAAGCTCTTTGACTTCATCGGGAAAATTTTTAATGTTTCGGACTTCGTCGACATCAAAACGCTCTTTGGCTTTCTCTATGCCGTGGCGTGCACCGTTCCATAGCGCATATTGTTCATCATACGCTTCCACATACAGTATCGTTTTCGTCTCGCTGTGGGTTTTGATCAAAATCAATAACGAATTGCTTTCATTAAAGCCGGTCAGGTAGTAAAAATCGCTGTTTTGACGGTAGGGGTGTTCGGTATCGTTTGATCGCAGCGCAGGCATCGCTGCGGTAACGATCGCTACACCTTGCTCCATACGCTCAAAAAGCTGTTTACGTCGGTTGGAATAATGGATTTCTTTCATGAGGGTATTGTGCCATAATTAAAAATAATCGCAAGCGATTTAGGCACTATAGCAAAGATAATAGTGAATTAACGCAGCTAATCGGAACACGTTCCGATTAGCGTGCAATACTTATGTAATCAGAAATTTCTTTCCAGAAGTTTTCCGACTTTGAGAATCGTGATAATACGGTCAGCCTGTTTGCCGACGCCGTCGATCATACTCTCTTCTTCGGAAATCGTATCCGGTGCCGGCCCGACATCTTTTTTCGGCAAACGGATCGCTTCGGTGAGACGGTCGATGACGAATCCGGCAACGTCATCGTTGTTTTTCATCACGATAAAACGGGTCTCTTCGGTATGTTTTTGCATCTCCAAACCGAAACGGGAACGCAAATCGATCAACGGGATAACCGATCCGCGAAGGTTAAATACCCCTAAAATATAAGGAGGTGTTTGAGGAACACGTGTCCATGAAATCGGTTTAATGATCTCTTGAATGCTCAAAATGGGTACCGAAAACTCTTCATCCCCTACGATGAATCCGACCAATTGAATCACTTCATCGATTTTAACATCATCGCCGGAGAGGGCTTTGTTTTGTTTATTAATAATTTGTTGAAGTTTTTCGCTCATTGTTATAGCCCCTCATTAAACTTGATATTGCGTTTGACGACATTCATCAGATATTCCGGAGAATACGGTTTTGTGATGTATTCCACCATGCCCGACTCTACTCCGCGCATCCGGTCTGCTTTTCCGGTACGCGACGTAACGGCAATCAGTGCCAGATTTTTATACTTATTGTATTTTTTAATCTCGGCGGCCAGAGTATACCCGTCCATTCTCGGCATTTCGATATCGACAAGCATACCGTCGAAGTTATGCTCACCCTGTTTGAGAATATTCAGCGCTTCGACACCGTCGTTGGCTTCGACAAGGGTGATCCCCATCGGTTCTAGCGCTTTGCGCATGATGGTACGGTCGGTTTTAGAGTCATCGACGATCATAACGCAATAGTCCGTCGGTGAGGTTTTAGCGCCGCCGCGCCCTTTGGCCTCCGCACTCTCCTGACCTACGGTCGATTTAACCGATTTCGCCATCTGCATCAGTGCCGCAACGTCAACGATCAGTGTTACGCCGCCATCGCCTCGGATTGTTGCCCCTGCGATCCCTTCGATCCCTTTGAGGTATTCACCCAAAGATTTAATAACGATCTCTTCTTGCCCGACCAGTGAATCGACGATAAGACCGATTTTGCTCTCAGCAAGTCCGAGGACAACAACGTATGCGTGTTCACTGTTGTCAAATACCCGCTCAACTTCGAAAATATCGCCGATATGCACCAATGAAAGAACTTCATCACGCAAACGCATGACAGAGCGGCTCTCAACCGTATAAATCTCGTCTTTGCTGATACGTACCGTTTCAAGAACCGATGCGAGAGGGATCGCATAATACTCTTCCTGAACCCCTACCAGCAACGCTTGGATAATCGCCAAGGTGAGAGGGATTTTGAGCTTCATCGACGTACCTTGGCCCACTTCCGAGTCAATGTCGATCATACCGTTGAGCTTTTCGATATTCGTTTTAACAACGTCCATTCCGACACCGCGGCCCGAAACGCTGGTAACCTGTGCGGCGGTCGAGAATCCCGGTCGGAAAATGAGACCGAACGCCTCTTTTTCCGACATAGTATCGGCTTCTTTTTCGGTGATGATATTCTTCTCGATCGATTTTTGTTTGAGCATTTCGGCGTCAAGCCCTTTACCGTCATCGATAATCTGAATGACGATGTGGTTCCCTTCATGATACGCCTTGAGCTGAATCGTTCCGCCCTCTTCTTTTCCGGATGCAAGACGCACTTCCGGCGTCTCGATCCCGTGGTCGCACGAGTTTCGAATAATATGGACGAGCGGATCGCCGATCTCTTCTACGATCGATTTATCAAGCTCCGTCTCTTCCCCGGTGATTTCAAGCTCGATTTTTTTGTTGAGCTCGCGGGAAAGGTCACGAATCATACGCGGGAATTTGTTAAACACTTTCCCGATCGGTAACATACGCGTTTTCATAACGGCGATTTGCAAGTCGGTCGTAACCAATGATACAATCGATACGACCTGGTTAAGCTCTTCAAGGAAAGCTTCCCCTTCGTAGCGCTCTTCTACGTCATCATTGATTTTAATCAAACGGTTTTTACCGAGGACAAGCTCTCCGATCAGATTCATCAAATGATCGAGCCGCTTGACATCGACACGGATGGTTTGCTCAACCGCTGAACCGCCGCGGTTTTCATCGTCTTTGGACTCGACTTTTTTCGGTGCCGGCGCAGCTGTTTTGGCCGCAGGAGCCGATTCGCTTTTGTGCGTGACCGCAGGGGAAGCTGCTACCGGAGCAGAGGCAGGCTCCGCTTTCGGTGCCTCCGGTTCTGACCCTTTTTGTGTACGTTTCGCCGCATCTTCCGCTTGGCGCAAAGCGATTAGACGCTCAATTTCCGCTTCGACTTCCTCTTCACTCATCCCCGAGTAATCAGGCTCTTCTTCCGTTTGAACCGTCGATGTGTCACCGGCATGCGCAGCCCTTTTCGCCGCGTCTTCCGCTTGGCGCACGGCGATCAGCCGTTCAATTTCCGCTTCTACTTCTTCTTCGCTCATTCCGGAATAATCTTCTTCACCTTCCGATGCCGCAGAAACGGAAACCGGTTCAGGAGCAGGTGTTGCAGCCGCAGAAGTAGTGTGGGAAGAAGGGATAGAGGTACCGTTTGCCACAGCATCAAGACGGAGAACGCACGGCTCTACTTCCAATCCGCCGTCTTCACCGCTGTCACGGATACGAACGAGTAGCGCTTTCATCAAATCGATCGATTCCAGAATGACATCCATCACATCGGCATCGATAACCAAATCCCCGTGACGAGCCATATTCAAAAGATTTTCCATATGGTGGGTCAAATGAGTCAATACATCGAAATTTAAAAATGAACTTGCCCCCTTAATCGTATGAGCTACCCGGAAAATACGGTTGAGCAAATCCAAATCGTCAGGTCGTGATTCCAATTCGACCAGGTCTTGGTCAAGCTGCTCTATCAGTTCAAACGACTCAACCAAAAAGTCCTGTAATATTTCTTGAAATTCATCCATTGCCTATCCCCTATTGAATATGTGCACGAACGACACGTGCTACTTCATCGTAAAATAAATTCGAATCAAATTTGACCAGATACGCCTCTCCGCCAGCCTCTTTTCCGCGAAGTTCGCTGAAATAATCGCTGATAGACGAGTTAAAGACGATCGGTATCATTTTAAATCGCGGATCCGCTTTCACATTCGCTGCAAAATGGAATCCGTCCATCAACGGCATTTCAATATCCGAAGCGATAAGGCGGAGTTTGGTCGAAATATTCTCACCGTATTTGGCGTACATATCTTCCAGAATTTTCATTCCGTTTTCTCCGTCTGTCGCTTCGATGACGTCAAAGCCCATCTGTTCCAGCGCTTCTTTGATAATACGGCGTGCCGTCGAGCTGTCATCGAGCAGAAGTACATAACCGCTGAAATTGTATTTGCCGTCTTCCAGTTTTCCGCTGGCAGGCTGATACAAACCGAGTTCCTGTACGACACTTTCCAAATCCAAGATCAAAAGGACCGCATCGTCTTCGATACGGGTAACTCCGGTTATCTTGGAACTATCCATCCCGCCGTCACCCGATACGAAGGATGCCGGTTCGATATCTTTCCAGTTGATACGGCGGATACGTTTGGCTTCATGGACGACGAATCCGATCAGGATGTTGTTAAATTCGGTAATAATGACCCGCGATTCTTTTTCCACTCCATCCGGGGCGTCAACTCCCATCCATTTAGCCAAATTGACCACCGGAATAACGACACCGCGAAGATCGAATATCCCCTCGATAAACGGCGGCGTTCCCGGCAATTCCGTCAGTTTCGGAAATCGGATAATTTCGCGTACTTTGGCGACGTTGATCCCATAGATCCCTTCGTATACTGCATCGCCTTCGCGTTTAAATATACGAAAATCGACAAGCTCCATCTCGTTGCTGCCGACTTTTAAAATTTCTCCTTGTCCCTTCATCGGGGCTCCTTACGAAAAACTGCATTCACGCAGTAACGTCTTATTTTGATTTGATTGTACAGTAAAGTATCTTTCATTGCAAGCAAAAGCGCCGACGTTAATGTAATCGAATTGAGGGAATTTTATGCTTCGGTTTTGATGGAAATGTCCCTCAATTAAAACATCAACCGAATCGCTTTCAAACGATTTCAGACGTCGCTTTATCAAAGATTCAAAATCCTCAATATTCCGGCAATGCGATTTTCGTTTCATCTGTTTTTCCAGCCATCCTACGATACATCCGTTTCCGATCGTATCAATGAGACGCAATAAGGATAAAACCAAAGGGCTACGGATCAATGCCGTATAGATTTCATACCCCAATCCCATCGTCGTGTCACCGTGCGACAATGCGATCTTCGTTCCGTTATAATCCATGACAATCGGCTGGTTTTCACGGCGAATAACGGTCATTTCGGGAAACACATCGCTGAGGAGGAAATCGTGATTTCCCTCCAAATAGATAATCTCCATTTTTTTGCAGAGGCGCTTTAGCAGGTCAATCCCTTCGGTATTGTAACGATACGATCTTTGTATCGGACCGTAGAGCATATCGAAGATATCTCCCATCAAAATGAGCTGCGGGGTCATTATCTTGTCTGATTCGAGGGCATGAAGAAAATCGATGAATGAGGTACGCCACGGGGCGCAGTGGGCATCCGCGATGAGAATCGCACCCTCTTGAAGCGTTTTAGGGGACATACGCAATACGCGGGATTCCGAGCGTCTCGTCCAGCCCCATCATGATATTGGCGTTTACCAATGCCTGTGAACTCGCACCGCGCATCAGATTATCGATAGCGCACATCGCGACGAGGGCATTGCCGTGGCGGGTTGCATAGACGTCGGCATAGTTCGTTCCCGAGGTCATTTTCGTATGCGGAGGAGCTTTACGGAGACGGACAAAAGGCTTGCCGTTGTAAAAAGACTCCATCAGAGCAAGCGGATCGCAATCGTCTTTGAGCGTCGCATAGACACACGCGAGCATTCCCCGCGTCATCGGGACAAGGGAGGGGACGAACGTCACTTTTACCGAACCGCCGCATAGTGCCGAAGCGTGCTGTTCAATCTCGGTCGCGTGGCGGTGCTTGATAATGTTATAGCAGTTGATATTGTCGTTGACATTCACATAATGGACCGTCGCACTCGGTGATTTTCCCGCACCCGACACCCCTGTTTTCGAATCGACGAATATCGGCTGAGATAAATCGATATGATCCAAAAACGGAGCCAAGGCCATCAATGTCGCGGTGACATGGCATCCCGGATTGGCGATCAGTTTCGCCCCCTCTGCAAGCGTGCCGTGAAGTTCAGGGATCGAATAGATTGCATGGGTTAGATTGTCCAAATCTTCATGTTCGCAGTAAAATGCTTCATAGTTCTCTTGACTCAAACGGTAGTCGGCGGAGAGGTCAACGACTTTTACCCCTTTTTCCAACAGCCCTTTGGCCGTCTGCATCGCCGTTTTATGGGGAAGGGCCAAAAATACCAGCTCACACAGCTGCGCCGCACGCTCACTATCGACTTTTTCAACAGTCAAATCGCATACACCCATAAGGGCGGGATGAAGCTCGGCAACCGTTGTCGCACCTTCGGTATTGGCGCAATAGACAAGATTGAAAATCGGATGGGAAATGAGCATTTTTACGAGTTCTAATCCCGTATAGCCGCTGACTCCGATAATACCGACATTAATGGCTTTCAAATACGATCTCCTGATATTTCACGGTAATCACTTCAAAATTTTTGGTACCGCCGGGAAGTTTAGCATTCAGTTCATCCCCCTCTACACGTCCTAAAAGCTGTTTTGCCAGAGGAGAGTTAAATGAGATCAGTCCACGGTCCGGATTGCTCTCACATCCCCCGACGATCGTATAAGTAACCTCTTCATCGCTGTCTAAATCAGACAATACTACCGTAGAGCCGAAACTGACACGGGCATGTTCGAGTTCACTCGGGTCTACGATCTGCGCGCGGGAAATCACTTCACCGAGTTCTGCGATTCGAGATCCGATAAAGGCCTGTTTTTCACGTGCCGCATGGTATTCGGAATTTTCTTTTAGGTCTCCGTACTCTTTGGCACGGTCGATTTCGACATTGACAGCCGGTAAATCGATATTTTTTAGGGTATTGAGTTCATCGCTGAGACGCTGAAACCCGTATTTGGTCATAGGTTCTTTTTGTTCCACTGTTTGCTCCGCAGAAATAATAATGGAACATTATACCAAAGCTATGATCTCAATTACTGATGATACTCATATGATTGGGAGATTTTTTTGCATTTTTCTTTTCCATCGCAAATGTTCGCTGAAGATGCTCGCTTGAAGTGATTCCTGAGCCGCTCCCCATACGAATGACCACGGAGCTTACCCCTAAAAGTTTAAATTCACGGCTATTGCCGTCGCGATCTTCCGCAACGATGCATCCCCGTTCACGATCGGCAGGCTCGTAAAAAGCTCTCACTTCATCGCTGAACGTTGCAATCAACGCTTCGACTTCGCCGCATATTTTTTCAAACGTGTGCGACTCATCCAAAACGGCTCCTACAAAAAAATCATCTCCGCCGATGTGCCCTTTGAAATAATCGGCACACAATACTTTATGCATTAACTCGGCGAAAAGCAAAATGACCCGATCCCCGTTTCGAAAGCCGTAGTAATCGTTATAGGGTTTGAAATGGTCAAAATCGAAATACGCCAATACGGCATCAGTGCCGCTTTCGATTACATTGGCAATGTATTCGTTAATTCTGAAATTTCCCGGAAGGCGTGTCAGAGGATTTTCGTCACGTGCACGGATCAGATTGCGTTCATGCACCACCTCAATCATCTCCCGTGCGCTCAAATACCCGATGTAACGGGAAGACTCGACGATTAAAACCCCCGGAGCGGTCTGAGAAAGGGAAAACAGTTCAATCATCGTCTCCAGCGGCATCGTCAAATCGACCACGGGAATCGGTTCGATATAGGTTTCAAGTGCGGAGAGATTGGAAGAGCGGTTTTGGGTCAAAGAGCGTCCGTAGGGAGAACAGGCGATCGCTTTGAGCTGATGTTCGTGAATAATTCCGACGGGATGCATGGCGGTATCCAACACAGGAACCAGATAGGTACCCTTTTCATTCAACAGATTCAACAATGTTTCCATCGAATCGTGAATCATAATCGATTTGAGCGGTTCAAGCCGTTTCAAAATAATTTTTTGATTGCTTAGAGCGCGCTTTTCGCCTTTAAAACCGACCATGTTCGTTAAATATTTTTCAGCGATCAAGGTACAATCAACACTCGGGCGTTGAATAAAATACCCTTGCACCATCTGGCATCCGATCTCTTTGCATACCATAAGTTCCCGTTCGGTCTCTACTCCCTCGGCAATTACCCGGCATCCGAGCAGAGTTGCAAGTTGCACCATATTGCGGACCAGCAGCTTTTTTTTCGGATCTTTATCGATTTCGCTTAAAAAGAAACGGTCGATCTTTATGATATTCGGAGTGCAATGGTACAGAAGTTTATACCCCGATTGACCGATACCGAAATCATCAATCGCAATGCAGAATCCTTCATCGCCGTAATGATGCATCAATTTGGTAAAATGGTCCAAATTCAGAATTTCATTGCGTTCGGAGAGTTCAAAGACGATCGCTTTGGGATCAAGATTATGGCGTTTAAGCAGGCGGTAAGTATTCCCTTTTGAGAAATCGGTCATCTCCAATACGCGATTATCAAGATTATAAAAAAGTTTGAGTTTCTCATGCCCTTCAATCGTACAAAACTTATCTATCACTTTTTTGCGAAGAAGCACATCGAACGTATAAAGGATATTTTCTTCGTACAAACGGTCAAAAAAGGAAAAAATACTTTCATATCCTAGCGTATCGGTTCCGCGAAGCAGTGCTTCTACACCGAAAGTAATACCCGAATGGATATCAACGATGGGTTGAAATGCCACATCCAAGACTTCGAGATAATGATGATAGAGGGGGTGTAACGGTTCCATAATGGAAAGTATAGAACCTGCTTGTCACAGCAAGGTTACAAACCGTTAATTTTCGATATTGCGCCTGCACGAATTTATAAGGCTAAAAAATCGATCTGCGTGATCCAAAGAGAAGAAATAAGCAAGAGGATGAAACCACTTAAAACAGAAAGATAGCGATATATTTGCGTCAATCCGAAAAGGGGCTTTCCGTCCACGAATATCCCTACCTGAACCGCGGTAATCATCATCGATGCCGCGGTGGCAAAAACAAAAAGCATCGGTACGAACACATAAAGGTTTTCATACCTAAAGCCATATGCCAACAAACTGACAATGGCAACCGCCATAAAAAAATGCTGAACTAAAAACACTAAGGAGAGCCCTTCCTCTTTTTTATGCACACGGGCAATTTTAAAATATAAAAATGAGAAAAAAAGTGCGCAGTAAAATACCATAGAAAATCCCGGGAAAATTTTCGGGGAGTTTATCGTAGTTATAATTAATCATATATGAAAATTATATTTATTATTACAAAATAAAAGTTTTACTACTTCAGTAAACTTATTCTCCGTAACGCCAATGAACACATCGCCAGCCCGAATGCCCCCGTTACGGCGACAAAACTCCCTTTTTCTTTTATCCGCGGAAGCTCGGAGGAGCAGATGCAGCTGAAATCGCCTTTAAATTTGCGTTTGCGCAGCTCGTTTCGGAGTTTGGATGCAAAAGGATCCCCTTCGGTCTTCCAGATGGAACGCACTTCGATTCGAGTCGGATCGAGCCGTTTGGCCGAACCGACGGACGAGATGAGTTTCGGATAGCATTTTTGGATCAGGGAAAGTTTGGCGCGCATATCGTCAATCGCGTCGAGTATAAGATCATACGGCTCGAAATCGAATGATTCAACCCACTCGGGGGTGATTTTTTCCGCCAGAGCAATCACTTCGGGATAGTGGGTTTTGAGCGCTTCGACTTTGAGTTCCCCCTCATGCGATTCGGAGTGCATTTGTCGGTTTTGGTTGGTAAGGTCGTAGCGGTCAAAATCGACGATCGTAATATCACGGACACCGGAGCGGTAAAGGCAGTCCAGACAAAAACTCCCTACCCCTCCGACACCGAGCATGAGGATTTTGGCATTATGAAACGTTTCAAAATTCTCTTCGCCGAATACGAGGCGGGTACGGGTGTGTCTCACAGCCACTCCCGTAATTGCTGCATCGATTTGTACGCACTCATATCGAGTTTGATTGGCGTCAGCGACACTTTTCCCGCCTCGATCGCTTCGAAATCGCACAGGGCGCTCCGTTTCTCACGCGGTTTAAATTCCAACGGGTGGAGTCCGAGCCAATAATATTCCAGCCCTCTCGGATTACGGTGCAGGTGCGCATCATTGGCATAATAACGATATCCTGCATACGTCACCGCGAACTCCAACTCGTCTACGTCATGAGGGATGTTGACGTTCAAAAATTCCCGTTCGTTCAGCGGAAAATCTCCCGTCAAAATCTTTTCGGCAAGATGGCGGATCGCTTTTTTAGCCAATGCAAAATCGCCGACAGGCTGGGTAAAATCCATCACCTGTGAGACGGCAATCGCCGGAACGCTGTGAAGTACCGCTTCCATCGCCGCCGCCGCCGTACCCGAGTAGGTAATGTCCTCTCCCATGTTCGACCCTTTGTTAATCCCGCTGATCAGCAAATCAGGCTTTTGATCTTCAAACATCGAATGAAGCGCCAGATAAACACAATCGCTCGGTGTTCCGTCATCCAGTTTGTAAAAATCGTCTCCCACACAGATAAAGCTCAAAGGGCGGGTCAACGTCAACGAATGTCCGCATGCCGATTTTTCGGTCGAAGGGGCGACAACTGTGATCTGCCCCAGACCGTCCAGTGCTTCGATGAGGGCTAGCAGCCCTTCGGATTCATACCCGTCGTCGTTGGTAATCAAAATTTTTTTCATCTATCTCCTTTTGATTTTTGCCGGTACGCAAATAAAACAGTTGTGTTCACCGCGCCGTTCATACGCTAAAACATAATCGTGCTCTTTTAAAATGGCATCGACGATATAAAGACCCAATCCGAAACTGTCCTTCGTCGGACGTTCTTTGGTAAACGGCTCGATGTAATAACTCAGAGGGTGTTTGAGCGGTTCGCCCGTATTGGCAAATATGATCTCCCCCTCTTCCGTCCAAATGTGCATCTTTTTCTCATGAGAGTATTTAATCGCATTATCAATCAGATTTTTTGCCGCCGTTACAAAAAGGCGGTAATCCACCTCTACTTTGATCGACGCATCGATGTTCCTCTCAACGGCATCATACTCCACCATGGCCAAATCGATCGCACCGTCGATAATATCGATGAGACGATACTCACCTTTCTCGTGATGCTGATTCCCCGATGCGATCTCTTCGATCAGGGCAAACTCGCCGATAAGCGACTCAAGCCGCTCAAAAATCCCCTCAAAACGTCCGCGCTGTTTCTCATCGCTAAGCATAGTCGCGACGATTCTCCCTTTGGCAATCGGCGTTTTGAGTTCATGCATAATATTGCGCAAAAAGAGGGTACGCGCTTCGATGAGGGCACGAATTTTGTTTTGGGTCGAGTCGAGTTCATTGGCGATCAAAGCGATTTCATCCGACCCGCTGATACGAAATCGTACCCCCATATCCCCTTCTCCGAAACGGGCGATCTGTTTGCGTAAACGGCGCAGCGGACGCAATCGGTAAATAATCAGGGCAAAAGAGGTGAGCAGAATCATCATCAGCGTCCCGTATGCCGAAATAAGATTCACCGGATGATACGGCTCAATACTCCGATCTTCAAGGAGCATACTGTGGCGTGCGGACTCTACCCAAAAATAGATATTCCCCTGATACTCAATCATTGAGGTGATGACTTGCTGCGAAACGTGGGGATCAAAGGAAGAAGACGGTAGTGTAAAATCCTGCATCAAATCATCGGCCGTATTGCCGTCACTTTTAAGTACTTTTCCGTAACGGACGATTGATTCATAGGCATGATGATCTAAAACTTCATCCAAATTGTAAAGTGCCAGATTGGCTTCAAATATCGGCTGGGATATCTGCTTTACCAAATAGGTATGATAGATCTGACTGATAAGGGAATGCTTGCTAAAGATGTTGTCGATATGTTTCGCACGGTTGTTTTCATAAAGCTGGTAGAACGTATAACTGACACTTGATACGGTAACCGCCATGGCAAATACGACGGTAGCCAGGACCGCATTATTTTTAATCATTTGAGCAGTTTATACCCGATGCCGCGGATCGATTCGATCAGCCCTTTGTCTCCGAGTTTGTTACGGATACGCCCCATCATAACATCGATGCTTTTGTTCGAAGAGTCTTCATTGATCGCCGAAACGTTATGGATCAAGTCTTCGCGTGAAACGACCATCCCCTGTTTTTTGATCATATGCGCCAAGATGCCGTATTCGGCGTTGGTCAACTCGATCGGCCGATTTTTATAACTGATCTGCATAGAGGGTTCATTCAGTTTAAAATCGCACGCACTCTCTGATGCCGCTATCGAAACCGCATCGTACCGGCGCAATACCGAATGGATGCGCGATACCAGTTCTCGGGGATCATAGGGTTTCGGGAGATAGTCATCGGCTCCGAGTTCAAGGGCATTGATCTTATCGGTCACGTCCGAGCGTGCCGAAGAGATGATGATCGGAATGTTCTGCCTAGAGCGGATCGCTTCGCACACTTCCAGCCCGTCCATCCCCGGCAGGGTCAAATCCAAAATGACCGCATCAAATTTTTCGAGTTTGAGAATACTGAGGGCTTTGAACGGATCGTCTTCCGTCGTCACTTGAAAATCGTACTGTTCTAAAAATTCGGTTAGTATCTCGGCAAGCTCAAGATCGTCTTCAATCATTAATATTTTACTCATGAAGATATTGTAACGAAGAGTGGGTTAATAGTTTCCTAATGCAGTACAATGCTTTGCATGAAAACGATCCCCTATAAACCCCTCTTTTTTTTCAATTTATCCGTTATCGAATATCTGGCACTCACCCCCCGGCATATCGAAATCATCGAGAGTTTTTGGGACAAACAAAATCATTTCGTCGCTTTTTTGGTTCTATACCTCTTGCTGGGATTGGCGTACAGAAGTTTCTCAACCGCTCAAAAAGTAGCCGTTATGGGTGTAGTCGCTTTTCAGATTGAAATAGCCCAATACTTTATTCCGGGTCGGTTTTTTTCCCTTTTGGATATTGCCGCGGACGCTGTAGGGGTGATTTTGGGGATTATCGTCTGTCGGTATGCAGTTCCCGCGTTTAAACGTGGGAACTAAAAGCTCTTGTTTTAACTAAGCCATAAGACCAGACGATAGGCTAAAAACGCCAGTGAATAGGCGACAATCGTTGTAAAGGCGAACAGATATCCGAAATATTTGATCCCCCCCGCTTCGCGGGTAAAGACGACCGATGCCGCCAGACACGGCAAATAGGTCATAATAACGACGATAAATGCCACCGCCGAAGCGAAAGGGATTTGAGAACTGATCGTCGAGATAAGCGAATGGTCCTCTTCGGTCGCGTCGCTTCCGAGCGAATACAAAACACCCATCGTCGAAACAACAACCTCTTTTGCCGCTAGTCCCGTCTGCAACGCTACCGCCATTTTCCAGTCAAATCCGAGCGGTTCGAACGCCGGTTCGATTGCATGTCCGATTCTTCCTAAAAAGCTTTGTTCCAGCGCCGCTTCGGCCAATCGGTTTTCCAGCATTTTTGCCTCTTCCGGTGACGATGCCGCTTCAATTTTCAGTGCGTACACCTTATCAAGCGCGCCGTCTTTGGGATAAGTGCTTAAAAACCATACGAGCAGTGATGCTGCGGCGATGAAGGTTCCCGCTTTTTTCAGATACATCATCGTCTTAGTCAACACCGTATGCCAAACCAGTTTTACCGAGGGGAGACGGTATTTCGGCATCTCCATAACAAACGGCTCATCGGCACCTTTAAATGCCGTCATTTTCAGCACTTTTGCGGCGATGAGACCGATGATCGCTCCGAGAATATAGATACCGAAAAGGACGTTCCCCGCCATCTCGGGTCCGAAAAATGCCCCTGTAAAGAGGACATAAACGGGAAGACGCGCACCGCAGCTCATAAACCCGATCACAAAAAGGGTCAAAAGCCGGTCACGGTCATTTTTCAAAATCCGTGCCGACATATAGGCGGGAATCGAACATCCGAATCCCGTTACCAGCGGAATAAACGACTGTCCGTGCAACCCGAATTTATGGAAAAAACCGTCCAGCAAAAACGCGACCCGCGACATATATCCCGTCGCTTCCAGCAGTGCGATCCCCACAAATAAAATAACGATATTGGGGACAAACAACACCACAGCACCCACCCCGGCTATCACCCCGTCCACGATCAAAGAGCGAATCTCATCATTGCGGATCGTCGAACCTACCGCTTCGCCGAACCAGCCGAAAAAGGCGTCGATCCAGTCCATCGGAATGCTTCCGATCTCAAACGTGAGCTGAAACAGCCCCCACATGAAAAAAAGGAAAATCGGTATCCCGAATATCGGATGGATCAACACGCTGTCGATTCTCTCCGTCATCGTTTTCTGCTGAACCGCTTTGGGTTTTACCTTGACCGCTTCGGCCAAAATCCCCCGGTTATAGGAGAAATACTCTTCGGCAAAAATCTCTTTGATATCGTCGCTGTCATGGTGCAGCTCGATATGGCGGTCCGCTTCTATCAACATCGGCTGCAATTCGGTCCAGATCGGATTATCATGCAGCGTCCGATAGGTTTTTTTCTCTTTTTGGAGCAAATTGATCGCAATGTTCCGGTTGCTGATGGACGCTTTGAACTTATGCTTGTTCAGATAATCGGTGATAAGAACGATTTCCTCTTCGACCGATTCGCTAAAGATCAGTTTTTGCTCCTGAACAGGGTTCTCATAAACACTGATTACCGCCCTCATCAGCTCATCCAGCCCCGATTTCGCCGCCGCCGATACACGGACACACGGAATACCGAGCAGCTGGGTCAGATACGGAGCATCGATCTCTATCCCCTCACGATCGGCTTCGTCCGACATATTGAGTGCCATGACGATCTTTTTGCTCATCGTCATCAGCTCCGCCGTCAGCTGAAGATTTTTCTCCAGATTGGTCGAATCGAGAACATTGATAATCAGATCGTAGTGCTCATTGCATAAAAAATCGTGCGTTACCCGCTCTTCGATCGAGTAGTCGGTAAATGCATACGTTCCGGGGAGATCGACGACGCTGAAATCGTATCCGCCGTATTCAAATATCACTTCGGTTTTTTCAACCGTCACACCCGTGAAATTTCCGACATGCAGCCGTGCGTTGCTGATCGAATTGATCAACATGCTTTTTCCCACATTGGGCTGCCCTACAAGAGCGACTTTAATTTTTTTATCGGACATCGGATACCTCGATCAGCTCTGCCTCTTCGCGGCGCAGCGCAATGTTCATATTCCCCACTTTGATCTCAAAGGTACTGTTCGTCAGAGCGCACTCTAGCATTTTGACTTCCGAACCTTTCATCAATCCGAACGAGATAAGACGCTGTTTCAGCGGTCCTTTCGCATTGATTTTGACAACTGTAGCGACTCCCCCTTTGGTGCAGGCACTCAGCAATGTCATCGTATTCATAACTAATCCTTCTTAGAAACTGTAGCTCAGCCGAAGCAAAAAGCGGTCATAACCGCCGTCCGTTCCTGAATCGCCCGTATTTTTATTTTTGTCATCGATAGTTGCGTAGCTCATATCGGCACATACGTTTTCGTTGATATCATAGGCCAGTATGACATCGAATTCATTCACCTTGGCATCCAAACCGCCCGTTTTCCCTTTGAATTTACCGTACAGTGCCGCCAATCTTGCCCCTTCGACCCCCGCATCGCTCAAATCCAGCTCGGCATTGAACTGATAAGCCTTTGCATCTTCCAATCCATCAATGGTCATCTCTTCCATCGAGGTAAAGTACGGTCCCCCTCCGAATCCGTTGACGATCGCTTTTCCGCTGCCGCTGCTTACTCTATTATAGGCCGCGCCTACCGTCAACATCCCGATGTTATAGTTTACTCCGGCTCCGTATACACTGCCGTCAATCGTGCTGTTTTGCAATTCGTTAAAGTGTCCGTATTGGGCCGCCATTTCGATTCCCGACGTTTCGGAGAGTTCCATCGCGTATGTCGCATCTGCATAGAGGACATTTGCTATATTGTCGATACCGTAGTACCACCCCTGAAACGCCAAATTTTCAATACTTTCATTGACAATCCCCGCTACCGCCGCGCCGTGACTGTCGGCACCGTCAAGTTTTTTGAACTCCGAGATATCGTTGCCCGAATCGTATCCCGCGAAACGTTTCACGACTCCGCCCACAAGCGTTGATCCCTCAAATCCTTTATAGGTTGCAATCGCCGCTTCGAAGGTGTTAGGGTGCATACGGATATCATCGGTATCGGCAAGCGGAGTATCAAGGAGCTGACGGCCGATACGCAAAGAAAAATCATTCACGGCATAATCGATATACGCTTCACCCAGATAGACATAAGAATCGGCATTATCCGCAAACAGGTCGTTATTGGCTTTTTCATTCTCTCCTGTTGCAAACGAGAGCTTTTGGCTTATATAGGCCGCAACACCCAGTTTAATATCCTTCCACGTTCCCGTCTCGTATTTGAGCACTCCGCCGAGCGATGTAGCGTACGTATCGGCTCCGATACCATTATCCTGATTAACGTAGGCCGCGCGTATCTGACCGCTTGCCTTGCCCGCCTTAAGTGCCTCTTCGATATTCGCACCGCTTAATGCCGTCACAGCCGCAATACTAATCAACAGTGTCTTCTTCATCACTATTCCTTACGTTATTTTATCTTATTAGCAGAATGATAAATATTATCAACTTACACTACCCTTAATAATGATAACCTTTTTCAATTAGCTCTTCTTCACCGCTTTGGTTATAATTTCATTACAATAATACCCTACTAGGACTTTTATGCAATTTTTATGGCGTTCAACCAGTCACTTTAACTTAGCCAACCTTATTACGATGGCAAACATCACCTGCGGTCTTTTGGCTACCTATTTTATTACCCAAAACCAGTTCATCGTCGCCGTCGTCCTCGCATGGATGGGAGGTGCGTTTGATATTTTCGACGGCAAAGTCGCCCGCAAATACGCCCTCTCCAACGAGTTTGGAGTGCAACTCGATTCGTTCGCCGATTTTCTCAGCTTCGTACTGGTTCCGACCTTTTTTATCTTTCAGGGGGTTTATACCCACCTCACAGGAATCCCCCTCATCATCACCTCGATCGCTTCGATCTACTATGTGATCAGCGGGCTTCGCCGTCTGATCCAGTTTAATATCAATACTGACGCGGGAGAAGTGGCGAAACATTTTACCGGAGTACCGACACCGCTTGGGGCAATTTTGCTGTGGCTGGTCTGGTTGGGATCGGGATATATCGGATGGATGGGGGTGCTCGCCCTGATGATCATCATCGGAGCGCTGCTCAATTCAAAGGTGAAGATTCCTCACCTATAAAAGCGTTTCTTCCTCTTCGGTATCGGTTAGAGAGGATGGAAGCATTTTCTTCGGCTTCAATCCGAGTTTGCGCATCGACTCGACACGGCGGATCAGATTTCCTTTTCCGCTCGTGAGTTTGTTCATCGCCCCCTCATAGCTTTTCTGGGTACGTCCGATCTGCTCGCCGATCTTCTCCATATCCTCCACAAACGCCACCAGTTTCTCATACAGTGCTTCGGCCGACTCGGCAATCGCTTTGGCATTACGCTCCTGATACTCGCTCCGCCATATATGTTCGATAGTGCGAAGTGTCACAAGTAAGGTGGACGGAGAGACAACAACGATATTCTGTTCGTACGCCGTTTTAAAGAAGGTATTATCCTGTTCCAGTGCGAGGAGAAACGCCCCCTCGATCGGCATAAAGAGGAGGACGAAATCGAGAGTACGCACGCCGCTGAGCTGTTCGTACCGTTTGCCGCTTAGCCCTTTGATATGGGAATGGATCGAGAGGAGATGCTGTTTGAGGGCATGGACGCGATCTTCGTCATTCTCGGCGCGGATGAACGCATCGTAAGCGACCAGTGAGACTTTCGAATCGATGATGATATCTTTGTTTTGCGGCAGATGGACGATGACGTCGGGGCGGAACTTTTTCCCCTCTTCGTCGCTGAGGGTGCTTTGTACCTCGTACTCATGCCCCTCGCGCAGTCCCGACTCTTCCAAAATCCGTTCAAGAACGATCTCTCCCCAGTTCCCCTGCGTTTTGTTTTCCCCTTTGAGCGCCTGTGTGAGGTTGATCGCATCCTGACTGAGCCGTTCGTTGAGGGTTTTGAGGCGGAGGATTTCATCTTTGATGCTTTGGCGCTCTTTGGCATCGTGGATAAACTGCTCTTTGCTCTGGGTAGCGAACTGTGCGATCTGCTCGCGAAACGGTTTGAGGAGGAGATCGAGACCTTTGGTATGCGCTTCGTCAAACGTTTTGGCCTTTTGTTCGAAAATCTGCGCCGCCAGCTGCTCAAACTGCACTTTCATCTGTGCTTTTGCTTCATCCAGAAGTCGTATCTTCTCTTCAAAACCGCGCGACGACTCTTCATGCCGAGTATGGAGCACCGCGAAATCTCTCTCTAGTGCACGGTACTCTTTTTGGACGGTGTCGAGTTCTCCTTGGATTTTTGTTTTCAGGGACTGTTCTTGAATATACAGTTCCTGCAGCTGCAGTGCACGTGCTTCGAGCAGTGCGTAGTGCTGGTGGGATTGGTTCCACATCCATCCGAGGGTTCCGGCAGCCGTAAATCCGATAAGGGTTGTTATTTCGTAGATCATAAAAGCGATTATAGCCCAGGAGAACTAAGAGGTTAAAAAGATGTCATTTTGTAAGATACGGCATGAAGATATCACCCAATGCCCCCTGCCCCTGCCACAGCGGCAAAAAATACAAACAGTGCTGCCAGCCCTACCACAAAGGGATACTCCCCTCCGATGCCGTGAAACTGATGCGTTCGCGCTACGGTGCGTTTGCATTGGGCTTAGCCGACTATATCATGGCGACCACCCATCCGAATAATTCCGACTATACCGAGGATACAGAGATGTGGAGACAAAGCATTTTGAGTTTTTCAAACACCACACGTTTTTTAGGTTTGAAGATTCATGAATTTATTGACGGCAGCGAAGAGGCGTTTGTCACGTTTGAAGCGCTACTGGACGGCGGCATCCTCAAAGAGAAAAGCCGCTTTTTAAAAGAAGAGGGAAAATGGCTTTATGAAAGCGGTGAATTTTTATAGCGCGGATATCTGCGCGGGAGCTTTCCTCTCGGAGCGCATCAAATTAACGCAACGGATTTCCGTTGATGACGAGACGAAAACCGATATCGTTGGCAACCAGATCGGGGCGTGAATAGCCTCGAAACGAACTGCGCAAACACATATAACCCGTTTTGTAGCTTCCGCCGCGGCGCACTTTAAACGATTCCCCCTCGGCTCCTCCGATGCGGGGGCTTCCGTCGCTCGGTGCTCCGTTGTAGTTGGCGAAAAAGTCGTCTTCGCACCATTCCCATACGTTTCCGAGCAGCCCGTAAATCCCTAAACGGTTAGGCAATTTATCGTCAACAATCGACGTCCGTCCGTTCGAACTGTATTCATAGATGGCATAATCATCCAGCAGCACTTCCGAATCTCCGAATGAAAATCGGGTATTCCCCCCCGCTTTGGCGACATATTCCCACTGCGCTTCAGTCGGTAACGCGTAAAAATGTGTTTTCCCCTCAAACCGGTTCATCAGTTCCACATAGGCTTTGGCGTCAAACCAGCTTACCTGTTCCACCGGATGGCGGCGCGAACTCTCCTCTTCCACCTTATCGTTTTTAAAAAAAGAGGGATTGACACGGGTGAGTTTGAAATACTGTTCTTGCGTCACAGGGTATTTCGCGATCCAAAACCCGCCCACCCTTACGGAGTGTTCAGGTGATTCGACCTCTCCCCCCTCATTATACTGCGGATTACGTCCCATCATATATTCTCCGCCGTCCACGTAAAGAAACTCCATACCGATAGAATTCGTAAAATTTCTGGGAGTTTCCACCGCGGCTGCCGCGGGTGTTTCTTCGGCTTTCTTTTTGAAAAAATCGAACAAGGCAAACCTTTTAAAATATGTTTATTGTACTTACATAAAAATTGATATAGCAAAAATCGTTCACATCTCACTAACTGAAAATCATGTACTTCTTCTCTTTCGCTACTCTTTGAATTGTTTCAAGTGGGTATTTAAGATTTCGGTCATATCGTTCAAATGATCAGCGGCGGCGGCAATTTCTTCAACGCTCCGAGCATTCGTACCGCTTAATCTGTTAATCTGCTGAATCTCTTTATTGATCGCGGTAATCATCTCTGCCGTATGGGTTATAATCGAAACGGTCTCTTCCGTAGTCTTGGTCGCATTCAACATTGAAGATGAGGCTTTTTCAATCTCCTCTTCCGCTTCAGTCGATATCTCGGCCAGAGCATGCATATTTTTTGAACTTATATTCATCTCTTCGCTCGTCTCCATTATCGCCTGAACAATAATATTGATCGTCGATTGAATCTCCACCAAGCTTTTTTGAGTCCGCTCGGCCAGTTTGCGAACTTCGTCAGCGACAACAGCAAAACCACGGCCGTGTTCACCGGCTCGTGCCGCTTCGATAGCGGCATTAAGGGCAAGCAGATTGGTCTGTTCGGCAATATCGGAAATCATATCAAGCACCTCTTTAACTTGCTTGGTATCATCACTGAGTTGTTGAATACGTCCGGCCATATCATTTTCGGTTTGCGAATTTTTTTGAACCTGCTCGGTCAATGCGGTAATTTTTGTAGCTGTTACAGTTAAAGCACTTCCCGCATCAAAAATTTCTATTTTATTTTGAGCCGCTATATTGATAATATGTTGGGTATCTTTATCGATTCCCTCAATTTCCCGAGCAACCTGAGTGATGACCTCAACCGTCTCTTCAACCGTTTTTCCTACCTGTACCGATGATGTCGAAAGTTCATACGCCACCGACGCATTTTCGTTAGAGGTATTTTTTGCTTCACCGATAAATTTGCTTAGTTTAAGACGAAGTTCTTCCAAATGAGATGCGATGTGCGTTATTTCATTATTTCCGTTCATTTGAAACGACCGGCTGAGATCCAAAGCGGCAATTTGTCCGATCTGTGCGGTCAATGGTTTTACCCCATCAAGAACCAATGCGATAATTCCGAATCCGACGATTACAACCAGCAATACCAATATCGATAGGAGAAGATTGGAATATTTTGTCGAATTTGCACTCTCAGCAAGACTTTGAGATTCGGTTTTGACTTTTTGGATATGCTCATCACTCCATCCGTTTAAACGATCGCTCAACTCTTCGGCATAGGGATCGAGTTTGCCCATCCACGTGTTCCCCTCTTCCGGTCCCCCCGCAATATACGCCTCAGCCATTTTTTTGCCGATTCCGTAATACTCGCTTAAATCGTGTTTGAATTTTTCCAGTTCGGCTCTCTTCTGAGCATTATCGTGCTGCGCCGCTATCATTTGATCCAAAAGGGCATCGGCATCCTTGTAATATTTTTCAGCCTCATCAAATCCGTCGTCGTACCCTTTTGCTCCGCGGGTTGCCGAGATATCGGTCAGCCACTGCTGAATCTGTATGACATTGATTTTCAGATTGATATAGTTCATCGTATGAGGTATCGTCTCTTTGCTTTGTATTTCAAGTTTTGTTTCCATATCAGCCGTCGACGTATAAACGCGCACAATGCTTGCCAGGAGGAAAAATGCGATAATCCCCATAATTATTTTCAACATAAGTCTAATAGAAAATTGGTGCAGCCAACCCATTCGAAATCCCTCCGTTTTTTCAATTCTTTTTCTTTCTATATATGTAATGCGTATAGAAGATACTCACTTATAATCCCTAAATTTTATCTGAATTGCCATTCCAAAGGTTTTCTTGACAACCCGCTTCGCTATAGTTTATAATGTCGCTATAAAACAATGACCTGTCAATGACATCTCACCCAAACTCGCCGATTAAATCCACTACACTTTAAGGCATTCCACGCATGAGCGATACCGCAAAAACTCCTCGAAACAACTCGAAAAACCGAACCCATATACCGGTTGACGGCTTTACGATTGAAGCACTCCGTACCAAAAAGCTTGAAGATCTCCTTGAGATTGCTACCTCGTTAAGTATTGAAGATCCTAACGAACTCAAACGTCAGGATTTGATTTTTGAAATTCTCAAAACACAGGTTCAGCAAGGGGGATTTATCCTCTTTACGGGAATTTTGGAAATCATGCAAGACGGCTACGGCTTCTTGCGCGCCGTCGATCAGTCTTTCAGCGATTCGATGCACGATGCGTATGTTTCCAGCACCCAAATCCGCCGTTTTGCCCTTCGTAACGGGGATATCGTTACGGGTCAGGTTCGCGCACCGAAAGATCAGGAGCGTTACTATGCCCTCCTCAAAGTCGAAGCGATCAACTACCTCCCTCCCGAAGAGTCCAAAAAACGTCCTCTCTTTGAAAACCTTACCCCTCTCTATGCGTTGGAGCAGATCAAACTTGAGTACCAGCCGACCAAACTCACCGGACGTATGATGGATCTCTTCGCCCCTATCGGTAAAGGGCAGCGCGGACTGATCGTCGCACCTCCGAGATCGGGTAAAACCGAACTGATGAAAGAGATTGCCCACGGTATCACCAACAACCACCCTGAAATCGAACTGATGGTTCTCCTTGTCGACGAACGTCCCGAAGAGGTCACCGATATGGAACGCTCCGTTAAAGGGGAAGTCTACAGTTCAACCTTCGACGAACCGGCAAAAAACCACGTCAAAGTGGCTGAAATGGTAATCGAACGGGCAAAACGGCGCGTTGAGCTGGGCAAAGACGTCGTGATCCTCCTCGACTCGATCACCCGTCTCGCACGTGCCTACAATACCGTGACACCGAGTTCGGGAAAAGTCCTCTCAGGCGGGGTTGATGCCAATGCACTCCATAAACCGAAACGGTTCTTCGGTGCGGCGCGTAATATCGAAAACGGCGGCAGTTTGACGATCATCGCAACCGCCCTCGTCGAGACGGGGAGCCGTATGGACGAGGTTATTTTCGAAGAGTTCAAAGGGACCGGTAACTCCGAAATCGTCCTCAGCCGTAAAATCTCCGACCGCCGTATCTTCCCGGCGATCGATATCCTCAAATCGGGAACCCGTAAAGAGGAACTCCTCCTCGGGCCGGACGTTTTGCAAAAAGTCTTTGTCCTTCGCTCGATGCTCCACAAACAAGAGGATGAAGTCGAAGCGCTCCGATTCCTCTACAACACGATGCTCAAAAGCAAATCGAATATCGAATTTCTTGACAGCATGAACGAGTCGACCAAATAAGATGAGAGTCGGCGTCTTTGATAGCGGTGTCGGGGGTTTAAGCGTCGTCAAGTCGCTTTTAGAGCACAAACTCTTCGAAGAGATCATCTACTTCGGTGATACCGCCCGCGTCCCTTACGGGGTCAAAGATCAAAACACGATCATCCGCTACTCCCTCGAAGCCCTCGAATTTTTCAAAAACTTTGAAATCGATCTGTTGATCACCGCCTGCAATACCGTCAGCGCTTATGCTCTCGATGAGATGAGAGAACATAGCCACTGTGACGTTATCGGGGTCGTCGATCCTGGGGTATTGGCCCTTAAAAATGCGATCCCCTCGAGTGATGCCAATATCCTCATCCTCGGAACCAAAGCGACCGTCAAATCGGGAGCATACGAGAAAGGTCTTCAAGCCCTCGGCTACCGAAATCTCAGTGCCATTGCGACCAGCCTGCTCGTTCCTATTGTCGAAGAGGGGCTGTATGAGGGGGAAGTGCTTCAAAGTGCGCTGCATCACTACTTCGGTTCTTTAGAAAAAACCCCCGATGCGATCATCCTCGGATGTACCCATTTTCCCCTTGTCGCCCGTGCGATTGATCGCTATTTTGAGGGAAAAAGCACCCTGATCCACTCGGGTGAAGCGATCGTCGAATATCTGGAGAGCCATTACGATTTTGAAAAGCGTTTCGAAGAGACGAATCTCAAGTTTTTTGCCTCAGAAAATCCCGAAGGGCTTCGCCGCGTCGCCAAAGAGTGGCTGTCACTGTAATCTAAAATTTATCCTAACCACGGTAAAGTAACTTATACAATTGATGTTACGCACTAAAACGGATACATCCATTTTAGTGGCAAGGACTAAAGTCCTTTGCAATCCCCTAAAGCTACAAAAACTACGTTTTTGAGAAGTTTAGTGGTATTTATGCGCTCTTGTTGAAAAAGTGCGTAAAATAACTTACATAAAATCAAAGAGGTCTCAATTGGGCACATCCGAAGTACTCGCACTTAAATACCGTCCTCGACGTTTCGAAGAGCTTATCGGACAGGAGAGTATTTCCCAAACCCTCTCACTCGCATTGGATTCCAAGCGCCTTTCCCATGCGTACCTCTTCTCGGGACTTCGCGGTTCGGGTAAAACGTCGACCGCACGTATTTTCGCCAAATCGCTTATCTGTGAAAACGGCCCGACATCATCCCCGTGCGACGTGTGCAGCCACTGCGTCATGGCAAATGAGGGACGCCACATCGACATCATCGAGATGGACGCCGCATCCAGCCGCAAAATCGACGATATCCGCGATCTGATCGAGCACACCAAATACCGCCCAGCCAGCGCGAATGTCAAAATCTTTATCATCGACGAAGTGCACATGCTCACCAAAGAGGCGCATAATGCCCTCCTCAAAACCCTCGAAGAGCCGCCCGAATACGTCAAGTTTATCCTGGCGACCACCGATCCGCTGAAGCTCCCTCCGACAATTCTCAGCCGTACCCAGCATTTTCGGTTCAAACGGATCAGCCACCCGAACATCGTCCACCATCTGAGCCATATCCTCCATCTTGAGAATATCGAATACCAAGCCGAAGCGCTCGATATCCTCGCCCGAAGCGGTTCGGGGTCTCTGCGCGATACCCTCACCCTCCTCGATCAGGCGATAATCTATTCCAAAGGGTTCGTGGACGTTAAAACGGTTGCCGATATGCTGGGGCTTTTGGACCCTGACTACATCAGCCGTCTTTTTGACGCCATTTTTGCCAAAGACCGTACAACGCTCACTGCAATGCTCCAAGAGCTTGAAGCGTACGAATCGGAGATGGTGATCGACGAGCTGATCGCCTATCTTAAAGAACGCCTTTACGAGGGAGATCACCGCTTCAGCCCGCTCGTCATCGAGCGGTTTTTTAGAATCCTCAGCGATGCCAAAACCCTTTTTGCGATCAATGCCGACGGCGGATTTGTCGTGAGTCTCGTCCTCTTTAAAATGATCGAAGCGCTCAAGATCAAAGAGATCGACGAGATGATCGAATCGCTAGAATCACGGGTCTCTCATGCTCCGGCAAAAACAACGGTTTCAGTATCGCACGACGCAGCTGTCACAGAAACGCCGAATATCCATGTTACGGTGACTCCCGTACCTGTAAAAACGCAGTTCGAGCAGTTGTGCGAGCGTATATCGGATCGAAGTGCGGAACTGGGGGTATGTTTTAAAAACAACGTCACGTTCCTCTCGTATGAAGAGAACACCCTGACCTGGGAGAGCTGTGCCGAGGGTGAGGACAAAGAGCTACTCAAAAACAGTTTCGGCATCATCCGACAGTTTGTCCGCGAAATCTACGGTATCGATACCCAGATCAAATCGCAAGGGTGCACGAAGAGTGCTGAAGAGCTATCCCCCGTTCCCGTTATAGAAGAGCCCGCAATCGCCGAAGCACCTGCCGAAGAGACGGTCAGCGAGAGCGACTCCATGATCGAAGAGATTGAAATCGGTGTCGGAAGCTGTGTGAGCCAGTGCGATGAGAGCAGTGTCAAAGAATTGGACGGCGGCGACGTACTCAAAGAACCGATGATTCAAAAAGCGGCAGAGCTGTTCGAAGCGACCAAAATCACCGTACAGTCCAAAGTTTAAAAAGAATTTAAGAAAAACCTTGCTATTAAGGTTTTTTTCAGCTACAATACTCTCCATAGAAAGATGATTTAGAGTTTCATCTTTGGTTTGTTTTTTATTGAAGACCTTTTAGTTAACAGTACGATCTGCCATAAGAATGCTCCACTTTATATTTTCGACCACTCCCGAAACGGAGTGTATAACAACACAAAGGGTTTATTATGGCAGAAGTACTAAACGGAACTGTTAAATGGTTCAACAGCGAAAAAGGTTTTGGATTTATCCAACAAGATAACGGCGGTAAAGATGTATTCGTACATTTCCGTCAAATCAACAGCACTGGTTACGGCCGTGTTTCTCTTGACGAAGGTCAAAAAGTGACTTACACTGTAGGTCAAGGCGAAAAAGGCCCACAAGCAGAAAACGTTACAGCTCTGTAACTTCCCCTTGGGCAGATTTTCTCTGCCCATCTCCCCTAAATCATTTTACTAAGACACTATTGAGTGTTTTTCCAAGCCGATTTAAAAGGACCACTATGGAAAGCAAAGAAGCCGTTTTAAGCGCATTAAAAGAGGGTAAAAAACTTACCAGCACCATTACGGGACTCCAATACACCCTTATCGGCGGACAGCTTCATGCCCGCAGCAGCGAAAAAACCGACTGGCACGAAAGCGAACTCCGTTTCGACAATCCCCCCTCATGGCTAAACCTTCGCGCATAAGCGAAGGTTCTTATGTCCGAATCCATACGATTCCGCTACCAAACGCTCGAATTTATCAATGCGGATATCCACGTCCGAACCCTCCGAGATACACAGCAGTACTTTGACACCGACGGCATGGCCGAAAAGCTGGGGATATCGTCAGCCTCATGGCCGCTGTTCGGCGTGATCTGGGACTCGAGCAAGATTCTCGCCCATCTGATGAGCGATTTTAACATTGAGGGAAAACGGATTTTGGAGGTGGGATGCGGAATAGGGTTGGCCAGTCTCGTCCTTAACCACCGATCCGCCGACATCACCGCGACCGATTACCACCCCGAAGCGGAACGGTTTATGGATGAGAACGTCCGTATCAATAACGATGAGCACATCCCTTTTATCCGAGCCGGATGGGGAGATTCGGACGATGCTCTGGGGAAATTTGACCTCATCATCGGAAGCGATCTTCTGTATGAACCTGACCATATCCATCTTTTGGCGGGATTTATCGACCGCCACACCGCGCAAGCGTGCGAAGTGATCATCGTCGATCCGGGGCGCGGCAACCACTCCAACTTCAGCAAGAGGATGGTGAATCTCGATTTCTCCCATACCCAGAGCAAACCACTCGATACCGCCTATCTTACCCTCCCCTTTAAAGGGCAGCTTTTACGCTACAAACGTTAGACATTTTCAACTCTCCTGTGCTACTCTTTCGTAATTTACCATAACGAGGCACTCTATGTTTCTGCACAAAAAAATCGACACGATCGAAGCGGCTCCCCAAAAAGCGGGCAAAGGGGTGGCGATGAAAATGCTGTTATCCCCCGATGAATCCCCCAATTTTGCGATGCGCAATTTTACGATCGAAGCGGGAGGGCATATGCCGCTGCATACCAACACGGTTGAACATGAACAATACGTCCTCGGCGGACGGGCGCGTGTCGTGATCGGGGATAAGACGATAGAAGCGGGAGCGGGAGACGTGCTGCTCATCCCTGCGGGTGTGCCTCACAGCTATGAAACACTCGGAGACGAAACGTACAGTTTTCTCTGTCTCGTACCGAAAGGGACGGACGTTATCGAAGTATTAGCGTGCTAAAAAAAGACTAGATCAGTTATTGGTTCCGCGGATAACACGTTTGACGTCATTGAGGCCGTCGCTGACACCGTCACCGAACTCTTTGGCGGTACAGCCGCTCAACATCACCATTCCTATCATGACCACCAATGCAAAACGGATCATATTTCCCCTCCTAAATGTTTAAATCGATGCGAATTATAGCCCGTTTGCCGTTCACAATAGGTTTATCATTGGATATCATTGCGCTATGAAAAAACAGATCCTTTTTGACAACGACGGCGTCCTCGTCGATACCGAGCACTGGTACTACACCGCCAGTGCCGAAGTGCTCGATTCCTACGGTTTTATCCTCACCCCCGAGCGCTACCGAGACATCATGATCCACGGGCTAAGCGCCTTTTTGATCGCCGAGGAAGCTGGAGTGCCGATCAGCGTCACCGACCAATGGCGGACCAAGCGCAATGAACTCTATCAGCACTATCTGCGTACCGAAGAGATCGCCATCCCCGGAGTGCGGGAAGTGCTTGCCGAACTCTCTGAAAAATACCGTATGGGGATCGTCACCTCGGCGCTGCGATGCGATTTCGACCTCATCCATGAGAAGCGCGGGATCACCGATTATATGGATTTCGTCCTCTGCAGCGGCGAATATCCCCGTGCCAAACCCTATCCCGATCCATACCTCTTGGGATTAGAGCGATTAGGGGGAGAGAAACACGAGACGATCATCGTCGAGGATTCGGAGCGGGGGCTACGCTCCGCGGTGGATGCGGGAATCGAGTGCGTCATCGTCCATAACCGCTTTACCGAGAGCCACGATTTCAGCAAGGCGACTCATCGGATCAAAACGCTCGATGAACTCATAACACTACTCAACTAAGGAAATACACAATGGACGCCAATGTGCGCAAAAATATCATGTCGGGCAAACGGGTGAGCATCGTCCTCAAAGAGGATCAGAGAACGGGGAAACTCACCGAGGGGATCGTCCGTGATATCCTCACCAAATCGCCGAATCATCCGCACGGGATAAAAGTGAGGTTGATGAGCGGGGAAGTGGGACGAGTTAAAGAGGTGTTTTAAGGGCTATTTCAATGAAGCCAATACTAACGCATCTATCTCATTTTCACTGAGATTTTCAAAATCACTTTTATCATAAATAAACAATAGGTAGAGTTCATTATCGATGAGTTTTAAATAGGTGATGAGCCGATAGCCACCGCTTTTGCCGCTTTTCTTATCCGAGTTGGCAATGCGTGCTTTATACACCCCATCCCCCAAATGAATCCCTAAATCTTCTTCATGCTCGATCTGTTCAACAAACTCCGCACAATCATCTTCGATATGTCGAAATCGTTTTTTGAGTTTTTTTACAGATTTGGAAAATTTTTCGGTTTCGAGGATAACGACTGAGGAGAGTTTTTTCACTTGATGGTTCGGACGCTTTTTACCCGTCCGGCTTTGACATCTGCAAAAGCTTCTTGGATGTCATTTTGGAGTGTTTCGATCTCTTTGGATTTTTTATCTTCGGCGATTTTTACCGCTTTTTTCGGGAGCATATCCACAAATGCGACAAATCGATCGAAATAATCATCACTGATTTTAAGTGTCAGCGTACGCATTCTATGCTCCTTGTAAATTTATTATGGAAATTATAGCACAAACGGAAAAATGCAGTTGATGAGCGGGGAAGTGGGACGGGTCAAAGAGGTGTTTTAGATTCTTTGTTCTTTTCTTTTTAGTAAAGAAAAGAACGAAAAGAAAAGCGCCCTCACCCCAAAACGCTGACGGTACGCTTCACCCTTCGGCGAGCGACCTTGCTCTAGGGATGGTGTGAGGGCAGAAAGTATTTATAAAATGATTTTCACTGAACGCGAAAATAAATCAAAAAAATCCCGCGCTCCAACACCAAGAGCCGCGTGTGATGCAGTAGTGCAAGAAGTCACGCGAGCGTTCTTGGATCGCGGTATGCTCTTTTGCTACTTTTCTGGCTAAACAGAAAAGTAGGGAAGCTTTTGCCGATTGTGGGAAAATGGAGAAGATTATTTTAGAGGGGTTGCATTAGGTATAAATGTAGCCTGTCACCTTTTTTCCAATTAACAATAAAAATTAATTTTTATTGTTACAATATGAAATTTTATACCCAAATACTTTCCCTTTCGGAGTCTTTTATGATTGTTTCCCTATTTTTAAGAAACTATAAAGTCTATCAAAATATTAACTATATTCCTATTTCCAATTCAGAAAAATTTTGTACTTTATTAGGTGACAATGGTGTAGGAAAAAGTTCTGTATTAGAAGCTTTAGACTCTTTTTTCAATGGAAAAAGTTGGAATTTTAATATCATTGTTCGTCAAAAAGGAATATCAACACGTGATCCTTATATTGCTCCTGTCATTTTAATCAAAAAAGAAGATTATATTGGGGATACCGTTTTAATAGAACAATTAAGTCACTATTTATGGTCTGTCGATGCTGATCAAATAAACTCTAGTAATCGAACACATTTCGATAAATTTAAAGATAATAGAGATTCAATTTTAAATAAAATAAGCGCAGATGATTACTTTTTAATAGTCATAGGTCTCGAAAGCGATCATAAATTCAATACTGCAATTTTTAGTAAAGAAAAAGTCAAAGAACTTGCTTTTGGCAATACAGATATGTCTGATGATGATTTTCAAAATAATTTATCAGCAATATACGATTCAATTAAAAATAACATTGACTACATTTATATTCCACGCGAAATAGACCCTGAATCTTTCACTTTATTGGAAAGAAGAGAAATACAGGTTCTAATGGGAGAAAAACTTTCAGAAGTCTTAGGTCGTGTCATCCCTCAAAGAAGAATCGATGAAATAAATTCAGGTTTAAGAGACTTCATCGAATCAGTATCAGCTGAACTAGGAGAATATTCTTATCGAACTCCAACTCAAAGACAACAAAATCTTAGAAAAAATGATTTATATACTTTAATTATTACTGCCTTTTTCAACATTAGGAAATTACATAAACAGCATGGAAATGATTGGCTTGAGTTATCGAGTTTAAGTTCAGGAGAGAAACAAAAAGCTATTACAGAAGTAGCGTATTCTTTTTTAGAACACCATAATGATAGTGGAAAGAAAATTATTTTTTCTATAGATGAGCCTGAATCATCGCTTCATCTTTCTGCTTGTTATGATCAATTCGCACGTTTATATCAAATGAGCACTAAATGTTTACAAGGAATCTTTGCGACTCACTGGTATGGTTTTTTACCTGTGATACCTAACGGTTATGTAAATGTAATTTCTAAAAACAATGGTGATCATTTATACGATACTATTGACCTATCAAATTATCGAGAACAAATTAGGCAACAAACATCTCAAACGAGAGGCTCTCTTCCGATAGATATACGATTAAAAAGCACCAATGATTTCGTTCAATCAATCGTTTCGTCTGTATTAAAAGAAGAACCCTATAATTGGCTGATATGTGAAGGAAGCTCTGAAAAAATATATTTTGAAAAATACCTATCAGATTTAGTTGAAGATCATAAATTACGAATTATCCCAGTCGGTGGTGCAAAAGAAGTTAAAAGAATATATGAAAGATTAATTTCTCCATTTGAAGAATATAATGATCACATAAGTGGTAAAGTATATTGCCTGTTAGATACTGATGAAGAATTAATTAGATTTGAAACACGCTCTCATCGAAAAATTAAATGCAAGCGACTCTTGAACAATACATCGGAGAGAGTCACAACATTAGTTGACATTAATAATTCAATGGTTTCTCCAGCAACAGAAATTGAAAATTGTTTAGATTCAAATATTTATTTTTTAACGCTTTGTGCATTCAGGTTGGCAAATAATCCATCGCTAGATTTTTTTGATACTAACACTCCTTATGATACTAATTTGAACTCGTATTTTGCATTTGATTTTAGGCCATCGGAAAAACAAAATATTGATGTTTTTTTCAATTCAAATAATAATAAATACTTGTTTGCAACTCAGTATACTCAATTTATCAAACCTGAAAATACTATTCCCTCATGGATGAATGAAATCAAAACTTTTTTTCTTGAATCACAGTAATAGAGTATATTTTGAAATATCAAATCTTTTTCCCCTTCACGTACTCCACTATCATCCCATTAAACAACCCTCTCTTGACAAATCATGATATTATCATTATAGTTTTCGCATGAACAAAGAATACGATTTTTCACAATCCGTCCAAAACCCTTATGCCAAAACGGCAAAAAAACAGATTTCACTCAATGTCGAAGTGGACACAATAGAGTATTTCAAACAACTCGCCCTCAAAACGGGCTTGCCGTATCAAACGCTGATGAATTCGTATCTCACCGACTGTGCAATGCGGCACGTCGAACCGCAGGTCAAATGGTCGAGCTGATCCGCTCGATATTGACCGCTTTCCCCTTACTATTCCCCTTCACATACTCCACTATCATCCCATGAAACCGCGCAAACGCGGCAGGGAGCTGAACCGTGTCGAAATAGCCTCTCACCCCCGCTTCACACCACTCCTGCAACTCATCATAACTCTCAAACTCGTATCCGAATGCGCCCAGCAATCGTGCCGTGTAGCTATCCACTACCATCGCGGGACGGGCGCAGGCGTAGCAGAGTATGGAATCCGCCGTCTCAGGTCCGATCCCTTTTTGAGACAACAGCCACTCTCTATCGACACTGAGGGCAAAGGTCTCGAAATCGCCGAACTCGTCGATCATGTTATGTGATAATCGGATGAGATTGGTCGCTTTGGCTTTGAACAGACCACTCGGACGGATCAGTTCCATTAGGATTTCATTATGGCATTTGGAAATCATGGAAGGGTCTAACAACTCATGATTTCGAAGATTATCAAGGGAGATTTGAACACGTTCCCACTGGGTGTTTTGGGTCAGCACCGCCCCGACGACCACCTCAAAGGTGCCGTAGGAGGGCCACCACAGCGGCGGAGAGTTCTCTAAAAGTTTCAGTTTTTCAAGTGCGCTGAAAAGTTCCCAAGAATCACTCAGTTCCACCGCTTATTCCTCTACCCACGCATCGGTTCTAAACACCCGTCCGTCATCGAAGATTTTGAGTTTGAACGCTTCGGTGCATTTCCCCTCTTCGAGATTCATCACGGCGATCTGGAGGATTTTGCGGCATTTTTCGGGGACTTCGAAACGTCCCGCAACACCCGTCAAAAACCGATCCAGCGGTACTTTGGCATCCATCCCGATGACGTTATCGCGGCATCCTGTGAGACCGATATCGGTCATATAGGCCGTCCCCTTGGCAATCTGGAAATCGTCGCTCCCCACATGGGTATGGGTTCCGATGATACCGCTCACTTCCCCCGCGAGGAGCATCAGCATGGCGCGCTTCTCGCTGGAGGCTTCGGCATGGAAATCGAGGAAGATGTGATTGATTCCCTCGCTTTTGAGGCTGGCCACCGTATCGCGGGCGCAACGAAACGCGTTATCGACGTAGGGCATCCCGTAGTGTCCCATGATGTTGAGCACCGCCAGTTTCTCCCCCGCTACGTCGAAAATACGGCACCCCGTCCCTTTGACCCCATCGGGGTAGTTGTGGGGGCGGAGCATCGGGAGGCTCTCCAGCAGCGGCTCGATCTCTTTTTTGTCCCACGTGTGGTTTCCGCCGCTCATCACGTCGATCCCCATCCCCAGCAGCTCATTGGCATTTTTCATTGTCACCCCGAAGCCGTGGGAGGCATTTTCGTAGTTGGCGATGACAAAATCGATCCCGTGCTCACGTCTAAGCTTGCTCAAGTGCTCTTTGATCATCATCCGTCCCGGACGGCCGACGATATCTCCGATAAACGCTATTTTCACTCTTTCTCCTCTCTGAGATCCTCTCTCAGCTCCGCGATTCTCTGACGGAAGTTGTCACTGTCGCCGTAATCGAAGAATTTTTTATAATTGTTATGCATCGATTTCACCCGTGTGGCGTGGCGTATCGGACACCAGTACTGCTCGGTCCGTCCGGCAATCTCGGTGATGTAGCCCATAAGACCGTTAAAATAGCTGCAATAGAGGCAGTTGAGCTTTTCGATACTGTTAAGATACGCGAGACGATGGCGGTCGATAATGATGTAGTCCTGCCGTTTGACCTTCGAAATTTTATAGATCGGGAAACAGATCCACTGATAGAGGGTAACAAAACCGTCCAGGATCAACGCCGGAAGTAAAATCGACCAGATGACGGGGGCACTCAGCAGATGTAAAATCGGAGCGGTGAAGAGATAGCGCCATGCACCCTGCCGCTCTTTTCGGTACGAGGCCAGAATCTCATCGCGCTTTTTCGTGATCTCGCAGGTAAAGCGCTCATACTCCTGCTGCAATTCGCTTTCCAGTTCCGCTTCGAGTGTTTTAATCTTGGCAACAAGCTCATCAATTTTTTGGTGTTCCATCCCAAACCTTTGCATTAGGTACTTCTGTCTCGGCAGAGGCAAGCGCATCCAAACGAGGTTTTATTCCGTTTACGAATTTAATGAAACTATACAATAAGATAGCAAAAGCTCCCGTAAGTTAGCTGAAACATACAAATTCACGGTGTACCGATAGCAGCTATAAAGGGGTTCTGCTGTATAATTTGCGATTAAAATTCAATACAAAGTGCTCAGATTCATGCGTAAACCGATCGTCAAATTTATTTTTGCATTCTTAAGTATCGGCAGCTACCTAATGGCAAATGACGTGCCCAATATCTGCAGTCGCGATCAGAACCCGAACGAATTTACCGTCCTCAGCTATCACGAAATCGCCGAAAAAAGCGAAACCCTCGATTCAAGCTATGCGGTCACACCGGAACATTTTGAAGAGCAGGTGGATTGGCTGATGAAAAGCGGGTACCGCTTTATCAGTGTCGATGATATTTTAAAGTACCGGAAAGGGAAAAAACCTTTGCCGAAAAAAGCGGTTTTGATGACGTTTGACGACGGGTATCAGTCGGTCTATGCCAACGCTTTCCCCGTCATTAAAAAACACAAGATTCCGGTGGTCATCGCATTGGTCGGCAGTTGGATGGAGGCCAAAGAGAACGTTGATTTCGACGGGCATACAATAGCCCGCAGCAAGTTCCTGAGTCAAAAAGAGATTCAAGAGATGGTACGAAGCGGATTGGTGGAGATCGCCAGTCATACCTACTCTTTGCACAAAGGGATACTCGGAAATCCGCAAGGCAACAAGCAGCCCGCCGTCATCACCCGCCAATGGCTGAGCGACAAACAACGGTATGAAGACGAAAAAAGCTATAAACGGCGCATATACAACGACCTCTCAGCCAATAACACGTTTTTAAAGAACTATACGGGACAAAAACCCCGCATCATAGTTTGGCCTTACGGCTACTATAACAAAGAGGTTCGCCAAATCGTAGAGGGTCTGGGTATGCCGATCGGGCTGACGCTGGATGATGGGAGCAATACCGCCATCACCCCGCTGTGGGGACTTCGACGGATATTGATCGAAAAAAACATGACGTTAAAAATGTTGGAACAGGATATGTGGTCACGCAATGCGAATCTCACCGATAACGACAGAGTGACCAAAGCGGCCCATATCGATCTGGACTATATGTACGATCCCGATCCTGCACAGACGGAGCGGAATCTGGGAGATTTGCTCGATCGTATTAAAAAGCTGGGGGTCAACACGGTCTACCTGCAGGCGTTTGCCGATCCCGATGCCAACGGTGCGGCAGACTATGTCTATTTCCCGAACCGAAACATCCCGATGCGCGCCGATCTGTTTAACCGCGTAGCATGGCAGATCGCAACCCGCACGCAGGTCAAACGCATCTATGCGTGGATGCCGATGATGGCGTGGCAGCTGCCGAAAAACAACCCTGCGGCCAACGATACCGTCGTAACGCTGCAGGTCGATCCGACCCATCTGAATATGGGGTATCCGAGACTCTCCTTGTTTTCACCGAAAGCGCAAAAAGTGATCAAAGAGATTTACGAAGATTTGGCTGCATCGCCCCGAATCGACGGGATACTGTTTCATGACGATGTCACCCTCTCCGACTATGAAGACGACAGTACGTTTGCACGCAAGCAGTATAAAAAATGGGGGCTGGCACCAAGCGTGACTCAGATCCGATCGGATAGCGGGCAGTTTGAGAAGTGGACAAATCTCAAAACGGACTTTTTGGATCGGTTTGCGATGCAATTGGCACAAATCGTACGGGAAGAGCACCCCGGACTTAAAACGGCGCGCAATCTCTATGCCCAAGTCGCCCTAAACGAATACGCCGAAGAGTGGTATGCCCAAGGGCTGGCCGAGTCAATCGACAGATACGACTACACCGCTATTATGGCGATGCCGTATATGGAACAATCACCCGACGCTAAAGAATTTTACGAAAAAATCGTCGAGCGGGTAAAACGTCAAGAGTGCGGGCTGGAGCGTACCGTGATGGAACTGCAGACGGTTAATTGGAGAAAAAACGACGAACCGATTTCATCGGCGGAATTGAAGGATACAATACAGCATCTGTACGGATTGGGGGTACATCATGTGGCCTATTACCCCGACAGCGTCTTTAAAAATATCCCCGATGCCGATACGGTGAGAGAGGCATTCGGAAAAAAACCGACCTATATGCATCAAACGACCCTAAACCATACCATGCCGAGCAAATAAGAAGGATTCAGAATGACGTTCGAACTATTTTGGCATTCGCTATGGCACATAATGCTGGGCTATGTGTTCTATTACCCGCTGTTTATGTCCAGTCTGTGGATTATCGGGGCGATCTTTTTCTACTTTAAAAATGAAAAACCGTATCTCAAATACACGATACCCCCTCTCAGAGCCAACGAGCGCTGGCCGGGGGTAAGTATTTTAATCCCCTGCTATAACGAAGGGGAAAATGCCGTCGAAACCATCACCTATGCTTTGAACGTCGATTATCCCGAGTTCGAAGTGATCGCCATTAACGACGGAAGCAAGGACAATACGCTGAAAATACTGGTCGCTCTGGCCAAAGAGAATCCGAAGCTCAAAGTGGTCAATCTGGCCGAAAATCAGGGAAAGGCGCTGGGACTGCAAGCCGGAGCGCTGCTGGCCAAACATGAGTATCTGGTCTGTATCGACGGCGATGCGTTGATCGATAAACATTGTCTCCACTGGATGGTCAAACATTTTATCCGCTATCCTGAAGTCGCCGCCGTAACGGGAAATCCGAGAATTCGCAACCGTACCAGTTTATTGGGCAAGATCCAAGTCGGGGAGTTCTCCTCCATCGTCGGGATGATTAAGAGGGCGCAGCGCAGTTTCGGCCGGCTGTTTACCGTTTCGGGAGTCATTACCGGCTTTCGGAAAGCGGCGGTGCATGAGATAGGGTATTGGAGCCCCGATATGCTCACCGAAGATATCGATGTTACCTGGAAGCTGCAGCGAAACGGCTGGGACGTCCGTTTTGAACCTCGGGCACTGGTATGGATTTTGATGCCGGAGACGATCAGAGGACTGTGGAAACAGCGTTTACGTTGGGCGATGGGGGGCGTTCAGGTAATGCTGAAGAACTTCAAGGTGTTGTTTTCCCACAAGCAAACCCATCTTTGGGGGCTGATGACGGAGCTGATGCTCAGTACGATCTGGGCCTACACGATGGTCTTGGTCTTTTTGGTCTGGTTTTTAAGCCTCTTTGTCCACATTTCGTATTTGATGCCGACCAGTTCACCTATTTTGCCCGATCACAGCAGTGTCATCCTCATCGGTGCGTGTTTGATACAGTTTGCAATCAGCCGATGGCTGGACGGCCATTATGACGAGGGGATGGGGAAAAATTATTACTGGATGATCTGGTATCCGTTCGCCTTCTGGCTGCTCAACCTCTTTACCGCCGTAACGGCGTTTCCGAAAGTTCTGATCGCCAAAAAAGGGCGGGCAAGATGGGTCAGCCCCGATCGCGGCGTCCATCAACAGCTGCCGAAGAAAAAAGGGTAATATCGCATGGAAACACTCATTATTAACAAACGCCATGAAATGCCGAGACGAAAAAGATGGTTTTGGGACATACTTACCGTCGCTCTGTGGCTGGGTTTTATCTATTTATGGAAACCGCTTTTGATCGTATTGTATAAGATCATTACCCTCAAAGAGACACCCGATGCAATATCCGATTGGATCTTTGAAAATGTCAGCAGCGTAACGTTTGAACATGCTCTGTATATGTTGATCCTAACCCCTACGATCTTGTTTATCCTATCACGGCTCAATCGGCATAGAGCCCCCAGTGAACATTTGCTCTACGAATCGAGCGATTATTCAAATTATTTCCGTATCGACAATGCAGCGTTACAGCAGTGTACAAATAGCCAATACGTCACGGTTTACCATGATGATCACGGTCATATAACAAACCTGAACGAACGAATCGAAACCAAGAGCTAAAGCGTTCAGCGTATGCAAACACTAAAATATTTAGCCCACTACTCCGGCGAGATACGCTCTCAGGTACAGGAACTGATCGATACCGATACGCTGGGGGAGCGGCTTTTACGCAAATATCCCGAAATCCACCCCCATACGACCGATAAAAGTCTCTATGAATATGTAATGGAGATTAAAAACACCCATTTTCGAAGCTCCGCACCCATCTCAAAAGTACTCTTTGACACCAAAATCCGCGATCTGCACTCCGCACTGGGAACCCATACCTTCGTCTCGCGTGTGCAGGGGGGAAAGCTCAAAGCAAAAAATGAGATTCGCATTTCCCATCTGTTCAAAAAAGTCCCCGAACCGTTTCTTCGGATGATCGTCACCCATGAGCTCGCCCATCTCAAAGAGAAAGATCACAACAAAGCGTTTTACAACCTCTGTACCCATATCGAGCCGCAGTACCATCAGCTCGAATTCGAATTGAGACTCTACTTAACCTATCTTGATCACTTCGGCAAACTCTATTAATACTTCTGCTCTATAATACATTCAAACATCCGAAAGAGAAAGCATGCCCAAACCGATCTCCTCTACAGCGCTTCGGATTTTATTGCTGGAAGACGACTTTACCCTCTCATCGATCATCGAAGAGTATCTAAGCGATCAAGGATACTCCGTCACATGCGCGTATGACGGGGAAAGCGCTCTGGATATGGGATACGAAATCGCGTTCGATCTGTTTTTATTCGACGTCAAAGTCCCCCTGCTCAACGGGTTTGATGTCCTGAGAGAACTTCGGGATAAAGAGAGAAAAGCCCCCGCTATCTTCATTACTTCCCTCAATACTATCGATGATCTATCAAACGCATACGATGCCGGGTGCGACGATTATCTGAAAAAACCGTTCGAACTCAAAGAGCTCGAACTGCGGATACGAGCCCTCATCAAACGCTCATCACCTCTCGGAGAAGATACTCCGATAGCGATCAGCGAAACAATCGTTTTCGATCCGAAACTGGGACGGCTTACGAACGATGAAGACGAGATTACCCTTCCGCGCAAAGAGGCGAAGATTTTAAAAATCCTCCTCTGTCATCCGGACTCGATCGTCAGTTCCAAAGTTCTGATCGAATCGGCGTGGGATTTTGACGAAGAGGCAAGTGAAGAGAGTCTGCGAACCCATATTAAAAATCTTCGCAAACATCTGGGGAAAGAGAGAATTATAAATATACGGGGACAAGGGTACCAGATTGCACTCGCCTGAAAAAAAATCGCTGATCCGTTTCGTATCGTTTTTTGTCGTATTGAACACCGTTTTTTTATTAATTATCTCAACGATGTATTATTATTACCAGCGCAATATGTATATCGAACTGCGACGCGACGCCATGTCATACTATGCCGGAGCACTTCAGGATCATATTTTCGATGCCAAAAATATGGGCGAACTCCAAAAACATCTCAGCCGCGATCCGCGCTTTGAAGTCGCATTGTTGAGTCACAAAAAAAAGATTCTCTACACGTCGGCTCCCGCTCTGGTATTTCCGTTTCACCTCGGTTTTTATAAATACGATCATCACTACTTTTTTACCGATACCATTGAACTTCAGCATCTCAAAAAAGTCCGTTATCTCCTTGTCCGGGCCGATTCCATCGAGCCGCTGCTCGAAAAAACCCGAAAAAGCATCTATCTTTTTTTGATCTTTTCCATTCTTTTTTTATCGGTTGTTATTTATGTTCTGGGAAAACTTTTCCTACACCCCGTTCGTGATACCATCCATAAACTCGATCGTTTTATCAGAGACACCACCCATGAGCTCAATACTCCCCTCTCCGTCATCACGATGTCGATTGAACAACTCAATAAAGAAGAGCTTCTCCCCAAGCAACGTAAACACGTTGAGAGAATTTCCGTCGCATCAAAGACGATCTCCAATCTTTATAACGACCTCACCTTTTTGCTGATGCACGATCAGAGCAAACAGCATAACACCCTCCTCGATATCAAAGCGCTTCTTCAAGAGCGTATCGAATATTTCAATCCGATCGCCGAGGCAAAAAAAATCACTATCCGCACCGATCTGAAAGCCGCGGCATTTCGAATTGACCGAGAACACATGATTCGTCTGATCGACAATCTCCTCTCCAATGCAATCAAATACAACAGACCCTCCGGCGAGATATACATCACGCTGGAACCACAATCTCTGAGTATTCGTGATACCGGAATCGGTATCTCCAAAGAGGTGATTGAGCATATTTTTCAACGCTATACCCGTTTTGATGAAGCCAACGGAGGATTCGGTATCGGACTCAATATCGTTCAGATGATCACTCAAAAATATCAGCTAGAAATTGCCGTCCGTTCGGAGACCGCAGAGGGGAGCGAGTTTAAAGTTTCGTGGGACAAAAGTTCACACTAACTTCACGGATTCTTTATTATACTTTCATGCGTGTACAGAGATGTATCACCGACAATATAAGGATGAATGAGAAAAAAGTTCCTGCTCTTGTAATAGCTTTGGGACTTATTTCGTATTTGCTGCGAAAACAGTAAAACCTGCTACCGATGCAGAATCAACTGCGGCTCCTCTCCCTCAGCCGCAGTTATTTCCTCTACCTCTTCACTTACCGTTTTTTTAAAAATACCAGAACTTCATAATGTTCCGTATGGGGGAACATATCAAAAAGCTGTACTTTTTGGATTTCATACGAGCCTAGACGCTCTAAATCTTTTGCCAGCGTCACCGCGTTGCAGCTTGAATAAATCAGATGCTCGGCTGAGACTTTTTCGAGCCATTTGCACAACTGTTCTCCCAATCCCCGCCGCGGCGGATTAACAATCACGACATCGGGCTTCTCTCCCGAATTTGCCCCGAAGCTTGCCGCATCCAGCGACTCAAATCGGATGTTGGTCATCTCCAGCTGTGCGGCCGAATCACGGGCGCACTCTATCGCTTCGGGCTCGATCTCTATCCCTATAATTTCACGCTCGGGTGCAGAGCAATGCAGCGCGAACCCCCCGACCCCGCAAAACAGATCCCATAATCGCGCAGGCTTTATTTCATCGATCCACTCGCTCGCCGTCCGATAGAGTTTTTCGGCGACTTCAGGATTGGTTTGAAAAAAACTTTTGGGGCGGATATAGAGAGGGATACCGTTAAATCGCTCTTCGAGACGGCGCTGTTCGCTCAAAAATATCTCTTCGTCCCCTTCCAAAATCGCCATATGGACCGGCTGAATATTCACCGTAATAACTTTGAGTTCCGGCGCGCGTTTGATTAACTCTTCCACTGCACCCTCCAATCGGGAAATAATCCCGTGGGAGCGGAGGACAAAACGGAGCATCATCGTCCCGTTTGATTTGCTGCGGGTGAGGAGGACGTATTTGAGTTCCCCTTTTCGGAGTTTTACATCGTATCCTTTGATCCCCAACTCCCGAAGCCACCCTTGGATAGTGTGAAGAGCGGTCTGCATACTAAGATCATACAAAGGGCAGTCGATCAGACTCACCTCTTCGGAGAGTCCGAGGACTACCCCCTCCGGTGTAGGGGTCGCTACCATTTTAGCCTTGTTACGGAACCCTTTGAGTTGCGATGTGACGGGCTTAGCCCATTCGTTCGGCTGATATTTATTCAACAATGCATGCAGCTGTTCGCTTTTTAGCTTGATCTGTTCACCGTAATGGTAATCGATCCATCGGCATGAATGGCAAAGATGGGTATCGAAATAAGAACAAAAACTCATTACAGCCCCTTCGGTTTCGTCGTTCGAAGATAGTGTAAGACGGTGCCGATAAGATCGTCATCGTCTTTGCTTTTGCTCTGAAGCGTCTCTTTGATGCCGCTTTGGTACTCGATCGTGATGTTTTGGTTGTAGTTGCTCACCATTTTGATCTTTTTCTCGATGCAGAGGAGTTTAATTACCATGATCTCAAAAAACTGTTTGGTCGGGGTATCGGGTTTACCGAACCTATCTTCCACCTCCTCTTCGATCTCATAAATCTCACTCGGACTTTCACATTGGCTGAGGCGGCGGTAAAGCTCGAGTCTCAGGCGGTCTTCGCTGACGATCTCATCGCTGATAAAGGCGCTGACAGTGAGTTTGATATCGACTTTAGAACGTACCGCGGTCGTTTGGTTCGTGAGGAGTTTGATGGCATCCTCCAACATCCGCAGATAGAGGGCATAACCGATATTTTTGATATGTCCGCTCTGCGCATCCCCGACCAGATTCCCCCCGCCTCGGATTTCGAGATCGTGATACGCCAGCATCGAGCCGCTCCCCAAAAAGGAGTTGGATTCGAGCGCCACGAGCCGTTTTTTCGCCTCTTCGGTGAGGTTATCTTTGTCATCGACGATGAAATAGGCATACCCCTCGATATGACCCCGTCCTACCCGTCCGCGCAGCTGATGCAGATCGGCCATCCCGAAACGGTCCGCTCCGTCGATAATCATCGTATTGACCGTCGGCATGTGAATCCCCGATTCGATAATGGAGGTGGCCAGCAGTACGTCGTATTGACGGTCGGCAAATTTCGCCAGCTCTTCTTCGGTTTGGTTCGCACTGATCTGGGAGTGGAGGATGAGAATCCGAAGCTCCGGCAGGATCGCTTTGAGCTCCCCGGATTTGATCACCATCGAATCGATCGAGTTGTGGACGTAGAATACCTGCCCTCCGCGGCGAAGCTCGCGCAGTATCACCTCTTTGATCAATTTCTCGTCATAGTTTTTCACAAATGTCCGTACCCCTAAACGCTCGCTCGGAGGGGTGAGAAGCTCAGACATCGTCTTAATCGAGCTGAGGGCTTGATTGAGGCTTCGCGGGATCGGCGTCGCACTCATGCTGAGGAGATGGACGTTTTCATAGAGCGATTTGAGTTTCTCTTTTTGTTTCACCCCGAATTTATGCTCTTCGTCGATGATGACAATCCCCAGCTTCTTACAGCTCACCCCGAACAGGGCGTGGGTTCCGACGACGCAGTCGAGTTCCCCCGCTTCAAGCGCCCGCAGTGTCGCATTTTTCTCTTTGGTACTCACAAAACGGTCCAGCTTTGCTACCCGTAGTCCGAACGGTACAAGACGGGTTTTAAGTGACTGAAAATGCTGAGAACTGAGTAGCGTCGTCGGAACGACGAGGAGCGATTGAAATCCCCCTTTGGCAGCGGCGAAGATAGCGTTCATCGCCACCTCCGTTTTCCCGAAACCGACATCTCCGCTGAGGAGCCGATCCATAATATGGCCCGAAGAGAGATCACGAACGATGGCTTGTATCGCACTCGCTTGGTCAGGGGTATAATCGAACCCTGAATCTGCTTGAAATCGTCGTAATTCTCCCGCATCGACGTTGATGACGGAGGCTTTGATCAGAGCACGGCTCGCCGCAATTCCGACGATTTCGGAGGCGATTTCAAAGAGTCGTGCTTTGACCGACTCTTTGAGTTTGCCGAAACTTCCCTTGCCCAGACGATCAAGGACGGGGAGGCTCCCCGAGGCGATATAGCGGTCAATCGCATCGAGGTTTTCGACCGGGAGGAGGAGTTTGTCATCCCCCATGTATTTGATCACGACGAGATCTTTGACCCCGCCGAGGATCTCCGCCTGCTCGATCCCGACAAAAATACCTACCCCGTACTCTTCGTGAACGACATAATCCCCCACTTTCAAATCATCAAGGAGGATGGAGGTACGTCGGCGTCGGCGCTTTTTCTCATGGCGGTTCAAAGAGAGGATGATCTCATCGGGGCCGATCAGGTTGAGGACAATGCCCGATGTTTTAACACTGATCCCTTTTAGATCAAATATCCCCGCCGCTTTGAGCTGGGTATCGCTGGCGGCAATGAGGGTGAATTTTTTGTTTTTGTGTACACTTCGAAGGGTCTCGAAACTCCCTCCCCCTAACGGAGTGTATTTCTCAGATTCGCTAAGGATCTCCGCTTCCAACCGTTCGCGCGCTAAAACGGGTTGATTGAGACCGTACGCTTCGTCGAGGACGCTCTTCATCTCGCGGATTCGGGCGACTTTTTTCCCCTCACACAGATCGAGTCCGTGTTCATTCAACACCCAAAATCCGAGCGATGCGATATCTTTGACGAAACTGTCACTCTGCGCCAAAGCTATCGCTTTTTCGAAATCTTTGTGCTGCTGCTCATTGAGAGAGAAAAAAGCACTGGTCACTTCGATCGAAGCGAGTTCCTCTTTGTCGGTACGCTGCGTCTCGACATCGAACGCTTTGATCTCTTCGACCTCGTCGTCGAAGAGGCTGATGCGGTAGGGGTTGCTTTGGTTGGGGACATAGATATCGAGAATATCACCTCTGTGGGATACCTCCCCCTCCATCTCCACCATGTCGACGAAAGTGTATCCCCAATGGAGCAGTTTTTGTTTGAAACTGCCCAGATCGATGCGGGATGCAAACTCGATCGTTTCGCTTTGGAGCAAAGACGGATTCGGGAGGGGGAAAAGGAGTGTTTTTACAGGGGAGATAATCAGCGGTTTTTTGGAAGCGTTATAGTAGGTCCGCAATGCGGCAAAAAGGGCAAAAAGCTCTTCGCCAAACGGTCGAAGATCGTCCATATAGGTCGCACGAAAATCGGGCAGGACGATATGGGGAATCTCCAAAAAGGCAGAGACGTCACTGAGTTCAGAAGCCTCTTTCGCATCCTCGCACAAGAGAATCTCGGGGAGAGCTTTCGGGTTGTTTTTTAGGTATTCATACCATCGTGCTTGTGACATTCATCCTCTTTAAAAACGTCTCGGCTACGCTGAATGAGCCGAAAACCAGATATTCTTTATTATTGTTAATTACTTCAAATGATCGATAAGAGATATTTAGCTCATGCAATGCCGATTCGAGAAGTCTCCGTTCTACAATCCGCCCTTCATCCACCTCGATAATCTCAACCGACTCAATAATCGGTTTTAAAAGGGCCAATATTTCACGATAATCTTTATCACCGTAGGTATTGTAGACCAGGGTCACTTTTTTCCCCGAATACGCTTTTGCAATCGACTCTGCAGCCAGGGCATTATGTCCGACATCCAGCGCAATGTTTGCGGCAATTTTACTCAAACGCCCGAACAGCGCAGTTTGATCAAACACCATTTCGTCCGCTTGATACCCCAACATCTCATACGTTGCCATTGCCAATGTCAGATTATCGCGTAAATAATCGCTGAGTCCGTTTTTGGTGGCAAGTTGCAATGCCGCTGTTTCGATAGAGGGTGTTACACGCTCCGTGAGCGTATAGAGCATGCACCCTTTTTCTGATGCGATCGTTTTTGCAATCGTTTCGACTTCAGGATGTTTTTGCTTTCCCAGCAGGGCGCTACGCTGCATACTGCGCAGTTTGGTCGTTGCGATCGAATCGATCGTTGACCCCAAAAATGCCGCATGATCGTAATCGATCGGGGTAAAAATACTCAATACTTTATCAAAAGCATTGGTAGCGTCAAACTCGCCCCCCAGCCCAGCTTCACATACGACGTATTCGCACCCTTCATACGCAACCATCGCCAAAAGGGTCGTATACTCAAAATAGCTGAGCGATTCGGATACCTGCCGCGGCAGAAGCGATAAAAGCTTTTGATGCGCCTCTTCCAGTTTCTCATCGCTGATCTCGGCACCGTCCATCCATATCCGCTCGTTAAACCGAAGGATGTGCGGTGACGTATAGTGTCCTGTTGTCTTTCCGGCCCGAAAGAGCGCGGTAGCTAAAAAACGTCCTGTAGAGCCTTTGCCGTTCGTCCCGACGAGATGGATGAGTTTCGGTTTCGGAAGAAGATGGGCAATGGTACGGTACGCTTTGGGAAACCGCTCAATATCAATCACATCGTAAAATAAAGGCTTTTGTGCTAAAAAATCGTTCAGTATCATGCAGGCTCGACGCGGTTTCGCCCTTTGCGCTTGGCATCATACAGCCGTTCATCCGCACCGCTTATCAAGGCTTTCAGCGAAGGAAAATTACTGCGCTGTGCAACACCGATACTTATACTTACGGCAATCCGCTGCCCCTGATACATAAAATGGGCCTGCTCGACATGGGCACGCACTTTTTCGCAAAAGATTTTTGCCCCTTCCAAATCGGTATCTCCTAAAATTGCCAAAAATTCTTCTCCGCCGTAACGACCGACAATATCGCTGTTTCGGGCTTCCAATTTCAATATTTTAGCAAAAGCGATCAGTACCGCATCCCCGGCTTCATGGCCGTAGGTATCGTTTACCGCTTTAAAATGGTCCAAATCGAGCATCGCGACGCAAAACGAATGTCCGTGCCGCTCAAATTCGGCCTCTTTCAAATTCAGGTACTCTTCAATCGCCCGTTTGTTAAAAAGCTTCGTCAAAAAATCTTCCCGTGAAGCCTGAGTCGCCTGTGCCAGCTCCGCCTCGAGAGAAGCGATCTTTTTCCCCATCTGATTCACTTTTTCATTGTGAACTTTCAAATCCTTGCTCAGTACTTCTACTTTTTCTTCCAAGGTATTGGCAATGGTATAGAGCCGTTTATGGGCGGTTTTAAAATCGCTAGGTTTATGGCTTTCAAGCGCTTCGAGATCACGCTTCACTTCCCGGATTTCGCTGCTGGAGCTTTCACTTCTCTCGATCAAATCAATGAGTTGTACCGAGAGTTTATCCAGGAGTACATCAAGGGCATGAACCATCTCTTCCACGCTGTGTTTGTCGAGAGCTATACGCATCGCTATCGCGGTTTTAATCTCTTTTTCGCACTCGTCGGTTGCAATATACGCAGGATTGCTATGAAGTTTCTGTGAAAGTTCTATTGTCGTATCGTCCATCGTAGGTGCGATTGAAGGGACCAATGAAGAGACGAGAAGACGAATCGTTCTATCATAATCGGCCCCTCCTCCTTGGTTTGTTTTGAACTTAAGCCCCTCAATCGTACTTCGTAAATTGGTCGAGTCGACTGAACCGAAATGGGCCAGTTTCATTAAAAAAGAGTCATCGTAAACGGTAAGAAAATTTGTCCATGCCTGCTTGAGCAGATCGATTTGCGTCGATCCCCCTTGGGACTCGAGGATGGCAATCGTCTTTTTTGCCAATGCCGAAGCATCCGGATTGTGCAGTAAATCGATACTTTGCGCCATTTTTTTAGCGAGACCGCTTAAGAGTTCGACCAAAATCGTCGCTTCATTGGGGTTCATGCGGCTCAGTTTTGAAATTAGAAACCGGATCAGTTCAGCCGTTGTCCGAACACGGTATTGTTTGATCTCATCGAGTGTTTTTTTATCCATCAAGGCGATATAGCGGTCTATTCCGCTGCAGTCTTCGACCGCAAATCCCGCTTTTTTAGCTTCGGCACAAAATGTTTCGGCATAAACGTCGGGAGTCCACACTTTCCCTTCGGCTTTAAGTCTCTCGACCGTGTTTCGAACAATTTGGTTAATGGTCATATTTACCCCTTATTTCGAGTCAGAACCCTGTGCCGCCACCTGTGCTATGAAAACATCAATCCCTTTTTGTGCCCCTTGACGGATCGCTTCAAAACGTGCCTGATCGGAGATAATAGCATTCGGTTCAATATCAAAATCATATACCCCGCTGGTCGTATACTTCGTCGTTTTGCCCGCCGTCGTACGGCTGATTCCCATGATAACCGTGGTACGGTAGGTAATAATATAGCCGTTAGTATCGTACCGGAGTGGACTGAAAGATACGGAACTGATCATCATTTTCAAATGGGTTTGCGAATCATTTTTAGGGACGAGTGCCGTTCTAAATTTTGTAATAACGGCCGTATCGACGGCATCTTTGATAATAACCGTGTTTTGCGGATCTTCCATACGAATTACCACTTCGGTACTGACGCGCTCACCCAAAATATTTTTAGCCAAATGGCTTGAGGGCTGATAACCGCAGCCGGCTAAAGTGATTAATGCGCTCAGTATCCAGTATTTCATTGGACTACCCTTTTATCACGAGATTGACAAGCTTGCCGGGGATCACGATCGCTTTGAGTATCTCTTTGCCCTCTATCCATTTCTCTACGGAAGCTTTGGCAATCTCGATAATCGCCTCTTGAGACTCATTTACACCCACTTCGATCGTGGCGCGATTTTTACCGTTGATCGAAACCCCAAGACTCAGCGCATCAACTTCGAATACCTCTTCGCGAACCGCTTGCATACCGAAATTTTTACCGTTGAAAAGATTCGTTGAAAGTTCCCAGCAGATATGCGGAACAATCGGCTCCAGAACTGACGTTAAAATCCAATACCCCTCCGTCCAGACATCACGGTTGTTCTGTTCGTTCAACGCATTCATCGCTTCCATTACACCCGCGATCATAGTATTGAAAGTATGACGTTCACCGTAAACTTCTTGAGCCCGCTTCAGCGCTTCATATACTTTTTTTCGGGCCGCTTTTTCCTCTTTAGAGAGAACACTATGATCAATACTCGGTAATTTCTCGGTAACATTAACGTATTGGCTTCGATCGGCAAAACGTTTCAGAAAGCGATATGCTCCCTCCACCGCACTGTCGTTCCATTCCAACTCTTGGGTCGGAGGGGCGGCAAAAAGGATAAACAGACGCGCCGTATCGGCACCGTATTTTCCAACCAGCTCTCCCGGATCGACGGTATTTCCTTTGGACTTGGACATTTTTGCCCCGTCTTTAAGAACCATCCCCTGCGTCAAAAGATGCTCAAACGGCTCATCCGAGTTGACGTATCCCAGATCGCGAAGCATCTTCGTAAAGAAACGGGCATAAAGCAGATGCAAAATCGCGTGTTCGATCCCGCCGATGTAGTGATCTACTCCCATCCAGTAATCGAGCGCCGCAGGATCAAGCGCCTTTTGATAATCGTTTTTGACCGTGTAGCGGAGAAAATACCATGACGATTGGATAAAGGTATCCATCGTATCGGTTTCACGAAGTGCAGGCTTGCCGCATTTCGGACAGGTGCAGTGCTTCCACGACGGGTGATGCTCAAGCGGATTCCCCTCACCGTTAATGACGACGTCTTCCGGAAGCGCTACCGGAAGGTTGGCCTTATCTTCCGGGACGATTCCGCACGAATCACAGTGAATAAACGGAATCGGTGCCCCCCAATAGCGCTGGCGGCTGATTCCCCAGTCTTTGAGGCGGAAGTTGATCACTTTTTTACCGAGGTTATTTGCCTCAAAATGATCCATAATTGCGGCTTTAGCACTAACATTGTCAAGGCCGCTGAACTCTCCGCTCTCATGAAGCGTCCCCGTTTCCGTATAGGCACACCCGCTCGGCAATTCACCCTCGTTCGGAAAGATCACCGCTTTGATCGGCAAATTGTACTTCGTCGCAAACTCATAGTCGCGATCATCATGCGCCGGAACGGCCATAACCGCCCCCGAGCCGTAATCGGTAAGGACGAAATTCGCAACCCATACCGGAACTTTTGCACCCGTTAGCGGATGGATGACATTGATCCCCAGTGCCACCCCCTCTTTCGGGCTTGTCGCACGCTCACGCGCACTGACACGTTGCATCGCCTTGATCGCATCCGCCGTCGCTTGATCCAAAAGGCCGAACGAAAGCATATGGCGGACAATCTCATGCTCCGGAGCCAGTGCCGCATAACTCACCCCGTAAATCGTGTCGGGACGGGTCGTGAAAACATCGAAACTTTGATACACGGCACCCAGTTTGCCTTCGCTCTCTTCATCCAGTTTAAACGCAAATTCTAAACCGTACGATTTTCCGATCCAGTTCTCCTGCATCGTCAAAACCTGTTTCGGCCATTTCCCCTCTAACGTCTTTAACGACTCAAGAAGTTCCTCGGCATAATCACTGATTTTGAGGTAATACTGATACATCTCTTTTTGGACAATCTCCGTTCCGCATCTCCAACATCCGCCGTCAACCACCTGCTCGTTGGCTAAAACGGTCAAATCGTGCGGACACCAGTTGAGAAATCCCTGTTTACGATACAACAGACCTTTGTTAAACATATCGATGATAAAACCCTGCTCGAACGCCGTGTACTCGGGGTTCGAGGTTGCGAACTCCCGATCTTCCGAGAACGAGAGACCCAGCCCGGCAAGCTCGCCGCGCATCGTAGCGATATTCTCATAGGTCCATTTTTTAGGATGAACGCCGTGTTTGATCGCCGCATTTTCCGCCGGCATACCGAAACTGTCCCATCCGATCGGATGGAGAACGTTAAATCCCTGTTGACGGTAGTAGCGGGCAAACGCATCGCCGATGGTGTAGTTGCGCACATGCCCCATGTGGATACGCCCTGATGGGTAAGGGAACATGCTGAGAACATATTTTTTGGGCTTGCTGAAGTCATCTGAGGGCTCATATGCCTTCGTCGTGCTCCACGTTTTTTGCCATTTGGCCTCAATCGATGCGGGGGTATAATTCAAAAAAAACTCCTAAATACTCTTGTCAAATGTTAAACAATGCCCTGCTCGAATTGAGCACGCATTTTCTCTTTTTCGGCTTGAAGTTTTAGTTTTTCAGCCATTTTTTCACGATAACGACCGACACTGAATCCCGTCCAAACAACGAGTTGTGCCGCAACAAAAATCGAACTGTAGGTTCCGATGATAACACCGACCAGCATCGGGAAACTGAAGCCGAGCATAATATCCCCGCCGAAGAGGAAAAGGGTCAATACGACGAAAAAGACCGTCAGTGATGTCAACGTTGTTCGAGACTGAGTACGGGAAACCGCTTCATTGACGATCATTACAAAGTCACTGTTTTTAGACTCTTGAATATGCTCGCGGATACGGTCATAGACGATAATCGTATCGTGAATCGAATACCCTAAAATCATCAACAATGCCGCAACGCTCTCAATATTGAAATCAATTTCAAAATACGATACAAAACCGAATGTAATCACGATGTCGTGGACGATCGCGATAATCGCCGCCAATGCAAAACGCCACTCATAACGAAACGTCACCATGGCCATAATGGCAGCCAACGTCAAAAGAAATGCTGTAAGCCCTTTTACCCGAAGCTCATCCCCGACTTTCGGACCGACCATATCGACACGGCGAATTTCAAATTCACCCGTCCCTTTGAGAATCTCTCTCGTAACATCTCCGATATCTTTGCTCAATCCGTCCGTTGATGCCGCCGTTTTGATAATTATTTCTTGTGGAGAACCGAATTCGGTCACGCTGGCATGTTTGAAAAGTTCATCTTTTTCCAACGCTTCACGTACTTTATCGATCGGTGCAACCCCCTGATATTTGACCTGAACAACGGTTCCTCCGGTAAAGTCGATACCGAAAGAGAACCCTTTTACCGCGATAAGAGCGATCGCTAAAAAGAAAAGGACAAATGAAGCAACGAAAAAGATTTTCCCTTTGCCTAGGAAGTTATAGACTTTATCTTCTTTAAACAGTTCCATTATGCATTCACCTTTCTCGTCATTCCGAACCACATTTTGTAGTTTTTCGATTTCTCAATACGGTTAGTGAAAAGCTGGAATACCCCGTATGTTCCGACAATCGCCGTCAACATAGAGGCCAGAATACCCATACTGAGTGTTACGGCAAACCCTTTAATGGCACCCGTTCCATAGACATACAAAATAGTACACGCGATAATTTGCGTTATATTGGAATCCAAAATAGCACGCATCGCTTTAGCATATCCCTCTTCCAACGCTTTTCGGACACTGAGCCCTAGTCGTAACTGCTCACGAACACGCTCATTAATGATGATATTAGCATCCACCGCAAGACCGATATGTAACACGATACCCGCCATACCCGGTAACGTCAATGTCGCACCCAAAAGCGCCATCATCGCCAAAATAATAAAGATATTGATCAATACCGCAAGGTTAGCGATAATCCCCGCCAACCCGTAATACATCATCATAAAAATCATGACCAATACAAATCCGCTCACCAATGCCAAAAGTGATGCTTTAATACTATCGGCACCCAAGCTCGGTCCGACCGAGCGTTTTTCCAACATATAGATTGGGGCTAGCAAAGCACCGGATCGGAGAGCAATCGCCAAATCGTTTGCCTCTTCAATGGTGTAGTTACCGCTGATTTGACCGCTTCCGCCGCCGATACGTTCATTGATCACCGGAGCCGAATAGACTTTTCCGTCCAATACGATCGCGAGTCGTTTACCGACACTTCTTCCCGTAAAATCACCGAAAACCTGCGCACCGGCCGAGTTGAGTGAAAAATTAATAACCGGACGGTTGTTTTGATCGTATCCCACCTGTGCATCGGTAAGCATTGTCCCATCCAGAATCGGGATCTCATTGACAAGATGTTTCATTTGCGGCTGGAGGGCATCTTCAAGAATTTTATCTCCAAAGCTTGCTGCCTCAGCCTCACTCATATCATTGACACGCATTGCGCGGTCTTCATCCACCGCCATAAGTTCGAGCTTCGCCGCACGGGAGATCAACTCACGAGCACGCTGTTCTTCTTGAGGGGTTTTGATCCCCGGAAGTTCGACTAAGATTTTATCAACTCCCTGTCGCGCAACGACAGGTTCTGCCAAACCGAACTGATCGAGACGGTTACGGATCGTTTCGATTGCCTGATCAACGGCTTGTGTCTTCAATTTCTCTACCTCTTCGGGCGTAAAAGAGACACGGTACGATTCACCCGATGCTTTTGCAACAGCACCTTGAACGTTTTTTAGGTGTTCATCAATCTTGATTCCGTCCTCACTGTCCAAAAGAGAAAATACAACGTGATCTCCCTCTACACTAAGACCATCAACCAAAATATCATTCTGTTCCGAAAAGTGTTTAAGACCGGAAGCAACCGATTTAAGTTGTGAATTAACAGCCTCTTCGGTTTTAACCCCCAAAAGAAGATGAAGCCCCCCTTGAAGATCTAGCCCAAGGGTTACTTTTGCACCATTCTGACTTTGAGTTAGTGAGGGAATCGAGAAAAGAATCCCAAAAAGAGCAGCCGCTATGAGTAAAACGACACGGAAATTAAGCTTCATCCTCGTACTTTCTGGCAACCGCATCTTTGACGAGGCGCACTTCGGTTTCATTATTCATTTTAATCATGAAGAACTTATCTTCGACTTTTTTGATTTCGACGACAAGTCCTCCGGTGGTGATAATTTTATCCCCTTTTGTGAGACCTTCAACCATCTCTTTGTGTTTTTTTGCCTGCTGATTTTGAGGACGAATGATCACGAAATACATAATAGCGATCAAAAAGACGAATGGGAGAATTTGAGAAAGAATTTCCATGGATATCCTTGGGTAATGTGAAATTGGGACATTATACTCAAATGTGGCTAACAACGCTATAATTCCCCTATGAAATATCGATCAACCCCACTCATTGAACTCGTCATCGCCCCTTTGATCATCGCCTTTTTTTTCTCCGCTTTTATCTATTGGGAATATTTCTCTCTCACCTCAAAAGCGCTTAATACCCTCTCAGGGCTGATCGCTTTGTATCTCCTTTTACATGCCCCGAAGAAGACGGTACTGATCAGCGGATTTTGGATCGGATGGCTGTGGTGCTACTGGATCGGATTCAGCTTTCAGTATTACGATCTCGGCTGGGCGACATGGCTTGTGGCTCTCGGATTCGGGATCGTCTATGCCCTCTACTACGGAACTATGGCTCTCACCGCCCATCCTCTGCTTCGTGCGGCTATCCTATTCGGTCTTACCTTCATCTGGCCCATGGATTTTAACTGGATGCAGCCTGAACTCATCTTTGTCGAGAGTTATCTCGGATTTTCCAAATGGCAGTTTGCCCTTATCCTTTTTGCCCTCGCCTCTACCGTTTACTTTAGAGGAGTCAAAAAAACCATCCCGTTGCTGTTGCTGATAGGAGCCGTTCAAGCTTCTTATACCACGCCGTCTTTGCCTGATCTGAAAATCAAACTGGTCTCTACCGATATCTCGCAGGATTTTAAATGGCAAAGCGACCGGCTGCCCCAAACGATTCGGGAAAATTTTAGTGCCATAGATGAGGCAATCGCTCAAGGGTATGATCTGATCGTCCTCCCTGAATCGGCATTTCCCCTCTATATGAATGAGCACCCTGTCATATCCGAAGCCCTCAGCATGCGTTCGCTGCATATCGCGATTCTCACCGGGACACTCCATAAAGAGAACGGCTTGAACTACAATGTCTCCTATCTTTTTAACCAAGGGAATATTACGGTTGCGAAAAAGACGATCCTCGTCCCTTTCGGCGAGTATATACCCCTCCCTAAAATTGTGCGCGGATGGGTCAATCGGGAGATTTTCGGAGGGGGTGCCGATTTCGTCACCGCTAGAGCCCCGACCGATTTCGTCATCAAAGGGGTGAGCTTTCGCAACGCGGTCTGCTATGAAGCGACTCGTCGTGAGCTCTATACTCCCGATGTCCGCTATATGGTAGCGGTCAGTAACAACGGATGGTTCAAACCCTCGATCGAACCGACATTGCAAAACCTGCTAATCCGTTTCTATGCACGGCAAAATAATACGATCGTGTTTCATGCGGCTAACGGCGGGGGAAGCGGGATAGTCTATTAGGGGTGAATCAAGCCGGAGGGCTTGATATTCTTAGTGACGAACGTTGAGTTTGTTTTTGTTGATTGCTTCGATGACGGCGGTAATGTGTTGCATTTTCGCCTCTTCATCGTCCATGTTGTGGATCGCATCAAGGTTAAAGTGTTGCAATTTGGTATCAAGATATCCGGTATCGATTTTACCGTCGATAAAATCTTGGTCACGGACGATTTGTCTATGAAGAGGGATATTCGTCGGAACCCCCTCGATAAGAAATTCATCCAATGCGCGAGTCGCTTTACGCACCGCATCTTCCCACGTCAATGCCGTAACGATCAATTTACCGATCATTGAATCGTAGTTGGAAGGAATTTGATAGTTGGTATAGGCCATCGAGTCCAAACGTACCCCCGGGCCGCCCGGTGCAAGGTAGTTGGTGATAAGACCCGGTGATGGAACAAAGCCCAATTTCGGGTTCTCCGCATTAATACGGAATTCAATCGCATATCCGCGAAGGTGAATTTCCTCTTGCATGAATTTGAGCTGATCGCCCTCTGCGATTTGGATCATACGTTGGATCAAATCGATCCCTGAGATCGCTTCGGTAACCGGATGTTCAACTTGAACGCGGGTATTCATTTCGATGAAATAGATGTTGTCGTCTTGGTCAACCAGATATTCGATGGTACCGACACTTTCGTATCCGAGACGGTACATCGCTTTTTTGGAAATACGGTAAAGCTCACGACGGGTTTCGTGGTTCAATAACGGTGATGGAGCAATCTCGATCACTTTTTGGTGACGACGTTGAATCGAGCAGTCACGGTCTCCCAAATGGACGATGTTTCCGTATTTGTCCGCAACGATTTGGATCTCGATATGACGCGGGTTTTTAAGATATTTTTCGATAAAGACTTCACCGCGGCTAAAGAAACGCAACGCTTCGTTCGTTGCCGACTCGTACATCTCTTTGAAATCAGAGGCTTTCTCAACGATACGCATACCGCGTCCGCCGCCGCCGAAAGCCGCTTTGATGATGATCGGGAATCCGATATCGATTGCGATTTTTTCCGCATCTTCGATATTGTCGATCGGCTCGTCGGTACCCGGCAACATTGGAACACCCACTTCGCGCATGGCTACTTTAGAAGCCATTTTGTCACCGAAAAGGGCGATATGCTCCGGTTTCGGTCCGATGAAGATGATACCGTTATCGATACACGCTTGTGCAAATTCAGCACTTTCCGATAAGAATCCGTATCCCGGATGGATCGCATCACAATCAGCTTTTTTCGCCAAAGAGATAATACGCTCATAATCAAGATACGCGGCAATCGGATCACCCATAATCGGATAACACTCATCAGCTTTACGAACCCAAACACCATTGACGTCTACTTCTGAAAACACAACAACACTTTTAATTCCTAACTCTTTACAAGCTCGAATAATACGAAGTGCAATTTCACCACGGTTCGCGATCAATACTTTGCTGATCTTTTTAGTTTTCACTTATTACCTCATTCTGAACATTTTCAGGTCTCTGAATAAACCAAATTCCCAAAAGACGCCCGATATCTTGATTTAAAAATGAAATTATAGGATAAATCTGCTGTTTTAGCAAAATTTTTTACGCCTTTAACAAATCACGAAACGATTAATGTGTATTTTTATTCCTGATTGAATTGCTTATGATTATTGGATAATTAAAAATTTGCTATTATAATGATCAAAAAAAGAGGGATAACTAATGAAGATCGCATCCAATATCACTGAACTCATCGGAAACACACCTCTTGTACGCCTCAATACCCCATCAAATCAGAGCGGGGCTACGATTTTAGGAAAATGCGAATTTATGAACCCGACCAGTTCCGTCAAAGACCGTATCGGATTTAATATGATCAAAACGGCTATGGATAATGGATTGATCAATGCCGATACTCTGATCGTTGAACCCACCAGCGGCAATACCGGCATTGCGCTGGCCTCTATCTGCGCCGCATTGGGATTGAAACTCACCCTCACGATGCCCGAGTCGATGTCGATTGAACGGCGCAATCTCCTAAAAGCGCTCGGTGCCAATCTTGTCCTCACTCCGGCCGCTCTAGGGATGAAAGGGGCAATTGATGAAGCCGATGCGCTGGTCGCTTCCAACCCTAACGCCATCGTATTGCAGCAGTTTGCCAATCCGGCCAACCCCGCCATCCACCGTGTAACTACGGCGCAGGAAATTCTCCGTGATACGGATGGGAAAGTCGATATTTTTGTTGCTGCCGTCGGAACGGGGGGAACTCTTACCGGAACCGGAGAAGCACTCCGCTCCGTTTTGCCGAATGTCCAAATCATCGCGGTAGAGCCCAAAGATTCACCTGTCCTTTCAGGGGGAAAACCGGGACCCCATAAGATTCAGGGGATCGGCGCCGGATTTGTCCCGAATGTTCTGAATACCTCTCTCTACAATGAGGTCATAACCGTCAGCAATGAAGAGGCGATTGCCGCTTCAAAAGCATTGGCAAAAACCGAAGGGCTTCTTGTGGGCATTTCGGCAGGGGCCAACGTTCACGCGGCCGCTCTGGTAGCCGCGCGTCCCGAGAACAAAGGGAAAACCATCGTAACGATTCTGTGCGACACGGCAGAACGCTATTTGAGTACACCGTTGTTTGAAGCGTAAATGCTGTTAGAGACCATCCGCTGCGAGTATAACGAGGCGAAGCACCTCTCCTATCACCAAAAGCGGTTGGAACAGGCATGCAAAACGCTCGGCATCACGAAACGGTATGATTTAAACGCGTTAATAACACCTCCCGATGAGAAACTCTACCGATGCCGTTTTCTCTATGATCACGAGGGGTATTCCACCGAGTTTTACCCCTATTCCCCGAAGAAAATCGACTCACTCAAACTCATCACCTGCGACACACTTGACTATCCCCTCAAATATGCCGACCGCGAAGTTCTCAACGTCCTCTATGAATTACGCGAAGAGTGTGACGATGTCCTTATCGTCAAAAACGGCTGCTTGAGCGATACGACGATCGCCAATGTCGCATTGCAAATCGATGGGGTTTGGTTAACTCCCGATAATCCTTTGCTTAAGGGAACCACCCGCGCCAGATTGATTGACGAAGGCTTTCTGAGACCCTCACCGCTAAAGCCTTCCGATATTGCAAAAGCAACCAAAATAGCCATTATGAACGCCATGGTAGGATTCATTGAAGTCGAAAATGGTATAATCCGTTAAATTAAACACCAATCGGAGCAATACCCTATAAAGGGCACGTGAGCCCCGCTTGGTTTCGCTTGCCGCTATGGCACTAAAGCTTGCCTCTTTCGAGGCAGAATTTTAAATATAGGTACCGTCATGTTATTCGACATTATTAAAAGCTCTTCATTTGCACGGTTGATGGAAAATCATATCCGTGAAATGCTTATTTACCTTTTTGAGAATGACCAGAATTTCGGTATTTTATGCAAAATTGAGCACGTTACGTTCGATCCCCCTCTCCCTAAACATCTCAATGACGAATTTCGCTCTATGACCCTCTTCTTTTTAGCCGGATACACCTTCGAGAGCGCTCGTATCGAAAACGATATACTCATCTTCGAAGCGGGATTCGGGCAAGAAAACATCGGCAGTTTCGTCTCCGTACCGCTCCTCTCCATCGTGCAGATCATCGTAGACGATACACCGGCCTTTGTTAATTTGGCACTCCCGCAAGAGCAGCATCCTGCAATCAACATTGAAAAGCATGAAGGGGTTCAGAATTCGATGAGCGCCCTGCTCTCGAATCCTGAAAATCAGAAGTTTTTGAAAAAGAAGTAATATAGCCCGTTCCTGGTGAGCTCTCGTGCCCTTTGGGTATGTCGAACCATGAACGCCCTTCGACAAGCTCAGGGCGAACGTATTAGAGTTTTAACCCCAGTAGATACGTGACCACGTTGTCGATAAAGGCGTCGTGTTTACGCTCTTTGCTGTAGACGATGTAAAATTTGCGTTTGATCTTATAGTTTTTGATCCGTGCTTCAAACAATTTGCCCTCTTCCACCTCATCACTGATAACATGGCGCGAAATAACCGATACGACCGGACGTGCCGCATCTTTCGGCGAGCGCATCAATGTCTCTTTGATCGCCGTAGAGCTTGCAACCACACCGATAACACTGAAACTCGAACACTCGACCCCGATCTCTTCGAAGACTTCGGAAGTCAACTTACGGGTGTGCGAGTTCTCATCACGGCAGATCCAGTCAAATTTATACATATCTTCTTTGCGAAGCTGTTTAGGGATCGGCTGGTTCGAGAAAATAACCAATTCATCCTCTTCCCATTCGCGGTAGATCAACCCGTCTTTGAATACCGGCGATTCGATGAGGGCGATATCGATCTTTTTATCCAAAAGCTGATCGATGATATCCTCCGAAAAGGCAACGCGGATATGCACTTCGTTATTGATCTTGTCTTTGAGCTGTCCGATATAGGAAGGGAGGACATAGTTACCGATAGCATACGATGCGCCGACGATAAAGGTGAACTCTTTGTTGATGATCTTTAAGACCTCTTTTTCGGAGACCTGAATCGCTTTTTCCAGTTTTGTAGCGATGCGGTAAAGATCTTCCCCTTCTTTGGTCAGTTTAATCCCGTTCTTTTTGCGTTCGACCACCCGGGTATCGAGGTAATCTTCGATAAATTTGATTTGCTGCGTTACCGCAGGCTGAGAGATGCCGAGTTTTGCCGAAGCTTTCGAAAAACTTTTTTCCCGCACTACCGTCAGAAACGTCATTAGTTTGGCAAAATCTTTTAACATAATAATTCCTATAAGCTGAATGAATAGCAGTATTATAACCCGTTATTATAACCAATGCAAGGGCGAAGACTAAAATTCTTAACACATTTTGTCAACGGAATTTAAATAACAGAAAACTTGGGCTATAATAAATGAACTATAAACACGAGCAAGGCAAAAACGGTATGGATGAAATTCTCTCAAACCTCAATGAAGCACAGCGCAGTGCGGTCGAACGGATCGACGGTCCTTTGCTCATTTTGGCGGGTGCGGGGAGCGGAAAAACCAAAACCATCACGACCCGTCTGGCCTATCTGCTCGATCAGGTGGGTATTCCTGCCGGCAATACCCTTACCCTGACGTTCACCAACAAAGCGGCCAAAGAGATGCGCGAGAGGGCGATGGGATTGATAGCCCAAAACTCTTATCCGCCGTTGCTGTGTACCTTTCATAAATTCGGTCTGTTGTTTTTAAAATTTCATATTCATCTCCTCGGACGCGCCAACAATTTCGTTGTCATCGATACCGATGATAAAAAAAAGATCATCAAAAAGATCAATGCCGATCTCCCGACCGCACTAATCGCCAGTGAAATTTCCCGCTATAAAAACTCCCTGATTGATCCGGCCGAAGCGTACGCACAAGCCGAACTGACCAACTACAAACATATCGCGAAAATTTACGAAGAGTACGAGGCATATCTTCTAAAAAACAACCTTGTCGATTTTGACGATCTGCTCTGCCTCACCTATAAACTGCTCGATGAGAATCCCGATCTTTGCGCCCAGACCTCCGAGAAATACCGCTATATTATGATCGACGAGTATCAAGATACGAATGAGCTGCAGCTGCGTCTGCTTCAAAAACTCTGCACGACCCACAACAACCTCTGTGTCGTCGGGGATGACGATCAGAGCATTTACGGGTGGCGGGGTGCCCATGTACGCAATATCCTCGAATTCGATCAGGATTTTGCCGATGCGATGGTAGTCAAACTGGAGCATAACTACCGCTCGACCCAGCCGATCCTCACCGTAGCCAATGCCCTGATCGAACACAACCGCTCCCGTCTGGGCAAAACCCTGATCGCTACGAAAGAGGGGGGAGACGACGTTCAAACCATCACCTCCCATGACGAGAGCGAAGAGTCCCAAAAAATCGCCAAAGCGATCAAAGAGCTTATTTCCGGCGGTGTCCGTCCGAACGAAATCGCCGTACTGTATCGTATCAATGCGCTCAGCCGCTCTCTCGAAGAGGGGCTTAACCGTACCGGAGTCGCCTACAAACTCGTCGGCGGCCTGCGCTTCTATGACCGTGCCGAGATCAAAGATCTTATCAGCTACCTGCGGGTTATCACCAATGTCCATGACAATTTCTCATTAAAGCGGATCATCAACAAACCCAAACGGGGGCTTGGGAAAGCGACGATCGATAAAATCGAGCTCTCTTCCATCGAAGCGGGTAAATCGATGTTCGAATTTATCTCTACCCTCAGCGACAGCGATCTTGAGGGGTTAGTACGGAAAAAGAGTGCCGGGGAACTGCGCGATTTCGTCGCTGAAATTCTCGAGCTTCGCCGTGTTTCCGAAGAGGCTATTTACCGCTTTATCGATCTGCTCGAAGAGCGTTTCAAGATCAAAGAGACCCTAAAAGGGCTCCCCGACGAAGCGGAAAAAATCGCCAATATCGACGAGTTTTACGGACTATTCCGCGATTATGTCAAGCAAAATCCGGAAAGTTCGCTCGCTGAATTTCTCAACGATATCACGCTGCAGAGCGAACAGGATCAGGTAGAGGGTGAGAGCATCTACATCATGAGTATCCATGCTTCCAAAGGGCTCGAATTCGAGCACCTCTTCGTTATCGGTTTGGAGGAGGGATTTCTCCCCCTTATCGGGGATGGAAGCGACCTCGAAGAGGAGCGCCGTCTGGGCTATGTCGCCTTTACCCGTGCCAAAAGCAACCTCACCCTCTCGAATGTCAACAGCCGCTTCTACAAAGGGCGCCGTACCGATTTGCAAAAAAGCCGCTTTATTAACGAAGCGGGACTGTGCGAGGGTTCTTTGATCCTGGAGAAAAATACCTCGTATAAAAAAGGGGATTTGGTTCGCCATAAAATCTTCGGGGCCGGGCGTGTCGAAGGGGTCAGCAAAGCGGGACGCGAATTTAAACTCAGCATCAATTTCGGCGGCAACAAACGGGACATTCTCGCCTCATTCGTCGAAAAGCTCTAATCGTCCATGAATCGACTCTTCGTAGCCTACAAACCCTCCGGTATTAGTTCCAACCAGCTGTTAGGGCAGTTAAAACGGCGTTATAAAGTAAAAAAAGCGGGCTATTCCGGTACCCTTGATCCGTTTGCCAAGGGGGTCTTAATCATCGCATTCGGAAACCACGGACGGCTGTTTCGTTTTTTGAATAAAACCCCGAAACGCTACCGGGCTACCCTTTGGCTGGGGGCCTACTCACCGACCCTCGATATCGAAAAAATCGAAACCATTGACGAGATCGAACCTGTAAGCAAAGAGCAAATCGAAACCGCCTTATCGTCCCTTGTCGGAGAACTCACCTATCTCCCCCCTAAATACAGCGCAAAACGGATTGACGGACGAAGAGCCTATGAATTGGCCCGAGAAGGAAAAGAGGTCGATTTACGCGCCATCACTTCGACAATTTATGACCTGACCCTCAATCACTATTGCCACCCGTTTATCACATTCGAAGCGACCGTATCGGAGGGGAGTTATATCCGCTCTCTCGGTGAAATTATTGCTGAGAAGCTTGGATGCAACGGGGCACTCACTGCTTTGGAACGGCTCAATGAGGGGCAATTTGTTTTTGAAAATGAAAAAGAACTCGACATCAAATCTTCCCTAGGACTGAGCAAAAACCGCTATAATGGCACATTGCAAACGATCCTTTTAGGGCAGCCCCTCCTTCGCGAAGATTTCGAGATTCAAGAAGAGGGAACGTACTGGATCGACAACGGTGACACCATCTCGATACTGGAGATCGCTCTCGAGGGTGTCCGTTATATTCTCAATAAGGTTGAAGCATGCTGATTCTCTCCCGCAGAGCCGAAGAATCGATCATTATCGCCGATACGATTACCGTCAAAGTGGTCTCCATCGAAAAAGGGGTGGTAAAGCTCGGTATTGACGCACCCCACAACATCAGGGTATTGCGGAGTGAATTGGTGCGCGCCGTAGAAGATTCCAATAAAGAAGCTTCGTCAAACCGAGATGAATCTCTTCTCCAGCAGCTTGCCCAAAAATTACGACTATGATCCGTTATCGCGCCTACGCCAAAGTCAATATTTTCCTCAAAATCACCGGGATGCGGGGGGAATACCATACGCTAAGTTCGCGATTTATGCGGGTAAAAAACCTATTTGATACCCTCTGGTTTGAAGAAAAAGCTACTCCCGAGTTTGAAATACGGGGAATCTTTGACTGCGAAGTACATACCAATACCATCTATAAAGCGTATAAACATCTTCTCGCCGTTACCCGCTCCGATAAACTCTCCTCTTTTTTTGAGGGCCATGCCGTATGCGTCGACAAAAAGATCCCCTCTTTTGCAGGTCTTGGGGGAGGCAGTTCCGATGCCGCCACTTTTTTACGGATGTGCAACGAGGAGCTGGAACTGGGACTGAGTCTCAACGAACTTGCCGAAATCGCTTCCCATGTCGGCGCGGATGTCCCCTTTTTCGTCTACGGTTATGAGAGTGCCAATGTCAGCGGTATCGGGGAAGTCGTCGAACGTTTTGATGAACCGTTAATCGATTTTGAGGTTATCACCCCCGACATACAGATCAGCACCCCTGCAGTGTATCGCTACTACCGCGAGTATCTCTATGCCCCGATAAGCGCCGAAGAAGCCGCACGCCTCGAATCGACCCCTTCGCGCGATATTCTCGCGTCTATGAGCCCTAAAGAGGCCAACGATCTTTATCCCTCTGCACTCGGGTGTTACGGCGAACTCTCCGAAAAAGAGGGGTGGTTTTTCTCGGGAAGCGGAAGCAGTTTTTTTAGAATCAAGGAACAATAAGTATGGGCGAAAACATAGCCACCAACAAAAAAGCTTTTTTTGACTACTACATCGAAGAGAAATTCGAAGCGGGACTCGTTCTCAAAGGGTCCGAAGTCAAAGCACTTCGTGCCGGACGGGTTAACCTAAAAGACGGCTTTATCAAGATCGTACGCGGCGAAGCGTTCGTATTCGGTGTCCATATCGGCGTACTCGATACGACACACCACTATTACACCCACGAAGAGCGGGGAAGCCGTAAACTGCTTCTGCACAAAAAGCAGATCGACAAGATGTTTAAAGCGGTTGAAAAAGAGGGGTTTACCCTTGTGCCGCTCAGTATCTATTTCAATGATAAAAACCTCGCCAAAATGCAGGTTGCTATAGTCAAAGGGAAAAAACTCTACGACAAACGGGATGATTTAAAAGAGAAAAGTCTTAAGCGGGATATGGAACGGGCATTAAAAGGGGAATAACCTTAGGCATGTTCGGATAATAAAAAGTTTTTTTTGGGAGTAATTGAGTTTGCCGCAAGAGAGCGGCAAGAGAGATTATTTACGGCGAATTTCTTTAATACGTGCTGCTTTACCGGCAAGGTCACGAAGATAGAACAATTTAGCGCGGCGTACACGACCACGGCGAAGAACTTCGATTTTCTCTAAGCTGTCGCTGTAGATTGGGAATACACGCTCGATACCGACACCGTTAGCACCGATTTTACGTACGGTAATAGTACGACCGGTACCTTCTCCACGGATAGAGATACAGATACCTTCATAATTTTGAACACGTGATTTTTCGCCCTCTGTAATGGTTACAGCAAGACGAAGTGTATCACCCGCGCGGAACTCAGGAACGTTTTTGTTAGCGATTTGTGCTTGCTCGAAACTTGCAATGTACTTATTTTTCATAAGATGTCCTTATTTTATGCTTTTGAAGCTGCTCCGGTCTGAAGTATTTTGTTTTGCATTCAGACAGAGACGATTTTAGTGCACGAATTTTACTGTGATTTCCCTTTAAGTATTCTGATGGAACACTCATATTCTCATAAACAGGGGGTTTTCCAAACGACGGAGCTTCTAAAAGTGGTGATTCGAAACTCTCATACTCCAGCGATTCGCTGTTTCCGAGTACCCCTTCGATATTTCGGACGATCGCATCGGTCATTACCAATGAGGGGAGCTCTCCTCCGGTCAAAACATAATCGCCGATGCTGAACACTTCGTCACCGAACCGCTCCACGACGCGCTCATCTATCCCCTCATACCGTCCGCTGACAAAGACGACATGCGATTTCTTAGCAAGCCGTTTGGCATCGTTTTGGGTAAATTGTTTTCCGACGGGAGCAACAAATATAATATGCGCATCGTCATCAAGAGTTTTTAGCGTATCAAACAAAGGCTGGGGGGTCATTACCATCCCCGCCCCTCCGCCTGCGGCGGTATCGTCCACTTTATGATGTTTTGACCTGCTAAAATCTCTGGGATTGAGATAAGCGACCGAAAATTTCCCCGACTCGATGCCCCGCTTTAGGATAGAGTCTTGGAAATATCCTTCGATCAGATTGTAAAATATGGTCACATACGTAAAACGCATTATGACGCTTCCAGCAGATCCAATCCGCCCTCTACGGTTATCACCTTTGCGGTTGCATCGGTACTTAGAACAAAACGGTCAATGTATGGGATTAAAAAAGTAGCCGCCAGCCCTTTGGAAACCAGTGAAGGATCGGTTGCGACCAACAGATAATCCAACGGTCCGATCCGCTCGATCTCCTGCACTTTTCCCAAAACCGATTCGCCCTCCACAACACTCGATCCGAGGAGATCGAACCAGAAAAACTCTCCTTCGGCGAGATTGCACCGCTCGCGCGTCGCTTCAAAAGTGGTAAAGAGTTTCGCATTGGTCAGTGCTTTAGCCGCTTCGGGGGTATCGATCCCTTTGAGGTGAACCAGTTCACGATCAGGGTTATACGAAGAGAGTGTGACCTCTTTGCCGTTATCAAGGATGAACGTTGCATTGGAGATAAACTGTTCTGGGAAATCGGTGGAGAGGTTAAGTCTCATATCCCCTTTTAAGCCGACAACTCGGCCTAAAGTGGCGACATGAAGCAAATCCTGCGGAGGTGAATTACGAAAGCGGTTCGACATTGATTCGGTAACTTTTCCCGTCTTTGGCTTTGCAACCGGAAATGACGGTTTTGATCGCACCGATCATTTTACCCTCTTTTCCGATAAGCTTGCCCACATCCGCCTGATTGGCGTACAAAACGATTTCGGTCACTTCGTCGCCCGCGTGAGATTCCACCCGAATCTCTTCGGGATACGAGGCTATTAACCGGGCAAATCCTGCGACGAAGTCCGCGATCATCATTATTTACCGGTAATTTTTTTAACGCGGTCTGACATTTGAGCGCCGACGCTCAACCAGTAGTTAAGACGCTCTTCATCTACTTTTGTAGTGATAGGGTCTGTCATCGGGTTGTAGTACCCGATCAATTCGATCCAACCGCCGTCGCGGCGTTTGCGACTATCGGTTACCGCGATACGGTAGAAAGGTTGTTTTTTGCGACCCATACGGGTTAAACGGATGACTGTTGCCATTGTGTGTCCTTTTAATGTTTTTGTTTTGCACCAAGAAGCTTAGACGAGTGTTTTACCCACAAAAGTAAAAGAAAAACCTCTAAGCCGCTTCAAATGCTAAATACTAAACTCACTTGAGTGCAGTACTTAACATTTGAGATTGACAAAGTTAACGCGGCAAACGCGCGCCTTGCATCTGACCCATCATACTCTGAAGGTCTTTCATCCCCTGCTTGCCAGAGAATCGTTTCGCCATCTTCGAAGCGTTTTTAAACTGTTTCAAAATACGGTTCACTTCGATAATGTCCAAACCGCACCCTTTGGCCAAACGGGCTTTGCGGCTGTTGTTCAAGAGTTCCGGATCTTCGCGCTCTTTCACCGTCATCGATGAGACCAATGCTTTGATCTGCTTAAGCTGCGTCGAATTCTCCAGATCGAAATCTTTAAGCGCCGAAGCCATGCCGCCCATACCCGGGATCATCCCCATAATGGATTTCATGCTCCCCATTTTTTTGAGGCTCTCCATCTGCTCTAGGAAATCGTTGAAATTGAACTCCCCTTTTTTGATCTTCTTGGTAAGGGCTTTCGCTTTTTTCTCATCGATTACCGAAGCGGTTCGCTCAGCAAGCCCTTCGATGTCACCCAATCCCATAAGACGGTTGACGATACGATCGGGAAGGAAGATTTCAAGGTCTTCCATTTTTTCACCCGCACCGATGAAACGGAGCGGTACTTGAATCTGAGAAGCGATCCCTAAAGCCACGCCCCCTTTGGAATCCCCGTCGTATTTAGTGAGGATAACCCCGTCGATTCCGATCTTTTCGTTAAAAGTACCTGCTGTACGAACAGCGTCTTGACCGGATAGTGAGTCGGCCACATAGAAAATCTCATGCGGATTGGCAACCGCTTTGACTTCCGCCAATTCTCCCATCAGTTCATCGTCAATCGCAAGTCGCCCCGCCGTATCGATCAATACGACATCGACTAAAACTTTTTTCGCGTGTTCAAGCGCCGCTTTGACCACTTCGACCGGATTTTTCGTCGCATCATCGGCGTAGAGCTCGACATCGATGCTTCCGCACACTTGACGAAGCTGCTCAACCGCCGCTAAACGCTGCAAGTCGGCCGCAACGACCAAAACCCGTTTTTTCTGACGCGTTTTAAGCCAGTTCGCCAATTTACCGGTTGTCGTCGTTTTACCCGAACCCTGCAGACCGGTCATCAAAATGACGGTCGGAGCTACCGGAGCGTAGACAAATCCCGATTTCCCTTTGACATCCAAAAGGGCATAGAGCGATTTTCGAAGAGCATCGAGAAATTGATCTTTTCCGATGCCGCTTAGTTTGGTTTGAATCTCAACCGAATCAATCAGTTCTTTGACGACTTTATGGTTTACATCGGCTTTCAGAAGCGCTTTTTTAAGCTCGCCGAGTGCCTTGGTTAACGCCTTTTCATCGTCATGAAAACGGATTTTACGTATGGCGGATGTAAACGATTCGGTTAGTGTATCGAACACTTTAGCTCCTAAATGCTTTGGTTACAGGGTATAAGGTATAAAAAGTTTCGAATTATACTTAATTTTTTCTTCAATAACTCTTTATTCTTTATCTTGTCCTAAAAATATACCTAGAGCAAGGTCGCTTGCCGTAGGGCAAAAGCATACCGCCAGCGTTCTATTTTTGGGACGCTTTTCTTTTCGTTCTTTTCTAAAAAGAAAAGGACATATAAAGATATTAACTCCCGAAATGTCCGAAAACTTTAGGCTCAGGAGCCTCAAAAGTCTGCCCGAGCAACGTCACCTTTTTCGCATGCAGCATCACCCGCTTCGACTGTCGTCCGCCGTAGCTCTCATCCCCGATAATCGGATGCTGCGCAAATTTGAGGTGAGCACGGATTTGGTGGGTTCGTCCGTGATGGATAATGAGCTGCACTTTCGTCTTTTTCCCCGATACTTCGAGCGGTGTCACTTCGGTAATGGCGGGCTTCCCTTTTTTGGCAACCTTGGTATAGGCTTTGTTCCCTTTTTTCTCGGTGATAAGGGGCTGATCGACTACAAACGGCTCACTCACCAATCCCTCTACCCAGGCAACGTACTCTTTATAGACATTGTCTTTTTTAAACTCGCTAATCGCTTTGAGACGGAACTCTTCGTTTTTCACCAGCATCAATACTCCGCTGGTCTCACGGTCCAGACGATGAAGGAGCTGCGAGCCTTTAAACTGCCGCTCAATCTCATCGGAGTTGACGAATGCCGGTTTATCGACAACAATCAAATCGTCGTTTTCAAAAATCGGACGCACTTTTTCCACTTTCTGGACGATAAACACCGTTTTGGGACTGATCTCGCCCCGCGCGATCATCACCTTGGAATTTCCGACATAAACCAAACCTCTATCAATGAGTGATTTGGCCTCAGAGTTGGATATCCCCTCTTGCTCCGCCAGGAGCTTATACGCTTTTGGTTTTTCCATTTTATTTCTCCGTTAAATAATCTAATATTTTTTTCAGATCAACGCTTCCGTTAATCTGTGACTGCGGCATCGTTTCAGCATTTTTCAATGCTTCCGCGATCCCATCCAGTGACGTAAACTGTACATGAGAGACATATTTAAACAGCTCCCTCTGGTGAAATATCTCCATCCCCGAAATGATCCTGCATCCGAATGTTGCAGGCTCCAGCGGATTATGCCCGCCGATAGGCTCGTATGCTCCTCCCAATACCGCTATATCACTGATGGCGTAAAGGTTATTGAGTTCTCCCATCGTATCGATGAGGGTTACGTCCTCTGAAATAATCTGCGATTTACTCCAGCGTGCAAGAGTCATCTTCGGCGCCGTTTTGGCAATCAGGTCACCCACTTTCGCAAACCGCTCGGGGTGACGGGGAACCACCAAAAGTTTGGCGGAGGGGTTATGCTCTCGATACGACATAAATCCCCGAAGTATCCCCTCTTCTTCTCCTTCATGGGTGCTTGCGGCAACAATCAGTAATCCATCAGGCTTCGGATAGTGTTTATTCGCCTCAATTTTTTGGGCAAGTTTGATATTTCCGACTACTTCGACATTCCTGGCACCCAGTGCGATAAAACGGACCATATCCTCGCTGCTTTGGCAAAAGACACGATCGCATTGCGATAATAAAATCCGATAAAACCATCGCATCCGGTAATACTTCGAGAAACTCCGGTCACTGATCCGAGCGTTGAGTGCAATAACGCGAGCGCCTCTTCTCGAAGCCAAGCGAAACAGCAGATACCAAAATTCCGCTTCCAATACTACTACGGTTTTAGGGCGTTCAATCCAAAACCACAGCCATAACTCATACGGCAGATAACGTACCTGAGCCGCATACTTGGACGCCGCCTCATATCCTGTATGGGTAATGACACTGATCGCGATTTTTTTGTCTTTCAATTTCTCCAAAATAGGAGCGATTGCTTTTGCCTCGCCGAATGAACAAACATGAAACCAAATATCATGAGGTTGAAACGGAGGATTCTTAATACCGAAAAAACGTGCCGGAATTGAATCTCGATATTTCTTTTTAAACGAAAAGAGGATTAAAAGAGGCAAGGCTACGACGTAAAAAAACGCCGCAACCAGTGTATAAAACAGGTCGAATAGTACGTTACGCACCGATAGCGTCAGATGAAGGTTCTAAAAATAGGATACGGCCGCAATGCGGGCACATTGTGATCTCTTCACCTTTGATAACGTCTGAATAGACTTTATCGCTGATCGCCATATAACATCCCATACATGCTTGGTTGCGTACCGCAACGGCAGTAGTATTTTTCGCCCAGCGGCGGATTTTTTGGTAAAACGACAACCCTTTTTGGTTCATCGCACCGACCAACGCCTCTTTGCGTGCAAAAACTTCTTTGCGCTCTTCATCGATACGTGCCAATTTAACATCGACATCGGCTTTAACACTAGAGAGAGTTCCGTCGATTTCGTGAGCTTTTGCTTCAAGCTCGTCAATTTTGCCTTGTTTGTGATCGATCAATTTTTCCAATCGCTCAATCTCTTCGTTCGCAAAACTCACTTGCTCTTTTGCAATCTCTTCTTCAAGTTGAAGCGACTTCATTTCGCGCTCGGTTTTTACTTCGCCGCTTTTGCGCACGTTCTCGTCGAGTTTTGCTGAGAGTTCCGCTAAATGAAGCTCGTTTTTGTGCTTTTTGATCTGCTCGTCTTTGATCTCTTGTTTCAAAGCGTTAATTTCATTGGTGATACTGTTTTTAGTCGCTAAAAGCGCATCGTATTGAAGATTCGCTTCTTCGATCTGCGGTTCAAATGCGTCGATCTCTTTATCAACATGAGAGAGCTCGATTAATTGTTCAAGGTGTTTGTTCATACGGTTCCTTTTGGAGTTACACGATTACCTAATTTTAGCTCAAAGATAGGTGAAGGGGTTCTTAGATGGTGAAATTATAACACTCAATCCTAATTTTTCCAAATAGCCCCCTAAAACCTCGCCAAAATAGCGTTCGCTCTCATAGTGTCCGATGTCGATCATCGATAAACCGAGTGCCTTGGCCTCCATTGCATCGTGATATTTGATGTCACCCGTCAAAAAACATTCCGCTTCGATATTGCGCATCAGCGACGCACCCGATCCGGTCACCAAAGCACAGGTTCGGATATGATCATGGCATTTGACGCCGCGGGTATGGGGAAGCCCCAACGCCGTTTTGATTTTTTCGGCAAATGCGTCGTACGGTTCATCCACTCCCAAATATGCGACAAACCCCTCTTTGGCGATAATGGAGTACCCTAAAACCTCCGTTGCAACGTAATCGTTTAAATGAGTTTGGTCGAAGTTGGTATGCATCGCAATATTGGTGATATTTTTTCGGATCAACGGCATGAGAATTTTAGCCGGATATTGATTGAACTGCAGCTGTTTAAGTCCGCCGAAAATAACCGGATGATGGGTGATTAAGAGGGCATTATCGGGAATCGTCTCAATCAATTCTTCATCGATGTCGATGCTCAATACTACGTGTGTAATCTCTTGGGCAAAATCACCGACAAGCAGACCGGAATTATCCCACCCCTCTTGCATTGCGAACGGAGAGAGGCTGTCAAGGTACGTATATATCTCTTTGACTGTCATTTCTCATAACTCCTTTTATGCCGTTTTAAGCGTACATGTACCGCCTGTGAACCCGAAAGAGGATCGGAATATTTAAACTCGAATTCCCCTAGGCTCTCGATCAAATCAAGGAGTTTTTTGAAGCCGTAGCTCCGGGGATCAAACTCGGGGGATTTGTTGATAAGATTTTGTCCGATAGACCCGAGATACGACCATCCCGCTTCATTAGTCGTGTCCTCTACCGCATTACGTACCAAAGCCAAAAGGGCCTTATTGTCCTGTTTTATTTTCGCAGCGGCAGGTTCTTTGTGATTGGCGTCTCGGCGAAGGTTTTCGGTGTAGATAAATTTATCGCACACCCCGATAAACGCTTTGGGTGTTTTTTGCTCTCCGAATCCGTACACTTTTATCCCCGATTCGCGGATACGGCTCGCCAGTCGGGTAAAATCGCTGTCACTGGAGACGATGCAGAAACCGTCGAAATTTTTCGTGTAGAGCAGGTCCATCGCGTCGATAATCATGGCGCTGTCGGTCGCGTTTTTCCCCGTCGTATAGGCAAACTGCTGCATCGGGTGAAGCCCGTGTTCAAGAAGGGCATTTTTCCATCCCTTGAGTTTGGTATCGGTCCAGTCGCCGTAAATCCGCTTGACGCTGGCGATACCGTGTGCCGCAATCTCATCCATAAGCCCCGCGATAATAGAGGGCTGAGAGTTGTCCGCATCGATTAAGACGGCAAGGCGTGCCTGATCATCAATCATGGGTTCCGCCTAATGAGAGCAAGGCTTCGCGTGCCTGCGGAAAATCGCTTTGGAGTTCAAGCGCGCGTTTGTACATTGCTCTGGCCTCCTCAATTTCATCCATATCGACCAATAGATTGGCATAGTTGTAAAACGTTTGGGCATACGTATCATCGATCTCAATGGCTTTGAGGTAATGATCCTGTGCCCGTTCATACGCATTTTCGACGCGGTAAAGTGAAGCGATGGCATTATGGGTCAGATCATCGTTTTCATCCAATTCCAAAGAGCGTTCGTACAATTCGATGGCACGCAGGCGATCTCCCGTTTTTGCAGTGACGAAAGCGAGTTTATTTAAAATTTCGGGATTTTCGGGATCGACACGCGATGCCTCTTCAAGAGCCGTTCCGGCACGATCCAACTCGCCGCGCTCATACGCATTGTCAGCCTCTTCAACCAAAGCCGAAGCCGATAAAACAACCGTATCGACGATCTTAGGCCCCTCTTTTTGTGGCAGTGAATCGTCCAGTGTTTGAACATGCCGATAGATTTGATAGGCGAAAAAAAGTGTCGCCCCGATCATTAATATTTGAAATATAGACATCAAGTTCCTTTTTTGTAACGATAAGTATAATATAATCCCGTTAACTTAAAACCAAAACTAGTAGAAAACATGCCAAATAATTACAAAGACCCAGCACTTTATATCAACCGCGAGCTATCATGGCTCCAATTTAACACCCGTGTTTTACGACAGGCACAGGACGAATCGCTTCCTCTGTTTGAGCGGCTCAAATTTTTGGCGATTTACGGAACCAATTTGGATGAATTCTACATGATCCGTGTCGCAGGATTGAAAAAACTCTTCAGCGCCGGCGTCAACGTCTCCGGAGCGGACCGATTTACGCCGCTTCATCAACTGCGCGGCATCCGTGAATATCTCCATAAAGAGCAAGAAGCGGTTGAATACTGTCTGCAGGGGATTATGAAAGAACTGGAAAAAGAGGGGATTTTTTTCAAGCCCTATAGAGAGGCCACTCCCGAGCAGCGCAAATACCTCGACAGATATTTTCATGAAAACATCTATCCCGTTGTTATCCCTATCGCGATCGATGCGACCCATCCGTTTCCCCACCTTAATAATCTCGGGTTCGGGCAAATCGTCAAACTCCGTGATAAAGAAGACGCGACGATCGAGCGTTACGGACTCATCCGTATTCCGCGGGTACTTCCCCGCTTCGTCGAAATCGACAACCGTATCTATATTCCGATCGGAAGTATCGTTGCCGAACATATCCAAGATCTCTTCCCGGGCTATGAGCTGATCAAATTCGCCGCATTCCGCGTCACCCGTAATGCCGATATCGCGATCGAAGAAGAGGAAGCGGATGATTTTATGGAGATCCTCGAAGAGGGGCTTAAACTACGTAAAAAAGGGGAGTTGGTACGACTGGAACTCAGTGTCCACGCCGATGATGATCTTTTGAACTTCTTCAACCGCCATGCCAATGTTTATAAAGACGACATTTACCGTTTCCAAACCTATCTCAATCTCGGAAGCTTATGGCAAGTGGTCGGAAATAAAGATTTCGCCCACTTGACTACTCCAAGTTTCAAACCGCGCAATCTTCCGCCGCTTGACACCGATGAGAGCCTCTATGCGACATTGGACAAACAAGATTTGCTCCTCTACCATCCGTTTGAGAGTTTTGAACCGGTCGTACGGCTCATCCAAATTGCGGCAAAAGATCCCGAAGTCGTTTCCATCCGTATGACGCTCTATCGTTCCGGCTCCAAATCGCCGATCGTACAATCGTTGATCAACGCCGCCGAATCGGGCAAACAGGTCACCGTTATGGTCGAACTGCGAGCCCGTTTTGACGAAGAGAACAACCTCCATTGGGCCAAAGCGCTCGAAAACTCGGGTGCACACGTTATTTACGGGATTGCCGGCTTCAAAGTTCATGCCAAAGCGGCGCTTATTACCCGCCGCGTCGACGGCAAGCTTAAACAATATGCCCATATCGGAACCGGAAACTATAACCCCTCTACCGCAACGATCTATACCGATATCAGCTACATGACCAGCAACGATACGATTACCCATGATATGACCCGCTTTTTCCATTTCCTCACGGGATTCAGTAAAAAAGGGAAACTGCATGAGCTCTATATGGCTCCGACGCAGATCAAACCGAAAGTCCTCTCCTTGATTCAAAACGAAACCCGGATGGGGTCTGAGGGGGTGATCATCGCCAAAATGAATGCCCTGGTCGATGAAGATATTATCAAAGCACTGTATAAAGCCTCTCAGGCCGGAGTAAAAATCGAACTCATTATCCGCGGGATATGCTGTCTTCGACCGGGAGTTCCGGGGGTGAGTGAAAATATCCGTGTCGTCTCGCTTATCGGTAAATACCTCGAACACGCCCGTATCTATTATTTCAAACATTCATCGCCGCAAACCTATATCTCAAGCGCCGACTGGATGCCGCGGAATCTGTTGCGACGCATCGAGCTGCTCACGCCGATTAACGGGGAAGAGATCAGTAACAAACTGATTCAGATCTTACAACTCCAGACATCCGACAACATGCTGGCTTATGAACTGCAAAACGACGGCAGCTACGTCAAAGTGAAACATGAGTCCGGCAATCTGATCGACAGTCATAAAATTGCCGAAATGCAGACGAATAAAATGTATAATTCGGTCAAAAAACAGGCTCCGAATTATGTGCAGCAGCTTACGGCACGACTGTTCAAAGAGAGTTAATCGAAGGATTTCTATGATCGCTAATTATCTACACTATACTCCGGACATGAAAGAGCGGGTCTGGATAGCGGATTCCGCCGATGTCATCGGACGGGTATCGATGGGGGAAGATGTCAGCATTTGGTTCGGATGCGTCGTTCGCGGAGACGTCCACTATATCAGCATCGGGGATCGCAGTAATATTCAGGATTTGAGTATGGTACATGTCACCCATCATAAGCGTGACGATATGTCGGACGGATATCCAACTATTATCGGAAACGACGTTACCGTCGGCCATCGCGTCATGCTGCACGGCTGCACCATCGAAGATGCGTGCCTGATCGGGATGAGCGCGACAATTTTGGACGGTGCCGTGATCGGGAAAGAATCGATCGTCGGTGCGGGTGCGCTCGTGACCAAAAATAAAGTATTCCCTCCCCGCTCTTTGATCATGGGAAGTCCCGCAAAAGTGATCCGTGAGCTTAGCGATGAAGAGGTTGCCGAACTGTATGCTTCCGCGAAGCGCTACGTCAGTTTCAAAGAAAACTACCGCGCACCCAATGTCTGAATTTAATCTCGTTGTTTTTGCCGATATTCTCGGAATCATCGCCTTTGCACTCAGCGGGTTTCTCGTAGGGGTACGCAGCAATCTCGATCTTCTGGGTATCATTATCTCCGCGTCGCTTACCGCACTGGGCGGAGGGGTAGTCCGCGACGTCATCTTGGACCGGACCCCGTTTGCGTTTAACGAATATTATCCCGCCATTACCGTCTTAACCACCATCGCCATCGCTTTCGCCTTTCGTCTTTACCACCGGGAGCAGATTGAGCGGCAATGGCTTTTTGTCATCAGCGACACGATCGGTCTCGTCGCATTCAGTATCACCGGAGCGCTTTTGGCGATTGACGCAGAGTTCAATTTTTTCGGCGTTATCATCCTCAGCTTCCTCACCGCTATCGGCGGGGGTGTTCTGCGCGACATTCTCATCAATCAAGTTCCCGCTGTACTGGTGAGCGACTTTTACGGCTCCATCGCACTGATCGTCTCGATTTTACTCCTAATATTTTCGGCTGTGATCGGGTTGTCGACACTGAGCGTTGCGATCGTAGCCTTTATCGCCATCGCATTGCGGTTAGCCGCCTACATCAAAGGGTGGCATCTCCCTACCCTAAAAACGGATCATTAATATGCAAAAACTCAAAACACTCATTCTCCTTTTACTCCTTGCGGGGGCTATCGATATCGGACGCTACGCTCTCTATCCTAATATCGACGATCTCAAAGAGATACGTCCCATCCCGACCGCATTTATGGAATACCGCCAAGACGAGTGGGCGGATGAGAACCGGGATATGGAAATCACCCAAAAATGGGTCTCCATGTCTCAAATTTCCCCCAATGTGATCAAAGCGGTATTGATCGGAGAAGACGACAAATTTTGGAATCACGACGGATTTGACGTAACGGGGATGGAGCAGGCATTAGAGCGAAGCCTTAAAAAAGGTTCCGTTGCCGGTGGTAGCACCATCAGCCAGCAGCTCTCCAAAAACCTCTACCTCTCTCCGAGCAAAAATCCGGTACGAAAAATCAAAGAGGCGATCATCACCTGGCGGATTGAAAACACCCTCTCCAAACGTCGCATTTTGGAAATCTACCTCAACGTTGCCGAATGGGGTGACGGTATTTTCGGGATCGAAGCGGCGGCACGCCATTATTATCATAAAAGCGCCAAAAATCTGACGGGGCTTGAAGCGGCGCGTTTGGCGGCTGTCCTGCCAAATCCTATCAAATACGATCCGACCGGCAGCCAAAAATACGTCAAAAACCGTTCCAAGATCATCTATAAAATCATGAAACGCAGAGGGATCGTTATTCCGCAATTTAAAGAGATAATGACCCCGACGAAAGAAAACGAACCCTCCGTTTCGGAAAACAATGAAAGTATCACCGATCTTTTCGATCAAACTGCCCCGGAAGAAACGCCCCCCCAAGAGCAAACCGATGAACCGGTATCAAACAGTACCGAAAAAAATGAGTCTGTAACGTTTTAAATTTGTGGTACACTGCTTTTATCTAGAGATAAAGGATGTGTACGATGGATAAGCGGACCTTTCTCAAATTTTTTGCCCTCACCTCAAGTTCGCTAGTGCTGGCTAGTTCTGATTCGTCATCTTTACATGGAAAACCGAATACGCAAGAGTTGCAGGAAATAGCACAAAGGATGTTCGCCGAAGTCATCTCCCAAAACGACTATTACGTCAATCATCAAGGTTCCGCTTTTTTTGAAAAACTCAAAAACTCTCAACACCCGCGTGCCACGGTAATCGGATGCTCGGATTCCCGTTTTCAAAGCGCTGCCCTCGATGCAAGTGCTGAAAACGACCTTTTTGTCATCCGTAATATCGGCAATCAGTTCAGCTCCAATATGGGAAGCGTCGAATACGGGGTGCGCCATCTCAATACCCCGCTGCTCATCATCGTCGGACATTCCCGCTGCGGTGCGATCAAAGCGGCTCTCGGTGATTATTCTGCCGAAGGTCCGCATATTATCCAAGAACTCGATTCTCTCTCACTCGCCGTGCGAAAAACATCTATGATGGGAACCGAGGAAGCTAAATGGCTTGCCGCTGTCGTCAACAATGTCAATCAACAGGTGTATTACGCACAAAAAGAGTTCAAAGGGGATGTGGAGAGCGGAAAGCTCACCATTGTCGGTGTTGTCTATGATTTGGCCAATGATTTTAACAACGGCTACGGACGCCTCAAAATCGTCAACATCAACGGCGAAAGCAATCCGGGGAAAATGATGGACAATCCCTTAATGAAATCGCTCTTTAAGCCCGTACATTTCTAAGAACGCCCCATCCGATCAGCGAAGCGGCTGCAATGAGGTAAGAGGGGGCGAAAGGGTTGCCGCTAAACTCGGTAATCGATGTCATCAGTGCCGGAGTGAGACCGCCGACTATCCCTGCCGCACTCCCCAAAATGACGGCCGTAAACGATGCACGATATCCGTGATAACGCAGAGCAGTCACCGTTGAAGCAAAGATAGGGGCCTGAAACGCACAGAGCAAAATTACCAATCCGACCGTTCCGCTCAAAGCACCCCAAAAACCTCCGATGCTCATCCAATAAAAGAGAGGATAAACGCTTACCGCGAGGGTTATCGCAGTTAGCCGCATCAGACGAAGCGACCCTATGGCATCCGCAACCATCGCCATCAACGGAATAAATACTACCCCGACAACAATGGAGAGAGTATTAATCTGCCCCGCTTCGGCTTTGCTGAGTCCCGCGCTCCCTTCCAGCCAGACGGGAAGATAAATAAAGACGGTATAGTAAAACACCCATATTGCCGATGCAACCGTCAAAAACTGCCAAAACTCACGGCGATGATGGCGTAAAATGGCAACGATCGGAACGGTTTTGTCATCACTCGGTCTATAATCATCGGTTAGATTACGGCGCAGATAAAGTCCTGCCGCCGCGATGACGATGCTCGCCCAAAACGGTATTCTCCAACCCCACTCTCCCATCGCATCGGCACCGATATACCATAATAAGGCTCCGCAAAAACCCGACCCCAATGCCATTCCTATTTTGGCCCCGACAGAGACAAATGAACCGTAGAGATTCTGGTTTTTAGGTGAAGACTGCTCGACCAAATAGACGATGGAGCTGGCGTACTCCCCTCCGACGGAGAGCCCCTGAATCATACGAAGCAACACCAAAAGGATCGGAGCCAAAATCCCGATTTGCGCATACGTCGGCAAAAAACCGATGAGAAAGGTAGGAAGCGCCATCATCAACAGTGAGCTCATCAAGGCCGTCCGACGTCCGACACGGTCTCCGATATGTCCGAAAATCAGTGCTCCGACCGGACGCATAATCATCCCTGCGGCAAAGGCTCCGAAAGAACCAAGCAAAGAGAGGAAAGGATCGTGTGAGGGGAAAAAGAGGTTCCCCATCATCACGGCTAAGAAACCGATGAGGGCGAAATCGTAGTATTCGATGACGTTACCGATGATCCCGGCCGCAACGATTTTCTTTTTGGATGTCATATTTTTTATCCTTTTATCTTCTCTTTCTTTTCTTTTTCATAAGAAAAGAAACAAAAGAAAATCGCCCTCTCACCAAATCGCTGACGGTTCGCCTGTGCACTTCTGCACGCGACCTTGCTCTTGGTGTGGTAAGAGGGCTTTAGTTTAAATTCTAAACGATCCAACCGCCGCCGAGGAGTTTCTCGCCGTCATAAAAAACGCCCGCCTGCCCGGAGGCGACACCCAATACCGGTTCGTGAAGCTCTACCGTAGCGTGATCACCGTCGATCTTGACCGAACAGCGCACTGCCGTGGTACGGTAGCGAAGTTTTACGTCGCATTCGAACTCGGTGCGTGCATCAAACATATTGACCCGCTCCAACTCCACACGACGGCACTCCAAATCTTCGCGTGTCCCTACGACGATTTGATTGGTTTCGGGTCTGATCTCAACGACAAAATGGGGATCGTGCGCACCGTGGACGTTAAACCCTTTACGCTTTCCGATCGTATAATGCATGTACCCTTTGTGCTTGCCGACAACTTTTCCTTCAAGATTAAGCACTTCCCCCTCTTGATCGACGGGAACATAGGGCTTTAACACATCCATATAGGTTGTCTCGACAAAACAGATTTCACTCGATTCGCTTTGCGATGCAAACGACTCCAATCCCTCTATCCCTGCGGCATAGGCTTTGATATCGCTTTTATGGCGTTCGCCCAACGGAAACAGCAATCTCGGAACCAGTGCGGGGTCGATGTAAAAAAGAAAATAGCTTTGATCTTTCGTATCGTCCTGTGCCTGAAGAAGATACTGTCCGTCATGTCGGATGTAGTGCCCCGTTGCCACAAAATCGGCACCGATCGAATCCGCATAAGCGACCATCGCTCCGAATTTGATGTTGCGGTTACACAGCGCACACGGATTCGGGGTTTTCCCCTCTTTGTACGTTTCGATAAACGGGGTAAACACTTTTGCGTTAAACTCTTCTTGGAGATCAAGGATATGGAGCTTTACTCCGGAAAAATCCGCCGCCCTCTGCGCACGGGCCTGATGAATCTCATGATAGCCGGGCTTGGAGTGAAGCTTCATATAAACGCCCTCCACATCATACCCTTGTTCTTTGAGCAACAACGTCGAAACGGTCGAGTCAACCCCGCCGCTCATTCCGATCAGTACTTTTTTACTCACTAACTGCTTCCTTGTCCTGCATAAGAGTGTGTTTCATCCACATGGGAAGCCAGCGCTTTATAATACTTCGTATCGGTCAGCCCCTCTTTCTCCATGGTCTGTATTTGAGATATAAGCGATTTTTCAATCTCTCGGACAACAAACTCCAAATCATCCGTCAAATTAATAAGTCGGACATCAATCTCGTCAATCATCCCCTCAGCCAACATTTTATCTTTGATAAACTGTATTAAAGGAGCATAAAACTCCGTCCCAACGACAAATAAACGGACTCCCCATACTTTACGGGTTTGAATCAGAGTCAACGCTTCAAACATCTCATCGAGTGTCCCGAACCCTCCGGGAAAAATGACATACGCCATCGAGTATTTAACGAGCATTACTTTTCGGGAAAAAAAGTAGTCAAAACTCTGCCCTTTAGTGATATACGGATTGGGTTGCTGTTCGGTAGCAAGTTCAATATTAAGCCCGATCGATTCAACGGTTTCGATCTGAAATGCTCCTCGGTTTGCCGCTTCCATAATCCCCGGTCCGCCGCCGGTAATAACATTGTACCCCTTCTCACCGAGCATATTTGCCAATGTCATCGCTTGGGTGTAGTACGGATGATTTTCATCCAGACGGGCACTTCCGAAAATAGTTACTGAAGGTCCAAGGTCTCCTAATTCATCGAATCCTTGAACAAAATCGGCAATAATCTTAAAAACACTCCAAACATCTGCTGACTTGATATCTTTGACATAGCGGCTGCTTTCATACTCTTTTGTTTTGCCATGTCGACGCGCCATTCTTATCCTTTTAGTTTATTCAATCTATCTCGCTTGGTTCCGATTGAGGTGATTTGTACACCGAAATTTCCATCCACGATAACGACTTCACCCTGTGCGATGACATGATCGTCCACTAAAATGTCAAGCGGATCGTTGGCAAGCTGATTCAGCTCGATGACCGAACCGATATCCATGCTGAGAACATCTTTGAGGAGCATTTTCTTCTTTCCGATCCGTACACGGACGGGAAGTTTTACTCCCATGATCAAGCCGATATTTTTCATCTCACCTTCATCCAGTTTAACGGCCGGTACGGAAGAAGGAGCATCGAATATATTTCCGCCGGCATTCGGTTTCGGCGCGGCAGGCTGATCTCCGCTCAAAGCGTCATTAATAGTCGAATCAATCGCCAGCATCATTAATGAATTGATATGCCCCAACGTAAAGGTGAAAACGAACATTTTCGCATACCCGTCAAGATTGACCTCTCCGCTCTCGGGGATAAATTCCGCACGTTCGGGCTTGATCGTAAACTTCGGAAGCTCTTTTTGAGACGCCAATGTGGTGCTCATCGCCCCGACGATATTGGAAACGATCTCTTTTGCCGCATCCATGTCTTCATCCGACATCGTATCTTGGGCTTCCCCATCACCGCCGAGCATCATGTCGCCGAGTGCTGTCGCAAGTTGAGGAGGCATCATCACGATACCGCGTCCTGCCGCCGCGCCGCTGAAACTCACATGAATTTGGGCAATAGGGGGGATGACATTGGAGATGATTGAAATTTCTTCCGCTTCTTTGAGTGCTATCGTAGGAGCCTGACCCGTCAATCCCTCTATCGTAGCAACCGCTTCGGTTGCAAATACTCCGGGAAAATCACTCATCTTCATCCTCCTCTTCTAATGGTCCGCGTATCATCTCTTTTACCCCGCTGATACGGGCTTTTCGTTTCATTTCAAACTCTTTAAGCGCACGCTTGACGGCATCTTTTTCGGTATCGATCAATGAAGTGATCTGTATTGATTTTCTAAATCGCCGCAGTCCCATTTGACCGACGAAACGATCTTTTCCGTCCACGCTGACATTGACGACATCATCCGCCGGAATATTAAGACGAATTATATCGCCCTCACCTAATTCCAACAATTCATGTAAACTCAATTCCGCTTCTCCAAGGTTCACTTCAACATTGACATGAGCCCCCCCGAGAAGAACTTGAAGTTCCTGATTACGACTTTTTTTCGAACTGGTTTCATTAAGCATCAGGTCACGGCTTGCCAACTTCGGCAGTACCGGTTCCAGCGCGATAACCGGATAACAGATATTCATCATCCCCGAACTGTGCCCGATGATGATTTCCATAACAACCATAACGACGATCTCATTTTGGGCAACGATTTGGACGACGTTCGGGCTTGACTCTTTCGACTCTACCTGAGGATACAGATCGGTAACCGGGCCCCACGCTTCTCGAAGTGTCCCCATCATAACCCGCAGAATCGTCTCAAACAAGGAGAGTTCGATATCGGAAAACTCCCGATTCGCTTCGAATGGTTCCCCTTTTCCGCCGAGAATACGATCCAGCATCGGAAAAGCGATGGAGGGGTTAATCTCCAAAACACCGTTCCCCTCCAGCGGTTTCATCGAAAAGACGTTAAAGCTGGTCGGATTGGGTAGCGACATCAAAAACTCCCCATACGTCATCTGGTCGACCGAATGGAGCTGTATTTCGACGATGGAGCGCATAATCGCCGAAATTTGCGATGCGATGGAGCGGGCCATTTTGTCATGAATCCCTCTAAAAGCACGAAGCTGCTCTTTCGAGACGCGGTTAGGGCGTTTGAAATCGTAAAGGGTAATTTGTCGCTGCGGATAAAGGGATTCTTCGGTCGTCTCTAATAACCCGTCACCCTCGTCGTCAACTACGTCTAAAAGGGCATCAATCTCTTCTTGGGATAATATATCTGCCATTACTGCCCTCCTACCGCTTCTTTAATCCGCCGAATGACCGATTTGTGGATCTGTGAAATCCTCGATTCGGTAATATTGACGATCTCACTAATCTCTTTGAGGGTGAGCTCTTCAAAATAATAGAGCTGAATAATAATCTGTTCACGCTCCTCAAATCTCATCAATACCTCTTGAATCGCTTCGATCAAATCTTCGTGTTCCATCCGCTCTAACATTCCGCTCTCTTCGGGTGTACCCAATTGATCGTCCAACGGTAAAACCGTATAGATATCGGATGCAATTCGCGCTTCGCGTACCTTATCTTCATCGATTCCCAAAATGACGGAGAGTTCAGCGTCGCTCGGCTCATCGTCATGATCGGCCATATAGACTTCAATCGCGTGATCGATCTCTTTAATTAATCGGCGGCTGGAACGGCTCACCATATCCAAAGATCTTAGATAATCGAGCATAGCACCGTACACCCGTGTTTTCGCATAGCCCCAAAACGAATCGTTTTGGCTCTCGTCATAGCGGCGTGCCAGTTTTACCAGTTCTTCGGTTCCGATGGCGCACAAATCCATATAGTCGACCGAACTGGGAAGGCGTTCTTTGAGACGGAATGACATCGCTTTAACCGCCGGAAGAAACTGGATCGCCAATTGATCTTCACGGTGTTTCAGCTCTTGCGTATAGGCATTGGTACCGCTCATCCTTTCCCCCGTCCCTGATCATCCAGCAACTCTGATTTATGCGTATAAAAAGCGTCGATAAACTGCTCGCGCTTATTGATTTCACGTACAAAGAAATCGAGATTATGTTCATGCGCTTTTTTCGGAAATGCGTGAGCTTTAACGCCCAATGACTGGAAAAAGAACCCGACACACAAATGGGCGAAAAGGTAAAAAAAGAGACTAATCAAAATGACCCATCCCAAAAAATTTTCAGCAGAATCCGATTGCAGTATCCCAAAAACAATACCGATAAAAAAACCCTGTATTGTTAGAAAATAGACAAAATTCGAACCCCTCATCCCTTTTTATCCTTCTCGTAGCCGTCTATCTAAAAAAGCAGTCTTTCTCATTGCCGTAAACGAACGGCAAATCAAAAATGTTCCATTAGACGTTTAAACAGCCCACCTAATCCGCTTTCTTTGGGATCTACCAGCACATTTCGTTCCAGTTTTTTCGCGATGCGCTTAACTATTACCTCGATTTCATTGGTCGGTGTCGCGGTCGGAAAATCACGAGAAAAAAGGGCTCTTTTTTTAACACTCGTAGAAATTTTCGGATCATTCGAAATTTGTCCCAAATAGCTCAATTTCAGAGCGCCGCCGATATTGGCCTGCGCAACTTTATTGATTTTTTCAAATAATGCTTCGGCCTCTTTCATTGATCGGACTTGGTTCATGATAACATTGATTTCATCTCGCAGCTTTGAAGTGATCTTGATCGTCGCATACGCATCGGTGATAGCCGCAGGATCGGGCACTGTCACGACAATGACGTCATCACACGCACGTAAAAAAAGCTGGATATGTTCTCCGATTCCCGCACCCGTGTCGATGATCATCACATCCAGATCATCCAGAACATTGGCCTGATCCATAAATCGTTCGAACAATCCCCCCGATGCGTATTTAAAAATCTCTTCGCCGCTTTCACCGGGGATCAAGACCAGATTCGGCTCGATCGGAACCAAAATCTCTTCGACGGTCGCTTCCCCTTTTAGAACGTGCAAAATATTTTTTTTAATTTTGACGTTAAACATCACATCGAGATTGGCCAAACCGATATCGGCATCGAAAATCCCTACTTTCAGCCCGTATTTTGCCATGACAAACGCCATGTTCGAGCTGATCGTACTTTTTCCGACTCCCCCCTTCCCGCTGGTAATCGCAATGAAGCGGGTTTTTTTAGCCGTAGCGTTTCGGTTTTGATTTACAAGTGCTTCGAGTTTGGAAGCTTGGTGGTTCATGCACTTCCACCTCTACTAAATCCGTTCATTAAACACTCGACCAAAAAATCGGACGTTGCTACGACCAAATCTTCGGGGACCTCCTGTCCGACCGAGAAATAGCTGATCGGAACTTTTGTTTCGTACACCAATGAAAAAATATTCCCGAAACCTCTGGTTTCGTCCAGTTTTGTGAACATCATCGTGTCTATCCCGAGCGGAGCAAAGTTTTCGTACGTTGCTTTAAGATCATCATACTTGATCGAGCTTGGCATCACCAATACGACATCCACCGTATAGTCTGTATTATTATCACGCAGACATTCGTAGATTTTTTCTATTTTCCCTTTATCGTACGGGGATGAACCCATCGTATCGATTAGAATATAATCGCTGTAACGCAATGCGTTTAAAGCGCTCGAAAATTCCGGCGGATCCACGACTGTCTCAATCCCGAGTTTCATCATACGGGCATACTGCATCAGCTGTTCTACCGCTCCGATACGGTAGGTATCCAGGACGACTAGACCCACTTTGTATTTCTTCTCCAAGAGATACGAAAAGCGTGCAGCCAGTTTTGCGATCGACGTTGTTTTGCCGACCCCTGTAGGGCCTACCAGCATGATCACTTTTTTACTTCCCGGTCGTGGAGCACTCTCTAGACGCACCGGGATCATTTTACGCATCAACACTTGAAAATAGCGTTTTACGGTCTCGGAACTCTCTCTCATCTTTGAGGGCATATGCTCCAATGTGAGGTGCATAATCTCATCGAGATGTTCCTGATCCATTCCGCTCTCACGGGCAAGACGGTAAATTTCGGCAAATTCAGGGGGGATGGCGGCGGTTGTTTTGGGCGTCTTTTCCGACCAGAACATATTTTGGATCAGTTTGACTTTATCGCCGAGCTTTTCTATCTCCTCTTTAATCCGTTTTAGATCTTCACTCTCTCTTGCGGGAGCTTGGCGGGATGGCCGTTCTTCTTCCGTCACTTCGGCAATTTTGGAGATTTGCTTTGCGGCAGCGGAAATATTATAAAGGACATCGCTGCTTTTTTGTGCCAACGGACGCTGCTTCATAAACGGTTCATCACTCGGAGGCTTTGATTTAGGAGCAGGAGCGGCGTGCTCTTCAACGCCGACAACGATCTCGTACAAAGCACTTTTTCCGAGCGATTTCTTTTGTACTTCACGTGTTTCGATCAACATCGCTTCTTCGCCTACCTCCAACTGCGCTTTTTTTAGCGCTTCGGCAGGGGTGGCACCGCTAAATGTCAAAATTTTCATAGTGTCTCCGTGTGCTCTTATGAGCCAAGCTTCCTAGCGGAATCGTCACACTGACCCGCTCATTCCAATGAGGATGGGGAATTGTCAACTCTTTGCTCCGAATGGATCGTTTCTCAAAGAATAGTATATCCAAGTCTAACGTCCTCGGCGCATTCGCAAAACTGCGACGCCGCCCAAAACGCTTTTCTATCCGCCAAATCAGCCGTAACAGTGCTCTGGGTTCCAGTGACGTAGCGATTTCGATGACCGTATTCTCAAAATCGTGTTGCTCCGTATATCCGAAAGGGGGATTACGGAGAATCACGCCGCTTCGGACAATCTTCATAAGACTCAATCGACGAATATAAAACCACAAATGGTTCATCCGCCGTTTGACATCCCCGATATTTCCCCCTACCCCTAAAAGGACGCGGTAACGATAACCCCCTCCTCCCTGGAGCGTTTTGGGGAAATAACGGTCGATTGAAATAGAATGCTTCTCATCGAGAACGCGGCATAGAGGCATCGCTTACTCTTCAACAGTGCCTTGCTGGACTTGACGCATTGCATTGATTTCGCTGAGAATCTGCAACATCCCCATCATTGCCAAATGGTATCCGAAAGGGCCGAAACCGATGATCGACGACGTACATACCGGAGCCGTCATACTTTTTTGACGGAACTCCTCACGGCGGTAAATGTTGCTGATATGCACTTCGATCGTCGGAAGACTGACGGCACTGATTGCATCGCGAATGGCGATAGAAGTGTGGGTATACGCCGCAGGATTGATAATAATCCCGTCCGCATCGCCGTAGCACTCTTGGATGCGGTCTACGATTTCACCTTCCAGATTGCTTTGGTAAAACTCGATATCAACCCCGTTTTGTTCTGCAAACTCTTTCATTTGCGCATGGATTTGTTCTAAACGCATCGGTCCGTATACTTGTTGCTCCCGAACCCCCAGCATGTTGAGATTCGGCCCTTGGATAACGACTATTTTCATTGATAAACCTTGATTGGTGTTTTAAGGTATAGATTATAAGGGGTTCTATATTATAAGGAACTAAATTTCACGATTGCTTAACGATATTCAACCCGGTTTCGTCCGTTTTCTTTCGCTTTATACAGCGATAAATCCGCTCTGTGCATCATGCTCTCCTGCGTATCTCCCGAAGCAAAAATCGTCACGCCGAAGGAAGAGGTAATCGTTCCCACATCAGGAAAATGGAGCTGCTCTACCGCCAACCGAAGTTTTTCAGCGACATAAAGCGCTTTTTCCCGATCGACATCCGGCAAAAGACATACGAATTCTTCCCCTCCCCAGCGTGCCAAAATATCTCCCGTCCGTATCGTCTGAGAAAAGATATGCGCAACTTCAATCAAAACCCTATCCCCGCTTTGATGTCCGAATGTATCGTTCACCCGTTTAAAATGGTCAACATCGGCAATAATAAGACCGAAGGTCCGATGTTCATCCCAGTGTCGGCGAAGAACCATATTTTCAAACACTTCATTGAATTTATGGCGATTAAACAGTTTTGTCAACGGATCGGTTATAGAGAGGAGTTCTATCCTTTTTTTATCGCTGATATCGTGAAAAATGACGGTATAAGACACTGTATCGCTCTCGTCATCATTCAAAGGGGTTACAACGGTATCGAACCACACTTCTTCCCCCGAAGCCAGAATCGCTTTCACTTCGCCTGAAGACTTCTGATGGCGTGCAATAGCATCGCAAATCTGAATCGTATCGAAATCAACCGAAACCTCCCCGAATATCCGAGGAAGGTAGTTTCCGATTACACTCTCCGGCTGATAACCGAAAAAATCCAAAAATGCTGTCGTCGCTTCGATAATTTTACACGCTTCATCCATTTTGACGATCAAAAGATTGGCATCGATAATCATTTTATCTCTATGCAGTTCGCTGTTGAGTTCAGAGATTTTTTTCATTTGAGATTGGAGGGTTAGTTTCAGCTCATGCAAATCGCTGATATCGTAAATTGATACCATTACTAGCCCGTCTTCCACGATATAAGGGGAAATCGTCACCTGAAGCTGCATATTCATTAGCAAAGAGGTCGTAATTTTCGTCCGGGGTATTTCGATAAAACGGTTTTGTACCGATGCGTCGTAAAAAGTCGGGGACTCTAATCGTAACGATGTCCGTATTTTTCTCGCAAGTACCTTGTAGTCGATCTGCGGATAAAAATCGCGCAGGTTTTTACCGATCATTTCCGATGCCGAATGCGATGTATTGATCTCCAGCCATTGATTCCAGTAACGGACTTCAAAATTCTCATCAATGATCATGACCCCGATTTCAAGGGCATCAAGGAGAACGTTAGGATAAGGGATCGTAACCATTAAGCGTACAGCTCTTCGAGTTTGCGATCAATAAGGGCTTTTAAGCTTTCGATCATCCCGTCTTTCGTGAGGATAAAAATATGTCCGTTAATATTTTGATGTTCAAACTCCATCTGCGTACTGATAATAATGATTCGGTGATAATTCATTATATCCTCATGACTGATCAGAGCATTGCCGTTAATCAGTTCCGTCGAAGGGACAAAAAACTGTACTTTCGTATTCAGCTCTTCCGTCAAACGGCTGATTATCGTCGCACTGAGGATATTGGTCAGTTCAATTACCGCATCCAGTATGTCCCCGTCGGATGGGTTGTCGACGTCATAAAGATGGTGCCCCAGATGCAATGCGGACTCTTCCGAAATAACAAATAGGAACTCTCCGCTAAACATCCCTCCGAACAACTGTTTCGTCACATAATTACGCTGATCGACGGATATCGTTTGTTGAATATAACTCGCCAACCCTTCCATATCACTGATCAAAATTTGAGGAATATGCATTTTACCGAACGCTTCCAATAAATCGGCGATACTCGCCGTCGCATTCCCCATGGCGATATTCATCAGCTCTCGGAGCATATCGAGATGATCGTCTGTAAACCCGTTTTGCTGCATTGTTAACTCTTTATATGGAAAGCTGTTGCAGTATTGACAACATCTTTTCGCTGTTAATCGGTTTTGGAATCATCATTTTTGCACCCGACTCCAGAACTGTAGATTGTGCCTGTGCCTGGATATCCGCCGATACTATTACGACCTGTGCGTTCGGATCAATTTTAATAATTTCTTTTAACGCTTCGTAACCGTCCATTACCGGCATTGTCAAATCCAAAAAAACGGCACTCGGCTTTTCCGTTTTGAATAATTCAACCGCAATGAGGCCGTTTTCCGCTTCTAAAATCTCAGCAGTCGGTTCTAATTCTTTAAGTGTTTTAATTAGAAATAAACGTGCTAGTTTAGAGTCATCGACAACAAGTATTTTCAATCTTTACCTTTCTTCTCACACATATCAAAATATTATAACGCAATACTCTTTAATAGGTTTTATTGAAACCGTTTTTTCTCCTCTCCTTCAGTAATATTAAAAAATTCAATTCGATTTCTGAAAAGAGGAATGGTTATACTCCCTATGATACAATTCTAACGCTCATCAAACTCTGATACTTTTGGAACTATACAGTATGAAAATCCTATTGGCTGACGCTATTTTTAGCGACGGAACTATTTTGCGCGATCACGGCATCGTGTTCGACAAAACCATTATCGACGTCTTATCGAACGATGAACTTCGTTCCCGCCACGGCGCACAATGCGTCGAACTGGGGGAAGGTTCTGTCCTCCTCCCCGGACTTGTTAACGCACATGTTCATCTTGAATTCAGTGCCAACCGCACCACTTTAACCTACGGTGAATTTATGCCGTGGCTCTCCAGCGTTATCGCTTCACGCGATGAATTAATCAACGAATGCGACGATGAGTGCGCGACGCGTGCCGTTGAGATGATGCTTTCCAACGGTATTACGGCATTCGGAGCGGTCAGTTCCTACGGATTTGATTTGAATTCCTGCTTCAAAGCCCCTCAAAAAGTGGTCTATTTCAACGAACTCATCGGCTCCGATCCCGCCATGGCCGATGCGCTGTACGCCAATTTTCAAGAGCGCCTTTTTGCCTCTCAGGAGCTGAAACGCAGCGGATTTTATCCCTCGATCGCGATCCACTCCCCCTACTCCGTTCACCGTATTTTGATCCAAAAAGCGCTCAAGCACGCAAAAGAAAAGGAGCTGCGCGTAACGGCACATTTTATGGAGAGCCCGGCGGAGCGGGAATGGCTCGATACCGATAACGGACCGTTCCGGCCTTTCTTTGAAAACTTTTTAAAACAGACCCGGGCCGCCAATACGGCAAAGGAGTTTTTGAGTTATTTTAAAGAAATTCCTACCCTCTTTACCCATGCGGTACAAGCATCCCACGATGAGCTCTCTGTGATCGCCCAAGACGGACACAGTATTATCCACTGCCCCGTCTCCAACCGCCTGCTCGGAAACGGAGTACTCGATCTGAAGCCTCTCGAAGATAAAAATATCCCCTTACTCTGCGGAACCGACGGACTCAGTTCCAACTATACCCTCGATCTGTTCGAAGAGATGAAAATTGCCCTCTTTATGCACCCTCACGATGATCTTCTTTCCCTTTCTCAAAAATTATGGAAGGGAGTCACATCCCTAGCGGCTGCGGCATTGCAACTCAATTGTGGTAAAATCATGCCCGGTTACGATGCGGATATCCTCGTGATGCGGGTCAATTATCCCATTAACGAGCAGCTGCCGCTCCATATGATCAACCAGAAGGGCGTCATCGAATCGATCTATATTGAGGGGGAGAGAGTTAAATGATTGAATTTGTCAAAAAGATCGGTTCGTGTCTGGCGAGAGGGCTGAAATTTATTCAAGAACATTTCAAAGCGACGGTACTGGTTCTCATTGTACTGTGGCTTATAATCCCCTCGAGCGAAAACGGAATCACTCCCCACAATCTCCAAAAAATAGCTCTGAGCGGCCCTATTTTGGATGCAACTCCAATCGTCGCACAGATTGACGAAGCACGGGAAAATGACGGTATCAAAGGGGTACTCTTCAGTATCGATTCCCCCGGCGGCGCCGTTGCCCCCTCGGTAGAAATCGCGTATGCGATCAAACGTCTCAGTGAGAGAAAGCCGACTGTCGTTTATGCTGCGGGGATAATGGCCAGCGGCGGCTATTATTCAGGTATCTGGGGAAATGAGATCATCGCCAATCCCGGCAGCATGATCGGATCCATCGGTGTCATCATGGAGGGCGCCGATATCTCGGGACTGATGGAAAAAGTGGGGGTTAAAACCCAAGTCGTTCATGCGGGAACCTACAAACAGGTAGGAACGTTTGACAGGGAGTGGAGTGCGGCTGAGCGTGCGGAACTCAATAAAGTGATCGACGGAACCTATTCAATGTTCGTCGTGGATGTCGCACGTGCACGAAAACTGGATCCGCTGAGAAGCGGAGAATACGCCGATGCCCACATTTTTACCGCATTGCAAGCTAAAAAAGTAGGACTGGTCGATAGCATCGGTGTCGAATACGATGCCAAAAAACGGGTAGAAGACCTCAGCAAAGTCAAAGATCCGACTTGGAATAAAGAAGATCCGATGGACCGATTTTTCAAACGGTTTGCGGCGGAAGGGGCCACTTTGGCCCATATGTATTTCCCGCCCGTTACATTGAAATAATTTCTACCGCTTCCGATCGAACGATCCTGCGGTCGTTCATCGCTTCGAACCGATCTCCGACCTTTAACTCATCCAAATCGATCACTTTCCCCTCACGGGCGATTTGAGCAAATCCGCTTTTGTTTTTATTTTTAGGATGATTAACATTGAACCCTTCAGTGAGCTGTGTAATCATAAACTGCTTTTGCCGTAGTATTGATTCGATGCTTTGATTCAATCGCTCTATAAGCGGAATAATCTCCCGTCTGCTTTGCTCTAACCGTTGCGTCATTTGTCGATTTAAACGCTCTCGTAGCTCTTTGACCAGCTCGCGTTGAACCTCTAAACGATGTTCTACTCCGTGGCGTTTAAATGCCTCTTGCATCGAGAGGAGCTGTTCACGTTTTCGCTCCAAACGCTGAGTAATCATCCCATAGGCACTGTATCGAATTTCATCGATACTTTGAGAGAGCTCGTTTTGATCGGGTAGGAGCATCTGCATCGCCGCGCTCGGTGTCGGGGCACGCATATCGGCCACGTAGTCGCTGATAACCCAGTCGATCTCATGCCCTACCGCCGACATTACGGGTGTCTTCATGGTATGTAGTGCATCGGCAACAATCTCTTCGTTAAATGCCCACAAATCCTCAATGCTTCCGCCACCCCGTCCGACAACGACCGCATCAGCGCTTAAGGTATCGGCATATCTCAGAGCATCGGCTATTTGTCCTGCCGCACTCGAACCCTGAACCAATACATCCAAAACGATGAGTTTGACGAGCGGCCATCGATGCGAGGCGACTCTCTGCATATCCTGTAATGCCGCCCCCGTCGCGGAGGTAACTAAAACAATCGTTTGGGGGAATTTAGGGAAACTTTTTTTGCGTTCATAATACCCTTTTGATTCCAACTTTTGTTTGAGCTGTTCGAACGCTACCGCCAACGCCCCCGCACCGTAAGGTTCGGCACTGAATGCGTTGATCTGATATTCGCCTCGCGGTTTGTAAAGGCTCAGTGCCCCATGCAGGATGATATGCGCCCCCTCTTCGAGAGAGAACTTGAGTCGTGCGGCATTCCCCTTGAACATGACACATTTGATGGCGGAATCGTTGTCTTTGAGGGTGAAGTAGATGTGTCCGCTGCCGTGTTTGGTGACACGGGAGAGTTCCCCCTCGACGCTGACAAATTCAAAGGAGGTTTCGAGTAGCGTCTTAATCTGCTCATTGAGAGAAGAGACGCTGAGGGTTGTATTTGACATTTTACTTATTCCATTCCACTTTCACTTATATTGTTCAAATACACTATCTCTTTTGAAAATTTTTTCGTCCAAGATTCTATTGTTTTTGGCAAAACTTGCATATAGTTAGGCTCTGATGAAAAATAGTAAATTTTTTCATTATCAAGATATGCTCCCCAAAATTTATCATTTTCCGTATACATAAGAATAGCTTCGCAAATTTCATAAAGACCTGCAACGCCAGCTCCTATAATTTTAGCATCAAAATTATCTTCATTATCGATTTCAAAAGTATCCCCAATACATTGCAAAAAGTCATCCCATTTATCTTCGTTGAGTAATGAAAATATTTTTGAAAGGACTAAATCATTTAATGGTATCCACTCAAAGAATACATCTTTATCGAGCTGATAATCTCCACCAAAATAAGCCCTCATCCCATGATAGCAAAGGCATCCATCACTTTCTGAAATTTGAATCGTATCATTAAATTTCAGAAACTGTAGTCTACATGGATGTTCTAGCTCATCTATTATCTGTGTAGTAAATACTGCTTCATTCGCAGATTTGATTTGTGCCGTTCCAGAAATTTCTCCCATATGTGCACCATGAAACACACTCAGCTCAAAATCAAATGTATTTCCAGTTACACTTGTAATTTCAAGTATACCCGAATAGGATGGTATTATGCTATTAATACGCCATTTTCCCCACCATCGCTTATGTGTTTTCCAACCGATTTTTTCCAAAATAAGCTTTGCTAAATCAGACGGATCTTTACCTCTTAAATCAACGTAAGAAACAGTTGAATACAACCCAGGTATTTCAGTATCATCAAAACGAACTGGTAAAATATATTCTTGCGCTTCCAATATAGCTCTTTCTTGCATAGAGCGTCGTTCATGATTTGTCCATACTTTTTTGGCATAGGCTTCAGATGCAAACATCACTGTATATTGCGCTTTTTCTTTGTAAACAGTCTGAAGATATTCAAAAAGGTTTTTTCCCCATAGATTAGCTTCTTCAAATTTATCATAAAAGACTTTGACGCCATATGCTTTTAAAAGATGAGCTACCTCTTCAACGTACTCACGGTTTTCTCCCGCAAATGACAATGCAACATGATAATCAAATACTTCCATATTCTTCATCTTATTTGAGCCAAATATCGGGTGAGAACCCAACCCTGTATATATGTTTCACTTTCTTGATCGTATCTTCTAATCAAACACCAATTTCTTTCTTTTCGGACTATTTCTACAACTTCTCCAAAAAATGTAAAAGCTATTGTTTTTGAGGCTTTTGATTTACTTTTTCGAACATTAAGTACGTTTACTGTAACAATTCGGTAGTTTGCTCTTAGTTTAGTATCTTTAAAAAATGATTTTGTAGTTCGAATCACTTCTTTTTTTATAATACTTTGTTGATGTCTTGGACTATCAATCATATTCATCATTGGTTTAATTGCAATGTCATAAAAAGCATTCAACAAAAGAGGCAAAACAATATATAGAAAAAGAATGAGTAATAGTGGATTTTTAAGCGCTGCAATACGAGCATGAATAATGCCTAATTGTTCTTCCATCTTCAGTGCTTGTGAATTTACAGCAGCCAATATCTCACCATGCATAACCTGTAATTCTTCAAGGAAAGCTGTTTCATCATCTTCCTCTACCGTACTGAAAGATTCCATTATTTTTTGATATTTATCTTCTTTGTCGAGAATACCAGAAATGATACTATTGATATTTTTTGGAACAATATTTTCAAAGTATCCAGCAGAAATCGCAGCCCCTATTGCGTTATATGAAGACATACTGGATGAAAAAAGTTCACTCTGTTTTTGGAAAGATGATAGTTCTTTAAAATTGAGGTTATCTTGTAAAAATCTGAATGATTTTGTAAGTTCTTCCCAGTGTGATGAGGTTGGTTTCATTACATCAAGGAGTGCAGATGATTTTGTAAATTCTTCCCAGTATGTTGAGGCTGGTTTCATTACATCAAGGAGTGCAGATGATTTTGTAAATTCTTCCCAGTATGTTGAGGCTGGTTTCATTACATCAAGGAGTGCAGATGATTTTGTAAGTTCTTCCCAACGACTTGAAACAGTGTCAAATCCTTTATAAGGATTCAGCAATGTTTCCCTTTGTTCATTCCAACTTTTCATAGGGTCTAATATACTCCCTATTATTTTCTCAAATTCTCCATACGGCTTGCTAAGTGTTTCTATTCGTTCATTGAATGCTTTCATTGGTGCTATAGCATTGGCAATACCGCTTGCCAATGTCATCGAGCTAAGTGATTTATTGATATCATACATCGGATCTAATGCTCGTTGCATAGATTCATGTATTGTTTTCATAGATTCACTGTAGCCTAAATTCTTAGTTGGATCATCCATACTCACACTTCTATCTCCTCACTCAAAAGCTTCGGTAACAGGTATCTAAAAAACTAAAAAAAAATTATACGGAAAGTCAATTTGAAAGACTACTTTTTACGGGCGATCATCAATGTCGAAATATCCATTGAAAAGCTTTTGGTGTAAAGCATCTCGAATCCCGCTTCTTCGAGTTCCTGCTTCATTTTAGCCACCGTCAAGAACCCTTCGATAGAGTCGGGAAGATAGCGGTACGCCTCGTAGTTGTTCGAGATCAATCCGCCGATACGCGGAAGGACGTTATTCATGTACCAGTCACGCACTTTTCCGAGCATGGAGGGATTTTCATTTTTCATAAATTCGAGGATAACAACCAATCCGCCCGGTTTAAGAACACGGTTAAATTCGCGTAATCCCGCTTGACGCTCAACGACGTTGCGGATACCGTAGGAAATACTTATAATGTCGGCCGTGGTATCGGGCTTTGGAAGTTCGGTTGCCGGAGCGATATGAAACGACATCTGCGGAAATTTTTCCCGTCCGACGCCGACCATCCCCTCGGACGGATCGACACCGACAATCTCGTTTACTTGTATCCCGGCCTTCTGCGCACGGCGATTCCAGTACCCCATCATATCACCCGTACCGCATGCGACATCGACAATCGAATCGATACTATTCGAAGGGCAGTAACCGAATGCCAAATCACACGCCTTGCGGCGCCAAAAGGTATCGACACCCATACTCAAAACACGGTTTGCTCGGTCATACGTCGGGGCTATATCATTGAACATCGATACAATTTTTTCTTGGCGGGTCATAAACGTTCCTATCTTTTCTTCATCCATAAGATGATATTGTCACTTATTTTAGCGTGCAGTACCTCAAAATCCTCTTGTATCGATCCCATACTCTGCAATCCGCCTCCCAATTTAGGCGCGATGTAACACAGGTACCAGTCACACACCTCTTGGCTTGCTCGGAGCATTGAAGCTCCCCCTTCGATCATAACCAATGAATATTCATTGACACGCCCCAGTGACGATTCGATATATACCGTTCTGTCGGGTACATTAAACAGGGGGATGTTCCGATCAAATTCACCCGTCTGCGAATAGATCAGGACATCCGGTGCTTTCCCCCCTACCAGTCTGGAATCGAGTATAGGGCGGTCATGACGTACCGTATTACCGCCGATAACGATCAAGTCACACCGATCGCGTAGTGCGTGCATATGCTCTCGTGAACTTTGCGAGCTTATCGTTCCGTTATCGATGGTACCGTCCAGCCGCTGTGCCCATTTGAAAAAGACAAAAGGGCTGTTCTGCCACCGGATAAACGGTTCAAGAAGTTTTTTCCCCTCTTCTTCCATAACACCGAAAATCGTTTCGATACCCGCATCTCTTAAGATTGCGGCTCCCCCGGCAGCAACAGGGTTGGGGTCTTTGACACTGATGTAGAGTGTTTTGATACCAAGATCGCGGATCAAAAGTGCACATGAGGGAGTTTTTCCGCTATGGGAACACGGCTCCAGCGTTACCGCCATCAATACAGATTTAAAAATTCCGTTGTGATGTATTCTGAGATAATCGTGTATTTTGTGTGAATCATCACACTCTGCTAGTGTATTATCACCACTGAGAAAGCCGTAAGCATCACGCAGTGCATAAACTTCAGCATGTGGTCCGCCTGAACGTTTATGGGCACCGAGTGAAAGAATTGAACCGTTTTCTGAGATACAGGCCGCACCGACGGCAGGATTGGGAAAAGTGAGGAGTTGATACTCCCACGCCGCATTTAAAGCGTGGCTCATAGCGTGGATAGCGGCTTCGGTGTTCATTACCACTCGAAGTAGGTTTTAGCCTTGCTGATGGAACGAAAAGGGATTTTTTGTTCACCGTTTTCTTTGGTTTTTAAAATGATCTCATCGTTTTCGACACCGATCACTTCACCCTCAAACTTCTCTTTTGAAATGGTGCTTAAAGAAGCTTTTTCACCGATCGATTGGACAAAATGATCGAGCGTTTTGAGTTTGCGCTCAATCCCGGGTGAACTTACTTCCAAGCGATATTCTCCACTTACCGGTGAGGTAACATCCAAGAGCGGAGAGATAAGGTGGGTCGCTTCGACACATTGATCCAAACTCACACCGCCCGGTGCGGTAACGCTCACACGAAAAATCGTGTTTTCATTTTCGTTAAAAACAGCCGTATCGTATAAAGAGAGGCCGATCGATTCGACCATTTTTTTGATATCGCTTTCAAGACTCATCTTTTTTCTCCTTGGCGATTTGGGCGAATAATGCCTCGATATTTTGACTTCGTTTGAGGGTATCGTCAAATACGAACGTCATACGGGGGCTGCGGAACCACCCCTGATCTTTCATGCAGTGCTCTTCGATGATAGGACGGGCTTTTTCGAGCAGTTTTAAAAATACCGCTTGCTCTTGCGCCGTGTAATCGTGCGGATCAAGATAAACTTTCGCATCGCTTCGCCCGCGTGAGCAGTGAACGTCGATTACATCCACTTCACGTACACGCGCATCGGAGAGCTGGCTGATCGCTTCGGGAATCAACTCTTTGAGAATTGACTCAGTCCGTTTGATTTTAATTTGTGCCGGTGTCACAGAGTTACTTTAGTCTCGATTTTTTTGAAGGTTTCGATAACGTCACCTACTTTGACATCGGTATAGCCGCTTAGGACAACACCACAATCAAATCCTTTACTAACCTCTTTGACATCGTCTTTGAAACGACGCAATGAGGTCAAATCACCTTCATGGATAACGACACCCTCACGGATAACGCGAACCATTCCGCCGCGTACGAGTTTACCGTCAACAACCACACATCCGGCAATCGTTCCTGCACCGCGAGGCATCGGGAACGTATCACGAACTTCGGCTTGTCCCGTATTCTCTTCACGGAATTGCGGTGCCATCATACCGCCAAGCAATAATTTAACATCATCGATCAACTGATAAATAATAGAGTAGGTTTTGATCTCTACTCCCATCTGTTTTGCCATGGCGTTGACATTACCCGTAGGACGTACGTTAAATCCGAGTAGGGCGCAGTTTTCACTGTTATTGACCAATGCGATGTCATTTTCGGTAATACCGCCGACACCGCTGGAGATCACTTCAACTTTTACCTCTTCATTACGCAATTCTGCCAAAGCCGATTTAATCGCTTCGAGAGAACCGTGAACGTCCGTTTTAAGAACGACTTTAAGGGCTTTAATACGGCCTTCCGCAATCAACGAAGTCAAATCATCAAACGATGCTTTGGTGCTCAATGAAAGTTCGCGGTGACGATCATATTCAGCCCGTTTTTGTGCGACTTCACGTGCTTCACGATCACTCTCCATCGCCATCATCACTTCACCCGATGGCGGTACATCACTCAAACCGACGACAACCGCAGTTTGACTCGGTCCGATTTGTTGAAGCTGTACTTTTCGGTCGTTAATCAACGCTCGAACACGCCCATAAGCACCGCCGCACACGATATTATCACCCACTTTAAGGGTTCCGTTTTGAACAATGACCGTAGCAACCGGTCCGCGCCCTTTTTCCAGCGTAGACTCAACAACAACCGCTTTTGCCATAACATCCGGATTCGCTTTGAGTTCCATCACTTCGGATTGAAGCAAGATCGCTTCCAAAAGCTCGTCAATTCCTGTCATCGCTTTTGCCGATACGCCGACGAACTCGACATCTCCGCCCCAATCGACAGGATTGAGTCCCAGTTCCGCCATTTGTGCTTTTACCATGTCCGGATTGGCACCCGGTTTATCCATTTTATTGATCGCTACGATAACCGGAACTTTCGCATCCAGTGCATGTTTGACCGACTCGCGGGTTTGTGGCTTAACCCCGTCATCCGCCGCTACGACGATAACGATAATATCGGTGAGCTGCGCACCGCGTGAACGCATCGCGCTAAATGCTTCATGTCCCGGAGTATCCAAGAACGTAATCAATTTACCTTTTTGCTCTACCGAGTATGCACCGATGTGCTGCGTAATCCCACCTGCTTCTCCGTGAGCGACTTTGGCGTTTCGGATCGCATCAAGAAGAGAGGTTTTACCGTGGTCAACGTGACCCATGATCGTGATAACCGGCGGACGCTCTACCGCACCTTCACTGTCTTCGTGCTCTTCATCATACGCACTCTCAAGGTTAAAGGCATCTTTTGGATCGACGGTGGTTACTTCAACACCGAATTCACTCGCTAAGATTTCAATCTCATCTTTGCCCAAAAAGTCATTTTTGGTAACCATCATTCCAAGATCGAAAAGAACTTTGATAACCGCAGAAATGCTTTGTCCTACTTTTTCAGCAAATTCATAAACACGAACATCTTCTGCAATCTCAACGTGGGTAATGACTTCTTCTTCTTTCGCGTCACGGGTATATTTTTTACGCGCTTCACGGGAAACCTGACGCGGTTTATTACGGTTAGCCCCTTGTTTTTTGCCCGCATTGCGACCGATCGGTTTTTTCTCTTTCGGTTTTTGTTCCTCTTCAGGCTCTATCTTCGCACCCAAATCGTTGAAATCCATCAGTACGACCTGATCTTCTTCATAATCCATTGAAATATCGGAAATGCCTCCGCCGAAAATATCAAGGCGAATTCCTTGCTCTTTTTTCTGAACCGGGGCATTACTGCTTTGCGCTTTTTTTGCACGTTTGGCTTCCAGCTCTCGCTGAGCCTGTTCGCTCAATTTTCCATAGCTCGATACGGAAACGCTCTCTTGGCGTACCGGAGCGATAAATTCCTCTTCCTGAGGACGTTTTTTCTTGACGATTTTCAATCCTGAGCGCTTCGGTGCTTCTATATCTGCGGGCGTTTCTTCCGAGGGCTCATCTTTGACTTCGGCGACCGCTGCCGCTACCGGTGCATGTTCTGTTTTAGGAGGAACGGTAACGGCCGGAGTTTCTTCAGCCGGGGCAGCTTTAGGGGAAGGCTTTGACACTGCGGTTTCCGTAGATGCTCCGCTCATGATATAGTTCATGATTTGCTCGGCTTCTTCGATCGAAACCGAACTCGAGGCAGTTTTCACATTAAGCCCCATTGCAGCTGCTTTGTCCACTACCTCTTTTGAATTAATACCAAGCTCTTTGGCTATTTCATGAACTCTAACTTTATCCATCATTAACGATGATCTCCTTTAACCGATTCATTAGCTCTACCGTCGCACCGCTCTTGCATTGACGGGACAACTGCCCCGGAGTTTTCTTATGGTCGATACAAGACCTGCACATATAAAAACTTCTCCCTTCCTTGCCGTAGGGCTCTAATTTCCCGTTTCGGCATTGAAGTCGCAAAAGTCCGACTTGCGCAAAGCGCTCGCGACAAACCACGCACATGCGTATAGGCTGATGTAACTTTTGCGCCATTATATCCAATACTTTCTTAGTTATCGTTCGACTACCAGTCCGTCGTTGTCAAAGCTTAAAATTTTAATCTCGAAATCACTAAATTCCGCTTTAAATTTATCGGCCAACATTTTAGCATCCTGATCATATACCATATTGAAAAAAGTCGACCCGCTCCCTGAGAGAGTCGACATCAAAGCACCGTTGTCGTACGCCATTTTTTGGACGGCAAAGAGTTCCGGCAGCATTTTCATCCGTACTTTTTGGTGAAACCGGTCTTGCGTTGCAAGACGGAGCATCTCCCAATCTTCGTTAAAAAATGCCCCTACCGTCACCGCGGTGTGGGAGAGGTTGAATACCGCGTTCTCTTTGCTGTACGATTTAGGGAGGGTCGTGCGCGACTTAGCCGTCGAAATCGGCTTGTTCGGAATAACGACGACCGCTTTGAGATAATCGGGAAGGTGTTTTTGCTGTGAAAAGACTTTTTGCTTCTCTACCATTGCCGCATTAAATCCCCCCATGACCGCCGGAGTAATATTATCGGGATGGGACTCATAAACCAATGCATGATTGAGAATACGGCGTTTTGAAACTTTGACCCCGGCCGCTTCATGAGCACAGCTGATCGCACTCACGATAACGGCGGATGAGCTTCCCAGACCTCGTGACATCGGAATTTGGTTATAAAACGTAAATTTGAAATTTTGCCGTTTTTGGGTAAGACGGCGATAATGTTCGTTGAAGATACTGACGAACAGATTGTTCCCTTTGAGACGGGGATTATTTTCTCCCTCCCCTTTGATGGAAACGGCAAAAAATCGTGACGGAACCAATTCTACCTGGTTACGAAGATCAACGGCAAGTCCCAATGAATCAAATCCTGGTCCTAAATTAGCACTCGTTGCGGGTACACTAACGAACAAATAATTTCCTTATCCTACGGCATCTATCCCGTAATAAGGGAGAGTGTCCGAATCAAATTTTTCTAAATCGATATTTTCGGGAAGGCTAAAAGCGATCAATTCGGGTGATTCGATCGGTTCCAGCTCGATTGTTGTCCTATTTTTAACAAAATAGAGCTTTCCAACTGCTTTGATGGGGCTGTTTTGGTTAAAAAAGAAAGCATCCGTCGCCAAAAGGGGAATTTTTAACGTAATGCTTAACGTTTTTAAAAACAGATAAGTGACTTTGATCCCCATAAAACTTCCGGGACCTTTGGCATAAATAAAGGTTCTAAACGTATAACGTTTCAGCAATGACTCGAAAATCTCCGCCAAAACATCCGAGCTCATTCCGTCTTCTCTTATCGCTTCGACTAAAGAGCCGTCCTTGTAGATGCCTATAAGGATGGGAGAACTCAGCGCAATGACAACGACATCATGCATACGCTTTTGCCAACTCTTTTGACTCTGCGCTGGCGAGTTCGACCACTTCGTAATTTGCCGGATCTTTGAGTAATGCAAGGGTCAATTTATGATTGAGGTCGTGACTGCCGGCAAATGCTTCGTAATTACCGATGAAATTCATCCCGATCAACGACATATCGCCGATCGCATCAAGGATTTTATGACGGACAAACTCATCACCGAACCGGAGTCCTTCGGGATTGAGTACTTTTTTATCATCCAGTACAACCGCATTTTCCAAACTTCCGCCCAATGCGAGCCCTTTAGACCTGAGATATTGTACTTCATGGACAAACCCGAACGTTCGGGCGCGTGCGATCTCTTTTTTGTAATTCTCTTTCGTAAATGCGAGCACGTAACTCTGCTTATCGATAACCGGATGCGAAAACTTGATCGTAAAGTCGTAATTCATACCGTTGGAGGGGATCAATTTGACGTATTTATCTCCCTCTTGTACAACAACCTCTTTTTTGATCCGCATAATTTTTTTCGGTGTATCCTGAGCAATGACTCCCGCTTCTTCGAGAAGCATACAAAAACTCATCGAAGAGCCGTCCATTACGGGAATTTCATCCGCATCCACGATCACTCTGAGATTATCGATACCGTACGCATAAATCGCCGAGAGCATATGCTCAATCGTCGAGATTGTGACCCCTTCTCGTCCGATGACGGTCGCCATTTTCGTATCAACGACGTTTGCGGGAGTCAACGGGATCGATACCCCGGCATCGCTGCGGTAAAAAACAATACCGCTGTTCACTCCCAGCGGTTCAAGGCGCAATTTTACAGGAGAGCCTCGGTGCAAGCCGATACCTACGAGTTCAACACTTTTTCCAATCGTTGTCTGCATCATATGAGTGCTTCCCTCGCTCTTCAACATTATCCTGAAATTATACCGAATTTCAGTGTTGGTTAATAATAACCTTGGCATTGTCAATAACACTGGAAATGTTGTCGATTATCCATTTACTGTCCATCCACTCTTCGGGGCGCACTTCGATCCCTTGCACCAAGATACCGAAATGGAGGTGATCTCCCATAGCGTAGCCGCTCAGACCCGTTTTAGCGATCTGCTGGCCGGCTGCCACCGTGTCCCCCTCTTGAACATTAATTTCCGAACAGTGCCCGTAAAGGGTATAGAGACCGAAACCGTGGTCAATAATCGGCAAATTACCGTAAATACCGTTATTCTGAGCGAATACTACTTTTCCGTCGTTTGATGAAACAATGCTCCCCATATGGATGCTCGCCAAATCAAGTCCCATATGATACGCATTGGAAAGATTTTCTTTTCCTTTGTAACTGTAAATACGGTGATCGGCAAAATCGGCTACCTTTTGGCCGTTCACCAGCGGATAAAACGGATGCGGATTGAAATCGCTAATCATCACATTCGAAACTTTCGAGGTAACGTTATGAATGATTTCTTCATTGTCACTGCGTACTTTTTCATTAATGATGCTAAATTGCTGCAAGCGGTCATCCACTCCGGCAGTCTGTTCGTACACATTGGCAAGCTCCGCAATTTTTCCGTCCAAAAATTGATCGCTGAGTTCTATATTCGACACTTTATACAGATGGTCTTTCAACCGAAACGGTATTGCGCTACGGGATTCATTTCCGGCGCGGTCACGGACGACAACCGTCGCACTAAAGCCTTGTTCCTGTGCCGGCCAGGCAACCAACGAAGCATAGTACCCTTCTTTTATAAAAGGCTGGGCAATAAATGTTTTACCGAAATTGGTTTGAATTTTCAAACTCTCCATATTGGCGTCTTCCGCTTTAAAAACGACAATTGCCGATCCCCCTTTTTGAATTTTATACGAGTTTGCGATAATAGAGAGGACCGGACGGCGCTGATCGATCACAAGGGTATACTCTTGTTTAAAAGTATTCCCCATAAAAAGGCCCCACAAGCTGTTATCCGTTGCTTCGATTTTTAAAACGATTGACGTTGACTCTACCCTGCGTACCCCTTTGGGAGGACGGATATCAAATGATTTTTTTATCTCGTGCGACGGATTGTTTTCATCCACAACGACCCAATCGTCATGCGGTGTCGAAATCGTCGCTTTAAACGATTTTAATCCGCTCGTATCTTCCACATTGACATGAATAGGATCTTGAAAATTCCAATACCCCTCTTGACTAAGGGTCACTTTCGGGTCATCCCGTTCAAAAAGCGGTGAAAATGCCATAAAACCTAAAGCGACCAAAACCGCTGCAACTAATACCCATCCGACTATTCCCGAATTGTTTCGGCCTCTTCTCACACCAACTCCTTTGTTATCTTCACCATCATCGTTTGGATCAGCTCATCATAATTTTCTTGTTTCAGATACGTTCCGGCACGCTTTGTATGCCCGCCTCCGCCGAATTCCGCCATAATTGCCGCAGCATTTACGGCACCGTTGGTACGCAGTGAGAGTTTTATCCCCCTGAGGGGAAGATGCACAACCATCAATACAGCTTTGACACTGCGTATCCCCAGTGCTTCATCCATAGCACTCTTACACTCGGCTACAGTGGCTCCTGTCTCTTCCAATAATACAAAAGGGATTTCAAATACAGCCAATTGCCCATCAAGCACAAGTTTCATCTGCTTAAAGAGACTTCCGCGTACCCGCAATGAAGCAAGCGAACCTCGACGATACAGCCACTCCGTGCATACCGCATGATCGGCACCCAGTTCTATCAAAGCGTGTGCCATCGAAAATGTTTTGGCACTGCATTCGGAAGTGCTAAAACATTTAGAATCATCGAGCAGTCCCGCGTAAAGCGAAAGTGCCATTTTACCATTGATTTTTATACCGTTGGCAACAAAATAATCGTACAGCACTTCGGTGGTGCTTATCGCCGATGTATTAACAAGATTATGGGTACCGTAAAAATCGTTACTGGCATGGTGGTCAATATTGATAAGCGGCAGCTCTTTCTCAATCCCCAAACGGCCGTAGCTTCCGCAGTCAAAGCTGATGATACAGTCGGCATTGTCGGGAAAACGGTCGGTTATTTTCTCAAACCACGGCAAAAAAGCGAGATTGGGATTGAGTGCGGATGAAGCACAAAAAAAGGTTATTTTTTTTTGGCTTCGAAGTAAATAGGAGTAAAAAGCACACGCCGCGCCGAGCGAGTCGGCATCGGGATTTTTGTGTGCTACCAAAACGATATGGTCGGAAGAATCAATCAGGGATAAAGGCATTAGAGACTCATTAATTGCTGCAGATGCCGAAATTATAACACTTATCTCCTGTATTACTCGATGATGCTTTTTAAAACACCCTCAAAATCTTTCTGAGCCTGCATTAACGCTGCTTTCCCCTCAGGGTCATTGACACGCGCACTGCTCATCCAATTATAGACACCGGGAAAGCCCATGACGATTTCATCGGCATCTTTTTTCTTATACACCATCAACGTGCACGGGGCAAATGCCGCTGCTTCCGGACGTGTCTTGGCTACGGTATAGATTACTTTGAGTTTACAGATAGAATAGGTATCGTAAAAATCAAACGGACTTTTTTCACCGAGAACAAAGTTATAATCGGTAAAGTTAGACATCACAAACCCAGCCGGTTTGAGGCCGTCTTCGATCATCATCTCCGTCTCTTCTTTGTCGCTTGTCCAACTCTCTTTGCTGCTTGCTTTTACAAATCGGCTTAAAAGTTTCCCCTCTGCAGGGAGTGAGGTTTCACTCACTGAAAGTTTTGCGTTCGGCAGCGCTTTTTTCAATACCTTCAACGCCTCTTTTTCAATTAGAGCAAACTCTTTTGCTTTAAACCCGGCTATTTTAGCCATGGCTTCAGCCGTTAAAATGGAAACGTGAAAGTCTTTATCCCCGCTTCGTTGGTAGATACCAAAACCCATCGGAACAAAAATCCCCGCATCGGGATGGGATTTTACCAATGACTCTGCATGAACTTTGTGATATGCAGTCAAAAGATTGAATTGCGTAAAATCGCTTTGCCCGAACTGTTTCATAAATGGCCCGTTCATTTCACTGTTGGCGGAAATAACAAAACCGCTGGCTTCAAGCGCTTTTTCGATAACTGACGCATTGTATTTCCCATCCGCATTTGAGACACTAAAAAGATGTAAATCACCGCCGAAAAGGGATAAAAACCCCGCTAAAATAGTTACAAGTAGAATTTTCATGTTTAACTCCTAAGGTTGAATGTAAAATGCGCCCTCAGTGGCGCGTTCGATCACTTCGGCGATTCCCGCACTGACGATTTCGACATCATCATCGAGCTGATCGGGTGTGATTTTTTTGGTCTCCATCGTATTGCCACACGCGACAAACTCGACACCGTATTGCTGCAAGGCACGTACTCGCACCGCAATCTCTTTTTCGCTTTTCAGCAAAGTGCGTATCCCGTGATAATACGCGACAATCCGTAGATGAATCTTCTCCGGACCATAAAATTTAAGAACATTATTTGCCGTACTGAGACCGTGATGGATCGATTCATCATCGCCATGGCTAATTCCCATCACAACCTCGCGCGGTTTTTCAATGGAAGGCTCGGGCTGTGCGAAACGGACATCTCCAAACGCTAGAGTGGAGAATACGGAGACTAAAAATACTAATCGTTTCATCATTGCTCCCATTCTAATATTCGATACGAAGCTTCGACGTTATGACGATGCGTACCCTCATAAAGTTTATACTTTTTATAGTTTTCCATACTCACTTTTTCAATGGTATCCTCTATACTAAGACCCTCAGCAATTGCGGCACGAATTTCTGTCCGCATCTGCGTAAAATATTCCCGTGTCATCGCAGCCGCATCTTTATCGGTGCGGTTTCCGTGGCCACCCACTACATGCACGGCACCTAGTTTATCCAACTCATCCAATGCCAAGAGCCAACCATTGATGTCACCGCCGCGAACAGAGGGAAGACGATCGTTAAACACCAAATCGGCGGCAATCACCACTTTTGATTTTGGGAGATAGACGAACATATCTTTTGCCGTATGAGCTTTGTGTTTGGCGATTTTTAATTCTAATGTTTGATTCCCGATTTTGAGAGTCGTATCCCTGCCGATCATTTCGGTCGGCATCGTAGGAACCGTTTTATCATAGGCATCAGGAGAGATATACGTTTGCATTCGGGTCGGTTCGCTCATGTCGGCACTCACCTTGAAATCATCGCTCCCTAAAACACGGATTCCCTGCTCGGTAAAATAGTTATTCCCCAACCAATGATCATCATGGATATGGGTGTTGATAACGAGTTTAACGGGGAGGGATTTGATTTTACTCATCGCATTGTATGCGGACCGGGCATAGGCATATGAAGGGCCCGTATCGACGACGACGTACCCCTCACCTGCATCAATGTAACAGCTGTTAACGATGTTGCCGTTGTTGGTTTTATCCATAATCTCGGGTTTACCGAAAAAACAGTAAACGTCCGAGGTAACACGTACCGGTTTGAGAGCGTAATCGTACGCACTCAAGCTCGTTACTGCTAGCAATAAAGTTCCCAACAACGCTCTCATAATTTAGCCTTTAGAAGAGGTAGTTAATTTCGAAACGGTACTCGTCATAAGAGTTATAGTCCGTAGATGTACCTACAGCCGGATCAGCATCGATTGTCGCAAAACGGAATTTGAACTCCGTATTTGGCATTGATTTAAACGTTTGCCATGCATCGAGATGGATAATATCACGATCGGTAAAACCGGTGGTTGCCGCTTTTGAATCGTCAAAATTCATATTTTCGTAATCAGCCGAAATTTTCAATCCCGGAACAAGACCCGCTTTATTGAAATCATACGTTGCTTTTACAGCCCAGTTTTTAGTATTTGCGATCCAATCGACTTGACCCATGGAACGGGTATACCCGCCTGTCGGGAACCCGCGCCACGGAGCAATAAGGTCGGCATCATCAGCAATTTTTGAATATCCCGCTACTAGTTCAAGAGGACCTTTTGCCGCTACCAAACGTGCCGCCCACATACTTGCATCAACACTGCTAGGATCACTGTAAGCCGCGCGTCCCGTAGCTGTACCGCCGTTTACAGTTGTTGCCGCTTTTCCGCTCAAAGATGCCCCACCGATTGCACCGGCACCGTCATCCATTTGACGAAGATAGCGAACACCCGGTGTCAACGTCCAATCGTTCCCTAAAGAAATTTTATAATTCGCTTCGGCGATAACGGTATTGAAATAACCATTAATTCCGTAATATTCACCCTCAAGTTTCAATCCAGGAACTGATTTATTTTCAGCCGTTACAAGTACCATCTCAGGATCTTTGTCTTCACCGGCTCGTGCGATATTGGCGATTTTAAGCCCTTTGTGTGCGCCGGCGTCGTCATTTTCCGTCAATGATGCGTACGCCAAAATACTGTGGAAATTTTGGTGATTTCTTAATTTTTGGCTGGTAATGTACCCTGCACGCAAAGTCGTATCTTTAATATCTTTCGTTTCCGCAACAGCCGCTGTAAACGTATTCGGAATCATTTTCGTATCATTCGAAGAAAGAAGTACGCTTTCAATCAATTGGCGACCGACTTTTACGTCACTTTTAGAAATTTTATATTCCCCGTACGCTTGAGCTACAACACCCATAGCTGCTTCCGTACCGTCAGTACGTGTACGATAAATGTCTTTTCCTTGTTTACCGTAGTTCGTTGTTGAACTTTCCGGAACATTCGGTGATCCCAGCGGAACACTTCCGTAGAAACCTGCCGTTGCTCCGAAACCGTGAAAGAAGCCGGTTTTATAAACCAAATTTCCGCCTAGACCCCAAACATTGTGGTCTTGCAGAGAGCTTTTTTCATTATCGGAATTGTACCAAAACGTATTTGAACGGAGACGTCCGTAAACTTTCCCCTCGGTAAACATCTCTTTGATTGAGTTTACATCACCCGGCGCTTTTGTATACTCGACGACATTATTCCCTTTAAGATCACGGTCTTCTGTTTTAAGCGCATGCGCCGACGTTGCTAGTAGACATGCAGCTGCTGCCGCCATACTTATTTTCATTACGTTCATAACTCTCACTCCTTAAGTTTTGAAATTGATCAAAGAGGGCTTAGCACCCTCTCGCACCTTTTTTCGGACATCCGCAGTCATAATCCATCAACCGGACATTGCTGTTACCGCTGATGTTGACATTTTTCTGACGACGGATATAGGCTGATGTGACATCATACACGGGACGGGTTAAGTTTTCTTTTAAATTCGACCCGGCATTTTGCAGGTTTCCGCCCCATGATGACACTTTATACACTTTCGAATCATTTAGCGGTTTACCTCCGACCATAATATTTGTAATCCGCTTGCCGCTGGCCGCTCCGACACGAATCTCGTAGGTCACACCGCCCAGACGGCTCATATCGCCCCCCTGCTGATACAGCGGATTGGCATTAAATACGTTATCCGCAATATCCTCAAGCAGCGTACGGATATGTTTTCCGGTCAATTCGAACGTATACACGTTCGGATAGGTGATCGCCGTCATATCGTAGACATCGTCCATCGTGATTTTATCGCCGCCGAGGACCGTAGTTCCCCAGCGGTATCCCGGAGTAAACGAGATATCCGAATCCATCGCATCGATAATCGAATCGTTGATCAGCTGATCGAACGTCGAATGGAATGTATCGCGTTTAAACAACGTCGATTTGGTGATCCCTAACACTTCGGAGAGTTCCGAATCGTACGGTGAATACAACTCTTTGACCAGCGCTTCACCCTCCGGATCGGCAGGAATCAGGTTCGATGCTACCGGAATCAATTTATACTCATACCCCTTAACCTTGTGGTTTTGGATGTCGATATCGAGCCGTCCGATGTATTTACCGTGACTCCCAGCGATGACAATTACCGTTCCGTTGATCACCGTCGGACGCGGTGACGGATCATGCGTATGTCCGCTGAGGATGAAATCGATCCCTTTGACTTGACGGGCAACCTCTTGGTCAACACTGAAACCGTCATGGGAGAGGACAACGACACAGTCTACTTTTTCCTCTTTACGAAGTTTGTCAACATACGTTTGAAGTGTGTCCAAACGAAGACCGAAACTCCACCCTTGAGTAAACTCTTTCGGGTTTGCCGTAGAGGTGAACGGGAACGACTGACCGATGATACCGATTTTCGCCCCGCCGCGCTCCATAATCGTATAGGGTTCAAAAATCAACTCCTCAAAATCATCGGCGAAAGAATCGTCACCGATAATATTTTGAGAAACGAATTTAGCGTTGAGCATCTCTAAAAGCTCTTTGACCCGTGTTTTACCGTAGGTAAATTCCCAGTGACCGACCATGACGTCGACACCGAGGTAATTTTGCGCTTTGACGATCGCTTCACCTTTGGTTTTCAAAGCAACTCCGGTCCCCTGCCACGTATCTCCCGAATCGAGGAGCATGACATTATCGGCACCGCGCTCTTTTTTGATATGGTTGATGAGGGTTTTCATGTGCGAAATCCCACCCATTTTGCCAAACTTGGAAGCCAATGCGTCAAAGTTCATAAAGGTATCAAAATAGGCATCAAGGGTTTTCCCTTTCATACCGTAGTGTTTCAAAAACGATTCACCGCACAAAAAGCCCGGAGTCCCCGTCAAATTCGGAGCGGAGATCAATGTCGACGGCTCTCTCCAATACAATGGTTTGATATGGGCGTGCATATCGCAGATATGCAGCAACGTCACGTTTCCCTTCGCATTGAAACCGTAAATATCTTTGAGGCTTACCTCATCGGCACGTTTCGGTGCCGATGCCGCCGATGCGAGGGTCGGGACACCGATTCCTAACGCCGCCGCAATATGGAAAAAATCTCTTCGTGATAAATCCATAACGAGTCCTTAACGTTTCACACTAGGAACACTGATAGGGTTCCCTTTGGTTTTATTGGTAACGAATACTTCCAAAGCAACAATCTCTTTGGAGCCGAGTGGAATTTCAGCCAAAAGAGCATTTTTCATACATTGCTGCATCCGTTTGTCCAACGTTACCATCTGGCTTTGGGTCATGCGGTATGCCGGCCAGGTTCCCGCTGCCGCCGTCTCTTTCGCCCCCAAATCAGGAAGCGGTTGCATACGCAAACGCTGACCGACGATTTCGGCACTGTGGCAGTTGTTACAGGAAAGTCCGCGACCGCCGCGGCGCTCTTCGAATACTTGCTGTCCGAGCTTCATCATCTCAGCCATGTGCTTATTCGCTTTGACATCGATATTGGTTTTTTGTCCGTTTGCGATTGATTTCACATACGCGGACATTTTAACCATCTCTTTACTCTCTAGCTTAGGTACCGGTTTTTCGTTTGCCGCAGCTGCCATTTGGATACTCTGCGCTATCGTCACTACTCTTTTGGCCGGCTCAAGGTAACGAGGAAACCCGGCGATGGTTTTCGGAAGGTCTTTCTCTTTGACACCCAACATTTTGGCATAGTTTGCACTCCCGATAAGCTCGCCGAAGAGTTGTTCCCCTTCAGCTACCTCCATCTCCGCAGGATTGCTTTCCAAAAGCTCGGCATACATTTTTTTGTCCGCATCCGACATGCTGAGTTTTTCTTCTGCATTCGCCGTTACTAACAATGCTAAACAAACCAACGCTGCCGTGATTGATAAAGTACGCATCGCTTATCCTTTTGGAGTAATTTGTGTCGTACTCTCGACGCTTTGACCTTTGTTATCTTTTGCAATAACTTTGAGCGTTCCTGCGCCCGGCACTTTAAAGCTGATAGACATAAGAGGATTCACCGAGAGAGATTCCCAGATCACCATTTTGGTAATCAACATATCGTTGAACATAAATTTAACTTCATCGATATATTCAGCCGGAATCAATGCTCCCGTATCTTTGTTTTTACGCATACCGGTTTCCATCGGGTGCATCGCCATAAAATCTATTTTTACAACATCGCCTGCTTTGTACTCTTTCGGCTTGATTTTAATCAGTGTTTTCATAATATAGGTCCTTATTATTTCTTATTTGAACGCCAAAGGAATAAAATCCCTTTAGCTACGCTAGCCGCTATGGCACTAAAGCTTGCCTCTTCAAGGCAGAATTAAATCGCGTATTCACAATTATCGACAATCAACCGCATCCGCCGATGGTTACTTTGACGTTTTGTTTTGCCGTGAGGAAAGATCCGTCACTCATCTCTGCGATGGCTACGACGTCTTGGGTTCCACCGAGTTTTATGCGGGTACCGAAATAGGCTTCTCCGTTAGCAGGGGTTAGATAGATATTCGCACAACGTACATTTCCGTTTTTCGATGCGAGTACATGGATTGCTTTAACGTACTCTTTTGATGTCATCGGGCTTTCAACCGTTACTTTAACCGGTACAACCGCACCGTTTTCTGCGATTTCAGGAGCTTCCATTTTGACTTTAGCCGAAGGAGTTAACGCTTTACCGCCGGTAATCGCCGCTACTGCCGTCTCAAAATTCATCTCATTCGGACCGCCCGATTTTTTCTCTTCCGCCGCACTCGCCACATGAGGCAATGCCATCGCACAGGCTGCCGCAGCTGTAAAACCTTTTAAAAATGATCTTCTTTCCATAGTCTTTCTCCTTGAAATTTATTTTTTAACTGCTGTGATATACGATACTAAATCGCACACTTCACGCTCGTTCATCAAGCCGTTAGCCAGATTAACCGTCATAGCCGACTTTGGGTTATCCAAACGCGGGTCTGCGATTTTTTGGTACATAAACTGAGGATTTCGAACGCCGCTGTCCATATAAAGTTCTTTATACTTACTCAAATCCGGTCCGATATTACCGTACCCTTTAGCACCCTCGATGTTATGACAGGCAACACAGTTGCCCATTTGTTTCTCTTTGCCGTTTGGAAGGAGTCGTGTTAGCCCCTCCGGCGGATTCTCTTTTGCATCTTTTCCGTTTAGATTATGGAAAATATAGCTTCCGCGGGCAATCGCTTTAGGGTCATTACTGACACACCCCTCAGGCATAACATACGCTTTAGCTGCAGGCAAGGCATCTTTTTTCAAGATAGCCGTCGCATCCGGGCTTTCAATTACCTGCGATAAATCGGCTGCACTTAAAAAAGTAGCAAGTCCGAGCATAATCACTTTTCGCATTGGCTCTCCTAGTTTCTATATTTCAAGGAGTATTGTAAGGCAGGAATGTAAAATTAATGTAAAAAATTCTAGAGAATAAAGATAGGGGGATAAAAAGTGTAGCTAAAGGTACTTCCTTTACCGTATACCGAATCAATATGGAGCTCGATGCCGGCTTTATCAATAATCGATTTTACGATGTTCAGCCCGATTCCGAAACCTCCCTTATCGCGGTTCTCACGATAATAACGTTCAAAAATCCGCTCCGCTTTCTCGATCCCGACACCGTAATCTTGAAAGCGCATTACGCACGTATCTCCTGAGCGCTCTAAAATCACTTCGATTTTCCCCTCTTCGTGGGAATATTTAATCGCGTTGGAGAGGTTATTATCGATAATTCGCTGTAGCTGTGTCGGATTAAAGCGTATAAATACATCATCTTCGATCTGAGATTCGACGGCAATGTTTTTTAAAGCCGCAACTTCGTAAAAATAATCAGTCCGCTCTTGAAGATAGCGGCTTAGATCGATCTCTTCGTATTCAAAAGAGAGACGTTCGTTCTTAATCAGATAATCCATATCGTTATAGAGGGTCGCGAGGGTCTTCGTCGCCGCTTTGATCCGCTGAAGATATTTGTTGGGGGAGTTGGAGCGGTTATAGAGATCGATATTGACATTAATGATGGAAAGGGGCGTATTGATTTCGTGCATCGAATCTTTGATAAAACGGTCCAGCCGCTGATTCACCCGCTGAAACGGCATCGCAAAACGGTCTAAGAAAAAGAGGGAGAGGACAAAGATGAGTGCGGCAACCGACAGAAGAATCATCACCACATCCTGATAAATTCGTGTGTAGGATAGTTCCCCGGCTACGACCAAATAGGCTGCACCGAAATAACGGTGTTCGGGTAAAGCGATAATAAGATAGCCGTAACCGTTATCAACGTAGTAGCCCGCTTTTTGATTCTCAATCGGATGCTGAATCAACGAAAACAGTGGCTTAAAATGTTCGTCATACAATCCTGATTGGAATGAGCGAAACCGAGGGTAATCGAACACCTGTTTCTCTTTGACGTCAAACTCTTCCATGGATCTGAGAATCAGATGGGATTCGCGTTTGAGTTTAAACTCGTACTGTATCTCGTAAACGTATTTCATATAGGTAACATACACATACGTCGGTACCAGCAAAAGTACCGCCACGAGCATCGTATAGATAAATGCGTTTTTGAGTGCGTAGAGTTTATCGTTCAATGATGTATCCCAAGCCTCGACGGTTTTGGATAATGTCGAGAGGCAGTTTTTTGCGCAGGTTGTTAATCTGTACCCGTATATTTGCCGGATCAACGTATTCACCCCAGATTTCATCCTGAAACATTTCAACCGAGACGATCTGATTGGTATGTTTGAGCAACACGGCAAAAATCTCTTTTTCGGTTTTTGAGAGGGCTATCGCTTTGTCGTTATGGTTCAGGCTGAAATGTTCCGTATCGTAAACCAGCCCGCCTCCGAAATCGATGGTGTTCTCTCCATCGTGGTAATGGCTTTTAAGGGCATGCATAATTCTCAGCTGCAGTTCGGTCAAATCAAACGGTTTGCGGATATAGTCGCAGCACCCCGATTTATACCCCTCTTGCAGATCATTGACATTGACCATCGAGGTGAGAAATATCGCCGGCGTTTTGTTCCCCTCTTTACGCAACGTGCGCAGCAACTCAAACCCGTTCATCCCCGGAACGTTTACATCGAGGAGATATAAATCAAACCGGGTTTCGTAAATCGCGTCAAACGCTTTTTCGCCGTTACTGAACCCCAGCACTTCGTACCCCAAATCGTTCAGAAATTCGGTGATACTCACACGCAGCATATACTCATCTTCAAGCAATAAGACTCTCATCGAATTTCTCCTTTAATCTCTTTGGTAGCTTTATAATTCAGTATGATTCCGATCAACTCCTCTTTCGAATACGCATCGAGCCGTTCATGGGCCTCCTCTAAAAACAGCTCCCGATCTTCGGGGGCTACCGTATCTTTGAGGTACAACAGCTCTTTATCGTATACGCTTTGAAACAGCCCGTCGTCCAGCGATTTTTTCAGCATTACCTCATAAAGCTCATTACGCGAAAGATGGATCAGAAACGAGATATCCTCTTCATCGGAGTGGGCATAGGCATTGATCTGCTTCGGCGAGAGGGAAAAAACGAACGCACCGATCGTCTCCCCTTCCCCGTTTTTCATCGGTTCGAAAAATAGGTATCGCCCGCCGCTGAAAACGACGTGCGTATGTTTCAGCGTTTTAAAGTCGATCCCGTTTAACAGTTTCAAATCGCTCTGCGTATACTTCGGATTCGCTAGAATATACTCTTTGCCGACAGTCGGATTTTCCTGCATAAAAACAGCGGTATCGTAAAACCTCGCATCCATAAGAACATACATGTCAATTCCGAGACGATCAAAATACTCCTGTGTCGATTCGAAAAATGAAACCACCTCCACAAATCCGAGCATTTTGTCGTCACGATAAACCGGAACCGTCGCTTTGACCCCCAGTTTTCGTCCTACCTCGATGGCTGAGCGGGGATTTCTATGGGTTTGAAAATAGAGGAGATCGGGACGGTGAAATTCCAACGGCATCCCGGCATAGGAATTATCCCAGCTGCGGGCAAAAATGACGTAATCGGAGGTAATAACCTGAGAACGGATCAACGAGTCGGTATGCACTTTAATCGATTTCATCCCCTCTGAAAGGATTTTGAACCCTTTATCTTCATCGTCTTGTTCCAACGCATCGCTGAGCGCCGTATTTTGAGAGAGTATCAATGCGTAGCGTAATGCATTGGAACGTTCCTTTTCAAGCTGATTATTAATGGCCAATGAGAGCTGATCGCTCAACCGTTCCAGTGTCTGGTTGGTCACTTTTTTCTCCAGCTGCCACATTACGATTCCCAATACCGCCATAATCAGCAAAAAAACGGAAGCAATGACTTTCTTATTGGAAAGAAACCCTACCCAGCGTTCCATCAGCTATTCCCCTTCCGTTTTTTTCCCATTTTATAGACGTACGCGAGGACTTCGGCAACGGCGGCAAACAACATATCGGGTATCGGATGATCGATCTCGACTTCTTTGTAGAGAGATCGTGCCAACGGCGGATTCTGAACGATATGAACACCGTTTTCTCTCGCCACCTTTTTGATTTGAATCGCCATATTGTCAACCCCTTTGGCTACTACAACCGGCGCATTATGCTTGTTCTCATCGTACACGATCGCCACCGCGTAATGGGTCGGATTGGTAATAACGACATCGGCAGTCGGTACCGAAGTCATCATCCGCTTCCTCGCCGCCTGCATCTGAATCTGGCGGATTTTCGCCTTGATATGCGGATCCCCTTCCATATTTTTCATCTCGTCTTTGATCTCTTGAAGCGACATCTTCAATTTGTCAAAATAGTGTTTCCGTACCAAAAAAAGATCGATAACGGCATAAATAAAAATAATGAGCAGCATGACCGAAGCCAGAACGATCGCTTTGTCCCTCAACCACCCCATCTGGTCTTGAAGCGTAAACAGCGCAACCGTCGGAAGTTCTTCGACGAAATACCAAAAATAGAGAAATCCGATGCCGAGTGCCGTCAGGGACTTCAGTGTGATTTTGACCGATTCAAGCGCTTTTTGGAGGGTGAAAAGGTTGGCAAACCCCTTGATCGGATCGAGTTTGGCAAAGTTGGGGGTCAGCGGTTTGGTCGTAAAATTAAATCCGATCTGAGCGACCGTTCCGAATACTCCCGCAACCGCGACGATAATCGAAACAGGAAGTGCCATGATGAGGAACTCTTTCATCGTCACTACCGCCAAATCAACCATCAATTCCCGATCCAGCGGCTGACGCATCAAAGAAAAATAATACTGGGCGAGATGGATCATCCGATCGGCAATAAACGTAAACATCATTAAAACCGCCAAAATGGCGACAAAAAGGACAACGACCCCGACAACATCCTGACTCTTGGGGACATTCCCTTCAGCCCTTGCATCTTCGAGCTTCTTGGCGGTGGGTTCCTCGGTCTTTTCTTGATCGTCTGCCACTTAATTAATCCATTTTCATTGACATATCTATCCAATTAGCCTGATGAATAAGGGCACCCGTACTGATCGCATCGACTCCCGTCTTGGCATAATTTTCTATGGTTTCCAACGTAATGTTACCGCTTGCTTCCAGCAAGACCCCGCTGTGGTGTTCCCATTTGTATTTGACCACTTCTGAAAGCTGTTCGACCGACATATTGTCGCACATGACGATATCGGCGCCGCAACGCATCGCGTGAGCCGCCATCTCGAAATCTTCGGCTTCAATCTCGATTTTCGAGGTAAAGGGGATTTTTTTACGCGCCTCTTCCATAAAACTTTCCAGATTGGTGATCGTTTTAAGATGGGTGTCTTTGAGCATCAGGGCATCGTCCAACCCCATCCGATGGTTCGTCGCCCCCCCGATACGGGTGGCGTATTTTTCAAAATTACGAAGCAATGGACGTGTTTTACGGGTATCGAGGAGTTTTGTCCCGTACGGTGCGATGAGATCGACGTATTTTCGGGTCAATGTCGCGATAGAACTGGCATGAAGAAGGATATTCAAAAGGGTTCGTTCGATCCGCAGAAGGGTATGCGAATCGCCGGAGAGTTCCATCAACACATCCCCTTTTACAAACCGATCCCCGTCTTGTTTATGCCATGCGATATTGAACCGCTCGATCTCGGACAATACCTTCAGATATGCTTCCCCCGCTAAAACACCGTCGCTTTTGGCTATGATTTTCGCACTAGCACTCACCGCATCGGATACGCGGGCATACAAATCCCCACGCCCCACATCTTCGGCTAATACTTCACGGATAAATTGTTCGATCATATTCTTCTCATCTTTCTTTGGACTTAAATATTTCTCTCAACCGTATCGAGAGTTTTTATTCAGCGGGAACAAAGGAAATCAACTTCTTAACAAGCCATTTCATACAGTCGTTCAGGTGCAATATCGGCACCGTTTGCCCACACAATCGTGTCCAAATCACTATCGAAATGAACCGTTTGAAAATTTTGCAACTCTTTTAACGGTGCAAAAACGGTCTCTTCATTTTTTGATTTAATGTAATTTTCCAAATCGATTTCCGACTCTTTACCGTCATTAAAACGGACGAATACACGATAATCACCACGATATGCAGCATCAACCAACCAAATCATTACCGACCTCCTATACCAAGGGTTCTATTTTTTGTGGTTCTTTACCTGCACGGGCAAGCTCCCAATCCGCAAGTAATTCATCACGATGATCATAAGCCCATTCGAGAACCAACGAAACAACTTTTTTTGGTAAATTTCCTTCTTGAATTTTCAGTTCATGGATAAGAAAACTTGCCCGATATTCATTGTATTTTACATGAAAATGAGGCGGATTATGCTCATCGTAATAAAACGAGATAATAATTCCTAGAAAACGACTAACTTCAGGCATCTATTCCTCCTCTAAAAATCATAACGCCATCATCCTCTCTAATGCAATTCTCGCCCAATACGCCGTATCCTCATCCACCTCGATCTCATTGATCGGCGCACCCTCCTCGATCGATTTAAGGACATTATATAAATCTTCCAACGTTGTCTCGTTCATCGTCGGACATTCGGGTTTGGTGGAGGAGAGGATATAGGTATTGGAGGGACGGAGGCGGTTGACCATATTAAACTCTGTCCCAACGGCGACCTTTTGATCCGCCGGAAGTTCCATGATGTATTTGATGAGTTGCGACGTCGAACCGACAAAATCGGCACGGTCACAAATGGCAGGGTCACATTCGGGGTGGACGGCGATCAAAATACCGGGATATTTGGCGCGGTAAAACTCGATGTCATCGACACTGAAAAGCTGATGAACCGAGCAAAATCCGTCGTAACAAATGATATCGGCCTCTTTGGGATCGGTTCCGTCTCCGATGACGCACGATTTCAGTCCCATCATATTGGCGATATTTTGCCCCAGACAGCGATCCGGGACGAAAAGAATTTTTTTCCCCTCGGCAAGTGCTTTGGTGATAATCGTTTTGGCGTTGGAACTGGTGCAAACCATCCCCCCCATTTTCCCCACACGGGCTTTTACTGCCGCATCGGAATTAATGTAGGTGATCGGGAGGATATCGTCCGGTTTGATCCCCGCTTCTTCAAGCTTGGCAATCGATTGGTCGTAATAGAGACCGTCGATCATTTTCGCCATGGCACAGCAGGCGACTTTGGGCATTACGACCCGTTTGTGCGGGCTGAGAATTTTAACGCTCTGCCCCATAAATCCGACCCCGCAGAAGACGACGAACTCTTTATCATCCGCCATGGTGCCCTTGGCAAGCTCGAGCGAATCGCCGGTGATATCCCCCATCTCGAACACTTCGTCACGCTGATAGAAATGGGCCACAACGGTGACACTCAAACGGCTTTTAAGATCGATAATTTTTTGTTTCAATTCTTCGGTAGTCAAACCACTATTCCTTATACGTTCGGTAAAGCTGTTATTATAACCAACTCATTCCCCCCGCTCCTTGAAGCGCAAAACTTATTAAGAACTTTTTTAGTTCATTGTAACCATCGGTGATTTATAATACCGCTTCGTTTACCCACAACAAGGACTCTAATGGATTTTTTATTTAACCTCAACGTACAGTTTTATTTAGCCGCCTATCTCTTGGGCGGTATCCCGTTCGGCCTTATTTTGGCCAAGGTGTTTGCCGGTGTCAATATTACCGAATCGGGCTCTCAGAGTATCGGTGCGACCAATGTTTTACGCGTTGTCAAAGAGACGAATCCCGCACTTGCCAAAAAGCTCGGAGCCGCGACACTCGCTCTCGATGCCCTCAAAGGGATCATCGTCGTTCTCGCCGCCAAATACTTCGAACTCAGTGATAGCGCCCAGTGGCTCGTTGCCGTACTCGCCGTTATGGGACACTGCTTTAGCCCCTACATGTGGTTCGAGGGAGGAAAAGGGGTTGCGACGGGGATGGGTGTGATGGCCGTCATGCTTCCTATTCCGACGGCAATCGCGTTGGTAGTTTGGGGAGTTGCCGCTAAAACGATCCGTATCTCGTCCCTTTCATCGATGCTCGGACTTGCCGCTCTCGTCATTGCCTCTTTCATTATGTATCCAGGCATGTTTCATGCGCCGGTCCTCTTTATCGCTTTTATCCTTTTTTATAAACATATCCCTAACTTTATCCGCCTATTCCAAGGCGAAGAGAAAAAAGTCGCATGAAAATCCTGATCGAGAAACTGACCTTTGATACCATCATCGGTATTCTCGACCACGAACGCACTACCCCTCAGAGGGTACAAATCGATTGCATTATTGACTATTCTTATACAAACAACGACTTCGTTAATTATGCCGAAGTGACCCAAATGATCGAGAAAACCATGCACACGGAGCAGTTTGGACTGATCGAAACGGCACTCGAAAGCCTCAGTGTAATGCTTAAAAATTATTTTCCACCCATTCAGACCCTCACCCTCACCCTTAGAAAGCCTGATATCCTTCCAAATTGCACCGTCGGTGTTCAAAAAAATTTCATTTTTTAAAAAAAATTGAAAAAAAGTTTAAAAAATTCTAAAACTGTGGTATCATTTCGGCAAAATTTCCGTAAATGAGGAATCTGAATGCGTATTCTGATCATTGAAGATGAAGTAACCCTCAACAAAACCCTTGCAGAAGGGCTCAAAGAGTTCGGTTACCAAAGCGATGTCGTCGAAACTTTGAAAGACGGCGAATATTATCTCGATATCCGTAATTATGACCTAATCTTAATGGATTGGATGTTGCCGGACGGTAACAGCGTCGATATCATCCCAGACATTAAAAGCAACACACCTAAAACCGTAGTAGTAGTTCTCTCGGCACGTGATGACAACGAAAGCGAAATCGAAGCACTTAAATCGGGTGCCGATGATTATATCCGCAAACCGTTCGATTTTGACGTCCTTGTTGCCCGTATCGAAGCACGCTTGCGTTTCGGCGGAAGCAATATCATCGAAATCGATGATTTGACGATCAATCCTGAAGAGGAAAAAATCATCTACAAAGAAAAAGAGATCGAACTCAAAGGGAAACCTTTCGAAGTATTGACTCATCTTGCCCGTCACCGTGATCAAATCGTCTCTAAAGAGCAGCTTCTTGACGCGATCTGGGAAGAGCCTGAACTCGTTACTCCGAACGTTATCGAGGTTGCGATCAACCAAATCCGCCAAAAAATGGATAAACCGCTCGGTATCACCACAATCGAAACCGTGCGCCGCCGAGGATACCGTTTTTGTTTTCCAAAAGAAGCATAAGACGACGCTTTCTCTTCCAACTTATTGTCGCTTCGGCGGCATTGGTTATCCTTTTTTCCTCCTTTTTGTACCTTTTTATCAAACAATCGATTTACGATGAAAAACAGGCCGAGCTGATCGGTTACGCCGAAAACATCTCCTCGTATAAGTCCCTTTTGTCCACCCAGCAAAATAATGCCGATACCATGATGGGGCTTACGGTAGAACTCATAACCCTGAGCCAAAATGACGAACATCTCGATTTTTACGAAACAACCCATAAAGACAAAAGCACGACCCTGACACTGATCTATCCTTTTGACTTTGAACACTCGTCCTATCTGAAAGTAAGTCGTGACATCACCCCGACCAAGCGGCTGCTTAGAAAAATCATGAACTCTATTTATCTTATCAATGCCGTCGGTTTTGTCGTTATTATCCTCTATGCCATCGCCTTTTCAAAAATGCTGATCGCTCCGATCACTGCCCTTAGTCGCCGTCTTGCCAATATGAACGAGCACCTTATACGCCCCATTAAAGTCGAACAGCTCCCCGATGAGTTCGAGCCTTTGGGTGAGACTCTAAACCGTCTCATCGCCCGTATTCAAAACTTCGTCAAATACCAAAAAGAGCTCTTCATCGGTGCGGCGCATGAACTCAAAACCCCTCTCGCCGTCATCAAACTTAAAAATCAGGTCACACTAATCAAAAAACGGAGCCCTGAAGAGTACATCGAAGCGATCCGCATCACGAATCAGAGTGTCGATGAAATGAATAAAATTGTTGCCGACATCCTCAATATCGGACGCCAAGAGGGGGCACAGCTCGAGATTCCGGTGCAAACCGATATTATCCAAATCCTCAAAAAATGGGAGGGGGATTTCAAGCTCTTGGCCAACAGCGAAAACAAAACGCTCCTCACCCGATTTGAGCCCGATGCTTTCAGTGCCGTATTGCAAGTGACGCTTCTGAATCAAATTTTGCAGAATTTCTTGCAAAATGCTCTCAAATTTACCCCTGAGGGAAAAACTATCCTTTTTCAAAGCTATATGAACGGGGTAGGAATTGTTATCGAAGTGATCGATGAGGGATGCGGTATCGATGAGAGTGTCGATCTATTTGCGCCGTTTAAACGCCAAGGAAACAAGTCGGGGGTAGGGTTAGGGCTCTTTTTAGCCAAAAGCGCCGCAGAAGCGATAGGAGCAACGATTACATTAACGAATAGAGAGGATGGAATCGACGGTACCTGTGCCCGTCTTATCCTCCCCTCGAAACTGTGTTGCGTCATTCCGCAACGATAAAACCAAACCGTTTAAAAATGCTCAAAGGTTCGTTTCGCTATAAATCGCGCAACCACCAATATATAACACCGAGGTTTAATCTATGCCACTACTAATAGTCGATGAATGTATCGCATGCGACGCATGCCGTGAAGAGTGCCCGATGGATGCAATTGAAGAGGGCGATCCGATTTATATCATCGATCCGGACCGTTGTACCGAATGTGTAGGAACCTACGATGAGCCTGCTTGTATCGCCGTTTGTCCGGTCGATTGTATTATTCCGGATAAAGACAACGTCGAAACCATGCAAGAGCTTCTCTATAAGCATAAACAACTTATCGAAGAAGAGGAGTAAATGGCAAAATGTACCGCCGTCATCGACATTGGAAGCAATTCCATGCGTCTCGCGGTATTTCAAAAAACAAGCCGTTTTGCCTTTCATATCCTTCATGAAGTTAAGAGTTCCGTCCGCATCAGTGAAAATGCCTATAAAAACGGCGGATATCTTCAACCTGAAGCGATGGACCGTACGGCTCTGGCACTGGGCGAGTTTGTATCCATTGCCAAATCTTTCGATGCGAGAAAGATTCTCTGCGTTGCCACATCAGCCCTCCGAGATGCACCGAATGCCAATGTTTTCCTCTCTCGAATACGCAAAGAGCACTCTTTGGCGATCAAAGTCATCACAGGAGAGAAAGAGGCCTATTTCGGCGGAGTAGCTTGTGTCAATCTCCTCCCTCCGACCCTCGAAGCGCTCAGTGTCGACGTCGGCGGAGGATCGAGCGAATTCGCACTACTACGTAACGGTAAAGTAGAACAGCTCTACTCTCTCAATATCGGAACGGTACGGATAAAAGAGCTCTTCTTCGATACCGGCAATATTCCCGGTGCGACCCTCTACATCGACGAAGCCTTAAAACAACTGCCTCCCCTCTCTACCGAAACCCTCATCGGAGTCGGAGGGACATTTCGTGCCCTCTCCCGTGCTTTAATGAAGAAAGAGTCATATCCACTCAATAAACTTCATGCCTATACGACCGACAGCGGCACTTTTTTGCGTTTTACAGGCCAAATAATGGATGCCTCACCTAAAAAACTCAAATCGCTGTTTATCAAACCCGATCGTTTCGACACTATAAAACCCGGAACCCTTATCTTGGATCGGATCATACGTCATATTCAAGCCCAAACATTGATCTGCAGCGGGGTCGGCGTTCGGGAGGGGGTATTTTTGAGTGATATGCTCCGTAATTCTGGGGATAGATTTCCGGCTAACTATAACCCGAGCGTCCGGTATCTGCTCGATACCTATGCCCAGCATAGTACCCACGCCCAGCAATGTGCCCACTTGAGCAAGCGGCTTTTTGCACTGCTGCATATTCCTCTGGGAATCGATCCGTCCTATCAGTATGAGCTTGCTATTGCCGCAAAACTCCTCTCTATCGGAATCGGGATTCGCTACTACGCCTATCAGCGCCATAGCCACTATCTAGCCATGAGCGCTTTGGATTACGGTCTCAGTCATCCGCAGTTAGCTTTGATCTCCCATCTTCTGCTCTTTAAAAAAGGCTCCAACTCCTCATCCTTGATTCCCAAAGACGGTTATGGAAAACTTTTGCCCGACAACGCTACATTGGATACGCTGAGCTCACTATTATGGCTCTCGCATATCCTTTTGGCGGCACGGGTCAATGCTTCTGAACTCGAACTTACTATAGACGCTAATACATTAGTTATTAGCGGAAAATCTACCTATCTGGCACGCGAACAGCTCAAAAATATTGTTCTGCCTAAAAATCTGTCGGTGGTATTTGCTTAATTAAAGTGTAGAGCAGGAGTTCTCCCGTTCGCCCTGAGTTGGTCGAAGGGTGAACAGGGATGGCAGTATGATTAAAATCTCTGTCCGATGGTAAATTCGAAATGGGCAATGTCATCGTGCTCTTTATCGCCGATCGGATTGGCGAATACAAGCTGAAGCGGTCCGACAGGGCTGAACCATTCCAAAGAAACCCCGTAACCGCCCCGTTTGATCTCGCTTACGCTGCTCTCACCGATCATACCGTAGTCAATGAACGCCGTTGCCCGCATTTTTGCTTCCGGGACCAGAGGGACACTGAACTCCAGGTTATTGGAAAACGTTTGGGTTCCGCCGATTTTATACGGATCTCCGTCTCTATCAACCCCTTTTGTCGGTGAAATGGAATAACTCTGATAGCCGCGAACCGAACCGATGCCCCCCATATAAAACTTCTCGCCCAGCGGCAGATAACCGTTCTCGCTGGCATAATTATAACGGGCTTTGTAGCGCAGAATCAGGTCAAAATCGGTCCATTTTTGAAGTCCTTGATAGATACCGAAACTGGTGCGGCTTTTCCAGAAATCGGCATCGCCCCCGAGTCCGGACATTTCAAAACTTTGCGATACGGCCATCCCTTCGCGCGGAACGTAATAATCATCGGTATTGTCAAACGTTGCCGAAACAACCACCGAGCTTTTTGAATAACTTTCGTAATAGCGAGGGTCAAGTACCGTTGTATTGAGATCGATATTACTGTATTTATTTTGCGAATAGTTATACCCGACATACCCGTTTATGTAGCGGTTAAAGCGATGACCCGTTCCGATACTCAGCCCTTTGGAATCGGTGGTATAGCTGTCATATTCGGTCGACGTATTATAGACTGAAAAATTGCCGCTGAAATCACTGTCATTCAGGCGCGGATTGGAGATATTGAAAGAGTAGTTGCTGGTACGTTGAGATTTTTCAAGGGTAAGCCCGACATTGATCCCTGAACCGAAAATGTTACGGTCGCTCACCGCGATACTGACCAATACGCCGCCGAAACTTCCGTATCCGCCGCCCAGTTGAATATTCCCCGTCGGTGCCTCTTTGGTCTGAACGATAAGATCCATCGTCTCATCATCAATCCGTTTCTCTTCAATCGTATTACTCTCAAAATATCCGGTACGCCCGATCGCGTTACGGGAGTCCTTGAGGTTTGTCAGGTTATAAAGATCGCCCGGTGCCAAGAAAAGCTCACGACGGACTACACGGTCTAACGTTCGGTTATTCCCTGAAATAATCACTTTGCGGATATGTACTTTTTTGCCCGGGATAATGCGGTATACGACATCAACGCTTTTCCCTTCTTTATCTTTTTTCAAATCGGGCTGTACCTGAACGTAAGCGTATCCCAAATCGGCAATTTTTGTCTTGATCCGCTCCGCATCCTCACGGAATGTTTTGATATTGAACGGTTTGTTTTTTTCCAAAGTGATGACGTCAAGGAGCGCTTGATCGTCAATCACTTTCGTATCTTGAAACAGCAAAATATCGGATACGCGATACACATCCCCTTCAAAAACATTGTAATTCATCTCTGCGGTGTAATGGTCAAAATCGACTCGGACAAACGGTTCGTCGATTTTAGCATCCAGAAAACCGCGCTGCATGTAAAAATCACGGATACGGAGCGGGTCGTACTGTAACTCGGCAACTTTCATTTTACCGTCGTTACGCCCCCATATCCACCCCATAAACTGCTCTTCTTTATTCGCAATCATACTGTCGAATTCTTCGGAATCCTGCGTTAAAACTCCCGCATACGTGAGCTTTTTAATGATGATTTCCTGCCCTTCATTGGCAATGAACGTGACACGCATACTGCCGTTTTCAAGCTTTTCGGTCTCGATTTCGACCACCGAATCAATTTTACCGTCCTGACTTAACGCATCGATAATCCGTTTTTTGGCTTCTTCGACTCTTTTAGGATCATACAGAGAACCTTTATCGATTTGAAGTAAAGCTTTTTTAGCCTCTTCATCGTTCTCTTTATACCCTTTTAGCTCGATTTTAGAGATAGTCGGTTTCTCTTTAAAATGGAATGTAACTTTGCCATTCTCTTCCTCTGCCCAAACATCTTCAAAATAACCTTGCTCAAAAAAGTTTTTAACCGTTTTATCGACGGCGGCAGCATCTAAAGGCTCACCGACTTTAACTTCATTAAGCCGCTTTGCGACAGCTTCGGAAATATGAACCATTCCGTCATACTGGATCGATTGGACGTTTTGCGCAGATGCGTGCACTAATGCACTTGCGACTATCAAAGAGAGGGTAATTGTTTTCAAGCCAAAATTTCCATTGCGTTAAAATAGTCTCCCATTCTATCACTCTAACGATTAATTGGAGCGTAAATTAAACTTAAAAGGGCTAAAATGGCACTATATTGCACAAAGGTGAATCATGAAGATCGGTATTGTAGGGCTAGGATTAATGGGAGGTTCAATGGCACTGGCGTTGAAACACCTCTCATTTATCTCTTCTATCGTCGGATGCGATCACAATGAAGAGCATCAGACAATAGCGCTGCAACGGAAGCTGGTCGAATCGTTTATGAGTTTTGAAGAGTTAAAACAGGCGTGTGATGTCATTTTCCTGGCCATCCCCGTCAACGGTGTTATTGATTTTCTCCAAAAGTCGACTGACTTAGCCGGAAGCGATAAAACGTTGATCGATTTGGGAAGTACCAAAGCCCTCATTGTCGATGCCATTCCCGCTATTATCCGCTCTAACGTCGTCGCCGCCCATCCGATGACGGGAACCGAACAATTCGGTCCAAGTGCCGCTTTAGAGGGTTTATACGCCGAAAAAGTGGTCGTATTGTGTGATTTGGAGCACAGCGGGGCGACACAGCGCGATACGGCGCTTCGTATTTTTCGCTCTATCGGTATGCAGATTCGAACTATGGGTGCCGCGCAGCATGACCGACATGCCGCTTTTATCAGCCATATGCCCCATGTCATCTCCTATGCACTCGCCAATACCGTATTGGCGCAGGAAGAGAAGGAAAATATCCTGACCCTTGCCGCAGGGGGATTTAGATCGATGAGCCGATTGGCGAAAAGTTCTCCGGCTATGTGGGAGGATATCTTTCGTCAAAACCGTGAAAATGTCCTCGAAGCGGTCGAACTCTTCGAAGTGGAGCTGCAAGCACTTAAAACCGCTCTCAAAAATGAAGATTATGCCGAATTGCGCCGCGAGATGAAGGGTGCTAATAAACTCTATGAAATTTTCACATAGGATAAAGGCGCGTCTTTATCTCATTCGGATTCTTCTTCGGTAATGGCTGCATTTCGTGTGAAAGCGGCTCATCCCGACTCCGTTTTTTATGTTCACTCTGTTTGCTCTCAGTATGGATTCTAGCTTCGCAAAGCGATAGATTATAGGCTGTTTTTTGTGCTAAAAGGCGGTCTCTCGTATAAACCTGCCGATACCAATAAAGCGCTTCAGGGTACGCTCCGGCTTTATAGAGGGCATTGGCGATGTTGTAACGTATTTCGGGAGAATCATGCTCCTGTTGATACGATTTGAAATCGTGTGCGCTTTGGCGATAATTCCCCTTTTCGTACGCGCTGTATCCGCTGTTTAGCTTTTGAAAATCCAATATCCCCGCATGCCCCGCATTATTCCCTATACTAAACGCCACTAAAATCGCTGCGGCAGGGACGCTGCGCCGTTTGCTCATCGAAGAGAGGGCTATCCAGATCAGCACCATCGCCAATCCCAGAGGATAGTAGAAAAATGGAATATGGACATAAAGGCGTTGAGCGGTTTTGATTTTTTCGATCCTCTCGGCAATTCCGGAGAGCCGGGTATTGTGCTCGCTTATGGGGTCTCCGATAAGGATCACCGTCCCCTCATCGGATCGGAATTTATCTATCACTGAGCTATCGCTCTTAAACTGCCGCATGACCTCCGGATCCAATCCGCTGACCAATGCCGCCGTCATTGCCGAATCCGTCGTGTAGGGAGTGATTCGATAGGGCTGCGTATCGTAGCCGATTACGGCGATATTCTCCCCTTTAAGACGGCGGATCGTATTGATCGCCGTTCGTTTCTCTTCTTCAAATGCCTCAAGCGATTTTTTGGAGAGGTCCAAAGCGATCAGCACGTCTACCCTCCCCTCCGCTGCCGCTTCCTCTTGGAGCATGACCGGCTGTGCCATGGCAGTGATCAGCAAAAGGGCGGCGATCAAAAACAAAATATTTCTGGTTCGCAGCCCCATCGTAATTTCCGGCGCATGCAGACGCTTTAAAACGGCTTCGCCGAATACGGCGGAATGGGGAGATTTTTGGGTGTGCCAGAAATAAAACAGTACAAGAACCGGCGGAAACATCCAGATAAAAAACTCCGCATGTAAAAAACTCATCGGATCCCTTTTTGATTGCGTCCGTACAAATACGCCAGCATAGAGAGAAATCCTAAAAAGAGGGGATAGATGTAATAGTAGTCAAAGTATCGGTGAGATTGTTGAACCATATAGGGGGGATAAGTTCGATTGAGCGAATCTGCCCACTGAGGTTCTTCGAGCGGAGAGATCATCGCTGTTTGAATCCCGATCGGCAAAGTATTAACAAAAAATTTCGGATTATTGGAGAGGATAACGTTCAGCTTGTGTCCCTCCTGCGACGTTGAAAAAAAACGGCTGATATTTCGGGTAACCTCTCCGGAAGATTCACCCATAGGAGTCTGCTTGAGTATGGAAATAAGGGCATTATGCTCATACGTCAAAGGGACAATAGTGTTGTCAGGCACCCAAAGCGCTACCCTCTCATCCGTCCGCCGATTCATAAATGAGATAATTTCCGGAATCGTCTCTGTTTCCATCAATAAAGGATCGACAATCAAAAGTATATCCCAACCGTTCTCATGACGGGCAACTTCACGATCGTGCACGGGAGACATCAACGCGATAACTAAAAATGTAATCATCGCCCATTTGGCGATCCACAGCCATATCGGCGGTTTTACTCCGACTTCACCGAATAAAGAGGGGCGGGGGAAATAGAGGGGATTGGATCGAAGCGGACAGAGTGCTTCGCAGGCAAGAAAAAAAAAGAGGAGAAATCCCAGTTTCGGAAACTGAAAATAGATCCCCTCAAACATCGATAATCTCGAGGTAAAGACGATAGTAGCCGATTACCTCTTCGGTAAACGGCTCGACGGAGGGAGCATATTTGTACGGTTCTAACCGTTCAAACAGATTATGGTAGGCACGTTCCGTACGCTCATTATCGGCGGCAAATACCCTGCCGAGTTCACTGATTTTATATGCCGCACATTTAGAATCGGAGAGATCGATCGAGTCCAAGAGGTGATAGAGATATTTTCGCTCGCTGAGCCGACGGCCGCGCCATTTTTTGAGAGCGAACAAAACAAGACTCAGTGTTATGACAATGCCGATCGTCACGGAACCGCCGAAAAGGTAAATCGAATAATCGTGAACCTGAACGAGCGGTGCGATGTCATTCACGGGGATATCTGCCATCTGAGCCATTATTGCACGCCCATTGAGCAAAGCCCAATCGGCTTCGCTAGCCGCTGAGGCACTAAAGCTAGCTCGCAAAGCGAGCAGAATCCATAAATCATATTCTCCCCTCAAATAATCGGCGCAGTACCACCGAAACCGAAGCATCGGTATAGAGTTTCGCCGCTCGTATTCCGTCGCGGCGCAGCCGATCAAACAGTGCCGTATCGTGCGCACGGACTTTCTCATGATATTTTCGGACGCTTCGGGCGTTGAAATCCCCCTCCAATACCGCACCGCTTTCCGGATCGATCAGGGCACTGAAACCCATCGGGGAGGGTTTCTCTTCGAAACGCTCACGCACGACGACGGCTACCAACTCATGCTTTTTTGCCAATAGCCGCAAATCGGGAATCTCGAAAAAATCCCCGATCACGACGATCAATGAGCGCCGTTTTAAACGCCGATAGAGCGATAATGCCATTGCATTGTAATCAGCCCGGTGATGCAGTATCGGCGCATCCATGATCCCCTCGACGCTTTGCGCGACGGCGAAGCGTTTTTTACTCGCACGCACCTCGTTGCGAAGTGTTTCGGAAAAATCGATATGGGTAAAAAGATCCCCGTTAGCCAGTGCCGAATAGCCGATCAACGCCACCGCTTCGGCAAGGGCATCAATCTTGAACCGCTCCTGACCGAAATGAAGACTCCCGCCGAGCATCGCCACCGTGACGACCGAGAGTTCCCGCTCTTCCCGAAAGACTTTGACAAACGGCCGCTGCATTTTGGCCGTAATATTCCAGTCGATGTGGCGGGTATCGTCACCGCTGACGTATTCGCGCAATTCGATAAAATCGTACCCTTCCCCCCGAAACAGGGAGGGGTTATTGCCGATACGATCCCCGATAATCTGACGGCGGGCTTTGAGAAGAATGTGGCGGCTGTTTTTCATTACGGAATCGGTACGGCTTTAATGATCTGCTCAATTAGATCGTCGATTTTAATCTCTTCCGCTTCCGCTTCATACGTCATGACGATACGGTGACGCATCAGCTCTTTGATGATAGAGGCGATATCGCTCGGGGAAACAAACTCTTTCCCCCGTAAAAAGGCAACGGCGCGTACCGCTTTAAACATATCGATACTCACGCGGGGACTGGCACCGAACTGTAAATAACGCTTGATCGATTCAAGTCCGAATTTTTCAGGTTCACGGGTCGCCGTTACGAGCGCTATCATATACCTCTCAACCTCTTCATCGATATGAATTGTCTTCACCCTCTCTTTGAGGGTAGAAAGCGTATCCGCGTCGATAACGGTATGGATCGCTTCAGCCGTTGACGAAGCGATACGGCGGGCAATAGCGAGTTCCTCCTCGGCGGTGTTGTAGCCGACGGTAATTTTGAGCATAAAACGATCCAGCTGCGCTTCGGGAAGGGGATATACCCCCTCGTTTTCAATCGGGTTCTGAGTCGCCATAACCAAAAACGGCGATGCGAGTTTAAAGCTCTCATCCCCGAGTGTCACCTGCCGCTCCTGCATCACCTCCAGCAGCGCCGACTGAACTTTAGCCGGGGCGCGGTTGATCTCATCGGCAAGAAGCAGATTGGTAAAAATAGGCCCTTTTTTGATTTTGAACGCATTGTTTTGAGGATCATAGACCTCGGCCCCCAAAATATCGCTCGGCAGCAAATCGGGGGTAAACTGAACCCGTTTAAACTCCAGTCCCAGGCTCTGTGAAAGGGCTTTGACCGTTGTCGTTTTCGCCAGTCCCGGAATCCCTTCTATCAGGATATGCCCGTCGCACAACAAGCCGATCAACAGCCCGTCGATCATCTTCTCCTGACCGACGACGACTTTGGAAACCTCGGAACGAATCGTATTAATTGTTTCTATCATGCTCTTTCCTCTTTATCTGTTGTGAGTGTACTTAATTTCTTTTTAGCTTCACCTAATCCGGCCGCACCCGATTCAAGCAAGCCGATAATCTCTTCATAACGCTTATCACCCGTTAGGGCAAGGAGCATCGCCAGCTCTTTCGGGTTTTTAGCCCCATCCCAGAACCGCTTAGATTTTCGACGAGGGCGCAATCTCCATAGCCGTCGTGCGATCTCCCCCAACACTGCACCCGCAAGCACCAGTGCCGCATAGAGAGCAAACCGAGCCAAAGTGCTCCAGTCACTCAGCCCCGGAGGATCGAGTAAATTGGAGCGCTCGAACCCCTGCGTAACCTCTATCGCGACACTATCGCTTTGAAGCCGTTTGATTTTTTGCGTTGCCGTATCAAATACATCGAGGGTAATACTCGGGATGACATAGCTTTTATCGCTCACAAGGGCGAATTCCTGACGTATCTCCCCCGCAAACCCGGCCGGATCCGGAGAAATATCACGTATCGGTTCCTCACCGAAAATGTTAACTCCGCTGATGTTGAGTTCATACGGAGTATATTGATCGAGATTTCCGCGTCCGCGGATATAGAGGCTTAGATGAACCGGCTCGTGGGCGAGCGCGTTTCGCTTATCGGTTTTTACCTCCAGGGAAAGCTCTCCGCTGAGTTCCGCGCTGTTGGGTTTGGCTGCTATCACTACTTTCGGCAAATGCGCTTTCTCATCGTTGAAATCGTATTTTTTGACGTTGTCCCGTCCGATCGACGCGTTCTCGATTGAGGCGAAAGTCGTATGGCGGATCAACGCCTCCAACGATACCTCGATATTTCCCTCTTTTGTCGGAGTCATCAGCACATCAAACGTCTGCACCCGTTTTCCCGAAACGATCTGATCGCGCTGCGTCAAAATTGAGACTTTGTAATTTTCATTGCCTACGGGCTTAAAGGCGATCGTATAATCCGCCGCACTGGTTGAAAATGCGCACTCATACCGTATGACCCCGCTTTGATTGACATAAAGACGTTGAGGAGCTTTGAGCACTTTCCACTGATACATTGCCCCCCACCCCAAAAGCGGACACAAAACCATCAGCATCACAGCCCTACCAAGGCTTCGTCTCATGCACACTCCTTTGATTGATCAGCTCATATTGGCGCGAGCTGAGTTTTGCCTTACCCTGCGACATCGAAAACCTCGGATCGCTTTGCGCCCTCTTCCCCTCATCTCCGCCCCCTCCGGACGCGGTATCGGTTTTCATATTGGAACCGCCCCCCTCTTTCGAGGTTTTTTTCGCTCCCGCAGGTTTATTTTCATCCGCGGCAAAGCTGTCATTTTTCTCTTTACGGACATTCAGCGTCTGCTGTTCTTTGACGTCGGCAATGGCACGAAGATTTTGATCGGCAGCTTTGGTATAGCGAAGCGTCAGAGATTTCAAAAACGCCTCGCGCGCTTCGCCGAACTCCTGAAGACGTATATGACAATTGCCCATATTGTAAAAAATATTGGCTTTAAAAGAGGCGTTGTCACTGCAGATGGAGCGGTATAGACCCAATGCATCGGCATATTTTCCCGCTTTATAAAGGGCATTCGCACGATTATAGCGTCCCCTCTCCCCCTCAACGTGTCGATACAGTTCGGCGGAGCGTTCAAAATTGCCTTGTGTGTAATTTTTTTCGGCTAAATAGAGATACCCGAAATCGAGCATCCCCCCCTGAGCCGATACTCCGATCAGTGCCAGTGCCGGTATAAACAGACGGGAAAGTTTTTTGCCGACGGTAGTAAATGCCGCGACAAAAGCGATGAGCGCCAGCCCAAGCGGTATATAAAATAGCTCTTGATAGCGCATCACCGACGTTTTACCCGTAAAATCGTTTTCGCGGGTGGAATCGATGAGCGAAAGTATTTCTCCCGCTCGTGTATTTCGGATAACCTTTCCCTTGTTAACGATCTCTTCAATCGCGTCATTGCGTGCACTGACGACGATATGTCCGTTTTCGTCTTTTAAAGACGATCCCTCGGATGTCGGAAGGGTACTTCCGTTGTTTGTTGCCAACATCACGACACTGAGTGCCAGATTGTTATCCCTTACAAAAGAGCCCTCTTTTTCATACGATGCTTCATCTCCCCCATCGGTGAGCAAGATCACTATCGGACGTGCCGAATGGGACATTTTACGAGAGAGTTCCAATGCGCTCATCACGTTCGTACCTTTGGTGATGATCTGCGACTCATCAAGAGAGGAAAACAGATGCTCAAGCAGCTCGGTGTCTTTGGTCAGCGGCGAGAGGACGATGGCACTCGTCGTAAATCCGATGACACCGAATCGGTCTTTCGGATCACTTCGAACAATATCGTACAGCAGTTTTTTTGCCGCTTCCAGACGGCTGGGAGCAATATCGGTCCCCCGCATCGAATACGACAGATCCACTGCAAAGATCACGTCCGATCCCGCCTCTTCGGCCGTAATCGGTTTTTGCGGCAATACCGGACGTGCGAGAGAGAGGATCAAAAAGATTATTGATATTAGCAACCATCCCTGCTTAGACCACCCATAGCGTTTTTGCTTCCAAAGATACAGCGGAACAATCACCAGGGCACTAAACCAAAACGGTGCTAAAAATGTCATCTTCCGCCCCTCCTACGCCACATCAAGAGCAACAATACACCCAATGCAGCGGCACCGAACCACTGATAATAGTGCTCCTCAAAAGTATGCTGCTTGCTTTTGATCTTTGAGCGTTCCAGCGTATCGATCTCATTGTAGACGCTTTGAAGCTCTTTTTGGTTCGCAGCGGCAAAAAACTTTCCGTGCCCATCATGGGCGAGCTGTTTTAAAAGTGCATTGTCAAACTCACCTTTCTGGCCTATTCCGATCGTATAGAGTCGGATATGCTCTTTGTCCACCATCGCCACCGCCTCTTTAGGGGAGACGGAACCGCTGTTATGCTCACCGTCGGTAAGGAGGATAATGACCTTGCTTTTGGCTTTTGAGTCCCGCAATGCCCGCACCCCCATCGCGATCCCCTCGCCGATGGCGGTATTCTGCCCCGCCATTCCGTGGTTTAGATACCCGATCATCTCCGAAACGATCTCTTTTTCATAGGTCACAGGCGTTGCAATAAAGGCAAAATCGCCGAACAGGACTACACCCACATTGTCTTCGATCCGCTTCATCACAAAGTCGGACGCAATCTTTTGCACCACCTCAAAGCGCGACAGCCTCGGTTCCTCTTTCGAAAAACCCGACGCGTTCATCGACCCGCTCCCATCAAGCGAGAGGACGATATCGATACCGTTGCGGTTGCGGGGATCGGCATAATCGATCATAATAGGGGTCGCCAATGCTCCCACGATCAATGCGGCTGCAAGCATTTTCAAAATCCAATCAAGGTTCCCCCATTTTCCCGGAGTCCCGAAAAAATGAAGATGGGGAAAATAGTGCGGATTCGGAGCGATTTTACATTTGTAAAGGCAATAGAGTACCGGAGGAAGCAGTAAAAACGCCCAAATAAAATCAAACGACCAGATATTCATAACGCTAATTATAACTTTTTTACCGGCACGTCACATTTGCATCGACAATTGCTTCTTCTTTTTTCGCAAAAGCACATTGTTTTTTACTCATCACCGACTCGCTAAAACGGGTCTGCCATAACAAGGCGTTTTTCATTTTGACCGAACGCAGATCGTTGCGGATAAATTTTGCATCCCCAAGCTCCGCACCCGAAAAATCCGTTTTGTGTAGAGTCGCATCGGAAAAATTAGCTTTCCAACTTTTCGTCTCTCGAAGATCGGCAAAACTCAGATTGCTTCGATTGAGATGAGTTCCTTTGAAGTTTGCCCCTTTAGCATGAATACGGGTAAGATCGGAGCCTTCCATCGTCCCTTTCCAAAAAAGGGCATTTTCCGCATTGGCACCGCTGAGATTACAATCGCTCAAATCCCCCATTTCAAAAAGACTCTCATGCAAATCGGCATTGCTTAGATCACTACCGTGAAAATCGGCTCCGCTAAAATCGTTTTTGGATAGATTGGCACCGCGAAGATCACATCCGATACACTCTTTCTCTTCCAACGCTTTTTTCAGATGCGTCGCATCATAAGCACTCAAATTCACCCCTAAAACTGCCGCTAAAAATAGCGCTCTCATTTGGTCCCTCGAATACGCTGTAACTCTTTTAAAAACGGCTGTGCCCGCTTGCTTCCGACCAACGTCTCTTTTTTATTTCCAATTTTATCAATAAAAAACATCGTCGGAATCCCGAAAAAATCGTATCCGTCAGGGAGTTTGCTTCTATGAACATTTTTCTCAATCACGACAAAATATCGATTCAGATACGGTTCAACCCCTTTATCGTGAAATACTTTTTGCTTCATATAAGCACATTCGGGACAATCATCGGTTGTATAGATCATCAACACCAACTTGTTCTCTTGTCCCATCGACGCAACCGCTGTTTTAAACTGATCGTCATTTTGAATTGAATGGGCTGAAAGGTTCAGAACCATCACCCAAAACAGAATTAAAAGTTTTTTCATTACGCCACTCCCGCGACTCTATTTATCACAATAATATCATCTTTACATTTCTTTTGAGTCGCTAAAGTGTACGAATATCTTGATATTTTCGCAAAATGTATCTTTTCCTCCCAAAACTATTGACAAAAAAGGTACTAACCGCTATAATTCCCGTCCATAAATTGTGCTGGAACAGTTTATCGTTATTTCGTGTCTCGTTAGCTCAGCCGGTAGAGCATCTCACTTTTAATGAGGGGGTCGATGGTTCGAATCCATCACGGGACACCACTTTTTTAAGCCGCATTTTTTGTGGCCCCATCATCTAATGGTTAGGATTCCAGATTTTCATTCTGGCCATAGGGGTTCGAATCCCCTTGGGGTCACCACTTTAAACTCTCATCTTAGTTGTCTTTTACTTTGTAAATTTAACAGTTTTACTCTCTTGTAATTTTTTAGCGTTATGTATTCGTTTTAAAAACATGCTACACTTCCCCATATTTTTATCATTATTAAAAAGAACCTTTATGAAAAGTAAAAACAATTTTTACATCGTCACGACTATTTCTGTATTGATGATCATCCTCTCGGTCAGTATTTCACTCATTAACTTTATGGTTTCACTCCGAGCCACCGAATCCGACCTTAAAACCCGTTCTCTCCCGCTGACGGTGGACAACATCTATACCGAAATTCAAAAGCACGTCATCGAACCGAACCTCGTCGCATCGATGATGGCGCACGATACCTTTCTCAAAGACTGGCTCATCAACGATGAACAAAACAGCGATAAAATCATCCGTTACCTGGATGCGATCAAAAACAAATACGGCATGTTCGTCGCCTTTTTGGTTTCCGAAAAAACCCAAAGCTATTACACCCAAAACGGTTTTCTCGAACATCTCAGCCCTTCAAAGCCCGACAACGAATGGTATTTTAAATTCAAAAAACAACAGGAAGAGAATGAAATAAATCTCGATTTTAACAACAATCTGGACAATTCGCTGATTATGTTTATCAACCATAAAATTTACGACAATGATTACCATTTTGTCGGGGCTACCGGGATCGGACTAAAAATTTCGTATATCAACGACATGCTTAAACGGTTCCGGCAAGAGTACAACTTTACGGTCCTGTTTGTGAACGAAGAGGGGAAAATTGTTTTATCCGAACGGACCGACGCTAAAATCCAAAGCCTCTACGATACCCCTGAACTTCGCAATCTTGCCGATCAGATCATCGTCAAAGATTCCAAAATCCTCGAATACCAAAAAGACGGCGAAAATTATCTCCTAAAAACCAAATATATCCCTGAACTCGACCTCTACCTCCTAGTCGAGGCAAAGTTGGATGATTTTACCCAAAACGTACACCAAACGTTTTATCTGAACCTCGCCGCTTCGTTGCTGGTGACCGTCATAATTACATTCATCATCATTATAATGATCCGCGGATACAACAAAAAGCTTGAATTTATGGCTCGCAACGACCATCTGAGCGGGTTAATGAATCGAAACGCATTCGATGATTCCTTCAATGAGTTTCTCCTCCTTTCACAACGAAACGGTGATCCTCTCAGCCTTATCTTTTTCGATATCGACAACTTTAAAACCATCAACGATACGCTCGGTCATCAGGCGGGAGACAACGTGCTCATCCGAATCTCTGAGCTCCTTAAAACCCGTCTACGCCGTACCGATATCATCGGACGTTGGGGAGGTGAAGAATTTATCATCGGACTGATTGATACCGATTATAAAAATGCCGAAGTTATTGCCGAAACACTGCGCAAAGCATTCGAAGAAGACTCCCGCCTCATTCACCTCGCACCGTTTCCGGTAACCGCAAGCTTTGGGATTGCCACTGTCCACATCGGCGATACGATAGACACTGTCCTAATGCGGGCCGATTCTGCAATGTACCGTGCAAAAGAACTTGGGAAAAACCGGATTGAAACAGAGTTAGGAACGTAAAACCTCGCCTCTCCTCTAATTTGACCTCCAGAAAACTTTCTCATGTGCCCGATTAAGTACCCTCCTAATTGATTATATCTCTTCCGATCGGTTGATTACCGAACGTGTAATCATCTCTTTCAAAAATTCATTAAAAATTCACACTCTTTTTGTAATCTTCTCTATATCGTGTGAAAACAAGGAGTGGAAAATGTCACTTGAAATAACTGAATGGCAACGGATACAGCAAACGTTAAATAATATAGTTAATTTGACATCTATAGAAGCCCTTATTATTGCTCATAAAGCCAAAATAACCGTTAACGAAATGTTAAAATGTCAGACTATCAGTGAACTCAAAAAAATACCTATCGAACATGTCTTTACCAGAATGGCTCTTTTTAAAGAGTCCAGTGCATACCTTATCTATAAAAAAGAGTTTACATACTAATGATAACCGCATCTCTTGTACCGTTACATTTATGCTGTTATGCTACAATAATTTCAAATTTTACAAAAGAGTGCCTATGAAATACTCACTGCTTATAGCTACTGTTTTAACGGTGTTTTCCGGTTGCTCCGCCACATGGAGCGGAGTTAAAGAGGATACGTCCAAAGCGGCTGATTGGACGAAAGAGAAAGTAAATGAGGGGGCTTCTTACGTCAAGGAGAAAACGGAGTAACCAATTCGGTCGGTTCTCCGAAATAATACCCCTGGGAATAGTCAACCCCCAGTTCGTTAATTTTTTCAAAAACGTTTTTGGAGTGGACGAATTCCGCAACCGTTTTAATATTCATGTTTTTGGCGAAACTGACAATCGAGGTCGTAATCATCTGGGAGTTTTTATCGCTGTCGATATTTTTAATCATCGAACCGTCAATTTTGATGTAATCAACCTTCAGCTTCATAAGATACTCGAAGTTTGAATACCCCGTACCGAAATCGTCTATCGAAATTTTGGCGCCGTATTGTTTGACATCATTGATAAACTCTAAAACCTGATCGAAATTTTCAATCCCCTCCGACTCAATGATTTCAAATACGATCTGATGCCCGATTCCGGATGCTTCCAACGTTTTTACGATAAAGTGATTTATCTCTTTGTTTAAAATATCTTCCACCGATATATTGATCGAGACAAAGTAGGTCAGGTTCTGGAATTTTTCAAACGTTTTTTGAATCATAATTTTTGTGAGCTGATGATAGAGCTTATTTTTCTTGGCAAGCTCTAAAAAATGTACAGGTGCAATGAACAACCCCTGATCATCCACCATCCGCATCAATGCTTCGTATTTAACGATTTTCTGCGTTTTGGTATCAACGATCGGCTGAAACAACGGAACGATTTTGTCCTCTTCGATCGCTTTTTTGAGCCGTTTCGTCCAGTCAAAATTTTTCTCGTACTCTTTCGTCATCGCCATAGAATTATCGTAAATCAAAAAGTTCTTTTTGGTTTTCTTTGCCAGTTTTAACGCGATATCGGCATTCACCAGCAGCATTTCAGATCCGTACGATACTCCCATTGTCGCACTGAGACTTACCTCGCTTCGCTCATCGATGTTGAAACTTTTCTGCGATATTTTTTCACTGATAAGTGCGGCAAAATTCCTAAACTCGTTCAAATCCATCCCGCTGGTGCAGATATGGGCGAACTCATCCGAATGGAGCCGATACAACCCCTCTTCTTTGGGCATTAGCTCTTTTAAATACTGAGCAAACTCTTTGAGTATCAAATCCCCCGCCGGCTCTCCGTAAAGGTCATTAATCTCTTGAAACGAGTCGATGTTGATAATCATCAAAAAGATATTATGCCGCTCTTCCAGCTTTTCGGTGAGCCGTCTTCGATTTTCCAAACCGGTCAGGGTATCGAAATAAAATTGATGCTCGATCGAATCGAGCATACTGTTAAAGACATCTTTAATCGAATCGATCTCTTCGATATTCTCATTCACCTCTATGCGCTTTCTCATATCCTGAGATGCGGTTATATTTTTAATCAAATTAGAGAAATTCTTAATCGGCTTGATCAAATACTGGTTGAGTTCTATAAATATTGAGAAGTATACGATTATAGAAAAAACAATAATGAAAATAATGAAAAAGTTGATCATATCGGTGAGCGGTACTTTTAAATTCTCAACAGGATAAGAGATATCAATGACCCCGAGAACATCTCCGGAACCGGCATTTACGTGGCATTTTAAACAACTCTCTTTGGCGATAACGGGATAGTAGTATTCGATGAGTTCTTTATCCGAGATATTCAGCACTTCTTCACCGCGAATCGCTTTTTTGATCTCTATATTTGATTCACGGACAGCTTTGTCTTTTTCTATTTCACCGAAAAGATCGGCGACGACTTCACTTCGATAGACATTGACTTTCATATGGGAATCGACTCGATTGAGCCTTGTGATTATCTCTTCGAGATCGTTTTTATTCCATCCTCTTTGCATGGCGGAATAGAGCGCTTCAAAAACCAGCATACTCGTTTTCTTGGCATCGACATGCGCCAGATTCGCGATTGCGTCTCTTTTCATATACTCGCCATAGATATAGGTAGCGACAAGAGTGACTAACATCGTTATAAAAATGATTTTGGCCGCTATCTTCGTATAGGTCGTTTTATGGGACACTTTATTATTCCTGCTTGCTTTCACGATTATATTTTTGACTCAATATAAAACATATTTCATAATAACTAACGGGGGGTGAAAGATATCTTAAAAGGTACATATTCGCTGAATTTGTCTTTGGAAGATACGCTACAATTTCATCCTCAACGCAAAGGTACTCTGTATGACAAAAAAACTCGTTATCCTTTTGCTCACAACCGCACTTTCCCTTACGGCAGACGAACCTGTGCAGTGGGGCGAAAACGTCACCGGTGTCGTTACGACATTTCAAACCTCCCAAAAAGAGGTCGCCCTTACCTTCGATGCGTGCGGAGGCAGTGCCAAAAGTTCGCAATTTGATGCCGGACTGATTGACTTTCTGATCGAAAACCGTATTCCGGCGACATTATTCATCAATTCCCGCTGGATACAAAGCAATCCGGAAACGTTCATGTCTTTAGCGGCCAATCCTCTCTTTGAGATCGCGAACCACGGCACCGCACACCGCCCTCTCTCGGTCAACGGCAAAAGCATTTATAATATCCCCGGTACCGCTTCGCCCGAGGAGGTGGCACGAGAGATCAACGGTAACGGCGATTTGATCGAGAAACTCACCGGAAAACGCCCCCGATTTTTCCGCTCCGGTACCGCCTATTATGATGAACTCTCAGTCGCCATTGCCCGTCAAAACGGGGTAGAAATTGCGGGATTCAGTATTTTAGGAGATGCGGGGGCAACCTTTAGCGCTCCCAAAGTGACACTACAGATAGAAAGTGCCCGAAGCGGCGATATCCTCATTTTTCATATGAATCATCCGGAGGGGGGGACGCGAGAGGGAATCATCGAAGGGGTTTCCAAACTCAAAGCGCAAGGGTATAGTTTCGTTCGACTCAGTGACGTTAAAGAGCATCTTAATCACCTCCCCTGAAGTAATCGGTGTTATACTCAGCTATCGGAATCTATTTAGGAAGTGACGAATGTGCCTTATATTAACGTTTGCTTTTATCGTAGCGACCCTCTCTTTTTTTTCTCAGGGGCTTATGCCGCATACGGTTATCAGCGGTATTCTCGCATCCGTTTCCCTTTTCTTTTTTATCCGAAAACTCATCTTTAACGGACGTTGTATATTCGGTAAAGACACGGACTGTAATACTAAAAAATAGTCTAGGAATTTATTTTAAATACGAACGAAGCACGCTCACCAGTTTCTCCAAATCGTCCTCACGCTTCGCAGCAGGGGCATCAGCACTCAGATGCTCGCGGATATACCCCTCCATGACCTCATTCATAAGACCGTTGATCGCCCCTCGGATCGCGGCAATCTGCTGAAGCACCGCCGAGCACTCTTTTTCATCGTCCAATGCCCTCTCCAAAGCCTCTGCCTGACCTTTTATCCTCCGAACCCGCGTCAATAACTGTTTCTTAGAATGGATCGTATGCGCCATAGTGTTCTCTTTGTTTTAATCTCAATTAAGTATACTGGGGTATAGTATCATAATTTTATTTAAGGATACGTCGCTCATGAACGCCACTGCCCAAAAATGGTATCACTCGCATATCTTTGACGAGGGAAATCCTCTCGCTGAGCGAAATACCCGTATTGCCGTCGCTTTAACCGCTTTTATGATGGTAGCCGAAATACTCGGCGGATGGGCTTACAACTCTATGGCCCTTTTGGCTGACGGATGGCACATGGGAACCCATGCTTTGGCACTGGGTTTATCGGTAATGGCCTACGGTGCCGCGCGTCGCTATGCTAATGACAAGCGCTTTTCTTTCGGTACATGGAAAATAGAAGTTCTGGGTGGTTATACCAGCGCCATTTTCCTCGTCGGTGTAGCCGCACTTATGTTCTATGAATCAGCACAACGGCTCATTTCGCCGACGCCGATCCATTACGGTGAAGCGATCCAAATCGCCATCATCGGTTTGGTCGTCAATCTGATATGCGCATGGCTCCTTAAAGACGGACACACTCATGATCATCACCACGGTCACGATCATAGTCATGATCATCATCACGATTTAAACCTCCGCTCAGCCTATATGCACGTTATCGCAGACGCCGCTACCTCGGTCCTTGCCATTATCGCACTCTTCTGCGGGATGTTGTGGGGTGCTGCCTGGCTCGATCCGATTATGGGTATTGTGGGAGCGGGGTTAGTCACCATCTGGGCGTACGGGTTGCTGCGCGACTCGGGACGCATTTTGCTCGATGCCGAAATGGATGCGCCCGTCGTGGATGAGATCTATGACGTCATTGAAGCAAGCCCTATCAAAGCGACCATCACCGATTTGCATGTGTGGCGTGTCGGAAAAGGGAAATACTCCTGTATCCTCTCATTGCACACGACCCAAGAGGTTTCCCCCGATTTTTTTAAACAACAGCTGAGCATTCATGAGGAGCTGGTGCACATCACGGTGGAAGTGAACCAAGCATAAATTTATCTGCTTCGATTATTTTATCAGAATGACTTAAGGGGAAGCAATTAAAATTTCGATAATAGTTATTATTTTTAATATTAGGCGGAACCTATGAATCTGATCTTAGAAGCATTTTGGGAATTGAGTATCGATATGGGGGTCTATATCCTCTTCGGTCTGTTAGCCGCAGGGGTGCTGCATCAGATTATCCGCGAAGAGTGGATCCAAAAGCATTTGGGTTCCAATACACACGGATCGGTCTATAAAGCAGCCTTGTTCGGAGCGCCCCTTCCCTTGTGCTCATGCAGCGTCATCCCATTTGCGGCCTCGATCCGCCGTAACGGAGCTTCTAAAGGCTCTACCCTATCCTTTTTGATCTCTACCCCCATTACGGGGATAGATTCCATATTGGCAACGTTTGGAATGTTCGGATGGGTATTTACCCTTTACCGCGTTTTTACGTCGGTCATCATTGCGGTTGCGGCAGGCATCCTGATGAATATCTTCGAACCCAAAGAGGCCGCTAAGAAAGGATTTGCCTTTTCAGCCGCAGCTCCCCAGCAACCTGCACCGACAATGGTACAGAGCATCCAAACCGAAACTAAAAAACCCTTTTCGTTCACTGGTATCTTTCACTACGGACTCGTAACGCTGCTGGGCAGTTTTAGCAAACCGCTCTTTTGGGGGCTCTTGCTCGGCGCTTTTATTTCGGCGGCAATCCCGTCCAATCTCAATGAACTCTTTAACGATAACCGTCTCTTTGGCTACCTTATAGCCGTTGCCATCGCCGCACCCATGTATGTATGTGCTACCGCTTCGCTTCCGATAGCCGCTTCGCTCATCATTGCCGGTGTATCTCCGGGAGCCGCATTTATCTTTTTAAGCGCGGGACCGGCAACCAATACGGTGACGATGGGGGTAGTCAAATCGATGCTCGGAATGCGCGCATTGCTCATTTATCTCTCCGTCATTATAATCGGAAGCATCGCGTTCGGAGCATCCATCGATCTTCTGTTCGACTCTCTATCGATCCAGATGAACGTCGATTTGCATGAACATCACGGTATTTTCGAAGAGGGTGCCGCCGCTTTGATGCTGGGGTTGATCGCCTGGCACTTGATTCGAGAACGGTTTAAAAAGAAAGAAAAAACGTGCAGCGGCGGTTCATGCTGCTCCTAAAGCGGTATCAATAATCAAATCGATCCCCAACAACGCTTTGTCCGCTATAATTTCATAATTATTTTTCAGGACTCAGTATGAACGAAACCCTTCTTGTCCTCGCCGTGGCTTTGGCGATGGATTCCGTAGCCGTATCGATTGCCATCGGCTCAAAATACAAAGATATGTTACTCCCTAATGCCCTCTTGGCTGCTGCCGTTTTCGGTTTTTTTCAGGGAATTATGCCTTTGGCGGGATATTTCATCGGAATCAGCTTTGCTGAATACGTACAATCATTTGATCACTGGATTGCCTTTATACTTCTGGTAGGTCTTGGGGGCAAAATGCTCTATGAAGCGTACAAAAACGAATTTGACGAAGAGGTTACCGACCTTTCAGCCAAAACGCTCGTCACGTTGGGAATCGCTACAAGTATCGATGCGATGGCGATCGGGGTAACATTTGCTTTTTTGCAAACCGATATTTACACGGCAGCGGGTATCATCGCACTGGTTACCTTTGCACTGTGCGTAGCGGCGGTGTATATCGGAAAAAAACTGGGATCGCTTCTGGAGAGCAAAGCGGAGATGCTCGGAGGGTTAATTCTAATCGGACTGGGCTTTAAAATCTTATTGGAGCATTTAGGACTGCTTTAATTACCATCCGTCCGTTGCGTGATTATCATGTTTTGATTTTTTGTAGCGGCGGGCATTCACCCGCTTTTCAAGCTGGTTTTGGGCATAAAACAGCTCCTCTTTGATCGTCTCGATATCACTCTCGCTTGCCCTGAAATCGAGAATCTTTTGCCCCAATGCTTCGAGCTCGGTGTATTCGTCTTTATAAAGTTTCACCGCTTCGTTTTTCTCCAAAAAGCGAAAATTCATATCCACTTTTTGATCATACTGCTCTTTGGTCGGATTATCACTTTTAGCCAAATACGACAATATCCCGCTGATAAATCGTCCCAATAGCCGAATATACCGAAGCCGTTTTGAATTTTCCTCTTTAGATGCGTTCATAAACCCTCATATTAATCATTCATCGATACAATACCGCCATTATACCCTTAAGAGGATTTAGTATGCGATTTTTGCTCATTACCCTATTGTTATCCGCTACCGCTTTGATGGCCGATTACATGCATCAGCCGATCGATCAAAAGCTGATCGATTCCAAAATCAAAATCATCGATATCCGTACTCCGGCTGAATGGCAAACAACCGGAGTGGTAAAAGGGTCGCTTCCGATCATGTTTTTTGATGAAAACGGTAATTACGACATGAACGGTTTTTTGGCGGAACTGAATAAAAAAGTCAAAAAAAATGAACGCTTTGCCCTCATCTGCAACAGCGGCAGCCGCAGCAAAGTACTCGGTACCTATTTGGGAAAACAGCTCGGCTATAACGTTATCGATTTAGAGGGGGGCATCCAGTACGCCATCGCTAAAAAAATGCCTCTTGAACCGTATCAACCGAAAAAGTAAATGGGACGCTTCCTTTTTTTTCTTATTACGCGAGTCGCATTAATATTCGGGGCAATCGCCTTGATTGCCTATGCTCTTGCACGCGGTTTATATTGGCTATTAACGTAAGAACTCCAGCAGATCGATATACTCTTTTTCGATAACGCCGAGATTTTCCAACATCCGAATCTCATCGACACCCGGATTTTCACTCAAAAATTCCCGTCTCCATTGAATATTATCCTGAAGTTCGGAGAGTCCTGTAGAGAGATATTCGATCATTGTATCGATATCGGCGCCCCGGACCGCACCTTCGGTGTCGGCTTTATAAAACAACAGCGCATAATCTCCCGTTTCATGTGAAAAACGGAAATCTTCGGCAATATTATGTATAATCGTCTTGATCCTCTCATCTTTTATGAGTCGTTTTGCCATCATTCACCTCCCGTTTAAAGTCCCTTATTGTAATCGCTTTTGGTATAGGAGTTGCTTAGTTCTATTATCCAATGAATAAAGATTAATCAAAACAGTGAAAGCACTCAAACTCAAAACAAAGCTACTCTATTTGTTATTGCTTGTAGGATTCGGCCTTGTAGTCATCGGGCTAATCGGTTATATCAATATTCAAAACATCAAACGAAATATGGATACTCTCTATTTCGGCTCTCTCATCCCGTTAAATGAACTTAATACCATTACGGCAACCTATCATAATGATCTCGGCTCCTCCGTCTACCGATGGAGCCATCAACTCCTCAGCGACGAGCAGGCGGGAACTAATATTTTACAAGGGCTGGACCGGATCAACCATTTATGGACGGCTTATCTTTCCCATGACAAACATCCCGAAGAGATGGCGTATATCAACTACACAGAAGCGCAGATTCGGAGCATCGAAAATTATTTCACGCAAGTGTACAGTAGCGTTAGCGATCCAAGCCGTTCGCATCCCGTTTCTCTTATGACGATGGATGAAAATATCCAATCGATACAAAAAACCATAGCGCAACTCATTGCCTACGAATATGACAACGCCAAGTACGAGCATGCGATGTTATTAGCGCAATATGAGAATGCACTGATGCAGCTTATCCTCTTTTTAGGGGTAATTCTCGCTCTGGTGATGGGATTGGCATGGGTTATTTTTTCCCGTATTGAAGTACAGCAGCAACAGCTGATTGCTTCCAGCGAAACACTCAAACACCTTAATCTAAAATTGGAGCAGGCTTCGTATACCGATTCGCTGACTTCATTGTTTAATCGGCGCTATTTTAATATCGTGTATGAAAGGGAATTTAAACGGGCATTACGTTCCAATAAACCTTTCGTTTTTATGATGCTGGATATCGATTTTTTCAAACAATATAACGATACCTACGGTCATATACAAGGGGATGTCGCCCTTCAGGCGGTTGCAAAAATACTCAAAAGCACGTTACAGCGTCCCGGTGACTATCCGTTTCGTTTGGGAGGGGAAGAGTTCGGTATTATCTTGTGCGATATCGATTGCAAGAATGCCCATATGATGGGAGAAAAAGTGCGTGCCGCCATTGATAGTCTGAAGATTGAACACAAGGGGTCCAAAATATTACCTACCCTGAGCGTCTCCATCGGCGGAATCTGTATTACCCCAACCATCGATATGAGCGATGATGCCCTCATTCATGCGGCGGATACTAATCTCTATGCGGCAAAAGAGCGGGGACGTAATCAAGTCGTCTTTAGTAATAAGTTGTAACTACTTTTTGAACTTAAAAGTAAGCTTTTCGAGCGCTTCACGCACTTTTGGGGAAATATCCCCCTGAAACTCCATCCACCCCTCTTTGTACGCACCGCCGCAGGCCAGCGACTTTTTAAGGGATGAAAGCGTTTTTTGCGCTTCTACTTCGTCCAGACTGAAAGGACCCACAAGGGTGACGATTTTCCCGCGACGTTTCTCTTTTTGAAAAACCAGACGATGTGCGCAAGGATCGAGAAGGGTAAGCGCTTTTGAGATTTTTTCCTCTTCCATACTCCACCCCTCGCCCCAGGAAGCTCCCAAATCGAGAGAGAGTTTCGTTCCGCGGCTCATTTTACCTCTCCGCTGTAGGTAAAACGCTTTGTACCGTTGGGAAGAGTTTCATCGAACATCTCAAGAGGGCGTACCCAAAGCCCCTGCTCGCCGTAAAGAGGGCGATAAACAACAAGAAGTTCTCCCGTTTCGGAGTGTTTCGCCACCCCTATTACTTCATAATACTTCCCTTTATAGTGACGGTAAAGGCCGCTTTTAACCACGTACTACCTTCTGGATAAGGGCGCTTATCCCCTCGCCTTCCAAAGCACCCCGATTGGCCATCGAGAGGATCGGATTCATACAATACTTGTCATTATCGTAAACCACCACAATGACCTCATCTCCGTCTTGGAGAAAATTGGTCTCGCCGAAATGGGTATAGCGGGTTGCCCCGATACTGATAACCGCCTGAGCAGGATGTCCCGCCTCTTTCAGATAGGTTTTGATCGGTTCCAAGGGGCCGAAATCTTCTTGTGTGTTGAGTTGATTTTTAAGCCACTCGATAAGTTTCCCGTGAAAATAGCTATAGCCTGTAAGCTCCACATCTTCGCCGTAGCGCATCAGCATCCCTCCGCGACGTATAAACGAGGCGATTCGATAGGTATCCATAATCCCGCCTTGCTCAAACAAATCAATCGGAATCAAAGTACTGGAGAGTCCTTTGGACGCTGTTCCCCAATTCTTCTTATGGCTTATTTTTGCCGCTCCCTCTTTGCGGAGAGAACAATCGTTATAGGCACCGAAAAATTTCGGAGTAATGGCATTCACGTTACCTTCCGCATCGTATGCAAGGTCACAGATAAGAGCCACTTCGGGTTCGGGCTGAACGTTGCATGGCTCTTTGGGGAGGATAATGGTATCGCAACTGAGCGGATAGACGCCGAGTTTCTCCTCACGTCCGGGTATATAAAAAGGGAATACCCCTTTGGGACCGTTCGGATCTTCGCTCACAACATCTTTGAAATCGGCACTCTCTCCGGCTTGTTCCAGATGGAGGGCGAAATTGCCCGCCACACCGAGTCCGACAAAGTTTTTATAGCTATCCATCAAAAACTCCTCACTGCGCAATTATTATAAACTTCCGCTCGCTTTTGCTTCGGCAAACTCTTCGTACGTCCCTTTGAAGTCGATATAGCTTCCGTCCGCATGCAACTCAATCACCCGTCCGGCGAACGCATCGAGAAGCTCACGGTCATGGCTCACGCAGATAACGTTTCCGTCAAATTCGTATAATGCTTCGCCCAGAGCAATAATCGCTTCAAGGTCAAGGTGGTTGGTAGGCTCATCCAGAACAAGGAAGTTTCCCCCCTCCAGCATCATTTTCGAGAGCATCATACGGTGTTTTTCACCCCCGGAAATTTTCTCGATACTTTTCTCCTGCTGCTCGCCGTTGAAAAGCATACGTCCCAAACAGTTTCGGATTTCAGAGATTTCCCGTTTCGGATCAAACGCACGGAGCCAGTCGTAGAGCGTCTCGCTCCCTTTGATACGGTCAGCCGTATCTTGAGGGAAATAAGTAGGCTCGATTGTTGCCCCCCATTTCACACTTCCGCCGGTCGGTTTAATCTCTTCCATAATGATTTTCAGCAATGTCGATTTACCGACACCGTTGCCTCCGATTACGGCAATTTTTTCGCCCGGAACGATTTTTAGGTTGATGTTGTGCAATACGTCCAACTCACCGTAGCTATGAGACACATCGATCACATCGAGCGCTTCGTCTCCCATTTGGCGTTTCGCTTTGAAAACGATACTCGGGTCACGGCGAGAAGATGGCTTAATATCGTCAATGGTGAGTTTGTCGAGCTGTTTCTGACGAGACGTTGCCTGTTTTGCTTTCGAGGCGTTCGCCGAGAAGCGGCGGACAAACGCTTCAAGCTGCTCTTTCTCTTTCAGCTTTTTATCCCGCTCCAACTGTGCCTGGTTCGCCATAACGGTGGATGCCAGATACCAGTCATCGTAATTTCCGGTAAATTCGCGGATCTTTTGGAAATCGACGTCGAGGATATTGGTCACAACGGCATTGATGAAGTGACGGTCATGCGAGATAACGACCATCGTCCCCTCATGGCGTTGAAGCTCATGTTCTAACCAGCCGATCGTATCGATATCGAGGTTATTGGTCGGCTCATCGAGGAACAATACATCCGGCTTCGGATAAAGCACCTGCGCAAGAAGAACTTTAAATTTCTCCGATGACGGAAGGCTCGACATCAAATCGTGATGATGGTCCGCACTGATCCCGACATTTTCCAAAATTTTAGCAATCTGGACATCGTATTCATACGTCGGATCCTCTTCGACGCAGATCATCTCCAAATCGGCAAGGCGGTTATTCACCGCTTCATCTTCGAAATCGCCGGTTGAATAGAGGTGTTCTTTCTCTTTGATCGCGTCATAGAGACGTTTATTCCCCCACAATACAGCATCGGCAATCGTGTAATCTTCAAACGCGAACTGATTTTGTCCGAGTACTCCCACTTTAAGACCCGGCTCGATGGAGATATCCCCCTCGTACTCTTTGATCTCACCGCTGAGGATTTTCAAAAAAGTTGTTTTTCCGGCGCCGTTTGCACCGATAAGACCGTAGCGTTTATTACGGTCGAGTTTAAGATTAATCCCCTCAAATAAAACCCGGCTTCCGAAGCGCATTGTTAATTTTGTAACTTGTACCATTTTAAAACTCTTTACATACTAAAATTTCGCGATTATAGCCAAATTACCATTATCCTCTCCTAATGTACATAAAGAAGAATCTTTTAAACTATAACAAATTACAATACCATAATCACAAAATAATCACTTTTTTAGGATTTCATGCATACAGAAGCCCCGCTCTATGATGTTTTAAACTATCTCCCCGACGGGATCATTATGCTTGATGAACGAGGTGTTATTCTTTTTGCCAACGACGCTTTTTCTGAAATGGTCGGATATAAAAGCGACCTATTATTGGGGCTTAATATGCTGAGCCTTTTGGCGGATATTACGGTCTTTACCGAGTGTATAGCTAAAGTCATGGAGGAGGGGCAGTCCCTTGATGCCGAAACCGATTTTCTCCATCGAAACGGAAACATCGTTCAAGCGGTAAAAAGTGTTCGTATGATCCGTTATAATGAACATACGCGCTTTTTTGTCAATGTCAGAAATCTCACCGAACTTATTCAATTCAACAAAGAACTCCGGGCTTCTAAAGAGCTTATTGAGTTACAGGCCACGGAACTTTCACTATTGCTGAATTCTAGAAATCAGGAGATTGAAGATATCCTCAGTAGTATCAATGAAGTGATCTGGTATATCAATAACCAAACGCTTTCTCTGCAATATGTGAATACTGCCGTTGAAACGATTTTCGGTTTTTCAAAAGAGACTTTTTTATCCGACACAACCCTTTGGCAACAGCAGATTCATCCTGAAGATCGCTCTTTGGTTCAAATGTTTTTTGAAACACTCGCCCCCGGAAAATCGCAGGAGATACGGTTCCGTATTATCCATTGCGACGGCGAAGTACGATGGCTCAACAGCCGGATTCATAATCATCCGAAACTAAACCTTTTTATCGGCATAACCAGTGATATCACCGGTTCTAAAGCCCAAAGCGAAGAGATCGCTTTTTTAGCCTATCATGACCCGCTTACCCATCTGCCGAACAGAGCAAAACTTAAACTGCAGTTAGAAAACCGTTTTGAACACGCACCGAGTTCTCCCTTTGCATTGATGTTTTTAGACTTGGATAATTTTAAAAACATCAATGACACGATGGGGCACAAAATCGGCGATAAAATTCTGATCGAAGTGAGCCGCCGCATTCGTGAAACGGTAGGGAAATACGATTTTTATGCCCGTTTCGGAGGAGATGAATTTGTTATTTTGCTCCAAGATTCCGATAGTGCGGCGATTGATCTTACCGCTCATCGGCTGATTCAGGTTTTTAAAGAACCCTGTACTCTAAACGAGACCGAGTTCTTTCTCTCCGCTTCCATCGGCATTGTCCTTTATCCGGATGACGCCCTCAACGGCGATGACTTGATCAAACACGCCGATACGGCAATGTACGAAGCGAAAAAGAAAGGGAAAAACCAATTCGCTTATTACCACACTTCGATGGAGCGGGCGATTCACCATTTCATGTACATCGAATCTTTGATACGCGACGGGCTGAGCCAAAATCTATTTGAGCTCTATTTTCAACCGCTGATCAATTCTAAAACCCTCCGGATGGAAGGGTATGAAGCCCTTTTACGGCTTAAGCATCCGCAAAAGGGATTTATCCCTCCGGACACTGTTATACCTGTGGCCGAAGCAAACGGGGACATCCATCTGATCGGGGAAAAAGTACTTTCCCAGGCATGCGATTTTATCGATACACTTCGGGTTTTACAGGATGAACCGTTTTTCGTTGCTATTAACGTTTCGGCAAAGCAGCTTCAACGCAATAAATTTGCTCAGGAATTATTCGATTATCTGGCCCTTCGTTCAATTCCCTCTTCATTTCTAAAAGTGGAAGTGACGGAAAGTACCGTTATGGAAAACATTGCCGTTGTCAGTCAGCAGCTTTCACAACTGAAAGCCGGCGGGATACGGATTTCACTGGACGATTTCGGCACCGGATACTCCTCGTTTGCCTATTTGGCACAGCTCCCGATTGATACACTTAAAATCGATAAGTCATTCATTTTAGCCCTCTTCAAAGATAATTCCAACCGCCACATTGTTGAAGCCATATCAAATCTCGCCCATGCTTTAGGGATGAATGTCACAGCCGAGGGGGTCGAAGAGGCGCAGCATTATGACTTTTTAATTGAAAACAATATCGATACGCTTCAAGGTTATCATCTCTGCCGTCCTCTTCCGAAAGACGAAATCCTCAAAAGAATGAAATAAATACCCCCTATTTTGCGAGAATATACGAGGTAATAGCCTTTTTGTAAAGATTTGGAAAAGGTATCATACTAATCACGAAAATACAATTATTTTTAACATTCCCATAAGATTTGAATGGATAAAATGGTTATAAGGATTATGCTGGTTATAGTTCGATTTTTTCACGGAGTACAATGTGACACAAATTTATGTCGGGAATATTCCCTACGGCAAAGACGAAAACGATCTTAAAGATCTTTTCGGACAATACGGTGAAGTTAGTTCAGTTAAATTCGTAAATGATAAAGAGACAGGCCGTTTCCGCGGTTTCGGTTTCGTTGAAATGGCGAACAAAGACGAAGCTGACAAAGCGATCACTGCCCTTGAAGGTAACGATTTCGGCGGGCGTACACTTCGTGTTAACGAAGCGCGTCCACGCGCTCCTCGCCCTCCACGCGATCGCTGGTAATCACATCATGAAGCCCGAAAGGGCTTTCATGCCGCTTATATAATTTCCCCTTTTCTACATTCTAGAACCAATTTTTATTGTAAAGACATAGTATGACGTATACACTCACAGAACCTTTTATAGAGCTTCATAAGCTCATCAAGCTTTTAGACCTTGTCGATACCGGCGGACAAGCCAAAATACTTATCGAAAACGGCCATGTACTCCGTAACGGGGAAGTAGAGACCCGAAAACGGGCAAAGATCACCAAAGGGGAGACCATTACGATCGGTGATGTCGTTATCGAAGTCGTCTGAATCCATTGTTATTTAATGGAGTTTTCACTATAATTCCTGATCTTACTTTAACGGCTCTACACAAGGTTCAAAAAACGTATGAAAAACACAAAAATGATGGTAGTCGGTTTTGTCAGCGCCGTAGCGGTTAGTCTCATTCTTTCGACATCACTGTTTGCAAAAAACACCGTTGCCGCACCTACCGAAGCCTCTGTAGAAGCCTCTCGTCTCCAATCGCTTGCTAAATTTACGAAAGTCTTGAGCATTGTCGAGCAATACAACGTAGACGGTCTTACCGTCGATCAACTCATTGACAAATCGCTGCAGGGGATGCTCTCCAACCTTGATGCCCACTCGACCTACATGGATAAAAAAAGCTATGACAATCTTAAAACCCAGACCGACGGTGAATTCGGCGGTTTGGGGATAACCGTCGGAATGCGTGACAACGCACTCACCGTTATCGCCCCTATCGAAGGGACACCGGCTGATAAAGCAGGCATCAAAGCCGGCGATATCATTCTTAAAATCAATGATAAATCGACCCTTAGCATGACAATAGACGATGCGGTGAGTATAATGCGCGGTGCCCCTAAAACCCCGATCGATCTTACCATCGTCCGCAAAGGATTGGCCGATCCTCTTAAAATCCATATTATCCGTGATATCATCACCGTCCAATCGGTATATACCCGAACCATAAGCGGAAATATCCTCTATATCCGCGTTACCAGTTTCGATAAAAAAGTGGCGGCGGACGTCAAAAAAGCAATTAAGAAGTACAGCGGAAAAAGCAAAGGGATCATCCTCGATTTGCGAAACAATCCGGGAGGATTGCTCGATCAGGCGGTTGACCTGACCGATCTATTTGTAGACGAGGGGACCATCGTCTCCCAAAAAGGGCGTAACAAAGCCGATGACATGACCTATAAAGCGACGAAAAGCAATACGGTAACCGATCTCCCGCTTGTCGTTTTGGTCAATGAAGGCTCTGCCAGCGCATCCGAAATCGTGAGCGGGGCGCTTCAAGATTTGAAGCGGGCGGTCATTGTCGGAGAAAAAACATTCGGAAAAGGCTCCGTTCAAGTCGTCATGCCGATCACTGAAACGGAAGGGATCAAACTCACCGTTGCACGCTACTATCTCCCGAGCGGCCGTACCATCCAAGCCGTCGGAGTGACTCCTGACATTGAAGTCGCTGCCGGTGAAATAAAAAAACATGACAAATCGTTTAATATCAAAGAGGCCGATCTTAAAGAACATCTGGTTTCCGAACTCGAAAAAAGTGACGGAATGATTGACGTTACCGAAGCCAACGCTACCAGTAAAACCGTAATTACCCCCGAGCAGATGAATAGAGATATTCAACTCAAAGAGGGTGTTGATATTATTAAAGCCTTAATCATAGTCAAAGGAAAGTAACCATGGAAAAACGCGATCTCATCTACGAAGGAAAGGCTAAACGCCTCTTTAGTACCGACGACGCCAATTTAGTCATTGCTGAATTTAAAGATGATCTGACCGCATTTAACGGCGCAAAAAAAGATAACGAATCGGGCAAAGGGGCTTTGAATAACAAGATCTCTACCGAACTGTTTAAAATGTTGGCCAAAAACGGTGTCGAATCCCATTTCGTCGAAATGCTCGATGATACCCATATGCTGTGCAAAAAAGTGGATATCATCCTCATCGAAGTGATCGTCCGCAACATTGCAACCGGAAGCCTCAGTAAAAATCTCGGTATTCCCGACGGGAAAGTTCTTCCGTTTACCTTGGTCGAATTCGATTATAAAAACGATGCACTCGGCGATCCGAAACTTAACGATCAGCACTGTTTGATTTTGGAACTCGTCAAAAACGAAGCAGAACTCGATCAGCTCCGTGCAATGGCACGTGAAGTGAATGATATTTTACGCCCTTATTTTCACGAAAAAGGGCTTAATCTTGTCGATTTCAAACTCGAATTCGGTCGTGATAAAGACGGAAAAATTATCCTTGCCGATGAAATCAGTCCGGACAACTGCCGTTTCTGGGATTTAGAAACCGGTGAAAAAATGGATAAAGACCGTTTCCGTCAAGGGCTCGGCGGACTCAAAGTCGCCTATGAAGAAGTATTAAACAGAATATTGGGGTAATTGAATGAAAGCAATCGTAAACGTATTTTTGAAAAACGGAGTCTTGGACTCTCAAGGTAAAGCGGTACAGCATGCACTTTCCGGTCACGGATTCGAAAGTGTCAAAGACGTACGCGTAGGCAAGCAAATCATTATCGAGATGGATGAAAACGATGCAGATACGGCAAAAGAAAAAGTGGTTCATATGTGTGAAGAGCTTTTAGCCAATACCGTTATCGAAGATTACGAGATCGAGATTCAAGCATGAAAGCAAAAGTTAAAGTAGGTATCATCCAGTTTCCAGGTACCAACTGTGAATACGATACCCAGCATGCGTTTGCCGCATTAGGGTGCGAAACACAAATTCTTTGGCACAAAGAGGATACTATCCCCTCCGATATGGACTTGGTAGTGGCTGCAGGGGGATTCAGCTACGGAGATTACCTTCGCAGCGGTGCCATTGCCAAAATGTCTCCGATCATGAAAGCGCTTAAAGTCTATGCTGAGAACGGCGGTAAAGTCCTAGGGATTTGTAACGGATTTCAGGTATTGACCGAAACAGGACTTCTTCCGGGTGCGTTGAAACGAAATGAAGGTCTTCACTTCATTTCACGCCATCACCATCTCAAAGTCATTAACAACGATAATACCTTTCTTCGCCATTGTAACGTTGATCAGGTTCTTAATATCCCTATCGCTCATCACGACGGAAACTTTTATATTGATGAAAACGCTCTGCAAGAGCTGTATGCAAATGGCCAGGTATTGCTTAAATACACTGACGAAAATGGGAATATTGATAATCCGAACGGTTCAGTCGACAGTATCGCCGGTATCTGCAATAAGAACAAAAATGTTTTCGGTCTGATGCCTCATCCGGAACGTGCTATGGAGAGCCTTTTAGGTTCGGATGACGGCAAAGCGATGTTAGAGGGGTTTATAAACGCTTGAAGGCTTTAGCTTTTCTTTTTTTCTTTTTAGGACAAATCCTTTTAGCGGAACCGTCCGTACTCACGGAACCGGCTCCGACACCTGTAAGCACCGGAACTGAGGAGAATATCGCCTCTCCCACTCCCGAGACAGATGTAAATGCTCTTTTTTCCGGTGTTTCTACTACCGCAGGACTAACGCTTCAGTTCAGCGATCTCCCCTCACACCCCTATGTCGGAGAAATTATCCCTCTGACCGTCAAACTGACTCCGGTTGATATAGCTTCCGGAAATATCGAATATACCCTTCAAAACGAAGAGGGTATCCGAATTTTCAGCGATACTCCCCGTCGAAGCGTTAAAGAAGACGGCGTATACGACACCTTCTATTTTCTGGTTCAATCCGCATCCATCCGTTTTCCCGATATTACGGCAACGCTCACATCGACCGGAAGCGTTACCGAGCCCCTTATCGGAACGGCTTTAAATGCGATACCTCTCAGCCCGCCCTCGGGATTTGCAAACGTTTTAGCCGACAAATTTGAGGTTATCAATTACAAAACCACCCCGTATAACAATGAAAGCAATGTAGTCATTTTTACCGTAAAAGCATCACGATGCAACATCGGAGACTTTTCCATCCCGAATGCGATCAAACAAGGTTTCGAATCGAAATTTTCCAATGTCGGCGAATCGCAGATGACCTATTACGCCATTATTCCCAATACGGAACAAAACCTCAATTTTTCTTTTTTTAACCTCAAAAAGCAACGATATGAGTCGATTGTAATTCCGATTGTCGTCGATGACGATACCGTCTCAACCCAAAGTGATCTCTCACCGACCGATGCACGCCACACCGAACTGAAAATCAGCGTCGCGGCAGTGGTAGTAGCGGCTCTTTTCGGATTATTTTATTGGAGACGGCACAAATGGTACCTTTATGCTTCGTCATTACCGATGTTTTATATCGTTTATGCCCTCCTTCCGAACCCGACCATATGTGTTAAAAAAGATGCGCCGATCTATTTGCTTCCGATCAAAAATGGCACTATTTTTGAGATGACTCTGGAGGAAGAACATTTGGAAGCCGAAAAAGAGGTCGGAGAATTCATCAAAGTACATCTCGATGATAACGTCGGTTGGGTTAATAAACGTGATCTTTGCTCGAATTAAATGGCTTTATGCCCTCATCGTCATCTTTACGGGGATGACGTTGATGATTACTACGTTTTACCTTCTCCCCAAACCCTATGCCGTCAAGTTTTCGGCTTGGTTTATCCGTTTTCTCGTATTTATACCCGTAGAGGTCAAAGGAAACCCCGATCCTGATGCACAAATGTTTCTTATCAACCACCAAAGCGATATCGATATCGGTGTCATGGAGACGATTACTTCTAAAGATTTAGCCTGGGTCGCCAAAAAAGAGTTATTCAATGTCCCTTTTTTCGGTCTGGTAGTCCGATTGCCCAAAGATATCGCATTAGAACGGGAAAGCAAGACAGCTCTTGTCAAATTGATCAAAGAGTGCAAAGACCGACTCGATCACGGACGTGTTATCACCATCTTTCCGGAGGGAACCCGCACCGAGACGGGAAAAATGAAGCCGTTTAAGGCAGGTGCTAAAATGGTTGCCGATAAGTTTAATCTCAAAGTGCAGCCTGTCGTTTTGGTCGCGACCGCGTGGCATTTCAGCAACAAACGCAAAGATTTTAAACCCGGCACCATCACCGCGATATATCTTGATTCTTTCGTCGCCGATAAGAGTAATCCCGAGTGGCTCAACGAAACGCACGATACAATGCAGCATGCCTACGACGAAGCCCTCTCAAATCTTCCTAAATATCATAAAAAACGACGTATCAGCTAAGGCTCACAATCTCATCGGCGCACCAAGCTGCCAGGTCTCCGTCATGGGTAATGAGCAGTACTCCCATCCCCTCAAGATTATCCACTATCAGTTTCATGATATCGAGTTGGTTTAGATTATCCAACGCCGAAGTCGGCTCATCCAAAAGAAGCAGTTTCGGCTTCATCAGCAAAGCCCTCAGAATCGAACACCGCTGCAGCTGACCGCCCGAGAGTTTATGGGGAAGGGAATCCAAAAAAGCCTCTTCCAGCCCCATCTGCTCTATCAGAACCTCATACCCCTCCATCGACGTCACCTCTTTGATCTGTTCACGTACGGTGTAGGTGGGGTGAAATGAGCTATAGGGGTCTTGAAAGACCTGAGAGAAGGATGATGATCGGATAAAGCCCGATAAAGGTTTGCGATGCCCCAGAATGAGCTCAAACAGTGTCGATTTTCCGACACCGCTCGGGCCTACTATCGCTTTGATCTCCCCTTCATTCAGTGAGAGTGAAAAATTATCGAATAACAATATATCTTTAGTATATCCAAAAGATATACTTTCAATATCTAAAATGCGGTTCAACGAATCTGACCTTTGCCGTACACTTTGTATTTATAGGTGGTCAGTCCCTCAACACCCATCGGTCCGCGCGCGTGAAGTTTGTTGGTGCTGATACCCACTTCGGCACCGAATCCGAACGCTCCGCCGTCGGTAAAACGGGTAGAGGCGTTGACATACACCGCCGCCGCATCGATCGCATCCATGAAACGCTCCGCCGTCGTAATGTTCTCGGTGATAATCGCCTCGGAATGGCCCGAACCGTAGCGGACGATATGGCTGATCGCCCCCTCTACCCCGTCAACAACCCGAATATTGAGAATATTGGCCAAATATTCGGTATCGTAATCTTCTTCGGTAGCCGGAGCGACAGAGATCACTTCACGCGTCTGTTCACACCCTTTGAGTTCTGTATTTGCTCTATCAAACGCTTCTTTTAAAAGAGGCAGTACGTTTTGGGCGATGGATTCATCCACCAGCAGCGTCTCCATCGAGTTGCACACGCCCGGACGCTGTACCTTGGCATTAAGGGCAATCGCAATGGCGTTTTCGACATCCGCATCTTTATCGATGTAGGTGTGGCACAGCCCTTTGTCGTGTTTGACGACGGGGACGCTCGAATTTTGGCTCACAAAACGGATCAACGCCTCTCCGCCGCGCGGAACGATCAAATCGACGTAGCGATCCATCTTGATCAGTTTCGCAACTCCCTCGCGCGTCGCATCCGGCAGCAGTGCGATCAGCTCTTTCGGGAGGCCGTTACGGATCAACACCTGCTGCAAAACATCGGCAATGATTTTATTGGAATGCTCCGCCTCTTTTCCCCCTTTGAGGACACACCCGTTAGAGCTTTTAAAGCACAGAGCCGCCGTATCGGAGGTGACGTTCGGACGGGACTCGTAGATGATCCCGACCACCCCGATCGGGATGCTCACTTTCTCGATTTTCAGCCCCGCTTCGGTGACCCACCCCTCGATCACTTTACCGATAGGATCTTTGAGGGCGGCGATCTCTTCGATCGCTACCGCCATCGACTCAATCCGTTTTTCATCGAGTAATAATCGCTCTTTCATTGATGGAGCTATGTCGTTTTCATCCGCACTGCGCATATCGAGGGCATTGGCTTCGATGATGTTCATCGTGTTGGCACGAAGGGCTTCGGCCATCTCGCGGAGGATTCGGTTACGCTCGCTTCCGCTTAATGTCGCCAATACACGGCTGGCGGATTTTGCTTTTTCTAAAAAATGTTCCATTCTTTTTCCTTTATGATGCCAGAGGCTGAATCATAGCAATTTCTTTGGCTTCGGACTGCATAGATCGATATAAATCCCATCTCGTTTGGAGATTGAGCCAAAAATCCGCAGACATCCCGAAATATTTTGCTAGACGTAATGCCGTTGCGGGGGTAATCCCCCGTTTTTGATTGATGATCTCATTGATCCGCTGATAGGGTACATGGATCGCATCGGCTAATGTTTTTTGAGAAATCCCCATCGGTTCTAAAAATTCAGTAAGTAGCATTTCACCCGGATGGGTGGGTGCTCTGTGGGTTGGGATATTCATAGTATACTCCTTATGAGTGATAATCGGTTATTTCTACATTTATCGCACCCGCTTCACTCCATGTAAAACAGATGCGATACTGATCGTTGATGCGGATACTCATTTGATCTTCTCGGTTCCCGCACAGTTTTTCGAGACGGTTTCCAGGGGGAACTTTTAACTCTTCGAGTGCTATCACCGAATCGAGTTGATCTAGTTTTCGAGATGCACTTTTCCATAACGCCATCGGTAAGCACTTCCGAGCTTACTTGCTCTCTATGCCGTTAAATATATCCGATGTTGCCTGATCTGCAAACGAAATTATCATGTAAAAATTATAGCATGGTATCCGTGATTTTATGCTATTTTATAAACTCTTTACTATTATGAAATAGTTATAGTTATCACCTGACATCTTCTCTTTAATACTAAAAAGCCTAACACCTTTTGTGGACATTTACATTTTATGCCGCATTATTTATTACTTTTGAAATCATTAAATCATCATCGATTTTCAGCATTGCTAAAAATTGTAATTTTAAATAAGTAAAATATGCATATTCATGTTTCTCTAGTTCATTTGGGTTTGCTTGAGTACCATGCAAGTAACTATTTCTTAAATCCAATCCATTTGTAAACTCGCTTTTGTTTAGGAAATAATTAAAATATGCTTGTTCAGGCTTTGAAAATAATCTGCTTTCGAAATTAATGATATTTTCGACTTCCATTTGTTGAGCTTCTAGTTGGAAGTTTGTCGAATAATGATAATATGAGCCTACCTCGTTGTCATTCAGGTCTTTTAAAATTAGCACTCTTACTAGGTTGATTATTTGTATAAAATCATTGCTATCGATTGAAATATAACCGTTGTCTATAAGATATGTCAATTGTGGCTTTTGATAGTCTTCATAATTACTAAATTTCACTTGTTCATTCGCAAGTAAATCAAAAAATGTATGATATTTTTCTTCTCTATAAGGTTCTACATAGGCAAGAAGAGTTTGGTCTGAAAAAAATAAATTTGAGCAATTGACCATTACTTCATTTTTTTCATTAAGATAAATGTATTTCTTGTCGTTTAGACTTGGAATATCTTTTATCGCAGTTGGTGCAGAGGATATTTGTAAAAGTTCAAAATCAATAACACCATCTTCAACGAAGAGTTTAAACTGTTTTAATGCTGATTCAAATTCAGGTGCTAACAACCTTACTTTATCAAAATAAGAAGTTGCCGTTGGAATTGAAAATCGAGCATTATCTGCAAAAACATATTTTTCCTGAAATGCAGTTGTAAAAATGAAGTGTAGTATTTCTTCGAATGAAATATTTGATTCAGAGATGATTTTATTATAACCGAATATCTGGGCTTGTGATGTCATTTCAGATAGAGAAAATGCTGTTCCCCTTCTATATTCATTTTGTGAGTGAACTCCCATAGTTCTTTCAAAAACACCCATTTGACTTTTTTTGCTTACAAGGCTTATTCTGTTTTGATTATCTGTATATTCAAATAAGTACTTAAAATTCTGAAATAGTATATACGGATTGTTATTTTGCTTTATAAAATCTAGACTGTATGAGTAATGCGCAATAAGACTTTCATCAATAAGAACATCTTTGATTTTGGAAGCATTCTCAGGAAAACTAATAGAAACACCATATTTCATGCCTCCATTTTCTGTGAAAAATTTTTCAGTTTCACTTATATGAAGACGCTTTGCTTTTAATCGAGTTTTATCAGATATTCTAAAATTGGTTTCATTTCTAGCATTTTGAATCAATCTAAGATAATTTAAATTCACATTGTTTGAATCCAAATAGCTAGATACAATATTTTCTTTATCTTCTATTGACAGGCTTTTAGGAATAAACTTTTGAATTCTCCTAAAATCATTTTGAACCTCATATATTGAAAGCAATATTTCGGCTGATAGGGGATAGGTTAGTAAAAAACTTTTAATCTCAGCATCATAGTGACTAACTAATGCGCTATGTTTTAAAACTTCGTGCATTAAATGAGGCTCATTAGAAAAAATATCGCTAAAATTGGATTTTGAAATCCGTTTAAACACTTTTTGATTATTGACTATTTCCCAAAATGAATCAACATAAGCGTGTATAATTTTTTCATGCAAATCCACAACATTGCTGTCATCAATTTTTGACATAAACTGCCCTATAACTTTCCCATACCCGATTGCTTTTTGTTTAAAGTCTTTAATATCTTCTTGCGACCAATCTCTTAAATACAAATCATTGTCAATATACTTTTTAATATTATATATCTCCAGAATATCATTGATATCGGTGTAATTTAAAAGAGTCTCTTTTCGTAGTATATGTTCTCCTTTTGACAGCTGATGTCCACTTGCCATATCTTCTTTGGAGAAAAATTTTACTCTATTTAAATCGTGGCTACGCATTGCAGTTCTCTTTTTATGTATAACTATTTATTAACAAACAATTATATATTTATGCGCTTGGATTTAACTAAATAAATGACCATCAAAATAGTTAATTAAAATTGTGAGCTACTGTAAGGATGGGAGGTTGATTTATAAAGATGAGTTCCCGCTTTCGCGGGAATGACGGAAAAGTCACCCTTCGACAAGCTCAGGGCGAACGGGAGAGATTAAAGCTCATCTTCTTTATATAACGGTTTGCGGTTTGGAACTTTGCCCAAAACACTACGTGCGTGAGCGGTTGAACCCTCTTTCGCACGTTCTTCGAGATAATCATACGTTTTTAATGCCGACATTTTTTCAGCAATCGCCGTTGCGATAAATTGATTCATCGAAATATTCTCATGTTTGGAAAACTCTTTTAAACTCATTCCGAGTGAATCGGGAAGTCTTAGGGCTACATTCATCACAAAACTCCTTGTTCAAATAGCTCTTTTGGGGTCAAAATTCGGATACCGAAATATTTTTCTACCCCTTCAAAATCTTTTGTATTAAATGTCACAATCGTAGATGCACTACCATTTACAGCCGTTTCTAGCACTTTATCATCGCCACTGTCTTTTAAAAACGGTCGCCATAAAAAGTGTAACTTTGCGGGATGAGAGATCGATACTATATCGGCTATAAAAAATTTGAGATCGTTTTCACTCAAATAAGAATACTGAGCATGATTTTTAGGTCTCAACAGAACCTCTTCATACTCCAGTACCAACGGAACAGATACAACATTAATGATGCACCCTTTTTCAGCATGATCAAATAGAGTTTGAATCAGTCGAAATGATCCACCCTGATTGGAAAATAATGCCGAAAGCAATACATTGGTATCTACTACGATTTTAGTCATAAAGATATTATATGTAATATACAAAAATTAGTCAATAGAAATAATTAAGAGAGATTCCCCCAAAAGGAGGAAGAAGAAAATATCGGAGATTACTCGATTTCCGCGTCGATGACGTCGTCATCTTTTTTCGCGTTTGATGAAGCGGCTTCACCGCCTTCATTTTGTTTGTACATTTGCTCTGCCATTTTGTGACTCGCGTCTGCCAATTTTTTGGTAGCCGCTTCGATCTCTTCTTTGCTGGCATCTTGATTTTTCAAGACCGCTTTGAGTTCTTCGAGAGCTGTTTCGATTGCCGCTTTTTCAGTTGCATCGATTTTATCTTCCATCTCTTTGAGAGATTTTTCCGTTTGGCTCGCCAATGCGTCCGCTTGGTTGCGGAGATCTACGATCTCTTTGCGTTTCGCATCTTCGGCTTTGTGGTTTTCCGCGTCTTGAACCATTTTGTTGATCTCTTCTTCGCTTAGCCCTGAGCTTCCGGAAATCGTGATCGATTGAGATTTACCGGTCCCTTTGTCGGTTGAGCTAACGGTTAGGATACCGTTCGCATCGATATCGAACGTTACCTCGATTTGAGGTACGCCGCGCGGTGCGGCAGGGATACCGGTAAGCTCGAACAATCCCAGAGATTTGTTATCACGGGCAAACTCGCGCTCACCTTGGACAACACTGATGCTAACTGCCGGTTGGTTATCTTCCGCAGTCGAAAACACTTGCGATTTTTTAACCGGAATAGTGGTCCCTTTTTCGATGATTTTCGTCGCGATTCCGCCGAGCGTTTCAATCCCGAGGGAAAGAGGTGTAACGTCGAGCAAGAGAACGTCTTTAACATCTCCGCGTAGAACCCCGCCTTGGATCGCGGCACCGGCTGCTACTACCTCATCCGGATTTACCCCTTTGTTCAACGTTTTACCGCCGAACTCGTCAGAGACCATTTTTTGTGCGATCGGAAGACGTGTTGAACCCCCGACCATGATGATTTCATTGATCTCGTTTTTGCTCAATCCCGCATCTTTCATCGCTGTTTTGATGTGAGAAATAGTCTCTTTTACCAAGTCATCGATCATCCCCTCGAATTTTGCACGAGTGAGTTTCACTACTAAGTGTTTAGGACCCGATGCGTCAGCGGTGATAAACGGTAGATTGATCTCTGTCTCTTCAGCAGATGAGAGCTCTTTTTTCGCATTTTCAGCCGCGTCTTTAAGACGTTGAAGCGCCATTTTGTCCGCTTTGAGATCGATACCGTGGTCAGATTTGAACTCACCTGCCAAGAAATCTACGATTTTGTTATCGAAATCATCCCCACCGAGGAACGCATTACCGTCGGTTGAGAGAACCTCGAATGTCCCCTCAGAGATTTCAAGAACCGTAACGTCGAATGTTCCGCCCCCTAGATCGTATACGAGAACTTTTTCATCCCCTTTTGAATCCAATCCGTACGCCAATGCAGACGCAGTCGGCTCATTGATGATACGAAGAACGTTCAATCCCGCGATCGTTCCCGCCTCTTTGGTCGCTTTACGTTGAGCGTCATTGAAGTATGCCGGAACGGTGATAACCGCATCGGTTACCGCTTGACCGAGGTAGCTCTCTGCATCTGCTTTGAGTTTTGAGAGGATTTTAGCCGAGATCTCTTGTGGCGTATACACTTTACCCGCTACGTCGACAGCCGCCATACCGTTTTTATCCACGATTTTATAGGTAACTTTGTCGTGTGCCTCTTTCGCTTTCTCTTCGTTCATCATAAGACCCATGATACGTTTCACCGAGTAGATCGTTTTATCCGGGTTAGTGATCGCTTGACGTTTTGCAGGATCACCGACTAGGATTTCACCTTTGTCGGTAAATGCTACAACCGAAGGAGTCGTGTTTTTTCCCTCTTTGTTCGGGATAATTTTCGCTTCGCCGCCTTCATAGACAGCAACACATGAGTTTGTTGTTCCTAAATCGATACCAATAACTTTTGACATAATATTTCCTTTATTTTTATTTTTTTAAACGCTCTAGGAGCAAAGCCCCTAAAGCTACGTTAACACTGGGTTTTACCTCGGCGGTAAAAGCCCAAATGCACTTTAATTGGCTATTACAACCATCGCATCTCTAAGAGTGCGTTCTTTGTATCGAAACCCTTTTTGGAAAGTGTTTACGATTTCACCGCTTTGATGATCCGGGCTGTCCACACGCTGTACTGCGTTATGAACATCCGGATTAAACGGTTCGGATTCATCCACAGCCGTTACGCCGTGTTTTTCGAGAACACCGAGAAGCTGTTTCATCGTGAGTTCAACACCCTCTTTGAGTTTTTCCAACAATACCGCCGGTTCCGCTTCGATCTCTGCCGCTCCGATCGCCATAGAGAGCGAATCGACAACGGGAATCAAATCTTTCGCAAATTTTTCGTTTGCGTACTCCAAAGCTTGGTATTTCTCCCGCTCGAGACGTTTTTTGATATTGTCAAAATCGGCATGTACGCGAGCGTACTTATCTTTAAAAGACGCCAATTCCGCCTGAATAGTTTCTAATTCATTCATGCTCTCAGCAATGACCTCTTCACCCTCGTTTTGGGTTATCTGCTCGTCGCTGATCACGTCTTCATTTACTTCGTTAGACATAAGTTTATACGACTCCTTTTTTGAAATCCGGCGTTATTATAATACATTGAGTCAACTATTGTCAAGTGGTATATGATAATTTTTATGCAGAATAGTTGAGTCTATTTATATCAAGTATATATACCGACCTAAAATGCTATAATAAGCTTAAAAAAAGGGAGGGACAATGTTACAAAGAGTCAAACAGCTCTATCCAATAGTATTAATTGGGATTTTCGCACTAACTCTCTGGTTTGTACCCCCGCCCCTCGCCATCACTCCAAAAGCATGGCAACTTTTTACGATTTTCCTGACAACTATTATAGCTATTTTAGGTAACGTACTGCCAATCATCGCCGCATCGGTCATTGCCCTTGCTATCAGTGTCTTATTCGGGGTCATCGAACCCTCAAAAGCCTATGCAGGTTTTTCGGAAAGCTTCATTCTGATGATCATTGCGGCATTTTTAGTCTCACATGCCGTTCACAAATCAGGGTTAGGCAAGCGCCTTTCACTTCATATCATCCGCCGTTTCGGCCACTCTACCCTAGGTCTTGGATACAGTCTTATCGCTACAGATATCCTGATCGCCCCCGCATTTCCGAGCAATACCGCCCGAAGCGGGGTCCTCTATCCTATCGTCTACGGTCTGGCACACGACTGCGGCTCAAAGGTAGGTGATAATACCCAACGCCGTGCGGGAAGCTACCTGATGATGACCTCTATGGCAGGACTTACGATCTCATCGGGATTGTGGCTCACCGCCATGGCGGTTAATCCCGTCGGTGTCGGAATCGCTGAGACCATGGGGATCCATATTACATTCGGAAGCTGGCTGCTCTACGCGATAGTTCCGACCTTGATCGCCTTTGCCCTTATCCCGTGGATGCTGTACCGCATCTATCCCCCCGAACTTCGTTCAACGCCGGATGCACCTCAAAAAGCCAAAGAGGCGTTAGAGCATATGGGACGGATCAGCCGGAACGAGTGGATTACCGCCGGGGTATTTGTCTCGATGCTCACCCTTTGGGCACTCTCGGGAGTACTAGGGGTCGATAAGGCGGCCGTCGCCTTCGGAGGGCTGGGAATTTTGATGGCGACACGCGTTTTCGGAGTCGAAGATTTCAGAAGCCAAGGGGAAGCGCTCAGTACCCTCATCTGGTTTGCCATCCTCTTTGCACTCAGCACCCAGCTTGCCGCAATGGGATTTATGGGTGCCGTTGCCAGTCACTTTACCCTCTATCTGGTCGGACTTTCTTGGATGTGGGTTTATATCCTCCTGATTGCCGTTTATGTAGTAATCCATTATCTCTTCGTTTCGCAAAGCGCCCATCTTTTAGCCCTCTTCGGTATTTTTTTAGCCGTCGGTGTCGGAGCGGGAGTACCCGGAGAACTAATGGCGATGATGCTGCTGTTTGCCACCAACTTTAACGCCACCATCACACCGCAGGGCTCTTCGTGCAATGCGATCTATCTTAGCTCCGGCTATATCAGTGCCCGTGAAATCTATATCTACGGAGGAGCGGTAACACTGCTCACCTTTCTGGTCTTTATGATTATCGGAACTCCCTGGATACTGGCGCTGCTATGAAACGTATCCGCTATTTTCATCACACCATGATCGGAAAAATCTTTTTCTCATTTTTGGGAGTCTGCTTGATATCTATGGCGGTTATATTTTCGCCGTGGGGGAACCGTCTTACGGCCCCTTTTATCGAAAAATCGCTCACGTCCGCCTTCTCAACACCGATCACACTTCAAGAATACGGTTTAACCCCTAATCAGTTTCATCTCCTTTTCCAAGACCAACAGGGGAACACGTTTTCAACCCAGGGAGGGTTTTCTCTTCTGACGCTTCGGATGTATGCCCATTACCGACTCTCCTGTTTTCAGCACGGGGGTATCAATCCTCTTTTTTCCCCTTTTAAGACGGAAGGCTCCCTCAGCGGAGGCATTGCCTCTTTTCTTATTCAAGGCAACGGAGATATGTTCGGCGGAGATCTCATTTATAAAATCGAACTCCATCGGTTTCATCTCGCATCCCTAAGTCTAAAAGCGGACAAAATAGCCTATACGCCTCTTATGCAGCTGCTCAAATACCCATCCGACACCGATACCCTCATCACCGGAGAAGTCGATCTTCGCGGATTTGATCAACGATATGTTGAGGGATCAATCCATCTCTATTCCAAAACCCGCCGTTTTAACCCTACCCCTATCACAGAGGAGAGCAACGAATCGGTAACGCTAAAATCGCTATTGGCCGACAAATACGGCGATGTAAAACCTTTTAACGTTAATGTCACCATTAATAGTTCTCTGGATCATGCGGGAATTTTGGAGCAGTTTGTCGGTATGCCGTTGGGAGGAGCCCTTGAATTAAACGCAACACTTACGGGTGATCAGAAACTGCTTCGGCTAAAAGGAAACTCCGATGTTGCCCGCAGCGATACCTCGATTTCACTCGCCGTCGAGAATTTAGAACCCTCTAAACTCTCTTTTGACTGCAAACACGCCGATCTGGAACAGACATTCGAATTCTTTGCCCTTAATCCTCCGATATCCGGAAGAGGGGATTTGTACGGAGAGCTAAATACCACCGGCGGAAATGTAAACGTCATCATTACCGAAGCTTCTACCATACCGAAGGTATTGTTCCAAAAGTACCGGATCACCCAGCCTCTGATCCGTTTCAATGCGGAAGTGCATGCCGACTTCAGCAAAAAAGGGGTTCATTATAGAGGGTTATTCAAATCGGATTTAAGCCGTCTCGAAATCGATAACACGACCACGCACGATCAAATGCTTCGGGATCTATTAAAAAGCCTGCACTAATTCAAAATCAAAGGGGAGATTTAACGGTTTTAACCGACAATCCCTCTATGAAAAATCTATCAACCGTCCTCGAGTATCACGACCGAACCAAACACCGTCCGCACGCGTATGCCGCCAGCCTAGGCTACATGGATTGGGCAACTCAGCCCAACCCTTTTCGACGGTATGAGAATGCTCCGTTAGTCCCTTTGCCCTTTAGCGAATCGACCCCTCCGTATCATCTGCTGTTCCAACCTGATACACTCCCCTGTGCCCCCTTGTGCATCGAATCGCTTTCGCAATTGCTGCGCTACGCTCTCGGACTCGCCGCCATCAAAAGCCACGGCGGGTCGGAGTGGGCGCTTCGGTGCAATGCCAGCAGCGGGAATCTGCACCCGAGCGAATGCTATATAATTGCTCCCCCTCTGCAAGGTCTGAGCGACTCTCCTACTCTAAGCCACTACGCACCGCGTGAGCATGCTCTGGAGCTGCTGCATACCTACCGTGAACCTATCGGCGAAGAAACACTTCTCATTGCCCTAAGTTCGGTCATCTGGAGAGAAGCGTGGAAATACGGGGAGCGGTGCTGGCGCTATTGTCAGCTTGATGCGGGGCATGCCGCCGAATCGATCCGAATTTCGGCTGCGATGCTGGGATGGGAGTGCAGTGTTCTTAGCATCGGCACTGCCGACATCGCCTCGTTGTGCGGACTGGATCAGCTTCACCGTTATGATCCGAACGAGCGGGAAAGTCCCGATATGTTGCTTCAAATCCGTAAAGGCTCATTTACCCTTCCCAAAACTCCCGAACTCCTTTATAACGCAAACCGTCTCAGTCACGCCCATCATCATTGGCCGATACTGGAGATTATCGATGCGGCGACGCAGGGTGTGTATCCTTCCCCCGTGATATTGAAAGCATCCCGTCATACCCCTTCGCCGACAAAAAGCTCCGGTGAAATCGTCCTAAAACGCAGAAGCGCACAGATGATGGACGGCTCCGGTATCGCTTCGGAGCAGTTTCGACAGCTTCTGGATGCTTCCCTCTTCTGCCGCGATACATCGGACGTTAATCTAATCCTCTTTGTCCATCGGGTAGAGGGGTTAGAGAAAGGGCTCTATGCCTATATCCGTAATTCAGAAGAGTTGCTTTCACTGCAAAATGATATGGATTCGACCTTTGAATGGGATGACTGCTCTGAGGGGCTTTATCGATTAAGAAGCGGAGATTATCGGGGAGCGGCCCAAATGGTCTCCTGCAATCAGGAGATTGCCAAAGACGGAGCGTTTAGTTTCGGAATGCTCTGCAATTTTTCAAGTTCACTTGAACATCATGGAGCGATCGGGTACAAAAACCTTTTTCACCAATGCGGCATGATCGGCCAGATGCTCTATCTCGAAGCGACCTCATTGGGTCTGAGTGCAACGGGCATCGGGTGTTTTTTGGATGATGAGTTTCATACATTGTTAGGACTAAAAGATCAGAAGTACCAATCCTTGTATCACTTTACGATCGGCCGTTCTATCGTCGATACCCGAATCACGACACGTCAGCCCTATTGACTATCTATTCTCCGCGTCGGTAAGGGTGAGGCAGAGGATCACTTTTTTCCCCTTGGCATGAAGCACTTCGGTCGCTTCGCTGAGTGTCGTCCCCGTCGTGACGATATCGTCCACCAAAATCACCTCATGTTCCGAAAAGGGGGTATACATAAACCGTCTCGGATTCATCAGCCTCTCTTCGACGCTTTTTCCCGCATATTTATAGTGCTGTGATGCGCGAAGTTTGCCGTACTGCGGGACGATAGTATTCGATTTCAGTGCACGATTCAATACGGCGGTATGCGAGTAGCCGCTTTCGGCACGATCGTCTATTCCGACAGAGGCGACCGTGTTTTCATACTGCCACTCTACCGCAAATGCACCGAATGAACGATTCGCCAATATCGTATAGATGTAGTATCCGATATCCGTATGTTTGGTTAAAAGAAGGGGCTCGATTTCATTATAGGGATAAAAAGAGTAAACGGGGATGGAACCCAGTATTTTACGTTTATGGAGTATCGGAGAAAGGAGGGACTCTTGACAAGAAGCGCAGATATGCGAGAGACTGAAGCGCTCACACATCATGCAGCGCATGTTAATCCATTTTGAGAACGGACATAAATGCCTCTTGAGGAAGTTGAACCTTCCCGATCGCTTTCATCCGTTTTTTCCCCTCTTTTTGTTTATCGAGGAGTTTGCGTTTGCGGGAGATATCCCCGCCGTAACATTTGGCGGTGACATTTTTCCCCATCGATTTGACCGTTTCGCGGGCAATAACACGATTTCCGATAGAGGCTTGAATCGCCACTTCGAAAAGCTGGCGCGGGACAATCTCTTTCATATTGGTGACCAGTGCCCGTCCGCGGGTATCGGCAGAAGTACGAGGGACGATAACGCTAAGTGCATCGACGACGTCTCCGGCTACGCGGACGTCAAGTTTGACGAGATCGCCCTGACGGAATTCGATAGGATCGTAATCGAAACTCGCATACCCTTTGGAGGTTGATTTGAGTTTATCATAAAAATCGACAACGATCTCGTTCATCGGCATAACGTAGATGAGCATGACACGGGTTTCGTTCAGATATTCCATCTTCTCCTGCATCCCCCGCTTGGCGGTTAAGAGGGTAATGACATTTCCCAAATAATCGGTCGGAACGATGACTGTAGCACGGACATAGGGCTCTTCGATCCTCTCGATATTCTGCGGTTCAGGGAGTTCGCTCGGATTTTGCACCTCTACCATTGTCCCATCGGTTTTATAGACCTTGTAGACAACCGAAGGGGCGGTCGCGATCAGATCGAGATTAAACTCTCTCTCCAACCGCTCTTTGACGACCTCCATATGAAGCATTCCCAAAAACCCGACACGAAAACCGAATCCAAGGGCGATAGAGGTTTCCGGCTCATAACTGAGAGAACTGTCATTGAGCTTGAGCTTATCGAGCGCATCCCGCACCGATTCAAACTCATCGGTATCGATCGGATAGAGCCCAGCAAATACGAACGGTTTTGCCGGAGCATATTCGCCTACCGGTTCTTTGGCCGGATTACGGGCATCGGTGATTGTATCACCGACACGGATACTTCCCACCTCTTTGACACCCAAGATCACAATCCCGATTTCGCCGCTTTTAATACTTTGGGTTTTTTGACGGCGAAGGGGATGGGGATACATCAGCTCCAACACTTGATGGTTCTCATCATTGTGCATCAGTTTGACCATTTGTCCGGTCTTAATCTCTCCGTCGAATACGCGCACGAGTGCCATTGCCCCTTGGTACGAGTCAAACCACGAATCATAAATAATCGCTTTAGTCGTAGCACTCGGATCACCCACAGGGGCTGGGATACGATCGACGATAGCGTCGATCAGTTCACGGATACCGACCCCTGTTTTGGCTGAAATCATCACCGCATCGGTGGCATCGATCCCGATGGTTGTTTCGATCTCTTCTGCGACCCGTTCAGGTTCCGCGGCGGGAAGATCGATTTTGTTGATGACGGGAATGAGGGTGAGGTTGTTTTCCATCGCCATATAGACGTTGGCAATCGTTTGTGCTTCAACCCCCTGTGCCGCATCAACAATGAGTAATGCACCATCAGATGATGCAAGAGATTTGGAAACCTCATAACTGAAATCGACGTGGCCCGGAGTATCGATCAGATTGAGAATATAGTGTTTACCGTCTTTGACGTAATCGAGTCGGACGCTTTGGGCTTTGATCGTGATGCCGCGCTCTTGCTCGATATCCATCGTGTCCATCATCTGTTTGGTCAGCTCGCGATCGGAAACGGCACCGCATTCTTGGATGATCCGGTCGGCTAACGTACTTTTACCGTGATCGATATGGGCGATAATTGAAAAGTTGCGTATATTATCCATTAGGTTCTATTGCTCATTTATTTTAATTAGTGAAATTATAGCAGAACGCTGCTTAGGGGGTCGGGCACAAAGCCCGGAAGAAATTAGCTGAACAGGCTGTTGACACTTTCATTATGATAAACACGGCGAATGACTTCAGCAAATAAAGGAGCAACGCTTAATACCTTGATTTTATCGCTTTGTCCGTTAAGGACGAGGGTATTGGAAATAACCAGTTCGTCTAGTTCACCGTTATTGAGGTTTTCATACGCTTTACCGCTGAGTACACCGTGAGTCGCACACGCCATAACCGATGTCGCACCCCGTTTTTTGAGTGCTGCGGCAGCTTTTACCATGGTTCCCGCCGTATCGACCATATCGTCGATCATAATGATATCTTTGCCCGCAACGTCACCGATGATGTTCATCACTTCGCTTTCATTCGCTTTTTCACGGCGTTTATCGACGATAACCATCTCTAATCCCAGCTTTTCGGCAAAATATCGTGCACGCGCTACACCGCCGATATCGGGCGAAGCGATGACCGGATTAGGGAGATTTTTAGAGCGGATATACTCTTCAAAAATAATCGCACCGTAGAGGTTGTCGACCGGGATATCGAAGAAACCTTGGATTTGACCCGCATGCAAATCGATGGTTACGACACGGTCGATCCCCGCCGTTTCGAACATATCGGCAACAAGTTTTGCGGTGATAGGGACACGAGGAGCCGCTTTACGGTCTTGTCGTGCGTATCCGAAATACGGAACAACCGCCGTAATCGAGTTAGCCGATGAGCGGCGAAGCGCATCGGTCATGATCAATAATTCCATCAAATTGTCATTTGAGGGTGCACCGGTTGATTGGATGATGAATACGTCACGTCCGCGAACACTCTCAGAGATTTGAACGTTAATCTCTCCGTCGCTGAAACGTTTAACTGAAGCTTTGGAGAGGGGAACATCAAGGGTTCTGCACACTTCCGCTGCAAATTCGGTACACGCTGAACCGCTGAAAATTTTATATCCGCGCATTAGTCTTCCTGTAGGGCTTAAATTATCGCGATTATAGCAAGAGGAGACTTAGGGTGAGATAATGAGAAAGAGGCTGTGTAACTTATTACCCGTTCGCCCTGAGCTTGTCGAAGGGTAATTGGTTCATGGTTCGACAGGCTCACCACGAACGGAAAAGGTATATTCTATGTTCTGTAGTCCGCATTGATTTTGACGTACTCATGCCCCAAATCGCATCCGTATGCGGTAAATTCGCCGTCTTGCAGCCCGATATCGCAGTGAATCGTAAACGCCGATTTTTGCATCACACTCGCGGCTAGGGGTTCAAGTTTTTCATCAAAGAGCAGCTCCCCTTTTTTATACACACAGATATCGTCAAACCAGATACTGAGGAACGCTTCATCGCACATGATACCGCTCGCACCGACGGTCGAAGCGATACGCCCCCAGTTCGGGTCTTGTCCGAAAAGCGCCGTTTTTACAAGGAGCGAATTGCTGAGCGCTTTTGCCGCAATCTCGGCCTCTTTATGGTTGATCGCCCCCGTCACTTTATAGGTGACGAGCTTCGTCGCACCCTCGCCGTCGCGTACCATCTCTTTGGCTAAAAAGAGCATGATCGATTCCAACGCTTCTTTGAATGCTCCCGCATGAAACGCTCCGCTTAGACCGTTTGCCATGACCAAAACGGTATCGTTCGTCGAGGTGTCTCCGTCCACGCTTGCGGCGTTGAACGTCGTATGGACACACTCATCGAGGATATCCTGCATCGTCGTTTTATCGACCGCCGCATCGGTCGTGATAAAGCAGAGCATCGTCGCCATCGCCGGATTGATCATCCCCGCACCTTTTGCCATCGCTCCGATCCGAAACGATTGTCCGTTTTCCAACGTCACTTCATAGGCGAGGCGTTTGGCAAAGGTATCGGTCGTCATAATCGCTTCGGAAGCATTGACTCCCTCGCGGCGGCTAAGATCAAACTTCATCGCCCCCTCTACGATCTTTGCTTTCGGCAAACGTACCCCAATGACACCCGTCGAGCTCATCACCGGATTTTGTATTTGCGGAAATTTCGATTTGAGTTCACCAAGGACTTCGGTGATATCGTCAATTCCGGCACGCCCCGTCATCGCATTCGCATTTTTAGAATTAATAAGGACGAAATTTCCTTCAAACTCTCCCAAAGATCGGAAATGGCGTATCGGCGCCGCCGTCATTTTATTGGTTGTAAATACTGATGCAATCGCACAAGGTTTCTCGGAATAAATAAAAGCAAGATCTTTTGCACCCTCTTTTTTCAGTCCGATATGAATACCGTCGGCAAAAAACCCTTTCGCCGCACAAACACCGCCTTCAATCGTGTTAAGTATCGCCATAAAAAAATCTCCAGAAATAAACTGCATTATTATAAACACTGAAGCCTAGAAGTAGGTTAAAATATTAAAAATCACAAAGGGAAGAATTTAAGTAAAGAGAAGAAAAAATCGGGAAGATCCCGATCTCGTGAGAGCACTACGTGCAGAGATTACGAATCTTTTTTAAGAGTACGAAGCTCAGAAGCAGCGATTTTAAGTTTTTTGGTAGTACCGTCTTCAAGCGTTACGCGAACAGTACGAAGGTTTGGTAAAAAACGACGCTTAGTTCTATTTTTCGCGTGAGAAACGTTGTTCCCGCTCATTGGGCCTTTACCGCTAATAGCACATTTTCTTGCCATTTTGAGGCTCCTTGCGTAAATTTAGGTTGCGAATTTTATCGCAGTAAACCCAAAGTTTACCTTAAGCAACGGTTTAACCTTTTATCAAAGGCTCGTTTAATCAAATCACGATTACAATTAGCGGAATTTGAAAATAATTAAGATCGGATGCTGTGAGACGTGGTTACTCAAGAACAAATTACAAGTTACATACAAAATATACCGCCAGCTCCGTTTGTTGTTAAACAAACACTTGATTACGTGCGCGTAGGCGATTTGACCAAGGCGGCCAAATGTGCCGAAGAAGATCATGCACTCAAGTTTTATCTCAGAACTCTAGTCAACCGCCCTATTTACGGATTTCGCAATGAAGTAAGCGATCTGGCGCAAATTTTTACTATTTTAGGAATTTCGACCGCTCAGCAGATTTTATACAATTACCTCCTCTCCCTCTTGGCCCCGAAAGAGTGGGGACTATTCAAACTCACGTCGCAAGAGTTTTATGATTTGCAGGCTACCCTTAGCCGCAAATGGGTTAAAATTCTCACCCATTTGAACCTGCACAATCATGATACCGAAAGCGCCATTACCCTTTTGCCTGCGAGTATTATCGTATGTGATGCTCTGTTCGGCGACTACAAAAGCGAAGTGGCGCAGCTGCGAAGCGTCAAAGCGTTGGACTACAATACCATTCTTTATCGGCTTACCAAAATGAGTTTATTCGATATCTGTACCGAAATCGGCGAAAAATGGGAGCTTTCGCCTATGATCAGTCGGATTGTTCATGCCTCCTCCGGTTTGGACCAAAACCTTGACGACAATGAAAAAACATTGGCAAAATGGATGCATCTGCTTCTTTTTTATGAGTTGAGCCAAAATGCCTATGTCGAAGCGGGGCTGAACGAATTTATCGAATTTCAAATCGAATTCGTTCAGGATATCTATGAATCTTTTATGCAGGTGGTGGAGTACGATGAGAGCGACCGTTAAAGGGAGGATTGCCATCTTTCATCCTCAAGGGTTTCTCGATGGTAACAATGCCCCTTCTTTCCTTACTATCGATGATATTCATGCAACCGAAGCGCTCAATATCGACATGCTTCTAGTGTCGCTGAAAAAAGTGATCTTTTTTAACAAAAACGGCTTGGATGTTTTCATCCGTCTATTGGACAGTATCCGAGCACATAAGCACATAGCCGTCGGCTTGTGCGACTACGATTCCGCTAAATTCGCTACGATCAATAAATTTTACGGCAGTAACCTCACGTTTTCCCTTTTCCGAACCGAAAAAATTGCCGAGCTTTTTGTCCCCACTAATAAAAATGAATCTAAAACCGTATTGTTGTACAACGAAGACGCTTCACAGCGCTCAGCCATGGCAATTGAACTTTTTGATTACGGGCATAATCCCGTAATCGCCCAAACCAAAAAAGAGTTTGAAGAGAAAAAACGTAATCCCGATCTCTATTATGCGATAATCGAGGAGACTTATTTAGGGCTGTTCGGCCAAAAAATAGCAACCCGTGTCACCGGTAATGCGATTATTTACACCATTGCCAATTTTTTAGATGCCGAAATCACCGATACGTTTAATATTGCCTACCATAACAACTCTCTCAATGTCGGGTTTCGCCTTTTTATTTTCGATGCGTACAAAGTCGTTTCCATGAACGTTCATGCGTTGAACTTTTTTACCAAACTCGCTTCATCGGCGGCAGAATACAATGCATCCATCTGTTTTGTCGGAATGACATTCGAAAAAACCCCTCAATCGTTTAAAAACGATCTTGAAGACGCCGGCATAATGTTTTTCGATCAGATGGAAGATATCCTAAAAAATAAAGAGTTATTGCAAGAGCTTGGAGGAAGCAGCGGTACCTCCTCCAAAAATACACGAATGCTGACCAAAGCATTAATCCACGAACTTTCCGGTTTCATCGATGCGACCGTGTCCACTATCGCCATGATGACGAATGCACAGGCCATGAAAGAATCCATGAACATTCAAACCTTGGAAATCAAAAATTCTAAAGAGCAATATGCCAGTTCCATCGGTTTTTACGGTGATTTGGACGGGATGATTATCCTTATTTTCCCCAAAAATGTTGCAAAAAAAGCGTGTGAACTCCTTATCGGCGAAGAAAACAATGACGAAGAGGCTATTTTGGACTCATTGGCAGAATTCGTCAATATTATCGGGGGACGTGCCAAAGCTCTTTTGGGAGAGAAAAAACACCGTGTCGATATCACCCTCCCCCGTACCTATGCCGATGTCGATGCCCTTCTGGAAATGGCCCAAAACCGAAAAGGGGTTCAAGTCAACCTGCGATTCGAAGGAAGTAACTTTATCTTTTTTCTGACACGATAGATTTGTCAAAGCTAGGTGCAAATCTTTTTCGCTAAAATAACAAAAATATTTGCTTAAGGTGTATGCCATGCTCGTTGCCCCCAGTGTCCTCTCTGCCGACTTCGGTAACTTAGCCCGTGATGTCCGAGCCATTTGTGACGCAGGGTGCGATTTGGTGCATGTCGATGTAATGGACGGTCATTTTGTCCCGAATCTTACCATCGGGCCGGTTGTCGTCAGTGCGATTGCCAAAGCTGCTACAAAGCCCCTTGATATCCATCTTATGGTTCAAAACAATACCTTTTTCGTCGACCTTTTCGCTCCGCTGAAACCGGAATATATATCTTTTCATATCGAAGAGGAGAAAAATCCTCACCGCCTGATCCAACATATCCGCTCGCTGGGGATCAAGCCCGCCATCGTTCTTAATCCCCACACCCCTGCCGAGGCGATTGAGTATCTCTTAGGTGATCTGGACATGGTTCTGGTGATGTCCGTTAATCCGGGCTTCGGGGGGCAAAAATTCATCCCGACCGTAATCGAAAAAATCAAACGTCTAAAAAACTTGCGCGATTCCGTCAATCCGGCTTGTCTCATCGAAATTGACGGCGGCGTCGGCAGTTCGAATATTGCACTGCTCAAAGAGGCGGGCGTAGATATCTGTGTTGCCGGAAGCTATGTATTCGGAGCAAATGATTATAAAACCGCCATCGAAAGCCTCAAAGTCTAACATGCGGGTTAAAATCTGCGGCATCACCAATATCGAAGACGCACTCTTCGCTATAAATGCGGGAGCCGATGCATTGGGATTTGTTTTTTACCCCGACTCTCCCCGTTATATCACAGTCGAAAATGCCAAAACAATTATTGATCAGCTTCCTCCCTTTGTCGAAAAAGTAGCACTTTTTGTCAACGAAGCCCCTGATGTGATCCGCTCAGTCTGCCTAAGAACAGGATGCACTCTAGCCCAGATTCATTTCGATGTTCAAGATGATTTTTTCACCCATATCCATTTTCCGGCCCTTCGTGTTATCCGTGCTCAAAAGAAAGAAGATATTCTAACCTATGCTAATGAGTATAGACTCATTGATGCTTATTGCGAAGCATACGGAGGAAGCGGAAAACGTCTCAACATTGAATGGTTTGAGGGGATTGATTGTTCTAAAATCATCCTGGCAGGCGGGCTCGATCCCGAGAATGTCGCCTCACTTAAACCGTACGGCTTTTACGGTGTCGATGTCAGCAGCAGCGTTGAAGCCACGTATGGTAAAAAAGACCATACTCTTGTAGAAACTTTTATCCATAAGGCAAAAGCGTGAAACTCTTCGATCCGAAAATCTTGTCACGCTTGTCAAAAAACGGTATTCCTCAGGAGGAATTTGAACACCTCTTAGGGAGTGACGCCGATCTAAGGCTGGAGCTTCTTAAATCTCAGGGGATGAACATCATTCTTCATGAGGGGATGTATTGCTTTCAAAGTTCCGTAACTTCCGTAAAAGATACTTTGTTTTGTATCGTCGATGTCGAATCCAACGGTTCAAAACCCGCCCACCACCAGATCATCGAAATCGGTGCGGTTAAGCTGCAAAACGGAAAAATAATCGATACCTATGAAAGTCTTGTCTATTGCACCGATATCTCCGATCAGATTCAGGAGATTACCGGAATTAAAACGGAACAAACCCTTAAAGCGCCGGCCATGAGTAAAGTGATGCGCGAATTTCGCCTTTTTCTCGGTGATGCGATTTTTGTAGGTCATGATGCAAAATTCGACTACAACTTTGTATCGGCCATGATGGAGCGTGTCGGTCTCTCAAAACTTCTTAACCGCTCTTTATGTACGATTGATTTGGCAGAGAGAACCATCGAGTCTGAACGATACGGCTTAGCCTATCTAAATACTGCACTGGAGCTCTACAAAGAAGCCACCCATCATCGGGCCCTCTCCGATGCCATGACGACGGCAAAGCTTTTAAAGCGTGTTCTCGACCTTATCCCATCCTCTATAACCAATACCGAAGAGTTGCTTGCGTTTTCTAAAGAGGCAAAGCGGCTGAAACGTCCGAAACCGAAAAAAGAAGAGAAAAAAGAGGGAGAAGAAAAAGAAACGCTGAAATAAAGCACCTATATGTGCTTTATAAAGCAGAAACACTGTTCTCGATTATTCGCTGAAACGTCCCATACCGACAAGACGGTTGTAACGCTTATCAAGACGCTCGGAATCACTCAGCTTGCGAAGCGTATTGACCTGAGTCATAAAATACGATTTAAGGGCATTTGCGGAGCCCTCTTTATCGCGATGCGCACCGATTAGCGGTTCATCGATAATATCATCGATCAAATCAAGCTCTTTTAGATCGGCAGAGGTGATTTTGAGTGCTTTGGTCGCCGCTTCCACTTTGGTCGGATCGTTCCACAAAATTGCCGAGCACCCTTCCGGTGAGATAACGCTGAATACCGAATATCGCATCATAGCAAGCCGATCCGCCACACCGATCGCCAAAGCTCCTCCGCTTCCCCCCTCGCCGATAACGACCGATACGGTAATCGTATTGAGGTTGGAAAGTTCGAGAAGATTACGGGCAATCGCTTCACTTTGGTTTCGCTCTTCCGCTCCCAGCCCCGGATAGGCGCCCGGAGTATCGATCAGCATCAAAAGCGGGATATTGAATTTTTCCGCCATTTTGGCGGCACGAAGCGCTTTACGGTACCCTTCCGGATGCGGCATGCCGAAGTTTCGTTTGAGCTTGTTTTTGGTTCCGCGCCCTTTTTGTTCGCCGATAACCATAACACGTTCATCGCCGATGGTGCCGATATAGCAGATAATAGAGAGATCGTCTCGGAAATGGCGATCTCCGTGTATTTCATACTTCTTATCGAGGATAAGGTTGATATAGTCAAGGGCATACGGACGGTCTTGGTGACGCGCAAGCTGAAGCTCTTGATACGGGGAAAGATTCGCGTAGGTTTTCTGAACCTCTTTGTCTAAATCCTGTTTGAGGATTTCTACCGCATGGTGATCATAGCGTACTTCTGCAGCTATAATCTCCTCTTGAATTTGACGGATATTTTGTTCAAAATCTAAATAGGTAGCCAACGGCTTACCCTCTTATATTTTTTTGAAAATGACAACACCGTTAGTGCCGCCAAATCCAAAAGAATTGCTCATTACAATATTGAGTTCCGCTTTTCGTGCCGCGTTCGGAACGATATCCAAATCGCAGTTTTCATCCGGATTGACGTAGTTGATGGTCGGAGGGATAATGCCGTCGCGCATCGCCATAATACTGACAACCGCTTCGATACCGCCCGCCGCTCCGAGGCAGTGCCCCGTTTGACCTTTTGTCGAGCTTACCGGAGGGCAGTTCTCTTTGCTGCCGAATGCGATTTTCAATGCCGCCGTCTCATTTTTATCATTTGTAGGGGTACTGGTTCCGTGTGCATTGACATAATCAACTTTCGGATTTCCCGCCATTTTAAGTGCCGCTTTCATGGCACGTAGCGGCCCTTCCAAACTCGGCGTTGTAATATGGTTCGCATCGCCGCTCTCACCGAAGCCGATCAACTCTGCGTAAATGCGGGCACCGCGCGCGACCGCCGCATCGTACTCTTCGAGTACCAATGCCGCAGCCCCCTCACCCATAACGAACCCGTCGCGGTCCGCATCGAACGGACGTGATGCGTGCTTCGGATCATCGTTTCGGGTAGAAAGTGCTTTCATTGATGCGAATCCGCCGATACCGACACCGGTAATCGCCGATTCTGCCGCGACGACCAACATTTGATCCGCACCGCCGACCATAATTGTTTTTGCCGCTTCGCTGATTGCATGTGTCCCTGCCGCACATGCCGTTACCGCAGAGAGGTTAGGACCTTGAAGTCCGTGATCGATAGATATAAACCCGCCGAGCATGTTTACCAATGCTCCCGGGATAAAGAACGGAGAGATACGGCGTGCGCCTTTAGTTTCAAGGATAATCGAATTTTTTTCAATCGACGGAAGTCCTCCGATACCGGCAGCCGCGTCGATACCGAAACGCTCTTTATCAAAATCCTCCGGGAAATTGGCATCCGCCATCGCTTCTTGTGCCGCTTTGATCCCAAGGTGGATAAATCGGTCCGCTTTTTTAACCTCGCGGGCATCCATAACGGTCTCAGGATCGAAATTTTTTACCTCACCGGCGATTTGTGCACTTTGTGTCGATGCATCAAAAATCGTGATCATGTCAATCCCGCATTCACCGTCACAAATAGCTTTAAATGAGCTCTCTTTATCGTGACCAAGCGCATTGATCATTCCCATACCGGTTACTACTACTCTTCTCACTATTCTCTCCTGATACTGGATGGTCTGAAACTTTGGCTCCGTTAAGCCAATCTCTTAGACCATAAAATAAATTTTCTTGGATTTATCGAGGTGAGTCCCCGATAAAAGTTTTTAGTTTTTGCTCTCGATGTAGTTGATTACATCTTGGACAGTTTGGATTTTTTCCGCTTCGTCATCAGGGATTTCGATATCGAATTTCTCTTCAAGAGCCATTACCAATTCAACAACATCTAGGCTGTCAGCACCAAGATCTTCTACGAATTTAGAATTCTCTTTAACTTCGTCCGGGTTTACGCTGAGTTGCTCAACCACTACTTCTTTAATATCTTCCAAAAGTGCCATAATAGCTCCTGTTCTATGAATAAAAATCGTAAAATTATACCATATTTAGCTTAAGTGGCAAAACTGCCGCCCCAAGCGCTCTTACATGAACATTCCGCCGTTGACCTTGAGAGTTTCTCCCGTAATATAACTTGCATGATCACTGAGCAAAAACGCGGTCGCTTCAGCCACTTCCGCAGCATTCCCGAAACGGCCCATCGGAATTTTCGATGTGAACGAGGCTTTGATCTCTTCGCTGAGAACATCGGTCATATCCGTTGCAATAAAGCCGGGAGTTACCGTGTTGTAGCGGATGCCGCTCGATGCCGCTTCCTGCGCAAAACTTTTGGTCATTGCGATAACGCCCCCTTTTGAAGCAGCGTAGTTTGTTTGACCGGCATTTCCGGTTTCACCGACGATAGACGCGATATTGACGATGGCACCGAATTTTTGTTTGCGCATTGCTTTAAACGCTTCGCGGCATCCGACGAATGCGGAGAGGAGATTAGCGTTGATAACCGCCATGAAATCATCGCTTTTCATACGAAGGGCTAGTCCGTCTTTCGTAATCCCCGCATTATTAACCAAATATGAAAGTTCGCCGTCCGCATCGACAATCGTTTTGATCGCATCAACAAACGCGGCTTCGTCGGCTACGTCGAATCCGATAACCGCCGCTTGCCCGCCGGCCGCTTCGATTTGTGCTTTAACCGCATCCGCAGCTACCGCACCGCTACGATAATTGATCCATACTTTAAGACCGTATCCCGCCAACACTTTTGCTACTTCCGCACCGATTCCCCGGCTTGAACCTGTTACCAATACATTTTTTCCCGAAAATTTCATTCTTATCCTTTTTATTAATAATTTTATAACGCTATCGGAGTAAAGCCCGCGTATACCTGCATACTTTAATTTATATTAACGGCGTATCCATCTCGGACGGAATATCCAGCTCCATTAATTTTAGAACCGTCGGTGCGACATTATTAAGGGCACCTGGACGCACTTCGTTCACCCCCTCAGCCATAACGAAACACCATACTTTTCCGACTGTGTGGTTGGTTAAAATATTGCCCGCATCATCACGCATCTCTTCGCAGTTGCCGTGATCGGAGGTCAATACCATAGAATAGCCGTTCTTTTGTACCGCTTCTACGATTCGTCCCAATTCATGATCAACCGCTTCGACGGCGCTGATTGCCGCTTCAAAATTGCCGGTATGCCCTACCATATCGCCGTTGGCGAAGTTGACGACCACAAAATCGATCCCCTCATTAATCGCCTGAACCACGGCACTCCCGACTTCGGGTGCAGACATCTGCGGCTGCATATCATAGGTTTTGACCTGCGGACTCGGGATTAAAACCCGCGTCTCGTTTTCATACGGCTCTTCAATACCGCCGTTAAAGAAAAAAGTGACATGGGCATATTTCTCTGTTTCCGCCGTATGCAGCTGACGAAGCCCCGCTCTAGAGATCACTTCCGCCAAGGTATTTACGGGAGCATCTTTAGGGAAAAGAACCGGATACGGGAAAGATTTGTCATACTGCGTTGCCGTTGCCAAATGGGTCGGAACAAACACCCTCTTAAATCCGTTAAATGCAGGATCACCGATTGCCGTAGTAAGTTCACGCATCCGGTCACTGCGAAAATTGAGCATCAATACCGCATCTCCCTCTTTTACCCCTTCATACCCGTAAAATGCGCTCGGAGTAATAAACTCATCGGTCTCCCCGGAGGCATACGCATTTTCGATATAGTCGGCAACACTTTGTTCGCTTTGCGGGAGTGCACTCATAATCGCCTCGTATCCTTTTTGGACACGTTCCCAGCGATTATCCCGATCCATGGCAAAAAAACGCCCTCCGAGAGAGCCGATTTTGATGTTGGCGGAGCCGTGCGCTTCGATCGTATTTAAAAAGAGTTTTGCCGACGTCGGAGCCACATCGCGCCCGTCGGTGATAAGATGGAGCCATACCTCTTTGCCCATATCGGCCGCAATTTCGGAAACTCCGATCAGATGATCAATATGCGAATGGACCCCGCCGTCGCTCATAAGGGCAATCAGATGAAGCCGTTTGCTGGTTTTAAGCAGTGATGAAAAAACTTCATTCTGCTCAAATGTCCCCTCTTCCAATGCAAGAGAGATTTTGACCAAATCCTGATACAATACCCGACCGCTTCCGATCGACATATGCCCCACTTCGGAATTTCCCATTTGCCCCTCAGGAAGACCGACGCTCAAACCGAACGTATCGATCAGTGAGTGGGGAACTTCGCTAAATAATCGATCATACGTCGGTTTTTTGGCGGCGTGAAAAGCATTAAAGTCATGCTTCGGCGAGTAACCGATGCCGTCTGTAATGACCAAAACGGTTTTTTTGCTCAAATTGGCTCCTTCGATTAATCAAACTTTGGGGGGATTATATTAAAATGTCACTTTTGCATTGCTTTTAAAATTTAACCACAAAAGAGTTCATAAGAATGTTATATTGGTTTCACCAAACTCTCGGCATCAATCTGTTCCAGTACATTACCCTTCGTGCAGGGGTCGCTTTTTTCATCGGTTTACTGCTAACCCTCTTTTTCATGCCGCGCTTTATTGCCTGGGCACAGCGTTCTGCACGCGTCCAGCCGATCAACGAATACGTCAGCGCCCATCAGGGTAAAGCCAAAACTCCGACGATGGGGGGAATCGTTTTTGTCGCTTCGACTATTATCGCATCCCTGCTCACGGTCAACATTATGAATCCGTTCGTCATCGGCGCGTTGCTTACCCTCGTGTTTTATGCCTATATCGGATTTACCGACGACTGGGGGAAAATCCGAGGTGCTAACAATCTAGCCGGTCTCACTGCACGCGCGAAAATGGGTCTTCAACTCATATTCGGCGTAGCCATCGGAGTCTTTTTGATTTACTACGCTAAACTCGAAACCGGATTTTACGTTCCGTTCGTCAAATCAAGTCTGTTTGATATGGAATGGGGCAGTATCATCTTTTGGGTACTCGTTATGATCGCCACCTCCAATGCCGTCAACCTTACCGACGGGCTTGACGGTTTAGCTACCGTCCCGTCGATCTTTGCACTCCTCTCGCTGAGCATCATCGTCTACATCGTCGGTAATGCCGCTTTGGCGCACTACCTATTGATGCCGAAAATTCCTGCCGGGGAAGTTGTTATCATCGCCATGGCGCTGATCGGTTCACTGCTCGGATTTTTGTGGTTCAACTGCCACCCGGCGCAAGTGTTTATGGGGGATAGCGGCTCACTCACTATCGGAGCGTTTATCGCCTATATGGCGATCATCGGAAAAAGCGAAATCCTACTCATCCTCATCGGACTGATTTTCGTCATCGAAACCGTATCGGTCATCTTGCAGGTCGGAAGCTACAAACTCCGTAAAAAAAGGGTCTTTTTGATGGCACCTATCCATCACCATTTCGAGATGAAGCAGTGGGCGGAGAACAAAATCATCGTCCGTTTCTGGATCATTTCGCTCCTCTCCAATATTTTCGCACTCATCACCCTAAAGATCCGCTAATGAAAAATCAAAATATCGCCTGTTTCGGCTACGGGAAAACAACCCGTGCCATCGCCAAACTTCTCGGCCCGTGTACTTTTTTCGACGATAAAATTACCGTCCCTTCCGTCGATGAGGACGGAAATGCTCTTAAGCCGGTGAGTGAATTTGATACCCGTCTTTTTACCCATGAAATCCCCTCACCCGGGTTTCCGCCGTCGCATCCGCTGATACAGCAGGCTCATCACCTCATCAGCGAATACGATTTCTTTGCCCCCCAAATGCCGTTTTCGATCTGGATCAGCGGCACCAACGGCAAAACGACGACAACCCAGATGGTCGAACACCTTTTGGCTGACAAAGGGGCAATCAGCGGCGGCAATATCGGAACCCCTCTCGCCGAGATGTCTCCCGAAGCTCCCATTTGGATTTTAGAGACGAGTTCGTTCAGTATGCACTATACCGATATCGCCCGCCCGAATATCTATGCCCTCCTCCCCGTCACACCCGATCATGTGAGCTGGCACGGAAGTATGCAGGCCTATTACGATGCGAAACTAAAACCTCTTACTATGATGAAAGAGGGAGAAGCGGTCATTTTGCCGAAGATGTTTGCCGATGCCCCTACCAACGGTTTCAAAATCATCTATGAAGATGAAAAAGACCTCGCCGCGTATTTCGGTTTCGATGCGAGCAAAATCAAATTTAAAGGGGCGTTCTTGATGGATGCCATGATCGCAATGGGAATTGATAAAATCCTTTACGACCGATGCGATTACGACCGGATCAATGCGTTTGTCTTGGATCCTCACCGTCAAGAGGAGTTTCGTGATTCCCGAAACCGTCTTTGGATCAACGATTCCAAAGCGACCAATATCGATGCGACCCTTGCGGCGCTCCGTACCTATAGCGATTATCCTATCCATTTGGTTCTCGGAGGAGATGACAAGGGAGTGGAGCTTGAAGAGCTTTTTACCCCTCTTAAACGCTACGACGTCAGCGTTTATGCGATCGGAAGCAACGCATTGCGTCTCGAAGCGCTCTGCAAGCAGTACGCCATCCCCTGCACCCTCTGCCATACGCTCGATGTGGCGGTAGAGGAGATCAGTAAAAAACACAACCGCCACAGCATTGCGATGCTCTCCCCTGCGGCGGCGAGTTTGGATCAATTTACGTCGTATGCACAGCGCGGAAATCTATTCCGTGAACTTGCAAAAGCGACAAAATAACGATTAAGCTTACTTTTAAGCTTGTGAGGCTATAATTTCGGCCTCACAAATATGTGGCCAATTAGCTCAGTCGGTAGAGCAAATGACTGAAAATCATTGTGTCCTTGGTTCGATTCCGAGATTGGCCACCACCTTTTAAAACAATTCCCTCTAACACGATACGAAACAAAACTAGGTTATCCGTTTCAATTCATTTATTAAACTAATTTGATTTTATTTCCATACCGCATATATTAATTTCAATCATAAACTCCGAGTGCTATATTTCATCCAGTGCACTGAAAAATTATTTCTAAGAATACCTTCCAAAAGGAGTTGTTATGAACACACGCGGTACGTCTATGCGACAGGTCGCATTAATGAGTTTCGGGGCAGATGAAATCGAAGCGATGGAGAGTTTAAATACGCTATGGGTTCAAACCATGGATTTAAAACACGAAAATGCTCTTGTTTATCCGTTAGATATCATGGTTGAGCATATCGGAGAACTTTATCCGATCAAATATATCGATAAAAACAACTTTATCATCTATGAAGCTGAAAACGGCTCTGAGTGGCTTATTTCCAAATCACTTCTCATCAATGATATCGACGCATTTTTTAAAGTGTATCTGCATCTAACCGATGAAGAAGCGGCAGCCTGATACTTCAGGCTGTTAAATTCACCGATCATCCTAATCATTAAACGTTAGATTTATAACTGATCAGGTTGGATACAATGAGATATAAAACAAAAAAAATTTCATAAAAACTGTTTTAATATTTCTTAGTGTTCACTACGTATCCATTCGCTCCTCATAGACTGCAAAACTGCCAAATTCTTGGACTTTTCGTTCTCAAAAACTCCTTTTATGATATTATTATGCATTAGTCCAATGAATAGTACATTTTCAGTACGGAGTCAAATTGAACCATTTATCAGTTTTTTGCATCTCGCTGTTATTCTCACAATCACTGCTCTTTGCCGAAAGTAGCGATGATCTCGATAAAGTTCTGGAAGAAGCAACCACCATTGCAACTAAAACCAAGTTAAATGCCGATTACGTCCCCGGTACGGTAACGGTCATCAGCGGCGAAAAATTAAAATCGCTGGGGATAACCAATCTTGCTGAGCAGAATGCATTTGACATGATTGTAGGATTTGACTCATCCACCCTCTCGCTGAGAGGAGCAGGCTCAATATACGGAGCACAAGGGAACAAAATAAAATGGATGATCAATGATAAGCCGATAAGTTCGGAGATATGGGGGATTCCGAAGCTGGGGGTCGGACAGATAGTTTTTCCGATACCGACAGATGCGATCGACAGAATAGAAATCATCAGAGGGCCGGGTTCTGCAATTTACGGCGGTAATGCCATTTACGGTGTAGTCAATATCATTACTAAAAAAGAGACGGGCACTTTATTTACGACCTTTTCTCAAATGGAAAGCAATAAGTTCGGCAAAGCTATAGGCGGCTACAGCTCTTTTAAACAAAAAGACTTAGAAGTATCCGCAATTGTTTCAGCCGAGAAAAGCGATGGCTGGGATTTACCGATAACGACTCAGGCTCCGGCCGGAAGCGGTAATCTTCCGAATGCATACGGAAACAACGTCATTATGGCCGATGTCTCCTATAAAAATTTTGATTTTTGGGCATATAAATTAAAAGCCAAAAACGACTATGCCCGTTTGCAATGGGATCCGTCCAACTACCTGCCGCAAGACAATACCGAACCCGTTCAATCTAATACCTATACCCTGCTGGGAGTACAAGGAAAGTTTGATCTATCTTCCAATCTGTTATTAACGGCAAAAGCCGGGATAAATCAATATGAAAACAGTGCCGATATTATGTTTTTTCCCTCATACCTGCTGGCAAGCAATCCGGGCAATCTAGACGGTGTACGAAAAATCGATTACAGAGAAAGTACAAAATATCTCGAAGGAACGGTAGAAACAACGGTAGGTTCCAATCGATTGCTGGGCGGAGCCTATGCCGGTTTCCTGTCGGTTGATCAGGATGATGTTATCCAAATGTGGAGCCGTGTCAACGGGCACAATATCTATAATCCATCAGGTACATTAACCCATTTACTAACGACAAACGATCCAAAAAGAATCAACAGAGCCCTCTATCTGCAAGATGAAATTCAGTTGGATGAACAAAGCACTATTACCGTCGGAGCACGATATGACACCTACAGTGACGGACGGGAAGCTTTATCTCCAAGAATCGCACTGGTATACCAATACGATGCATCTAATATTGTAAAAGCTCAATATTCCAGAGCGTTTAGACCGCCTAGCTTTTCAGAGCAGTATTCTCCCAACAATCAGCCTTCGCATACGGATTATGAATCAGAAACGGCTGATACAGTCGAGTTGTCATATATTTTTAAAACCAAAGATTCCTCCCTTAAGACAACCGTGTTCAACACCAGAACCGCTAACATGATTACGTATCATGATAATACGTACGAAACGATCAATCTGAAAAACCCTACGACGGTAAACGGGCTTGAGATGGAGTTGAGCAAAAATTATGCGTCGCTCATTTTAGGTGCGAATCTGTCATTTTATAAATCGCGCAGGGGAGATGTCGAATTAACTAGAGCCGGATCTACTCTCAATTATGATTCCAGCGAATTTGCACTCTCGGCTACATTTATAGGGAACCTGTTTGCTACCCTAAACAGCGATACGCCGTATCCGACCACTGTATGGTATCACTATACGGGAAACAAACACCGTGTAAACAACGAGACGCTGGATGAAAACGGCAATGTAAAAGGGATATATGCCACGAACGGCTCCACACCCGTACAAGACTATGTCAATGTTACCCAAAAAGTCAACGGAATCGCAAAAGACCTTGATTTAGAATTCGGGGTAAAAAATCTCTTCGGCAAAACACTAAAAACTCTCTATTTTCCGTTAAATCCGCCAAATACAAGTGACATTCCGTATATGAAACAGACGTTTTGGGTCAATTTGCTGTATAGTTTTTAGAAAGATGTATTATACAAAGTACTATTATAAGGTGTAATATTTTATCGCTCCACATAACTGAAACGATCAAATTTACCTAAATTAATCATAAATTAACTAATTTTTGCATAATATTAATTTATGCTACTAAACATTGGATTCGGATGACACACACGCTTATCGGGAAATTTGCATGGGTATTCTGGCTGCTTTATATAGCAGTCATAGCCCCAATCTATATCTTTATTCAAGTAAACGTCTCTTCCGTCCTCAACGAAAGCGAAAAAGCCAAAATCGAGCTGATTGTCCAAACGCTAAAACCGATCATCTCTACCTATCTTACCTTTGATCAAACGGATATGCTCAACGATACGATGCGTACATTTTTTCAAAATCCGAATATTAAGGATGTATCGTTGGTCGGCGTCAACCATAATATTATTTTTGAACGCCATTATCCGCATTCCGATATCCATAAAACAATAACTCTCACGACACCTTTAATCGATTCTATCACCCATCAGAAGCAGGCGACGCTGCTGATCAGTTATTCAAATAATTTCGTTCACGACCTTCAATACAAACTTTTTACGCAATTGATTGTCCTCTCGCTGTTTGCACTTCTGATATTTACAATTACCTACATCTATTTTCGAAAGCAGTTTTTTGTCCTTCGTCTCTTGGCAAACTGGATGGGAGACTATTCGATTCACAAAGCTTCCGAGCCGTTCAAAAGCGATAACAGCAATACTGAAATTCTCACCATTACCTCTTCGGCCAACAAAATGGTCGAAACCATTGAAGACTACCGCGTCCAAATGGAAGAAATCAACAATGAACTTGAAATGCGCGTCGAAAATGAAATCATTCAACGTCGAGAAAAAGAGCAGCTTCTTATCCACCAGTCCCGTCTAGCGGCAATGGGTGAAATGATCGAAAGTATCGCCCATCAGTGGCGTCAGCCTTTGAATATTATCGGGCTGGCGGTTGCCGATCTGAACATGAAACGCGCACTCGGTGCGCTGGGTGAGCAGGAGCTTGAAAAAAATACCGCTATCATCGACAATAACCTGCAGTTTATGTCCAATACGATCGATGATTTTCGAAACTTTTTTAATATGGATAAAGAGTCTCTCAATTTCGCACCGATCCAGCCTATCCATGAAATTTTCTCCCTTTTGGATGAGCAACTTCGGTATGCCAATATCACCTATCTCATACATGAAAAGTGCGATCAAGAGATTTTCGGTGTTGTCAACGAATTCAAACAGGTGATTTTGAATATTATCAATAATGCCCAAGACGCTATTAAAAGCCGAAAAAATCAAATCGGAGGAAAGATCGAAATAACATTGCGCTGCGACGCAGCCTATCTTTATATCGATATCAGCGATACGGGAGGCGGAGTTCCGATTAAAATCGTTGAACGTATTTTCGAACCTTATTTTACAACCAAACTTCATAATAAGGGAACCGGTATCGGGCTTTATATGTCCAAAGTTATCATTGAACAACATTTCGAAGGGAGCCTCAGTGTGAGCAACACCGATGATGGAGCTCTTTTCACCTTAACTATGCCTTTGAAACACTAATGAAAAAAATATTTCTCATTTTTCTCATCCCTTTGCTCCTTTACGGCACAACGTACGACTCGACACTGTTGCAGATCGGGGCAAAAATATTTCCTAAAATCGCTTTAATGGAAAAAGGGACAAAAGAACGTATTCAATCGACCGTAAACTTTGTCATAGTCGCGGCTCCGTCCAACAAAGGGGCTGCGCAGCGATTATCGGAAATAATTGAGCATCAGTACAGCGGAACACTAGCCGATCATCCACTGACTCTCTTTGTTGTCTCGCCCAAAGAAGCATTGGAGATCAGAAATGCACACAGTTTTGTTTTACTTATGGATCCGGATGACAGTATGCTCCCTATGGTATTAGAACATGCCGCAAAAACAAAAACGCTGACTTTCAGTTTCGATCCTTTACTGCTGCAAAAAGGGGCTGCGGTTTCACTTTACATAGGCAGAAGCGTCAAGCCTTATATCAACCTCGCCACACTTAAACAGGTCCCTTTTACGTTTGAATACGGTTTTCTGAAACTTTCTCAACCCTATTAGTGTTTTGCTTCGAAATCAAGCCTTATAAACTTCCACTCTGTTTCTGCCGTTTTTCTTTGCTTCGTACAATGCCCCGTCCGCTTTTTCAAAGAGTGTTTTTTTGTTGTCATCGCCGGAGAGCTGTGCAATCCCGAAACTGAGTGTCATCTGATTTTCGACATAGCTAAACGGATGAAGCTGGACAAGTTTTCTTAGATTTTCAGCTAAATTACAAGCGCCGTTAATGTCAGTTGAGGGAGTTAAAATGACGAATTCTTCGCCTCCCCATCGTGCAAAAATATCTCCGTTTTTAATGTTATCTTCAATCAACTTCACCAGATCGATCAAAATAGTGTCACCCGCTTGATGTCCGTAGGTATCGTTTACCAGCTTAAAGTTGTCAACATCAAAGATTACCAGTGAAAGCGGGATATCGCTTTGCTTCGCCGTAGCGATCTCCAATGCGAATATATCTTCAAAATTTTCACGATTATTAATCCCTGTCAACTTGTCTTTGTACGCTTTTTGCTCTAACGTATTGGTCATCGAATAAAGTTCATCGACTTTGTTTTTCATCGCTTTGTTAATGTTTCTCAACTGTTGTTTGGTTTGTTCTAGCTCGGTGATATCATGTCGGATCGCTATGTATTCAACAACATCCCCATCAACGTCCAATATCGGTATAACCGTTGTATCGACAATATACTGCCCGCCGTCTTTTTTCATATTGGTGACGACGCCGCTCCAGCTTTTTTTCGCTTTGATAGTGTCCCACAGCTCTTTAAAGGCTTCTCTTGGCATATCCGGATGCCTAATGATATTATGCGGTTTGCCGATAAGTTCATCTCTTGAGTAGCCCGATATGTCGCAGAACTTGTCATTGACATAAGTAATAATCCCTTTGGGGTTCGTTTTCGAAACAATATTACTCAGGTCAACCGCTTTTTTGTACTCGGTTAAAAGATTGGAGTTTTCACTTTTGTAATTCTGGTTGCTGTTGATAATGGTTTCAAAATTCAATTCTAAATCAATGGCCATCTGAAGGGTCAGCGAATCAATCTCGCTCTGCAATGCATACGAGAGGTTTCCGTTTTCAAAAATAACCTGCTCAATCGCATTTTTCAGTTTGAAAACCAATGTGAACAAATCGGCCACCGTCACATTGTAGTTGTTTAATAGCTGAAGAAAATCTATTTTGATCTGACATTCAGAAACAGTTGAACGCCATTCGATAACGCTGATAAAACAATCGCAAAACTGATAAAAAAGATAGGTATTTTTGTCAATGATCGGTAAAGAGTGTCTATGAAGTACATTCTGTACTTCACTTTTTTCCATCCAAATCTTTATAATTTCATTTCTGTGGACACGCAAAAAATAGGAAAACTCTTCACTATTTATTATTTTTATCATCTACGCTTACCTTTTGCTCTTACAGTATTTTTTTACTATTATTGTATTATATCGACAATGAAACTCACAAAGCTAATCCGAATGGCGGTTTTATAATCAATGTATCAAGATCCACCATTTCTTGATCTCTTCGAGCTACGTAAATATTCTTACAGGACAGTTCATGAAGACCGTTGAAGTCCTCTCTCTTTTGCTTCTGATAACTGCAAATCTTTCCTCCCAAACCTATGAAAAAAAATGGATTCCCATCAAGCCGATGAACGAGAATGAAGTTTCAAGATTGGATAGCAATAAATCCAAACTTCAGCCCGGCACCCGAATGATTCAGAATCTAACAATGATTAAAAACCTGCTGGATCACGTTAGTAAAGACGGATCAAACTCGGAAGAAAAAAAAAGCTGGTACTCCTTTGAACCGTCGGATAATGAGTGAATAACCAAATTTCATATCAAGCCGTCACGCTGCATCCGTTCCTGAAGCGCTATTAGAATATATGCACTCACCGTCCCGCCGTGATACTCACGGATTTTATCTTCCCACTGCGTCGGAATCGTAATCAGTTTCTTTTTTTTCTCTTTGTCGCTCTTTACACTCTCCTCTCTCTCGCTCATAGCTGCCGAACTTTTTACTTTTTCAATATTTTGCAGAAAACTTTTCTTTGCCACTTAATATCCTTTATATATTAATTATATATATTTTAAATATCTATTTTATATTCAAAATAGATTTTACTTCCGCAATCAGATCATCCATCTCCTGATCGGCTTTACTGAAAATCCGGTACTCTTTGATACTTTTTCCTTCACCTACGGAATGGGCGATATCAACACGTTGGCGGAGGATAGAAACCAACAGTTCGAAATGTTCGGATGTACAGATAAAATCAACCAACTCGCCGAACCGTTTCATTGCGGGATTGATATTGTTAAAAAGAACATGCGTTTTAATCGTCTCGCCTTGGATTACCGAGAGACTTTTGAGTATCTCTTCGTACTTTTGCAGCCCCATCAGATCAAACGGCTTGTCGCTCACAGGGGTAATAAGCAGATCCGAAGCGATAATAGCGACACGGTTAAAAGCACTGTCAAATCCCCCCGAATCGATAATGGTCAGAACATCGTCCGAATCTGCCGCCGCATACTCCGCTAACTCTTCGGCAGTGTTAAAATGGATCATTTTTATCGAGGGAAGATTATGCTCTTTACGAAGTGCGTTCGTCACGGTAAGAGAACGTTGGGTATCGAGATCGACAATGCGGGTCTCCATGATGCCGGAAAAATAAACAGCAAGATTCCATGCTACCGTAGATTTGCCGACACCCCCTTTTTGGTGAGAAAGAGTCAAGATCATTTATATGCCTTAAATATCGAATTAATATATAAAGTATATATATTTTACCCTTAATGCATCTGTAAACAACATAAAAAGAAATTATCGTTATTTATAAAAGCGCGGTATAATGGTTCATTCAAGCACGGAGGTTAAACAATGAGCGAAATTGGGTTACTCACTGTTTTTGTCGGAATTATCGCGCTGTGTATGGTGATTATTACTTCTGTAGTTATTTTCATCGGAATACAGTCGTCTAAAACAATGCAAAAGTCACAGGAACTTATGGCGCATCTGCAAAATGAGCTGAGTTTCCTCGCAACTAAAGCGGCGTTGACTCTCCATGAAGTGAATGAGCTACTCGGCCATCTCAAAGAGGAGACCAAAGCTCTGAGCGACAAATCAAAACTTTCCTTGCATGAATTACACGATTTGATCTCCTATCTTCATGATGAGACTAAAACGCTCGCGCTGAAAGCATCCAACGGTATTGCAAAAGTGACAATAGGTTCGCTTGCCATCGGAGCGATTTCGCAATTTTTCAAGAAAAAAAACAATTCATAGGAGTAACACATGAACCAAGACAATACACTCAGTTTTATCGTAGGTGCCGCACTCGGCGGAATTGCGGGATATTTTCTTTTTAAACATCAAGACCAGATTGTGGATAAGATCCATGAACTTGAGGGGAATCTCAATATCGACCATAACGCTTTGATCGATAAAGCAAAAAACAAACTCGATGCCCTAACCCAAAACGTACAATCGACGATTGAACGCTACACCCACGGCAGTGAGGATAAATCAACCGATGAAATCACTTCGATTATGGCCGAACTGGCCAAATTGCGTGAAGAGGTCAGAGAGCTTAAAGCAATCTAATCACCCTAGCTTCTCCTCATTTAGGGGAGAATGATACGATTTGTTTTTCGTAACGTTCTAAGGGTCGTTACCGCAAAAGCAACAATTGCCGGTCCCAAGATAAATCCCCAAAAGCCGAATGTTGCTAATCCTCCCACAATCGCAAAAAAGATCACAAATTCATTAATTCGCCGCTTCCCTATGCTGAGAGAACGATTAACAAAATTCAAAATAACCAGCTTGACGATGTTGTCAATAAAAAAGGCCATCATTGCCCATGAATAAAGTGCAATAATAAATGCGTTTACGATGTTCCCGGACATATATTCATTTATTGCAACCGGAACCCATACCAAAGCGGTGCCGACAACGGGAATAATCGCCGAAATACCGGTTAAAAAACCCAGTAACAAAGGGTTGTACCCCTCAAAAAATGCAATAAAAATCCCGAATGCAAGCCCCTGTGCGATCATAACACCGACCAAGGTGTAAAACACAACGGCACTCATTATCGTCATTTCATCCAAAAAATCTCTCTTAATCGAACGGGGCAAAGGGATAATAGGGAGAAGAAACAATAATAGACGACGGCCGTACCATGTAAGAAAGAAGAAAAAAATGACAATCATCGCCATTTCCCCCAGCATGGAGGCAAATGTTTTCAATCCGCTACCGAACCACCCCGCTAAAAAAGCGATGATCTCATCTTTGTGATTTCGAATCTGTGTCAAGAGATTGTAAAGGGGATCGCTGAGCCATTGCAAAAACGTCGGAAGATTCAAATAGGGGGAATCGATTTTATTCCCCACCATACGGATCATATCAACTGTTTTGGAAGGATTGTCGAGTATTTGATATAAAAAAATGGCTATCGGCAGAAAAATGATCATCGAAAGGGCAACACTGACAATCGATGCAGAAGCGAGTGAAGCAACGGGGACGAATACAGGATAGCGATCTATACGTGATTTGATCATTCTGTACATCGGTGAAACGGCCATTGCCAACAAAAGCGCCACAAAAAAACTCTTCAAAAATGGAGAAAAAAGCCATAAAATGAGAACAAATATCCCAAAACTCATCCAACGTAAAAAATTATTTTGCTGCATAGCGCTTCCTTATCCGTGCTGAGAATTTATAAATCGCTTATAACTGCCGTCGATGGCTTCCAAAACATCACGCGTCCCCTCTTCGAGAATAATACCGTTTTCCAACACATAGATGTAATCGGCTCGAGTCACCGTACTAAGCCGATGGGCAATTATTATCACCGTTTTATCTTTCAAAAATGCCTCCAGCGCTTCGAACAGCTTGCTCTCGGTATGAACATCGAGGGCTGAAGTGGATTCGTCAAAAATAACCGCTTTGGGATCGGCCAGAACCATCCGTGCGATAGAGAGACGCTGACGCTGCCCTCCGGACAATCGGATGCCGAATTTTCCCACCTGTGTCTCTAATCCATTCGGCAACGTCGACACAAATTCCGATAGCTGCGCAATCTCCAGTGCTTTTAGTATTTCATTATCACTGATCTCATCCCCCATCGTCAAGTTGAATCGAAGGGTATCGTTAAACATCAGCGGCTGCTGAAGCACAACAAAAACGGCGTCACGTACGTTCGGAAAACCGATCTCGTGTACACTGACACCATTATAAAAAATATCTCCTGAGGTGGGGGGATAAAATCCTACGAGCAATTGCGAAAGGGTGCTTTTTCCGCTTCCGCTTGCTCCGATTATCGCAACGCTACTTCCGGCACGTATATCGAGATTTACCCCTCGCAATACCGGCTCCTTTTCATCATACCCGAATACCAAATTCTCCGTGCGGATCGAAAGAGCCTCAGACGCCGATATGGATTGTGCAGAGACATTAGCCCTCGGTTCAGTCGGAAGGGACAACAGCTCGTTCAATCGCTGAAGGGCATTTTTGGCGTTGGCAAAGCTGTATTGCAGTGAGAGTAAATCCTGCACGGGGGTCATCATAAACCACAAATAGCCGAATATCCCGAACATCAGCCCGATAGAGAGATGAGAATAGAGGACCATCACCAGACCAAGCGCACGGAAGATTTCGAATCCGCTAAGAAACAGGGTATACGAATATCGTTCCCCCATCAGCGCTTTTATCCCATATTCGCTGGCACTTTGCCGCAGCCGTTTGGAATGTGTGATCGCGTTGTCTATAAAACGCTCTTCCTTATTGCTGGCCCGTATCTGCCCGAAAAGATCGCACATCTGCGTCAGCGTGTCGGAAAGCTCCCCTATGGTGCGATTCTGCTCTTTTTTAAGTTTTCCTACTCTCCCTGAGATTTTACGGGTCACCAACATAATGAGCGGCTGAAAAATCAAAATTAGAATTCCGAAAAGGGGATTGATCCAGATCAAAACGACCGCAACACCGATCAAAGTTGCGACAGAGACGATGAGTTTGGAAAGGGCACTCCCCAAAAACTGCTCGATCGTGTCGATATCGGTGATGAGATGGGTAATGACTTTGCCGCTTCCCAGACGCTCATACGAACTCATGGAAACATGTTTGAGATGCTCCAGTGCACGGACACGGATGGTAAAACTGAGTTCTTGGGAAAGGGTAATAAAAAACTTTTGGGAAATGACGCTTAAAAGAAAAAATAAAAACCGCAGACTGATTGTCACCGCCAGCACAATCCCGATATAGATCAGCGGATCGTGTGCAGAGCTCAATTGATCGATTAAGCCGGTGACCGTTCCCCCTTTTTCTAAAAGAACTTCATCAACCATTAACGGAATCAGTAAAGGGATCGGAATAGAGACCAACGTTGCTATGATCGCAATAACATTCCCCCAGAACAAAGAACGTTTATAGCGGAGCATCATGCCAAAAAGGGTTTTAAACGTAATCATCTCACGATTATATCAAAAGGAAGAGTATGAGATGTAAGATTTTTCTAAATAATAAAAATTTTCCTTTAGGAATTACGGTTACTTTCCTACGATTTATTTGAATTAATGTTCATGTGTTACAATTTCCCTATATTACACACAAACCATACAAGGAAATAAAATGCTCGTAACCAAAAAAGCTCCTGATTTTACCGCTACAACCGTTCTTGGGAACAACCAAATCGTTGACAATTTCAACTTGTACGAAAACCTAGGCGAAAAAGGTGCCGTATTGTTTTTCTATCCGTTGGACTTTACCTTCGTATGTCCGTCTGAGATTATCGCATTCGATCATCGTTTAGAAGAATTTACTGCACGCGGTATCAATGTTATCGGTGTATCGGTTGACTCACAATTCAGCCATTTCGCATGGAAAAACACTCCAGTAAAAGAGGGCGGTATCGGTCAAGTTCGTTATCCCCTAGTAGCCGATTTGAATAAACAAATCTCACGCGATTACGACGTATTGCTCGGTGATTCGGTAGCGCTTCGCGGATCATTCCTCCTCGACAAAGACGGAACCATCCGTCACGCGGTTATCAATGACCTTCCGCTTGGACGTAATATCGATGAGATGCTCCGTATGATCGATGCAATGTTGTTCACCAACGAGCACGGAGAAGTGTGTCCTGCCGGTTGGGCAAAAGGCGACGCGGGTATGAAAGCTAGCACAGAAGGTGTTGCTGAATATCTTGCCGCTCACTCAGAATCACTTTAATTTGAACGCTACAGGAGCAAAAGCCCCTGTAGCTACGCTCGCCGCTATGGCACTAAAGCTTGCCTCTTCGAGGCAGATTTTATCTCACTCTTTTTATTAATCAAAAATATTCTATCCTTTCTCTATGCAATACTCTTTTTTAGCCTCGTATTTTCTCATCGTCTTTGCACTGTGGTATTCGCGCCGCGAACAATTCGGTCTGGAAAAAATGATCCTCACCAACTCGATACTCGCGATGGTGCAGCTGGGACTTCTCGGCTATGCCCTCGTCTATCTTTTTCAGATGAAACACCCTGCTCTGCTCTTTTTCGTACTACTGGGGATGGTGACGTTCGGAGCCTATACCGCCAAAAAGCGTGCACCTCTGGGCGAACACAGTTTCAAAATCGCGTTCTTTAGCCTTGGGGCCTCTTCAGGGATCGTCTTTTTATCAATGATGGCGTTCGGCGTTATTCATATAGTGCCTCATGAGATGATCCCGATCGGGGGGATGATTATCGGCAATGCATTGAATGTCTATTCTCAGAGTATCGAGCGGTTCCGCGCGGAGGTAAAAAATACGATTGAGACGATCGAGGGGATGGTCGCACTGGGTGCACCTCTAAAAGAGGCTCTATCATTTGCTTCAAAAGCCTCCGTTAAAGCCTCGATGATCCCGACGCTCAATATGCTCCAAACGGTCGGGATCATCCATATCCCCGGGATTACGACGGGGATGCTCCTTGCGGGTGCCGATCCGCTCAAAGCGATCTCCTATCAGCTCGCCGTCATGTACATGATGGTGGCTGTGGCGCTGCTATCAGCGGTATTTAGCGTGATGTTCTCCTATCACCTGATTGTCGGTGCAGCGTTTGATAAAAGCAAAAGTTAATTTCTTTCCCATTATACTCTCCGCTCTTTATTAAGGGTTGTCATTGAAGCTTCATTGGTTAAATTATTGGATGATGATACACGCCGGACTTTTTTGGGTCATCATCTATTTTTGTATTTTCAAAATATTAGGCCACTATGAAGTGGAATGGGCAACACTGTTCCAATGGTGGTGGTGGAATTTATTTGCATATCTTTATGTCGCTTTTATGCACTTCATCACGATTAATAAAAAAAAGTTTTCCAAAAAATGATTTTTATACAAAATCACTAAATCGTTTTGCTTTCGGGTGAACAAAACAAAGCTTTTCCCATCCACGATTCGGACGAATCAGCGTAACGCGGTGTGCCGATACGGAGCGTGAAAGTGCCACATAAAACTGTGACGGTGCAAAGATCTCATTGGTCTCGATGACATAATCGGCCAAGCTCATCCCCTGCGATTTATGGATTGTGATAGCAAAGGCAAGAGTGATCGGGAATTGGCTGAGGGTGATCAGTTTCTCTTCACTAGCCGTATTCCCTTTTTCAACCCACCGTGTTTTAATCGTGTCGACCCGCTCCACTTTGACACTCACTCCGTCCGATTTTTTTACCCAGATGACATCCTCCTCGATGGAAGTGATCATTCCCCGCTCACCGTTATAGTAATTCCATGCGTTGCGGGTAAAGAGGATCGGGGCACCCACTTTTAATGCCAATGCGGGTTCAATACGGCTCTCAACCATAAACCGCTCGATATCGCGCTCCTGCATCTTCTTATCATGGATCGTCACATAGGTGGAGAGTTCGACGATTTCACCGTGTAAATGTTCCAACTGGGAACGGTTGTGGTTCTGGGCACTGATATTTTTGCCGAACAACAACGTAACTGAACTCATATCCTCACTCAGCGGTTTGACCAATTCATCCAGTGCATTGATCGCCGCTTCATCGATGCGTGCATGACGCACCTGTTCCAAAAGGCTCAAAAACTCCGCTTCATGGGTACGGTATGACCCTTCCAAATGAATCGTCTCAAAACCAAAACGCTCCCAGCTCGGAGATTCAAACGCAAAGTAGATCGGCTCGCTTCCCCTCGTCACAGGGGGGAGCTGTAAAAAGTCCCCCACGACGATAAGCCGTCCGCTAAACTCCGCCTGCAAAAGCCGTAGACGGATCATATCGAGCAGCGGCGCACCTACCATCGAAATCTCATCGATGACGATGATCTGCATGGATCGGATCAGTTTGATGATTTTTTTAGCAGGCTCTAGTTTTCCGTTACGCTCAAGTTCCTGCTGAGAGTTCGCAATCCCCAAATCAAAAAAGCTGTGAAGCGTCTGCCCTCCGATGAGTGTCGCCGCCATCCCCGTCGAAGCGAGACGGGCTACCGATTTTCCCTTTTGCACCGCATCCTCAATCAGCGCACGGGTCAACGTCGTTTTACCCGATCCCGCACCGCCGGTGATGAAAAGATTGGAAGTTTCTAAAATTTTTAACGCGTTTTCAACCATTTTCATCCTTCAGTACTATTACTCTGCCAAACGGAACTTCTGCCTCGATAGGTGTAATCCACAGTACCTCATACGGCGGTTCATAAGGTGGGAATTTTCCGTCCAAATCGGTAAAATACAAAAGAACTTTCGGACGCTGCATCCACGAATCAATCAGCTCAAACACCGCCCTAAAATCGGTTCCCCCTCCCCCGTTCAAAATATATTCGATACTCTCACCGTTTTCAAACCGTGTATGGCTTCGGATCCGATCATCACATACCAGAAGATCGATAGTGTACGAGCCGAACGTCTCCATAATCGATTCGACCTCGGCAATAAAATTTGAGAGGAGTACCTCATCCACCGATCCCGAACTGTCAATTGCGATGGAAAGTTCCAGATGACGTGACGATGATCCCGGCAGATATATTCCCTCGTAGAGAAGCTTTTTTGACGGCGGTATGAGGGTGTAATCGCTAATGTAATGCCCGCCGATACAATCGCGTAATTCGCTTCTCCAATCGATCCGATTTTTTGAGCGTAACCCGAATTGGCGTGCAAATGCTTCGGAGAGTGGATCGTCTTTTTCCATCGCTTCGTGTATGCGACGTTCACGCTGAGCACGGGAGAGTTTCTCATCCGCACTCTCACCGTCTCTGCGATCATCGGAGTCCCGGTCATTTTGTTCCTGATCCAAAAACTCTAGGGAAAGTTCCGCATAAATCTCTTCGGTACTGAGATTTCCGAACCGTTTGTCATAGGTGATTTTGGGAGGAGAGGTAAAACCGTTGTCGATCAGGAGTGCATTAATCGCATAATCACATGCCATCTCCCACAGCCACGGACTCCGATTTCCGCGTCGCAGCGTATGGGAGAGCGCTTCGTGCAATGCGCCGTTGCATAAAACAAACAAACGCTCATCACTGCTCAGAGGCTCAATGTAGGCTTCACGGTACTCGATCGTATTCTCCCGCGTCGCGAAACTTTCGATATTGTCGCTTTGCACCATCTCCATCCCCGAAGCAATCGTCCCGAAAAACGGATAATCGAGGAGAAGTTTGGCTTTAAGGGGAGAAAAATCGATCATAACAGATAGGCGTACGCCTCAACCCATTCGCCGAAGGCATCGAGATGCTCCATCACTACCCCTTGACGCTGAAGGTCTTGAACGATCATCACCGCAAACTCGTTTTTGAGTTTCAGAGTGTAGCGCAAGAGATTGGAGAGCGCCTCATCGGAAGGTGATGCGAGGATGCGCGATACCAATGCCGATGAGAGAGCATAGAGGGTGGAGAGATCCTCGCTCGCTTCCGCCTCTTCGCCTCTTAAAAGCGCATCCACATCGGGAAGCTTATCCATCACCTGACAAAAGCCTAAAAAATCGACGGCGGCCTCTTCCCCCACCGCACCAGCGATCGCTTCCAGCCACAGCGTTTTAGAGAGCGGACTGTTTACAATGCTATGTACCGCTTCCCAGCTGCGCGGCGTAGCAAAACTCCGCTCATTTTTCAGCGGATCAAACCCGAACAGAGCGCTGTTTTTAAATCCGATGTAGGCGACAACCCGCTCATCGATCCCTCGCCCGAGTGCCCAATCGCGCCAATCGGCGGCATTTACTTCCATCTCGATATGAACAAATCGGTTTGCCAACGGAGAAGGGAGACGGTAGACAACCCCGCGATCCCCTTCGCGGTTACCCGCAGCGACGATTGCCCACCCATCGGGCAAAGTGTATTCCCCCACTTTACGATCCAAAATCAGCTGATACGCCGATGCCTGTACTGCAGGAGCGGCAGAGTTGAGCTCATCGAGAAAAAGTATCCCTCTCCCCTCCCGCGGCAAAAACGAAGGCGGTGCCCATAATGCACTGTGAGAATCTCTCTCGTAAAACGGTATCCCTTTAAGATCGGTCGGATCCATTAACGACAGACGCAGATCGATACATTCGATACCGTTTTCGTGAGCGATTTGTTTAATGATGGAAGATTTTCCGATCCCGGGCGCTCCCCATAAAAAAGTCGGTATTTTCGATTCTATGAGCGAGCGCATCGTCTCTATCGTATCTTTGGTTCGCATCAGCTCCATCCTATATTGTGGCTTTGTATATGTTTTCCGAATGAGGGATTGGTTTTAACGCTTCGTTCAAATCGCTGATCCAGCGAAAGCTGATAGAGTATCTCAATCGGGGTGGCTGGGTTGGCCGCAAGGGCTGATAATACTTCGTTATCGCCGCTTGCATAAAGGAGTTCCAGTTTTTCAGGCGATAAAGCAGAATTCATAGCAAGCTGTACCCGATAATTTCCCCTTTCAAAAATCTGTTCCAAAATCCCGTTCACGGTCATCGGATTAGAAGCGAGTGCTTCACATACCGCATCCTCCCTCAGATCAAAGAGACGCTGCTGCATTTCAAATGTAAGGCTCGTATTGGCGGCAAGATAGCGGGAGTTTTTTTCCATGAATCGCTCAAACCGTTCATCGGTAAGTGCGGTATAAGCCGCAATGAGATGGGGGTAGGAATGTTCCAATACTTCGGCTCCCTCTTTTGACAGGGTAGAGTTTTGGGAGAGGATCGTATTAATCTCTTCATTTTTGAGTGTTAACAATTCATATTCCAAAGCCAGCGGCTCACGATGCGCCAAAAGTTTCGCCCGTCTCTCCAACAGCAGACGCAAAATATTCTCCGGCGTATCGGGATGAAGTGCCATTGCGTCCAAAATTCCGCTAAGTGAGCGATCGGAGGGATTTTTCAGCTCACGGACTACGGGAAGCAGTTCGACAATAGCATTGATCAACTCCGCATTGCCGTACCGCTCAATCAGATGGGCTAATCCGCTCATCGCATACTGAACATTATGATTTCGATCCAAATCCTCATAAAATCGTCCGATAATCGATGCCGTTACATCGCGATTGGTGTCATTGTCAAACAGCCCCTCATTTTTCCAATCATAAAGTTTAAGCAGTTTAAAGTAAAGCTCATCCGTGATATAGGGATTTTGAAGGAAATCGACCAAACGCTCCTGATTTCGCGAGAGTTTAAGACTCATCAACAATCGATTGGGTTCAATACTTCGACACAGCCACTCCTCGACACTGGAGAGTTCCACAATGGGGATGTTCTGCGTCTCATACAGATGCGCCGATTCTTGCTGTTCGTAAGGATTCATCATCCGCCCTTCGATAATGAGGACAACATCATCGGTGTAACTGCCGGCTCGGTTGATTTTATGGAGCTTCAAAAGTGTATCAAACTCCTCCGCATTCAAAGCACGGGTTTTACCCAACAATAAAATCGATTTTCCGCTCAACACTTCATAGTTCATAACGCGCATTATAATCCATCAGCCTAAAAAAATGCTCCAGCGGTATAATGTTGTCAATAATTTAAAAGGATTTTAACGATGGATGAACTCTATGAGGGGATTGCCGCCTATGATTCGGGTGACTATGACAAAGCCTATAAAATTCTCTACCCCCTAGCCGCCTATAAGCGTAATCCTGAAGCACAGTTTCATATGGGAATGATCTATTTTTACGGAGAAGGGGTTGAGAAAGATATAGAGCAAGCAATGGGGTGGTGGAAAAAAGCGATGAGAAACGGCCATGTCGATGCGGCCTACCGCCTCAGTGAAATAGCGACATCGACCAAAACGACGTTTTGAGCGCTAACTTTTAAAAATATGTTACAATCTAATAGGTATGTACATTTAGCAGGTTAAAAAAGGTATGTAGAATGATTAATACTTTAAATACGAACCGTCAAACTTATCAGAAAATATTACTGAAAGAGAGTGAAAACTATCATTATCGATTCAGCCGTTATCATGCCCCTTATTCAACTGTTCTAGCCTATATCTCCGAAGAAAACGGTGATCTAAGCAGCTGTAGCAACTATATCCGAAACAGTGATGCCGTTATTTTTTTTCAATCCAATTTCTGTGCCATTATTTTTGACAATACCAATGAAGAAGAAGGGATAAAAGCTGCCAATAATGTCCTCTCGCGTGTTCAGGCCCGTTTTTTTTCAAAGCACTTTTATATGGCGATTATCTCAGCTAACGATGAGCAAAGCGAATTTCAGATGATTCATGACCTGTTTGATCTGATTTCATACGCACTTGAACATAATATGGATAATCTTGTACTCGACTCGTCACAAGTAATTCAGCACCAACAATCCATTTAAGAAGCTAAAACGCGCTCAATCGAATAGCGCATATCTTCATCCAGACTGTCCATATTCCCTAACATCCAGTTTAAATACCCTTTATCCGTATCCGCAATCTCGGTTAGTGTTTTGCCTTTGTATTTTCCGAATTTTAAAGCTCGGGTATAAAAAACGGGAGTTTTGGTCAATTCGACCAGCTTATCGATGGGATTTGCCCCCTCAAAACGTTCCTGAAGCCTCTTTCGAAGCTCTGAGAGAAATAATTTCAATACCAGTACGTCACCGATAGCATCATGCGCTTTTACCTCTATCCCCAACGCTTTAGCTTCATCCTGTTCGATTTTATATAAGCCTAGAGCGTAGCGAAAATACTGTAGACGATGTGACTCTTCATCGTCAAACAGATGGCGCGCACACCGAAGTGTATCGATGAGCCGCATTTGAGAGGTAAAGTTCTCCTTTGAAAGCATCCCTAAATCAAACGGCGCATTGTGGATGATTAAAACATTCTCGGGAATATTAAGTTCACACAGCGTTTGAAATGCGAAAGTTTCAATGCAAGAGGGCTTCCCTTCAATCATCTCCGGGGTAATGCCGTGCACTTCCATCGCTCCATAGGCGATCGGAAGCGGAGCAGAACAAAGTTCATTATAGACATCGACCTTCTTTCCGTCAAGAACCATAAAACCTAGCTGGATGATTCGATCATCATCTCCGGCACCCGTTGTTTCAGTATCCAGTAAAATATATTTCGCCATTAATACTGGTTGTCTTCGTCTTCAAGGTCGAATTCATCGTAATCGTCTTCGTCTTCATCGTCTTCTTCGTCGAAGTAATCATCATCTTCATCGCCTTCACCCTCACGCATCGAGGTCAGTTCGGTGTAAAGCTGCTCGGCTTCTTCTTCATCGATATCACCGTTGTTAAGCTCAGTCAGAAGTTCTTTGTATTCATCGCGAAGTGCCTGCATATCTTCAAGCTGTGCACGTTCTTCGACGGTTGCATCTTTTTGGGACGCGATGGATTCGAAAATATCGTCAATATGTTCTTCGACATCGGGAATCAACTCGTTTTGTATCAAATGTTTTAATTGTGTAATATAGGCCATATTCAATCCTTCTCGCGTGTGATTTTATTATCTCATTATACTTCAAAAATGTGACAAAATTACAACAGAAAAGAAGATGTTTTAAAAGAAAAGTTTGGATTTATAAGGGATTGAAGAAAAAAAAGATGGTGCGGACGGGGGGATTTGAACCCCCACACACGTAATGCGCTACCACCTCAAGGTAGTGTGTCTACCGTTCCACCACGTCCGCGTTTTATGAAGAAAAAATAAATCTCTCTCGAAGAGAGAAGCTTTAGTGCCTTAGCGGCAAGCGAAGCCAAAGGGATGTATTCCTTTGGCGTTCAAAACAAATATAACCTTACGCAGCCAAATATGGGTTAGCGTAAAGAGCGATAAGAGCGATAACAAGTGTATAGATGACTTGCGCTTCGATCATAGCAAGAGCGATGAACATAGTTGTCATCAATTTACCGCCAAGACCCGGGTTACGAGCTGTACCGGCGATAGTTGCAGCAGCAGTGCTACCCATACCGATTGCTCCACCAAGTGCAGCCAAACCAAGACCGACACCGGCAGCGATCATAGAATACGCTTTCAATGTTTGGTTAGCAACATCCGCAGATGCAGCAGCTACAGCAGGTGCAGCATCAACAGCAGTTTCAACAGCCGCTACCGCTTCGTCAGCACCGAATACTGAAGCAACAAGAGCAAGCATAAGAAAAAATACTTTTTTCATGAGTAATCTCCAAATTTAAATCAAAGCCCGTTCGGATATGTGTCCCTACTTATCACTTTGTGGGTGGAATTATAGTGATGATGAGCTAAAAAATTACTTAGCTCTTCCCAGCCCTATCTTATTTCCTTTGAATTCAACGATTTCCACCATCAATTCATCCCCTTCATTCACAACATCACTCACACGTGAGATATGTCCGTCAGAGAGTTTAGAGATGTGGATCAGTCCGTCCACGCCCCCCGGGAGTTCAATAAAGGCGCCGAAATCGACGATTTTTTTCACTTTCCCTTTGACGATGTCACCCACTTTGTATTCCACTTTTTCAACCGGAGTCGCGCCGCTGACGATTCCTTCGATATGGTCGCGTGCTCCGCGCAATCCGTCACGGTTTTTGCCGGTCAGCTTGACGGAACCTTTTTTCTTGTCGATATCAATCGTCACATCGAAACGTTCGATTATTTCACGGATCGTTTTACCCGCTTGACCGATAATATCGCCGATAAAACTCGGGTCAATATGGAAAAGATCGGTACTCGGCAATGTTCCCTCGTTCAATTCAATCTTATCTTCACTACTGACCATAATGTCGATAATATGAGAGCGCGCCTCTTTGGCTTGATAGAGAGCCTCTTTGAGAACATCCAAATGGATACCGCCGAGTTTGATGTCCATCTGCATTGCGGTAATTCCTTCTTTTGAACCCGCTACTTTGAAATCAAGATCGCCGTCATGATCTTCCAGCCCCATAATATCGGTCAAAATCGCATGGCGTGAACCCTCTTGAACCATCCCCATTGCCACACCGGCGATCGGATCGGCTACCTCAATATCGCCGGCCCGCAATGCCATATATCCGCCGCACACCGTAGCCATAGACGAAGAGCCGTTGGATTCTAAAACCTCGGAAACCAAACGAATCGTTTGTCCGTTACGGACACATGCCCCTTCTAATGCTCTCTTGGCTAAATTACCATGCCCCAGTTCGCGGCGTCTCGGAGCACCGATCGGAGATGGTTCTCCGACACTGAATCCCGGAAAATTGTAATGAACCATAAACCCTTCGTTTTGTGTCCCGCTGTCGGTTAGATTTTCGAACATTTGCGCATCTTTGGCTCCGCCGAGCGTCAATACGACAAGGGCTTGGGTCTGTCCGCGGGTAAACAATGCGGAAGCATGGGCACTCGGCAATACATTGGTTTCGATGGAAATCGGTCGTACTTCGTTTAACGCACGCCCGTCGGCACGTACTTTCTCATCCAGAATCTGTGCACGCACCATAGAGCGTTTTACCGATTCAATCGCTTTTTTAAGTTCATGCTCGTTCCACTCCGGCTTCTCTTTAAGAATCGTTTTACGAATAGTGCGCAACGCCGTAGAGCGCTCCGTTTTTGCCATTTGGTTGATTCCCCGTTTTAAATCGTCGGTGTGAATACTTCGGACATATTCAATCATTTCGCCGTTTATTTCACTGATAAGGGTTTGCAATTCAAAAGGGGATTTCGCGTACGATTTAAACGCACTTTCATAAGCATCGTTTGCTTCACTCAAAGCAGCTTGTGCCGATGCAAGAACACGAATTAACTCGTCTTCGCCCATGGCATTTGATCTACGAACGGCGACAGACGGTGTGCTCATCGCCGGATCAACCAACGGATCAATGATTCCGATATCAAGTATTTCAACCTCATCGCTTCCGAGTGTCTGCATCTCGATCATCAGCATATCTTCTTTGCTTCCCGCCAGATACAAATCGAGGGTACTTTTTTGAAGCTGACTGAGTGTCGGATTGAAGACGATCTCGCCGTCAATTTTACCGACGCGTACCGCACTCACCGAATTGAAAATATCGATATCGGAAACGTATAATGCCGCTGACGCCGCATTGAGTGCCAATACCTGCAAATCGGCTTGAGGGTCGGCACTCAATACCATTACCGTGATTTGCACCGGATTAGCAAATCCTTTCGGAAACAACGGGCGTAATGATCTATCGACGATCCGTGACGTAAGCGTCTCGAAATCGCTCGGCTTCGTTTCTCGTTTGATGAATCCTCCGGGGAACTTGCCTGCCGCATAGCTTTTTTCGATATATTGAACCGTAAGGGGCAGAAAATCCTCATCAACAAAATCGGTCTCATCGATTACGACTGTCGCAAGGATAACCGTATCTCCGCATTTCAGCCATGCGGCACCGTTGGCTTGTGCAGCTACCTGATTAAAAGCGTACGCTTCAGTTTTGTTTTGTAAAGTTAATTCAACGTTATATTTCATTCATTCTCCATTTTTTTATCGCTTCATCGAAGAAGCGCCGCCGACAACGTATTTCAAATCGTTGTCGATAAATCGCAAGCCCAGTCCTAAGAAAATATTTTGAGACTTCGGATTTAAGAAATCATCCCATCCACCGTAAAGTTCGAGGTGTTTCAACATTTGATACCGAACTTGCGCTTTAAGGTGTGCCCGTTCTGATCGATAATCATTGACGGAATTAAAATCAAACGCTTCGGCACTGAGTTTCAGCTTATCGTGATTCATGAAATAATCAACCCCTATACCGCCCGTTGATTCAATCGCCCCGAAACGGAGCAATGTGTTATCAAATCGCTTACCGTATTGAAGTGAATAGAGGGTATCGCTTTTTTGATGTTTTTTCGGAGGGTTATTGACATCCGAATAGTCATCGGTACTGATTAAATCAAACATATAATACGTTTCGGGATTCGGAAGGTAATTGACACCCAAGTACACTTTTCCGTACTGATCGCGCATCATATAATCGGTATGCATAGCTACTTGCAATTCACTCGTCGTAAAGCTGCTCAACATTGAATCCACTTTGCCGAAAGCCTCTTCCCCGCTTTTGAAGAATGATCCGGCTGACTCCAGCGTTGTTTTAAGTGTTGAACGGTTTTCTGCCAAAATCGTGCTGATATTATCTTCGATATTCGTAAATTTATCTACTGCCGTAGGGAGCTTGTTATCCAGCTGTGCCGTCAAAGAGTTAATCCGTGCCATAATTTCCGGAAGATCTTTATTCACCGTATCGGCTGTTTGGGAGAAGCCGGCACCCATTGCTCTAAAGTTGGCAATCGCCGCATGCAAATCCTCTCTATTCTCGACGATCACGCCATCGAGATTGACACCGACGTTTCGGAATGCGATAATGGCATCCTGAATCGCTTGACGATGCTCATCGTCTAAAATTGCATGGAAATCGCGTAAAAGCGACTCGAGTTCTTTCGCAGCGGCATTGACCGAATCACTGGTTTGATCAAAAGAGGCATACTGCTTGGATTGAGACAGTGTCCCTCCTCCTGCTATAGAGGATGCTGAATCTCCCACAGCGATATTAAGGACTTTTGAGCCCAATAATGATTCTTGCGCAACAATAACCGATGAGTCAACCGGAATTTTCACCCCTTTGTCAATCATCAGCCGTAATTTGACCCGTTTGCCTTCTATCGTAATCTCTTCGACATCACCGATGGTGACTCCGTTCATTAAAACATGGGTGTGTTTTTCAATTCCTGAAGCATCATTAATATAGGCTTGAATGATATACCCCTCACTTCCCCATTTTCCGAGTGAAGTAACCTGAGTTGAAAGAAACAGCAAAGCACCGAGTGCCATGACGACAAAAAGACCGATTTTAGCTTCCAGTTTCATGGACTTTCCCCTTATTAATTATCGGTGAGTTTATAGTTAAACTCTGATCCGCCGATCGGCTTTAACACAATGGTAATAAAGATATACGAATCGTTGATGGAATCGCTTCCATTGGCATTCGTTAATATCGGCCGCCGATTCTGAACGTATCGGACACCAAAATCAAAGCACCGCTGAGAATAGAGCAAACCGATCTCGCTCCGTTTTAATAGAGCTTCTCGGTAATCGTATGCAACTTGTCCAAAGAATTGGTAATTGCGACTATACTGATACGCTGCATCTGCCGTCCAATAGGAAGCATAGAGAGGAGTATCGTTACGAAGCTGATCTGTATAATAATGGCTTATGCCGGCCAAAAAAACTCCGTCATTATAGCGAATGGTGTTTTGTTCTTTCGTAATACGATCGCGATCGTAATTATACGCAGTTTGATTGTAGTAAGAAATTGCACCGGCAATCTCCAACTCTAACTCATTTTGCAGTTCACCGTAATAGCTTCGCTGATCGTCATACCGAAAGTTCTGTGAGAGTCTATCCACAAGGAGCTGTCTTCCGTTTTTAAAAAGATAATTATTGATCCCAAGCGAAAGCGTATCGCTCGGTGCGGAAAGGTTATAAAATTCACAGGGATATCCGGCATATGTCTCGCTTATATCACAGGAGTTACGATAAGTTTCATAGTATCCGCTGTAATATCGGCTCCCCGCTGCCGTATAGCTCACTAACGGGTTAAATACGTGCGTGAGATTGTTGTCGTACGATTTGACCAATGTCGATCCAATGCTTAACGTATGATCGAGTTGAGCGTATTTTCCTTGTTCATACGTACTTCCCGATTCCCCGCTACGTTCATGGGCATAAAATCCGATCACTTTAGCAGAGGCGTTTGCCGTATAGCTGATATCGATGTAATCGTCAAATAGGGATGTCTGAAGTGTCGCAGGGATATTAAAATTCCCCTCAACCGCCCTTTTTCCGTTCGGACGATAATAGTGTGTCGCTGTCGCATCTGCGCTGATGAGAAGATAATCGTCTAAAAAACTCTCCAGATAGCGGTGATACTGAAGGGTCGGAAGTGTCTGAATCGTCGTGCCGTTACTGGCTGAATTTAAATATTGATAGTGTTTAAAATAGGCTCCGAAATAGTTATCCTCACTGCTGTAATAACTGTTAATGCGAGACATTACCTGATTTGCGGTGATATTTCTTGTTTCATCGCTTTGCTGTAAATTTAAGTAATCGACATCGTTCATCCATGAACCGTCAATGTAAATCCCCGATTCCCCTTCGAGCGTTGAATCGAACCATTCGCGCAAAGGGGCGGAATGACGATAATTTACGTCATACCCGTAATGCTTGGTGTGGGCTAAATCATTTTCAATTGCGTATCGGGATTGTTCTTTAAAATACCCCATTCGAATGGATCCTTGGGACGAAGGGGTATCCACAAAACGAAAATCGGTATAAAGTCCTGAACCCCGAGCGGTACGAATCTGCGGACGAAGCTCTAAATCCCACCAATTCTGAGGAGCAAGATAGATCGGTTGCTGATAATAGAATCCTTCAGCACTTGACCATCCAAAAGTGGGAATCAATAATCCGCTTCTGCGGGTAGTATCGGTAGGATATCCGAAATAAGGGAGATAAAATACGGAGAGATCGCCTATTTCCAAACGGGGGTTATAAAGATTTACCCACATTTTATCGGTATCATAATCGGCGCTGCTAAAGCGAATTTTCCACAACGGATCGCTTGAATCGCATCCCGATATCGCACCGCCGGAAAGATCTATTAAATTTTTACATGCCTGCGCTTCAGACGTACTTACCCATAAGCCGGTCGATTGGTCTAATGCAAAATAGGGGGCAGAGTAGCGTGTATCATCAAGAAAATTTATTCTTGAATAGTCACTCATCACATGTTGTCCGTTTTTGAAAACATTGACTGAGCCTTTCGCCTCCATAATGCTCGTATTACGATCATATATCAGTTTATCGGCACTCATGATCTGATCTTGATATAAAGCTACCGGATTGCCTTGCGCTGTAGCAACAGAGCCGTTGGAATCCATATTCGTTCCAAACAGTTCTACACGTTCATTTCCCAGCAATGCTGTTGAAGCGATCAGGCTTATCCAGTAAAACTTATGCATTGACTACCAATGTCCTTCCGGTGCGGTCGTGCCAGCTTCGACGATACGGATCCAGCATTGCCCAGATAAATCCAAGATAAAAAAGAATCTCACTCACCACCCGAAAAACACTGCGATTAAACGCACTTAAAAAGCTCGGATTTGAAAGGGTAGAAATTTCAATTACACGAATTTTCATAATGATTTTTCCGATACTCGCACCGTACTGCATCGTAAAAAAAGTTTGATAAATGATTTTAATCGACATGTATTCCAATAAAAAACTGTTTGTTACGGCGATCATAGCTTCCAACGTATGGGCGGCAGCTATCGAATCCCATAGAATAACGATCATAATTATCGATAAAAGAGTTTCATCGATTCCAAAAGCAGCAGCACGCTGACGGATGGATGAAAGCTGAAGATGCTCACGCTGTATCAGAGAATCGAGGCTTTCATCCATTATCTAAGGGCCTGATACGCAATATCGCTGCGGAGTTTTTTCCCCGCAAAATGGACCTGACCGCATAGCATATAGGCACGATCACGCGCTTCTTTAATACTCTCGCCCACACCGACGCATACGAGAACACGACCGCCGGTCGCGTAGAGCTTTCCGTCTTCGGCCGCTACGCCCGCATACGCGATATGGGTGTTTTGTGCAATCTCTGCGTGATGAATCTCATCAACGATGATTTCGGCAGGCTCGGAGTTGTCATACGGATAATTGCGGCTGGCCATCACGACACCGACGGCGTATTTATCGTAAAACTCGACATTAAGAGTATCCAGCTGTTTAGTTGCCGCTTTATAAAAAAGTTCGCTTGCCGGCGTTTTCAAAAGAGGCATCAAAATTTCACACTCAGGGTCACCGAAACGGACGTTAAATTCCAACGTAATCGGCTCGCCGTTAACGATCATGAGACCGATAAAAAGAACCCCCTCAAACGGCGCCCCCTCTTCTTGCATCCCTTTTAGGGTCGGACGGACGATTCGATCTTTTACTTTTTCATAGATGACGTCGTCCACAAGCGGTGTCGGTGCATAGGCACCCATTCCTCCGGTATTCGGACCCTCGTCATTGTCCAAAAGACGTTTATGATCTTGAGCGGCAGGAAGGAGAATAAAGTCTTTCCCGTCACATAAGGCGAACATGGAGAGCTCATATCCGTCCAAAAACTCTTCGACCACAACCCGTTTTCCGGCATCTCCGAATGATTTACCGCTGAGCATTTCGGAGACGGCGACTTTGGCTTCCTCATAACTCATCGCTATGATAACCCCTTTACCGGCGCATAATCCGTCCGCTTTGACAACAATCGGAGGGGTCAACGATTCGATAAATTTAAATGCGTCCCCGATATGATCGGTTTCGATGTAACGGGCTGTCGGAATGGCGTACTTTGCCAAAAAGTTTTTCATATAAACTTTTGAGCCCTCCAGCTGAGCCGCCGCTTTAGAGGGACCGAAAATAACCAGCCCTTTTGCTTTAAACACGTCTACCACACCGTCGCTAAGAGGTCCCTCAGGACCTACGATGGTCAAATCGATCTTGTTATCCAATGCAAATTGCGCAAGCTCATTATAATCTTTGAGTGCGACATTTTGTCCCAACATTGTCGTTGCACCGTTACCCGGAGCAAAAAAAAGTTCTGTTACCGCACTCTCTTGTTTTAATACCCGTCCGATTGCAAACTCTCGTCCGCCGCTACCGATTACCATTACGCGCATAGATTACCTTGAAAAAAATTTTAATTATCTTATCTGAAACCCCAAACGGACTTTTAAATAAAATAAGTTTTGAGTCTGCATGGAGGAATTTTATTCCTCTATCGTCCAATTAATAAAAAGCCCGGGCGGGCGTTTCGCAGTAGCTTTGGTTCTCAAAGCCGAATAAAGCCACTCGAGCGCCTTTTCCGGCGGCAATCTCTCACGCCAAAACGTTCAAACGAGACCACCGGCACTCAAAGGCGACTACGGCTGTGACTAATTGTATATGTAGAACCCTCAAAATGCGATTACTCGCTTCGCCCAGAATTAATAATTATAGCCCTAAAATCTTAAAAGGGTGATGAATTTTTGCTCTTGATAGCGATTTGACGCGCTAAATTAACGGTTGCTTCAATACTCGCAGCCTCGCTAAGATACGATAACATACCTGCAGGAAGGGCATTTTTAGTCGTTTCCCCGATGACAATGACGTCATGTGTCGGAAGTATCTTATGATTTAGTAGAAAACATCGAATGGCTGAGGGGGAAGTAAAAATCAATACACCCTCTTGTGATACAGGGAAATTACTCATTTCTTCGTTACAAACAGATTCATAAACAATCGCTTCGTCTATCGTAATTCCTCTATTACGTGCACTCTCGACCCAATCAGACGCAACTACTTTAGGTCGGAGATAGAGCCATTTCCCCCTCCGTTTTTTCGCACCTAAAATATCAGGGATGGAGTCTCCGTATCCATCCCCGATTTCCACATCAATCGCCCCGGCTTCACGGGCATTTTTCGCGGTCGATTCCGAGACACAAATACATTTGAGTCTGTTCCAGTCGAATGAATAGCTTTGGAGGGACAAAACTCCCTGCTTTGAGGTAAAAACAACCCCTTCATAGTCGGAAAAATTGATGTCAGGAGATAAAAAACGGATAGTGAGGATAGGGATATGAATCACTCCCTCGTAGGGAGTCTTAGAGATCAGGTAGATGGGACGCAAATGCGTGCCCTTTATTCCCACTCGATCGTTGCGGGCGGTTTGGAGCTGATATCATACACGACGCGGTTGATACCGTCTACTTCATTTATGATACGGCGACTGATACGCTCCAATAAAGTATGCGGAAGATGAGCAAACGTTGCCGTCATTCCGTCAACCGCTTCAACGACACGTACACAGACCGTATTGTCATACGTACGGTTATCCCCCATAACACCGACCGATTTCACGTTCAAAAGTACGGCAAACGCCTGCCATGTTTTGGTGTAATATCCGCTGGCTTTAAGCTCGTCGAGCAAAATAGCATCCGCTTCGCGAAGCAGATCGAGATCGCTCTTGTTCACTTCGCCCATAATGCGGATACCGAGGCCCGGTCCGGGGAACGGATGACGGTTAACCAATGAATCCGGCAAGCCCAATTCGAGACCGAGTTTGCGTACTTCGTCTTTAAAAAGATCGCGAAGAGGCTCGATCAGTTCAAAGTCCATCCAATCGGGCAATCCGCCGACGTTATGGTGGCTTTTGATCGTGACAGAGGGACCGTTGACCGAAACCGACTCGATAACGTCAGGATAGAGTGTCCCTTGCGCGAGGAATTTAATCCCGTCATGCTTTTTCGCTTCCGCTTCAAACACTTCGATAAAGGTATGTCCGATGATTTTGCGTTTCGTCTCGGGATCAGTTACCCCTGCAAGTTTGCCGAGGAAAATTTCCGATGCATCGGCAACGACGAGAGGTACTTTAAGATGAACTTTGAAAATATTTTCGACCGATTCGCGCTCCCCTTTACGAAGCAGACCGTTGTCTACAAATACCGGAATCAATTGATTGCCGATCGCTTCGTACAACAACGCCGCAACAACCGAAGAGTCTACGCCGCCGCTGAGGGCACAAAGGACTTTCCCCTCACCCACTTGGGCGCGGATTTTGAGTATTTGTTCTTTAAGAAAATGGCCCATATCCCATTTTTCGGTGATGCCGCAGATTTTGCGGGCAAAGTTGCGGAGCATCAAATACCCCTCTTCCGAGTGGTTAACCTCAGGGTGATACTGCATCGCATAGACCATTTTTTCTTCGTTTGCGATCGCCGCATACGGAGAATTCGGAGAATAAGCGATCGGAACGAAACCTTCCGGCAATACGTCAACTTTATCCGAATGGCTCATCCATACCGTACGTTCATCTTCACACCCTTCAAAAAGAACAGAGTGCTGGGTCATATCGATGGTCAGTTCCGCTTTTCCGTATTCGTGATGATCGCTTCGGATAACCGAGCCTCCGAAATCGACCGCAATACGCTGCATCCCGTAACAAATCCCGAGTACCGGAATACCGAGGCCATAAACCCCTTGATCCACCTCATAGGCATCTTTGTTATAAACCGAAGAAGGTCCGCCGCTGAGAATGATCCCTTTCGGATTTTTAGCTTTGATGGCATCGATTTTTGTATGATACGGAAGAACTTCACAATAGACTTTATCTTCGCGCAGACGGCGGGCGATCAGCTGAGTGTATTGGGAACCGAAATCTAAGACGATAATATTGACATCTTTCACGGGTGAGCCTTTAGGTGCAAGATTGAATAGTTTTGAGTGTCAAAGGATACTGTAAACTTGTTTAAGATTTAATACAAGCGATCTCTATAATAAAAATTTGTGAGCAAAAAAGGAGTTAGTAGAATGACGAATATCGAAGAACACCGTTTTTGGCTCATGGGCAAAAAAATGATGCGGGAACGTTTAAGCTTAACGGAAGACAAAGCCGACGACGACATCATCGATGATCGGATACGCGGCGATATTCACATGAAAGGGGCAAACCTCTGGATTTTGATGTTTGCCATTTTTGTCGCTTCGATCGGGTTAAACGTCAATTCCACAGCGGTTATTATCGGTGCAATGCTTATCTCTCCTCTGATGGGACCGATCATAGGAATCGGCTACGGAGCCGGGATAAACGATTTTGATTTGATTCGACGATCGTTTAAAAATCTTGCCATTGCGACTCTTATCGGACTCCTTACCTCAACCCTCTATTTTCTCATATCGCCGCTGGATACGGCACAATCTGAACTTTTAGCGCGCACTACCCCGACAGCATGGGACGTACTCATAGGATTTTTCGGAGGGCTGGCGGGGATCGTCGGAGTTACACGGAAAGAAAAAAGCAACGTCATTCCGGGGGTTGCCATCGCGACGGCACTGATGCCGCCGTTATGTACGGCCGGCTTCGGATTGGCAACCGGGCATTGGAGCTATTTTTTCGGAGCGTTTTATCTCTACACAATCAATTTTGTTTTCATTGCCTTATCCGCTTTTTTAGTGGTCCGGGCATTTAATATCGCCGAAAAAAAATATATTGATCCCGAGGTCGCAAAACGGGCACAAAATTACATTTTCGCCGTAGCGATCGCAACCATTTTGCCCAGTTCTTATTTAGCCTATCAACTCGTCGGCAAAGAGGTTTTTAAAGTCAAAGCGACCGCTTTTGTAAATGAGCAGCTGAATTTTAAAAATACCAACGTAGCACAGATAAAAATCGATCCGGAAAATCGGCAGATCAAAGTTTTTTTGATCGGGGAACATGTTTCTCAGACTAAATTGAACGATATCAGTCTGCGTCTGACAAATGCAGGTCTTGACGATGCCAAACTCAAAGTGTATCAAAACGGAGAGCAAGAAGGGATCGATATTACTACCCTAAAAGCCGATATCATTACCGACTTGTACAACAATACGAAAGCCGATTTGGAAGCCAAAGAGAATGAAATCGCCCTCTTAAAAGAAAAAAACAGACTTTTCTTACGCGATCAGGAATTGTATACCGCAATCCCGAATGAACTGCAAGCCTTATTTCCGAAAGTCCGAAACGTCCTTGTTTCGCAAAGCTATTATCCCTCTTCTCTCGATCAAAATCAGAGTAAAAAATGGTATATACTAAATGCTTCCTCCACTAAACGGCTTTCAAAAAATGAACTCTCTCAAATCGAAAAATGGCTAAAAATACGGGTTAAAAGCGATAATGTACACGTCATTATCCAATGACACCGTACAGAGTGTTTACTTTTTTTCTTTACAATGGGGCATGACCAAACCATATTTTGGTGTTAAAGCATATATTCTACAGTTGCAAAATCTTTAAATTTTCATCTTGCTTCGAGTTGAAGAAGGATGTCCTTCATAACCGTCATAATTGAAATTCAAAATACTTTTTCCGGTTATGCAAAAAGAGAATTTCATACCGTAATCTGCTAAAAAATACCCAAGGGATAGAATGAAACGAATCGTTATCAAAGTAGGAAGCGGGGTGTTGAATGAAAACAATACGATCGCCAAAGAGAGAATGTTCAATCTGGTTGCACTCATAGCCAAACTCCAAAAATTTTACGAAGTCATTTTGGTTACTTCCGGAGCCGTAGCATCCGGATATACGGAACTCAAACTTGATCAAAAAGAGCACATCAGCAAAAAGGTACTCGCGTCATTAGGTCAACCGATCCTGATGAGCAACTACAAACGTAAATTTGATACTTTCAACCTTTCCATCGCGCAAATTCTTTTGACGGAAGAGGATTTTGACTCACGTAAACGGACTAAAATTTTTACCGAAATCATCGATTCGCTATTAGCCAATAATGTGATTCCTATTGTCAATGAAAATGATATCTCGACAACTCCCGAACAGGTTTTCGGAGATAACGACCAGCTCTCTGCCCATGTCGCCCATTATACCAACGCGGATTTATTGGTAATTTTGAGCGATATTGACGGCTATTACGATAAAAATCCAAAACAGTATTCGGATGCCGAAATATTAAAAGAGGTCAATTTTATCCCTTTGGAATCGTTAAATGACGACCATACGCCGAACAACGCTTTTGCAACGGGCGGGATTGTGACCAAACTCATTGCAGCGCAATTTTTAATCGAGCATAAACGTAAAATGTTTTTGTGTAACGGTTATGACTTATCGACCATCGAAAACTACCTTATCAACGGCATTCACGAATCAGGGACACTTTTCTGCCCTGCCACTTAAATTATTTCGAAAAGGAGTTATCCATGACAACCCCTATACCATTAGACGGTATTGATCTTTCACTCCACCCTTTCGGATGGCTGTTGCTTTTTATTTTTATCGTTGGTTATTACTTCATCGCAATGGAGGAAAAATACCATATCGATAAAGCGAAACCCGCATTGTTCATCGGAACGTTAATGTATATTATGATCGGCGGATTCTATGCTTTCTACGGACTCGATTTTATCCCATTCAAAAATGAAATCACCCATCTGGTCTTTGAAATCGCCCAAATTTTCTTTTTCCTCTATGTCGCTATGACATTCGTAGAAGCTCTGATAGAGCGAGGAGTATTCAATGCCCTCAAAGGAAAACTGATTGCCAAGGGATACAATTACCGCGAACTCTTCTGGATTACGGGGTTTTTGGCTTTTTTTCTCTCACCGATCGCAGATAATCTGACAACGGCGCTAATCCTCTCAACCGTATTGATAACTATTGAGAAACAGAACAGGGCTTTTTTAGTTCCCGGTGCCGTCAATGTCGTGGTCGCTTCCAATGCAGGGGGAGCATGGAGTCCGTTCGGAGACATTACGACCCTCATGGCGTGGACGGCGCAAAAAGGGGAGTTCAGCGATTTTCTCTATCTTTTCCCGGCATCCTTTTTAGGGTGGATTGTAACCGCCTATCTCCTTAGCCGCTATGTCCCCGATTTGGATCCGAACAAAGAGGGTGATCCGGAAACTGCGGGAAAAATCGAAATTCTCAAAGGGGGAAAAATCATCATCGCCATAGGGATCGCTACGATCGCTATTTCGGTTATTGCCAAACAGGTGATGCAATTGCCTCCTATGTGGGGAATGCTGTTTGGACTTTCCGTCTTGCAGCTCTACATGTACTCGCTAAAACGCTACCATAAGCAAGATGTCAATATATTCAAATCGATCAGTAAGATTGAGAACAATACCCTTCTCTTCTTCTTTGGTATTTTGGCGGCGGTCGGCGCCCTCTATTTCGCCGGATTTTTAGGATACGTCACCGAACTCTACGATAAGGTAAATCCAACCTATATCAATATCGGAGTCGGATTCGTATCTGCGGTTATCGATAATGTCCCCGTTATGTCGGCGATACTAAAATCCGATCCTGCCATCGATTTCTCTCAATGGATGCTTCTTACTCTGACCGTAGGGGTAGGAGGATCTCTCATCAGTTTCGGAAGTGCCGCCGGAGTAGGTGTTATGGGGAAAATGCACGGTATTTATACTTTTACCTCCCATATGAAACTGGCATGGACGGTACTCATCGGGTACCTTGTTTCTATAGCGGTGTGGTATCTTCAGTTTATCGTTTTAGGTATTGATTAATAAAAATGAATTCATTTATTTATGATTTACTTATTTGATAATATAATACCGTATTGTGTTTTTTACAAGAGCAAAACACAATGGAAATTTTTTTCATTCTCCTTAATTTTTAATTTCTGTATCTCTTTCTCCGATAAAAAGAAGATACAGAAATTATCACGCAAAAAAAAACGGAAAACTTATCCGGTGATACATAGCACTATTCTCTATTGTTAATTCTTTACAATATAGTGAACGCCGATCGATTCGGTACGTTTTTGAGCTGAGACCACAATACTACGTGCCGTTAGCAAACGCAGCCTCAGTAATCTTCCCACTTCGCCATCCAGCATTTCATTAATCGCTTCATAGGCCGCGTTCAAACCATCCGGAGTGCGTTTGATCGAAACATTCTCCCACATAATTCGTCGTAAACGATCTTTTTTCTCTTTGTCCCCTTGTATTTCCAGCGGCTCATCCCCGATACAGAAATCTCCGCTGCAGCTGTGAAGCGGATGCGCGAGAATCGACTCGGCCGCTTTTTTCGAGAAAACCAGCCCTTCCAACAATGAGTTGCTTGCCAGGCGATTTGCCCCGTGCACTCCGGTCGAAGCCGCTTCTCCGGCGGAGTAAAGTCCTTTTACTCCGGGAACGCTTCCGTCAAGATTCGTTTTAATTCCTCCGACGGCGTAGTGAAAAGCGGGTGAAATCGGAACTCTTTCTTTGGGGAGATGAAATCCGAGATCATAGAGCGATTTATAAATATTCGGGAAACGCTCTTTAAAATATTCGCTCTCAAAATCCTCACACGAAAGGTAGACCTGCTTTCCGCTGCGCTGGCGGTAATCGAAAATAGCACGGCTGACGATATCACGGGGTGCCAATTCACCTCGCGGATCGTATTCAAACAAAAAGCGATAGCCGTTTTCATCGACGACATGCGCCCCCTCCCCTCGAAGCGCTTCAGAGAGGAGCTGTTTGCGTGCCCAGTTATTAGCCACAAATACGGTAGGATGAAATTGCATCATCTCCATCGATTCGAGTTCAATCCCTTTTTCGATACAGATACCGTGAATATCCCCGCTGATCGTAGAAGCATTCGTGTGAAATTCATACAGCGATCCCACTCCGCCGCTGGCGATAATGACATTATCTGAGAGAATCGTTTTGCGTTTCCCCTCGCTAAACACCTCCACACCGCAGCATTGAGCATTTTCAATCAATAAATCAACAACCGTCGCATCACTGAGCATCGGGTGGGGATTTTGGTTGAGCAAAAAGAAATGAAGATGCCTTCCCGTCGCATCCCCTCCGGCATGAAGAATCCGGCTGCGCGAATGAGCCGCCTCTTTCGTATAGAGCAAATACCCCTCATCGTCTTTATCAAACTCAAATCCGCGATGAATCAAATCACGGATGACCCCCTGCGAACTCTCACTCATAAACTGGACGGCGTCAGCATTACACATCCCGGCTCCCGCTTCAAGGGTGTCTTGAACGTGAGACGGGATATCCTGATCATTGTAGGCTGTCGTTACGCCGCCTTGTGCATAATAGGTATTGCACTCCCACGGGTGTGATTTATTGATGATCAACACTTTTAAATTTTTCGGCAATGCAATCGCCGCATACAATCCGGCAACCCCGGAACCGATAATTACAACATCATAACGCAACGGAAGAGCCCTTGTCCGCAGCGGGTTTCTCATAATAAGGAGGAGCTTTATAGCCGCATCCGCTCAAAAATAGTATTACGGTGACAATGGCGCTAAACAGATATATTTTTGACATTGTTCCCCCTTTTTTTTAACTTTATATTATGCGCTAAAATGAGCAAAGCCCATTTCAGCGGCAAGGACACCTGTGTCCTTTGCAATCCCCTAAAGCTTCCAGCATTTATGCTGGAGATTTACAAGGTCAGTTCTTTAGTGACGGATGTTATAATAGCTACCATAAATTATTCATTAAGAGTTTACCGATGATAGAGCAAATTCGGAATCTCCCTCATCAGGCGGGGATTTATCAATATTTGGATGAGAAAGGGAGAATCCTCTACATCGGTAAAGCCAAAAATCTCTCAAAACGGGTCAAAAGCTATTTCAATCTTACCCCGATGCTCAGCCCGAAACCCACCCTCTCTTTGCGTATTCAAAAAATGCTCTCCGAGACAGTAGGGTTGCACTATATTATTGTCGAAAACGAGCACGACGCCCTCATATTGGAAAATTCTCTTATTAAACAGCTCAAACCTAAATACAATATTTTGCTGCGCGATGATAAAACCTATCCTTATCTCTACGTCGATATGGATGAGACGTATCCCCGTTTCGAACTCACCCGAAAAATAATCAAAGGGAAACGGGTCCGCTATTTCGGCCCTTTTTCGGTGGGGGCACGCGATATTCTCGATTCGCTTTACGAACTGCTCCGACTGGTACAGAAAAAAAGTTGCCTCAAAGGGAAAAAAGGGTGCCTTTTTTACCAAATGGAACAATGCCTAGCCCCCTGTGAGTTCCAAATCCCCCGTGAAACCTATCTGCCGATGGTCAGGCAGGGGATCGAATGGATCCAAAACAAACGGCTTCTCATTAAGCAGCTTGAAGCCAAAATGGAATTTTATGCCGAATCGCTCCGTTTTGAAGAAGCGCTCATATTACGGGACCGGATCGATCGGATTAGTAAAAGCGAACTAACGTCTCAAATCGATCTGGCATCCGCTGAAAATTACGATGTATTCGCTATTGCGCTAAACGAAGCACGCGCCTGCATCCTCCGCCTTTTTATCCGTGAGGGCAAAGTAGCGTCTTCAACCCACGACTTTATCCCGATCACCCCTTATTTCTCGCTCGATGAAGCGTATGAACGAACATTGATCGGATTTTACGGAAATGAAAAGCCCCCGATCGTCGCCCCCATATTGACGGCACATCCTTTTGAATCGAACGATTGGGTACAGGAACATCTCACAGAACTTTTCGGCAAGAGAGCCAAAATTGAAACGCCACAACGCGGAGCCAAAAAAGAGCTGATCGATTTAGCCCTTACCAATGCCAAAGAACTATTGCGCTCACCTCAGCCTTCCAATGAAAATCTTCTTTGCTCGATTCAGGAGCTGTTTGCCCTCGACTCTCTCCCGAGACGAATTGAAGTGTTTGATAACTCCCATCACGGCGGTTCGGCGACAGTCGGCGCCATGATTGTCTACGAGAACGGCGGTTTTGACAAAAAAGCTTACCGCACGTATCATCTGAACGCCCGGGATGAATACGGGCAAATGAGAGAGATGCTCTCACGACGCATCGAAGCTTTTGAGAAAAATCCGCCGCCGGATTTGTGGGTACTCGACGGAGGAGCTACCTTGCGAACGCTAGCCGTTGATCTGCTTAGTTCACACGGCATTCATCTCGATGTCATCGCCATCAGTAAAGAAAAAATCGATGCGAAAGCGCACCGCGCAAAAGGTTCGGCCCGTGATATTCTCCATAGCATTCAAGAAACGTTACGTCTGGAAAGCACCGACAAGCGTCTCCAATTTATCCAAATGCTCCGTGACGAAGCCCACCGAAGTGCCATTACCTTTCACAAAAAAACAAAACTCAAAATCGATCAAACCTCCAAACTTTTAGCGATTCACGGCATCAGCACCCCGAAAATTCATCGACTTCTTGATTATTTCGGAACATTTGACGCCATTGCAAAAAGCGATTTTAAAACCCTTTCCGAGCTTATCGGACCAAAAGATGCCGAAAATATCCAAAATTATTACAGAGGAACCATATCTAAGTAATCTTTTATGGAGTTTATGCCATATTCCACAGATTATGTTTTCAACAGTTTTTTAGCAAAAGGGTCACATGATGCAAAAACCTACTCCAGTGGATGAAGAGTACTTATTCGATGGACGCGCAATTGTCAGTGAAACGGACCTTAAAGGGGTCATAACATTTGCCAACCGAAAATTCTGTGAAATTTCAGGCTATACCGTCAACGAACTGATAGGTGAACCTCACAATATCATACGCCATCCCGATATGCCCAAAGCGGCATTCGCTCAAATGTGGCAAACAATTCAATCGGGAGCTCTTTGGCACGGCTTGGTCAAAAATCTCCGCAAAGACGGGCGCTACTATTGGGTGGATACCGAAGTGACCCCCATTTACGATGAAAACGGAAAAGTCAAAGGTTATATGGCGGCACGCAAACCGGCGTCACGCAAAAATATCGAAGAGACCGCGGCACTCTACCAAAAAATGATTGAGCAAGAGCAATAAGGGGGATGAGTGCTATTTTATAATCATAAACAGGAATTTATCGGAATCGATGCAGAGGGGCTCAAACTCTTAAATTATGCAACATTGGAAGATTTGCTAAAGGTATGCGATGACGTAGCAGACCTTTTTTCCAAAGAACCCGGCTATATTCACAATTTTAAAAGTTTCGGATGGATAGCTTTTTTACTTCATGCCGACTCCGATGCCCGTTCAGCCATTGTCCACGGAAACGGCCGTACGTTTTCATGCACCTTGCAGGTAAATGACCTTTTTTTATGTGACAATCCCTCTGCTTCCGGCTATATCATCGATATGCTTCATGTTCAATCGCTCAGCGGAGATGAAATAAAGCCGCACACTATTTCTCCAAAAGCAAAATCGGATAGTAGACCGCCGGTTTTTGAAACCCCTATTCCTGTTGAAACGGCACCCTCCGTCTTACCGAATTACGATCATATCACCCCTACCCCGCTCAGTGAACCGGGAGTTCTCGATGTTCCTTCATACAGTGAACAGGATGTCGGAGAGGAACCGATAGAAGATTTATTCACAAAATTATCGCTTCAGCATAACGATGAAGAGTTGGAAACAAAGTATTTGATTCCGGAACCGACCTTCTATAGCGAATCTAACATTGAAACCGAACAGGAAGTTCCGCATCAAATATCTGAAACACTCAGCTTTAGCAAGGCGGAAAAAGAGTTTATCGATTCCTTAAAGGTTGACAAATCATACCGCTTTGATCCGAATGTTGCCGCTCAAGAGCTTGGTTTACCTGTCGATTTGATCCAAGAGTTCATCGGCGACTTTATCCAGCAAGCCCATGAGTTTAAAGAAGAACTTTTCGAAGTGGTTCTGAAAGGGGACATGAACAATCTAAAAATATTGTCCCATAAACTCAAAGGGGTAGCTGCAAATCTCCGTATCGAAGACGCTTTTGAAACACTCGGTAATATCAATACCTCAAATGATCCGGTTGAAATTGAGGCTAACCTCAAATACTTTTACAGCATCATTTCAAAATTAGAAGGGAAAGAGAGTTCCGTGACGGCAACCGATGAAGCGCTTAACGATGATGATCTCTTTCTCCCTCCGGAAAAAGCGTTTGACCTTTCATCAGACGAGCCGTATGCCCCGTCTAATGATGATATTTATGCATTTGATTTCAAAAATGATACGTTTATACCGGAAGAAGAACTCACTCCGGCCTCTTCGGCGGATGAAGATGATATGTCGTTTACGTCAGAAAACGTTCTTGACAAAGAAGTATCTACAGAACCTGTCAAAGACGATGACATTTATACTTTCGATTTAAAAGGCGATCATGAACCGTTCGTAATGGAAGAAGAAGCGATGCAAACATCTTCCGAAAATGAAGAGGTTTCGACATACCTTTTAGAAGAAGCGTCAATTGAAGAAGAGTCCCTGCCAATCGAAGAAAGTAACCTCGAAGAAAGCAGCCCGGTAGCAGAATCTCCGCAAATTCTTCACTTTGACAAAACGTCTATTGCAGGTCAACTGGGCATTGAACTTGACTTTTTCGACGAATTAATCGAAGAATACAAATGTGATTCCCTCCGTGCCGGAAGCGAAATCAGTGCCGCTATCAGTGCATTCGACACCCATGCTTGGAAAAAAACGGCCAGTCAGCTCAAAGGGATCAGCGATAATCTGAGATTACATGAGATTTCCGATGAATTGGCAATCTTATCCCAAACAAACGATGCGCAGGAAGCAAACAAAGCTTCAAAACGGCTCAATAGCTTTCTTGAACAATTATAAGTCATAAGAATATACAGGAGACCCAATGCAACTAGGACTAAGAAATCGACTTCGCCTCATCAGTCTCTTACCGATCCTGATACTTTTTACCCTTGCGAGCTACTACGTTTATAATGCGTATATCAGCTACAAAGGGGCAGAAGAGCTCCAAGTGCGACTAGAGGGGAATAAACAACTTAATGACTTGATTAACAACCTCTCCCGAGAACGCGGGATGACCGTTATGTATATGGGCAACGCTTCACCCGCAACGCTCAAATCTCTTCATGCGCAACGGGCCATCGTCGACCAAAAAATCGGAGTTTATCAAGAGCACCTTGCACGCCTTGAACATACGAACGGGCCTGAAGCGGCAAAAGCTGCCGCTTTATCAAAACTCATAGTTGATCTGGAGCGCGGAATCAAGCAATCCCGACCTTTGGTCGATGGCGGTACCGCTAATTTCGATAAAATTTTTACCGATCTGTACGGCAAATCCGAAGAGCAGCTTATCAATGAGCTAACCGACCTCGCGACCATCCATTTTGATGAAGAGGTCAACTCCCTCTCCTCTAGCTATCTCTCATTAGTACGTGCAAACGAATACAGCAGTATCGAGCGGGACTACATCACCTATGTTCTCTCACGTGCGACTCCGCTGGCCGAAGAAGAACTTAACAAATGGGTTTCACTGATTGCCAAAGCCGATACCTTCAATCTTGAAGGGATGAATAACAAACCGATCCAATCAAAACTTCAAGCATCTCTTTACAGCGAAGACAATACCGACCTTTTTCTCGACATAACAACCGAACGTACCGCCATTCTCCAAGCCAGTACGACCGGAAAATACGAAACGCAATCAGGTATTTGGTTTGCAATGATTTCTGAAAAAATCGATGCGATTAATGATGCCGAAAAAATTCTGATCGATGCGATGGATGAACGGGCTTCCATTGTCAAAAGCCAAGCGGTTCAGGTCCTTGCCATCGCTATCTCTATTTGGATACTCGGAGTGATCATCGCCATCTTGGGCTACTTCTTTTCGGCTGAGATCACAACCAATATTAAAAACCTCGAATCGGTTTTAAAACGGGTTGCCGAAGACACCCATGACAATGAAGCCGAAACCCTAAGTCACACCATCAACCTTGATACGGCGGCAGGAACGGCTCAGGCATACGCCTTGCTGGAACGGATTATCGAACAGACGCTGAACGATAAACAATACGCAATGGAAGCGTCTGAAGCCAAATCCATGTTTTTGGCCAATATGTCCCATGAAATTCGCACCCCGCTAAACGGTATCGTCGGATTTACCGAACTCCTTAAAGATACCGAACTGCATGATGAACAGCGCGAATTTATCGATATCATTGAAAAAAGTTCCGAGAATCTTCTTGAAATTATTAACAATATTCTTGACCTCTCAAAAATCGAGAGCAACAAACTTGAAATCGAAGAGATTGTCTTTAATCCGATTGACGAATTTGAAAGTGCCGTTGAAGTGTACGGGGTACGTGCTTCCGAAAAACACATCGACCTCGCCTGTTACGTCGATCCGAGTTTGGAACGGCCGCTCAAAGGGGATCCGACCAAAATCAAAGAGGTTATCATCAACCTCCTTAGCAATGCGGTCAAATTTACTAACAGCGGCGGAGCTATCAGTGTCGATATCCGACGTATAGAGTGCGAGACTCTTAACCGAACACGTATCCGTTTCCAAGTCAAAGACAACGGTATCGGTGTTACCAGTGAGCAGCGTTCGCGCATTTTTGAAGCTTTCTCCCAAGCCGATACCTCTATTACCCGCAAGTACGGCGGCACAGGGTTGGGTCTGACTATTTCAAGCCGTTTTGTCGAATTGATGGGAAGCAAACTCGATCTTGAAAGCGAGCCGGGCAACGGCACCACCTTCTTTTTTACCCTAGAGTTTGAAGAGATTGAAACCCTCAACGAATCGCTAAAAGGATCTTTTTCCAATATTAATGCGGTTATTTTGGAAAATAACTCGAAGAAAAAACTCCAAAATACGTATCTCAAAGAATATCTTGACTACTTTGGAGTCAGCTACACGACGTTTCATGAACGAAGTGAACTCAAAATGCTTGAACGTCAAGTCAATTATGATCTGCTGTTCGTAGATAATGACTATACCAACGATGAGGAGATGTCCGCTTACGCATCGTCCCAAGAGCAGCTGGTACTCATTACCAAATCGTTTTATATGAAAAAAATCGATTCGATGGGGATCGATATTTTCAAGGTGCTGTACGAGCCGCTGAACAGTTCCAAAATCCGTACCACACTCGATGCCTACGATGCGGAAGCATTCAGTAACCGCAAAATCAAAGTTTCACGCCGCAAAAAATTCGATGAGAAAAATTCCCGCTTTGCGGCAACCGCACTCGTAGCTGAAGATAATATCATCAACCAAAAACTGATCCGACGAACACTCGAAGACTTGGGATTGGAAATTACGATTGCCAACAACGGTCTTGAGGCGTTTGAAAAACGCAAAAACGGCAGTTTTGACATCATATTTATGGATATTCAGATGCCGGTTCTTGACGGTATCGAAGCAACTCAGGAGATTTTAGATTTCGAAGAGGATTACGGGCAAAACCATATTCCGATCATTGCGCTGACCGCCAATGCTCTCAAAGGGGATCGTGAGCGGTTTATGAGCGCAGGGATGGATGAATACACAACCAAACCGCTGGTACGTTCCGAAATCATCTCGTTGCTCAACAACTTCCTGTCTCATAAAATTGTTGAAATCAACCCTGTTCCAAAATCAATTCATGAGATTGCAGCTCCCTCAGAAGAGTCGCTGCCTCTGCCAAACGAATCTGATATCCAATCCGAAATGTACGAAGAGGCCTTTGATATTTTCGAAGCCCCGGTTTTATCGGAAGAAACAGAATCATTGGAACCTTCGGTGGAAGAAAGTCTCGTTGAATATGATGCCGATATTCTGATAGCTAAACAAAATGCCCTTGAATCAAAACTCTTTTGCCATATCCTCACCGATCTGGGGTATACCTACAAAAGTGTAGCCTCTGCAGATCAGCTTAAAGACGAGCTTAACGATCGTCACTATAAACTTGTTTTGTTTGATAAAACGCTGAGCGGATTACATCTCAAGGATCTGTATGATATAATCCATACTAAGAAAAGTGATACCTCTATCGTTATGCTGATTGATCCAAATGTTTCAGAAGAAGCTGATGACGCAATGTATGTTCACGAAATGATCAAAAACATTATCAACAAAGATCTTTTGCGTCTTGTTTTTGAAAAATTTATCTAAACAAATGGGGAAATTTTAAATGGATGAGAAGAAACTAAAAGTTCTTGCCGTTGATGATGATCTTATTAACCTCAAGCTGCTCAAAACGATGTTAATGAAGACCCCGAATGTTTCTGCTGTCGTAGAAGCCAAAAACGGTGCCGATGCGATCGGTATCCTAAAAACCCAAGATGACATCGACATAATTCTTCTCGATATTATCATGCCGGTGATGGGGGGAATTGAGATGCTCAAAGTGATACGCGCCGATGAATCGCTTCGTCAACTCCCCGTAATCGTCCTCACAACCGATGAAACCAAAAAAGGGGAAGCACTGGAGTGCGGTGCAAACGGATTTTTGATGAAACCGGTCCGCGAAAAAGATGTCCTTACTAAAATCTCTCAGTTAGCGCTTTAATATTATTTTTTGCCTGAGCCCATGTGCCCTCTGGGTGTCGAAGGGTTCATGGTTCGACATACCCAGAGGGCACATGGGCTCACCACGAACGAAATATCTCTTTTTTCTTACAACTTCTGCCACGTCCGTTTATGAACCCGTATCGGTTCAGTGCTGAGATTATGATCCGTTACCGTTACATCCATCAGTATCATCGTATCTTTGAGTGTATTTTGAGCTAAAACATGTGCGGCACTGCATCCGGGGAATTGTCCTCCTCGAAACGAATAGGCTAATGACACATTGACATCATAGGCTTGTGTTCCTGCAGCATCCTGTACCGAAATATTCAGATTTTCCAAACAATGATTTCCCGATGCTGCCGAAATATCGAATCCCTGAGCCCGCATCACGGCAAACTCGGTCGCACTGTCGGCTAGCAGTTCAGCCTGCGTATGCAGATAATTATCTCCGATCGATTTACTCCCTGTTGCAGTACTGCGAAGCAGCAATACCCCTCCCAGTGCCACTAGCACAACAATAACTATCGCTAAAATCATCGCAAATCCGGATCGTTTAGTAGCGTACATGTACTCTCCTTTCACGACAAATCTGTGACGCACTGTCGTCCGTATCGTTTAATGCGCTATCCAAACCGCGTATACAGACCTTAAGCCTCCATACCAAGCCCCTATCCGATACATTCGAATCGTTTTGAAAATCGGTTGCATTGTAATCGGCATAGAAATGGGCGACGTTTTGGCCCAATATGTTTTGATTTTGTGCCGCATCGTAACGCTCGCCCAGCCAAGGACGGAAGTTACTGTACATCGTAAAATTGCCGTTATTTACCCGAAATGCATACCCTGTCCGAAGCAAATATTTTCGATGCCCGTCCGTTGCATTGTTGTCATCATTGAGTCTTATCACCGTTGATGAAATCGGATTGGCAATATTATCCATCATATGATATCCCCCGCTTCCGACTGTTCCGCCGTTTAATCCAAATCGGGTACATGCGTCGAGATTTACACTACCGGCATCATAAATAGCGGAATGTCCTAAGTCCGAGCCGTTATTAAGACTAAGAGCCTGAATCACTGCATCGGCAGCCGTATAATTGGCATCCAAAGCCGTCAGTGTATTATTGGCACCCAGTACGGTCTCTTCACTCCATCCGGGCCGCCCCCCGATTGCGCGCATACTCTCCTCATCGACTCCGATAAAGGCAACGGTATAATCGTTATTATCACCACTGGCTGGAGGGCCGTAACAAACATTTTCGCCTACTGCTGCTCGATCTAAATTAACTATCGAACTGCTGATACCATTTTCAAAATACTTTGAAATCTGCTCCAGTATCTGATCGGCCTCTGCAGCTCTTTGGGTGTACTGCTGTGTGCGGTAAATCCCTTCATAATATTGACGGACCGCTTCGAGGGCGAATCCCCCCACGATACCCAATATCACAATTACAAAAAGCAATTCAATCATCGTAAATGCCGATCGTTTAGGGTTCATCTAATTGCCTTTGTTCGATTTGAAAAAAGAGAGGGTTATATTCACATCCGGGCTGTCAAACCGTGTTACGACACGTTTTAAATGACTCGTTCCGGACGGAGAAGGATTCATAGTAGCAGATGACCCCAGTCTCCATGTAGCCGTTTGAATATTGCTTCCCGTTAAAGGCGTTACGGCAGAATCGACATACGCGACACTGTACGTTGCCGTAACGTTGTACACCATCCCGTTTGTAGCACCGATCTCAATCGTCTCGCTCCCGCCGTTAAGCTGTTCGATTCCTTGGGAAACATTTCCATCTCCTTGAGCCGGAATAGCATCATTCCATACTGCCATATTACACTTCATCGATGAAATATTTTCATCCGATCCAATACGGTATCCGCCTGCTCGTGAACAATTCAAGTCTCTTTGCGTACTAATATTAAGAGGTCCCGAATCGGAAGCGCTGTAGTTTCCATCCCACCGAGCCTGGAATTTATCCAATGCCCATCCCCCCAAACGCTCCATCACGTCTTCATCGATCATAACCCCTTTTGAGGCGTTGTTGGCCACCGACATCATCGAGGGGATCGTTACGACACTGATCGCTATAATGACGATAGCAAATACAAGCTCGATCATCGTCATAGCCAAACGCATAGAGCCCCTCATCGGATCGCCGGAGCGTAATCTCGGGTGCTTTTCCACCCTGTTCCGCCGCTCGTAGACTTATTGGATTTAGAACCGACACCTTGATCTTTCGAGCTTCCGGTAGCTCCGACGGATGGGACCACATTAATGTTAAAACACGGATGGGTCGAACAATCCGTCCCTGGAGTCGTATACGTTAATGCCGCGGGTCCGTACCATAGCCACGGGGAGACAGCGATATGGGCTTTTGCGCTGTACGGCGGGGTTTCACCAGCGAATTGATACGTTTCTATTCCCGTACCGTTAGATACAGGTGAAAGAGGCAATCCTCCCGTATTCGTAGCCGTAGCTACAGCTGATACATTGGCATCCCCGCCGGTTGCATCGTCATGTAACCGATTAATATACCACATGTTCTCATTTTTGCTAGGAGTTAACAATGTTGCACCCAGTGTCGGACTATTAAAGACTTCGTACCATCCTATCGCAGTAAATGGGTTTTGCCCAAATACCCGTATATCACGAGGGACAAAACGACCATAAGCAAACGTTGCGTTCGAATTTAAATTCTGGGTCCCGGTTACACTATCAACATCACGAATGTTGATTACATTTACGGTAAAAGCAAACGGATTTACCGGAATTGTCTGACTGCGATTAAAATTAAATTTTATATCCGGATATCCGACTCCCGCAAGGGCTTGAGTAAAGATATTGGCAGGAGATAACGTGTTTATGAGCATTAGCGTCCCAATAGGATTATTGATCCCGTTTGTATTTGTCTGCGTTTCTCTATAAAGCAACTGCGTCACTCCATTTGCCGGATTAATCACCGGGGCATTGTAACTGACGTTAATATCAATATTTTTTGCATAACATGCCGCATTGTAGTTATGTGTCGTACCGTTAGCTTGATTTTGTGCCGTTAAGGTTATATTCAAATCCGCTGACATCTTCAAATCAGCAGAAAGATAGGTAAACCCATTACCTTTATCGTTTAATGTTCCTGCAACCGAAAAATGATCTGGGATAAAAGTTAAAGCTGTCGTCCCATCCTCAATATTCAAATTGGATACATCTGAGTCAGTACAATCAACTGAAGCAAAACGTTGTCCGCATGGTTTTGAAGTTTCAGTCGCGGTAATGTTGACTATCCCGACTTCAGGATAGCTTGTGGATAAAGTCCTTGTGCCATCTGCAAACCCCCAACCAGTTTTAATGTCGGGATTGAAAACTCCTGTTAAACAAGAAGGCTGTTGATCGGCAACCGTAACCGCAAAATTAATATCGGCAGTATCACTGTAGTTTTGTGCATTATTGCCTGCTACATCTAATCCTTGAAACTCCAATGCAAAGTTTTGACCCGCTTTTATTTTCGATCCTGCTGCAGGTGTAGATACTATATTAAAATTCTTAGGACGTACTGCAAAACTATTGGAAATTGACGACCATGTAGCTTCATCGGAGCGTTTTGTAGCCAGATTGATCGATTTTGTCGCTTTATCATACGCAGCTATCGGAACATTTGAAACCCTGTTCTGTCCCCCTGGAAAGCTGATACTGGTAATAGCCGGTGCACCGCCAATCGGATTTTTACTAGCATCTGAATAGGTAATATCAATTGTCTTTGTCGTAGATGGAGCGACTAGATTATTTGAACCATCACACGACACCATGTCTACATTATAGCCTTGATTAACAACTTTGGTAAACATTTGCCCACCGCAACTTTGTCCTGCATCCACAACTTGATAGTCTCCGCTGGCTGATACGGCAAAGCTATTGTTAAAATCGCTACATTTTCGAATAGGGACTCCACTAAACGTGATGTTCAGCAAATCATTACGATAACTAACTAAATAAACGTTTTCACTCGCATTTTGATCACCGACTTGAGCTTGGTATTTAAATTTGGTCACCGCATCTTTGACCAAAGATCCTCCCTCATACCAGGTAGCACCCGTCCCTAACAAATATTTAGTCATATTGGTATCACTGTTGTATTCTGCCGTATCATCTCCAATAGTATCCGTTTTTACACTGAACGTCGTACCTGGGATAGGAGCAATACTCATGCTTCCTGGAACATATGTGATCTCACCAGGTTTATTAAATTGCTTTTCAACGAATACCCCTTTGGCTGTTTCGTTGGATTTATTGGAAATACTAACTAAATATTCCACAGTATCGCCAGTGGTAGGTTCGTTTCCGACACCGATAAGCGATCCGTTCAACGTAACGTCTTCCAAATAACAGACATCGGGGATATAAAGCTGTGTAGAAAATGCGAAAACACCTGGATAATATACATCCCCTGTACTTTTTAATTTTACAATCGTAGAAATTTGTCCATTTTTTATGATAGGGGTTGTAGGGCTGTTTGTTCCTACATTAAATGAATCGATATCAATACCTATCGTATTTTGGCAGCTAGGGTTCCTGTTAGTTACTTGAACTCCATCAATCGTTTCACTCGAATTAAAGACGTTGCTTCCTAAACTTTGATCGCCAAACGCATTACTCATTGTAACGCTATCAGTCAATGTTACATCTCCTTCTCCTGCAAATACCATAAAATGCGAATCAACCGTTCCAGAAGTCGGTGTCAAAAAACCAGATAATGTTGTAGGAATTGTCTCACCATCATCTACAGAAATGTAGCCATCGTACAAGGAGATATTTTTTAGTGTATCAGCATAATCTTCATAGATTACAACCAATGCCCATGCCCCGAATCCATTGCTCATTTTTTGTGCCTGTACGTTTGCACCAAAAAATGTTCCTGAGAAACCGGTCGAATCGATTGTTGCAATTGGAACAGTGTCGATACTCTGCTTGACAATTGCGGTCACATCCACAATTCCTTGATAATTACTGTCTCGACTACTTCTAATGGTCCAGTTGTATTTAGAATCCGATGATGTCAATGTTTGATAGGATAAACCCTGACCTTTGAATTTAATCGTTTTTGCATTAGCCCAAAATGTACTGTCATCATGGTCTGAATCGACACGCCCTTGCCAATACAGTCCCGCATATTTGATTTTTGAGCTATCGACCCCTTTTGGTAAAACCAAATCCGCCGACGATGAATTCCATGTTGATGCATCACCATCCCGATCTGCCCAAGTCGTCGCAATATCATTATTATCTGTACTTGTAGTTGCACACGTACCATCACTTTTCAGAAGCATCGAGTTACCAATGATTTTCATACTACCGTTAATGTTATACTGCTTCTGAAGTGTAAAAGGACGTTCATTTGATGATGTGTAAACAGCATTGGTAACCGTTGTAGACGCAGAACTTGTATTGTTTCCTGAATTGCTATCGGACAACGATGATGTCACATGGGCTGAGTTCGTCACCGTTTGAGCAGTCGAAGGAGCGACCGTAACAATAGTAATATCCGGCGCTATCGCTCCGTTATTTAAATCTGTAGGATGAAGACACGTCACAGTCCGTGTAGCTATCGTATAACTACATATCCAATCCGCTCCATAAGCTGTCTGGTAAGTAACACTCGCAGGCAATACATCGGTTGCTGTAATGTTATTGGTATTCGAGGGTCCATTATTTCGAACTGAAAGAGTATATGTGATTGTATTATTGGTTTGAACACTACCTGTGGCTGTCTTGGTCATAGCTAAATCAGCCGATGTGGGATTAACGGTAATCGTAAAGCTATCTGAATTTGAAATACCGTCATTATCTGTTGCAGTAATAGTAAAGCTTGTTGAAGCTGTTACCGTTGTCGGAGTTCCACTGATAATACCTGTGGCAGTATTAAAACTCAAACCTGCCGGAAGCGTTCCCGTTAATGTATACGCAGTAATCGGATCGGAATTCGTCAATATAACATATGAAACGATATTGAGTGAAAATGATGCTCCAACTGTTGCGGTTTGATTCGGTACATTGCCCATCACGGGTGGAAGATCATCATTATTAATTGTTCCAATACTTTGCGAATTAGTAATATCTGCCGGATATAATGAATTTGATGTTGTTGGATTCGTTAAATTTACATAAAATTGTTCATCTCCCTCTACACTTCCATCACTGATAATAGGTACTGTAAAAGTTCTTGTCCCACATGCTCCGCTACTATCATTTGATCCGCCTTGTGTATAACTCACTGTTCCACTTGAAGCCGTGTAATCACTACCAGCCGTGGCAGTATTATTCGCTGTTGCCCAATCAACTGTATATGTAGTATTTTTACGGCAATAGCTATTAATCGTTACTGTAAATGTCATATTTGTAGTTCCGCTGTCGCCTTCAGCTATCGAAACATCATCTATTGTAAAACTAGCTCCCCACCCCGATACAGCAAACATCATCATCAATCCAAAAATAGCTATTAACTGCGAAAAAAGTTTATTCATTTTCATCTCATCCTCCTCGGATTTTAAGGCACTCAAAAACAGGGCTCGGTAGTATTTCTTTTAGTCCCGATTTGCCCAATCGATTACTATCGACCATCGTCCCTCTTTTCTAAAATAGAATCAAGAGAAGACGCCATCTTTTGATTTTAGTGGCATGTTCATTAAAGAGCCATTAAAATGTGTTAATAATTATTTTAATATTCTCATTTTTTGTTTTTTTCTAAAACGCTTGACGTTTCAATTTTGTGTGTTATAATCAAAATTCCTCTATTTTACACCAAGGTGGTACCTAATTATGAATATTTCTCTCGTCGGACGCCACATCGAGCTCAGCGATGCCATTAAAGATCATCTGATGCACTCTATCGATACACTAACCAAATACCATCTCGACCTAATCAGCGTCAATGCCGTCGCCAGTTCCAATGAACGAAAAAAAGGGGTGACGATCGAATTTACGATCAACGTTGCCGGAAAAAATACCATCGTCATCACCCAGCGCGACGATGATCTCTATGCCGCGATCGACATCGCAATCGACCGTGCCCAAAAAGCGCTCCGCCGTTTGCACGACCGACTATCCGATCATAAAAACGAAGGGTTGAACGAAGCGAAACATGCGGCAGCCGGCTCCATCGATCTTCATGCCGCAACCGAAGCGATGGAGGATGAAATCGTACCCGCCGAACCGATCCTCTTTAAACCACAAGAGGTAGCCGAAATATTAGAAAAACTTAAAGAGAGTGCCAAAGTATTTGAAGTCTTTTATGATATCGACGGGAAAATGAGAGTCCTGTATAAACGTTCAGACGGGCGGTTTGGGCTTTATTAAAAAGTTATCTTTCTTTTCTTTTTCATAAGAAAAGAAACAAAAGAAAATCGTCTCCGCAACAAATCACTATCGGTACGTCTTCGCACTTCTGCGGGCGACCTCGCTCTTTGAGTGTTGCGTAGACCTATTAATTTTTATCTAACCAACTTTTCACTTCTCGAACTATTTTCTCATCCTCAGCAATATCTGCCCATCGAAATGCTTTACCGCTTTGGATACTCCCATCCAGCAAATCACCGCTTGAGCGGAATTTCAAATCGAGTGCCGCAATTTCAAAACCGCTGTTGCATCTGCTAAATGACTCCAGTCTCTCATTCTTGCCGCTTTTGTTCGTATAGAGATAACAATACCCCGCTAATCCGGTACGGCTCACCCGTCCGCGCAGCTGATGGAGCGTTGAGAGTCCTAAACGTTCCGCCCCGACGATCACGACGGTAGAGAGACGCGGCAGAGATATTCCCACTTCGACCACCGTCGTTGCGAGAAGAATAGCCCCCTTCTCGCGAAAAGCCGTCAAAACCGCTTCTTTCTCTTTGTCTTTGCCGTGGGTGACGTAGACGTTCTCGAAATTCTTTTCCCAATATCCCCGCGCTTCGTCGATGCTTTGATAATCGATCGTTTCACTCTGTTCCACCAACGGATAGACGATGAGGACTTGGTGGTTTTGCGCAATTTCGGATCGGATATGATCCAACAGACGGGAGAAATCGCTCTTTCCAATGATACGGGTAGCAATATTCTTCGTAAACGGTGTCTGGACGATCAGACTCACATCGATATGCGCCGAATCGATCATCGCCTGCGTACGGGGGATCGGGGTAGCGGAAAACTGCAGATAGTGCGGCGAGGTATCGTTATCGGTGAGTTTAGTGAGGGCATGGCGCTGAGCGGTGCCGAAACGGTGCTGTTCATCCACCATCACCAGTCCCGCTTCGGGGAGCGGACGATGTAGCAGAGCATGGGTGCCGATAATAAAATCATACTCCTCCAACGGAGCTTTTTTCGTGGCATTGGTAACGAGGGCAATCCGCAGATTCGGAAGAAACTTTTGCGCCTCCTCATAAAGTTGTGCGGCGAGAATCGTCGTCGGTGCCATCAAGATAGAGCGATAAGGGTGCATCAAAACGACCGATGCTAAAATCACCATCGTTTTCCCCGACCCGACATCCCCGACGATCATCCGACGTGCCGCATTATGAGCCTGCAGATCTGATTGTATCTCTCGAATCGCGTTTTGCTGATCCGTTGTGAGTTCAAACGGGAGTGTTTTTATCCACTTTTTCACATCGCCGAGAGCGCGGTACGACGTTTTATGATAGCGGCGTTTGAGACGGAGACGGCGCATATACTCATAGAGTTCGGCAAATTTAAGGGCATACGTCTGCGGTTCGTTTAATGGTTTGGACATATCGGGAAAATGGATGCCGTAAAGCTCACGGGCAATTTTTTCAGGAAGTCCGTCAGCGATGAGATTTTCAACGGTAATGTATTTCAGGGTCAAACGGCGCATTACATCGGCGCGAAGAGGAGTTTTATAGATGGGTACGAGCGAGCCGACCGCGCCGATTTTCACCGGATGGACAATCGTCCACTTTCCCACTTCCCACTGAGCTTTACCGATGAAAAAAGCGCGCTCATGTTTTGGGAACTGATGAAGCATATAGGGCTTGGGATGAAAGATGATCCCCTCGATCACATACTCTAAATTGTGGGCAAAAAAAGTGATTTTAAGGGTTTTTGGGGTGCGGACAACATGTTCTACCGTTGCATCGATGACACACGACGCATTATGTAGTAGTTCGCTACTTAAACGGCGATCTTCAAAAGAAGCGGGGGCAATAAGGGAGAGTGCCGTAACACTCCCTACCCCTAAACGGTGAAATTTATCTGAATCTTCGGGAGATATAAGTGTATTCATAGTTTTCTATTCTCCGTTCGTGGTGAGCCTGTCGAACCATGAATCACCCTTCGACTGGCTCAGTGTGAACGGGATATTATTTTGTCACAATAGCATAGCTAAGATCGCGGATTTCGCCGTGGCGCTTGATAAAATCGTTCACTTCATCAAGGGTAAGTGTACGGATAAGCTCGAGTTCTTGAAGCGAATACCCCAACGGTTTCCCTTGATAATATTCGCTAAACGTCCGTCCCAAACGCTGAGAGAGAGTCTCAACCCGAAGCGGTTCGGAGCCGAGCAAGAACTTGCGGGCTTGATCAAGCTCGCTTTGCGTCACACCGTCACGGACAAACGTATCGATGACCTCAACCACCGTTTTTTTTGCCTCATCCTGCGATTCTAGTTTCGTTTGAAGGTAGCCGCTGAAATAGGTATTGGTTTTTGCGACAGAGAGACGTGAGTAGGCAGAGTAGGCAAGTCCCCGCTTGACCCGTATCTCTTCCATCAATCGGCTCCCGAATCCGCTGCTTCCCAAAATAAACATCGCGACACGGGCTTTGTAGAATTCAGGGTCTCCCTCTTTCATCGCAAACGGAGCTCCGAAATAGAGATAAGCCTGCTCGGTTTGGGGGCGCTTGAGTATAGACTCTTTAGGTTCTTTACGCGGCTCGTAGTGGCGCTCTTTACCGATATTTCCCTTCTCTAATATACCAAGAAGGGATTGCACTTTGAGTTTGGCATCGCTCATAGAGATATCGCCCCCCATAACGATAAGAGCGTTAGAGAGGACGAGATGATCTTTTTTAAACGCTTCCACGTCACCGAGTTTGATCGCTTTGATACTCTGCGCAGTTCCGATATTGGGAACCGCCATCGGAGTCCCCTCGAACAGTACCGCTTTTAGCTCGTCAGAAGCGACCGTATCGAAATCGGCCTCTTTACGGGCGATGTCGCTGAGTGCCATCGTTTTTACTTTTTCGAGTGATTTGGCGGTGAAGTTCGGCTCGCGCAACTGCTCGCTCAGCAGTGAAAGCCCCGTATCAAACTCCTCTTTAAGAGATCCCAGTTCAATCACAAACGTCTCATTCCCCGCATTGCTGCTCAGTTGAATCGCCCGTGCATCCAAAGCGTCGGCAAAACCGACAGAACCCCGTTTCAATGACCCTTCATTCAGCATTTTGGCGCTCATTCGCGCCAGACCGAAATGTTTACCCTCATCGATACTGCCGCTGTGGGTAAACACAATCTGCATCGAGACGATCGGAAGCCGCTTGTCCTCTTCGTAGATAAAAGGGATTTTTGTCCCGTGAACGTCAATAAAATCCAATGTGCTTGCCATAAGTGCTTGCCCTAATAATAAAATCGCTACGAAAAAACTTTTCACTCAAATTTTTCCAAAATCTCATACGCCGTATTTCTGATCGCGGGAGTTTCGCCGATATCGCGGATAAGACGGATCATCTCCTCTTTTGCCATCCGAAACCCTGCCCCGGCACTGCGGACGACATTCTCTTCCATCATCGTCGAGCCCAGATCGTTGGCACCGAATAAAAGTGCCATTTGTCCGATATAAGGCCCCTGCGTCACCCAAGAGCTTTGGATATTGGGGAAGTTATCCAAAAACAGACGTGAAACCGCCAACAGTCTGAGATAGCGGTTACTGGATTGTTTCTCGATTTCAGGATGCTCGATCATCAATTGGGTGTTTTGCCCCTGAAACGACCACATAATAAAAGCGCGGAATCCGTGTGTCTCATCCTGAAGATCACGAATCAAATTCCAATGCTCGATGATCTCTTCGTCGGTCTCGACCGTTCCGTACATCATCGTCGCCGTCGATTTGATACCCAGCTTATGCGCTTGGCGGTGAACATCTACCCATTCCAACGAATCCATTTTTTTCGGAGCGATAATATCGCGTACTCGGTCGCTGAGAATCTCGGCTCCCGCACCCGGAATGGAAGCTAATCCTTTGGCATGAAGGCGTGAAAGACACTCTTGGATAGATATATGGGAAACTTTGGCGATAAAATCAAGCTCGATCGAAGAAAATCCGTGGATGGTGATTTGAGGGTATTTCGTGTGGATATGTTCCACCAAATCCTCGTACCACTCGATTTTGAGTTTCGGGTGAACGCCCCCTTGAAACAAAATCTGGGTTCCGCCGATTTCGAGAAGCTCTTCGATCTTTTGATCGATCTCTTCAAACGTAAGGACATAGGCGTCTTCGTCTTTTCCGTGACGGTAAAAAGCGCAGAACTTACAGTCAACCCAGCAGACGTTCGTATAGTTGATGTTGCGATCAACGACAAATGTCGTTATGCCGTCCGGATGAAGCTCACGTTTGCGAGCCGTCGCCATACGACCGAGTTCTTTTAAATCCCCATGACGGATGAGTTCTAAGGCTTGTTCTTTACTAAGGCGCATGATAGGTTATTTATCTTTCGAAATGGCGTCCAAAACGCCGTTGATAAACTTCGGTGACTGCTCGCTTCCGAACGCTTTGGCCACTTCGATCGCTTCATTGATAATCACCGCCGAATCGAGTTCGCCAAACATAATTTCGTAACCGCCCAAGCGAAGAGTTGCACGTTCAATTGATCCTAAACGGTCAAAATCCCAATCTTTGAGGTGCTTGATAATCGCTTCGTCTACCTCACTCAAATGATCCGTTACCCCTTTAAATAAATCAAGGGCAAAATCACGCTGCTTGTTACGGATCTTTTTCTCTTCGAGGATCTCGTCACTGAAATCGGCAATACTCTGATTCCCTAAATCGTATGCGTACAATAAACTTACTACCGCCATGCGGGCTTGATGACGTGTTGCCATTAATTACCTTTTTTAAAGTTATTCTCTCTTTTCTTTACCGCAAAGAAAAGGGACAAAAGAAGCTCATTCCTAAAGCAAATCGCTCACGCGACTCGGCACTTCTGCCTTCGCGCGTAGCTTTCAAGGATGCTTTAAAAATTATTTATGGGTTATCCGATTTCCTCATATAGATCAAGCATCTCGATGACAACGGTCATCGCTTCGAACCCTTTGTTCCCCGCTTTGGTTCCGGCACGCTCGATCGCCTGCTCGATCGTATCGGTCGTCAAAAGACCGAATGAAACCGGTTTTTTATGTTTCAAGCTCACAGTAGCGATCCCTTTCGTCGCTTCAGCCGACACATAATCAAAATGGGGGGTCGAACCGCGGATGACCGCACCCAGCGCACACACGGCGTCAAATTTACCGCTGCTTAAAAGCTGCTCAATGACCATCGGAAGTTCAAACGCGCCCGGTGCCAAAACATGAGTCAATTCATCAGCGTTTCCGCCGTGACGCGAATAGGCATCTTTAGCCCCTTCGACAAGGCGGTCAACGATAAAATGGTTCCAGCGGGTACTGACGATCGCCACTTTTTTATCCGTGCGAACACGAAGTTGTCCTTCGATTAGCTTCATAAAATTAATTTCCTTTGACTGAATTGATTTGTAACAGCGTTTCGCTCAACGCTTCGAGTTGTTCTAATTTTAGCATATTCGGCCCGTCACTCAAAGCGCAAACAGGGTCAAAATGGGTTTCGAAGAAAAACCCGTCCACTCCGACGGCCGCAGCCGCCCGTGCGAGGTGGGGAACCATAGAGCTGTCTCCCCCTGTTTTTCCCGTTCCCGTCCCCGGCATCTGCACCGAATGGGTCGCATCGAAAATAACGGGGGCAAATTGACGCATGATGACGAGTGAGCGCATATCAACGACCAGATTGCCGTATCCGAAGCTAGAACCTCTCTCACACAGCAATACTCCGTGTTTTTGAGACGCTTCAAAACTCAATTCGTCGCATCCGCGTGTTTTGAGTACTTTCATCACGGAATATTGCATATCGCCGGGGGTCATGAACTGCCCCTTTTTGATGTTGACGATTTTATCGGTTTTCCCCGCCGCTACCAGCAAATCGGTTTGACGGCATAAAAAAGCGGGGATTTGGAGCATATCGACCACTTCCGCCGCAATCGGAACCTGATAGCTCTCATGGACATCGGTGACGATTTTGTAACCGAAATCGTCTTTAACCTTTTGCAGAATCCGAAGTCCCTCTTCGATCCCCGGTCCGCGATAGCTGTCCAGCGAAGTACGGTTGGCTTTATCAAAACTCGATTTGAAATAAAAATCAAAGCGCGGGTCATTTTGGTAACGTTCGAGCGATTTGGCGATTTTAAAAATCGACTCTTCACTTTCAATAACACACGGTCCGGCTAAAAGTATCATAGGATTTCCCTCGATGTTAATTGCTGTAATTGTACTGAGAAAAAATTAAAATCCCGTGCGGCATTGCGCTTTAGTTTTAGAGAGTCCCTCCATCCCTTTGGTACATTGGCGATGGAGAAGATAGCGGTACCCTCGCATAATCACCGTTTTAATCAGATACCCTGCAAATCCGCTGAAACGAATCCATCCAAAAAGAGAAATCGAAGCATATTTTCCCCCTAAAGCGACCATCATCCCCTCTATTGTCATCGATACGCTGCGCATTTCCCGCCCCTCAATCAGTGCAAGGATATTTTCACCCGCTCCTGTTCCGCTTTGTTCGGCTATTTGTGCCGTAGGGGGGAGAATCTTTCCGTCCGTACTCCATATTTCGGCAATATCGCCGGCGGCGAATACCCCCTCATACATCGGAACGCGAAGATACGCATCGACAATGAGCTGCGACTTTTTGTTTTTTTCGCTCTCTATCGTCGCCGTCAGCGTCGACGCTATGATTCCCCCCGTAAAAATCATGAAATCGAAACAAACACTCTCCTTGTCGTTTAAAGTCAGCGTATGCTCTTCCACCGAGGTAATGCGCGAATGTCTGATGATTTTTACTCCGAGCCGGGTCAGACGCTGTGTCGCTTTTTCGATAAGATAGGGTTCCATCCCCTCCAAAACGTTTTCATGAGGGATAATCAAAAAAATATGAATATTATCGCAGGTAAGCGTATTGTCCTTATGAAATACACGGATGTAGTTTGCCATTTCCGCTGCAATCTCGACACCGCTCAGCCCCCCGCCGCCGATCACGACATTAAACGGCTCACTGCACCATCCCCCCTCGCTCTCCATCCGATCGTACAGACGCTGTTCAAACTGGTGCTTAAATGCAAGGGCACTCGGAAGTGTTTTTACGCCATGGGAGTGTTCACGCAGCCCCGGTACGGAACTGTGAAATGCGGTACGGCTTCCGCTGCAGAGAAGCAGATAATCATAAGGATGGCACGAGCTTTGTCCGCCGGCACATTTATTCTCAAAATCGATTTGGCGTATCGTATCTTTGATAAACGTTACGTGTTCGCCGTAACTCAGGCACAATGCGACCAAATCGATCGTAACCCGGGTCATACTGCATTCATTGGCGATGAGTTCATACGCTTCGGTTTGGAGGTAATGATAAGGGTGCTGATCGATTAGAACAATATCACACTGAGTGCAAGGAGCTAAAGTTTGGAGCGCTTTTACCCCCGCATATCCCCCGCCTACTATAACGACACGCTGACGTTTCATGATCACCCCTTGGGGCTGAAGTATTTGGGAAGATTATAGCATAACGGCAATGGAGCACATTACGCCAGAGCTAAACGCCCATTGAAAGTTGTAGCCTCCGAGTTCTCCCGTCACGTTGACCGTTTCACCGATAAAATAGAGTCCTTTGATTTTGGTACTTTCCATCGTTAAAGGATCGATCTCGTCGCACTCTACTCCGCCGCGGCACGCTTCGGCTTTTGAAAATCCGAATGTCCCCGACGGGGCCATCGCATAACGGCGGATACTGAAAAGTTTTTCAAACTCCTGCGGGTTCAAACGGTTACACGCTTTATCTTCCAACCCCGCCGCTTCCAAAAAGGCTTTCATAAACCGTTTCGGAAGAGGAATCGCCGTAGAGATACTCTTTTTCTCTTTTCGGAGCGTATTGAGATCAAAATCGGGGAGAAAATCGATCACGATTTCCCCTTTGTGCCAATAAAGCGAGGCGGAGAGGACAACAAGGCCGCTGATCCCTTTATGGGCAAAGAGCAAATCTTCATCGAGTGTTTTTCCCGCCACATGAATCCGGGCAGGAAAACTGATCCCGCTGAGCTCTTTCATCCAAAACTCTTTGGGCTGCAATGTCAATCCCACCAAAACAGGAGAGAAAGGGATCGTCTTAATCCCGTAAGATTGTGCGATTTTCAAACCGATATCGCTCGCTCCGAGTTCTTTGTAGCTCGCTCCCCCGGTTGCGACGACAACACGGCGGGATTGGAATTTCCCTCTATCGGTTATCACAGTAAAAGGGTTTTCCCCCTCAACGGAGATGATTTTATGCCCCAAAAGCAAATCGGACCCTGCCGCTTTTCCCATCAAAACAGAGATCACCTCATCGGAGCTTTTCGGGCAGAAATAGTACCGCTCTTTTCGGATAACAGGACGCAGCCCTCCTGCTTTGAAATAGTCTAAAAGAGCTTTTTGTCCGAATACCGATAGGGCGTGTTTGACAAGATTATCATCCCCGAGAAAATGGGTCTCATCTACCTCTACGTTGGTGAGGTTGCATTTGCCTCCGCCGCTGGCTTTGAGCTTCAACGCAGGACGGTTATTCCCCTCGATAATCGCAATAGAGAGTGAGCTGCTTTGACGCAGCTGGGCGGCACACATCAATCCGCTTGCCCCTGCTCCTAAAATGATGACATCGTAGTATTTCATCGTTTAATTAGCCGCAATACCAGCAAAAATATCAGAACTCCTGCCGTTGAGAGGTTATCCCAAGTGATCGTTTTATGGCTCATCAGATAATGGACCACAATCAATACGACTGCAATATAGACGAGTCTATGCCACCCTTTGAAATTTGAAAAAAGTTTTTTCGTCGAGGTGAGCGCCATCACCAAAAGGATTAGAAATGCCCCCATTCCAAAGGCGATAAACGGTTTTGTCGTCACTTCATGAATCAGACCCGCCACATCAAACTGCTGATCAATCCCGATAAAAAGCAGTGCATGGATCAACGCGTAAAAAAAGGCGAACAGTCCCAAAAGACGGCGGTATGAAAGGAGATTGATTTTCAAATAGCTTCGCAGCGGAGTAATCGTCAATGATACTGCAAGGAGCCATAATGCGCTCTCTCCGCTGAGATTGATTAAAAACTTCAACGGATCGTTAGGGAATTTTGTCAAACTCAGATGAATATACCCTTCGATAAAAAGCAAAATCTCGTTTAGCCACACCGGATGAAACGCTGCGCTAAAGCGAAGCAGTGCAAAAACAATCGGCAGCAGCGCTCCGATCCAAATGATAATTCTCATCAACCCTCTTTTTTAATAAAACTTTCTCAAATCCATATTTTTATACAAATGTGCCACATCATTTGCATAGCCGTTAAAAGCTAATGTATCCTGCTTAAAAAATTTGCCCAGTACCCGTTCTCTGCTTTGCGACCACCTCGGATGATCAACCGAGGGGTTGACGTTCGCATAAAACCCGTACTCGCTCGGAGCAATTTGGTTCCAGGTCGAACGGGTTTGATGTTCGCTAAGGGTGATTTTTACGATGCTTTTGATACTTTTAAACCCGTATTTCCACGGGACGACCAAACGGACCGGAGCGCCGTTTTGCGGCAAAAGCTCTTTGCCGTACAGCCCGACCGCCAAGATCGTCAGAGGATGCATCGCTTCATCGATCCGAAGCCCCTCTCGGTATGGAAACGGTATAGTACCAAAACTTTGTTTTTGTCCGGGAAACTGGGCAGGGTCAAACAGTGTCTCGAATTCAACGTATTTGCTTTTTGAGGTCAATCCCGCAGCTTTCAGCAACGATGAGAGGCTGAAACCGACCCATGGCACGACCATTGACCACCCCTCAACACAGCGGAAACGATAAATCCGCTCCTCAAGCGGTATCTTTTTAATCAACTCATCGATATCGTACGTACGTCCCTTTTGTACCTCTCCACCGACACTGAGTGTCCACGGACGGGTTTTAAGATTCTTGGACAGCTTGGCGGGGGACTCTTTATCGGTTCCGTACTCATAAAAATTATTGTAGGCGGTAACCTGATCATAAGGTGTCACTTCCAGCGTACTTTTGCTTTTGGATTTTTCAAATCCTAATGCCGCCATCAGCGGTGATACTCCGAGCAATGCGGCTGACGCCCCTAATTTCATTAAGGCTCTTCGCTCATGATAGACCGCTTCGGAGGTCATCTCGGAGGAAGGGATCAAATCGTAATTATCTCGTCTAAGCATCTTCAACCTCCAGTTGGCTATAATTGCATTATATTATCCAAGGGTTGGTAAATGTCCAAAAAACTTCACATCGTGTCACTCGGTTGCACCAAAAATCTCGTCGATACCGAGGTAATGCTGGGGCGGCTCAAAAACTATCAAATGACCGATGCAAGCGACGAAGCGGATGTTATCATCGTCAATACCTGCGGATTCATCGATGCGGCGAAACAAGAATCGCTCAATACGATCTTCAACCTCGATGCGGGGCGTAAAAAAGATTCCGTACTTGTGATGGCGGGGTGCCTCTCGGAGCGGTATAAAGAGGAGCTTTCCAAAGAACTCAGCGAAGTGGATATTTTCACCGGTGTCGGCGATTATGACAAAATCGATGAACTCCTTGCCGCGAAACAGAGCCGTTTTACACCGGAAGTGTATCTGATCGACGGAGCTGAGCGGGTCGTGACCGGTTCTACCTACCATGCCTACATCAAGCTCTCAGAAGGGTGCAACCAGCAATGCAGCTTCTGCGCTATCCCCTCGTTCAAAGGGAAACTCAACTCCCGAGATTTGGAGAGTATCGCTCGCGAGGTCGAAGGGCTTGTTGCCAAAGGGTATTATGATTTCAGCTTCGTATCCCAGGATTCCAGTTCCTATCTGCGCGATCAGAATATTCAAGACGGACTTATCCATCTGATCAAACGGATCGAGCTGATCGACGGTGTCAAAAGCGCCCGCATACTGTATCTCTACCCTTCGACGACAACATTGAAACTAATCAAAGCGATCGGAGATTCGAAAGTATTTCATAACTACTTCGATATGCCGATCCAGCACATCAACGACGAGATGCTGAAAATCATGAAACGGGGATTCGGAAAAGCCAAAACCTTAGAGCTTTTGAGTGCCATGAAAGCACTTCCTAATGCGTTTATCCGTACCAGCTTTATCGTCGGGCATCCGCAAGAATCCGATGCCATGTTTGATGAGATGGCGGAGTTTGCGGCAACGTTCGGATTTGACCGTCTCAACGTTTTCAGCTACTCCGATGAAGAGGGGACGAGCGCTTATACGATGGAAGAGAAAATCGCTCCCAAAGTGATTAACGCACGCGCCAAAAAGTTGGGGAAAATCGCTTCCGACGTTGAGCTATCCAGCCTGCAAAAACTCATCGGAACCGAAATTCCGCTTGTCATCGACGGAGAGAGCGACGAACACGAATTCCTTCTCAGCGCACGCGCCCTCAATTGGGCGCCCGACGTCGACGGTGAGATCTATGTCAACGACCGCGAAATCGAAGGTGAGCTGACCTTTGGAAAAATGTATCGTGCCCGCATCACCGAACTTGCACAAACACGGCCTCTGGCTACCGTAACGGGAAATGTCTAAACTTCTCCACCTTGATCGTCTACGCGAGGGGAGAGTCCTCCTCGCATTCTCCGGAGGGGTCGATTCCACCGCCCTTTTTCACCTTTTACTTGAAAACAATATCGCTTTTGATATTGCCCACGTCAACTACCACACGCGAGAATCCAGCGATACCGAAGAAAAAAATGCCGAACTACTCGCCGCACGACATACTCTTCAATGCTATACCCACTCCTGCCGACTAGGGGGAATCAATTTCGAACATCGCGCCCGAGAAGAGCGGTACCGTTTTTTCGGCTATCTGATGACAAAGCACGGCTATACCTATCTTCTCACCGCCCATCAGCTCAACGATCGTTTGGAATGGCTGATGATGCAGATTTGCCGAGGGTCAGGATTGCCCGAAATGCTCGGCATACGTTCCCACGATTCACGTGAGGGGATAGAAATTTTACGCCCTCTTTTGGAATGGGACCGAGACTCGATCGAAATGTATCTGAATGAGCATAATATTCCTCATCATATAGATGAGAGCAATGCGGATGAGCGTTATACCCGTAACAGGTTTCGTCACCGCTACAGCACTCCGATAATGCGTGATTATCGTGATGCCATCCGACGAAGCTTCCGCTATTTGGAAGAGGACACTGAATCATTAATCGAATCGATGGATTTCAAAACGGTGAATGAATTCGCGTATGCCGAAAATCCACCTAATATACGATCGCTTCTCTACGGGATTGATCGTTATTTTAAATCCCACAGTTATCTGCTCAGCCAACACGATAAAGAGGCGTTAAAAAGGGGAGGAGAACACATCATCGGAAGACGGTTTATCGTCTCTATCGAAATGAACTACACCTTTATCGCCCCCTATGAGGCCAATGTCGTCATGGATAAAGGGTTTCGTGAAGAGTGCAGAAAACTAAAAATTGGGGCCAAGCTTCGAGGGTATCTTTTCGGCGCCCCCGAAGCAATGCGTGTTATGCGTCAATTAAAAGGCGCGCAAGAACTTCTTCGATCCGACTGACGCCGACGATTTCCAAAGCCCCTTTAACCTCGTCGGGAATGTCGACCAGATCACGGTCATAATTTTTCTGAGGAATCAGCGCCAGTTTCATCCCCGCACGATGGGCAGCGATTAACTTCTCTTTGAGTCCGCCGATCGGGAGGACGTTTCCGGTCAAGGATACTTCACCCGTCATCGCAATATCGGCACGTACTTTTTTATTGGTCAAAATCGATGCGATGACGGTGGACATCGCAATCCCCGCACTCGGACCATCTTTAGGGGTAGCCCCGTCAGGAACGTGGACATGCAAGTCAAAGCGTTTATAGACCTCGCTTGCATCAACCGGAACATCACTCTCTCGCTCCGCAGGACTGAGAGGGATAATCGAATGATCCACACTGATTTTCCCCTCATCGATCAAGGTTTTAACGACAGAGAGGGCGATACGGGCGGACTCTTTCATCACATCGCCCAAACTTCCCGTCAGCTGCAATACCCCTTTACCGTTGATACGGATCGCTTCGATTTTAAGCACGTCGCCCCCGACCGCCGTCCATGCAAGACCGTTTACTACACCGATTCGGTCGACATGATCGGTACGGTCGATCTCAAATATCGTTTTTTCCAAAAACTCTTTAAGATTTTTCAAACTCACCGTTACTTTTTGTGTCGTCGGCTCTTCGAGAATCTTTTTCGCCGCTTTACGGACGATATCGGCAACACGGCGGCGAAGGTTACGAACCCCCGCTTCCCGCGTATGTTTCTCGATTACTTCGGCTAATGCCGTTTTTGAGATAGAAAGTTCTGAAGTTTTTAACCCGTGTTTTTTCAGTTCCTGAGGAATCAGATACTGTTTGGCAATTTGAAATTTCTCCTGCGGCGTATACGAACTCACCGAGATAAACTCCATACGGTCTCTCAGCGGCCCCGGAATCTGACCTACATCGTTTGCCGTCGCGATAAAAATCGCTTTGGAAAGATCGAGGTTAAAGTTCAGATAATAGTCTCTGAAATGGGTATTTTGTTCCGGATCGAGAATCTCCAGCAATACCGCCGTCGGATCGCCGCGATGCGATTTTGCCACTTTATCAATCTCATCGAGGACGATGACCGGATTCATCTTTTTAGCTTCGATCACCCCTTGAACAATGCGCCCCGGCATCGCACCGATATAGGTACGGCGGTGTCCGCGTAATTCATTCACATCTTCCAATCCGCCCAAAGCAATCCGCACAAGGGGACGTTTAAGTGCCGTTGCAATGGAGTTTGCAAGTGAGGTCTTACCGACACCCGGAGGACCTGCAAAACAAAGAATCGCACCGCGCCCCTCTTTATCGGCAATACCGCGAAGCTCAAGGAGCTCTTTAACCGAGAAAAATTCCAAGATCCGCTCTTTCGGTTTTTTCAATGAAAAGTGGTCTTTGTTAAGCTGATTTTCGACATCGTGAATATTAAGTGCTTTTTTCGCCTCTTCGCCGTACGGAATCTCAAGTACCCATTCGAGATACGTCTGAATCATCCCCGCATCGGCACTGTCCGGATGCATCCGCGCAAAACGTTCCAGCTGCTTATTGATCTCTTTGTATGCATCGGGATGCATTTTATCTTTTTTGGCTTCGAGCTTTTTACGGAACTCTTCGATCTCTTCATCGCGATGGGTATCGGTTCCCAGCTCTTTTTGAATCTGCTTGAGCTGCTCTTTGAGAAAATACTCTTTGTTCACTTTTTCGATACGGGAATGGACTTTTGAACGGATCTCTTTTTGAAGTTTGTTCGCTTCCGTCTCTTCAATCAGTTCATCGATCAGCATCAAAAAACGCTTCTCAGGATCACGTTCAATAAAGAGCTGATAGGCATTCTCTTTTTTAATCTTGATCGAACTGCAGATCAAATCGACGATACGGTTATACTCATGATTCTCTTCGATCGTACGAAGAAGATCGGGGGGAAAATAGTTGCTCACCTGGGAGAGGGCGCGTACTTTTTCACGCAGTACTTCCAAAATGGCGTCCATTTTAAGTTCATTCACACTTGTGGATTGAATCAAGTCGACATGAGCACGCAAAGGGTTTTCATGTACCATTTCCGTAATGTGTCCCCGAGCCAGCCCTTGAAATAAAACCTTAATCCGACCGTCGGGTAAAACGACTTTGCGCATGATGGAACCGATAACTCCCGCATCGTAAATCGAATCCTCCTCCCGTTCCCCTTCATGTTCAGGCTTTACAGGGCAAACGATCACGAGGGAATTGTTCTCGATCGCTTCGGCCGCCGCCGCAATGTTCTTTTCATCATTCAAGAAAAGGGGGGAAATCATAAACGGATATAAAAAAAGTTCATCCTCCGCAATAACAGGTAAATTAGTAGGAAAAGAGCTGTAATTACTAAGTTGCATTAAAAAACCTTATTCATAAAATTCACTCAAACCGTATACGGCTTTAGAAATGTGGAATCAAAAAATCGTACCAGCTGCCGTTATCTTGTTTCTCCGGTGCTGCCGTACTAACCGTATTGTTTTTAGGGGCGGTATTCACAGATTCCGCACTCTCATTATCGTCCATAGACACGACACTGCGAGTTTTCGGAATCATAAAAGCGTACCAGCTGCTGGTACCGTCACCTTCGAACATCTCCCGATACCAAGGAACCTCGGCACGGACGATATTCTTAGGATCAATCCATGTCACCGGTGCAATTGTCCGATAAGAGCCTGCCGCCTTAGGTTTACCCAAACGCTCATAGAGCTCTGCAATTTGTTCATTAAGAACTCCCCGCGCCAGCTGCAATTGTGTCTCCATCGAATGGACCAACGGCAAATACATTGAGTTCGGATAACTTCTTTTAAACGTTTCAACACTGTTCAACGTTTCGTCGATTAACCCCTGATCGCGTCCCGGATTCGGGAGAGCTAGAAATTTGGCCTTGATTTTTAAAAACTCAGCGTATTCACGTCCCTCAGGAGTTGCATAGCGGCGGATATATTCATCCAAAAAATGCTCGCTTAACAAATACTCTTCGTGTGCCATATGGGCTTGCGCCATTATCATAGTTGCTTCGGATAAAAACGGTGAACTGATATGCTCGCTTTGCAGTGAACTAAAATAGCTGTCAGCTTTTTCCAAATTACCGTTGGAAACGGCTGTTACCATCTTTTCATACCAATATTCCGCAGGTTTATTAAACTCTTCGAGGTCTTTACTACCGCATCCGGTAAGCAGAATGAGTGTCGTTATTGCGATTAACCATGTTCTAATCATTGATAAAACCTACGCTCTTATTGAAATTATCGGCTATTTTACCGTAAAGAGATTAAACACCCCTCATTAAGTTGAAACTTTTTACTTTCCTGTGTTAAAATCAGACCATTGAATGATAGAAGAAGGTAATTATGCAGTTTGATTTAAAACTTCCCCTCCTCGGCTTTGAAACGGTTTCGAGAATGGAACTCCAAAAAATCGATGAGATTTTTTTTCGTCTGGATAGCATAGGTGAAGGGCCTTCTTTTACCCTTATCAGCCCGTTTGCTTTACGCGAATACTCCTTTGATATCCCCTCTTCTCTCCAAGCTTTGATGGGGATTACCCCGCAAAGCAATTTATTAATTTACAACATTATGATTTTACAAACACCGATCGAAAAATCAACGATCAACTTTGTCGCCCCCTTGATTTTCAATACCGACAATCAGACTATGGCTCAGATCATTGTCGATAACCGTTCCGATTTCGGTATTGCCGAACCGATTAAAAACTACCTCAAAAGTTCTAGCGATGAGTAGGTCGGTTACCTTTGTCGGCAACGGGAAAATGGCGCTGGCTCTTGCAAAAGGGCTGTCTAAAACCCATACTATCGAAGTAATTGGACGAACCGAGGAGACTATGGAGCGTTTTGAAGCTTCACTCGGCGTAGCTATTACGAAAACCCTTTACCAAAATGCCGACGTCAGCAACAAAAAAATTATCATCTGTGTCAAGCCCGCTAATCTGAGTGAAATAGCCCCTTTCTTAAAAGGAAAAGCCGAAGCTCTTTATTCGGTTCTAGCCGGAACGACATTAGAAGCTCTTAAATCGATTGATGCCCACCATTATTGTCGTGCCATGCCGAATCTTGCGGCAGAAGCAGATGCTTCAATGACCTCTTTGGTCGGAGATACGGCAATAAAAACATTTGCAATGGAACTCTTTGGCACCATCGGCAGCGTCCTTTGGCTGAGTAGTGAAAAAGAACTCGATATCGCTACGGCGCTCGCAGGAAGCGGACCGGCGTATTTAGCGCTTATTGCCGAGGCCTTGTGTGACGGTGCGGTACGTGAAGGGCTGAGACGGGATGATGCTATGGTCTTGATGCGCGGGCTGTTCGACGGGTTCGGCCGCCTTATCCAAACAACCCACCCCGCACTTTTAAAAGATAATGTCATGAGTCCCGGCGGAACAACTGCTGCAGGATACGGAGCACTTGAAAAAGGGAGAGTCCGCGAAGGATGCATGGAGGCGATACGCTGTGCATATGAGCGGGCTAAAAAACTCTAAAGCGTTTATTTTTCCTCTTTTTTATTATGCACTTTCATCGTAAAACTGGAGCGTATTTCATCCCCGTCCCTCTCAAAATGGATCGGGAAATTAACGCCGATAACCCATTCGCTTTTATTGATATTGTCTAAAAAATTGTAAAAACTTTGAGGGGACGTAATTTTCGAAGTTGCGTTCACTTCATACACTTTAAACGTTCCGTTGCTCTCGCTCGTCGTTACTTCCGTCAAATATAAATCGGTAAATTCTTTTTTATAAAGGCGTTCAAAGCGTCCCGGGTCAAACGTTTTCTCAAAAGCACCGATTGTATGGCGGTTTTGTTCCTGAAGATCCTTCAGACGATTATTGGTATTATCAAACCGGTTTTGAGCCAATTCCAGCTGTTGAAACTCTTTTTTGCTCTCCAAGCGTAAAGAACGGTACTCTTTCCCTTTCGGAATCAAAAATAAAAATGAAAATGCAATGACACCGATCAGCAAAAAGAGCGAAAGTATGACAACAAATAACGTCTGACGCCTCATTGGATCTCCTCTACGGTCTCATCGTCCAGATAGTTGGACGAAACAAAACGGTACCATCCGTTTTCGATCGGATAAAAACTCGTATAGCTGCGGTTAAAAATCGATCGCAGCGGTGCATGAAGCATATATTCATAGGTATCTTTATTCGGCGTCGTACCGTAAAGAATCAGTGATTTTTCTTCCAACTCGGCACGGGAGAGGGTAATGTCTTCGGGTACAAGGTCAAAAAGATTTCGGATACTCTCTTTCATAACGGCATTGCCCGTTGTCACCTGTTCGACGATTTTCGCCTCTTTCTCAATCGTTTTAATCTGCTCTTGCATTACTTCAACAGAACGTTTGATCGATTTCTCTTTAAGTGCAACATTTTTTCGCTCATTTACAAAATCATACGTTTTGTATTCTAGAAAAATATAAGTTCCGACCAGCATCGCAATCGTTACCGCAAAAAAGAAAAGGACGAGACGCAACTCACCGCTGATCAGCCGTTTTTTACGGGGAGTGATAAAACTGTACTTCACAGTTCTTCCTCTTCGGCCATAGCCAATGCTATAACCTCATCGGCTACATCAATATGTCGTATCGATACGTTCAAGAAAAGTTCTTCTTCGAGATATTGTTTCAGTTCTGCACCGCTGCCGTAGGCGTCAGCAATGTATATCGTCTCAACAAAACGATCATGGCAATGTTCTCCCCTGTAAAAACGTGCTAACGTCCGCTGAATCAACTCAAACCGGCGATAGTCATTATTAAACATATCCATCTCTTGTTTGATTTCACTGCCGCGCGGGAAAACGATACGCTTCTCTTCAAAGGTCGGTTCATCCTCGCTAAACTCTACAATCTCATCAAGATTATCCAAATCCTCTATTTCGCTCAAATCATCCAGCTCTTCGAGAATATCCAAATCATCCAGCGATTCTATATCGTCTAGACTGATCCCCTTATCTATCTCGTCCTCTTCTTTAATTCCGACGGCAAAGCCGATAACACTGCTTTCATCTTCAAGCGTCAGCGTGTTTTTTTCCTGCATCGGATAATGGTGCGCATATTCGAGCTTCCCGTCTTCGAAAAAAGCGACACTGAATGAATCTTTTTGAGCCAACGCATAAAGGGCAAATCCGCCATGTACTTTATCTTTGAAAAAATGTTCTAAAACGGAAAAAGGGGAAAAGATAAAATCAAGCCCGATCTTTTTATATTCGGTTTGAAGCGACTCCAGTTCTCTCATCGAACTGTACAAAAGCCAATCTTCATTTTGGCAGAGGGTTTTTGCGCCGCTTATCTCTTCTATCTCCTCCTCCAGATGGTTCCTGCATCCGGTCAGCGCCCCCTGCTTTACGGCATGGTTCAGTACTGCGACATAATGAAGCGGAGACTCGTCAAGGTATTTGCCAAGATACGAACGAATCTCGTCTAGCGCCGATTTGCCCTCAAATTTTCGGCTCACTTTGTTCAGAAGTTTCTTTTGCTTTTGTACAACTACACGAACATCATACGCTCCTCCGTCTTGAACAATAGCGACGAAAATTTTTCGGTAAAACCGTTCTATCACTTAGAGTCCTCATGAGTTTGGCATAGTGGATGCGACTGCAGGTAATGCTCCATTTTCAAAGCATTCCCGAGTTTGGTATAAATCTGTGTGGTCGCCATGCTGGCATGCCCCAATAATTCGCTAACATCGGCAATACGTGCTCCATTGTTTAACAACTCGGTCGCATATGTATGCCGCAATTGATGAGGAGTCACTTTCAGTCCAACCTTTGCGAATGCCTTAATAATGGTATATCTTAGACTATTTTCGCTTAATTTTTCACCTTTGGACTCAAAAACATACTCCTTGGAGGGGCTAAGGCACTGATACTCCTGTACCATTGTGCGAATATTATCCATCATAGGAATATCGCGCTCTTTTGACCCTTTTCCGTAAATGCGGGACCATCCCTCACTAATATCCGTAAGACGCAAATGGGTGAGTTCGGAGATACGAAGTCCCATAGTATACAGAAGTGTAATCGCCAATGCGGCTTGCGGTTCGGCATATTGCAGCGCATGGAGAACCTGTTCGTGTGTAATCGGTTTCGGCAGAGTTTTAGGTATTTTAATACTCTCATCACCTCTTAGTTCAACCGTTTTCCCTTGTGAGCGAAGATATTTGACGAAGCTGCGTATGGCACTGAGTTTGGCGGCAATCGTTTTGGCTTTTAAAGGGGCAATTTTTAAACGCAGCGGCATCAGATTGATTGAAAGGGTATCTCCCTGAACATCTATTTCAGCAAAGGTAAGCATTTCATCGATGGCATCATTGTAACTTCGGATCGTCAGGGACGAATAGCCGCGTATGGTATCAAGGAATTTTAAAAACGCTTCTTTTAGTCGATAAAGTTCATTCATCTGCATACCGATCTAAAGCGCATGCTCCATCAGCTTTGCTTTGATAAGCGCTTTTGCCGCTCCCATCTCCAACCCACCCATATCGATCGGTTCGGAGGCATAAAAATCTAACGTTCCGAAGGGTTTGGGAACTGTAAATCGATCCCAGCTCGGGAGCTGCCAGAATTTGGAAGGGACACAGCTGTATACGATCACTTTGGCATTGCGTTTTTGCGCCATGACTACGACACCGTCGCTCATCTCATGCCGAGGCCCTTTAGGACCGTCAGGGGTGATTCCGATGTCATACCCTTGCGAGAGCGATTTAAGTCCTTGAATAAGAACTTTTGCTCCGCCGCGTGTCGTGGAACCGTGGATGGTTCCCAGTTTAAAATAACGCATGATCCGTGCAATAATCTGACCGTCGAAATGATCGGATATCAGAACTTTGGCTTTTGGATTGTGGCGGAATTGATAGTAAAGATACGGCTGCAGCAACAGATCCCCGTGCCAAAATGCAAAAATTACAGGCTCGGCAGGTATTACTTTTGGGAGGTGAAACCGCTTGCGGTTGGTCAGGTAAATAAGACGGATAAGAAATGTCCCGATCGGAGGGATAAACCATAAGGCCAGAGAGCGTAAAAAACGTTTACGCAATGATCTCTCCGTATTGAACGTTGCGGGACACTTCTGTAATTTTCACTTTGGCTATTTTACCAAGCCACTCTTCACTCCCCTTAACTTTTACCCCTAGATTATTATCACTTCGACCGGCAACGTGTCCGTCATCACGCAACTCTTCAAAATAAACCTCAACGACTTTACCCAGATTAACCGACTTCATCTCATCGAGTATCTCATCATGCCGGGCTTGAAGTCTACTCAGCCGTTCTGAACCTATCTCTGAATCGATCTCATCCATTTTTTCCGCCTCTGTTAAAGGGCGCGGAGAGTATTTAAAACTAAAAAGCTGCTCAAACCGAACTTTGTTGAGAACATCCATCGTATCTTCGAAATCGGCGTCGCTCTCGCCCGGAAATGCGACGATGATGTCGGTACTGATGCTGACTTCGGGAACCAACTCACGCAATTTGCGGGCGCGGTTTAAAAACCACTCTTTGGTGTATCCCCGTTTCATCGCTTTAAGGATCTCGGTCGATCCGCTTTGCAGCGGCATATGCATCGATTTGCAGATTTTCGGATTGCGAGCAAACTCTTCGAGAAATTCATCGTCCATATGAAACGGATGGGGAGATGTGAATCGAATACGCTCCAACCCCTCGACCGCACTTACACGACGAAGCAATTCGGTAAAGTTCATCTTGTCGTTTTCATCGGTGAAACGGCGGCCGTAATTATTGACGTTTTGACCGAGAAGAAAAACCTCTTTGGCTCCGGCTTCGACCGCTTTACGTGCTTCGGCAACAATCAGATCGGCTGGAATCGATATCTCTTCCCCACGGGTTTTAGGGACGATACAAAAGGTACACTGCTTATCGCATCCGATGGAAATGTTGATATAGGCTTTGTAAGGGCTGCTTCGAAAATCTTTGAACGCAAACTGTGACTCATCGTAATCGATCTCGACTTCAACCGCTTTGTCTCGATGAAGCACGGAGCCGATTTTGGAGACATTGCGTGCACCGAGGACAAAATTGACATAAGGTGCCCGTTTGATAATCTCCTTGCCCAAATGAGAAGCCGTGCATCCGCATACACCGATTTTAGCATCCGCTTTTTTTAGTTTATTAAAGACACCGAGTTCCGAGAAGAGTTTATGGACCGGTTTTTCGCGAACTGAGCAGGTATTAATGAGGATGAGATCGGCCGAAGCCGCATCATCGGTGAGAACATACCCCTCTTGAGCATTCAGCTCGGCGATCATATGCTCGGAATCGCGCACATTCATAGCGCATCCGAGCGTCTCGATAAAAAGTTTCTTACTCATTCAACTACTTTCATCTACAGTAACTTAAAAGCACGCTAGCGTGCGTGAGCTCTCTGTTGAAGAGAACACAGTGTTAACGTAGCAAAAGGGATTTTATTCCTTTTGCGTTCAAAACTATAATATGTGAACCTCATACATGTATTCATTTGCAGAGAGTCCGTATTTCACTTCACGCATGTAAAAACTTTTCCCTTCTCCCTCAAAATGATCTTGGAGTGCAAGGAGGTCTTTGTGTGAGTTTTCACGGTCGAAATATAGGATAGAAGAGTTACTTTTTTCTACCATTTCGGTGATTTTTTTGAGATCGATTTTTTTTGGTTTTGTGTCATGTTCGCTGCGGGCGAGTTTGAGTTCCATTCTGTTTCCCTTTTAGTTTTAGAGTTCTTGATATTAGGGGGATTATAGCGGTGATATGATAAATATCCTATTAAGAGAAATTTATGTATAATACATACTCCTTCATAAAAAAGCTTTCCCGTAATCATCAATTTTTTATGAGTTACCAACAATCAAGAGGATAATACTGTGGAAAATATTTTAGATATTATTGAATCTATCGCAAACGAAAAAGGGCTTAATCCGGATCGTGTTCAAGAGGCGATCAAAACCTCATTTATCCAAACTGCCAAACGAATTATCAATCCGACCTTTGCCTTCGAAGCCGATATAGACGATCGTACCAAACAGGTTAGACTGCGACAAATCATCACCGTCGTTGCCGACGATGCTCCGGAACTTGAGGGTGAAGAGGCGGGCGCCTATATGGGCATTACCGCTGCATTGGAAATCGATGACGAAGCGGAAATCGGTGATCAGCTCCAAATGGAGCACGATATCGAAACCTACGGGCGAAGTGCTTTTGCCACCTTGCACCGTGAAATCGAGTTTCATATCCAGCGCCTTGTCGAAAACGAGCTCTACGACAAATACAAAAGTAAAATCAACCAAATCGTCTCCGGGCGTGTTACGCGTGTCGACAATGATCAAAACACCACCATCGAAATTGATGAAATCCGTGCTGTCTTGCCGATGAAAAGCCGTATCAAAGGCGAAAAATTCAAAGTCGGCGATGTGGTGAGCGCCATCGTTCGCCGTGTCCACGTTGACAAAAGCAACGGAATCTCAATGGAACTCTCCCGTACGGCTCCGAAGTTCCTTGAAGAGCTTTTAGCCCTCGAAGTCCCTGAGATCAAAGACGGCATCGTCGTTATCGAAAAATGTGCCCGTATTCCGGGTGAGCGTGCGAAAATCGCCCTCTATACCAACCGCCCGCAAATCGATCCGATCGGTGCAACCGTCGGGGTCCGGGGTGTCCGTATCAATGCGGTGAGCGAAGAGCTGTGCGGCGAAAATATCGACTGTGTCGAATACAGTTCCTCTCCCGAACTTTTTATCTCACGTGCAATGAGCCCGGCTATTATCAGCGCCGTTGTCGTAACTGAAAATGAAGGGGAAGAGAAAAAAGCAATCGTTACCCTTCCAAGCGACCAAAAATCCAAAGCAATCGGTAAAAGCGGGATCAATATCCGTCTGGCATCGATGCTTACAGGTTATACGATCGAGCTGAATGAAGTGGGCGGGAGTGCTCAAATGGGCGAGAAAGCTCAGGAAGAGAAAAAAGAGGGACTTAGCTCGCTCGAAGCGCTTTTCGGGAATTAATTAGACCGTTCGCCCTGAGCCTGTCGAAGGGTGTTCATGGTTCGACAAGCTCACCACGAACGGAACCTTATCTCTTCACAAACGGGTTAAGTTTTAACAACACCGCATCCGCAATCTGATTGCCGATCAGCGTCAAAAACGCAGACATCATCAAAATCCCCATGATCACCGGATAATCCCGGCTCATTGCACTCAGATAAAACAGCTGCCCCATCCCCTCAATTCCGAAAATCGATTCGAGTATCACCGATCCGCCTATAAGACCCGGCACCGATAAACCCAACATCGTAACGATGGGAGGAAGGAGATTCGGAAGTATGTAATAGCGGATTATTTTGCCCTCTCCGATTCCCCGTGAACGGGCGAAATAGATATAATCGCTTTTGAGGATTTCAATGGTCAAAGAGCGGATATAAAGGGCTAAACTTCCCACTCCGACAAAGACCATAACCATGATCGGCAATGTCAAATGCCACGCCATATCAAGATAATACCCTATCCCCTCCGGCGGTTCCAATGAGTGCATCCCCGCAATCGGAAACCATCCCAGCGTTACGCTAAACACCATCATCGATATCAATGCCAGATAATACGAAGGCATAGCGAAACTGAGCAGTGAAAATTGGCTGATTATCGTATCCGTTTTCTTCCCATACGAGAGTGCCGCTTTGATTCCCATCCATAACGACAACACAAATGTCAATGCCAATGCTGCGACGTTCATCCACAACGTCACAGGGAGTCTATCGGCTACCACATCAGAAACTTGTGCACCGCTGACGAATGAAATACCGAAGTTGAGCGTAACCAAATTGTTTATCCAATCGGTGTATTGCTGCAATAGCGGCTTATCCAACCCGTAGACGGCACGCAGCTGAGAGATGGCTTCAGGGGTCATATTGGGATTGAGTTCTCCACCCATAAAACTGTTGGGTGCCATATGGATTGCCCCGAATGAGAGAACAGAGATCAAGAACAGCATTAAAAACGTATAGAGCAATGAATGGAAAAAATATTTCATAAAATGATTATAGCGAAAGAGGGAAAGAAAGAATAAAAGAAGGGTTCACCCCCGAGAGGGTGAGAAGCTAAAAAACTCTTAGAAGTTAAGAGTCAAGTAAGCTTGTACAGTGTCGTAACGATCACCAGCATTTTGATCATCAGCATTTGTAGAGATGTATGCTAAAGTCGCATCCAACGGTCCAAAAGATTTAGTTGCCGTTACTGTTACTTCGTCCATATCAACATTTGCATTGTCGATTGATACGTTTGTATAATATGCACCAAGTTTAGCGATACCCGCATTGTACTCAGCAGTTGCATTCCAAGATGTCGCATCAGCAGTACCTACGTATCCGTAGTTCCACCATGCTTCAGTGTACAATTTAGATTGTGCAGCACCAAGGTTATTTGTTGCAACGTTTGCAACTTTCAAAGTACCGTCTTCATCAACATTAGAATATGCTGCAGAAACGCTTAGGTTTTCTACACCAGTGTATCCAAGTTTGAAAGCGTATGCTTTAGAATCGTTAGCTGCGTCAAGAAGACCTTTTGGATCCAAATCAGCATATTGTGCACCGATTGTCAAACCTTTAATCTTTTCGCACTTAATATCTGCTTGCAACCAGTATGCATCTGCAACATTTTGAACATTGTAGTACCATGCTTGTGCTGTAAGCGGTTTGAATGAGTTGTTAACAACTGCCAATGCATAAGCACCGTCACTCAAAAATGTGTTGAAATCAGCACCTGAACCGACAACATTGTCACCGATTGCAGTAGAGTTATTAATAGCGTTTGCACCACCAGTAGCAACACCGATAGCGTTAACACCGTTTCCTTTTCCAACCCATGCACCTACTACAGTTGTATCAGGGATATCTTGGTTGATAAGAACCGCTGCATCAAACGTGTTAGGAACGATTGACCATTTTTCAGAGAAAGCCAAAGGAGTATCTAACTCCATGCGTCCCAATTTAGCGGTAGTTTTACCAAGAGACGCAGCAACCCACATTTCGCCGATCCATGCTTGATCGTCAACTTGTGCTCCGAATGGAGATCCGTTGGCTTGTAGACCGTGTGCACCAGTCCATGTGTTGCTTACAAGGTTGTTTTCAAGACCAAGTGTGCTTACTGCATAACCGGTTACACCGAAAGATACACCTTTTGTCAAATCACCTGTTACACCAAGACGAAGAGCTGTGTCCGCTGCGCTAGAATCTTTATCGAAAAGATCCATGTCACCCGTATTATTTGTTGTATAGAAAAGTTTAGCGTCACCGCTTACTTTTACGTTATCGATTGCGAATGCGCTCGCTCCGAGCAACACTGCTGCTGCAAGACTCATTTTAACTAACTTCATTGATTCTCCTTAAGTTAAGCTTGACCTTATGTTTTTGTTTCGTCGAGGTTAATTGTAACCCCGCTATTCTTAAACAATGCTGTAAAAAAATAATTTTGTTTTCTGTCCGTTTACTAAAAGCAAACCCCTTAATTAGGGAATGTGACAATTTTGTCATTTTTATCACTCACCTATTTTTAGACATTATCATGCTAATTCTATGTTATAGTACGAACTAATCTGAAAAATTCAACCTTAATAGAGGAAATACTATGCGCCATTCTCTTAGCCTATCCATTGCCCTGCTGATACTCAGCGGCTGTGCCGCCAATCACATGGGTGTAACGCCGTCTCAAAACACTAATCTCCAAGCCGTATCTCCCAGTACTACCGCATCTGCTGAAGGGGGAATAATGCAGCGTTCCCTTGACAGCTGGCTCAAAGAGGAGTGGAACCCTATGATGGCAAGCGAACCTACGGTGAATACCAAACAACAAAGTGATGGGACGGTCGTAACCACCAAAACAGAGCCCACTAAAATGTCTGTCAGTACACAGACTTCCGACGGCAAAACCGTACAGAAAATGACGAACGCCACGCAAATTACCACGACTACGAAAACTCCTGACGGCACTGTCACCACTAAAACCGAAGTCGTCCCGCTGGATGAAGATAATACGCCGTTTACACTCCAAAAATATGCCGATAAATGGAAATCCTATTTAGAGAAGAAAGAGAAGATGAATGAGGGGAAACCGAAAGAGCCGTCTCATATCGAAAAAATGAATGGTATGCCGGTTATCGGCAAGTAACGTTTCGTAACACAATATACTTTTCTGTTTAGCCAGAAAAGTACCAAAAGAGCATACCGTGATCCAAGAACGCTCGTTCCTCTCGGCACTACTGCCTCCGGAACGGCTCTTGGTGTTGGATCACGGAATTCTTTATTCAATAAATATGCCCCCGAAACTCACATAGAGCCCAATCGCTGGCAGAAGTGCCAAAGCGATTGGAAGCGTTTTGTTGAGGGGGCGATTTTCTTTTGCATACTTTTCTTATGAAAAAGAAAAGTATATTCACCATTACTTGTTTGCATCCCAAACAAAAACACTTTTTCCTTCACCATTTTTCTCGACCGCAGCCATACCCATGATGTTATAGCCCGCATCGACATAATGAACTTCACCGCTGACCCCGCTTGAGAGATCACTAAGCAGGTACATTGCCGAGTTTCCGACCTCTTCGATCGTGACGTTTTTGCGCAACGGCGCGTTTGATTCGTTCCAGTTAAGGATTTGTTTGAAATCGCCGATACCGCTGGCCGCCAGGGTTTTAATAGGACCCGCACTGATCGCGTTTACACGTTGTCCTTTGGATGCACCGAGTTCTACCGCCATATAGCGTACGGTTGACTCCAACGCCGCTTTGGCGACACCCATAACATTGTAGTTCGGGATATATTTCGGTCCGCCGAGATAGCTGAGGGTGATGATCGATGCCCCCGGAGCCAAAACGCTCTCCAAACGGTTCGTCAAATCGATCAATGAATAAACAGAGATATCCATAGCGATTTGAAACGCACTTTTAGACGTTTTCATAAATCCTTCGGTCAATGCCTCTTTGGGCGCAAACGCAACCGAGTGAACCAAAAAGTCGATTTCTCCGAAATCGGCCGCCACTTTTGCCGCGATTGCTTCCATGTCAGCTTCATCGGAAACGTCCAATTTGTAGACCGGAGAGTTATCAAAACTTGCCGCAATCGGTTCTACCCGTTTTTGCAATGCTTCGTTGAGATAGGTAAACGCCATTTGCGCCCCTTGTTTGTGAAGCGCTTGTGCGATCCCGTAGGCGATCGATTTATCGTTGGCCAATCCAACGATCAACCCCTTTTTCCCTTGCATTAACATCTATTATTCTCCTTTTTCTATATTTAATTCCGCCGCCTGAGCGATCATGTCACAAAAATCGTTGGCACTAAGTGCTGCTGAGCCTACAAGAACACCGTCTACATTTTCCAAGGCCATAATTTCACCCGCATTGTCCATTTTGACACTTCCCCCGTATAAAAGAGGAGCAGTCGTTTTCGCTCTTAGTGCTCCGTGAATAATCTCAATATCGCCGTTTGAAGGGGTCAGCCCCGTTCCGATGGCCCATACCGGTTCATACGCGACGATCAGGTCGGTATAGTTCAGATCAATTCCCTCAAACTGTTTTTCGATATAGGCCATTAGTGCCTCATTACCCTGCTCTCTTACCTCCAAAGGTTCACCGACACAATAGACGATCAAAAATCCCTGTTCGGCGAAAAATCGAAATTTTGCCGCTATCTGCTCTTGCGTCTCACCGAGGGTATGACGGCGTTCGGAGTGACCGATCAGGATCGTCTTGATTCCAAACTCTTCAAGCTGCTCCAGCGCTATCTCTCCGGTGAAGGCGCCGTTTTTAACCGGATAGCCGTTTTGAACACCGATCAAAACATTACGAGGGTCATGCTCCAATGCCGTAAACGGAGGAAATACGATAATCGTATCGGTGATATCGTTTGCACTTACAAATGACTCTACTACCGCCATATAGGCGCGTGTCTCTTGACGTGTTTTGTTTGCTTTAAAATTGGCACACAATATCATGACGTTCTCCTTTTTATTTCAACAACGGTTTAACGCCGGGAAGAACTTTCCCCTCAAGCAACTCCAGTGACGCTCCCCCTCCGGTGGAAATGAATGTGATCTCCTCATCCAATCCGACGCGTTGAACCAAATCCGCCGTATCGCCTCCGCCGACAACGCTCGTTGCATACGAATCGGCAACAAAATGGGCAATTTTATTGGATCCGCGCGCATATCGATCCATCTCATAAACCCCCATCGGTCCGTTCCATAATATCGTCTGAACATCAGCTAACACCTGGCGATAAAGCCGCACGGTTGCCGGCCCGATATCAAGTCCCATCCATCCTGAAGGGATTTCTTGCACGCTGCAAAGACGGCTGGCGGCATCAGGCGCAAATTTCTCTGCCGCTACGACATCAACCGGTAAATAAAACTTAACTTTCAAACGTTTCGCTTCTTCCATGATTTTAAGCGCTTCAGGAATAAGGTCATCTTCGACAAGCGAATTCCCGACATCATGGCCTAATGCTTTTAGAAATGTAAATGCCATCCCCCCGCCGATCAATATTTTATCCACTTTAGGCAACAAATTAATCAAAGCTTCAAGCTTCCCGGAAACCTTACTCCCGCCTACAATGGCGGCAAACGGTCTTACGGGGTGTTCCAAAAGAGTCCCGAAGAACTGGATCTCTTTTTGTAATAAGAAACCGGCTGCTTTGTGTGCATTATCAAAATGTGCAGTTATCCCCTCAACCGAGGCATGAGCGCGATGGCTTACCCCGAATGCGTCATTGATATAGACTTCTGCCATATTAGCCAATGCAGCGCTCAGATCCGGATCATTTTTTGTCTCCCCTTTTTCAAAACGGAGATTCTCCAGCAACAATACCTCACCGCTTTTTAGCTCGTGAGCAAGCTTGAGCGCACTCTCTCCGACAACGTCCTCTGCTACCTGTACATCGATTTTAAGAAGCTGATGCAACCGTCTTGCAATCGGAGCAAGTGAATATTTTTCATCCGGCTCCCCTTTGGGACGCCCGAAATGGGATGCCAGGATAATCGCGCACTTTTGATCGAGACAATAATTGATGGTTGCTAAAGCTGAGCGGATACGTCGGTCATCGGTAATATTGCCGTAATCGTCCATCGGAACGTTAAAATCACATCGAATAAATACTTTTTTGCCGTGGATGTCACACTCTTTGATGTTCAATAATTCCATTTTTTCCTCTTACTGTAAGATTGATAAATTTATTTTTGACTGATAAACAATGCCATTTCGATAAGACGGTTCGAATATCCCCATTCGTTATCATACCACGCCATGATTTTGACCATATTTCCGTCAATGACCTGTATCAAGTCATCTGCCACTGTGGCACTGAAAGGCGATCCGACAAAATCCTGTGAAACACGATAACGCTCATCTACTTCCAAGATTCCCTTCAAACTCCCCTCTGCATACGATTTAAACAGGTTGCTCAATTCCTCTTTCGAGGTGGAACGGCTGATGAGAACATTCAAATCGACCATCGATACGTCCGCCGTAGGGACACGTACGCTTTGACCGTGCAATTTGCCCTCCAACGACGGAAGCACCAGACTGATAGCCTTTGCCGCACCGGTAGTCGTCGGAATCATATTGAGCGCCGCCGCACGGGAACGGCGCATATCGCTCCCGTGCGCCGAATCGATGATCGCCTGACCGTTTGTATAGGCATGAATCGTCGTCATAAGCCCCTTTTCAATCCCGAACGCCTCGTCCAAAATACGGGCAATCGGACCTAAACAATTGGTGGTGCACGATGCGTTCGAAATAATATTCTCTCCCGCATACAGGTGCTCATTGACCCCCAATACAAAGGTTGGGATCGCACTGTCTTGGGCCGGGGCGGAGAGAATAACTTTTTTAACCCCTTTTTCCAAATGGTGTTTTGTCAAAGCATCCGTTAAAAACAAACCGCTGCATTCAAAAACAACATCCGCTCCCAGTGAAGCAAAATCAAGATCAACAGGATTCTTTTCTGAAAAAATCCGTACCTTTTGACCGGCGATTTGCAGGTGATCATCTCCTATCAGCGCTGCATCGATTCCGAATTGTCCGTGTACCGAATCATTTTGCAATAAGTAAAGCATCATCTCGGCTGAAGCCATGTCGTTTATGGCGACAAGCTCAACATCGGTGCGCATGGCGATAAGACGGGTAACACAGCGACCTATGCGACCGAATCCGTTTAGTGCAATCTTCAACGCCATTATCATAATCCTACAAACACAAAATAGGAGATTATTTTACCAAAAATCGGTTATAATTTCGATTAAAAGAAGTTAAGGCTTATGAAGCTTGCACTCTACGGCGGAAGTTTTGATCCGCCGCATGCCGGACACGTTGCTGTTGTAGAAGAAGCCTTGCGCGTTTTGCCGATTGACAAGCTTATGATCGTTCCGGCATCACGAAATCCGTTCAAGCCTTTCGTCGCAGTTGACGGGGCCGTTCGTTTCGAGTGGCTGAAAGAGATTTTTAAACCCTATAAGAGAGTAGTAATCAGCGATTTTGAAATTGCTCAGGACCGCAGCGTTTATACGATTGAAACTGTTAAGCACTTCGCTCCGTTTTACGATGAACTGTACCTTATCATCGGAGCGGACAATCTCGAAAAGTTGTCTCATTGGCACCATTTTGATGAACTCGATGCAATGGTGCATTGGGTCGTCGCAACACGAAACGGGATACCTATCCCGCCAAATATGATTCGGCTCACTACCCATGTGCCGATCAGCTCAACCGATTTTCGCTCTTCCAATGCCGAATTGGGATTAGAACCGGAAATCGAACAAAAAATTATCACCTATTATAAGGAACATCCGTGAATCCACGAATTGAAAAAATTAGCGCAATCTTAGACCAAAACAAAGCCGAAGCAATCGAAGTATTCGATCTTCAAGGGGGCGATTACTTCGCTGATTACGTCATTATCGCCTCATCGTTAGGGGAACGCCATACGCTAGCACTCCTCGATCATCTCAAAAAAGGGCTTAAGCCTGAAGAGCAGTTCTTGTATGTTGATGAGAGCGGAGATTGGGTTGCTATCGATCTTGGCGATATTCTTATCCATATCCTGACTCCCCAATATCGTGCCAAATATGATCTGGAAAGTTTCTTGAACGAAATCGCCGCACGAAAAAATAAAGCATAACCGTCATTTTTGACGCTATGTTTGAACTAAAAAAGTTTATATCTTCTTTCATCTCCCCTTTTCCGATCTTTTTGATCTCTATTGCCCTTGCCTTATACCTTTGGCAAAGAGGAGATAGACGACGAGCCAAAATTTTATTTGTATTCTCTTTCGCTTGGATTGCTATTTTGTCCTATCCCCCTTTTTCGGCACTTCTGCTCAAACCTCTTGAAAACGTTTATCCCAAGGTGCAGTTGCATTCTCCGTATCCGCACTATATTCATGTTCTCGGAAACGGCCATACTTCGAATCAAAACATCCCGCTCTCATCTGAGCTGAGCCTAACATCACTTGCACGCGTCAACGAAGGAATATTGCTCTATAAAAGTCATCCGGGTATGAAATTGATTTTTAGCGGATACGGGGGAGGAGACAATGTAAGCAATGCCCGAAAAAATTCCCAACTGGCAATCGCATTCGGTGTCAATTCTAAAGATATCATTATTCTGGAAGAAGCAAAGGATACTGCAGAAGAAGCGATAGCAGTCAAAAAGATTGTCGGGACGCAACCGATTATCCTCGTGACATCAGCTTCGCATATGGTTCGAGCATCATCTATTTTTCGTAAAAACGGTCTTTGTGTTATTGAGGCCCCGACTGATTTTCTCGTCAAAAAAGAAGATACCTTGTGGCAGTTCCCCTCATCAGGCGGATTATATCGCTCAGAATGCGCATTTCATGAATATTTAGGTTTATTGTGGGAGAAGTTAAAAAGAAGTCTCTAAAAATGAAAGATGGTGCGCCCGAAGGAATTCGAATCCCTGACCGCCGGTACCGCAAACCGGTGCTCTATCCAGCTGAGCTACGGACGCATCTTTTTAAAGAGAACGAAATTATAGCTAACAAACCTTATAACTATCTGAGTTGATTAATTTTTAGAACAAATTCCACTTCCGCTTTTGACAAACGAAGCTCTTTGGCAATCGCATCTATTTCAATCCCTTGGTTATACCGGCTAATTACTTTCTCATCATCGAGCCCGCTGATCGATGTCGGGAGCGAAAGGTTGCGGATACGCTCTTCGAGATAACGGAGACGATTTTCGGTTTTCTCTTTATACCCGCCGAAACTCTCTTCAATATGGGTAAGAGACTCTAAAATCGGAACCGAAAGTTCATTGACTTCACGTCCGAGCTCCGCATGAAGCGACGTTTGCTCACGCGGCACGCTCTCTTGCAAAGAGGTAATAATCTCAAGCTCCTGTTTGAGCCGCTTATCCATCATGAACAGTTCGCGGTGCAAATCTTCCACTACTTTCGCAATTGAGCGGATCTGTGTAGAGACTTCACTCTCTTTATTGACTACATAATAGATCAGTCCCACGACCACAACGGCCAGAGCAACCAACGCTATCTCGATAGAGTGATTCATTCAAGCCCTTTCATTTGACGAATCATCACACGTTCGCACGCCGTCATATAATACCCCCATGCCTCTTTATCCCGAACATGAATAGTCTCTATTTTTGCCAACGACGGCTCAACTGCTTCGAAATAGAGGGCGATTTCCCGCTTCGGAAACGTTGCGATTTCCATTCTTCCGTAATAATGTTTTCCGACCTCTAAAGAATCCGAGCTGAGTTTAAAATGTTCCAGCCCGATACTTTCGATAATGCCTTGGGAAGAAAGTTCAAGACGGTTTATTTTCCCGTTGCTCAGAAGCATCTCTATTTTTTCCATCTTACGATACAACTCAGCCATAATATTGAGCATCAAAGCGTTTGTTTCATCCAACTCTCCGCGAACCTTGACATGTTTTATCCCCTGCGTGATCGAATTTTCTTCCGCTACACCGATCAAATTAAATTCATGTTCAAACTTCTCATTGTTGTCAAGCACCTCTTCGTATGCCAAATCGATTGTCGCCTGTACTAATCTTATATCGCTCATACTGCCACCTTATCTAAAATAATCAATCCGATAAACACAAATCCCAAATAACCGTTCACAGTAAAAAATGCCCGATCTATCTGAGTAAAATCACGACGGACAAGAATATGCTCATACGTCAACATCAATGCTGAAAACAATACCGCACCGGATGCAAATATCCCTAAGGCGGCTTTATGTACAAAAACACCCCAGAAAATAACCGTTAAAACATGAAAAAATGCCGAAATTTTCAATGTTGCCTGACTGCCGTATTTCGAAGGGATCGAATGAAGGTTATTTGTTTTATCAAACTCCATATCCTGCAATGAATACAGTAGATCAAATCCCGCAACCCAAAATACGACGCCGATACTCAGCCAGAGCGACCATTGCGGAACGGTGCCGAGAACCGCTATCGCCCCCGCCATCGGAGCCAGTCCCAACGATATACCCAATACGATATGGGCCATCGAACTGAACCGTTTGAAAAACGAATAGCTGAGTAAAACGATCAATACCGGAAAGCTGAGATAAAATGCCAAATCGTTGATAAAATACGCTACCGCCATAAAAACAAGCGCATTTACCGCGGTAAAAATGGCTATCGACGCACCGTCAAGCCGTCCGTCGACGCTGGGGCGACCCGATGTGCGGGGGTTATGCACATCAAAAGAACGGTCAATATAGCGGTTAAAGCCCATCGCCGCATTTCGGGCGCTCACAGCTGCAAATACACCTAAAAAAAGGAGCTTGAATCCAAACCACCCCTCTGCGGCGACAATCATAGCAATGAAGATGAAAGGGAGCGAAAAGATACTGTGCTGAAACATTACCAGCTCATTAAAATCTTGTAATCTTTTCCTCAACCGCTTCACAGCATCCCTTTATGAATCAAATTGATTTTATTTTATCGTAATTTATCTTTAAGGGTATAATTATAGTTATGAAACAATTAGCGATTATCGGCTCGACAGCATCCGGGAAGAGTGATCTTGCCCTCAAACTTGCAGAAAAACACAATGCTCTGATCCTCTCGATCGACTCTCTCAGTATCTATAAAGAGATCGATATCGCCTCCGCAAAGCCTACAAAAGCCGAACTAGCAAAAATAGAACATTACGGTATTGATCGTCTCAGACCAAATGAAAATGCCAGTGTAATGACCTTTATCGATGAATATAATCGTATTTCTAAACAAGCCGCATTGAACAACAAGACTATTATTATTGTCGGCGGAAGCAGTTTCTATCTCAAAAGTATGATCGAAGGGTTATCCGAAATTCCCGATTTCTCATCCTATACGCTCCTAAAAACAAAAGAGATGCTCTGCGATCTCTCGGAGTGCCATAAACTGCTAAGCAGCGTCGATCCTATCGGTATGGAAAAAATTGCTTCAACCGATGCCTACCGCATCGAGAAGATGCTTTTGATCTATCAAGAAACTCGGATGGCTCCAAGCGAATGGTTTCGTGCCAATCCCCCCTCGCCGATCATTACCGAGTGTCCTATATTGCATTTGGATATAGAACGCACTTTCCTACGTGAGAGGATCGTTCTGCGGACTCAAAAAATGGTGGAAGCGGGATTGATCGATGAAGTGGCCGAGCTGGAACGTCAGTACGGACGATTGCCCAACAGTATGAAAGCGATCGGGATCATAGAGACATTGGAATATCTCGACGGAAAGATCAGCAAATCGGAGCTTATAGAGCGGATTTCCACCCATACCGGACAATTGGCAAAGCGTCAGCAGACGTTTAATATCCACCAGTTTAATCTAAGGGCAAGCGCTTCGTCGCATGAGCTGGAAAAAATCGCGGAGACGCTTTTATAATAGTGACAGTGCGTCTTTAGCGAGTTTACCCCATGCGGAATTTTTGTCGCTTTTAATGCTCGCATTGAACGCATCACGTGCTTCGCGTTTATGCCCCAATCTTTGCTCAATCGCTCCGATGAGATACTGCTGTCGGGAACGCTTTTCCGAACTAAGTTTTTGTTTGTTTAACGTTTTTAAAACATTCAGTGCATCCGTGTCTTTGCCTAGATTTTGATACGACTGTGCCAGCGTGAACTCGATATAAGGGCTTTGCGTATAGCTTTTTGTCCGTTCCTGCAACGCAATGACTTTTCGAGAATAAGTCTGCGTCATCGCCTCGTCTTTGCGCTTAAGCCCTAGACTCACCATTTGGGTATAGCGTTCAATATCTGTAAAATCATTAGGGAAAGCGCCTTCGATTGATTTTATATGGCGAATCATTGCATCACTGTCACCAACACGTTGAGCGGCATCGAACATAATGCGATAAATCTCATTGAGAGGCGGATTCTTCTGTACCCCTAAGAGAGTGATCAGCTCTTCTCCCCCCTTGCTCGCCGCTTTATATTCTCCTAATCCGAACTGCGTTTTTACCATTCTAAAGAGCCAAATCTGCCGTTCCGCTACAGAATTAGATTTCAGATGACTCTGCGCTATTTTCTTGGCCGTCGGATATTGTGCTGTTTTTAATGCACAGTTAAATAGCGATTCATCCCACTCCGGAAGAAGTTTAATTTTATACATTTTCTGGAATTTCATCGCGTCGGCGCATTTCCCCTCTTTTAAAAGAGACTTTTCAAATCCGATAGCACTTTTTGAAATTAGCTGATTGGTTTCGGGATACTCGGTAGAATCCAGTCGATAGAGATCGCTCTCAATATCCAATACTTCTTTGTATTTTTTCTCTTTTAGTAATAGCTGCGCTTTTTTATACAGCGCTTTTCGTCCGACACTGTCGTCTCCGTACCGATCGATCAAATCGTTGTATTTCTTGATCTCTTCCGTTGTATTGGTATCCCCCTCATTAAAAAAGAGACCGTCTTTTGCACGTCTTATCTCTTCGGCATAATCACCGTACTTGAAGCTTTCTAAATATTCGTTAAAGCGCTTTAATGCTTCGCCCCGTTTTCCGGCTTTAGCTAATTGAAGCCCGAGATTTTTAAGTAATAGCTGATAATTATCCGATTTCTTATCACTTTTGTTCAATAGCGCTTCCGTGAGTCGGGCAGCCGTTTTAGGATCTTTTTTATCCATAAAAGAGGTCGCCATATTGATCACATCTTCATTAACTTCGCTGAAATAATCAGGATTCACCGTTATGATCTTATCAACATACTGTGCCGCTTTTTGAATATCTCCGTTCGCTAGTTCACTCTGGGCGAGTTTAAATGCCGCTTTGGACGCAATGGCTACGTCTGTTGTTGTAGAGAGGGCTTTTTTATAAAATTGCGCCGCTTTTTTGGGTTCTCCGTTCGTCTCCAGTTGCTCTGCCTTATATATCATCCCTTGCGAAGCAAACGGACTGTCGCCTTGTTCATCAAACAGCCTGTCAAAAAAATAATCGGCATCGGTAATTTGGCCGATTTTACTGTAGGCATTTGCCGTATAGGTCAAAACTTCCGCAAGTCCCGGGTCGGACGAATATTCCCGCAAAAAACGTTTGGATAATGCCAAAACTTTTTCAAATTCGCCCAGCTGATGGTAGGAACGGATTTGATAGAGCATCAGCTCATTTTTAAAAACCGTATTCGGATATTCTTTTAGAGTATTTTCGGCACGATCAATGACTTTGGTGTAATTTTTTGCCGCATACGCTTTTTTCATCTCCATATAATCGGTAACATCCTGTACCCTCGTAATTTTGATCGGATTACCTTTTAGATCAAGTCCGCCGACAAAGGGAGAAGGGCTTTTAGTAATTTTAACCGGGAAATTAATTGCGGTTGCCGAGGACGAAGCAAGATTTATGAGGGGGAGATTATTTTGGTATCCGACAATATTCCAGTGAAGTGCTTTTTTCACATCGTTTTGATACGTCTCTTTCGTTTTTGTCAGATTAAAGAGGACCGGAATGAGTTTGATTTTCGATTTGGGAAGAACGGTGATCGTATAGCCATGCACTGTTGATGAAGAGGATACTAACAGTTGACCGTTATCGATAGGAGCAAAATTTTGTTTCGGCGGTGTCGGAAAATAACACTCAACCCGCTTTGTTACACCGAATTCATCATCTGTCGCTTTACACTCAAAAGGAACAGTATGGCGAAGGTGAAGGATACTAAATTTTTCACCCTCTTCTTTACCGCTTTGAATGGAGAGTTCAAGTCCAAAGAGGGGAAGACAAAGGGATAAAATAATCCAGAACTTCAATCCTTCCCCTTTCGCTTTCCTTTTAATAGCCGCTATTATACACGAATAGCGTGATAACTTTCAACAAAGGATTTACGGCAAACACGGCAAAAATCGTTCCGACCGCCGCAAAGCCGATAATGGTTCTAAGGGAGAGAGAAGCATTCATAAAATAGTATTTTTCATATCCGACTCTCGGCTCTTTCATAAACATGAAAACGATAAGTTTGAGATAGTAGTACCCTGCGATTGCCGAGTTAAGCGCCATAATAAGTGCTAATACGGTATATCCGGCACTCACTGCTGCACCGATCATGTACATTTTACCCCAAAAGAGACCGAACGGAGGAATCCCGGCGAGTGAAAGCATAAACAGCCCCATCATTACCGCACCCATCGGCATCGTTTTGATCATCCCCGCGAATTTTTCGTACGGATGATCCGAACTTTGTCCCGGCAAAAGATTTTTCTGACGGTTTACCCACAGCATGGTAAATGCACCGAGATTGGTAAAGCTGAACAGTGCCCAATATAAAAATAGACCGGTATTGGCTTGCGTCGTACCGATCAAAATCGCCGACATGACAAAACCGGCATGGCTGATCGAACTGTACGCCAGCATCCGTTTGACATCGGTTTGAACCAGCGCCCAGATATTCGATGCGGTCATCGTTACGACAACCCCGATATACAAGATCACTTGAAGCCATACGATACCGCTGTGAACCAAGAATTCAAACAAGCGCATCGCCACGACAAATGCCGCGATTTTAGGAACAATCGACATATATCCCGCAAGTGCCGCAGATGAACCCTCATAAACGTCCGGTGTCCACGTATGAAACGGAACCATTGAAAGTTTGAATCCGAATGCGGCAATCATAAATGCCATCGAAAGTAGGACGTAACCGATATTACTGTAATGATCTTCTGCCAAAATCGTTGCGATTTGGTTGATCTCAACCGAACCGCTGATCGCGTAAAGGATCATTGAACCGAACGCGTAGAAACCTGCTGCCAATGCCCCCATCGTGAAATATTTTACCGCCGCTTCAAACGATTTCGAACGGTTATGTAACGCAATCAGCGTATACAGTGCCAACGAAGCCGTTTCAAGTCCGACAAAAATCAGAATAAGATTGTCGGTTGCAACCATAAATTGGAACCCTGCAATCATAAACAAGAACAAGGCGAAATATTCCGGATAGTTGTATTCATGAAAACGTTTTGACGTTAACGCCAAAGGGATAAACAACATCGATCCGACAACGATAATGATCTGTGACAGAATAGCGATCCCGTCCATCAGCATGACATCAAAGAACCCTAATACCGTCCCGTTTTTGAGAAAAACACCGCCGAAATCGATCAATGCACCCAAATCGAGAAGCAAAAAGAGAAGACTGATCATCACGTACAACGTTTTATTCAGTCCCCCTTTCACCATATCAATGACTAAAATACCCAATGCACCGACGATAGCGATGAGCATCGGTGCCAACGTAGCTAAATTAAGCGACGCCAGCGAAACATGAATCGGCTCTAACATTAGTTCGCCTCCTTCATAGAAATAATCCCGTTTTTACCGGATAGATCAGGGATGCGCTCTTTTGCTTCAGGACTTTGCGCTTTGTCGTGCATAAGCTGAATCACCGATTCAACACTGTTATTGATCGGTTCTAAAACCGGTTTCGGATAAACCCCTAACCAGATAGCGACGATAACCAAAGGGATCAATCCAAGAAGTTCTGTGCGATTGACATCTTTAAGATGACGGTTCGCTTCGTTGGTTACAGGACCGAAAAACGCTTTTTTATAGGCTGAAAGCATATAGATCGCACCGACAATAATCGCTACTCCCGCCGTCAACGTCAACATATGAGATTGTTTGTAAAAGCCCAAAAGACTTAAAAATTCCCCGACGAAGTTGATGGTAAGCGGCAATCCGACCGATGCCATCATCATAATTCCGAAAATGGTCGCATAACGCGGCATCACGGACGCAAGACCGCCGAACTCCGACATCAGTTTGGTATGACGACGATCGTAGATAACACCCACCAGCAAGAACAGCGCACCCGATACTACCCCGTGAGCGAGCATCAAAAATACCGAACCGCTTACCCCTTCAACATTCAGTGCAAATGTCCCGAGGATAATAACCCCCATGTGCGAAACCGAACTATACGCAACAACTTGTTTAATATCTTCTTGCGCATACGCTACCATCGCCGTATAAATAATCATAATGATCGCAATGATTGCAATCGGGAACATGAAAAATACCGAGGCATCCGGGAACAACGGCAAAGAGAAACGGACAAACGCATAGGTTCCCATTTTAAGCAAAATAGCCGCAAGGATAACCGAACCGATGGTCGGTGCCTGGCCGTGAGCATACGGAAGCCATGTATGAAACGGGAACATCGGAACTTTGATCGCAAATCCGAGGAAAAATGCCGCGAACAACCACAATTGGAAGTTTTCCGGCAAAATCAAGCGGTACCATTCTAAAATCGAGAAGCTCCATTGGCCTGTCGCTTGGTAATAAAAATAGGCCATAAACAACATACCGACCAACATCACCAATGACCCTGTAAAGGTGTAGAGGAAAAACTTGACCGACGCGTAAATACGCAACGGTCCGCCCCATGCACCGATGATGTAGAGCATCGGAACCAAAGAGAGTTCCCAAAATACGTAAAAGATAATCGCATCCAAAGCCGCAAAAACACCCACCATCGTCATCTCAAGGAACAACAACGTAATAATCAAATCTTTTATACGGCGTGTTTCGGTCAATGATGCGATACCGATCAATGTGAAAAACGTTGACAAAATGATAATAAAGAGTGAAATTCCATCAACCCCGAGAAGGTAATTAATCCCGAAAGCCGGAATCAACGGCATAGACTCCATAAACTGCATTCCCGAAATCATCGGATCGTATGCATACCACAACCACAAAGAGAGGACAAACTCGATGAACGCTACGGCGATACCGTAGGCTCTCATGCTATCTTTTGTGACGACAAATCCGAGCATTGCAGCCAATGCCGGGAAGAAAATTAAAAGTGTTAAAATATGATCTATCATCATTACTCCTTAAGCGCCAAACACGTTGTACCCAACGTTAAAGGCAACGGCTAGTGTCATTAGTACAACCAAACCGACAACCATCCAACGAAGCATAGATGAAAGATTTCCGTTTTGGATATCGCGTGTATTCTCACCCGTTTTGTAAATTGCATTTGCAATCGCATCGACGGTTGCATCGACGATTTTAAGATCGATCTGTTTCCATGCTATTTTAGAAAGCTCAAGATACGGTTTCGAAAAAACTTCGTCATAGATTTTTGGAATGTAATATTGATTCCACAGCAATTTATAGCCGAAACTTTTTTCCATTTTAGACGTTCCGTCCGGTACACTGTTCCAGTTGCTGTATTTTTTGTACGCAAAAAGAATGGCTAGGATAACAAACAGCTGTGTTCCGATCGTCATAATCCAAAACGTCGTTTCGCTGTGGATATGATATTGGGTTGACGGAAGAAGATTGATCACCAATTGGTAGTAGGTCATTTTAAACGATCCCGCAATAATTGCCAATACCAAGAGCGGCGACATTGCCACCAACATAAATTTATACGCCTCGTGCGGATGAATACCGAATAGTTTATAGCGTTCTTCACCGTGGAAAATCAATGCGACAAGACGGAATGAATAAAAAGCCGTCAACCCTGCCGTCAATAACAATACGGTATAAATAACATAATGGTGCTCGACAAACCCGACTTCTAAAATCAAATCTTTTGAGAAGAACCCGGCGAACGGATAGATACCCGCTAATGCAACCGAAGCAAGGGTCATCATAACGAATGTCCCTTTCATCACTTTGCGCAATCCCCCCATTTTAAACGGGTCAAGCTCATCGTGCATCGCGTGCATAACGTTACCTGCACCGAGGAACAACAACGCTTTGAAAAATGCGTGTGCCATAAGGTGGAACAATGCGACCCAGTACGCGCCCAGACCGGCTGCTACAAACATGTAGCCGAGCTGTGAAAGGGTAGAATAAGCGATAATACGTTTCATATCGCGGTTAACCAGTGCCATCGATGCCGCAAAAAGGGCGACGAATGCACCGAGGCTCGCGATAAAGATACCGACGTTCGGAATCAGATCGTAAATCGGGTTGGCACGAACGACCAAATAAACCCCTGCGGTAACCATGGTTGCTGCGTGGATCAGCGCGGAAACCGGAGTCGGACCCTCCATCGCATCGGCAAGCCATGTATGTAACGGGAACTGTGCCGATTTACCCATTGCCCCGATAAAGAGGAAAATACCGATCCACGTGATAATGACCGGTTGAAGGTTACCGATTTCGGCAAACACGACATCGTACTGCAATGAGCCGACGTTCCAGTAAATCAAGAAAATACCGATCAACATCCCAAGGTCGGCGATACGGTTCATAATAAATGCTTCGTTTGCCGCCCAAGTCGCCGATTCTTTGTGATACCAGAAACCGATTAGCCCCCATGAACAAAGACCGACCCCTTCCCATCCGATGAAAAGGCCGGCGAAGTTATCACTCATAACCAGCACCATCATCGAGAATACGAAAGCCGAAAGCCAAGCAAAGAAACGGTTAAACCCTTTGTCATGATCCATATACCCGATTGAGTAAACGTGAACGACCGTTGAAACGATGGTTACAACCATCATCATGACGACACTTACCTGATCAACGACAAACCCGAACGGGATATACAGATCTCCCGTTGCCATCCACGTCATCATTTCTACGTGTACGGTATGGCCTCCCATGACATAGTTAAGTAAAATAGCACTGCTCACAAATGAGGTAAAAAGCAAACCTGAGGCTATGTAGCCCGTGATGCTTGCTTTTGGTGTCGCTGTGAATAATGCCGAAAACAATGATCCGACCAGCGGAGCGAACAGTGCGATATATAAATAAAGTTCCATAGTCTATCCTCGCATTGAATTCATTTGATCTAGGTCGATCTTACCGGTACGTTTGTACCATACGATGAGCAGACCTAACCCGATTGCCACTTCAGACGCGGCTATCGCGATAATAAAGAATGCAAACATTTGACCGCTCAAATCCCCGATGTAATGAGAAATAGCGGCGAATGCAATGTTGGTAGCATTAAGTAAAATCTCCGTTGCAAAAAAGAGCATCAAAAGATTTTTACGGCGCATAACCCCGATCAAACCGATCGCAAACAATATACTTGATAAAACAAGATAATGGCTCAGTGTAACTTCCATCAGTGGTGCCCCCCTGCGTGTGCTTCTTCTTCGGTCATATCATCCATTGTGGTGATCTCTTCTTCCGCCATCAATGTCAACGATTTGTCCATTTTCTTCCCTGCCAAAATAATTCCGCCGATCATTGCGACAAGCAGCATGACTGCCGCTACTTCAAACGGAACGAGGTATTTGGTAAACAAAACCATACCGACGGCTTGAGAGTTTCCGATATTCTCTTGGATCGGATAAAGGGCTTGAATATTATTCGAAACGATCGGTGCGACGAAAATAGCGACAACCATGACCGCAGCCAAAACACCTAGAACAAATACGATTTGCGGATTAGTCCGTTTTTCAACCACATTTCGGGTCGTATCGAAAAACATCATCCCGAACGCATAAAGCGCCATAACGGCTCCGGTATAAACGATAATTTGGATCGCACCCAAAAAGTCGGCACCCAAAATAAAGAAAAATGCCGAAATAAAAATCATCCCAGCCGCCATTGCGGTGATAGCATACAGTGCTTGAGACGTCATCACGGTGATGGTAAACATCACGATGGTGAGGGCCGCAAACAGATAAAAAGCGATAGCTTCAAACATTCCTACTCCTTAATACGCCAGCGGGGTCTTTTTGACCGACGCGTCGCTTCCTGGGATAATGGCACCAAAGCCTGGGTATTCCGCCTGTTCGCCTGCTTTAAGCAAATCAAGCGGGGTGAGCATATCGTCTTTGATTACGAAATGGGCCCGTTGTTCCGACGCATTTTCATACCGTTGTCCGTGAACGATCGCCAGCTCGGGACACACTTCGGCACAGTAACCGCAGAAAATACAACGTCCGAGATTGATGCTGTATTCGGTTACTTCTTTACGGCTGTTCTCATCGATGCGCGTATCCATTCGGATACAATCGGAGATACAAATTTTTTCACACAGTCCGCATCCGATACAACGCTCATATCCCGACTCCCACAAACGCAAAAGTTTATGTACCGCACGGTAACGAGGACCGATCGGCAGTTTTTCTTTCGGGTATTGAACCGTATGGATATCAAATTTGATCATCTCGCGCAATACGACCCACAACCCTACAAAGAGTTCGCCCCGCAACGCACGTTTGAGCACTTGTTTAAACTTGTCCCATCCGCTTTCCGGATAGGCTTCAATCTCGACGTAATAATAAGCGCTGTGTTCACTTACATTTCGATCTGTAAATACTTCTTCATGATGCATAGCACAACCCCCTTAGAACATCATCACGATGCCGGTGACAACTATGTTGATCACCGCAATCGGCATTAAAACTTTCCAGCACAACCACATCAACTGGTCAGGTCGGACATCCGGCCATGCTGCACGTGTCCAAAGGAAAAAGAAAAAGAAAAACGCTACTTTGAGGAGTAATTGAATCGCTCCGGCAATCGTACCGTCGCCAAAACCGCCCAAGAAAATGATGGCGATTACAAACGAGATAAAGAACATATTCGCATATTCGCCGATGAAGAACATCCCCCAGCGCATACCCGAGTACTCCGTACCGAAACCGTCAATAATTTCATGATCATTCGCAACAAGGTGAAACGGTGTACGTCCTGTTTCGGCAAATGCGGCAATCCAGAAAAGGATGAACGCCACAGGCTGCGACCAGACGATCCAGTTTCCGATTCCGCCGGCTTGATAGTTATTGATATCGATCAACGACAATGAACCGACCATCATAAGCGGTGCCAACAATGAAAGCCCTGAAATAACCTCATACGAAATGAAGATAGCGGCACTACGCGCAGCCGAAATCAGCGACCATTTATTCGCCGATGCCATCCCCCCGAGTAACGGCCCGTACAAGCCGATTGCCATAACCCCTAATACATAGAGAATACCGACATTGATATCGGCAACAATCGGATGCACTGTGTATCCGAAGACCGTAAACTGAGGCCAGAACGGAATGGCTGCAGAAGCCATAAATGCCGTTGCCGCCGTAATGACCGGGGCGATTTTAAAGATCGGTTTAACGACGTTTTGAGGGATAATATCCTCTTTAGTAAAGAGTTTGATCCCGTCCGCCGCAACTTGAAGCAAACCGAACGGCCCGACGTGCATCGGTCCCAAACGGCGTTGCATAAACGCCAGCACTTTACGCTCGAAATAGGTTCCAAGACCCGCAAGCGCAGAGAAAATTAATAAGATGACAACGATTTTAACGATCGTTTCTATAATGAATGCTACATCCATGCTTTACACCTTTTGAATTGATACGCACGCAAAACGGTAACCGTCAAACAGTGCTTCAGAGTTGATAGCGGTATCGAACGTCGGAAGATAGGTTATATCCCCTCCGATCTTACCGTCGGCTATGACATTGACACTCAGCTCGCCGTGTGCTGTTTTAACACGCAATGCATCCCCCTCGCTCCAGCCGTTCGTCTGCATCGCCGTATGCGAAGCGTATAAACCACCTTTTGCGTTAAGTTGATGCGATGCCGCCGTAAACGCGGAGAATTGCAATACCGGATTGGCCAAATAGACCACATTCTCACGAATGGCGGCGTTTGAATCAAACGGTTGAACACTCTCATCGCCCCCGCTGTTTACGGCAATGTTTTCCAATACATACCCGCGGACCTCTTCACCGGCATTGGTGTAGTAGTTCGGCAATGTATCAAAAGGGAGTGCTTTAAACCCGTTTTTCACCGGAAGCTGTGCCGTATAATCAACGGTAAACTTCGCAGTGACACCCAATGCGTTGGCGATATCATTGAGCACGTATCCGCCGTATCCGAGTGCCGCATTGGTCGGATTGACCCGCTTGTCGATGCCGGTCAATGTCCCCTCCTGCTGATTAAGTGAGGGCATATCCAAATCGCCGTTTCCTAATGCGCTAAGGGTGAAATCACCGCGTGTGTTATAGCCGATGGTATAACTTCCGTGTGCTGAGTCCAGATCACAGATCAACGCCGCACCCAATGTGTTTGCAAGATTCGGGATCATGGTAACGCTGAACGGGGTGTATTTTTCGATCAATGCGACGAGACGGGCGCAGTTTGCCGCATTCGGATGGGTATAAAGATCCGGTCCGACCATAAGGGCGAATTTCTCTTTTTTCGACAAATATTTTTCCAAAGTCTCAGCGAATTTTTCCGGCGCGTTCAAAAGTCCGAAGAGTGCATTATCATCGACTTCAACCTCTTTGGAAACTTTTTTCTTGATGGTTTTGGTAACTTCTTCGCTTACATCTTCCTCAACACCGGTCTCTTCGTTAAGGACTTTTTTCGTTACCGTTTCAGTCACTTTTTCATCAACGCTCTCTTCGATCGTTACGGTTTTGGTCGAATGGAACCCTGCCAAATACTCTGTAACGGCTGAAGGCATTGCCGCTTTGTCACCGAAAAGATCCAACATCAAAAAGAGTGCCGCCTCTTCCATCATCGGAGCATGATTGAACTGGGTGATATTTTTAGACATATCTTCAATGACCGGATCATTGATTGGATGGAAATAAAGACCTGCCCCTTTGTTCATCGACAATGCGTTGTTCATCGCAAAACGGGCATTCGGATTATCGGTTTTAAGTGCGCTTCCGATAGATACGACGAAATCGGCTTCATGAACCTGTTTCAAATCGCCGCCGTAAAGCGACGTTTTGCTGATAGCGCTATAGCTGCTCAAAAAGTTTTTCAATGCCAACGCTTCGTTGTTCACCAAGCGATAGCCGTATTTCTCTTTGAGACGTTGAAGAATCATCGCCTCTTCATTCGTGATCGTCGAGGTAAAGGCAATCGTATCGGCTTTTTTAAACGCTTCGATCGCTTTATCGAATGCCGCTTCGTCTTTGCTTACATTGCGATTTTCAAAATCGTATCCGTAGCGTCCCGCACCGCACAGCGATACATAGTTCCACTCGTTTTTGACACGGTAGATTTTTGATTCCGGGTTGCTGATACAGGTGTGTTTGATATCGTAGCTGAGCTGACATCCCGCAGAACAGTGGGCGCACGTTGCCGGGATTTGTTTGTGTTCCCATGCGTTAGAGGTGTATTGATAATCACTGCTCACCAACGCACCGACCGGACATACCGACGTACACTCGCCGCAGTTCGTACAATCGAGTGTATCGCCGCCGTTAGGGGCGATCAGCGATTTGTTGAGTTTATTCCACATCGCATAGGCGTCTTTCGGCATCATCGCTTTGTATTCGCCGTGAATCGCATCACTGCCGCGCGCGACAGTGCTAAGCGCCGCGTCACCGATCATATCTTTACAAACGGTAATACAACGCTCACACATGATACACAGTGCCGGATCATAGTGGATCAATCCCCAGTCCTGCGCCGGCTTATGGGTATCTTTAATCGAATAGTTTTGTGAATCTACACCGACTTCCAATGTGTAATTTTGAAGCTCGCATTCGCCAGACTGGTCACAAACACCGCACTCTAGAGGATGGTTTACGTCGTAAACTTCCATAATCGCTCTGCGCTCTTCGAGGATATTCGGAGTGGTTGTCGTAATCTCCATCCCCTCTTTTGCTTTTGCATTACACGCATAGACCTGTTTGCCGTCTGCTTCGACCAAACATATACGACATGCCAGTGTCGGCGAACATCGTGTCAAATAACAGATCGCCGGAATAAATATCCCGTTTGCCCGTGCCGCATTCAGGATATATTCACCCTCTTGCGTCTGGACAGTGCGGCCGTCTATGGTAATCGTGATTTCGTTCATGATTCGCTCCCCATCCTCATAATTTTCACCTTTTCAAAACGGTATTGATCGTTTAAACCGCCGAATCCGACATCGTATGCCGGAACCAATGCTATGGTCCCTTTCATCGCAGAATCGAGTTTAAAAATCCGCTCTTGGGTGCTGTGAGGAAATTCAAGGCGAATTTTATCACCATCACCGATTTTTGCGGCAGCGGCAAACTGTGCCGAACCGCGCAATGTTGCCTCTTTTTCGAGCTGTTCGGTTTGAGCCGTGTATGTATTAAACTGATTGACCGGGTTACAGCGGTATACGACCGTACCGTTAAACTCCGGCAAATCATCAATCTCTTCAAGTTTTCCGTCGGCTTCACCATCGCGGTTTTCAAGAACATATCCGCGGTTATCTTCGCCCAATGCGCTGTAAAAATTCCCCAAATCATCAAACGATGATCCGTTAAACCCTTTTGATACCGGAAGCATTGCCGTATAGTCGATCGTATTGTGAGCCGACAGCCCAAACGCATTTGCAATATCATTTAGAGTATATCCCTCGTAAGCGACCGCAACATTGGTCGGCAACACTTGATGGTTAATATTAACGAATGTCCCCTCTTGAGAGTTAAGTGACGGCAATTTCAACATCGCTTCATCATAGGATCCCATTGTATACGAACCCGAAGCATTGTAACCGACAACCTTTTCACCGCCGGCATCACTGTCCAAATCACAGATCAGCGATACACCGATCGTATTGATACTCGGTGCGATTACGACAACCGAAAACTCGGTATAGGTCTCGATCATCGCACACATGCGGGAAATATTGGCTGCGCGTTTATGATTAAGAACGTCGCTTCCGATCACCAATGTTTTACGTTTGGCACGTGCGAATGTTTTGGCGATGCGGGCATACTCTTCATCTCCAACATTGCTCTCGGCACACAGATAGCCCTCATCAAGCCCTTCAAAGAAATGGCGTGTTTCATCACTGATATCCGCATTTTCCAGAAGCGTTTTTGCAAGCATCGCGACAACACCCTCTTCGGTTCCCACTTCGTATTTGACATACTGCGTCACGACATTTTGGAGAAGATCGTCTTCGATCGGGTGCATATAGGCGACTTTCGCGCCGTTATGGCGGGCCGCCGTCGTCATGGCGTAACGAACCATCGGATTATCGGTCGTTACACGTCCGCCCAGAACGATGATTCCGTCACTTTGTTTAATCGCGTCCAAACTTCCGCCGAACCCTGTTTTCCCGCTGATTGATGCGTATGCGTGCATAAAGTTTTGGTACGCACGCGCCTCTTCATTGTAAAGTTTCAGACCCAATTTCTCTTTGAGCCGCTGAAGGATCATCGCCTCTTCATTGGTGATCAATGAACTAAAACGGATAGCGGCCGCATTTTTGATCGCATCAACCGCCTGAGCGAATTGTGCTTCGTCTTTGGTCCCCTCTACGTTAAAATCGAATCCGAATCGTCCCGCTCCGCACAGTGTCGTGTGTTCAAAATCATTCGTCACACGGTAGATTTTATCTTTCGCACCCGTCAAATTTGAGGTGTGGCGCACTTCATACATCAACGAACACCCTGCCGAACAGTGAACACAGGTTGCAGGGATCTGGCTAAGTTCCCATGCATTGGCACTGTACTGAAAGTTCGAGCTTACCAACGCGCCCACCGGACATACCGCGATACATTCACCGCAGAACGTACAATCCAGTTTTTCGCTGTTTTTCGGGATAACGGAAGATTTGTATCCGCCGAATTGCAATTCGATCGCGTCATCGCCGATGATTTCGTTACAGACGTGGACACATTTTTCACACAAAATACAAAGAGACGGATCGTAATTGATCAATCCCCAATGCTCAATAGTGCGATGCTGATCACGAGCCGTGAAATGCTGTGAAGAGACACCGAACTCCAACGTTTTGTTTTGGAGATCACACGCACCCGATTTGTCACACACACCGCACTCTAACGGATGATTGACATCGTAAAGACGCATGATGTTCGTCCTCTCCGCCTTGAGACGATCGGAATCGATCACTACAGAGAGCCCTTCGGTCGGCGGCGTTTGGCAGCTTAGAATCAAACCGTCCGTTTTATCGGTCTCTACCACACATAATCGGCATGAGGCACACGGAGTCGTTTTTTCCAAATAACACATCGTCGGAATATAGAATCCCGCTTTGCGCGCCGCTTGGAGGATTGTCTCCCCTTTGTTTGCTATGACGGGCTGGCCGTTAATCGTAAAATTGATCATCCATCCCTCCTTAGTGCGCGACCATCGCGATGTAATAACAGCGCATGCAACGCTCTGCTTCCGCGAGTGCTTCTTCTTGGGTAAAACCGTATTTCACTTCACGGTTGTTATCTTTGCGTTCATCCACCGTAAGGACTTCACTGTGCGCTCTTGGCAACCCCGGAAGCCACCCTTGAATCTTCTCTTTTTTGTTATAGACTTTGAGTTTACGGAGGTGATCTTCCATAATCTCGTCATTTGTCAAAGTAATTTCGCCGCTGGTGACATAGCGTGACATGACCGAAGCGGCACGTTTTGCCTGACCGACCGCATTCACGATCGTCATCGGTCCGTATTCACAGTCACCCGCCGCAAAGATTCCCTTACGTGAGGTCATGTAATCTTTCCCGTTCGTTTTGATCGTCGCCCATGAGGTACGCTCAATCTCCCACTCTTCAGGAAGAAGTTTCAAATCGGCACTTTGCGAAACGGCAGGGATCAGATAATCGCACTCCAACTCAAAAGATGCCCCTTCAACTTTTTCCAATGTCGGACGTCCGCCGTTCGGATCCGGAACGAGTTCAAAACGGTCAACGATCAACGATTTGAGAACATCGTTTTCATCGTTCATCTTGGCAACCGCCGAGTGAAAAATAAATTCTACCCCCTCTTCGACCGCTTCGTGATACTCTTCATACGTCGTGTTTTTGATGATCGTCGCTTCGTCGCGGCGATAGAGCATGACAACTTTTGCGGCATTCGCACGGATCGCACAGCGGACAACGTCCATAGAGGTAAATCCACCCCCCACGCACACAAGCGTTTTGCCGCTCAGGTCGACAAAATCGGCCGGAAGCATATGACGTTTTTGATCGGCTTCGGGAACCATGATGTCGTATTTTACTTGGAGATTGACTTTATCCAAAAAGTCGATCGCTCCCCAATATCCCTGAATTTCAGGACGTTCGTTATCACAATAGACTTTTTTAGAAATACGGGTACCCGTCGCCACCAACGTCGCATCATACTCGTTCTCAAAAGAGCGCATCATATCGGCGGTCACTTTGGTATTGGTGATAAAATTCACCCCAAGACTTCGTACCGCTTCAATATCTTGATTGTACTTATCGATCGGCATACGGTACTCCGGAACCCCGACCGCTACTTCGCCGCCGAGAACCGGAAGCTCTTCGTACACATCAACATCGATACCGTCCAGTGCCAAATAATAGGCTCCCGTAAGCCCCGCAGGACCCGCTCCGATAACCGCCACTTTTTTTCCGAGTGAAGCTTTTTTCTCACTCGGGTGAAAAAATCCGAAACCGTGATCGGTCTCATAATCGGCACCCAGACGTTTAAGTTCCATAATCGAAATCGGCTCATCCAAGTTGGTACGGCGACACTCCGTCTCACACGGATGGGGACAGACACGTCCGCAGGTGTGTGCCAAAGGCATCGTTTGACGCGTTGCCATCAGCGAATCATCGAAACGTAAATCTCTCACGCCTTCGATATAAGCCGGAATGTCGACATGTGCCGGACACGCGTCCATACACGGAGCGGTAATTTTGGCAATATAGCTGGTATCTTCCAAATGATAATGCTTTGAGGGCTTTTGGTTCTCGATACACGCCATGAATTCAGACTCGAAATGGCTCATCAAATCAAGAAGGGGATTCGGAACCGTTTTGCCGATCTCACATTTAGAGGTCTCCTGCATCGTTTTTGAAACTTCTTTTAGATGTTCCATATCCGATAGACTACCTTCGCCTCGGGCGATTTTATCAAGCAGATCGTACAAAATACGTCCGCCCCATCGTCCCGGTGCACAGCGCCCGCACGCTTCGGAATAGACCTGATACTGCGCCGCGTATTCTGTTGCCAAACGGACCACGTCGACATCAGGATTAAAAAGCGCTACGCCGTCCCAACCGATAAACGCTTTGGAATGGGCGTGTTCATTGTATTCCAACGGAAGGTTATAAGCAGAATTTTCCCAAGCATCGTCAGCTTTGCCGATGTTGTTGATCTGCTCACCCCGCCACGTGGAGAAATAGACTTTACTCACAACGTTTCCTTATTTCTTGACCACAATGGTCCAGTCGGCTTCGTTGAATTTCAACGAATTCATGAGTTCACACCCAAGCTCTTTAACCAAATCAGCCGATTGTTGTATCGGAGTAAAATCACCGATCTCAAACAAGAAAATCACTACTTCGCCGCTTGCAGCTTCATTTTTGATAATCTCGGACATGCGGCCTGCAAAATTTTCTTTTAGATGACGTAAATCATAACGTTTCACTGCATGCTCCTTTTAGCGGTCTACTTCACCGAAGACGATGTTGGTCGTCCCGATGATCGATACAACGTCCGGAATGTAGTGGCCCGGCAGTAAGTCGGTCAAAATCCCTGTGTGCCAAAATGACGGCGCACGGAGTTTTAGACGGTACGGATAAGCTCCCCCCTGGCTGTTAATAAAATAGCCAAGCTCTCCCTTCGGAGATTCGGTCGCCACATACACTTCCCCTACCGGAGGACGCATCCCCTGAGTAACCAAGACGAAATGCTGCATCAACGAGTAGTTTTGGGTCATGATGTCGATTTTCGGAGCCGAAATGTATTGCGGCGCATGCGCCATCAATTCAGGACCTGTCTCTGCATACATATCAAGTACTTGGTACAAGATTTTCGCCGATTCGCGCATCTCCGCCATATAGAGTTTATAACGGGCGTAGTTGTCCCCTTTGTCCGAAACCGGAACATTAAAGTCCACTTCATCGTACAACTCATACGGCTCTTCTTTACGGATATCCCATTCAACACCTGAAGCACGGAGCATTACCCCTGAACATCCCCAGCTAAGCGCCATCTCTTTAGAGATTACCCCGACATTCTCCATACGCATCAACCAAATACGGTTGGTATCGAGGAGGTCTTCGTAGTCTTTGATGTTCTCCGGCAATTTATCCAAGAATTTACGCAAATCAGAGATGAAATTATCCGGCAAATCAAGAGGAACACCGCCGATACGAACTGCCGCATGTGTCAAACGCGCACCGCAGTAGTCTTCTATCAAATCCATCAAATATTCGCGTTCGCGGAATGCGAACAAAAATACCGTCATCGCACCGATATCGAGCGCCGTCGTCGCCAGCCAGAAAAGGTGAGACATCAAACGATTCGTCTCAAGCAACATCATACGGATCACTTTTGCTCGGCGCGGCACTTCAAGACCGATAAGGCGTTCAACCGCCAATGCAAATCCGTAGTTGTTTGAACTCGACGCGATATAGTCCATACGATCCGTTGTCGGCATGAATTCATTATAGATCATGTTCTCCGCCATCTTCTCCATACCGCGGTGAAGATATCCGATGTCCGGATGGGCTTTGGTGATCTGTTCTTGCTGCAAATGGAGCATCAAACGCAATTGTCCGTGAGCGGACGGATGCTGAGGACCGAAGTTGAGGATCAACTCATTATCGTGACGGTCAAACGTAATATTTTCGAAAAAAGGTCTTAATCTATTGGATTGTTGCATACATGATCCTTAACGGTCGCGATCAGAGATCACGACACTCTTCTCTGCGTCAAATTTTTCGATGAGGAACACACCGTCGCTCTCTTGGTAACATAGCGGAGTATCCGGTTCGCCTTGGCTAATGTCGGCACCGCGCGGAACTTCGTGGCCCAAACGGGCAAAACGCTCGGTGTCGTATCTATCGACCCGTGCACTGTCACGGATTTCCGGTCCGATAATGTCGCGTGCCTCTTTGCCGAAGAGTTTGTCCACTTCGTACCATTGAGCGAATTCATCCCCTTGAAGCGGGTAGGTTTTGCGTAACGGGAACCCTTCCCAATCATCCGGCATCAAAATACGTTTCATGAACGGATGGTTATTGATAACAACCCCGAACATATCGTACATTTCACGCTCAGACCAGTCAGCGGAACGGAACAGTGATGAGACGCTTTGGATCGATTCTTTCTCATCGATTTTGCATTTTACACGGATACGTTTGCGTTTAGACATGCTGAGCATTTGGTAAAAAATCTCGAATTTTCCCTCTTGCGCTAACCAGTCGATCGCACTGAGTTCGGAAAGCTGGTTATATTCAAGCGTGTTTTTCATCAATTCAATAACACCGTAGTTGTCGGCGGCATTGATGATGACCACCATCTGACCCACTTGGATATAAGCGTCTACTACCTCGAACGCAGCTTTAATCGCTTCCAAATCGTGAGCAAATACTTCGTCTTCGCTGACATCGATTTTCGCTACCTGCGGGGCTACCCAGTAACGGTCGGTGTAGTAGGGTTTTTTCTGTACGTCGTCTTTAGGGGTGTAAGCTCTCATTACATCAGCCTTTTCGGTTTTTGAGCACGTGATGCGCTCTCACGTCGGATTTTTTGCTGCAACAGCAACACAGCATATTGCAAGGTTTCAGGGCGCGGAGCACACCCCGGAAGGTACAAATCTACAGGGATAACACGGTCTACCCCTTGAACGGTTGCATAGGTATTGAACATACCACCGGTGTTGGCACACGACCCCATAGAGATAACCCATTTCGGTTCGGTCATTTGATCGTACAAACGGCGGATAAACTCGGCATGCTTTTTCGTTAGCGTTCCCGCAACAACCATCAGCTCGGCTTGACGCGGAGAAGCGCGGAAAATCGTACCGAAACGGTCAAAGTCATATCGTGACGCACCCGATGCCATCATTTCGATACCGCAGCATGCCAAACCGTATGTTAATGCCCAAAGTGAATTCGAGCGCCCCCAGTTGACCACTTTGTCGATGGTCGTCAATGCAACGGGAAGTCCGCCGTCTTTTAAGTAATTTACTTGATGTTGTGCCATTCGAGAGCCCCTTTCTTCCACGCGTAAACGAAACCGATTGCCAACAATAAGATGAACATCATCATCTCGACAAATCCGAACCAACCCAAGAGTTTAAAATCGATTGCCCACGGAAACATGAACACAATCTCAACATCAAACAACAAGAACAACAATGCGAACAGATAAAACTGCGTCGAGATGCGGTTCGGCTGTTTTGTCACTTCCGGTCCGCATTCGTAGACGGTCATTTTTAATTTTTCTGTGTCTTTAGCCGCTAATGCGCGGCTGGCTAAACGTGCAATGACGGTTGTGGCATAAAATGCGCCAAACGTCAACACGAACAGTACAAATACCCCGAAATAAGGATTTGCTGTGTTGTAATGCTCCATAGTTCCGACCTTTATTATGGTTGATGGCATATCCCGTTACGAAGCAGTTTTCCGTCACGGTATACGGTTTTTATAAAAACAGTTGTTGCACTATAACAAAAAGAGAATTAAACAAACCCTTATCGATCCGATATTTAGACGCCTCTGTCACGATTAGAAACACCACTATATTGGGTTTTGGAGATAAATGTTATATTTAGTAACATATATAAGAGAATTATTTTCATTTAGTATCAAAACGGAACAATTCTATACGTATTTGTAGAAATTTGAGCATATAGAAAAGAACTCTATATGCTACTTATTGAAGCATTGTATTAATTTTTCTCTTGGAGCATACGGTCCAACGTCGCAAACACACCGTCACTTGCATGTTCCATCTCTTCAAAAACTTTGACAAACCGTTCAGATCCGACACCCTCCGTTTTCATCAAATCGAAAATCTTATGGGTCGAGTTATGGACAACCGAATGAGGCGTTTCAAGCGCCGAGTAGCTTGCCGTTTTCTTGAAGAAATCGGCCCCTTCACCTTCATAGTACCATTTACCGAGGCGGCAATTATGGTGATCGACAAAATTAAACTGCTCTTTGCGGGTTATCGCCGATAAGTAGGTATTGACTTTCCACACAATATGATCCAGTTTCGCCAAACTCATAAAAATTCGCTCAGCCGTATGCTCCGTACTGGCAAAGGTTTCACGCATCATCTGCGCATTATGGTCCATATTGGCATTAAAGCTTCCGATCGATTCGTTAGAGTCTGCAATACTCTCTTGTACCTGATCAAATTTTTCACCGATGGTCGTTACGTCCTGTTTCATCGATTGCAATGAAATATTGATCTCGCTGATCGCTTTATCGGTTCGATCGGCAAGTTTACGAACTTCATCGGCTACAACGGCAAACCCTCGCCCGTGTTCGCCCGCACGAGCCGCTTCGATAGCCGCATTGAGAGCCAGAAGATTGGTTTGATCGGAGATATCTTTAATCAGCACCAATATACTTGCTACATCCTGCGCCCGTTCCGAAAGCGCTTTTACCGTATCCATAGACTCTAGGGCTAAATGGTTCAGCCCCTCCAGCGTATTCGATATACCGGATGCTTTTTGCCCGAGTTCCACAATATTTTCTAATAAGGCGGTTGATTGTGCAATATTTTCTTTGGATGAAGCAACGGAAGAGGCCATATTTCCCTGAACATCCACAAGGTTTTTCTTAAGCTGCTCGTTTTGGTACGTCATGATCATCGATGCGTTTTCGCAACGATGCCGTTCACCCTCTTCTTGTATCTTTGCTTCGCACTCTTGTAATTTTTTCTCAAGTTCTTGATTCTGATCTTGAAGTGCGGCATTCTCTTTTTTAAGAACCTCAAGCTCCTCTTTCAGTACTGTATCCTCACCAAACCAACCCATAATTGTCCCTTTTTGAGCTATTAATTCGTCATTTTTGATGATTATACTCTGAGTTAATCTAATTATTCTATGCAGAAATTAAATTGGCGGATAAATGTAATTTTTTTGTGATGCTTCTATCGATTGATGAACCCCATCGATTTTTCCCCTTCAAAACTTCCGGAACGCTCTTTTTGAATTTCGGCAATAAAATCTTCGAGTCTGAAAGTTCCCTCGCTTCGAGCCGCAACCTGATAGGCCGTATTTTTGACGATCAGATTGATCTGCCCTCCGGTAAGAGGATAGGAGGCGAGTTTTTCGACATTGAATCCAGTTTCATACGGTGCATTTTTCGGCAGCATCATGTTCCATAAGGTAACACGTTGTTTTTGATCCGGTTTTTTGAATTCGATTTTGTAGTTAAATCGACGTGAAAATGCCTGATCGATATTCTCGAGCAAGTTCGTCGTTGCAATCAAAATCCCCTGAAATTTCTCGATTTGTTCCAAAAAGATGTTTTGCATCTGGTTGTGCATCTGATCGGCGGATGATCCGATCCCGGCTGAACGGGCCGAGAGAAATTGATCGGCTTCATTCAAAAGCAAAATCGGCTCAGTCTTCGTTTGGCGAGTCAAATCGGCGTACGTATCAAAAATTTTACGTACATTTTTCTCCGACTCACCGACATACATGGAGAGGATTTTAGAACAGTCAAAACTAAGTACCTGTCGTTTCAAAGAACGAGACAATGAATGGGCCGTAAGAGTTTTCCCCGTCCCCGGAGGGCCGTAGAAAATGATCCGCGCATCGATCCCCGCTTTTTTATCTTTGACTCCCCACTCATGCAGCCGCGCTATCACTTCGCGGTCAAGCTGACGCATCAGGTTGGAGAGTGTCTGCTCGGTAGAGGGGTTGAGGACGACATTTTCAAGCGATGTCGTCGGTTCGATCAATTCAAAAATCTCCTGCTCTTTGATCAGCATATCGAGTTTGAGTTTGCGGACTTTTTTCTTTTTCTGCGGGTGCATGATCGATTGCAATACCTCATCGACGATGTAGAACGCTCTGCTGATTCCGCCGAACGGATTGAGCATCTCTTCATAATCGATCACCTCTTCATTAATCAGACGGGAGCCGTCTTCGAGAAGGGCACGATTTTTGATCCGTTCATAATCGTCAAAACTGATCAAATCGATGAGGGTGTTCATCTCCCTCAGATTTCCCTCGGTCGCGCTGTATTCCTCTTTCAGCAAAGCTAAGAAAATCACCTGCTCTTTCGGCTCTAATTTTTTTTGTTTGAAAAAACGGTCCAGCACGACATCCAGCGACGTTTGGGCAATCCGCTCGTCGATCCGCTTTTCGAGAAGGTCAAGTTTGTTTTGGATACGGTTGATACCCAGTGAGTGTTCGTTACCGCTGTGGCGGATGATCGACATCTTTTGATAGAGTTCTATACGGAAAAACTGATCCTGCAGATATTCCAGATGATCGGCATATGGCTTGATATCCGGTAACGTCATCTCCAATGAACCCTCTTCAAGGAGCTTCATAAAGACCGATGTCACCGCGACGGGGGTATTGTAAAGCTCCAGATGGGAGAGCTCGCTGATCTTAAGCGGTGTAAACGAGTGGTGGGTGATCCATCCGAGTTCGAGCAGGGTCTTTACCTCACCGAAATGCCCGAGATACGAATAATCATCCGATCCGTAGAGCTCTTGGAGAAGTTCGGCTACGATTACGTCTTCTTGGGACTGTAAAAATTTACGGGTCAGCAGCTGCAAAATTTTTGCCTCTTCGACCGTACATTTGAGCTGTGAAAAGATATGGGTCGTTTCAATGGTTTTGTTTTCTAAAAAGTCGATAAGGTATTTCAATAGTTTCCTTGTTTTAATACTCGTTTGAGTACTTTGCCTGTAGCAGTCTTGGGGAGTGATTCTACCACGGTAATGGTTTTAGGGATTTTAAACGATGCCAAATGTTCTTTGAGCTGAGATTTGATAAAGGCGGAAGTCGTCTGTTCATACCCCTCTTCCAGCTCCACGAAAGCAATCGGAACTTCCCCGCTGTGCGGATCGCTTATGCCGATGACGGCAGCGAGTTTGATCTGCGGCAGCAGCATAAGGTGCTCTTCGATCTGTCGCGGATAGATATTGACCCCTTTGGAGATGATCAAATCTTTGATCCGATCAACGATATAAATATATCCCTCTTCATCGATTTTAGCGATATCACCTGTGCGAAGCCACCCGTTGTGAATCGTCTCCGCCGTTGCTTCGGAATTGTTTAAATATCCCTGCATCACGCACTCGCCCCGCACAATCAACTCTCCCGCTTCCCCGATAGGGAGTTCTTCCATCTCTTCATTGACGATTTTAACTTCGTATCCGTACAGCGGCAGCCCGACGGAAAGATTTTTTTGTTTCTCCAGAAGATTGACCGCCACCGCGGGAGAACACTCGCTGAGGCCGTACCCCTCCAACATTGTTGCACGCTTAAAAAGTGATCGAAACCGATTAAGGGTATCTTCGCTCAGTGCCGATCCTCCCGAGATAAAACAGCGGATGGAGTTAAACCAAAGAAAGTACCACGGCAATTTCGCACGGATCAAGGCGTTGTAAATATCAGGAACCCCCATAAAGATACTTACCCTCTTTAGAAGCGTCTGTTTGATGATATTGCTAAAGGGCAAAATCGAAGGGATAATGACGAAAGATGCCCTCACAAAAAAGGGAAGCATCACCATGATGGCAAAGGTAAAAGAGTGAAACATCGGAAGATAGACAATAAAGCGATCTTTTGGGCTTAGATCGAACCGCTCCTGTGCGGCAACAAGGTTGGAGAAAAGGTTTCGATTGCTGATCATCGCCCCTTTAGGATGTCCCGTCGTCCCCGACGTATAAAAAATGACCGCCGTATCATCCAGTCTTACGGGTGAGGGGGAATGGTGATGGACATGATCGGCAAGCATCTCGCCCAACAACAGATGTTTTGCATCTTCAGACGGCGCCTTATCTATCCAGATCGTATGTTCAATTGACGCGACATCATCGCACAGCCCACGCACCTCTTGAGCGAGCTTGAATGCAGTAATCACCGCTTTGGCATCGCAGTCACTCAGAATATAGCGGTACTCCTCGTTTTTGAGCATCGTATTAATCGGTACGCTTACCGCACCAAGTTTATTGATGGCAAAAATACTTTGGACGAATTCGACACTGTTGGGGCAAATCAGCGCTATCTTATCCCCTCTCCCGACACCGATCATTTCAAGTGCACGGGCAGTTCTATCGACATTCTCTAAAAATCTCTGATACGAATAGTGTTCATTATCAACGAAAATCACTTTTTTACGGGGATTCTCTTGTGCGACACGATAAAGCATCGCATAAAAATTCTCAAACGGGTAACGGCTCAAAAACGATACCCGATTCCGGCAGTGACAAGATAGGCACGGGCATTGGTGAATTCACCGTTAATCGAACTGTTATGAACTGAGCGATCCTTTTTCATATCGACCAGTCCCGCCAATCCGATATTCCAATGTTCATCCAACTGATAACGTCCGCCCAGTGATACAATCACGGCATCCGCATCGGGAAGCTCGTACCCCAGCGTCGATTCCGGAACCGGTGTTTCATCGTATGCGAGACCTATCATTGCCGTCCATCGATCGATTTTTTGGGTAATCCCGAGACGATACGTATTGGTATTCTCCCAGTTTTTGGCGATCGGTGCACCGAAAAAAGCGGTAGCATTGTTCACGGTTCCGTCGTAATCAAAATCGAGATTTTTATAGCGTGACCAATAGTTTCGTTCATATACCGCTTCTACCGTCGTACCCGTTTCAAAAGTATACGCTGCCGCAAGGCTTAATGTTGCGGGAATCGGAACGGTAACACCGGTTGAGCCGCTATAAGATGCATGTAACGGATGAAGGGAGGGGAGATAATTTAAATCAGCTTCCCCCTCTACCGTCAAATCGACTTTTGAACGGTACGTCGCCGCTAAAGAGAGTTCTTTGAAGGGCTTATAGTTAAAAGCAAGATTGTACCCTATATCACTCGAATCCCCTTCGAGATTACGGCTGATATTGGTCGGAGTTCCCGTATCGCTTTTAACGATTCCATCCGATCTGACGATTCTCAATCCTACACCGAAACTCGCATTGTCACTGATAGGTACGGCAAAAGAGGGATTAACCTCTATCGTTTTTAATGTAAATTCTTTTGCACTCGCTTTTGCGGAAGGATGATCCCACCGTTTCGACAGCCCTGCGGGGGCTACGATACTGAGTCCGACGCGTGCGCCGCTGTTGCTTAACTTTTTAGAACTGAAATGGAGGGTCGGAACCAGAAAATCTTCTTTTTTGGAGCTGTACTCACCAGTCGACCCCGAAAAATCAATTCCGCTTAATCCGATATAGGTTGCATCCACTTCGAGTAGATTGGCATCCTCGTTATAGACCATCGCCGCCGGATTATAATATGCCGCGTCGGCTCCGTGCGCATTGGCAACATACGCGGCGCTGAGTGCCGTAGCATTGATCGAGCTCTCAGGGATTTTGTATCCCGCAGCCGATAACGCCGCTGAAAGTGCGACCGAAAGTACCAAATTTCTCTTCATGTTCTACCTTTGTAGTGAATATAGCAGCGCTATCTCCTGCGCCCAAATTGCCTCATCGATCGTTTCAAGTACCAAAGGGATATCATCCATTCTAGGATCGTTCATAATAAATCCGAACGGCTCGACTCCGATTTTCCCTTTGCCGATCGAGTCATGCCGGTCGACATGACTTCCCAGATCGGGTTTGGAATCGTTGATGTGCATCCCTTTGAGGTACTTAAATCCCACTATTCTATCGAATTCCGTCCACGTTGCATCATACGCCTCACGGGTTCGGATATCGTAACCTGCCGTAAACATATGGCACGTATCGATACAGACACCGACACGGGATTTGTCCTCTATACGCTCTATAATGGCACTTAGATGCTCAAATCTCCATCCCAAATTGCTCCCCTGACCCGCCGTATTTTCGATGACCAAAGTGACACCATTCGTAACACTGAGTGTTTCATTCATGCTCGAAGCGATACGGTCGATGCACTCCTCTTCGCTGATTTGTTTCAAATGGCTACCCGGATGGAAGTTCAGCCGATCAAGCCCGAGTTGAGAACAACGATTCACCTCATCAATAAACGCTTCGAGCGACTTTTGCCGTTTATCCTCTTCGGGATGACCGAGATTGATCAGGTACGAATCGTGCGGCAGCACATGCTTGGGGAGGATTCCGCTTTTGGCAAGATTGTCTTTGAAGAGTCCTATCGTCTCATCATCGAGAGGCTTTGCCGCCCACTGTTTTTGGTTTTTGGTAAAAAGGGCAAACGCTTTGGCGCCGATTTTCATCGCGTTTAAGGGAGCGTTAAAAACACCGCCCGAAGCGGAGACGTGGGCTCCGACAAATTTAGACATGAGTATTCCTGATAGTTTAATGTCGCTATTTTAGCGCAGTTTTCGAATCTTCTCCGCCGCCTCTTCAAGTACATCCAGAGGTTTAGAGTAGCAAAAGCGAACCATATTTTTTCCCGCATCGTCGTGGTAAAATGCCCGCCCAGGAACCGATGCAATCCCTGTTCTCTCTAAAATTTCCATCGCTTTTTCAAAATCATCACTCCCCGCAACAGTGCTCACATCCGTCATCACATAATACGCACCCGCAGGGACGCTCGGAGTCAGCCCCGCCTCGCGAAGCGCATCGCAGAAGAGATCACGCTTATGTTCATGGATACTGGCAAGCTCGGCGTAATACTCATCTCCAAGTTCTTCCAATCCGACCGCCGCGCCGATCTGAAGCGGTGCGGGGGCGCAGACGTAGATCAGATCGTTGAGCTGTGCCATCGCTTCGATGACATTAACGGGAGCTATCGCGTATCCCAAACGCCAGCCGGTGATACTGAACACTTTTGAAAAGCCACTCAGAACAACGCATCGATCCCTCAAACTCGGAACACTGAGTGCCGTAATGTGAACCGCATCGCCGTATAAAAAGTGCTCGTACATCTCATCGGCGAAGATAATCAAATCGTGTTTTTCTGCAAACGCACCGATTTGCTCCAGCTCTTCACGGGTATAGACTTTGCCGCTCGGGTTTGCCGGATTGCAGATCACCATCGCACGGGTTTTCGGTGTCACAACCGCTTCGAGTGCATTCATATCAAGTCTCCATTCGGGAGCTTCGAGACGGACGAATGTCGGTACAATCTCCAGAGATGTGAGGGTGGAGCGGTGATAGCCGTAGTAAGGCTCAAACAGTATCACCTCATCACCCGGATTGAGAAGTGCCATGCACGCCGTGTAAAACGCCCCCGTCGCACCCTCAGAGACGAGGACTTCTTCAGGAGCAATCTCGACATCGTAAAAACGTTTCATTTTCGAGGCTATTGCATTTCTCAACCGTGGCAGCCCTTCGGTCGGGGTATAAATATTGATCCCCTCCTTCATCGCCGCATACGCCCCCTCGATCACCTCAGAGGGAACGTCGAGATCGCATACCCCCTGCGCCATATTGATTCCACCCAAAGCGTTGCACGCTTTTGTCATAGAGCGGATATGGGATTGTTCTACATTGCCGCTGCGTTTGCTCAGTTTCATAAAGGCTCTCCGTTAATAAAAACGAAATTATAACTTATCGCCCAAAACCTTGATTAGAATAGCCAACAAGACAACCCCTGAAAGAACCGACAGTAATGCTCCGATCTGCCATAAAACACTAAAACCCGATCCCATTGCCACGGCGATCATTACCGATCCGGCTACGGCAAAGCTCCACTGGATATTTGCCCAGCGTGCAGGGAGAAGCTGATGAAGCATCGGTACTTCCCGCTCATCGACATAAGGGGCATAGCGCTCAAACCATACCAAAAACGGGACGATCTTATACAGATGTGCCGTAATTAAAAACCCCAGAAACCCTGCCGTCAAAAACCAAAATGAGATCATATGAGCTTTTTCGCTTCCCGATACGATCCCGTATATTCCCGATCCGACGGAAAGTGCCAAATAAATAAACGCAACGGCAATTGATCGTTCCCAGATATCGCTGTAGATCCTTTTTTTAGAGGTAAAGATTCGATATACCCGAAACATATAGTACAGTACCGACCCGATCCCCAGCCAAAGAGCCGCATATTCGAGTATCTGCATCTGCAGTACCGAAGCGACAATCATCATCCCTACCGCCATGATCATCGTATAAAAACTGACCGTATAATCGTTATCGCTCACTCGATTGCAGGCACCGAACATCGGAAGCAGCACCGTACTCACCCCCATGATGTTGATCATAACGTATCCACCGAATACGGCAAATATATGCCCCAACCGCCACTGTATCGGATCGATGGAAAGTACGCCCGCATATCCTAATGCCATCATCATCCCGATCCCCAGACCTACGCCTAAAAAAAGGGTACTCCACTGCATCGAGCGGGTAACGCTGGTACGACGGCGACTGCTGCGAAGGGTTGCAAAGAGATTAAAAGCAAAAATCGCCAGTGCGACGAGAATCAATCCGCCGCCGATACCCAGCCAAAATGGGTTGTATACAAACCCGATCACCAGTACAGCCGTTCCCGAGCCCAACATAGGTCCTATCCATCCAAACACGCGGGGATAACGATGGTGCACCTCTGCGACCACGACCGACAGCTGAGCCATTGCGCCGATAATACTCATCATCACAAAACCGAGCATATAGGCATGCACCCATCCGATCACTCTGAAATCGCGCAATCCGATATCGCTCTGCAAAAACAATAAAAAGCTCATGGAGAAAATATTAAATACGACCGCCGCCACAAAATAGGGGGCGATCAAGCGCAGCGGTAAGGAAAAGCCGGGAGAAACGTTCATACATCCCCTTTTTACAGTGATTGTAGCTTAGTTATTCACGGAAAAGATTGATTATCGTCAAGATCGCTGATTTTGATAATAAAACCGTTTATACGGTCTTTAAAATATGTTTCATCCGTTTTGAGCCGATAGACGATGTCTCTTTTATCGTCTCGAATGTATTGCGTCCGTGCTCCTCCGCACTGCTCGGACGTATTGATCCCGCCAAAAATCGGCTCGGCCAATAAAATACGTCGTAGAATATCCTTGGGATAATCCGCTGAGAGATACTCACGGACAAACGCCTCTTCGCTCATACACCCCGCGTTAACGCAAACCATATCATCAATCGATATTTTCTCCACCGCAACACCGACGGTAAAAAGTTCCGCTTCGACCCTCTCGCCGCTGGAGCGGATATACCCCGTATCGGCAAATTTGAGTTTCGGCGTTTTCATCACAATCAGTTTCGGTTTGCTGATTTCGTAGTGTTTTTGCGCGCACCCTCCGATAAATAGGGCTGCGAAACTAGCCCATAGGATAAAGAATTTTTGCATGTACCTCATCCAGTTTTTGTAAAATTTCATTGCTTAGTGTCACATTCATCGCCGCCAAAGAAGAATCCAATTGTTCGCTCGTCGTCGCTCCGATGATCGTAGAGGCGACAAAGTCAAACTGTTTGCTCCACGCGATTGCCATCGTCACCGGATGCAGCCCCGCCTCATGAGCGATACGCAGATACTCCTGCGTCGACGCCAATGTTTTATCGTTCATAAACCGTGCCGCCATCAGACGCTGACGTTTGTTACTTGATTTCACATAGTCGCTGAACCGTCCGTGCGCATTGATGTCCTGATTGTATTTCCCGCTGAGCACCCCGCCCGCCAGAGGCGAATACGGCAGCAATGAAATCTTCTCTTCACGGCACAATGCGCCGATCTCGGTCAGATCCCGACGGTTAAGAAGCGAAAAATTGTTTTGGATCGATTCGAAACGGGCCAGTTTTTCATATTTGGAGACCATCAGCGATTTCATCGTCCCGCGCGCACTGTCGTTGGAGGTTCCGATATAGCGCACCTTTCCACTCTGAACAAGCGCATCGAACGCCCTCATCGACTCTTCGATGGGGACAACCGTATCGGGCCAGTGCATCTGATACAGATCGATGTAATCGGTATCCAGACGTTTCAGAGAGCCCTCGATCGCCCGCTCGATATGAAACCGGTCGATCGCCGTATACCCGTGACGGATCGGGGGGACAAACCAGCCCGATGCCGCCCCCGCCACTTTAGAGGCAAGGATAATACTCTCACGCGGTTTGCTCTTCAGCCACCGCCCGACCATCTCCTCGGTCAATCCGGCAAGCTTCTCTTCGGGGGGGACGGGATAAAGTTCGGCCGTATCGAAAAAATTCACCCCGGATTCATAGGCTTTGTCCATAATTTTAAATGCCGTTTTCTCATCGCATTGGGATCCGAAGGTCATCGTTCCCATGCAAATCGGCGATACGCGCAGTCCGCTGCGCCCGATGTAGCGATAGTCCATAAATTCTCTTTATAAAGTAATAAATTTGTAATGCTATTCTACCTTTTTTGAGCTACAATTAAGTCAATCAAATTTTAACGGGAGAAAACTGTGTTAAATACTATCCGTGAAGCACAAAAACAATTTCAACTACTTCATCAGCTGCTCAATTCGCCTTTAAATCGGGATACGGAATATTTCACACAGCTCAGCATAGAGAGTGAAGAGGCTTATGTTTTAATGAATGCGGGGATGTGCGTCAATACATCGGTATGCCGTGAATGTGCCGAACACCGTGATTTTATTCGCTCCATTCTGGATATCCTGAGCGAACTTGAGATCAACGCATCTGCAGCAAATACGTATGCGGCAAAACTCACCGAATATTCCGAACGTGTCAACAAAATACTCAAAAATATCGCCGTTGTTCTTGCTTCCTGATACCTCTTCACTAAACCGCTTCACTTATTGGTTATAATCCTTTTAATGGACAAAAGACTGATAAGCGATTTTTTTCATCTTAATCTCCCCCGCGATATGGAGCAGTGTATTGAACTCTTTGCCATCTTCGGCGGATACGATACGCCGATCGATGCCGATGCGCCGATCGAATCGCTGATAGCGCAGCATATACTGGTTCCGTTCGAGCTGCATCGGGAACGGTTCCTCTCATCCCTTCAAGACAATCCCCTGTATCTAAATCTTCTGCGTGCTGTAGCCGTCGGAGACCGACGCCAGGGATCGGCTTACCGCCGTGCCCGTATCGGCAAAGAGCGGGGGACCGAGGCTTTTGAATTTTTACGCATCAGCGGATATGTGACATTGGAACGTTCGCGTGAAATGCCTCTGGAGCGTGCTCATCCGAAACAACGGTTTAAAAAAGAGATCGAACATCACAAAATTTCGCACAAATACCGATTTAAATTCCCTTTTTTACGCTTTTGGTTTGCGTTTGTAGAACCATTTTCAAAATCGATTCAAGAGGGGAACTATCTCCCCTTTTTCACCCATTTTCATGAACGCTTCAACGCTTTTGTCGGTTTTACGTTCGAAGAGTTGTGCGATCTTTATATCCGAGAAATATTGGCGCCGCGGTTTAAGAGCGATCTGCTCGATTCGGGAAGCTACTGGAATCGTGAAGTGGAGATTGATCTGCTCACCGAAACGATGGAAGGGGAGACATGGGTCGGTGAGTGCAAATGGACAAACCACAAGGTGAACAAAAAAGAGCTTCACAAACTCGAAGAGAAATGCGCCAAACTCTCCATTGCTCCGGATAAAGTCTTTCTCTTTACCAAACGGGGGTTTTCCAACGAACTGAGCGAAATGAAAGACAAGCGGCTCTACCGCTTTAGTGCGGAAGATTTAAGCGTTTTAACTGACCGCCCGTAATGCGCCGTACGCCTCTTGGAGGAGCTGGAATTTTTCGGTGTATTTATTGATGATTTTAGGGTTTTTGCTCTGTACTCGGTCGGGATGATACCGTTTTGCCAGCATTCGGTACCGTTTTTTCAAATCTTCCGGTGTGGATCCCATCGGTATTTCGAAAATTGCATGGTAACGGATCATTTTATCGATTGCATCGTTTCCGAATCCCCACCCTTTGTAGTTTCCGTAAAGCCGGCTCATAAATTCATCATCGTATTGATAGTTAATCGTAAAATGGAGAACTTCTCGGCGATTAAGAGTTTTTTCAAGACGTGCTTTTGCTGCAGGTGTACTGACATCGATAAAAATGTCATCGCTTGTCGAGCTTGTCACTAAATTGGAAAGCTGCTGTTTGAGATAGCGCATCACCCAGCGATTCGGAGTCAAAAGAGTAAATTGTACACAACCCGAATTGTAAGCGTATACTTCGATATCCACTTTTTCACTTTCACGGAAAGGGACTTCGATCCGTACTGCGGCCGTGCGGCACCGTTTGAGTGATCGGCTGTAAAACGAGCCTGTCAGTTCATTGGCTTTTGTAAAACGCTCGCTCAATGTCTCCAAAAACTCCTCTTTTTGGTCGGAAGAATTTTCGTTGTTGAGGACCAAAACACCGTTATCCAAAAACAGTGTGTTATGGATGTGATGGTCGAAAAACTCCTCCATCCATGACTCTTCGAGCGTATTAGAGCTCCCTTGAACAAAGATAGCGTTATTGCGTAAAACAACTTTCACGGCAACCCCCGTTAGTGATTCTTACCCTCACTAAAGCAAAAGGAGTTCCATTAATTTAACGCCGATGGAGCAAAGCCCCCTTCGTCTGCGTTAACACTGTGTTTTACCCAAAGGGCACTTCGCCTTCGGCAGGAAGCCCCTTATTTTCATTATTGACTTTTAACAATCGCTCCGTAACATTCCGGTCGGCGGTCACGGATGAGTCCCCAGTAGTGACGGTGTTCACGGATTAAGGCGGGGTCGAACTCACTGTAGAGGATCTCCTCTTTGTCCCGCGACGCTTCGGCGACTTTCGCACCTGTATGATCGGTGATAAACGAACTGCCGTAAAACGTCAGGGTACAACTCTCGCCGACCTCTTCTCCGATACGGTTCGCCGCAATAACGGGGATGATGTTCGCCGCAGAGTGTCCCATCTGTACCCGCTGCCAATGCGACGCAGAATCGACGCCGATCTCCGGCTCAGATCCGATCGCCGTCGGATAGAAAATCATATCGGCTCCCATCAATGTCAAAGAGCGTGCCGTTTCCGGGAACCACTGATCCCAGCAGATGCCGACACCGACATTGCCGTAACGGGTTTCCCATACTTTAAATCCGGTATCTCCCGGCTCAAAGTAAAATTTCTCTTCATATCCCGGACCGTCGGGAATATGGGTTTTGCGGTAATTCTCCATGACGATACCGTCCGCATCGATCATCACGAGAGAGTTGAAATAGCGATCACCGTCGCGCTCGAAATAGCTGATCGGCAACACGACACCCAGTTCTTTGGCCAAAGCACTAAAATGTTTTATCAGAGGATTGTTCTCAAGCGGTTGCGCCCACTCAAAATACTTTTTATCCATATCTTTGCAAAAATAGTACCCTTCAAACAATTCAGGGATTAAAATAATATTGGCACCGAACTCTGCCGCGTCACGGACCATCAATTCCGCTTTTGCAACATTGGAAGCTTTATCTTCGCTCATCTGCATCTGTATCGCCGCGACTTTAACCATTCCCCGCTCCTCACTTACTTTCTGTTGCGCAATTATAGCATTGCTGTACTACGGCAAAGAAAACTTTAGTCTCAAAATCTTATCAATTTTTAATTCTTTCAGTGATATTCTAAATATACTAGAAATTATCAAGGAGAATGATATGAAAGTAAATTCACTATCCAACTCTCTTCCGCAAATGAATACGGAAACATCGAAGCGGGATAAGGCGCTTGAGAAAATTGCTACAGCCGTTGAACTCAAATTGGAAGACAGCTCGTCACGAACCATTGCCGATATGATGCAAAATCAAATTTCTTCATTGTCGCAAGGACTTATGAACGCCAATGACGGTATTTCCATGTTGCAGATTGCTGACGGTGCGCTGAGCAGCCTTTCGGATCAGACACAAACATTAAACGATTTAAGTGTACGTAACAACAGCGCTATCCTCAACAGTGCCGATAAACAGGCATTGAACAGTCAGTTTCAGCGTACGCTCACATCGATGCAAAACATTGTCAACACGACAAGCTATAACGGCAATCCACTCTTTAACAACAATTTTTCTATCTCTATCGGTGATGGCACCCTTTCGGCCTCTATTGCAAATGTTTCTCCGAAAGGGCTGAGTATTGATAACCAAGAGGGGATCAACCAATATGCCCAAACGCTTGCATCAGCCCAAAGCGATGTCGGATCGGCAACCAACAATTTTATCAGCAGTACCAATGTTCTGCTCCAGCAAATAACCGATACGGCGGTAGCGAAAAGCCAAATCGCGGATACGGATATGGCAAAACAAGTGAGTGAGTTTCAGCAAAGCAATAATCAGATCAGTGCAGGCCTGCTTACGATGGCACACCAAACGGACACAATGCGTCAATCGATGGCACGCCTTTTAGGCTAAAGAAAGAGGTAGCGGATATAAAATCCGGTATCGCAAGAAGACTCGGATTTACATCCGGTCTTTTGCTTGGATTCCGAGCAATGAGAGCCCTGTTTTGATAGAGAGGGCAACGACAAGAAGAAGTTTAAGAAGTTTTGCTTCGTCTTCCGTTCCGATAATACGGGTATCGTAATAAAATTTATGCAATCTTCCCGCTAAAACTTTAAGATAGTCAGGAAGCTTTTGCGCTTGGCGCGATTCGAATGCGTCATCGATGATTTCCGGCAATAGCAACGCTTCAAACAACAATCCGTCGGCATCGCTACTCAGTCCATGCAAATGTGATCCCATAATCTCATCCCTACTTTTTTCGCTTTTCGAAATCAATGTCTGAATACGGGCATGGGCGTATTGGATATAGTAGATCGGATTGGAACTGTCCTGACGTTTGAGTTCTTCGATATCGAACTCGAGCGCCGTATCGCACTTTTTAGAGGCGAACATAAAGCGCAGCGCTTCCGCACCGATCTCTTCGACGACATCGCTCATCAAAATAACCGTACCGGCACGTTTGGACATCTTAAACGGTTCGCCGTCTTTAAGAAGACTTACCATCTGCGAAAGGAGAACTTCCAGCTTTGAAGAGTCGTAGCCCAAAAAGGTAATTGCCGCTTTCACACGGGCGATGTAACCGTGGTGATCCGCTCCCCAGATGTTGATATAATCATCATATCCGCGCTCGAACTTTTGGTTATGATAGATGATATCCCCCGCAAGATAGGTCGGACGGCCGTCTTCACGCACCACAACACGGTCATGATCATCACCGTGCTCGGATGAGCGGATAAAGGTTTTGCCTTCATTCACATAGACACCCTCACCCATCTTTGCCATAACGCGGTCCCATTCGCTGTACAGCGATGCTTCTCCGACAAAGGTATCGAAATGGACATTGATCGCGGCCAGATCAGCTACGATAAGGGCTAAGATTTTATCTTTTGCCCACAAAGCAAGCTCTTTTTGTCGGCTCTCATCGCGCAGGGCTTCTTCGCCGAAGAGTTCTACAACCTCTTTGGCTAAATCACTGAGATACTCACCGCGATAATATTTCTCAGGCCATTCAACACTCTCGCCGAGCAAACTGCTGCGCCCTTCGAGCTGAAGGGAGACACCGAGCAAATCGATCTGATTTCCCGCATCATTAACGTAGTATTCCGCCGTGATATCGTAACCCAGATGACGGCCTAGGCGAAGCATTGTATCGCCGTATACCGCACCGCGTGCATGCCCGATATGAAGCGGTCCCGTCGGGTTGGCACTTACGAATTCAAGGAGAATTGACCCTTTTTTATCGCTGCTTCCAAACTCATTGCCGTGGCTCAATGCCCATGAAGCATACTCATCCAAAAATGCTTCGGAGAGACGAAAATTGATGTATCCCTGAACCGATTCTACGGCACTAAACATCGACTCATCCGCGAACGACCCTGCAATCTCTTCGGCAATGAGCATAGGAGATTTTCGTAATTCTTTAGCTAGTGAAAAAGCGATAGGGGTGGCGAAGTGGCCGAAAGAGCGATCTTTCGGTTTTTCGAGGATAACGTCAGAATTGAATTTATCGCGCAACAGCGCATTGACTCGCTGTTTCAAGAATTACGCTTGTGTCGTAGTTTTAGGAGCTTCTGCCGTCGTAGATGCTGATGCATCGACTTGCTTAGGAGCTTCAGTCGGAGTAGTTGTAGCTACCGGTTCTTCTTCTTTCATCTCTTTTTTGAAATTACGGATACCTTGTCCGATCCCTTTTGCAAGGTCGGGAATTTTTTTCGCACCGAATAACAAAATAACAATCCCGAAAATCAATAATAATTCGGTTCCGCTTGGCATACTCATGATTAGAGTTCCTTCTGTAGAAAATTAAGTGGGGAAGTATAACGTATTTCGATAAATACGCCAAAGTTTTTATTACGAGGCTTCCCAGGTTTGAACAAATTCATTAATTTGAAATGTCGGTATCTTCATCCGTGCCGCTTTTGCTATGGAAACCAAAATTTCCGCCGCTTCTTCAAGGTTGTCATTGACGATTAAAAAATCGTATTCGCTAATCCGCTGAACTTCCCGTTTTGCCATTTCAATACGTCCGAGGATTACCTCTTCGCTGTCGGTAGAACGGTTATACAACCGCCGCTTCAACTCTTCCAGTGAAGGGGTGGTAATAAAGACCGATGTTGTAATGTCGCTTAGCCGATTTTGTACCGCGTCGTGCCCCTGCACGTCGATATCAAAAATAACGAGTTTTCCTTCTTTAAGCGCTTTTTTAACCGGCCCTAACGATGTTCCGTAATAATTGCCGTGAACAACCGCGTATTCTAAAAACATCTCTTCTTCAATGTCGCGTTTAAACTCCTCTACATCGACGAAATAATAGTGAACACCGTCCACTTCACCTTCTCGGATAGGGCGTGTCGTCGTTGAAATCGAAAAATAGATAGGACCGATCTGATCTTTAATTTTCTGAATCAATGAACTTTTGCCGGCGCCGCTTGGCCCTGATAAAACGAGTATCGCTCCGCTTTGACGATTCATACACCGTTCCCGAAATTGATGTTAATACTGATATTCATCCCTTTGAGGGATTTGGAGACATTCTCATTCGATAACGCTTTGAGCAGTGCCTGAAGCGCCTCAACCCCCTCCGCATGCGCTACGGGTTCATCCAATTCCATTTCATCTTTAAAATCGCTAAACGACGGCGATTCGTTCATGACTTCATTAAAGGTTTCAGCCGCAAGCGACGGGCTCCCTTCAGCAACAGAAAGAGTAGGTTCGGTATCATCTATCTCTTCGCCTACCGCTATTTTTAGCTCCCGTTCATCAAGCATATCCAACTCATCAAAACTCCCCTCCTCAATCAGGTTATCTTCTTCAGTCGGCATCAACTCTTCCATCATATCATCATTCAAATTAAGGTCAAAATCATCTGTTTCCAATTCTCGTTCCAATTCTTCGCTTTCTAATCCGCCAACGGCATCTTCAATCTTTGATTCCAAATCACCCAGCTCATCATCATCCATAAGCATAGGCTCATCCATCTCGTCCAATCCCGAGAGATCAAAAGAAGTCGCATCGTTTATTTCCGGCAGTTCACCGTCTTCATGCAATTCTAACTCATTAAGTGCATCGTCTTCACTCATTGACAAAAGTTCATCTTCATCTGACAATCCACTATTTTCTTCTAACGGCTCAGATAGCTCAAGATCGCCGAACTCATCTTCTGAACGGCCACTTTTCGGTGCTTCTTCATCACTAGGCATTTCATTCTCTTCTATATCATCAAAACCTAAGAGTTCTTCTTCCTCTTTTTCCTCATCAAGAATATTCGTATCTTCTAGAGAGAAATCATCTTCCAACTCTATCGGTACTCCGATCTCCTCTTCAGGAAGACTGATCGGACTGCTTCCTTCTACAGAAAACTCGTCATCCACATTAAAATCATCTTCTTCGGTGTCCTCTAAAAGTTCTTGAACTTCCTGCACCTCTTCCTGATCCAAAATAGCGGTTTCAGGTAATTTATCCTCATAATCGTCCAAATCGCCAAAATCTATATCGTCTTCCGCTCCGACTAACGCTTCAGTTTCGTTGCCTTCTAATTCTGAAAGGGAATCTTCTAAATTTATCGCATACGTTGAAGTACTTGAAGCATGTTCTTCAGTCGAATCATCCGACTGATCGTGTTCAACGCTCACTTTTTTTTCAATTTGAACAAACATATCCACCAAATCGGTAGGCAAAAACGGCTTATTGATTACATTATCAAACCCGGAAGGGACAGCTTTACCCCGTGTAGCCATAAATAATGTGTTTTTAGCAACAATTTTTTCATTGATAGAATCAAATATCTCATCGCTATACAATGCATCGTCAACAATGAGCAAATCGTATTCATCCCCTTCAATTTCGTCTGTTGACCAGACCACACTCAAATCATCTTTTGTTTTTTGTGCGCTGAGAGCAACCAGCTTTCGAACTACCGGATTATCGTTAAAAAGCAAAATTTTCATTATTTGCTACCCCTCTTTTTATGTATGTGCTTGTTCATTCATAGGCTAAATGGTATCATTGTAACTAAAAAAAAATTAAATGATAAAACATCTTGTGCTTCTTTCCATATTTGTCACCATATATGCACAAGAAATTATTTTTAAGCTCCCCGATAATCACAGCCGTTTTCTGAATCAATTGGATCGCTCGTTTAAAACTGCTTCACAAATTCTTATCGTTACCCCCTCTTTGCACCATTCAAACTTAAGCAAAAAGCTTCTCTTGGCAAGCAAAAAAGGGAGTATGGTAAAATTAATCGTCCAAGACACAGAGGGAGACCCTCTTTCTCTGATCCAGTATCAAAACGTCGAACTGTATCTCTCTTCACTGCCGCTGAATCAAACGCTCATCTTAGTAGATGACGCTTTGGTATGTACGAGCGATAGTGCTGTTAGTGAAGAGTTGTTTCGTTCAGCTCACTCCGTCATTCGATGCAGCGACAATCAAAACAAAATCCGTTCGATCCGAAACACTTCATACCCTCTTATCCACCATGCTAAACCCTATTTAGAATAGTTTTTCGAGAAAATTATAAGCGTTTTGGGTTTGTGAGGTAACGATCATCAATGTCGCTCCCAATGTTGCCATAAGGACAACAAACGAGACGGCGATTTTTATCGGCGTTCCGATCACCAAAAGGTTAAACTGCGGCATCGTTTTCATCAACATCCCGAAGATCAAATCTGCCAGCATCGATAATGCCGTAATCGGAAATGCAATCATAAATCCCACAACAAACATGTTTGTCATCGCATGCATAATGTATTTAAACAATGACGGGGTCATCAAAAACCCCCCCAGCGGCACAGAACTGATCGATTCAGATGCGTACAGCAGTATCCAATGATGCAAATCGAAAATCAGCAATATCATTAACGCCAACAAGGATAAAAACTGGCTAATAATCGGCATCGAAACTCCCGATTGCGGGTCAATCGCCGAAGCGAGAGAAAATCCCATCATAAACGATATTTGCCCACCCGCGAAGGTGATGACATGATAGGCCAGCTGCAAGACGATTCCGACGGCAAGCCCGAAAAGCATTTCACCTAAAATTGCAACCGTCAGACTAAGGGCATCGGTAGGGATATGCAGCGGCGGAACGGCACCGAAAAAAAAGACCGTAAAGAAAAATGCCATAGCGGCTTTGATCGATATCGGAATATTCATATGAGAAAAGATCGGTACCGCCATAAACAAAGCACCGAAGCGGATGAACAGTAAAATAAAAGCGATGGTCCGGCCTTCGCTAAAAATTTCTGCCCATTCCATAAATTTACATCTCTTTCAAACTACCGTTTTGCATGCGATAGACATGTGTGCAGCGTGCGGCCAGCGCTTCATCGTGGGTCACTAAAATCATTGCCGCCTTGCGCTCGCGCAAATAGTCATCGAAAATTTCCATGACCTCAAGAGCCGTCGCATGATCAAGATTCCCGGTCGGTTCATCCGCAAAAATCAAACGCGGTTTTTTCGACATTACACGGGCAATCGATACCCTCTGCTGCTGTCCGCCGGAGAGCTCGGTCACTTTTTGGTTGATCACATGATCGATCCCCAAACGTTTTAGCAGCGTCGGATCAATTTTCTCTCCTGAGAGGAGCGTTGCGACTTCCAGATTTTCATACGCACTGAATCCCTTAAAAAGGTAGTGGCTTTGATAGATCATCCCTAAATCATTGCGGCGAAGCTTTACCAGCGATTTGTCGTCAAGACGGTAAATATCCTCTCCGAAAAGCTCAACATTCCCTTTAAGCGGATGCAGAAGCGAAGAGAGGATGTGCATCAGCGTCGATTTTCCGCTCCCGCTGACACCGACGATCGCAATCGATTCTCCCGCATTCAGGGTCAGCGAAATATCCTCAAACAGCGGATAGTCAAATGCATGGGATAAAGAGGTGGCTTTTAAAAGTGTCATAGGGGAATTATAAAGGAAATTAGATTAATAAAGAGGAAAAAAAGAGGGTTCCCGCAAAAGCGGGAATCTAAGAGAAAGAGGAAAAGCTCTTAACTCATTTGTGCAGCGACTTCGGCAGCGAAATCGTTGACTTGTTTTTCAATACCTTCACCCACTTCGTACTTGACGAACTCTACGAGTTCAGCCGTTCCGCCGTGTTTTGCCGCCTCTTTTGTGATCGCTTCCGCTACGGTCATAGAATCGTCCATAACGTAGTTTTGATCCAAAAGTGCAAGCTCTTTATCCAAAGTCGTATTGTCCGCTACGAAACGAGCCAATTTACCAGGGATGATGTTTGCCCAGATTTTTTCCGGTTTGCCTTCTGCAGCGAGTTCAGCTTTGATCGCTTCTTCAGCTGCAGCCATAACTTCAGGAGTCAATTGGCATGCAGAGATATATTGAGGAACGTTTTTAAGCGGTTTTTTCAAACGTGCCAATTCTTCGTTCTCAGTTTTGATCGCTTCGATACGACCGATCGTTTCCGCTTCTACGAATGCAGGATCGAAATCTTTAGAGGTCAATGTCGTCGGTTTCATCGCCGCAGCGTGCATCGCAACGTTTTTAAGCATTCCAGCCATTGCTTCGGCTACTTTTGCATCTGAACATTTTGCCGCTACGAGAACACCGACACGTCCGTTAGAGTGAACGTAACCGTTAACGCATCCGTTTTCACCCGCATTGAGGGTTACAAAACGGCGAGTTACGATTTTTTCACCGATACGGGCTACTTGAGATGTGAAATACTCAGAAAACGTACCTGTTTCATATGAGGTTTCATTCAACTCTTCTACCGTGCTTACACCCGTAGTAAATACGTGTGCTGCAGTGTTTCCGACCAAAGCGATAAACCCGTCGTTTTTTGCAACGAAGTCAGTTTCTGAGTTGATCTCTACCAACGAAGCCGATGCGAAAGTTTCAGATACTTTAAGACCCAAAAGTCCTTCAGCCGCAACACGATCCGCTTTTTTAGCCGTTTGGGCCATACCGCGGTCACGCAAAAATTCTTTCGCTTTTTCCATGTCACCATCACATTCAGTGAGGGCTTTTTTACAATCCATCATCGGCGCATCTGTCGCCGTGCGGAGGTCTTTTACCATTGCTGCTGTGATTTCTGCCATGATTACGCTTCCTCTGCTACAACTTCTTCAGCAGCCGCTTCAACCGCAACCGCTTCAGGTGCAACTTCTTCGTCTGCTACCGCTTCGTCGTTTCCGCCGTTGCGAAGTGCTTTACCTTCATTGATCGCTTCCGCCATTTCTTTACAGAAAAGTTGGATAGAACGGATCGCATCGTCATTTCCAGGGATCGGAATGTCGATAACGTCCGGATCACAGTTAGTATCAAGAGGTGCAACGACACGGATACCGAGGTTACGAGCTTCTTGAACCGCAATGTGTTCTTTAACAGCATCGATAACGAACATCATATCCGGCAACGTTTTCATGTGACGGATACCGCCGAGGTATGCGATCAATTTTTCTTTTTGACGATTCATCATCAACGCTTCTTTTTTAGTCAAAAGGTTGATTTGTCCGTTTGCTTGCATCTCTTCGATGATATCAAGTTTGCGGATTGATTTTTGGATCGTCGGGAAGTTTGTCAACATTCCACCCAACCATCGGTTGTCAACGTACGGCATTCCACATGCAACTGCCGCATCACGGATCGCAACGCGTGCTTGTTTTTTAGTTCCTACGAAAAGAACCGTTTGACCTTCAGCCGCAGCATCAACAACTTGTTGATACGCATTGCGGAAATAACGCAATGTTTTTTGAAGATCGATGATATAGATGTTTTTACGAACACCGAAAATGTATTTTTTCATTTTCGGATTCCAACGACGTGTTTGGTGACCGAAGTGTACACCGCATTCGAGAAGGTCTTTCATTGTGACCATAAGGGACTCCTGATAGAGAAATATTGTGTTCTTCGTTTACTTGGGCGAGCGCAAACAGAGCCGATGAGACATCGGATGCACGAGAACAGCACGATTCGCTTGCGATTTTTTTCTTTATTAGAGAAAATCGGGCGGATTATACTGAAACGGCTCTTAAATTTAGCTGTATTTAATATTCGACATTTGTCACGTTTTTATCACGCTGCGGCGCAACTGTTTCAAATTAATTTTATATAATTTTTGTTAATATCAAACACAGCAATGCATGGGCATTAAAATAAGGAGAAATAATGAAACAACGGATATTGGGTTCAGTGATCACTGCCGCATTACTGACGACGACGGTGTGGGCTGATGATGCATTAATGCAGCGATTTGAAAAAATGGAGCGCGAAATGGCAGCGCTCAAAGCTGAACTAAATGCTATCAAAGCGGAAAACAACCGCCTCAGCACCCAGCTCTCGGCGCCGGCAGCCGCTGATTCCAAACAAGAAGTTGTTTCTGCTTCCAAAATAAACGATACACTCGAAGATATCCAAGATCAAATCGACGGTTTGAACAAAAAAACCAACGGAAACAATCTCAAATTCGGTGTAGATTTTCGCACCAGCGTGGATAACATTCAGTACAAAATGGCGGATGGAAGCAAACAAGAAAACGATGCGCTTCTCAGCAACCGCTTGTGGCTCAACATGAGTTATGCCGCTACCAAAAACCTCAGTTTCGTAGGACAATTGGCCTATAACAAAATTTTCGGCCAGCGTGCGGTACCAACGGCAAGTGCAGGAATGGAAGGGTTTGACTGGGTCAGCGGCGAATCGGCCTATGATGATACGCTCCGCGTCCGTTCGGCCTATTTTTTCTATACCGATGACGAACTGGCAGGACTTGATCTCCCTTGGACATTCAGTATCGGCCGCCGCCCCTCTACCGAAGGACACCTCATCAATTTCCGAGACGATGTTAAAGCCTCCTCTCCCCTTGCCCATGCGATCAACGTCGAATTTGACGGTGCCAGTGCGAAATTCGGGATGGAAGAATTGAGCGGTTTATCGGGATCGTATTTCAAACTCTGTGCAGGGCGCGGCATGAGCGAAGCGGAACCGAGGTTTGCGTCAACTCCCTACTCCGGTGACGGATCTGCTAAAACCAATAATATCGATATGGCCGGGATTATCGTCGTCCCCTATGATGACAAACAATACAGCACCGGCTTTCAGTATACCTATGCCAATAATTTGATCGATCAAGAGGCACCGGGCGGCAATATGGAGAGTGTCGGAGGACTTCATACCGCAACGGCGTTTGCTATGGTCAACGGGATCGGGGACGGATGGAGCGAATTTTTGGACGACTCGTTAATTTTCATCAGCGGTGCCATGTCCAAAACCGATCCCTACAAAGGGAGCGGAAAACAAGGGATGTTAGGCTCATTTGACAGCCAAACCGGATACAGCTACTGGATCGGAACCCAGTTTCCGTCGCTTATCAGCGAAGAGGGACGATGGGGAATCGAATTTAACCACGGCTCTAACTTCTGGCGTCCTCTTACCTACGGAGAAGATACACTGATCGGTTCTAAAATCGCCGCTCGCGGAGATGCGTACGAAGTGTATTTCACCGAACCGTTAGTGGATGACATCCTAACGTTCCAATTGCGCTATACCTATATCAATTACGATTACAGCGGAAGCAACGGCTTTTTCGGAAGTGTCACAGGTACCCCTATGAGTATGGATCAGGCTATCAGTGCCGGTGCGGGTGCTTCAGTTGTTGATAAAGCCCAAGATATCCGCGCTTATCTGCGATATAAATTTTAAGACTATTGTTCCGTTCGCCCTGAGTTTGCCGAAGGGTAAACGGTTTTCATTCATGGTTCGACAGCCTCACCACGAACGGATTTGTCATCCCACTAACTTCGCCAATTCCTCTTTTACCTTCGCCACATGATCTTTAACTTTAACATTCGTCCATGCCGCCTTTGCAATCCCTTTCGGATCGATAATATAGGTTGATCGGACGATCCCCATATACTCTTTACCGTAGTTTTTCTTCATCGCCCAAACGCCGTACTCTTGCATCATTTGTGTTGTCGGATCACTGAGAAGGGTAATGCCGAGCGATTTTTTCTCGATGAAATTGCGGTGGGATTTGGTGCTGTCGGCACTCACACCCAAAATGATCGCCCCAAGATCATCATAATCGTCCATAGCTTCGCTAAACTCGCACGCTTCGGTCGTACATCCCGGTGTCGAATCTTTCGGGTAAAAATAAAGAACGATCCATTTGCCGCGCAGATCGCGCGAACAGATCTCTACATCGTCTTGGTTACTCAAACAAAAATCGGGGGCTGTGCTTCCTATTTCTAACATCTATTTTTCCTTATTGATTAAATTTCCCTGATCCAATACTTAGAGCCGTTTCGGAGGCAGTAGTGCCGAGAGAAACGAGCGTTCTTGGATCATGGTATGATCTTTTGCTACTTTTCTGACTAAACAGAAAAGTAGATTAAAGAATTACGATTGATTTGATTTCCGTAAACTCCTCGATGGCAAAGCGCGGCCCTTCGCGTCCTACACCGCTGAGTTTGACACCGCCGTAAGGTTGTATATCAAAACGAAGGGTGGGCATATCGTTGATCACGACACCGCCTGCGTCAAGTTCATCGATCGCTTTGGTCGCATGGGAGAGATTATTGGTAAAAACCGAAAACTGCAACCCGTACGGCGAATTGTTCATACGAGAGATGGCATCATCGATTCCATCCACCCGAACCAGACTCACGATGGGAGCGAATACTTCTTCGCAAACGATTTTCATTGTCTCCGTAACATCCGCCATGACACACGGATAAAAAATTCGTCCTTCACGGTGAGGCGGTGTCAGTGGACGAGCCCCCTCTTCCATCGCATTCTCCACCCAGCTCATCGCACGCTCGGCCGCCTCGTCATTAATCAACGGTCCTAAAAAGGTATCGTCATTGTAGGGTGAACCGACGATGAGTTTCGATGTTGCTTCCGCTATCTTTTGGGAAAATGTATCATAGATAGAACTATCGACATAGATACGCTGCAATGATATGCACACCTGCCCCGAATTAACAAACGCACCGATGGCACAACGCGCGGCGGCATACTCCAAATCGGCGCTTGTATCGATATAGGTGGCCGCATTGCCGCCGAGTTCGAGAGAGATTTTTTTAATCCCTGCACTGCGGGTTATGATATTCCCGACTCCGACCGATCCGGTAAAACTGATAACGCGCGGAATATCGCTTCCGACCAAAGCGCTCCCGACCTCCGCGTCACCGTAAACGACGCTAAGCGCATCGGGCGTCGCATAAGGGCTTTCGATAAAAAGCTGTGCCAGCTTATAAGCGCACAACGGTGCTTCCGGTGTCGGTTTCAACACGACCGCATTTCCCGCGACCAATGCGGGTGCCAGTTTATGGGCAACAAGATTGAGAGGAAAATTAAAGGGGGTAATCGCAACAACAACTCCTGCTGCTTCGCGACGCCAATAGGCGTGTGCGGCTCTTCCGCTGCTCATTGCATCGGTATTAATCGTCTCCCCGTGCATCGTCCGCATCGTTTCGGCCGAGAGGGTAATCGTCTCGATACATCGATCCACTTCGATCCGCGCATAGGCGATCGGTTTACCCACCTCATCACATAAAACTTTTGCAAATTCCTCTCGCTGTTCACGAAGTTTAGAAGCAACATCTAACAGCCACGCACATCGCTGATGAAGAGCCACTTTTTTCGCCATCTTAGAGGCATTTTGAGCAATTTTGAGCGCTTGACGCGCATCTTCGGCACTGCACTCGGCCGCACGTGAAACGACACGTCCGTCATACGGGCTGAGACGTTCGTTGTAACTTTGTGTAACCACCTGCCGTGATCCCATCCAAACGTGTGCATCCATAAAATCGTCTCCGCCCTTAAATTATGTTTCAATTATACAAATCATCACCTAAAAGGAGGGGGAAACAAAACATTTAAGGAGTTTCTTTTTAAGAACCTTTTAGAATGTGTCTCAAAAATACGCAGAGGACCATTATGCTTGAACTTAAAATTACCGACGGTGTTTTAGGCGTACGCCCTCCCGTCACCAAACCCCATCCGGGATTTTTCTTCCAAGTGGGAGAAGAACGGTTCCGTAAACTCGTGGATGATCATTACGAGATGATCCGCAACAGCGATATCGCTTTTTTGTTTCCCGTCAATGACGAAGAAGATTTCGCCAATGCCAAAAAACATGCCGCCGATTTTCTGATTCAGATCTGCGGAGGACCGGACTATTTCGCCCAAACACGGGGTGAGCCTCGTATGGTCGGTCGTCATGCCCCTTTCCGCATTGATGAGCACGGTCGCCGTCGATGGCTGGAGTTCTATGCCGAACTCCTCCCTCCGCTCGAAGCGGAAGGGATTAATCCCGAATATATCCAATCCTTTTGGGACTATCTCGACATATTTTCTATTTGGATGATCAATACACCCTCACATTAAAAGGCTTCCCGCTTGGCGGGGATATTCTCTTAATAAACCTTAAATCACATCTTCGCTAAAATCATCCAATTTTTCTTTTGGAGATCTTCCCTATGAATGAAGCCAAATATATTTGGATGAACGGCAAACTGCTCCCATGGCATGACGCGAAAATTCACGTCCTTTCCCATACACTGCACTACGGAAACGGTGCAATCGAAGGGACTAAAGCCTATAAAACCCCGAAAGGGTACGCGATTTTTCGTCTGAACGACCACACCAAACGTCTGATCGAATCGGCAAAAATGACCCTTATTACTGTCCCTTATAGCGTTGAAGAACTCAACAAAGCACAGATTGAGCTATTGAAAGCAAACGAATTTACCGGAGAAAACGTCTATCTCCGCCCGATCGTTTATCTCGGATACGGCGTTATGGGGGTTTACCACAAAGAGGCACCGGTTGAAGTTGCCGTTTCCGCATGGGAATGGGGTGCGTATCTCGGCGAAGAGGGGATGAAAAAAGGGATCCGTCTTAAAATCTCATCATTCAGCCGCCCGAATAATAAATCGAATATGGGGAAAGCCAAAGCGGTTGCCAACTACCTCAACAGCCAAATGGCAAAATTTGAAGCGGTCGAAGCGGGATACGATGAAGCACTGCTCCTTGATGATGAGGGATACGTAGCCGAAGCAAGCGGAGCTTCATTTTTCATGATTAAAGACAGAGAGATTATCACTCCGCCTAATGATAATTCACTCGCATCGATCACCCAAAAAACCGTTATCGAAATGGCTGAAAAAATGGGGTACACTGTCTCCCGCCGACGTATTAGCCGCGAAGAGATCTACATTGCCGATGAAGCGTTCCTTACCGGAACCGCAGCAGAAATTACACCGATTCGTGAAGTTGATGCGCGTGTTTTAGGGGCAGGCGGACGCGGACCGATCACGGAGAAAATCCAAAGCGGCTATTTTGATATCGTCTACGGACGCAATCCGGATTACGACCACTATTTAACGTATATAAATTAACACACTAAATCTGCCGACATAAATATCGGAGATTTTGTAGTAAAAGGACCCTTATGGCAAGTGACATGAACGACTATTTTAATAAGAAAAAAAATGAAGCAAACAGAGGGGGCGGATTTCAAACCCCCAAACCGCCGAAAATGGACTTTAACCTAAGCGGACAAAAAGCCGGACTATTATGGATCGTCGGCGGAATCCTTTTGCTCCTTGTTTTAGCGAAACCGTTCATCATTATCACGGAGGGAGAACGCGGTATCCTCTCGACAAACGGAAAATACGAAGAACGGGCTTTATTGCCGGGTCTTCATTTTCTTATTCCGTTTATCCAAAAAGTTTATCTCGTCGATACCAAAGTGCGGATTATCAACTATGCCGATAAAATCGATCGTGCTTCAACAGCGGGCGACGGTATCGTCATCAAACCGGCTATTACCGTTTTGGACAAACGGGGCCTTCCCGTCACTATCGAATTAACGGTTCAGTATCGTCTTAATCCGCAAGTGGCTGCACAAACCATTTCAAACTGGGGCTTTAGCTGGGAAGATAAAATTATCGACCCGGTAGCTCGCGATATCGTCCGAAATGTCGTCGGTCAATACGAAGCGGAAAATTTGCCGATTATGCGCAATGCCATTGCTCAAAAAATCGAAGTCGGAATCCGCAATACGGTAGAGGGGCAAAAGAATGCCCCTGCGCAGCTTGAATCGATTCAGCTTCGTGAAATCGGACTTCCGCAAAAGGTAAAAGATCAGATCGAACGGGTCCAAGTAGCGAAACAAGAGGTCGAACGAGCTCAGCAGGATGTTGAGCGGGCAAAACAAGAGGCGTTCAAAAAAGAGACGGAAGCGCAAGGTACTGCAAACGCAATCACTATTCAGGCCGAAGCGCAAGCCAAAGCCAACCGTCTTATCGGTTCTTCCCTTACCCCTGGCCTCTTAAAACTGGAGCAGATTCAGGTACAGGGAAAATTCAACGAAGCACTTAAAGAGAATAAAGATGCAAAAATTTTCCTCACCCCTGGCGGTTCTACCCCAAATATTTGGTTAGATACCAAAACAGGCGATTCGCAAAAAATTTCATCGATGAAATAACTCTCCTTTCGGAGAGTTTCTTTGGTATTCATTCGTGAGTATCAAAGAAACCCTTAAAAGGTATACCATGAACCTCGACCTTATTGATTGGCAAAAATCTGAACTTCTTCCCGTCATCGTCCAAGACTCTACGACACTGGAAGTATTAATGATGGCCTACATGAACCGTGAAGCGTTGGAGCTCTCTTTATCCACACGGATTGCCCACTACTACTCCCGTTCCAAAAAACGGCTTTGGAAAAAAGGGGAATCCAGCGGACACTTGCAGCACATCGAGCAATTCTTGCTCGATTGCGACAATGACACCCTCCTACTGATTGTCCGTCAGGAAGGTGTGGCCTGCCATACCGGCCGCAAATCGTGTTTCTTTACCAATATCGAAAGCGGAGAGGCTATTAGCCAACCCCAAATCGATACGGCAACGACATACGGTATCATTGACGAGCTTTATCACACCATTTTATCGCGTAAAAACGCTGATCCCTCTACATCATGGACGGCAAAGCTGCTCAGCAAAGGGGACAATACTATCCTCAAAAAAGTGGTCGAAGAGGCCGGAGAGTTCAGTTTCGCAATCAAAGACGGTAACGAAGATGAAATTATTTACGAATGTGCCGATTTAGTGTATCACGTCTTGGTAGCACTCGGACATAAAAATATATCTCCCGATCGTATCAAACAAGAGCTTGCCCGTAGATTTGGGATAAGCGGGATTGCGGAGAAAAACTCGCGGGAACAATGAAAGCAAAAATAATCGATTTTATACATAACCTCATTATCTACGATTACCTCCTTTTCGGAGGGATCTTTATCCTGTTTCTTTTATTTTTGGTATTGGCCATCGCTCTTCGCCACAAGATCGCTTTGGCGATTGTTTTCGTAGTTTTAGCCTTTGGCGTATTAACGGCTGGATCGGTAGCGGGATACATTCAACTTCACAAGTACCTTTTTAAAAATAAGATCATTCTTCATGAAGTGAAAGCGCTTCAATATACGGAAGCCCTTTTGATAAAAGGGGATATCAACAACACATCAAAGCGCTCTTTTAAGGAGTGCACCATTACCACAGGTGTCTATAAAGTGACTCACAATAAATATTTGGATCGTGTTTATCCCTACGTTCCTTTTAAAAAATCCTCACAAAAGTTTATCAAGCCTATCCCTCCGGGCGAATCAAAATCGTTTAAACTTTTTGTTGAACCGTTCCGATATACTAAAGACTACAATATCACTATAAAGGCGGAATGTCGATGAGCCCGTTAACTATTTGGCATTATCTTTTAATTGCCGTTTTAATACTTCTATTATTGATCGGATTTCTTGTCTCCCTTCGTACAAACTCCAAATTTTCAGTTTTTACGACAATATCACTCACCCTTATGATGATAGGATTTTTTATGTGGAGATCTATTAATGAAAATGTCTATATCGTGGAAGTCTCTCAACTGGATCAGGAGCGCTTTTATCAATCTGAACAGATTATCCTCAAAGGAATCGTACGCAATGTCGGAAACTATCCGGTAGCCAATGTCGTCGCGACCGTCAAACTGATCAACTCCCACGGCGGAGTCGGCGGGAAACAATCTATATTTACACAGCCATCCGTATTTGCCCAAATATATGAGGGAGACAATCCAAATTTTAAACGCCAGACGGTAGAGAAAGAAGAAGTTGTCGCTGATTATTTAAATCCCGGAAAGTCAAAGCCGTTTACGATTATTATGAAGTATCCCTCATACTTTAAACACGCTACATTTGATGTCACGGCTAAAGCAGCCTATTAAACTATACTAGTATTTTAGGCCAACCGGTTCTAGCGCTTTATTGATGGAGCGGACTTGCCTATTTTTATCTTTGCACCATTCAGGTGCAATCAAACTCTCATCACCGATACCGGCGCTGATCCGCTGGACACTGATATGGGACGGTTTTAATACGATCGCTTCTCTCAGAACCTCCAAATAAAGATCTTCATCTATCGGTTCAAACTCGCCTCGGGCATACTCATTCGCCAAAGCCGTCCGTTTTACGACATACAAAGGATGATATTTAACCGAATCGATCCCGAGCGCATATGCCTCTTTCGCGGTCTCAAGCATCATCTCTTTGTCCTCCCCGGGAAGACCGAATATCAAATGTCCGCAAACATTCAATCCATACGATTTGGCTTTGAGAATCGCCTCTTTTACATTGGCGCTGTCATGCCCGCGATTGATACGCGCCAGGGTAGTATCATAAATGGATTGGATCCCGAACTCAATCCAAATTTCCGTCTTTTTCGAAAGTTCAGCCAAATATTCAAACGTCTCATCGCTAATACTGTCTGAACGGGTACCGATACTCAATCCCACGACATTATCGAATGTCAGCGCTTTTTCATAAAGGGCTTTGAGTGTTTCAAGAGGAGCGTAAGTGTTGGTAAAACTCTGAAAATAGACTAAAAACTTCTGGGCATTATTTTCATCACTCAAACGAGATGAAAGGGCTTGAAATTGCCATTCAAGCTGCTGTAGCTGTTTTTCCAAATGGGGGTTGGAGGTTGATTGAAGATTGAGATAAAATCCCTTTAGTTCACGTGCCCGATCCAAGCTGGGGCTGAAAGAATCATTTTCGCAAAAAGTACATCCCCCTTTTGCAACCGTACCGTCAATATTGGGACACGTAAATCCGGAGATAGAGACCGGTACTTTGGAGACTTTAACCCCGAATTTGCGATGCAGATATTGCCCGAATGTAAAAATCTGCTCTCGCATTAGAGTCTCTTAAATAATGTATTTGCCGGTAAAACAGGCGGTACAGTAGTTCTCTTCCTTGCCGTTAACACTCGCCAAAAGTGCTTCATTGCTCAGATATCCTAACGAATCGGCCTCAATGAAAGCGCATATCTCTTCATTGGTCATATTGGCCGCAATCAGTTTCTCTTTATCGGGGGTATCGACGCCATAGTAGCACGGATCGGTTGTCGGCGGGCTGGAAATACGCATATGCACTTCACTCGCCCCGGCCGCTTTAAGCATACGGACGATTTGACGGCTGGTCGTTCCGCGGACGATAGAGTCATCAATAACAATCAACCGCTTACCGCGAATAAGATCATTGATCGGAGAAAGCTTCATTTTGACTTTCAAATCCCGCATCTCTTGCGTCGGTTCAATAAACGTACGCCCGATATAGTGGTTACGCATGATTGCCATCTCAAACGGAATACCGCTGGCTTGCGAATAACCGATAGCGGCCGGGACTCCGCCATCAGGTACGGGGACAACCATATCGGCTTCGACCGGCTGTTCATGTGCCAACGCTTTCCCCATCGCTTTACGCATCTCATAAACGTTTTGGTTATAGACGTTTGAGTCGGGACGGGCAAAATAAACGTATTCAAAAATACAGTGTTTCGGTGTCGGCTCGAACACTTTAATCGATTTAGGGGCTTTCCCTTTTTCGAAAATCAACAGTTCACCCGGTTCAACGTCACGAATATACTCCGCACCGATCAAATCGAATGCACAGGTCTCCGACGCGACCACATACCCATCCCCGACACGACCGAGGCTGAGCGGACGGAATCCGTGCGGATCGCGCATCGCAAACATTTTCGTACGGCTCAAGAACACAAGGGAATACGCACCCTCGATCTTCTTGACCGCATCGATAATTCGATCCGTCAAATGGTGCTGATCACTTTTCGCAATCAAATGGATTAGATTTTCCGTATCCATATAGGTTTGAAAAATCGCCCCTTTTTTGATCAACGCATCCCTTACCTCTTTGGCATTCGTCAAATTCCCGTTATGGACAATCGACATCTCTCCCAAATCGTAACGGGCGAATACCGGCTGTGCATCGAGGATCGAATCGTCTCCTGCCGTCGAATAGCGGGTATGCCCGATTGCCATATCCCCTTTGAGGGTATTGAGTTTTTGAGTATCAAATACCTGCGTTACCAATCCGCGGTCTTTAATCGTATAAAGTTTTTCACCGTCACCCGTACTGATTCCGGCCGCTTCCTGCCCGCGATGCTGAAGGGCATGGAGGGAGAAATAAGCTAATTTTGAGGCTTCCGGATGGTCGAAAATACCGACAACCGCACATTTTTCATTTAAGCTACGCACTTTTGTTTCCTTATGCTAGTTCTAAACAGTCTTGGATACTGTAAAGGCCGTTGGGTTTTCCGACCAGCCATTTTGCGGCACGGATAGCGCCTTTTGAGAAAGTATTTCGGCTCGTTGCCGTATGATGCAACTCTACAAACTCTCCGTCATTGTAAAAGCCGACCGTGTGACGACCGACTATATCTCCCCCGCGCAATGCCATTACCGCAATCTCGTCTTTGGTTCGTTCTCCGATATTGCCGTTGCGTCCGCTGACACGTACGGCATCAAGATCAAGATTTCGTCCTGCCGCCGCTGAATGGGCAAGGGTAAGTGCCGTTCCGCTCGGAGCATCTTTTTTATGGCGATGATGCTGCTCTACAATCTCAATATCAAACCCCTCAAGTGTTTTGGCAGCCATATGAACCAATTTATTAAGAAGAGCAACCCCCAACGACATGTTCGTAGCATATAAAATCGGCATTGACTCGCTTGCCGATTTCAACAGATTCATTTGGTGTACATCCATCCCCGTTGTTCCGATGACCAGCGGCTTAGGGTGCTCAAGTGCCTGTTCCAGCAAAAGCTGTGTCGCTTCGGGCAGTGAAAAATCGATAATGACATCACTCCCTTTGAGTAACGTTGCCATATCATTGGTTACCAACACCGAAGGATCGATGGAGAAATTGAGTTCATTACGGACATAAACTGCACCCAATGAGATTTCATTTTCATTATGCAAATCTTCGATCAACAGTTTTCCAACACGCCCGCCAGCGCCAAATACACCTGCTCTTATCATTGTGGACAATCCCTATACTGCATTATTCTGATGACATTCTAGCGTCATACTGTTTAAAAAGGCGTAAATAAACAGGTGTAGCAGGTTAATGATGACCGTCCACAAACGCAATTGCCTGCAATGCAGCTACCGCACCGTCACCTGCGGCGCAAACGACTTGTTTCGGAGCCGATTCACGCATATCTCCGGCCGCAAATAACCCGGGAACGGACGTTTTCATGCTCAAATCCACTTTCACTTCGCCCCAAGGTGTCATTTCACATAAAAAAGAGCCGTCTTCTTGAATCAATACCTGATTGTTAACATTGTTACCTACAAATACAAAGACACCCGGTACATCGATTTGACGAAGTGTACCGTCTTGAAGTTTTACACGAATCCCCTCAACCCCCATCGCACCGCCGAAAACCTCTTCAGGGATCGCATTCAGAACCAATTCCATATTTACCGTCGCTTTGACTCTTGCAATAGTATTGGGAGCGGAACGGAATGAATCTCTGCGATGGATAAGATAGACTTTAGTACAAATTTTTGCCAAATAAAGCGCCTCTTCGAGCGCAGTATCTCCGCCGCCGATAACTGCTACCTCTTTGTTTTTATAAAAGAAGCCGTCACACGTGGCGCAGGTACTGACGCCGCGGCCGAAAAATGTATCTTCACCGACGAATCCGGCACGTTTCGGAGCCGAACCGGTACAGACAATAACACTCTTGGCCTCATCGCTTGTCCCGTCCGATTTTTGGATCATAAAAATACCGTCGTCTCGACGTGCAACACGGGTCACCTCCAACATTTCGTGTTTTAGACCGAAACGCTGGCATTGCTCAGGCCACGGAATCATCAGGTCCATCCCCGTAATATGACCGGTTACACCGGGATAATTTTCAATCTCAGAACTCATGGTGATTTGGCCGCCGGGCATCCCTTTTTCATACATTGTGACATTATCTAAACCACCCCGTGTGGTATACAATCCTGCCGTTAGTCCTGCAGGCCCCCCGCCGATAATCGCACAATCTAACATCCAAAGCCTCCGCTTTTAATTTGATATATCATACTCATTTGTAGTTGAAAACTAACACAACAGTGTTAAAATAAAAATCGTTTTAGAAAATTTTTAGGGAAGGAAAAGCAAGTAGAGGAAACTGACCCTGAAGGGTCATGCGTGATGAGGAGATTCTATTCTCTCCTCTTAGAATTATAGTAATGCGTTTAGTTTATCGGCAAATGCTTGTTTAGAAGCGGCACCGACCATTTGTTCAACGACTTCACCGTTTTTGAAGAAAAGGATAGTCGGAATAGAACGGATACCGTATTTTACTGCAATATCTTGCTCTTCATCTGTATTTACTTTACAGATATTTGCTTTTCCTTCATATTCTGCCGCCAACTCTTCGATAACCGGAGCGATCATACGGCAAGGTCCACACCAAGGAGCCCAAAAATCTACCAATGAGACACCCTCTTTGGTTATTTCATCAAAATTTGATACTGTCAATTCAACGTATTTACCCATTGTACTTCCTTGATTGCGAATGTTTGTAATAAGTCATTATAACGCTCCAATCTTTAAAATGACTTATTACATTATTCTCACACAATTTCTCAAGATGCAATACAATGAACATATTTTAATCTAATTTAAATTATAATAACTTCCTTTTAAAACACAATATAAGTAAAGGATGAGTATACCGGATTATGAAAGGGCTGCTATGGATTATATTCTTGTTATCATCTTTCATTTACGCGATAGAACCGATTGCTCCGATTCCTCAAACACTCCCTTACGATCCTCAAAAAGCGGCATTGGGTCAAAAACTGTTTTATGATCCGGTCCTTTCCAAAGATTATTCTATTTCTTGCGCAACCTGTCATAAGAGAGCGTATGGGGGGACAGACGGCGAAAGTGTCTCTGTCGGCATCTATCAATTGCGGGGAAATATGAATGCTCCCACCGTATTGAATTCAACCTTTAATTTTAAACAATTTTGGAACGGTCGTGCCAAAAATCTCCGCGAGCAGGCACTCGGCCCTATCCATAATCCGATCGAAATGGGATTCAGCGCAGCTGAAGCCGTTTCACGCCTTAAGAATATCCCTGAATACAAAGCATCATTTCAAACCATTACGAAGCGCAGTCTCATTACCGCAGATGATATCGCCGATATGATCGCCGAGTATGAAAAAACGCTTATTACCCCCAACGCGAAATTCGATCTCTTTTTGAAAGGAAAATCAACGCTATCCTATGAAGAACAAGAGGGATATAATCTCTTTAAAACATTCGGATGCGCAACCTGCCATAACGGCGTTAATGCGGGAGGGAACTCTTTTCAAAAAATGGGAGTCATCATCCCTGTAAAATGGGATCAAAAAAGCAGCGACCGATATGCTCTGACCAAGCGGGAAATCGATAAGAACGTTTATAAAGTCCCGACGTTGCGCAATATTGCCCTGACCGCACCCTATTTTCATGACGGCAGTGCCCCCACCCTCAAGGACGCGGTTAAACGGATGTCCTATCACAATCTGGGGATAACCCTTTCCGATCAAGAGTCAGCCTACATCATAGCCTTCTTAAAAACACTTACCGGCGAACTTCCTAAAAAGAGTGTATATCGATGAAGCTTTCTCATAAACTCGCTTTGACAGCGGTGCTGGGCGGCAGTGCGCTCATCTCTTTATTTCTCTTTAAAACATTTTCACAAGATTATTTCACTGATCGAAATAAACTCGGGCTTAATTTCAAAGCGATTGAAACGGCCCAGAATCAGCTCGACAATCAAATCTTAAATAATGCATTTTTCCTCTACACCAATCAAGACGCAATTAACGACAGGATCAACAATGTTCACAAAGAGCTGGATATCCTCCTTCACAATCCGCACATTATTCAAGAACATCCGAAAACCTATGCGGCTCTCCAAAAATACGACGCACTCTTTAACCTAAAAGTCAATGCGATCTATGATTTTCAAACCACCAATATCGTCATTAAGAATACAACCGCCGCCCTTTTAGCCTCACAGCAGCACTTGTTTGAACATGATGAAACCACCCCTCAGGGGCAAGAGGTATTGTACGAGATCAATCGGCTGTCCGGTTCCGTTTTACTGGCAAAAAACGCTTTGGACAGTGAACTCATTGCGTCTTTGCATCCCAAAATTTCTGCCCTGGAACACTACCGTTTCTTAAACCCTAAAAATGAAGAACTGGCTCAACGGATGATCTCTCATTTTAAAGTTATCGAACAATACTTTCCCCAATTTGTCAAAGCGACGGAACAGATAAAAGATCCCGCTTTATCGGATACCCTGAGCGAAGCAGAAACTGCTTTTTATCGCGAATCGGATTCCGGACTTCGTTTTGTCTCCTATTTTTCCTATTTGCTGGTGACTCTGTTCATTATCAGCATCGGAATCATCGCCATATTTTTGGTTCAAAGCGAGCGAGAAGCGAGAATAGATCCTCTCACCCGGCTTCGTAACCGTAAAGCGTATGAAGAAGACTTAAAACAAAAAGGTCAAAAAGCCGCCCTTATCTTGATCAATATCAATAAATTTAAGCACTATAACGATTTTTACGGCGTGAAAGAGGGGGACCGTCTCTTAATCGAAACTGCGCGTCATATCCAGAGCATCCCTTTCGCAGGGTATAACCCGAATTATTATCGTCTGGGTGCGGATGATTTCGGAATATTGTTTGAACTATTTGACTACAACGACCTCTATGCTATTTCCAAAACATTCCTGGAAACTTTTTCCGAGAGACCGATTCTGATCGATAACGAACCTCGTACCCCTTCCATTTCAATCTCTGCATCCAAGTTCTCGCCTTTGTTGGAAACAGCCGATATGGCACTTAAGAACAAAACACACACGAATCCTACTATTTACCATCAAGGGCTTAACCTCCATCAAATCATAGCCGATAACGTAACCAAAGCGAGAGAATTAAAAGATGCCTTAACGGAAAATCGGGTCGTTCCGTACTTTCAACCGATTATCGACCTCTCTACCCGGAGCGTTACCAAACACGAAGTGCTGGCACGCATTATTATGAAAGACGCTCAGGCAAGGTCCATTTATCCCTATCTCCATATCGCTAAAGAGTCCAATCTCTATCCTCAACTTACTCGCTCCATTGCTACACAGAGTTTTGCCATAATCGCTGAACATGAGGGAGACTTTTCAATTAATGTGTCGATTGATGATATCGGGAATAAAGAAACCGTAGCGCTTCTGGAACGATTGCTAGAGCAGTACGAATCGATAGGAAAACGGATAATTTTTGAGCTGTTAGAATCTGAGGCTATCGAAGAGTATAACGAAATTGTTGAGTTCATTGCCAAAATGCGCCGTTACGGATGCCGAATCGCCATCGATGATTTCGGCAGCGGCTACTCTAATTTTGCCCGCATTTTGAATCTTGCTATCGACATTATCAAAATAGACGGTTCACTCATCCGTAATCTTGATACCGATGACAAAGCGATAACGATCGTTCAGACCATTGTCAATTTTACTAAAAATAGTTCCATAAAAACGGTCGCTGAGTTTGTTCATAACGAAGCCATTGCCAATATCGTCGAAACCCTCGAAATTGATTCCGCTCAAGGGTTCTACTTTTATGAGCCTGCAGAACATCCGGTAGCTATCGGTCAAGCCTAAAGCGTTATATTCTCAATCCACTCCAGCGTCTCATCGCTGACGATCAGCGCATCGATGCAATAATCAAGATTCAGTTTTTTTTGTTGGAGATAGGTTTGGATCGTACGGTTCAGTTTTTGAAGTTTTGAATGGGTAATATTATTCACGGCCTGTTCATACGAGGAGCCGCTTTTAACTTCAATAAAGTGGAGAACATTATCAGGACTTAGCGCAATGATGTCGATTTCTCCGAAACGGTTATAGACGTTCCGATCAATGATACGAAGTCCTTTCCCCTTCAGATACGCACACCCGCGCTCTTCGGCAATATTGCCTATGGCACGCGTGTGCATAGTATTTAATCCAAGTAGTCGGGCTTGATTACCTCGACTTTTATTGATTTGAAACGGGCCGTTTTAATCAGCTCGTCACACTCATCTCCGAAAAGAAAGTTAATATTGCTCTTAGCATGGTGAAATGTTGTAAAAAGGGTCCCTTTTTTGACGGTTGAGCTCACTTTTACCCGTAGCGGCGCACTTTGCCCGTATTCGCTTTTAAGAACGACAAAGTCTTTGTATTCAAAAAATTCCTCATCCTCGACACTGACCAACAGCGTATCTTCGCTGTGAGAACGGCTCAGCTTATCGCACGCATTGGTTTGGGCACTGTTATTGTAATGGACCAAAATTCGTCCGGTTGTCAGATAGTACCCCTCATGGCTCGGAGCATTCAACAGCTCTTCAACCTGACCGCGGGGAGAATATTGATGATAGTGAAAGGTGCCGAATCCGTCTTTGGTTCGGAACGTATCAATATGCAACACAGGAAGATCCTCTTCCTGTACCGGCCACTGCAATCCCCGCAAACGCGCAGCTTCAAGCTTTTCGTAACTCGCGCCTCCGAAACGGTTCGGAGCATCCGCTCTTACTTTTTCCCATACGTCATACGAGGATGTAACCCCCAAATCGACTCCGTAACGTTTTGAAATCTCCGCAATAACTTCCCAGTCATCCGGCATCGTTGCCCGTACAAGCGGTTGAGAGAGATGAAGCCGGCGCTCGGCATTGATGTAAACCCCTGTTTTCTCATAGGCACTTTTTACCCCGAAAATAATGTCGGCAAATTTAGTCACTTCGTTGTCAAAGAGTTCATTGACGACTAGAAGATCGAGATTACCCAATGCCGCGTGAATTTTAGTTTGATTCGGATGGATATGAGCGATATCTTCACTGATATTAAATAGGGCTTTGATCTTCCCCTCTATCATCGCATTGATAAGATCGGGGGTCATCATCCCCACCTCTTTGGGCGGTTGATAATCGGGAGCATAGTACGGAAGCATCCCGACGTCACAGGTTCCCTGAACGTTGTTCTGTCCGCGAAGCGGCATCAATCCCGCTCCCCGTTTTCCGATGTTTCCGGTCAACATTGCCAGATGGGTAATCGCCATCACGGCATACGATCCGTCAAGATGCTCGGTAATTCCCAAGCCCCAGAAAAAGAGGCTTTTTCTAGTTGCATATTTGCGAGCGACACTACGAACCTCATCCGCCAAAGATTCATACCCGGGAATCTGCAATAAAAATTCCGGGTTGGCGTAAGGATCGTTCAAGATCGAGTTTTTATACGCTTCGTACCCTTTGGTCCGGCTATTTACAAATTCGACATTAACAAGATTCTCGGAAATTATGACATAGGCCAGCATATTGAGTATCATCAAGTTGGCTTCATACGGGATACTTAGATGATTGGTCGCCGATTTTGAAAGCTGAATGCGGCGAACGTCCAATACGGCAAGCTCAATATCTTTTTGTTTAATGACATCGAGCATCCGGTTGGCAACGATAGGGTGGCCTTCGGTCGTGTTGCTCCCCATAACCACCATAAATTCCGTCTCATAAATATCGTCAAACGGATTGCTCATCGCCCCCTCGCCGATCGTCGTACGCATCCCTTTTAATGACGGGGAGTGGCAGACGCGGGCACAGTTGTCGACGTGCGGCGAACCGACCACATTACGGGTAAAATGCTGAAACAGATAGGAACTCTCACAGCTGGTACGGGCACCGCCGATTGCGGCAAAACTGTGCGAACCGTGTTCATCGGTGATCGATTTTAGCTTTCGCGCCGCAAGCTCATACGCACTCTCATAGCTGATCTCATAAAAATCGTGATCGACCGGCTCCAGATAATCCATATCCAAATCCGCGAATAAAACACTGTTTTTAGCTAAAAACGACTTACGGACACGGGCATTTCGCAAACGTTTCGGGTGGGTCAAAAAATCCCATCCCTGCTTTCCTTTGATACAAAGCCGTCCTTGAGAAACGAGACCTTCGTCTTTGGCAAAGATTTTTTGAATCTTGTTATCTTCTACCTCAGCGGAAATATCACACCCCACACCGCAATAAGTACAAACGCTGTCGATAGTCATCCGTTATTTCCTTGGAAGAAGAGAGCTACTGCCCCTTTTTAAAATTAGTGAAGTTTACAATTTTGTCTCTTAAGGACTGCGGAAACAGCAAGACAATTCGAATCATTAAGTAAAATCTAAAAGGGAACGCGTACCGGATTTTTTTTCGCTCAATCGCATGGACAATCCGCGCAATACCTTCCTCCGTTTTCAATAAGAACGGCATCTTAAAGCGGTTTTTCCGAGTCATCTCCGAATCAATGAAACCGGGCATAATGGTCATAACCGTTATCCCATACGGTTTAAGCTGATAATGCAGCCCCTCCGCATATGCGTTAAGCGCCCGTTTGGAACTGCTGTAGGCTATCGAAGTGGGCATTGTTAACAGCGATGCGAGAGACGAGATAAAGACTATCTCTCCGCTCTTTTGCTCGATCAGTTTTGGAATAATGGGTTCCAGCAGAGCATGAACGCTCAGAAAATTGGTTTTAAAGAGCCGCTCAAAATCTTCAAACGGCGTTACTCCCCCGCCGTGCCCGACCGATACTCCAGCATTGAGTATGATCCGATCGATCGGTTGTAGACTCAAACGCTCACCGATTTCCGTCATCCGTTCAAAATCGTTGACATCGGCGACAATCGTCTCTACCTCGCCACCTTTGACTCGACACTGTTGTGCTACATCGCACAAACGATCTTCTCTGCGGGCGATCAATATCAGCTGATTCTCTTTCGTGGCGTAATGAAGCGCTAACACTTCTCCTAAACCGCTGCTTGCCCCTGTTATTAGTATTCTCACCCTTTTCTCCCGCAAGCAAATAGTCGATATAATTATACCCATGAATGAAACACTAAAAATCGGGGAGATCAATATCCTCGTTATCGACCGCTCTACCGTACCGGGACTTTTCCTGCGTGCACTGGATGAGAGCGATATCTTACTACCGAACCAATACGTTACCGATGATATGCACATCGGCGATACGATCGACGTATTCGTCTATACCGACAGTGAGGATCGTCCTGTCGCAACGACCGTAAAACCCAAAGCGATGGTAAACGAAATCGCCTTTGTCGAAGTGGTCGATGCCTCCTCGATCGGTGCCTTTGTCGACTGGGGATTGCCCAAAGACCTTTTCGTCCCTCGAGCGCTCCAAAAACGCCCCTTTGCCGTCGGCGAAAAGCGGCTCGTTCGTGTCATCTTGGATGAACAGACCAATCGACTTGTGGGAACCGAGAAAATCAGCGGTGCATTAGAAACTCCGCCCAAGAGCTTTTATCCGAACACACCCGTAGAGTTTATGATTATTGCCAAAACCCCTATGGGCTACAAAGTAATAGTGGACCATAAATACGAGGGAATGATCTATACCAATGAGATTTTCGAAGATGTCCGTGTCGGGCAGGTCAAAAAGGGATTTGTCAAACTTTTACGCCCGGACGGCAAGCTCGATCTCTCTTTGCAAATGGTCGGAAAAGCAAAAGCCTCCAGTGCTGCCGATAAAATCCTTTCGATGATTAAAAGTAACGGTGGGATGCTCCCGTATAACTACAAGAGCGATCCCGATTTAATCCAAAAAACGTTCGGACTCAGCAAGAAAAATTTCAAATCGGCCCTGACTCAGCTTGTCGATAGTAAAAAAATAACGGTACAGGAGAACGGAATTTATGGGATATAGACCGCGAAAAAGCCCTTTTACCCATCTAAAGGCCCGTAATCTCGTCTACACGGAAAACGATCAAACGTATACTCTCATCAGCTTCAATCGTGATACGATGCTCTTAGAAGTTCATATCAAAGATAAAGCAGAGACAAAAGTCGTCACCGATTTCCCGTTTGCCCACTTGCCTAAAAAGATCAAGCAAGAACTCAATCCGCTATAATTGCACCACTATTTTATAAAAGGATGCGTATGTCACAGTTCATAAATGTCACTATTGACAAAAAAGCCAATATCTATTTCGACGGAAAAGTTACCAGCCGTACGGTTCACTTTGCCGACGGAAGCATCAAAACTCTCGGCATCATGGCTCCGGGAGAATATACGTTCGGTACAGCCGATAAAGAGATTATGGAGATCATGAGCGGAGAAATGGATATTCAGCTTCCGGGCTCAGACGCATGGATCACGATTAACGGACCTGAGAGCTTCGAAGTTCCGGCAAACAGTTCGTTTAATTTAAAAGTCAAAACACTCAGCGACTACTGCTGCAGCTACATCAAAGAATAACCCTTCAATCAGCGTCGTACGTCGACGCTGCTCTCATCAATCCAGCCCTCTTTTTTATACTCTTGCCACCCTTTTTTAGTGACCGTTCCGCTTATTTTATAAGATTGACCGCGTTTGGTTGTTGATGTCAAAGCCGTATTGGCCTTAAATAAAGTACACGCCCCTTTGCTGTCACACACTTTTGCACCCTCTTTTGTAATCAGAGTTATCGGGGTGATGCTTTCGACAATGTTGTCTGAACTATTTTCGTGGACACTATTGTTTTTTTCCGTCTTAGAAGAATCGGAGGTCTTTTTATCCAGTTTCCCATCGATAATCTCATTAAGAAGCTTTCGCGCTTCTTTGTCCTTTTGTTTCGCCGCTTTGGCAAGCCACATCATCGCTTTGCCCTCATCCGTATCGACTCCCCGTCCGGCTGCATACATAATCGCGATATTATATTGTGCGTCCACATGCCCTTGTTCTGCCGATTTTTCAAACCATTGGGCCGCCAACGACTGATTTTCCTCCGTCCCGATTCCGCGCTCAAATATAACGCCGACTTGAAACTGTGCTTCCTTATTACCGCGTAAAGCTGCCGTGTACGTTTCCCAAAAAGATTGTTGTACTTCCGAAGAAAAAAGGGGAGTAAAAAGAAATAAAAGCAAATATAAGTATTTTTTCATAAATGAAAATCCCTTATCAAAAAATAGTTATAGACTTCCCTGCAAGGGGAAGATTTATTTGTAACGATAGGTAATTCTACCCTTGTCCAGACTGTAGGGAGTAAGTTCGATTTTCACCGTATCACCGGGAAGAATTTTAATGTAGTGCATACGCATTTTTCCTGCAATATGACACAAAATCACATGACCATTCGGCAACTCAACACGAAACGTTGCATTGGGTAGTGCCTCAATAATCTTTCCGTCTACTTCAATGACATCATCTTTTGCCATATTATTCCTTTACGCGATTGATAATATTTCAGCTCTACCGTTGATGATTGCAACCGTATGCTCGTAATGAGAGCCTTTCAGCCCATCCGTGCTCACCACATCCCAACCGTTTGCCAAAATTTTGGACGTTCCCTCTTTTTGGCAAATCATCGGTTCCAGACAAAAAACCATTCCGTTTTTAATCTTCGGACCCGCTTTGGCATTATTCCCGTCCATATAATTGGGTATTTCAGGTTCTTCATGCGGTTTTTTACCGATGCCGTGCCCGCAAAACCCTCTCAACGGGACAAATCCACGCCCTTTGATAAATTGTTCAATCTCAAAAGATAGCTCTTTAAAGCGCATCCCGTCTTGAATGATATCAATGGCAAAATACAAAGCATCTTTCGCGCAGGCGATCAACGCTTCATCTTCCAAAGAGATTTTACCGACACCGACCGATATAGCCGCATCACCGAAATAGCCGCCCTTTTTCGTCCCCACGTCAAACCCGACAATATCACCCTCTTGAAGAGCATAATCGGTCGGGATGCCATGAATAATGACATCATTGACAGAAGTACAAACAGCATTCGGAAACCCGTAGAGCCCTTTAAAAGAGGGGATGGCACCCATGGATCGGATATACTCCTCACCGATGGCGTCAAGCTCTTTCAGGGTTATCCCGGGCTTTGTGTGTTGAGCCAACAGCTCCAATGTCCCGGCCACAATTTTGTTGGCGGAACGGAGAAGCTCTATTTCACTGTTTTTGCGTAGCGCAATCGCCATTGTTACAGGCCAACCGCACTAAGGGTTTGGTATTTAGACATGTACACCTGCGCTTCGATACGGCGCATCGTGTCCAGTGCAACCTGAACCACGATAAGTACTGCCGTCCCTCCGAAGAAGAACGGTACTCCCATCGCTTTGACGATAACCCACGGCAAGGTTGCGATAAGACCGAGATAAATAGCCCCGGTAATGGTCAAACGCCCTGCCGTGTCGTTTAAAAACTCTTTAGTCGACTCGCCCGGACGAACCCCCGGAATGAACCCGCCTTGACGTTTAAGATTTTCGGCAATATCTTTGGCATTGAACACGATAGACGCATAAAAGAATGCAAAAAATACAACAAACGTAAACTGCAAAACGTTAAAGAAATAGTGATTCGGATTAAGTACGTCCGCAATCGCTTGAACCGTCGGATTAGTGCTCGAAGACATTACCGTCATCGGAAACATCAAAATAGCCGAAGCAAAAATAACCGGGATAACCCCTGAAAGATTTACTTTGACCGGAATGTAGTTCATAACCCGTTTATTTTGATTTTGGAGCATCGTCTTTTTCGCATAGGTAACCGGTATTCGGCGTTCTCCCAGTTCAACATAGATGATGACCAAGATCGTTGCAACGATAAGTGCAATAATACCAAGCAATGACAAGAAGCCCATTGCACCGGTATTAACCATGGTTATCGCATGAGAAATAGCACTCGGAATCGCCGAAACAATCCCTGCAAAAATGATCAACGACACACCGTTTCCGATTCCGCTTTGGGTAATCTGCTCACCGATCCACATCAACAGCATGGTTCCTGCAAGCATTGAAACGACTGCCAACGTTACAAACGTACTGTGATCGACCAAAATAGCGCTCGCACCATCTTGTCCGGTCATACTTTGCAGTCCGACACTCACTCCGACTGCTTGAACAATCGTAATCACTATCGTTGCATAACGGATAATCTGCATGTATTTAACCATACCGTCACGCTCTTTTTTCATTTGCGCTAAGTTAGGAAAAGTCGCTGCTAAAAGTTCCATGATGATGGATGCGGTGATGTAAGGCATAATACCCAGAGAGATGATCGAGAGACGTTCTACGGCGTTACCGCTGAACATATTGAATAGACCTAACGCGTCAGCTTGATGAGAGTTGAAAAATGAAGCGATAACGGCTGTGTCAACACCCGGTACCGGCACGTATGCCAGTAGACGGTAGATGAAAAGAAAACCGATCGTAATTAAGATCTTGTTTACAAGTTGTTGGTTCATTAGTTACCAGTTGTTGTAACGTTTTCATCTTTGATTTTAGATGCTAAATCTTTTGCACTAGCGCCAACAAGTTTAACGCTGACAACCGATTTCGCCAAACGGTGTACACCACGGATGCTCTCCATTGTAATTTCAGCAAGATTCGCGATCTCTTTTACTTTTTCAACGTTGATTGTGGTTGGTTTCACAACACGTGATGTAAAACCGAATTTTGGCAAACGGCGAGCAAGTGGTTGTTGTCCACCCTCAAAGTTACGTTTTTCATTGTAACCTTTACGCGCTTTTTGACCTTTGTGACCTTTACCGGCTGTTTTACCTTGGCCGCTTCCTTGGCCGCGGCCAAGACGTTTTTTGCTGTGGGTTGAACCCTCAGCAGGGGTAAGATTTTCGAGTGCCATAACTTATCCTTTGATACGTGATAGTGCATCGATTGTTGCACGTACCACAGTGTTTGGATTGTTAGAACCCAAAGACTTCGTCAAGATGTCTTGGATTCCCGCAAGCTCAAGTACCGGACGGGTAGCGCCACCGGCGATAACCCCTGTACCTTCAGATGCAGGTTTTAGCAAGATACGACTCGCGTTGTATTTAACTTCGATATCGTGAGCGATGGTAGTACCTTTGATCTTCACTTCTGTCAAGTTTTTAAACGCTTCGTCAACCGCTTTACGGATAGCATCGGGAACCTCTTTGGCTTTACCGACTCCGTAACCTACGGTTCCTTTTTTATTTCCTACAACTACGAGAGCGGTAAAACGAAAGCGTCTACCACCCTTTACAACTTTAGTTACACGACCGATGTTTACAATCGCTTCTGAAAATTCTTCTCTGTTAATCGCTTGCATCATCAGCCCTTAAAACTTGATTTCATTTGCGCGAAGTGCTTCGGCAAATGCTTTTACAACACCGTGATACAAAAATCCGTTACGGTCGAACGTAACTTCATTGATCCCGGCGTCTTTGAGATTTTTTGCAAATACGGCAGCCGCTTTTTCAGCATCTACTTTATTCGCTTTAAGACCCAAAGTTTTTGAGTGTACTGCTGCTAACGTTACCGCTGATTCATCATTAATCGCTTGTGCGCTGATGTAGCGGTTTGAGCGAAATACTGAAACACGTGGCAATGACGCGCATCCTGAAATTTTAGAGCGAATACGGCGTTTACGCTGAAGACGTTTTGCCGATTTATTTTTAAGTGTTTTACCTGTCATATCATCGCTCCTTATTTCTTAGATGTCTTACCGGCTTTACGCAGGATAGTCTCATCAGAATATTTAACACCTTTACCTTTGTACGGCTCAGGTGGACGGAATGATCGGATCTCAGCAGCGATTTGACCAACTTGTTGTTTGTCTGCACCTTTGATGCTGATAACATTCTTCTCAACTGCCATAGCTATTCCGGCTGGAATGTCATAGTTGATATCATGGCTGAACCCGAGTTGAAGATTCAATACATTGCCGTTAACCGCTGCACGATAACCAACCCCGTTGATTTCCAATTTTTTCTCAAAACCGGTAGTCAAACCTGTGATGATGTTTGCAGCCAAAGCACGGTATGTACCCCAGAATGCGCGATCAGCACGTTGGTCAGAATTTGTACTAAATGTTAACGTGTTACCTTCAAGTACTACACCGCAGTTACCGAGAGTATCCAATACTTGCGTTGTTGCACCTTTCGTAAACGTCAATACCGTTCCATCAAGTGTCGCTTTTACATCAGCTGGGATAGAAATAGGAAGTTTTCCAATACGTGACATCTTATCTCCTTACCAAATTGTACAAAGGACTTCTCCGCCTACGCCAAGCTCGAATGCTTTATCGTTAGGAAGAACCCCTTTTGAACTGCTGACAATGATGGTACCGTAACCGTTTTTGAAACGTTTTAGTTCATCTTTACCTTTGTAAACACGACGTCCCGGTTTAGAGACACGTTTTACTTCATTAATAACCGTACGACCTTTTTCGTCGTATTTCAATACTACATTGATTGTTTTTTTAACGCCGTCTTCAATAACGTTAAAGCTCTCGATGTAACCTTTGTCTGCCAAAATGGCAACCACAGCTTCTACAACTTTTGAGTGAACCAATGTTGTAGAATCTAAACGGCGCATAGCCGCATTACGGATACGAGTCAACGAATCCGCGATCAAATCATTAATCATTTATATTTCCTTATCTTAGTCGTAAGTAGTATCAACTTATTAATTGAGCCTTCCGCTGAGGAAAACTCAGCGTTAGCGTAGGTGGACGGGCTTAGCTCGTCCGCCGTTTTCAATTACCAAGAAGACTTTCTAACGCCTGGGATCAACCCTTCGTTTGCCATTTTACGGAAGCAAACGCGACAAATTCCAAAATCACTGATGACAGAGTGCGGACGACCGCAGATCTGACAACGAGTATAAGCACGAACTGCGAACTTAGGTGTACGCGCCGCTTTAGCGATCATTGACTTCTTAGCCATTATTCTCTCCCTTTAGCAAACGGCATACCGAGCATTTCAAGAAGCTTGAACGCATCTTTGTCAGCTGTTGCAGATGTAACCACAGTGATGTTCATCCCGTGGATTTGCATAATTGAATCGTAATCAACTTCCGGGAAAATCAACTGCTCGGTCAAACCGAAGTTGTAGTTACCGCGACCGTCAAAACCGTTACGTGGAATACCACGGAAGTCTTTAACACGTGGAAGTGATACAGAGATCAATTTATCCATGAAATCGTACATTTGAGCACCGCGAAGGGTAACTTTAACACCGACCGGCATCCCTTCACGTACTTTAAATCCTGCAACCGATTTACGAGCGTTAACAACCATTGCACGTTGTCCTGCAATGTTGCTGATCGTATCTTGGATGCTTTGGATCAATTTATTGTCTTTCATGGCGAAACCACAACCGACGGAGATGATCACTTTTTCCAAAGCCGGAACTTGCATTACGTTTGCAATCCCGAGCGCTGTTTGAAGTTCTGGCTTAAGCGCCAAATATTTATCTTTTAGTCGTGCCATGATTACGCCTCTACTTTGCGGACATTCGATGCATCGATCGGCATCTCTTTGTTCAAAAATCCGCCTTGTGGATTTTGTTCGCTAGGTTTGATTGCTTTTTTAGCAACACGGCAACCTTTAACGATTACTTTGTTTTTCTTAGGCATAACTTGAAGCAATTCTGCTTTAGTACCTTTGTCATCACCGGCGATCACTTCAACAATGTCGCCTTTTTTGAAATTAAATTTTGCCATCATACAACCTCTGGAGCAAGTGATACGATTTTCATGAAACCAGCGTAACGAACTTCACGGCTTACAGGTCCGAAAATACGTGTACCGATCGGCTCACGTTTTTTATCAAGGATTACGGCAGCATTTTCGTCGAAACGGATAAGAGAACCGTTTTCGCGGTGAACCTCTTTTTTCGTACGTACGATAACTGCTGTAACAACTTGACCTTTTTTGATCTTACCGGTTGGAGCCGCTTTTTTAACAGAAGCGATGATTACATCGCCTACTGTCGCATAACGACGTTTTGAACCGCCAAGAACCTTGATACACATAAGCTCTTTAGCCCCTGTGTTATCGGCTACCGCTAAACGAGTAAAACTTTGAATCATGCATTCACTCCTTTAACAAGAGTTTTAAGACGAAACGATTTGCTTTTTGAAAGTGGACGACACTCGATCGCGATCACTTCATCACCAATGTTAAGTTGGTTGTTTTCGTCATGAATCATGTATTTTTTGAAACGTTTTACCGTTTTATGGTAACGTGGGTGCATAACACGGCGCTCAACAACGATAGTTGCTGTTTTTTCGCCGGCCTTTGTCACTACGATACCTTGAATTTCACGTTTATGTGTCATAGCTTAGCCCTTACTTCACTGCGTTCATAGCAGTGTTAATGCGTGCAATGTCTTTTTTCGCCGTGCGAAGTTCGCTCGTATTAGTCAATTGCATCATTTTTTGCTTAATTTTCAAAGTGAAAAGCTCAATTTTTTTCTCTTTGAGCATCCCTTGAAGTTCAGCAGCTGTTTTGCCGTTCAAATCAGTATATTTCATTGCTCATCTCCGCAGTTACAATTTTGGTTTTGAACGGAAGTTTTTGCATCGCAAGCGATAATGCTTCACGCGCAAGAGTCTCTTCAACACCACCCATTTCAAAAATGATACGGCCTGGTTTGATGTTCATTACCCATTGGTCAACAGAACCTTTACCTTTACCCATACGCACTTCAAGTGGTTTGGCAGTCAATGGTTTAGCCGGGAACACACGGATCCAGATTTTACCTTGACGTTTGATATGACGGTTTGCTGCAATACGAGCCGCTTCGATTTGGCGAGAGTTAATACGTCCCGCTTCCGTTGCTTTGAATCCGATAGAACCGAAATCAAGTTTGTTGGCATTCGTAGCGTAACCTCGGTTACGCCCTTTCATCATTTTACGATATTTCGTACGTTTAGGCATCAACATGATTAGTTAGCCTTTCGTCGTGGACGACGTTGTTGATCTTCGCCACGCTCTTCTTTAGATTCTTTTGCTTCTGGTTGAATTCCTTTAGTGAGAACCTCACCTTTGAAAATCCAAACTTTGATACCGATTACACCGTAAGTGGTGTGCGCTTCAGCAAAACCGTAATCGATTTTTGCACGAAGAGTATGCAACGGTACGCGACCTTCAAGATACCACTCAGTACGAGCGATCTCAGCACCGCCAAGACGGCCGGCAACTGAAACTTTAATACCTTTAGCCCCTGCACGTTGTGCATTTTGCATAACTTTTTTCATCGCGCGGCGGAACGCTACACGTTTTTCAAGTTGAGTCGCAACGTTTTCTGCAACGAGTTGTGCAGATGCTTGTGCTTTTTTCTCTTCTTTGATATTCACTGCTACCGGTTTACCGATAAGGTTTTGAAGAGATTCTTTGATTTTTTCAATGTCAGAACCTTTCTTACCGATGATGATACCCGGACGAGCCGCAATGATCGTAACGCGAAGACGTTTCGCAGTACGCTCGATTACGATGTTGCTCACACCGGCGTAGTAGAGTTCTTTTTTCAAATAGGTACGGATTTTATGGTCTTCGCCCAAAGAAACCGCAGCTGTTTTAAAGTTAGGGAACCATCTTGATTCCCAGTTGCGGTTGATACCGAGACGAAGTCCGATAGGATTAACTTTATGACCCATAATTATTTACCCTCTACTTCTACCAAAATGTGTGCTGTCGGCTTGCGGATTCCAGAAGCGGTACCACGTGCACGTTGAGTGAAACGTTTAAGTACCGGACCGTTATCAACACGGCATGATGTAACAATACAATCTTGCGCATCGATACCGCTATTAGCTACGGCTGACGCAACCACTTTAGCGATGATTTTTGCCGCTTTGTTTGGAGTAAACTCCAATGCAGCCATTGCTTGCTCTGCATTCATTCCTTGAACTTCGCGAGCGATCAAACGAGATTTAGTCGGAGATACGCGAACGAATTTTAATAGTGCTCTTGCCATATCTCTTCCTTATTTCCCGATTTTCTTTTGTACAGAACCTTTATGGCCCTTAAACGTACGTGTTGGTGCAAATTCACCAAGTTTGTAACCGATGTGGTTTTCCGTTACGAAAACCGGCACAAACTGACGGCCATTATGGACGTTGAACGTCAAACCGATCATATCTGGCAAAACCACGCTACGGCGTGACCAAGTTTTGATAGGTTTGTTGCTTTTCGTCTCTTTGGCAGCAATCACTTTTTTCATAAGGTGTCCATCAACAAATGGTCCTTTTTTTACTGATCTAGCCATTATCTACCTCTTCGGATTTGATTTACGGCGAGTAATAATCAATTTATCACTTGCTTTCTTCTTACGTGTTTTAGCACCTTTAGTCGGTTTACCCCACGGAGTAACCGGGTGACGTCCTGAATTCGTTTTACCTTCACCACCACCATGCGGGTGATCGATAGGGTTCATCGCAGAACCACGCGTTTGAGGACGGATACCCATATGACGTGTACGACCCGCTTTACCAAGAACGATGTTGATATACTCTTCGTTACCGACAGTACCGACAGTCGCCATACATTCACCCAATACATAACGCATTTCACTTGACGGAAGACGAAGAGAAACATATTTCCCCTCACGACCCATGATTTGCGCAGATGTTCCGGCTGAACGAACGATTTGTCCACCTTTACCCGGTTTAAGCTCGATGTTGTGAACCGTTGTCCCCACAGGGATGTTCATCAATTTCATCGCGTTACCCGCTTTAATGTCCAAACCGCTCTCAGCAGCAGAAACAACATCACCGACTACCAAACCTTTAGGTTGGAGGATGTAACGTTTGTCACCGTCTACATAGTTAACAAGAGCGATACGGCAGTTACGGTACGGATCGTATTCGATTGCTGCAACAGTACCCGGAACACCGAATTTGTTACGTTTGAAATCGATGATACGGTAGAGCTTTTTAGCTCCCGCTTCTTTATGACGTGATGTGATACGACCGTTGTTGTTACGTCCGGCAGCTGCAGGAAGTTTGATCAACAAAGACCTTACAGACGCTTTTGCCGTGATGTCCGAGTTATCAACGTTTGTATAGAAACGTCGGCTCGGGGTGGTTGGTTTATACGTTTTGATCGCCATATTACACCGCCAAACTATCGATTTGAGCGCCTTCTGGCAATTTCACATAGAACTTTTTAAAGTCGTTTTGTTTACCAGCAAGACCACGGAAACGTTTTACTTTTCCGTCTTGATTTAGTGAGTTTACACGAGCCGGAACGATTCCGAAATACTCTCTAAACACCTCTTTAAGAGCGTTCTTTGTCATACGTGGAGACGTTTGAACAACGATTACACCCTCTTCTTGAAGACCAAGGGTCTTCTCTGTATACAGGATTGATTTGATATCAGTAATATCTGCCATCTTAGCTCTCTTTAGTCAGATTTTCCCATACCGCTTTTTCGATAACCACCGAACGGTATGTCGCAGCCAAAAAGGCGTTGAGTTCATTCTCTTCTACAACATAAGTAGAAGCAATGTTGCGGAATGCAAGATAGGTATTCTCATCGAGAATCTTTTTCACCAACAATGCGTCACGTACGTTCAATTTGTCGAACAATACTTTCGCATCTTTTGTTTTACCGCTTGGAACTTCGATCGTATCAACGATGAACAATTTCCCGGCAGTTGCCAAAGCATCCAACGCACATTTAAGCGCTAGTTTCTTTTGCTTTTTATTGATCTTTTGATCGTAGTTACGACCAGTGTTCGGCCCGTGTGCAATCGCACCGCCAACAAAGATCGGTGAACGGCGTGAACCGGCACGTGCGCCACCTTTACCTTTTTGAGCCCATGGTTTTTTACCACCACCGCTAATCATTGATCGAGTTTTAGCCGATGCTGTGTTAGCACGGATACTCGCTTGATACGATTTAACGTACAAGTAGAGGTTATGTGGGTTGATACCGCTAAAGCTCTCTGGCAATGCTGCTTCTGAGGCTTTTTCGAATTTTTCGTTCAGTACAATCGCGCTCATTATTTAACAACCTTTACTCGACCTAGTGCACCGTTTGCGCCTGGGATAGAACCCACAACAACCAATACACCGTTTTCTGCGTCGTATGACATTACTTCATTTTTAACAGTAACTTGCTCGTTACCGTATTGACCTGACATTTTACGCCCTTTTTGGACTTTACCAGGCCATTCGCGGTTACCGATAGATCCACCCGTACGGTGAAAACGGTGTCCGTGTGCGCCAGGTCCGCCGGCAAAGTTCCAGCGTTTCATAACACCGGTAAAACCGCGACCTTTTGTGTTGAAAGACGATTTAACCGTTTGTGCATTTGCCAAAGGAGCCATATCCAAATCACCGGCTTCGGTGTTTGCAACTTCCAATGTGGCGAATTTGTTGAATTCAGCAGAAAGATTATATTTCTTTTGTTGACCTTCAACCGGTTTGTTCGTCGATTTGCCTTGGCTATACGCTACAAGCGCAACGCCCTCATTCACTTCACAAACTTTGATCTCTTTTACTTTTAAAAGAGTTACAACTTTGCTCGGAACGCTGATAGTTCGGCTCATGCCGATTTTTTCTACAATGTATTCCACACCCTACTCCTTACTTGTCCATAGAGCGAACTTCTACGTCCACTTCCGGAGCCAAGTCAAGCTTCATCAACGAATCAACTGTATCTGGCGTAGCCGACACGATGTCGATCAAACGTGCGTGCATACGAATCTCAAATTGCTCACGCGAGTCTTTATTGACGTGCGGAGATTTAAGAACCGTATATTTACGAATCTTGGTTGGCAAAGGGATCGGTCCGCGGATTTCCGCACCCGTTCGCTTTACAGCTTCAACAATAGAGGCAACTGAACGATCAAGTACACGATGATCGTATGCTCTAAGTTTCAAACGAATTTTTTCCATAATGTTTTCCTTAGATAAAAGAACTCGTCAGTCAATGCTGACTATATAAGGCGCCGAAATTATACCGACATACCCCTTCTAGGTCAAGGATTTTAGGGGTAAAAAACGGTTTCATCTATAATTTTGCTTCCTTTTAATAAGGAAGCTATATTTTTTAGGGTATGATTATAGGTATGAATACATTATTGGATGAATACTATCGCTATGATTTGCACAATGCAGGTTTTATAGAAAGAAAATATACAATCGGCGAAGAAAATACCCTGATTTACGGAATTACTCAGTCAGGTAAAACGTCTATGATCAAAAATTATCTCCTATCGCATAAAAAATCGACCTATCTTTATCTCGATTGTCGAGATGTACGCCTCGCTATTAATGAGCTCAACCGATCACTGAAGAACTTTTGCCGAGAAAATAAAATCTCTATCCTTGCACTCGACAACTACGATGAATCAATAGATCTGTTCGATATGGATCAAATCATCCTCTCATCCGATAAAATACTTCCGCTCCCCTTTCATACAGTGCAGCTTGAATTACTCGATTATGAGGAATTTTTAGCGTTTGAAACCAAATTTGATTCGACCGCACTAAACCATTTTTTCCAGCTCGGCGGATTTCCCGCCATGCACCGTATTCCCAGTGAAGAGAGAGTCCTGTATCTCCAAAGTACACTCAAAAACACGTTGGAGCCTATCGAATTCTCTATTCTTTCGCAAGCCTCCAAAATGGTGACGCAGAAAGTCTCAGCCTTCAATCTGTATGAACGGCTCAAAGGGGAGCGCAAAATTTCCAAAGACAAACTCTATCTTCATCTGCAGTCAATGTATGAGAGAGGTTATCTGAAAAATTTAGGAAAATTCAATCATCCGAACGCTGTTAAAAAGATGTACCTGTGTGATATAGCCATCAAACACGCCCTCGTTGCTCAAAAACATTTCGGACGTCTTTTTGAGAATCTCGTTTTTTCGGAACTCGATAAACATCATATCGAATGCTATTATGACGAAGGGATTGATTTTTATCTTCCTCAGAGGGGACAAATCATTATCGCTTCACCGTTTGCCAATGAGCATGCTTTGTTTAAAAAGGTAGAAGCACTGGAGGGGTTCATCGTATCGAACCGCATTCGTGAAGTAATCGTGGTAACCATGAATTTAGAGAGTACCCTCTCTCACCCGGTATCACGTATTGAGATGATCCCGTTTGAAATGTGGGCATTGGGAGATGACGCTTAGAAACGGTAATTAAGCCCGACAAACGGTCCTTTAAAGGTAACGTCACTATTCATATCAAAATGGTCCGAAATTTTAAGTGATTCGTAACGGTATCCTGCCTGAGCGCCTAAACCTGCTCCTATCTTCCAAACTAATTTAATTCGCGCATCCGTTAAAGAGTCCCCGTTATATCCGATATATTTTACGCTCCCTTCCATCCCTAGCGGAGAATACGGTGGCGTTAACGCAATCCCCAGGTATCCCATCGGTATAACTTCATTCAGACTGTCATTGATTACACCATCGATCGTAGCATCTAAAACTTTGAAACTGACTCCAAAATCAATCTCGACTACATTGTCAAGAATCTCATAATACGGGGTAATGTCAGTCTGTGTCAATGAAACTTTGTTACTGCCTCCGATCCCATCTGAACCGCTAAAACTCGTTTCAGGTGTAAAATCTATACGAACATTTGGGATCAAAGGAACAGGGTGCTCTACAAACAATCCTAACTGGTAGCCTGACTCATCTTGATTTCTAAAACCGGTATGAGTATTTTTATAATCAAAATCTCCGCTTGCACTCAGTGTATAATAATCCGCCTCGGCACCGAATCCTAAAATAGTTGCCGCAGATGCACTAACCGATCCCAAACATAACGCAAAAATAAATACTCTAAACATTGTGAACGCCTTTTTACAGAATGATACCCAATTTCCTATGAGTGCATGCGCTACAATGTCAACATATTAATTTTTTGGATAAACGATGCAGCTATGCGGAATCGATGAAGCGGGACGAGGTCCTTTGGCAGGTCCACTGACTATTGCCGGAGTTATTTTAAATAATCCTATCGAAGGGTTGAATGATTCTAAAAAACTCACCGAAAAAAAAAGAGAATTTCTGTATGAGCTAATCTGTGAAAATTCCACCTATCACATTGCACGATTTGATGCGGCACAAATCGATGAACTTGGACTATCGCAATGTTTAGCAACAGGATTACGAGAAATAATGTCAGTGCTGGGAGATGCAGACTATCTCTATGACGGCAATTCAAAATTTGGTGTAAGCGGCCTAAGAACTATGGTGAAAGCCGATGCTACGATCCCTGAAGTGAGCGCGGCTTCGATTTTGGCAAAGGTTTCCCGAGATCGTGAAATGATACAACTCGCTTCACTCTATCCTCAGTACGGATTTGAGGGGCATAAGGGGTACGGCTGCGCAGCTCATATCGAAGCGATCCGCCAATACGGATATTGCGAAATTCATCGTAAAACTTTTAAATTAAAAGCATTACAACCCTCGTTATTTTAGAACCTCGTCGCTATAATGACTTTAAAAAAGAGCATGGATGATATCACTTACCCATATTGAAGCGGCTCTCTCGGCCGTCGATGCCGAAATTAAAGCACTGCTGTACAATCAATCGCTTTCACTAAACGAAAAAGATGAAAAAATGCTGCCGTTATTGCGAGAAAGCAAGGTTCTAAAGCAGGCACATGAAGATTTATGTTATTTAAGAGACAACCCGCCCGCCACTCCAAACGGATGTAAAGCGGGAAGTTATAGAAAAGAAGAATAATCTCCCCTCTCCCTTGATGGAGGGGAAAATTGGCTTATTTACAAAGCTCTGCTTCAATACGGCGGTTTTCCGCACGCCCCGCTTTGGTTTTGTTCGAAGCAATCGGCATTTTTTCACCCATTCCTTCCGATGTCAGACGGGAAGAGTCAACGCCGTCTTCGATAAGCATCGATTTTACTTTTGCAGCACGTTTTTCAGAAAGTTTTTGATTATAGGCATCAGATGCCGTACTGTCCGTGTGTCCTACAATATTAGCTTTATAGGCCGGGCTATTTTTTAAGAAGCTTGCGAATTCAGCGACTTTAGCCGTCCCTTCCGCATCAACTTTTGTTGAGTCCGTTGCAAAATTCAAATGAAGTGTCGCTTTCAACGGACATCCGTCTGCATCTACTTTAAACCCTTTAGGTGTATCCGGACATTTATCCAAAGAATCGATTACCCCGTCTCCGTCACTGTCAACCGGAACAGCCGCTTTTGGGGCAGGAGCAGGAATAACCACCGCTTTTGGCTCAGGTTTTGGTGCAGGTGCAACCGCTTCAGCAACAGCCGGAGCGGCAGCAACCGGTGCGGCTTTTTTATCAAAGCTGAATGTCAGTCCCGCAAGCGCCGCTACATTATGCACTTCGCCGTTACTGCCGTCCGCAGCACCGTTACGGTTCATTTTATACATATATAGCCCCTCTAATTTAAGGGCGATACGGTCGGTAATTGCTGCTTTCAAACCAAGACCTGCATCCAGCATCAATCCGTCAAAATCATTCGGATGGGTATTTGTATACCACTCATATCCCACTCCTGCTTTGGCAAACGGAGTAACGGCCGTATCGGTCGGCATTTCATAAACACCGTTAAGCATAGTGGTCAATACACCGGTTTTACCCGTTTCGCCGTCCGCACGATCACGTCCGTAAAGAAGAGACAGCTCCGGCTTGATTAAATCGTACGCATTATTCATCTGCATCTCAAGACCGTAAACCGTATGATTATCAACTCCGCCCATCGCACCGCGATTGGTTTGTGTGTTCTCATTTGCCGTACTGTTCCATAGATAACCGACTACCGGAGTCACTTCATAGTTGTAATCGCTTGCACCCAGCAGTGTTGCAGCAAGCAAACCTGAAAATAATATTTTTTTCATTTTAAACGTCTCCTTCAGACCATTAAAGTTTAAAAATTATAACTTAATAATTTATTCTAAAAATTTCTAAAATGTATTTAATTGTTTTTTTTAATGGTTTCGAACTCTGTCTGCATCGTACTGAGCATTGCAGAGATTTCCTGATTCAGCTGGGTTTCGGCAGCACCTATCCGTTCGAGGTGGGTGCGCTTAAGACCTTCAAGTTTTTGAAGCGTCGTCTGAAAAAGCTGCTCGTCATCGGTGAGCAAAACAATCTCCTCTTTCGGAGCCCATTTGCGTTTGACGGTATCATTATGACGGAACTCAAAAATAATATTCTGAGAATTCTCAGAACTGATATATCGCGGTACCGTGTACGCAAGATAATGTTTTTTAGGATCGCCGTGGTGTCGTTGAATTACATAGTACATGCGGCAAGTATAACATAAATTGAATTTTATCGCTCTTTGTGATAAAGTATTAGAAGAGAAAAGGGAGCATAGATGGAACATATATACGAATTAGCCATTATAGGGGCAGGTCCTGCGGGGATCGCGACGGCAATCGAGAGCTATGCTGTGGGGATGAGGGATATTATCTTGCTCGAAAAAGATGAAAACCACAACGCGACCATTCGAAAATTTTATAAAGATAACAAACGGGTCGATAAAGATTGGAAAGGACAAAAAATCGAGCTTGACGGCACCATCTATTTTATGGACGGAACCAAAGAGTCAACTCTCGATTTTTTTGACCAGTTGCTGGATCATGAATCTCTGAAACTTCGAACCCATACCGAGGTACAAAAAATTGTAAAAAATGAGAATGGGTTTGAAGTATTTATAGCCGGCGGCAGTATCCGTGCCAAATACGTAGTCGTTACCATCGGACGGATGGGAAAACCCAATAAGCCGGATTATAAAATCCCCCCATCCATTAAAAATCAGATCCACTTTACCCTTGACGGCTGCGGATCGGGTGAAAAAATCATGGTGGTCGGCGGCGGTGATTCCGCTATCGAGTATGCGGTCGAGCTATGCGATAAAAACGAGGTCGCTATCTGCTATCGCCGCGGAACATTCCGCCGGGCCAATCCGACCAATCAAGCCGATATCGATAATGCCGTTTCCAGCGGATCCGTCAGAGCATTGCTAAATACGGAGATTACGGAGCTGGAAAGTGAAAGCGGAAAAGTTAAAGTCCTATTTGCCGATGACTCGTACGAATTGTTTGATCGATTGGTTTATGCTATAGGCGGAACGACACCGAGCGGGTTTTTGCAAAGCAGCGGCATCCGAGAAGAGGACGGCAAACCGGTTCATGATGAAAATTATCAAACCAATGTTCCCGGCCTTTTTGTGGCGGGCGATATTACACAAGAGTCAGGCGGCTCGATTGCCCTAGGTCTTAATCACGGATTTGCAATAGCCAATTACATTAAATCGCTATAATCCTAATACGACGTCAATCCGATAAAATCGGCTCGCTCTGATGGCTTAATTCACCATCCGGACTGAAAATAGTCAGTTGTATTGTCGCATGAAGATATTCGGAAGTAACGAGGGGATTAAAATTTTCGTCTTGAAAAGCAGCTGTTTTAGCATTATAAATAATATCTTCCAGCAGTGAGCGCTCGGCTACAGTACTTTTTGCAATCCCCCGAATTTTAGTGCCGAGATAGAGGGTTATTTGTGTTGCCATAGGCTCGCGCAGTATCGGGTATTGTTCGAGCAGTTCATGACGGTTGATCGAATTCTGCCCCTGTAAAACCTCTTCAATAGAAGCTCTGGCAATGGTTAATAATACGGATTGCGACATATATTAACCCCTTTTCACACTCTTGATGGTGTTATTATAACTTACTTATCCTCAGGTGTCGTAGCAATTTCAAAACCGAGTTCTTTAAGCATCATCAAATCGGCATGTGCCTCTCGGCCTGCAGTCGTGAGATAATTTCCGATAACGATGCTGTTCGCTCCCGCGTCAAATATCTCATGCTGCCGCTCTTTAAATGTAATTTCCCGTCCTCCGGCAATCATGATACGATCCGCTTTATCCAGTATTTTTCGTGCAAGTGAAATCAGTTCCAATGACTCATCAATCGAAAGAGGACTCGGATTTAACGGCAATGCCGCATTATGGTGATAAAAGTTAAGCGGCACCGATATAGGGTTGAGCTCTTTTAGGGAATGCAGCATACTGAGGCGATCTTCCTGCGTTTCGCCCATACCGAAAATCCCCCCGCTGATCAGCTTTAGACCGGAACGGTTAACATTCTCACACGTCTCATACCTCTCATCCCAGGGATGGGTCGTACACACCTGCGGATAAAACTCCCGGCCGGTTTCAAGGTTATGATTATAAGCACTCACACCCGAACGTTTTAATTCGTTTAATTGCTCTAACGATGCCGTACCGTTGCAAGCAATGAGGCGTAAGCGGGGAACCTCTCGTTTGAGCGTTGAAGCGACGTTGCAAACAAAATCTAGAGTTTTATCATCCAGCCCTTTTTGAGCTGTCACGAGACAAAACCCTAATGCCCCGAGTGCTTCAAGACGGCGGGCCTCTTCCAAAATCTGATCGAGGGGCTTTTGGCGGTAGCGCTCAATGTCAGCTTTATATTTAACGCTCTGGCTGCAAAATTTGCAATCTTCGTTGCAGGTTCCGCTGTTGATATTGCAGATGGAGCAAAGAAAAATCTTTTTCATAAATTACGGTCTTTCAAAAGTATAGTGGCGTTCTTCGAAATATTCACTTTCTACTGCACGGGAATAGTGAGTCACTTTCAACTCTGTGTCCGTTATCTCCAGCATAGCACACGATGAAAAAGGTTTATCTCGTGCACACGCTTCTCCCGGATTCAGAAAAAGGGTACGGTTTTTAAAATCGCACTCAAATACGTGCGTATGTCCGAAGATGATCACTTCGGCATCGGCATTCATGTAAAACGGCAGATGCATCAGTTTGAAACTAGCACCGCCGAGTTTAAAATAGTGAGGCTCTTGTACAAGATTGTATTTGGCGTGATACTCAATCAATCCCGCATCATTGTTTCCATACACGGCGACATAACGTAAGCCGCTGTTTTTGAGCTGCTCGAGGATTTCGGGCTTGACAATATCTCCGGCATGGATCAAGAACTCCGCACCTTGGGTTTTTAAATGATCGATTACTTTTTGCGAACGCCCTTTTTTAGAGTGGGTATCGGACAAAAGACCGATTTTCACTATTATTCTCCACGCTGTCGGAATGCATCCCGACTAGCTACGCTAACGCTGAGTTTTACCCTCTTCGGGGCACAATGACTTCGGCAGTATGCCCACGCACGCTTGCGTGCTCTTAACTCATTATTCATTCGTCTCTTCTCGCGGTGTGCGGTCTTTACATTTGACACACTCGTATACCTCTTTATTACGGTACGTTCGAGGGGCTAACGCACCGCCGCATCCCGGGACTTCGCATTTTTTATCGCTCGGCTCGAATTTGGAGATAAATTTACATTTCGGGTAGTGTTCGCATCCCCAAAATGCCCCGCGGCGCGATTGCCGCCATAGCAGTTTCCCGCCGCATTCCGGACACGGAATTTCTGAGAATTTCGTTTCCTGGTTAAGCGTTTTGGTATTTTTACATTTCGGATAACTGCTGCACGCCAAAAACTTTCCGTTGCGACCGTTTTTGACTACCATCGCACTGCCGCATTTATCACATACCTCTTCGCTCACCTCATCAGGAGCGGCAGGATTCTCTTTTTGATTCTCTTCGGTTTGTTCCGTATATTTACACTTCGGAAATCCGCTGCAGGCGATAAACTCACCGAAACGACCTGAACGGAGCAGCAATTCGCTTCCGCACTGCGGACAGTTTCGTCCGAGCGGTTTCGCCATTTTGAGACTGACGATGTTGCTTTTACCCGCATCGATTTTCTCGATAAAAGGGTAATAAAAGTCAAGCAAAATTTTGTGCCACGATTTACCGCTTTCGGAAATTTCATCAAGCGTCTCTTCCATAGTCGCGGTAAAAGAGGCATCGACGATCTCGTTAAAATGGTTTTCCAGCATCTCCGTTACGGTGAATGCGATCTCGGTCGGCATGATCGCACGCTTTTCGATCTCAATATAATTACGCGCCTGAAGGGTGCTGATCGTCGGTGCATAGGTCGATGGGCGACCGATCCCTTCGGATTCAAGCTTTTTAATCAGACTCGCTTCCGAATAGCGTGCCGGCGGCTCGGTAAAATGCTGCTCTGTCGAAATGGTTTGAATATCAATAGAGTCTCCCGTCGTCAGAGATGGGAGAAGTTTGTCTTTATCATCGCTTCCGGTTACACGGTAAAAGCCGTCGAATAAAAGTTTGCGACCTGTAGCTCGGAACTGTGCTTTAGCCGATTCGAACGTGATACTTTGCTGTTCAAAACGGGCATCGTTCATCTGACATGCCAAAAAGCGGTTGTAGATGAGACGATAGAGTTTGATCTCATCGGGTTTGAGATACGTCGCAGCAACTTCCGGGGTAAATGCGAGCATGGTCGGGCGGATCGCTTCATGCGCCTCTTGTGCCCCTTTGGATTTTTTCGTATAGACTTTCACTTCTTTCGGAAGATACTCTTTTCCGTAACGCTCCAAAATCACTTCGCGCGCCGCCTCAACCGCTTCGGTTGCAAGATTGAGTGAATCGGTACGCATATAGGTGATAACCCCGCTGGTCCCCTCAGGAGTTTTAACCCCCTCGTACAGCGCCTGCGCAACCATCATCGTCTTTTTCGGAGAAAATCCGAGCTGCGAGCTGGCCGTTTGCTGCAGTGTAGAGGTCATAAACGGCGGAGGGGTAGAGCTTTTTCGTTCTTTGGTCTCAATCTCGCCGACTTTAAAACTTTCACCTTTTAAGGTCTCAACAATCCGCTTGGCTTCATCACCGGTTTTGATGGTGAGTTTGTCAATTTTCTCATTTTCAAAGTTTACAAGCGTTGCTTCAATATCTTTTTTGAAAAGGGTATCGATCGTCCAGTACTCTTCGGGGACAAACGCTCGGATCTCCCGTTCGCGGTCGACGACGATTTTAAGCGTAGAAGACTGTACCCGTCCGGCAGACAACCCTTTTTGGATTTTATTGGCCAAAAGCGGAGAGAGTTTATACCCTACGATACGGTCCAATAATCGGCGGGCTTGCTGCGCATTAACGCGATCCATATCGATGGTACGCGGTGTTTCAAGCGCGTGGATAATCGCATTTTTGGTAATCTCATGGAAGACGATACGCGGCAGTGATGAGGGATCTTTATCAATGGCATGGGCAATATGCCAACCGATCGCTTCTCCCTCACGGTCCTCATCGGTCGCGATATAAATCGTATCGCTTTTCTTCGCCAACTCTTGAATCTGTTTGACGGTTGCGGTGCTGTCTTCGCTGATGCGATATTCGGCAACAATTTTTTCGTCATCGATTTTAATACCGAAGCGATTTTTCGGGAGGTCGCGGATATGACCTTTAGAGGCGATTACCTCGTAATCTTTAGAGAGAAAGTTTTTGATGGTCTTGGCTTTGGCCGGAGACTCGACAATGATGAGTTTCAAAAAGGAAATCCTAAACGTTTATTTTTTGCCTTGCAATAAGCAGCCATTAGCAGCCCAAACGGCAAGCGTAGCCAATCGGGCTTTAAAAGAAATATTTTTCCCGCTTGATCTACTATAATTTAATATATTGGCGAAAGTGTAACAAAAAAAGGTCAAAATAAAGCAAAATTTTAAAACTAAAGAGGCTAACCTCTCCATGCCCGTTCTCTCCACGTATCTACATGGACGAAGGTCGGGTATATTCCTATTCCGGCTCCACCGCACAAACGGAGTAGCCTAGCCAAGTAATCTGCCGGAATGCCTTCGATTTTTATATCGGCCGCTTTACCGTACAAATGCATCGAATTAAAAGCGGCCCCTTCCGTTGTACTATTCGTGTGTTCAGTACGATAGCCGGATGTCAGGATAATAGGGCGATTAATTTGATTGCTTAATAACCATTGTTGCGCTTTTGTCAAGATCAAAAATAAATTCGGATCCATCCTCACAGCTACTCCGGCACGAACATCGGCAAAGACACGGCATAAATCATCATAGCCGTTTTCTTCTATTTTCCCATTGCGGATAAACGGAATTTTATAGGAAGTACCGTTGCGGATAACACTGAGAATTTCGTCTTTCTCTTTATTATCGGCATAAAGCGATGTTGAAGCCGATAAAGCTATTACATTTTTTATAAATGTTCTTCTCGACGGATTCAAAAGCGGAGATTCTAATCGTTTGATTTCCATGAATAAAAACTCTTTTTTATTTCTATAACTATATTAATAAACATACCTATAAGCAAATTACAGTCCATCTTCTTCAAAAATCAAACGTACATAAGATAAAAATATATTTTACAAACTTGGTACGTTTCTTGCTTTTTATCGTCAAATAATCTCTATGAAAGTGGCGATATGAACTATTTTTGGTCATTTCTTTTTCTTGCACTATCGCTAAATGCGGCCTATAACCCGTTTTTCCGTGAACCTGTGAAGCCGAAGAAAGCTCCTGTAGCAACATCAGACGCGCGTCCTATGCCTCTGCCGCCATTATTAGCACCCCCTTCATTACCGTCTGCAAAAACGGCATTTGATCTTTCTCAACTCGTCTATAACTGTTTTTTAGAGACCAATAAAGGGAAATTTATACTTCTTAAAATAGGGGACAACACCGTTGTTTTAAAAGAGGGCGACCCTTTTTATGCGAACAACCAAAAATATTTTATCCGCAATATCACCAGCAATTACATTACCGTAGATGATGCCGGCCGTATCCAAACGATCTATTTCACCACGACAGGAGGCCAATAATGCGTTCAATTATACTTGCTGCCGTACTTTTAGGACTAACCGGGTGCAGTGTCGCGACCAAACAAGAGACCCTGACACCGGAAATGCATCTTAAAGAATTGGATAATGAACAGACTCAGATTCAACGAAGCGAGCCGGCGATGCAGGTTGTTGAAGTCAATGCCGATAATTTTCACTTTGAAACACAGCCCATTCCCGATAAAGAGATTATTAAGCGAGCAAAGATCATGGGGGCGGAATTAAGCGATGTCATTGCCCTTCTGACCGAAGCGACCAATGAAAACATTATCTTTCAGCTCCAGCCCGGATCAGTCACTTCGTCAAATAGTCAGGTATCCTCAACTGGATCAACCAATTATAAATCCAGTGCCGGAGACGATTATCTGTTGACTAACACCAAGATCAATCTCTCCGCTTCCAATATACCGTTTGGAAAAGTACTTCAAAAAACAGTTGGAGACAGACTCAGTATTATCTATGACGACAATACCTTTTATCTGGGGAATGTTCGTACGTCAACAATTAAGATCCCTTCCATTACAGGTCTGCCCGAAATACTATCATCAAGCATTTCTTCCATGGGTGCAACGAATGTCACTACCGATTCCATCACCTCTACCGTAAGTTTTTCGGCACGCGAAAAAGAGTACGGCGATATTATGAAATATCTTGAAATACTCCGTAATAATCTCTACGTTATCGAATATGAAATTTCTATTTATGATGTTGAGCTCAAAGACAATTATGCCTTGGGAATCGACTGGAGCTTAGTTCCTACCCTTGCCAAAGACGGGCTAAGCTTGGTTGCTTCCGCAGGAGCGGGCTTAGGAGCTGCCGGAACATCAGCCGTTCCCCTTACTTTTGGGATGATTATGAAAAATGATACCTATGACGGAAAAGCGCTTATCAATGCGCTGGAGAATTTCGGGAAAGTAGAAAGTATTCAACGACCGAAACTTTTGGGACTCGCAGGGACAAATGTCAAACTGACCGACGGAATTCAAGCGCCTTATATCAGCGGAATTCAAAATACGTCTGTGGGCAACGGAACCGCTCAAGTTTCCACTACCAGTGCAACCGCACTGAGCGGATTAGAGATCAATCTTAAATCCAATATGCTTGACGGTACCGTTATCACCGATATCGGACTTAGAATAAACGACATCGTCGGTTATACCTCTTTTGAAGTGAACGGCAATAAGTTTTCCCAACCGCAAACGGTCACCAAAGCGATCAATAACACCATGCGGGTTCAACCGGGCGTTCCGATTGTTATCTCAGGCCTTTTCCGCAACAAAAGTGATAAAGGCTGGAACGGATTGCCGGGGCTCGGTGACAGTGCAGCAGGCGTTGTAGGAGGAGCACGCCATACCTCTAATACGAAAAGCGAAATGGTAATCGTCGTTACCCCTCGCGTAATCAAATATGTGATGAAATAACCATGGCAATCTTTACAGCAGGATCTATCAGTTTAACCAACGATATTAGCAATATCCGCACGCAGGTATACAACCATGCGCGTAAAGATCTTGACTCTTCAGCGGTCAAAGTTTCATTACGAAAGCACTCGGAGGGTATTAACTATATCGCATTTCTTCCGAAAGAGAAGCTCGTTTATGAAAACATCCTTCTCCTTGCTTCTAAGAACCAAGGAAAAAGTGTGATCGTTTTTGAACTGGACTATAAAAATGTCGGTGTAGTCGTCGAAAATGATCAAATTATCGACTATATTCTCGATAAACCCGAAGAATTTGCGACAGAACGCGGTTATGGAACTCTTTATGCTGATAACACGAAAGGGGATAAGCTTGTCTCTATCAATCTTGATAAGGAGCGGAAAGATACATGGGTAGGAAGCTTTTTGTTGGCGTGTACCGTCGTTGTAACTTCAGGAATTTTGTATGCCGGATACGGCTATCTCAATGCGACTGAAATTAACATAACCAACAGAGACACACTGGTAAAAGAGTACAAAGAGCTGGTGACGAAAAATTGCCAAACCTCGTTAGCAATGACAAAAAAAGTGGACATTGTCCATGAATTGGAAAAAATTGAAAACATTACGAAAGAGACGGAGTCCACCCTTCAGCAGATAAGCTATCAAAACGATAGCTTATGTGCTGAGGTGGTGACACCAAACCTCAACGCTTTTGTCAGGTTGTTACCACCGGAAGCGAAAATTATAAAGGAAGACGTTGCTCAGGGCATCGTGCAATATTGTAATGAAAAAATATAGTCTATTGGGTCTATTTGTTGTTATTTTACTAACAATTTTAGTCTCAGCATACTTTTATTTTCTCGATATTGTGTACGAAGACAAAACGGTAGCCGAAGAGGTAAAAACCTTTAGTGCTTTAAAAACTGCCGTTGAGCAGCCAGTTGCTGTGTACGCAGAAAAAGATCTTCTGCGTACTAAAAATGATCAATACGACGCTATGCTCCAAGAACTGGGGATGGAAGCTGAAGTAAAGATCGACCAAAAAAAATTAACCATTCAAGGAGGCATTCATGACACCTATTCATACCTACTATTGAAACGGCTCTTGGATGTTGTCAAAAATGATGACGTTGAATTAGTCAGCAGCTGCATCGGACAAGGATGCACCGGGGATGAATTCGGATTTTCAATCACAATTCGTCCCTATGTGTTAAATATTCCACAATAAATCAAAAAACGATCCGGTGGCAAGAAGCTTCCGATCACCAAAAAGGATATACAATGAAACAGTACACAGGAATGAGAAAAGGTATCTCTTTAGTAGAGATGATTGTCGCAGTTATTTTGTTTGCTACCATATCAGGTATCAGTGTTAAGTACTATAAAAACTTCTTCAACACTGAATTAACGGCTAAAAAAGCGCGCGTTGCAACATTGCTTGACCAAGCGTCACAAATGTCAAACGCGTATGACGCGTATATCGTACAAGTCGGTTCGATTGCAAACCTTGATAAAAACTTGACAGAACTTGATGATGCTAACGTATCGATCCTTACACGTCTTCCGGTAGCGATCAGCGGTATGGCGACAGGGCTTGCTGACGGTACAGGTGCATGGGAATTGAACAAATCGACCGGTATTACCGGAACAAGCGGAATTGCTCTCCAATATAAATTGGATATGAACGCTACTGGTAAATCAATCACATCGGATGACGAACAATATTGTGCGATTATCAACCATGAGTTCAACGGGAGTGTTGAATACAATGCGTCAAACTCAACCGTGTACTCAACGGATGCCAACAATGCATACAAACGCTACGGTCCGGTATTCTGCTGGGATAACGGTTCACACTTGACTCTCTTCGTAGTTAAACCGTAAATTATAAAGGCTGCTATAGCAGCCTCTTCTTTGTTTTTTATCCTTTCCCCCTTACGGGGGGGGTAAACCTGCTTCCATTTTATCACTCATAGGTACGAAGTACTACTATCTTTCCCGTTTTTTTTCAATTCTTAATATATTTAATTAAAGTTTTTTTTTTCAATGTCGATATACTTTGCAGAACGTGTTATAAAAGGAGCTTGAGATGACACACCCCTACAATGGAATGAGAAAAGGTATCTCTTTAGTAGAGATGATTATTGCCGTTATTTTGTTTGCTACCATATCAGCAATTACCATTAAGTACTATAAAAACTTTTTCAACACTGAATTAACGGCTAAAAAAGCGCGCGTTGCAACATTGCTTGACCAAGCGGCACAAATGTCAAACGCGTATGATGCGTATATCGTTCAAGCAGGTTCGATTATAAATCTCGACCAAAATCTGACACAATTAGATGATCACAATGTATCGATCCTTACACGACTTCCTTCGGCAATTACCGGTATGGCGACAGGGCTTAACGATGGCACCGGTGCATGGGAATTGAACAAATCGACCGGTATTGTAGGGACAAGCGGTGTTGCGCTCCAATATAAATTGGATATGAACGCGTCAGGTAAATCAATCACATCGGATGACGAACAATATTGTGCGATTATCAACCATGAGTTCAACGGGAGTGTTGAATACAATGCGTCAAACGCAACCGTGTACTCAACGGATCCCAACAATGCATACAAACGTTACGGTCCGGTATTCTGCTGGGATAACGGTTCACACTTGACTCTCTTCGTAGTTAAACCGTAAATTATAAAGGCTGCTATAGCAGCCTCTTCTTTGTTTTTTTATCCTTTCCCCCTTACGGGGGGGGTAAACCTGCTTCCATTTTAGTGCTCAATTGTACGAAGTACTACCATCTCTCCCGTTTTTTCAATTCTTAATATATTTGATTAAAGTTTTTTCTTTCAATGTCGATATACTTTGATACCGTGTTACAAAAGGAGTTTGATATGACACAACCCTACAATGGAATGAGAAAGGGTATCTCGTTGGTTGAAATGACGATTGCCGTAATTTTATTCGGTCTCTTGTCGACAGTTGCGATGCTGTATTACAAAAACCTTTTCAATATTGATTTAACATCCAAAAAAGCACGCGTTGCCGCTTTGATGGATCAAGGCTATCAGCTTTCAGGGGCATATGATATATTTCAAGCACAAATGGGTTATTCACCCTCGGTGTCTGATATGAGCGAATTTAACGATACTCGAGTATTGATCCTCAAAAGACTCCCTAAGGATATCGCCGGTATGACATCAAGCGGTTGGGAATTGAATGTCACAACAGCAATAGGCCACCCCGCCTTCATATTTCCGCTTGACTTAAACGGGACCTCTTATAATTCATTGACCGATGATGATCTTTACTGTGCGATTTATAACCATGAGATCAATAAAACGGTAGAGCTTAATGCTTCCAACCATAAAGTAAATTACGGAAGTATGGTTTTGAACTATTCTCGGTACGGGGACTCTTTTTGTTTTTCTGAAAGTAACGGTACTACCGGTTATAAACATTGGATAGTTGTTGTAAAATAATCGGATGCAAAAAAAAGCTTTTACCCAAATTGAAGTCGCCCTGACTGTTTTTTTAGCGGGGCTGATGGGGGCATTAACCTATTATTACGTTAACGTCTCTACTATGAATAGAATTCAGTACCAAAGTACTTTGCAATCGCACTTCAATCTGCTTGAATCGATGGTATTCCAATGTAAAAGTTTATCGGAACAATTTCCGAAAGATCTCAATACTTCTACAAATGCGGCCAATACCCTTTTAACCCAGCTGGACTGCAATACATCAACCCCCTATTCTTTAGACGGAGGACGGAACGGTTTTGTTCCGGTTCCGCCTAACGGTTTTAGTACCTATAGAGCAACCGAATCCGGAAGCACGTTTTACGTTATGACGAGTGCAGACAACAACTCTACAGAAAGCAAAGCGCTTGAAAAGCTTATTCTCAATTACAACTCCAGACAGGCGACGTTGGAGTATAATGCCACATCGGCAATTTTCAAATTTTATCTATCACGCTGATAATTGACTTTTTGTGTTATAATTAAACCAAAAAGTGCCTATGAATATTAAAAAGATATTAACATCGAAACAGCTGGAAGTATGCCAAAAAGAGCAGTACTATTATCAGCAGATCGGTATTAAAAAACATCTTCTCGATATTGCACTCTCTCATCACTTCATTCAAAAAAAAGAGACTTCTAAAACTTATAATCTCGAACTTATGAAAGAGTACGAGATGGTCATTGCCGAAGAGCGCGATGACGTCCTAAAAATTTTGCGCAAAGAGCTTTTGGGCGAAACCCGCCTTGCTGAACTCAGTCAAAAAGTACATAAAAAAGTTGAACAAAAAAATATTCCCGTACGCGAATTTCAGCAAAAATACACGGCTCTTCTCCGCGTCGACCCCGAAAGTATTGAACGTAAAATCAAACAGTTCAATGCGATGGATTATGAAGAAGATGAAGTTATCGATATTTTCGAAATGCTTTTGGAATACGGAATTCAACGTTCCGCCAGCGATATTCACATCAATGCGTACGAATCTTTTTACTGGCTCCGCTACCGAATCGACGGGAAAATTATCGCCCGCTATTTACTTAACCATGAGCTTGCGGGGCGTTTTGCTCTCATTATTAAAGAGCGCTGTAATATTGATATGATCAATGTATATGCCCCTCAAGGTGGGAGTTTTTCACGTGAATACGAACATCGCACTATCGATTTTCGTATCGAAATCGCCCCTTCCCAATATGGGGAAAATATCGTTTTGCGTATCTTGGACAAAGCCAGCAATATCAAATCACTCAATGCGCTGTTTCCAAAAGAGCACCCGATGTCGGAACACGTCCACCATTTCGTTAACCAGTCGACAGGATTCTTTCTCGTTGTCGGACCTACCGGAAGCGGAAAAACAACGACTCTAAATGCGATTTTAAATCAACGTGACCGCTTACATGAAATTATTTATACCATCGAAGACCCTATCGAATATAAAATCGACTTTGTTACCCAATACCAAATCAACGAAGCTAGCGGTTTTACTTTTTCAGAGGGGATGAAATCTATAATGCGCCAAGACCCCGATGTCATCGTTATCGGGGAGATGCGTGACCGGGAATCCATTCTCACCGGACTTAAAGCGGCCCACAGCGGACATATGGTTTTCTCAACACTCCATACCCCAAACAGTTTTATGGCCATGGAACGTATCCGGGATGAGGGGGGAGATTTGTTTATCCTTGCCTATTCTCTTAGCGGCGTTGTTGCACAACGGCTCGTCCCCAAACTCTGTAGCTGCAAACAACCGTGTACTGTTGAAGACGGAAAAGTATTTTTTGCGACTGAAACATACGGTTATGAAAAGGGGGGCTGTATCCGATGCAATTTTACCGGATACGCCGGACGGGCACTGTTGATGGATATGGTTTTTATTCCCGGGGATATGAGAGTACGTTATCAATTCTATCTTGCTCTTAAAAACAGTACGGTTTTTAAAGCGTGGGAACATTTTATTACCTTTAGCTATTTTCAATCAGCCGCGTATTTATTTGAAAACGGATTATGCGATTATGAGACCCTGTCTCGTGAACTGTTGTCTTTGGGATATGTTCATGAAACCTGATATTCTCATTCTTTTAAAAACGCTTCATCTATCACTTGAAAATGGGAAAAGTCTTACCAACGCCCTAAATTTACTGCAAAAAACGGCCAAAGACAAAGATGAGCGGACAGCTTACAGCAATATTGCACGCTCCATCCAAGAAGGGGCTTCTTTTTCCAATGCCGTGGAAAAATACGTCTCTCCTTCTCCCGATATTATTCAATTTGTCGCCATGGCCGAAAAAGGGGGATCGTTTGTCAGAACCCTTAAATCGGTAGTAAGCTATCTTGAAATTAAAAATAGATTTCATCAGGAATCCAATGACAAAATTGCTCTTCCGATGATCTACTTTACTTTAACTGCCGTTATTATCATTTTTGTCCGCTTTTTTGCCGTTCCATTTCATATAAGCGAAGCCAAAACGTACGATCCGAAAATCTTTGCCATTATTGCGGACCATTTGGATATGGCCCTTGTTTTAAGCAATGTTCTTTTCGGCGGGCTGCTTTTGTTTTCAGCCTATTTTTTTATTGTTATGATTGCCCTTTTCAACTATACGGGAATAATGACAGGTATTGCAAAACGGTTTGCCTCGCATTTACCTATGTCATCAAAAATTATTGAGTACTTTGAAAAATTTATTTTGCTGAGTTTGCTCAGTGCCATGTTAAAAAATGGAATTTCACTGAAAACGGCTTTCAAAACCGCTGCTAACGGAACGCTTGTTCCCCGTATTACAAAACAGTTCGAGAGTATCCTCTCCCAAGTGAGCCGCGGAGAGAAAAACTTTTGGGCAATCCCGTTCTTCGAAGATATTGAACAACATTTGCTGGCGGGAGCGGGAACCGTTGTTCAGCTGGGGGATATATTGGAACAATTTGCCGATCGCGCAAGGCTCAATGCACTTGCATTGGCGAGCAAGTTTTTTCGTATCATTACCATTCTTGCTATCTTATTATTGGCATTTGCTGTTTTTGTCGAGTTTTTCACGATCGTCTTGACCCAAGTGTTGATTCAACAAGAAGTCGTTAGTTCTGCAGGCAGAATATAAAGGTAACCGTATGAAAAAAGGATTTATGCTTGTAGAGGTCATGGTTGCCATTGTGATGGCGGGGATACTCGCCGCCGTACTCGCGACAATGGGGTACTACACTATTATCCAAGGCAATATCCTCAAGCAACAAAACAGTAAAACGATGCTCGAGGTCATACGAAGCCGTTTGCTCAATACCGCTTCAAATCCTGACAGCGATTCTTATTTTGAGTTGCTGAAAGAGGTCAATTCTACCGTTCCCGTTGTCATCGGTCTTGGGAAAGATGCATGGGGGCGCAATATCACCTATTCCACATTTGATTATGGCATACACAATGTCGATCCCACCTATGCGGACAACAACACAACGTCCATATCCCCCAATTCGAATGTACTTGGCCGCCTCCTCAGCCCCGGAGAAGACGGTGTTTTGCAAACGAATGCAACCCATTCGACGGCGCAAGGCGACGATATTATGCTGGAAATCGGTATCGGAGAAACGAACCATTTAAAGCTCTATAACGGGTCGGAAGTTTCTACGCAAACCCGTGGCTATAACAGTGCCATTATTTCAGCTACGGAACCCCTTTCTCCCATTAATGGGACGCTCTGGTACTGTGATGTGAATTCAACGCTCAATATGTACAATAGCACCACTATGACATGGACCAAAGTTTCTCCCTAAATCATTAAAGTTTTTCTTTTATCTCCCGATATAGTCTGTAACAGCAAGGACGCTGAACTAATTTTAAAGAGCAAAAAGCTCTTAGGATAAAAGGATTTATCATGGGTTTTCGTATTAACACAAATATCAGTGCAATGAATGCACACAGCAATAGCGTTATGAATAATCGTAACTTGGACGACTCTCTCTCTAAACTCAGTTCAGGTCTTCGTATTAACAAAGCGGCAGACGATGCGTCAGGGATGGTTATCGCCAATGCGCTTCGCAATCAAGCCAACTCACTGGGACAAGCGATCTCTAACGGGAACGACGGTATCGGTTTGATCCAAACGGCAGACGGTGCTCTCAACGAGTACTCAAAAATCCTCGATACCATTAAAACCAAAGCAGTTCAAGCGTCATCTGACGGTCAAAATACCTCTTCGCGTCTTGCGATCCAAAAAGATATTAACCGTTTGATGGAAGAGCTCAATACGATTGCAAAAACGACGTCGTTCAATGGTCAAAAACTCCTCTCCGGATCGTTTACGAATAAAACGATTCAAATGGGTGCCAGTTCGAATGAGGGGATCAACTTTTCCGTCGCTTCGGCTGAAACGAATAAAATCGGTCATACGAGCCGTGCGACATTGAACCTCGCTTCAGACACGGGAAGCGTTCAGCTTACCATGAAAAGCGCGTTGACAGGTGAGAACATCACCATGAAAGCGATCGATATCCAATACAACAACTCAGCAGATAACGGGATGGGGGCATTGGCCGATGAGATCAATTCAAAAAGCGGTATCACCGGAATCCGTGCCAAAGCGGTCGTTGAAGTAACCTCCAACAACGCAATCTCCGAGGGATCGACCGGAGCCGATTTCGCGATCAACGGAATCAACATCGGTGCCATCAACGTTAAGAACAATGACCAAGACGGTGCCTTGATGGCGGCCATCAACGCAAAAACGGCTCAAACCGGCGTTGCGGCTACCATCACCGATGATGGAAAAATGATGCTCAAATCGAACGACGGCCGTGCGATCAAAGTGGAAGGAAACGTTACCGATGTCTTCGGCGGAACGGCGAATGAGCTCTCAACGGTAGGACACATCGAGCTGGTGCAAAAAGGGGCTGCAGAGTTTCAAATCACCGGTATCGGAGCGGGAGCCGTCGGCGGAAAAATCACGATCGGTGCGTCAACCATGGTTAAAGATTCGATCCTTTCCTCAGGCTCTTCTATAGCCGCTGCGTCAAACCTCAAAGTAGGTTCAACCATCGGGCTTGACGTCTCCGTCGCTACGTCAAGCACTCTGATCCTTGATCAAACGATGAAAGCGGGAAGTACCATCAAATCGGCAAGCCAAATCGCCGCGGGGACAACGCTGGGAGCCTCCATCGTCACGGTCGGTGCGACCGCACTTACCCAAGATGCCTACCTTACAGCCGGTACGACCTTGAAATCGGGGAGTATTTTCGATGCGGGTACGGTAATTCAGCAAACGTTTACGAACGGTACGACGACTTATAACAAAGGGGATGTCCTCACCTCCGACTTGACGTTGTCGGTCGACTTGACCCTGACGTCCGCTATGTCGGTCAACTACGATTCGACTGCGCCGAACTCGTCAATCGCGACCCTTTCGACGCTCGGTGTCGGCAGTGTTCTGGGCGGTAAATCAACGGTGAATGCGGATGCTATCGTCTCTACCGACATGGTTCTCAAAGCAGGAAGCTCCGAAGCTGCCGGTACGATTCTCAAAGCCGGATCGGTATTGGGAGTTGATACGACAACCGGATCGGCGGGATCGACGTACATGGCAACCCAGTTGAAAGCGGGAAGCTCGGTCGCGGCAGGTACCATCATCGCTGATGGTTCAACCATCGGAGGGACGGTAACGACAACGGCGGTAACGACACTCAACTCCGATATGCTGATCAAAGCGGGAAGCAGTATCGAATCGGGAAGCGTCTTGAAAGCGGGAATCGTCTTAATGCAAGACACCACGGCAGCGCAGACGGGTACGGCTATGAAAGCGGGAACGGTTCTCTCGACAGACCTCACGACGGGCGGGGATATTGTCCTCTCTGACGATATGACCCTCCTGCGCGGATCAGGAACGGCACCGACGCTCAATACCGGTACGATCTTTATGCCGAACACCGAAAACTCAGGTTCGGTAGGGATCGATGCGGGCGAAGTAACCAACCTCTCGGGCATCAGCGTCCTCAATCTCGACGATGCCATGAAAGCGATCGATACGCTCGATGCGGCCATCGGGGATCTCGATACGATCAGAGCCGACCTCGGTTCGGTTCAAAATCAATTGACCGCTACGATTAACAATATCAGCGTTACGCAGGTCAACGTTAAAGCGGCAGAATCACAACTCCGTGACGTCGACTTTGCGGCAGAGAGTGCAAACTTCTCTAAATTCAACATTCTCGCGCAATCGGGAAGCTATGCAATGAGTCAGGCTAACGCCGTTCAACAAAACGTCTTGAGACTGTTACAATAGTAACAAATGGCTTTATCGCATAAAGCGGCACAAATTTTCTAAAAATACGCCTCTTGATCGGGCTTTGCCCGATCGCCTTTTCTCTCTTCTTAACTTCTTTTTATAATAACTTATTTTTGGAACTCTTTTTGCTTTAATCTGGTTTTGATACGCGCATGGACGCAAAACCACCTTTAAGGATTTATCATGGGTTTTCGAATTAATACTAACATTGCGGCAATGACAGCTCACACCAGCGGGGTTATGAACAATCGTAATTTGGACGAATCTCTCTCCAAACTCAGTTCAGGTCTTCGTATTAACAAAGCGGCAGACGATGCGTCAGGGATGGTTATCGCCAATGCGCTTCGCAATCAAGCCAACTCACTGGGACAAGCGATCTCTAACGGGAACGACGGTATCGGTTTGATCCAAACGGCAGACGGTGCTCTCAACGAGTACTCAAAAATCCTCGATACCATTAAAACCAAAGCAGTTCAAGCGGCATCTGACGGACAGAATACCTCTTCGCGTCTTGCGATCCAAAAAGATATTAACCGTTTGATGGAAGAGCTCAATACGATTGCAAAAACGACGTCGTTCAACGGTCAAAAACTCCTCTCCGGATCGTTTACGAATAAACAAATCCAAATGGGTGCCAGTTCGAATGAAGCGGTCAACTTCTCTATCGCTTCGACCGAACCCAATAAAATCGGTCATACGAGCCGTGCGACATTGAACCTCGCTTCAGACACGGGAAGCGTTCAGCTTACCATGAGAAGCGCGTTGACAGGTGAGAACATCACCATGAAAGCGATCGATATCCAATACAACAACTCGCCGATTAACGGGATGGGGGCATTGTCCGATGAGATCAACGCGCACAGCGGTATCACCGGAATCCGTGCCAAAGCGGTCGTTGAAGTAACCTCCAACAACGCCATCGCCGAAGGGACGACCGGAGCCGATTTCGCGATCAACGGAATCAACATCGGTGCCATCAACGTTAAGAATAATGACCAAGACGGTGCCTTGATGGCGGCCATCAACGGTAAAACGACCCAGACGGGAGTCGCAGCCACCATCACCGATGATGGAAAAATGATGCTCACATCGACCGACGGCCGTGCGATCAAAGTGGAAGGAAACGTTACCGATGTCTTCGGCGGAACGGCGAATGAGCTCTCAACGGTAGGACACATCGAGCTGGTGCAAAAAGGGGCTGCAGAGTTTCAAATCACCGGTATCGGAGCGGGAGCCGTCGGAGGAAGAATCACGATCGGTGCGTCAACCATGGTTAAAGATTCAACCCTTGCATCAGGTTCTTCTATAGCCGCTGCGTCAAACCTCAAAGTAGGTTCAACCATCGGGCTTGACGTCTCCGTCGCTACATCAAGTACTCTGATCCTTGATCAAACGATGAAAGCGGGAAGTACCATCAAATCGGCAAGCCAAATCGCCGCGGGGACAACACTGGGAGCTTCCATCATCACGGTCGGTGCGACCGCACTTACCCAAGATGCCTACCTGACAGCCGGTACGACCTTGAAATCGGGGACTATTTTGGATGGGGGTACGGTAATTCAGCAAACGTTTACGAACGGTGCGACGACTTATAACAAAGGGGATGTCCTCACCTCTGACTTGACGTTGTCGGTCGACTTGACCCTGACGTCCGACATGTCGATCAACTACGATTCGACTGCGCCGAACTCGTCAATCGCGACCCTTTCGACGCTCGGTGTCGGCAGTGTTCTGGGCGGTAAATCAACGGTGAATGCGGATGCTGTCGTCTCTACCGACATGGTTCTCAAAGCAGGAAGCTCCGAAGCTGCCGGTACGATTCTCAAAGCCGGATCGGTATTGGGAGTTGATACGACGACCGGATCGGCGGGATCGACGTACATGGCAACCCAGTTGAAAGCGGGAAGCTCGGTCGCGGCAGGTACCATCATCGCTGATGGTTCAACCATCGGAGGGACGGTAACGACAACGGCGGTAACGACACTCAACTCCGATATGCTGATCAAAGCGGGAAGCAGTATCGAATCGGGAAGCGTCTTGAAAGCGGGAATCGTCTTAATGCAAGACACCACGGCAGCGCAGACGGGTACGGCTATGAAAGCGGGAACGGTTCTCTCGACAGACCTCACGACGGGCGGGGATATTGTCCTCTCTGACGATATGACCCTCCTGCGCGGATCAGGAACGGCACCGACGCTCAATACCGGTACGATCTTTATGCCGAACACCGAAAACTCAGGTTCGGTAGGGATCGATGCGGGCGAAGTAACCAACCTCTCGGGCATCAGCGTCCTCAATCTCGACGATGCCATGAAAGCGATCGATACGCTCGATGCGGCCATCGGGGATCTCGATACGATCAGAGCCGACCTCGGTTCGGTTCAAAATCAATTGACCGCTACGATTAACAATATCAGCGTTACGCAGGTCAACGTTAAAGCGGCAGAATCACAACTCCGTGACGTCGACTTTGCGGCAGAGAGTGCAAACTTCTCTAAATTCAACATTCTCGCGCAATCGGGAAGCTATGCAATGAGTCAGGCTAACGCCGTTCAACAAAACGTACTCAAGTTGTTACAATAGCTTATAAAGTACAAATGCTTCTGTCAGTTTAAGCATTTGTACACTACTTTTGATCATAGGGTTCACCAATGCAGCATTCAATCTCAATGGAAGATGCTCTTCATATAGCGATCAATCATCATCAACAAGAGCGTTTTGTCGATGCGGAAGAGATTTATCATGCTATTTTAGAGATTGATCCTAATCACGCCGAAGCGACATACCGGTTGGGGCTGCTTGCTATCGATATCGGTTGTATTCAAGAGGGGCTGCATCTTTTGGAACGTGCCGTTTCATTAAATCCCGACAATGAGCTGTATCAAAAAACCTATGCCGAGAGCCGGAAAGAAAAACAGCCCGGTGAAATACAGCAGATAACCGACACTATCATATTGGATCCGACTCCGGAAGAAATGTCCGAAGTGAGAAAGGTCTTTTCTTCCGGGAACTTCCAAACAACGAAATCATTAGCCGACGCATTGGTACAAAAATATCCCCAAAGCGCAATTGCCCTAAACGCATTAAGCGTCTCCTACCGATATCTCGGCAATTCCTATGAATCGATGAAAATTTTGCAAAACGTAGTAGTACGTTTTCCAGACGATCCCGAATACCATTTTAATCTGGGCGTTGCGTACCAAGACTTATGTTATTTTGACAAAGCCATCGCGTCCTATAAAGAAGCAATCCGCTTAAGACCTGACTATACTCTCGCCTATAACAATTTAGGAACTATTTATTTAGAAATAGATGAGCTTTCCAACGCGCAGCAAATCTTTCAAAAATTGTTAGAAATAAAACCTATGTATTTCAAAGCGCTCACAAACCTAGGATTGATTTCTAAAAATTTAGGTCATCCGTATGAGGCGATTGGATATTATCAAAAAGCATTACAAAGTGAATCTTCGTCAGCAGAAACGTACAATAATTTAGGAAATGCTCTGTTAGACACAGGGGAATTTGATGCCGCCATCACGTGCTTTCAAAAAACGATCGATTTGGGTCCCTCGCTGGAACAGGGGTATGGAAATCTTCTCTTTGCCATAAATTATCACCCCGATAAAAGTGCAACGGAAATTTTTGAGTACTATCGACAATATGATCTTCGAAGATACGCCCCGTTTAAACCGGAACATCCATCCTATACGAATAATCCAACCCCTGACAGGAAAATAAAAATCGGATATGTATCGCCCGATTTCAAAATGCACCCCGTTCGCCTGTTCTTGGCACCATTGTTAGAAAATCATGATAAATCAAAGTTTGAAGTGTATGCATATGCCGAGTTGTTTAAAGAAGACATCATTTCAGAACGATACAAACACTATGTTGATCACTGGATAATGACAAAGGGATTCAATGACGATGCTTTAGCCGAAAGAATAAAATCCGACGGCATTGATATACTGATAGACGTAGCAGGGCATACTGCCGGCAACCGTTTGCAAGTTTTCGCACGGAAACCCGCCCCTATTTCTGTTTCATGGCTTGGATTTGGATATACAACGGGTCTAAGCGCCATCGATTATTATCTGACGGATGAAATCAGTGCCCCGGATGGCAGTGAATCTCTGTTTTCCGAACAACCATGGAGAGTTGAAACACCCAGCTATGTTTACCGCCCCGCAGAAGAGATGGGAGAAGTCAATACGCTTCCCGCACTCAAAAACGGGTATATCACCTTTGGAACATTAAGCCGTTCGGTTCGGATCAATCATCGGACAATCAAAGCATGGGCGCAAGCACTCCACCGCCTCCCTAGCTCGAAATTGATCATTGACAGTAAAAATTATGAAGATGAGGCCATGGTGGAAAAACTGCTTCAACAGTTTGAACTGCAGGGAATTAAAAAAGATAGAATTCAAGCGGGGTATCATTCACCGCCGTGGGATGTATTAAGAGAGATTGATATAGGGTTGGATTGTTTTCCCCATAATTCTGGAACCACTTTATTTGAGATGCTGTACATGGGAATTCCCTATATTACCCTTACCGACCGGCCCAGTGTCGGGCGAATCGGAAGCGCTATCTTATCGGGCATAAAGAAACCAGGATGGATTGCTCACTCCGAAGAAGAATACGTAGATAAACTTGTCAAACTTGGAAGCGATCTTGCCTCATTAACGGAAATCCGTACTACACTGCGTGATGAGATGCGCAAAAGTGATCTGATGGACGAAAAAGGGTTCGCACGAAAAGTGGAAAAAGCATACGCGGAAATGTTTCAAAAATGGTGTATGCGTTCCTCTAATCAACGTTAAACTGCTGGAGTTGTCTGATTTCATCAACAACAGCCAATAGTTTTTCGTATTGCTGCGTAGCGTTAAACACTGCAGCCAAATGGATCCGTACCGGAAGGTTGCTTGCATCCACCGTTAATATCATTTCGCACAGACGCTGTGCGTCATCATACATTTCATACGCAATCAGTTCTTGAATCTTGGCTATCGATTCATTAATGATTGCAAGATGGGAAGAGGGCTCTGGTTGAGTGAGTTCCCTCCGAACATTATCGATCAATTCGGCATATACCTCTCTCCAATCGCTTTGAAACGAGTGCTGGCGATACAACGAAAATGTGCGGTACCACGGGGAAATGGGATGATTATGAAATCCCCACCGCCATTCAGCAGGAAAAGGGATAAGGGTATGGCATTTTTTCCCGAGGCTTCCGGCAAGATGAACGTTAGTATTACTGACCGCGATATGAGTGTCCAGAACCGCCAGAAGAGGGACCATCTTCTCTAAATCATCGTTATAGCTGCTGGCATCTATCAGATCGTTGCCGAACGCTTCTTTCAAAAGAGCGAGTTCATCCTCCAAAAGATTTCTTTGCAGAATAACGATTGTTGCGTTTAAGGTTTTAAGATACGGAATTAACTCTGCCAAACGAATTTCTTTGGACAAGTAGCCAAGTTTTTGAACTCCGGCACGCCAGGTCAATCCGATCAGAGGTTTCTTATACGACGCCAATTCTTCGGACAAAGAAGCAATTTCGCTTTGAGAAACATATAACGGCAGCGGTTCCGGAATCGCTTCGGTGGTATTCACGTCCAATAACCGGGGTAAATCCCCTACGAAAAAGCTGTAATGTATATTCAATAGCTCATCCTCTTCCTGAACGAGCTGATCGATATAATCCGATCGTTTCAGAAGATTATAAAGCTTTGGGCGGGGCATATACGCTATCCATGCCCCCCTGTTTTTTAATTCAGGAAGAAAGCGTAAAAAAAAGATCTCATCGCCAAGCCCCTGCTCGTGACGGATCAAAATACGTTTTCCGCTCAAATCTTTCGGCAACTCTTTAGACGATCCTGCGTTTAAACGATGCACTTCTCTAAAGTCATATTCTCTCCACCCTTTTGCGAATTCAAATAACCCGAGATAAATCACAGCTATGTGTTCGTGCACAAACGTAGCATCGGGATAGAGGTCTAATATTTTTTCAAACCATTCGATCGCCTCAAAATATTTCCCCTCTTTTAACGATATTTCAGAGAGGTTCATGAGCGTATTTATATCTTCTGTATTTAACTCAAATGAACGGAAAAGAGAATTTTTAGCACTCACTAAATCGCCTGTATATGCGAAATAACTCCCGAGCAATGAAAGGGTAACCGCATTATTCGGATCTAAACTCAACGCTTTTTTGTATAGTGAAAGCGAATTTTCCATATCTCCGTGATGGAGCAAAATCGAAGCGTAGATTTGCAAGACTTCTATATTCTCAGGCTCTAATAACAAAGCTTGAGCGATATAGTTGAGCGCACTATCAAGCTGCTTGGCTTCCAATTCCAATTTTGCCAATGCGGCTAATACCGACACATCTTTCGGGTTCAAACTCAAAGCTTTTAAAAAGACGCGTCGGGCTTCTAGAAAATTATTCTTTTTACTATAACAGACTCCCAGATTGTATAAATAATCCGTATTATTCGGATTAAGACGCAGAGCTTCTTCTAAATGTGGGATCAGTGCAGCGATATCTCCATTGCGTATCGCTTTTTCAATCGAATCCGTCAATGCCTTCATTTTATGTGCGTACACTTTTATGACTTCTCCGGTTTTTGGGCGGTGAACTGCATACGGGCGTTTTCTTTAAACCATTCAAGTGCGAAATCCGCATCCTGATATTCCAAGAAATAAGGGCCTCCTACCGTCCAATGGACATTTTTCACATCTGATGGAGGATTGTCGTATTCCCCTACCAGCCAATTCCATCGTACGTCCAGCTCTCCGATCTCATCGTCTTGGAGCCATGCAAAACGATGCAAATCCATGGAAGAAGCCGTATTGACATACTCAGGCGTCACTTGACGATTGGAAGGGTGGGAACAATCCCATAATACTACCGAAGACCAATTTTTTCTGGGATACGTATATTGGGTCGTCCCGAGATATTTGGTAGAATTTTTGGGTACATAATCGTGTTTTACGACGTACACGGCTTTCCCGGGATTTTTCTTGACTTCATCAAATATTTTTACGATATCGTCTCGCAACATCATGTCGCAATCGAAAAACAAAGCGTATCCTTCGTATCCGCTCAGATAAGGGACTAAAAACCGCGTAAAGGAAAATTCGTTGGATTGTTTCGGATCGCGCGGTCTGGTATACACGCTTTTAAGATTTTCGAGATAGAGAGGAATCAACGCTACCGGTACAGAACTTTGCCGAAATATCGAATGGGTAAACGTATGCCATGCCGCACTTTCTACTTTATCGAAACCAATAAATACTCTAAGGGGCATCTCTTCCATCTCTACTTCCTTCTTCCTTGATTTATTACTGAGACCTAAAAGCAAATAGTATACCGCTTATCTTTTGGCTGCACCCTTTTTAAAAACTGACCAACCGAATCAATTCCGTTTTTCTCAGGCACGGTAAAAAATTAGAGGCAAAATCCGCTCAAACAGGGAATAACATTTGCTTTACATCCTTCGAATACAAATCCATAACCGGGTTCAAAACAAACGCTAAAGGCAAAAAAACTATATTATGAATAGTTATACAAAAGAAAACCCGAGCTCGAAATATCTTGAACTGGGCGAGCAATACAAACAGTTGCATGAAGAAGGTGAAAAAAGCTTAAATTTAAAGCCGGAAGAGACATTTCAGGGGATAAGTTTGGCCCCGCAACTGGCCAAAATAAAAAAAGGGATAGCATTAACAGGTTCCCAAACATTACTCGATTACGGATGCGGGAAAGCATTGGCCTGGCAGCCCGGAAATTTTTTAGACATTAATGGTTCGAAAATAACGACACAAGAGTTTTTGAACGTTAATGAGGTGTATTTATACGATCCGGGTTATCAGCCATACGCAACCGAACCCGCAAATAAGTATGATGCCGTCATATGCACCGATGTATTGGAACACATACCCGAAGCCGATATAAGATGGTTTGTAAATGAACTATTCGCATACGCCAATAAATATGTTTTTGCCAATATTGCCATCTACCCGGCAAATAAAATATTGCCGAACGGTGAAAATGCCCATTGTACCATCAAGCCGATAGATTGGTGGAAATCGGTTTTTGATGACGTTTGTGCAGCTTACCCGGAAGTAGAATGGGAAATATGGCTGGATTACTTTGAGGGGAATGTACTCCAAGAGAGAGGTCTCAGCCGCATACAAGAAAAAAATAGCACCACAATCAAAAATCTAAAATCGAGCGTCCTAAAAACTATTCAAAAGACTACCGATCTAAATCTCTTAAACACTATGGCTAGGGACTCTATCGCTAAAGGTAACCTAGCAGATGCAAAAGCCTATCTTCAAAAAGCGATCCAGCTAGATCCCGCTTTAGTAGATTCCTACATAACTCTCTCATCAATCTATATGAGAGAAAAAGATTTTTTACATGCGCAGAGTACCTTACGATCCTATCCGAAATATCTGAACAATGAAATCATTTGTGATCAACTCTATAAAAACTACACCAAGATGGCTATCGGGTATATGGAAAAAAATGATTGCGCTCCGGCGCTTATCTATTTTTCCGCATCGCTGGAATTTGCATCAGCGCAAAACGCACTCTTTGCCTATAAAAAAATGGCTGAGTGTGCCTTGACTCTTCAAAACTATACGGAACTCAAAAAATATGTTTTCGATGCCTATAACGCTGAGCCTGAAGATCCGGAAATTCTTTACATGGCGGGTCAATATTTTTTCAGTGTTCTAAATTTTGAAGAGGCCAAACTTTATTTTCAAAAAGCTTCCGCTGCAGCCCCGGAAGATCCCTTGTACATAACCGCTTTGGCAAAACTCGAGTTAGAGGTGGGAGACAGATCATTAGCTTATCAGCATATTCAACATGCATTTGGACTTGATCAATTCAATCTTGAAACCCTCAGAACGTATGCTAAGATCGCCCATGCCAGCAAATATTATGACGAAGCATTAAAAATATATCAGCAAATTCACTCTTTGACTCCCAATGATGCGAGTAACATATCTGCGATGGGAGCGCTTCTTCTCTTCATGAACCGTTATGACAAAGCTGAAGCGTTATTGGCTGAAGCGTTAAGACTGAGCCCTTTGAATCCGACGGGTCTGCTTAATATGGGAGCCTTGTATTTGATGCAGGGAAAATATAACGATTCGATAAAAATGCTAGAGAAAGGTGTCACCGCATATCCGAATATTTGGCAATTTCATTATTATTTGTCTACAGGATATTTAGGACAATTTGATTTTAAAAAAGGGTGGCAGGAGTTTAAATACCGAATCGAAAATTTAGATGAATTGGGTAATCTTAAAAACGACACTGCAATTTTCCCGGAAGATTTGAGAAATAAACGTATCTACGTGTATGCAGAGCAAGGGTTGGGTGACGAGCTGTTCTTTTTACGTTTTTTTGAAATTCTCAAACAAAAAGGTGCCTGGATTGCGTATCGCCCAAGAGAGAAACTTTATAATGTCCTTGCAAGATGCCCTTTTATCGATACCCTGGTAAGAGACGGATGGTCTGAACCCATTGATTATGTGTGCAGTGTCACAGAGTTACCGAGACTATTAAATATAAATTCGGCGGATTTGATTCCGGATCCTTTGCCTCTGGGGATAAATGAGGATATTCAAAGAAGTCTTTTTGAAAAATTAACGATACATAAACCCCCTTTGATCGGTATCACGTGGAGAGCGGGAACCAGCGATGACATTAACAGTTATTCCAAAGAAGTTCCGTTAAAAGAACTCCTTCCGTATTTAAAGCAGCTTGATGCGACCATCGTTGTTCTTCAGCGTAATCCCCTGAAGGAAGAGATTCAATGGTTACAGGAAACATTTGGAGAAAATCTTGTCGAAGCGAGCGCACTTAATGATGATTTGGAAAAGATGCTAGCCCTCCTTTCATTATTGGACAAATATATAGCCGTCAGCAACACCAATATTCATTTATCGGCCTCCATACAGAAAAAATGTCATATATTAATCCCGTTTCCGGCTGAATGGCGCTGGGGCAATAATGACAGCGACAGTTCTCCTTGGTTTAAAGGGTTTAAGCTCTATAGACAAAAATCACATCAAGCCGACTGGAATCGCGAATTCGAAAGGCTGATAGAGGATATCAAACAGGAATTCGATGAAAAGAAGAGTTTGCATCAGAAACATTTGAATACGATCAATGAATCGATCCGCTTGATCGATCAGTTGATTGAATTGGAGAGATATCCAGAAGCTGAAGCGTTGTGTCAGAAAATTTTATCTATCGATGAACATAATATTGATGCATTATTGCAGTATGCAAAAGTTTTAAATTTAACCAATCAACATGAAATGTTACTCCGCATAATCGATAAAATTGGCAATATCAGCAAATAATTTCAACTATTTTGCCCCTTTTAATCATTATGGCGAGAAAGGAGCCAATATCGGTACTTTTCGATTGAACCTTGAATCGGCTAATTCTGAATATAAGCCTTAGCAATATAAAGCATGAGATTTCGTTTTACATTCTCTTTCGTGATTTCATCAATTCCATGCAGAGAATTCGGTGCGACGACAAAACCGAATAACGAATTCGGTTTGAATTTTGCTGTCGATATCTTATAAAACTGTTCTCTCGGAAGATGACTACCGCTGATTTGATAATTAAAATTTTTATCTTTCGGAACATAGACGGATGTTCCCAACTCTTCCTGAGAATTATCTTCCGGACAATAAAAAAGCATTGTTACGACCCGGTGAGGGGCATCAGTATGAGGGGAAATTTGATATTTTGTATGATCTTTGACCAACAAAACATCCGGCCTGATGATAGCATTTTGGAAGTCAGCCAAATCTCTGTTCGCTTTAATATAGGGAGTAAATTTTGTGATTAGCGTATCAAGAAATTTTTGCCCTCTGAGCCAACTATCCAACTCAATCCAAAAATTTTGTTTTTGAACAGAAATATGTTTTTTGATTGATTCATCATCCACCGGGATAACAAACCTGTTTTCATAATTTCCGGTCACCCTGCCTGTTTCGCCTATCGTGATAAAATTTTCATCATCGGGCCAGTGTTGCAGCAGATCTGCATAAAAATCGTCCGGGAATATGTTTTCTACATAAAAATGCGGATAAGGATAGAGATCCACCTTCATGTTATTTATGTTATAAATAACACGTTCCAATATACTTTCATACTCATATCCCATTTTATTTCCTTTTGAAAATATAGTTTGAGCACCCTTTAAACGGTCCTTCTTTCCTCATATATTGCATGGTTTCTGCTTCATTATAGATAAACCCTTGAGACAGCATGTACTTGACAAGTTCCAAATGTTGTTCCAAGTTTGTATTGATTTCAATCAGAATGGATTTTAAAATAGGGTTTGCAAGCGTTTGTCTGGCACCTTCTATTACCTTATGCTCAAACCCGTCCACGTCAATTTTAATATGTGTCGGAACAGGGATGATTCCATCTTGTATCAATGTATCCAATGTCGTGGCAAAAGCCCCCTGCACAAAAGGGCTTTTCCGTTCTAATAAATTAAAATCGACTTCTTCACCAAACGAGTGACATGAACCGCCCGTATTAAATTGGCTCAAATACAATTTATCAAATTTTGTTTCATTGGAGAGGGCAATAGGATAAGCAATCACTCTCTCTTGAAGTCGATTGATCGCAATATTTTTATTCAAAACCGCAAAATTTTGAGATTCAGGCTCAAAAGCATAAACCTTGATATTGTGAATTCCGGCACTAAAGATTGTATACATACCGACATTGGCACCGATATCTACAAGTACGTCATTATCTTCAAAACCATTGATCCAATTTATTGTGTCGGGTTCTTTCGACGCTAACGTTTCAACTCTCCAAACCGTTTCAGCCGATGGCGTATAATAGGTGATCTGCTTGCCTGTCTTATTCAGGGTCATATTAATAATAGGGGTTATCTGTTCGTACTGCTCTATCGTGATGGGTAAATTAAATGTCATGTGCCTGCCTTTGTGAAATAACTAAATAGTGTATGGTCTTGATCAAACCTATGGTCTTTGGGCGGTGAACTGCATACGGGCGTTTTCTTTAAACCATTCAAGTGCGAAATCCGCATCCTGATATTCCAAGAAATAAGGGCCTCCTACCGTCCAATGGACATTTTTCACATCTGATGGAGGATTGTCGTATTCCCCTACCAGCCAATTCCATCGTACGTCCAGCTCTCCGATCTCATCGTCTTGGAGCCATGCAAAACGATGCAAATCCATGGAAGAAGCCGTATTGACATACTCAGGCGTCACTTGACGATTGGAAGGGTGGGAACAATCCCATAATACTACCGAAGACCAATTTTTTCTGGGATACGTATATTGGGTCGTCCCGAGATATTTGGTAGAATTTTTGGGTACATAATCGTGTTTTACGACGTACACGGCTTTCCCGGGATTTTTCTTGACTTCATCAAATATTTTTACGATATCGTCTCGCAACATCATGTCGCAATCGAAAAACAAAGCGTATCCTTCGTATCCGCTCAGATAAGGGACTAAAAACCGCGTAAAGGAAAATTCGTTGGATTGTTTCGGATCGCGCGGTCTGGTATACACGCTTTTAAGATTTTCGAGATAGAGAGGAATCAACGCTACCGGTACAGAACTTTGCCGAAATATCGAATGGGTAAACGTATGCCATGCCGCACTTTCTACTTTATCGAAACCAATAAATACTCTAAGGGGCATCTCTTCCATCTCTACTTCCTTCTTCCTTGATTTATTACTGAGACCTAAAAGCAAATAGTATACCGCTTATCTTTTGGCTGCACCCTTTTTAAAAATTCGCGACCCGTTGTTCCTGTAATTGCTGGTCTACGATGTACTGAATCCAAATTTCAACTTTAATTTCCGCTCTTGCGTGTGCATATTTTTGAAATATGTCAATCCACCACTGAGGCTCTTTGATCGTACAGTGGGCATTTTCACCGTTAGGAAGCGTTTTTACGGCCGGATAGCAGGCGATATTGGCGAATACAAACTTATCTGCAAAACGGAAAAGCTCGCCTACAAACCAGTCGATATCGTTTTCGGGGATATGTTCCAATACATCCGTACAAATCACTCCATCCCTTTTTTGTTCCGGATATGTGCTAAACGGCTCATAAGCAGGATCGTAACAGGTAACATCTTTAATGTTTAAAAATTCTTTCGTTGAAATGACTTTTACGCCATCCGGGTACTGAACTTGTATTCCGTCTCTCCACATAAGCCCTTTACCGCTCCCGTAGTCCAAAATACTTTTTGTATCCGTCATCGTACATAATTTTTTAATTTTTTCTAACTGCGGAAACAAGCTTTGCCCGTTAAATGTATCTTCCGGGGCAAGATTCATATTCTTCTCCCCCTCTTTATGCATTTGTTTGTACATTGCCAAGTTTTCTAAATATTTTGGACTCGGATTATCTTTTGTGAACACACAAACTCCTCTATTTTTTTGCAAAACGGATAATTTTCGATAAGACAATCATTGTAACGAAACTTTTTGGAAATGCGGGTGAAGCACCCTTCTAGCGTTGAAGCATCGCTCCGCAACCTATAAAGCAATCCAACCAACCGCAGAGGTTTGATCAAACGGTATGAAATTTGCTTTACTCGCTGTACCAAAGATAAATAGATTTTGTGCAGAAAATAGAACTATCGGTCGATTTATCAAAGCAAAATGAATTTCCATATACAGCCGATATTTAAAGGGATAGAACTATGACGTGTCGATTTTGTGGCAATACTTTGACCCATGAGTTTGTTGATCTGGGCAGTTCTCCCCCCTCTAATTCATACCTAACGTTAGCCCAGATAACCGGTTCCGAACCTTTTTATCCCTTAAAAGTCATGGTATGCGACCGCTGTTTTTTGGTACAAATCGATGAACATAAAAAAAGTGACGAAATATTTGATGCCAATTATGCCTATTTCAGTTCGGTATCGAGCAGTTGGGTCGAGCATGCACGTCAATATGTCGATATGGTCACTGATAAGCAGGGACTTTCCGAAGAATCGTTTGTCATTGAAATCGCAAGCAACGACGGCTATTTGCTACAATTTTTTAAAGCGAAAGAGATACCGTGTTTAGGGATCGAACCGACCAAAAGCACGGCAGATGTAGCCAGAAGCAAAGGGATTGAGGTCCTTGAAGAGTTTTTTGGCGAAAAGCTCGCATCTACCTTGCCCAAAGCGGATTTAATCTTAGGCAATAATGTTTTAGCCCATGTCCCGGATATTAACGATTTTATAAAAGGTCTAAAAATTGCCCTAAAACCGCATGGGATCATAACCATGGAGTTTCCGCATCTTTTGAATCTCATTGAACAAAATCAATTTGACACAATCTATCATGAACATTATTCGTATCTTTCACTGATCTCGACAATGCAGATATTCAAAGCGCACGGATTAGAAATTTATGATGCGCAAGAACTCTCCACCCACGGAGGGAGTCTCAGAATTTATGCCGCGAATATCGAAAGCTCTTATCTACCGACAGAGCGGCTGAACGCGATAATACATAAAGAGAGCGTTGCCCAAATGCATACGCTCGACGGATATCGCAGGTTTCAGATGAAAGCCGATAAAGTCAAAGACGATTTTTTAGCTTTTCTCTCAAATGCACGTTCAAACAATCAAAAAGTCGTAGGGTACGGAGCAGCCGCAAAAGGAAACACCCTACTCAATTATTGCAAAGTCACAGGCGACATAATCGATTTTGTCGTTGATAAAGCACCTTTAAAGGTCAATAAATTCTTACCCGGAAGTCATATTCCGATTGTCACGGAAGACAATATTAAAACGCTCAAACCCGACTTCGTTATTATTTTTCCATGGAACATCAAAGACGAAATAATTGAGCAGCTTGCATACATCAGAGAGTGGAACGGCAAATTCGTAATCGCAATCCCCAAGATGGAGATTTTCTAATGTCTTCGGCACTTTTAGAGTCGGAAAAGAGGATGAGATGAATACGATTGATCCTACCGCACATGTTTCTCCTATGGCCGATATTGAAACATCGATCCGAAACTCGACGTTATCTGTAGGGGAACATACGAGTATAGACGCTTTTGTCAAAATCAAGTTTGCCGGCGGTGAAGGGAATATCGAGATAGGCTCTCACGGCTACGTGAACTCAGGGGTAGTTATCTATTCGGGAAACGGGGTTACAATAGGCGATTATGTCTCTATAGCCGCAAACTGTACCTTTGCTCCGGTAAATCATGCGTATAGGAGTAAAGAACTCACCATTCAGCAGCAGCGTTTTTTACCCAGCCGCGGCGGGATAATCGTAGGCGATGACGTATGGATCGGTGCCAATACCGTCATTTTAGACGGAAGTATCATACCGGAGGGATGCGTAATAGGTGCAGCGTCGCTTGTTCGAGGTGCACTGGAAGCATACGGTATTTATGCCGGAAACCCATTAAAAAAAATAGGGACGAGACAATAATTATGATCACGGTTCTTGGTGCTTCGGGATTTATCGGCAGCCATTTGACCGATTATCTACAACACAATTATGATGATTTTTTTGCGCCCGAAAATGGGGATGAAACGATTTATACAAAGCATCTTGGCCATGTGATTTATGCTATAGGAATCACATCGGATTTCCGGGAGCATCCGATGGCATGCATAGATGCCCATGTTTGTCTTTTACACCGCCTGATTCAAGAGGGGAACTTCGAATCTTTAACCTATTTATCCAGCACACGCGTCTACGGAATCGGCAAAAACACCTCTGAGAACAGTGAATTGACGGTTAATCCGAACAGATTGGACGATATATACAATATTTCAAAATTGATGGGCGAATCGATCGTCATCCATAGCGGTCATCCATGCATGAAAGTTGTCCGCCTATCCAATGTTCTGGGTGAAAATCAAAATCCTGATACGTTCCTCGGACAGTTGCTTCATGAAGGGTTTAAAACCGGTTCTATCACCTTTCACCAAGCATTAGAATCTGCAAAAGATTTCATTCATATCGATGATGTCGTTTTTTTCTTGAGACATATTGCGAAATTGAGCGAAAGCGGAATTTATAACATTGCCGGAGGGGAAACAATATCCAATGCCGATATCGCCGATTATATGGAGAGCATACTGGGATTTGAAACAAAAGTCGCAGATAATGCGCCGATACGATCATTTAATAAAATTACGATTGATAAAATTGTTGAAAGTTTTGGAGTAAAACCCCGCAGTTTTTCAGACTATTTCCCCGAGTTATTACATCATTACCATAAGGATTCCCATGTATCTTGAAACCACTCCTACTGCGCATGAAGATTATAAATCTGAGAAAAAAAACCGCATTAACGCTTTTAAAAATGATGAGTCATTTCAGGCACTTTCGAATGAATGGCGGACGGCTGCATTGGAAAAACAATACATGCATAATTTTTCATGGATGGGAAGACCTCTTATCCAATTACCCATGGATATGATGGCTATGCAGGAAATTATTTGGGCAGTCAAACCGGATTTGATTATTGAAACAGGTATTGCGCATGGCGGTTCCTTAATCTTCAGCGCATCCATGCTGACATTGCTCGAAGTGTGCGGAGAGATCGAAAAAGGTCAAGTGTTAGGGATAGATATCGACATCCGCCCACACAATAAAGAGGCGATATCCATCCATCCGCTAAGCTCAAAAATCACAATGCTCGAAGGGTCCAGCATCGATCCCGATATCATTGAGAAAGTACACCGCTTTGCTGCAAAAGGGAAAAAAATTCTAGTCTGTCTGGACAGTCATCATACGCATGATCATGTATTGGCGGAGCTCGAAGCGTATGCTCCTTTGGTCAGTGCGGGAAGCTATTGTGTCGTGCTGGATACCTTTATTGAAGATATGCCCGAAACATACGTGTGGAATGAACGCCCGTGGGGAAAAGGGAACAATCCTAAAACTGCTATTTTCGAGTGGCTAAAGAGTCATCCGGAGTTTGAAATTGACAGTTCGCTCGAGCATAAACTGTTAATTACCTCTGCTCCGAGCGGATTTTTGTATAAAAAAAGATAACTTTTTTTAATTAACTGCTGGAACTGGAATTTGAAGCCGCATCAATCTGTTGCTTGAGAGCTGAAAACTGGGAGTTTAATTTGCTGATCATAGAGTCATAGGCCGCAAATTTAGCCGTCAATGTCTCATATCGTGTTTCTAGCAATTTAACCGCTTTTGCCCGTTCTTCATTTAAAGATGTGGTTGCATTTTTTGTATCGGTTACCAAGTTGGTAACGGTACCGGAAGAACTGACATAGCTCGTCATCAGATCAGAAAGTGACGTAAATACACCTTTGGTATAGGTTTCGCTTCCTACGGAATTTACCGTAGTTTTTCCGCTAAAAAAGGCCTCTGTCCCTTCCGGATCGGCATCCATTTTTTCCGTAAAAACAGTTTTATCAAACGTCATCGTTCCGTCACGGCTCAAATCGATACCGTAATTCGCTAACGAATACCCTTTTGAATCGACCGAATTGATCATTTTGGTAATTTCTCGACCGATATTTCGGATCGTATTGTCACCGTTGAAAATACCGACTGTCCCCGCCTCGCTATCGGAAGAGAGCATGCTGTCAAGTTGTTGCTGCAATGTGTTATAACTGCTGACAAGCCCTTCAAGCTCCGTTGCGATCTGATCCCGATCTTGAGAAATCGAAATATTCGAACTTCCCCCGTCTTTAAGCAAATTAATGGTTAATCCCGTCGCAATATCGGTTATCGTGTTAGTGGACCTGGTCATCGCGATCCCGTCAAAGGTAAATGACGCGTCCTGCCCGTTTTGTACCGTATTGACCAAACCGCCCTTATCGGTCGTCCCCGTCAGAGTACCCAATAATCCTGTTCCGCTGGAGGGTGTATCCGTAATGGTTAGTGCACTCCCTTCCGTCCCGTCTTTAGGGGTCAACACCATCCGGTAATCATTCGTCCCATACTGTACGATGCTTGCCGATACTTTACCGCTAAGAGTGGAATCGTTGTTAATGTTATCGACCATTTGCTCTAGGGTTGTCGTATCATCATACGCAAAGTCGTATCCGACACCTCCGACATTAACGCTCATAGTTCCTGCTGCTCCGGTATTGGCTATAAAATCGTCAGCGGCAATAAATGAGCCTGAGCTGACCCCTTCGCTTACTAAATTGTTATTTTTTAAATTACCGGATATATCCGTTAAAGAGATAGTCTGCTCTTTCCCCGTCACTTTCGAGGTTACCACCAAACTGTAAGCTGATGTCCCTGTCTGAAGAACGCTTGCGCTAACGTCTGATCCGGCAGCATCATTGATAGACTGCTTGATGTCATCCAAAGTCGTCGCCGCCGTATAGTCGATTGTGTAATTTTTACCGCTGATATTGAGATTCAGCTTTCCGTCCGTATTGGCGATTTTATCGGTATTCAAGGAAAAAGAGGCCGATTGCACTACATTTTTCTTCGCAATATTGGTAATTCCGATTGAAAAATCACGTATCTGACTCCCCGCGCTCGCGCTCACGCTCACGCCCTCATTCGTACCGCTTACCGATCTTTTTTGGTACAAGCTGTCATTATCAAGGGCATTAACACTCGTTTTAAAGGTTGTCAACAAACTGTTTAAAAGATCTAACGCCTGAGATTTTTGCTTATTGAGAGTTATTTTGTTATCGAATGGCGTGACACTTACCGCCTCATCACTGGCTTTTAATTTGTCAATAAGATCCGATGTTAAAACTCCCGATCCTAATCCGAGCGAATTTATTGTTCCTGACATTGCAAATCCTTTTACCCGATATTGCTTACTTACATTAATAGTATATCGACCGAAACGGTCAAAAGTTTAATGTTTTAGATACAAAGCAAAAAAGGTTCCGCTGACTACTTTTTTGTTATCCCGAAACGTTGTGAGCGAATGGTTATTTCAGTCACGCAAATCCCCTCGCGTGAATCCAGGAGATATTGAACCGCTTGTGCGATATCGGAGGTCAACAGTTTCGTATCGTCCTCTTTTCCGACTCCGAAGCGAAACCCGTCGAAAAACGGTGTTTCCGTCATATCCGGGTTAATTGTAACGACTTTGACCCCTCCGTTTCTAGCCTCTTCAAAAAGGGTTAATCCAAATGCGCGAAGTCCCGCTTTGGTTGCGCTGTATAGAGCGGAAAACTTTGAATGGCGCGTCGCTTCGATCGAGGTGATGTTGATAATCATCCCTTTGGTCTTTTTTAGAGAACGCATCAAGACATTTGCCAGTAAAATCGGACTCGTCAGATTGATGGCGATCATATCGGTAATGGTTTTGCTGCTCAGCTCCTCATGCGGTTCAAATCGTCCAAATCCGGCAGCATTGACGAGGAGTTCCGGATCGTCTACCTCCGTCAACTTTTTTTGGAGAATATCGACGGCTGCCAAATCACTCAAATCACAATGCAAATGTTCAAAAAGGGGATGATGGATATCGCCTCGCCGGCGGCTTAGGCCTATAACGCTATATCCGTTTTGCAACAGCACCTGAGCTATCGCTTCCCCGATCCCCGAACTCGTTCCCGTTACGATTGCCGTTGCCATGTTCTGATCCTCTCTTGCGGTAGATACCGTGTCGCTTTTGCCAGCAACGTCTCTAAAATATACGATTCTATTGTTTCGGGATAAGTTGCCATCTCATTTTTTACCGTGTAGGGGAAAAAAGCCACATCGCTTCGACGAAGTTTTTTCAGTGCGCGAAGATGGCTTTGAGACATACGAAAACTCCCCAAGGTGAGATGTTCGATTGCATCCGAATCGATTGAATCGAATATCTGCACAATCAGTTTTGGATAAAGACTATCAAAGTTTTCCGTATAGATAACCGGATCGATACAAAGACGCACCTTCCACCCTAATTTTATCGCTTCGCGTACTGCAGACAACCGCTTTTCAAGCGAAGGTGCAGCGTGTTCGTATCGATCGATTATCTCCTGCGGCGAAAGAGTCCACGCCAATGTCACCCGATCATTGGGTGCATTATTTTTGAGTGCTTTGATATTGGCACTTTTGGTACGGATTTCGAGATAAAGCTTTTCATGCCGCGACGCAAAATCCAACCAACTTTTTGTTTGGTGCGTTAGCGATTCGATGGCCATCGTATCGGTATCATACGATGTCGCGACAAGGGTTTCCTCCCCTAAATAAGGGACCAGTTGATCAAACGCATCCTCAAGATTGACGAATAACACCGTGTTAGCCGATGGGTACAGTCCCTGAAGATAGCAGTAGTCGCAGTCGTATAAACACCCCATAACGCTGGAGGCGTAAAAAAACTGCCCCATGTCGAATCCGTCGCTGTATTGGCTCCCCTCATGCAGGAATTTCCCCTCTTTACGGGCTAAAATCAATTTTTTCGCGCTGCTTTGGGCGGCAAAACTCTGCGCAGAGCGATTAAAAACCTCTTTGTAATGGTCAATCACGATCACTTGCGAATCGGAAAATTTGGCACGGATCATTCGGGCCTGCGGATGATCCAATATCCCTTTTTCGATATAAAGATGCGAAAAGAGTTTAGGCGGTGAGGGCCTGGATGAGTGTTTCAAGCAATTGGCTCCTTTCGCGTTTGGAATGGGGGATTTTATGATCGATTTTAATGGATTGTTCCCGATTTTTTAGCCGACAATAACTCAAAGCATCTTCCAGAGCATCCCCCTGGCTTTTGGTAAAATGCTCTTTTAAGGCATTAATTTCTCTCCTCTCATCCGCTGTAAATAAAGAGGAATCGACTTGAACCGATTGGAGATTGCGTATGAGTTCGTCCAATGTATTCACATGAGAGCGCACAAAATCTATAGCCCCCTCTTTCGTCACGCTTTCGGGTGTAAAATGGTCCGACACGATTTTAAGAAACGCCATTTGATGAAGCTTGAAAAAACGGGATGCGGCTTGAAAGAGGGCACTGCTTTCCATATCGACAGGATGAGTGCATTCCATTGACTGGGGAGAATCTATAGATCTCAGCGCTGCTTCCCGAAGGGAATGAGGATACAGGATATCGGGATAATAGCGCCGTTCCCCCTCAAAGATTTGATGGATTAAAAGAGCTTCGCCGATCGCGTATTCTGAAGGTGCTCCGCAGATTCCGATATTAATTAAGATATCCCCTGCTTCGGGAATCCGCCATCCCAGCAAAGCGCTTAGTGCCATCATCGTATTGGCTTTGCCGATCCCGCCCACCAAAAGCGTCATCTCATCATTTCGATAAAGGGTATAAGGGAGTGAAGTATCGCGTTTCAAGCGGTAGTGATCACATAAAGGTTTGGCTTCGGCATCGAGTGCGGTAATTAGATAAATCATAGATTTATTATAGCACCATCTTGCATTTGCAGGTTTAAACGGCTATAATTCGCCAACTCTTCTAGACCTGTGCAAGGGTGTGGACGGACAACGTGTCAGGGTAGGAATACAGCAGCACACCCGTTCATGTTTTGTGCCGCAGGTATCTGGGAGAGCCACTTCTTTAACTCTTTTTGACTTTATCCCCAAATTTTTTCATAAACTTTTCTAATTTAGGTGCGATTACCGCATAACAGTATCCTTGCGTCGGGTGTTCCGTATAATAATCTTGATGATACGCTTCCGCCTCATAAAATTCCGGTGCGGGCGAAAGCTCGGTCACAATCGGATCACTCCAATTTTTTTGCGCCTGCTCAATAGAAGCCTCCGCTTTTTCTTTCTGAACCTCATCGTAGTAATAGATGACGGAACGGTATTGTGTCCCGCGATCCGCTCCTTGGGCATTAAGGGTGGTAGGATCATGGATTGTCCAAAAAATCTCTAAAATCTCTTCATACGAAATAACGGCAGGATTATACGTAACTTCCACCACTTCCGCATGTCCGGTAGCACCGCTGCATACCTGCTCATAACTCGGATGTTTACGTGCACCTCCCGCATATCCGCTGAATGCACTTTTTACTCCGATGACACGATTATAGACCGCTTCGATACACCAGAAACATCCGCCCCCGATCAACGCTTTTTCAATTGTTCCCATACTCACTCTTTTTTAGAGGGATTATCTATCCGATCCACTGTAAACGGGTTGAAAGATGTGCACTGCTTTATCTCTTTAAGTTACCGTTCCGTAACGATTCGCCGATACACTTGCATTTGAAAATCAAATAAAGGAGACCCAAATGGAAAAATTGACACCGTTAGAAAAAACATTGGTTAAAAAACTACGTCAGTCTAAACGCGCCCGCTGGATGGTGGATTAATTAACCAAGATTGCGCTCACAGTGAGCCGTCTGTACTTTCTCTTTTCAACACTCTATTCTCTTTCGTACTCTTTTTTTGCTCACGATTAAGCCGAATCTCAAAACATGCCCCTTTACTCGTGTTATACACGCTCAGTTTCCCTAAAAAATGTTTCTCGATTATCATTTTAGCCATATAGAGACCGATTCCCGTCCCTTGGGATTCAAATTTTGTCGTAAAATAAGGGTCGAAAATCTTGTCGATTATCGACGCGTCAATCCCTCCCCCCGTATCTTCGATACTGATCGTACAATAGCGCTCATCGTTCTCGCAGCGAATATAAATAATTCGTTCATTCCCACGGCGCTGCTCAATCGCTTCACGGGCGTTATTTACCAAATTTATGATCACCTGCTTAAGCTCATTCGGGTAAACCAGTACTTCGATCAAAGGATCGATTTCACGTTTAACGGTAATTTTTTTACGTACCAGCAAAGGTCCTAATAATGCTTCGACGTCATTAACCATCGCGGCGATATTCACAGGGATTTGGCTTCGGTCCTGTTTGAAAAAATTGCGAAAATCGTCAATTGTCTGAGACATATATTCAATTTGTGCTTCAGCGATTTCAATCACTTTCGCCGATTCGCTTTTCCCACTCAAAGCGCAACTCAGATTCAACCGTGTCATGGAAAGTCCGAGAATATTTAACGGCTGACGCCATTGATGGGCAATCGATTCGAGCATTGAACCGATTTCAGCCATTTTGGCCTGCTGCATCAGCAGTTTTTCCTGTTTTCGATTTTTTTCAACCGCTTTGTCAACTTCGTCCTGGAGACGTTGATTAAAGGTTTCAAGTTCACCCGTACGCTGGCGTACCAGTACATCCAATCGATGATTTTTATAGGCCACCAGAAAAAATAATAGCGCCATAAAACCTGCTATTCCCCACACAAGACGATAATTAACGGGTTCATCACGCTTCATTTCAAGCCAGTGTCCGTGTATCTCTTCATACTCGGCAGGGGTAATCGAAGCCAATACCTTATCGGATATGGATGCCATGATCCCCCAATCTTTTCGAAAGGCAAAAGCAAGATCGTATCGAAACGGCGTCTCTCCCACCACTTTAATATTTTTGAGATTATGCTGCTCGATCAAATAACTGACAATGCTTAATCCTTCAATACAGGCATACGCTTCCCCCGAAGCGACTTTTTTCAATGCTTCCAAGGAACTGTCGGCTAAAACCGGAATGATTTGCGGATAATAAGTCCGTAAATACTCTTCACCTGCATAAGAACGGACAACGGCAACTTTTTTCCCGTTTAAATCATTCAAATCATTAACGTATCCGACTCTTGAATTGGTTACGATGACCATCGTTTGTTTCAAATAGGGGCGGCTGAATCTAAGATTCTCATTTCTGCTGTTGGAGATTGCGGCACACGAAAGCATATCGAGCTCTTTGTTATTAACTGCCCGTATCGAATCGCTCCAAAGCGGCCGGCTGTAATCAACGTCAAAACGGATTCCGAGCCGCTTTTCAAGAAAGTGCAGATACGACGCACTGATTCCCGTATATCTCCCTTTTTCGTCAACCGATTCAATGGGTGGCCAATTATGATCTATCCCCACACGAATGACCGGATGCATTTTTAACCACTCTTTTTCTTGATCGCTCAGATGCAATTTATCATGTTTATACAACAATGGCTCAAACGAAGGAATCGCTTTCACCGCCCCCATAAGTCGATACCCCTGTGCAATCAGCTCCAATCGGCTCTGATCGATCGCTCCAAAAGGGGTATTAGGGCGGAATGCAAGCTCTTTAAGGACTTTCCCCTCATAGATCAAAGCTTCCAGAGATTTATGCTGAGGATTATAATTTCGATAAATCAGTGCGGCTGTCTCTTCAATATGGTCGAACGCCCAGAGCCATCCCTGTATTGACGCATTATAAAAGGCCTCTGCACGTTCAGGATGGCGGACGGTCTCTTCCTTACTTGTAAATAAAATATCGCTGTAATAATTAAATCCGTAGTTTTTCGGATCTATTGCATAGGTTTCTATCCCTGCTTGTTTTAAAATAAACGGTTCGTTCGAAACATAAGCGACCATCGCATCGGTTTCACGGCGGGATAATGACATCGGATCATACGAATGGGGCTGCACCATCAAATCTTTTGTACTCATACCGGTACTTCGAAACATTGCCTGAATTTCAGCCCAATGAATCATATCATCGGTTAACATGACCCGTTTGTTCTTTAAATCTTTAGGACCGGTAATGTTCGCATCTTTGCGTGTCAACAAAATCATAGGAGAAGATTGATACGCGGCTGCCATCAGAACGATCGGTGCACCGTTAATATAATTAACGATCAAAGAAGAGTGTCCCACTCCGTATTGTGCCCTTCCGTCCAAAACACTTTTTAAGGATGCCTCTTTCTTATTTGCATCCACGATGGTGACATCTAAACCCTCATCCGAGTAATACCCTTTTTCTTTGGCGACATAATATCCCGCAAACTGGAACTGATGGAGCCACGGCAACTGAAGGGTCACTTTTTCTGCACCCCAGAGCGAAACCGTAAAAATGAGTAAAAATAAAAAAAGTTTTTTCATGTTTAAAGTGTATCAAAAGAATTATATTTTCACCCTTAGAAGCGCTTATGCTCCTTTTGGATAAAATAAAGGACTAATTTTTATACAAAGAGCATTTATGTCGGTCAAAAACACCCTTCTTGAAACCATCTCCCGCCGTCCCCTCATCATCGATGGCGCCATGGGAACACAGCTTCAAGAGCGTGCCGATAAAATCCCGCAAAGCGCATGGGAAGGGTTGGAAGGGTGCAATGAGCTTCTCAACGTCACCTGCCCGCAGGTGATGAGTTCTATCTTTCACGCTTATCTCACCGCCGGAGCCGATCTCATCACCACCAACACTTTCGGCTCCTTTAGCTGGGTACTCGACGAATACGGGATCGGCCACCGCGCCTATGAACTCTCCCATGCAGGTGCGGCGGTATGTAAAACGGAGTGTGACAAATTTTCCACCCCTGAGCACCCGCGCTATGTTCTGGGTTCCATCGGACCGGGAACGAAACTCCCCTCTCTGGGACACATTCACTACGATGAGATGTTTACGGGATATTTGGAGTGTTGTTTAGGACTCATTGACGGCGGATGCGATATTTTCCTCTTGGAGACCTGCCAAGACCCGCTCCAGATCAAAGCGGCACTCCACGCCTGCGAAGCGGCGAATAAAGAACGGGGTACCGAATTGCCGATTATGGTCTCCGTTACCATCGAACTGGCCGGAAGTATGCTCATCGGAACCGATGCGGCAACTATTGCAACCATTATGGAGCCTTTCGACATCATCAGCCTGGGATTCAACTGCGGAACGGGACCGGAGCAATACGGTAAACATGTCCGGACCCTCTCGGAGGTGTGGGCAAAACCGATCTCCGTCCACGCCAATGCGGGGCTTCCTCAAAACCGAGGCGGCTATTCGTACTATCCGATGGGACCCGATGAATTTGCCCAGCTGCAATGCGATTTTTTACAATTTGACGGTGTCAGCTTCCTCGGCGGATGCTGCGGTACGACTCCTCAACATATCCGTGCCCTCGTGAATAAAGTCTCTACTATCATCCCTAAAAAACCAAACGGAGCAATGAACCCCTCTATCGCATCGCTCTTCAACACGGTCGAGTTGATCCAACAACCCTCACCGCTTTTGATCGGTGAACGCTCCAACTCCACGGGATCAAAAGCGTTTCGTGAGCTCATCATCGCCAGTGATTACGAGGGGACCCTCAGCGTAGGTCAGGCACAGGTGCGCGACGGGGCGCATTGTCTCGATGTCAACGTCGAGTTTGCTGGGCGTGACGGTGCGGTCGATATGGCACACGTTATGAGACTCTACAACCAAAAAATCCCGCTCCCTCTTATGCCCGATGCGACGCGAGTCAACACAATGGAAGAGGCGCTCAAATGCATCGGCGGTAAACCGATCATCAACTCGGTCAACCTCGAAGACGGGGAAGAGCGTTTAGACGCCATTTGTTCTCTCGCCAAAAAATTCGGAACCGCCCTCGTGTGTCTCGTCATCGATGAAAAAGGGATGGCTAAAACGACGGCGGATAAAATGCGGATTGCCGATCGCATCTACGATCTGTGTGTCAACCGACATGGGATTGACCCTAGAAACTTGATGTTCGATATGCTCACCTTTACCGTGGGAAGCGGCGATTTGGAGTACCGTGACGCCGCCATCCAAACACTCGAAGCGATCCGTCAACTTCACGCCAAGTATCCGAACGTCGGTTCAACACTGGGGCTGTCTAATATCTCATTCGGACTCAGTACCAATGCACGTGTCTTTTTAAACAGCGTCTTTTTACACCACTGCCTCGAAGCGGGGATGACCTCGGTCATCATCAACGTCAAACACATCGTACCGCTCGCCAAAATGTCGCAGGAAGATCGAGAGATCTGCGAAGAACTTTTATTCCATCCGGATGATCAGTCTCTCTTTAAATTTATCGGCCACTTTAGCGATAAAACGATCGATAACTCTAAAAATGATGAAGCCTATGAAGCGCTCAGCGATGAAGAAAAGATTGCGAAGCTCCTTCTCGACGGGGATAAAGAACGGATGATTCCGTTGGTCGAAAGAGTCCGCCTCACGATCAGTCCCGATAAAATCGTCAATGAGATCCTTATCGATGCGATGAAAGTGGTCGGCGAACTTTTCGGATCGGGGAAAATGCAGCTGCCGTTTGTCTTGCAAAGTGCCGAGACGATGAAAACCACCGTCGATTATCTCAACCCCTACCTCTCCAAACAGGAAAAAGAGACCGACACTACCCTCGTCATCGGAACCGTCAAAGGCGATGTCCACGACGTCGGCAAAAATCTCGTCGATATCATCCTCTCCAATAACGGGTTCAAAGTGATCAATATTGGGATCAAAACGGAGCTTGAAGAGTATCTCGACGTTATGAAAACGCAGGAGATTCACGCTATCGGGATGTCGGGATTACTTGTGAAATCGACCCAAGTGATGAAAGACAATCTTGAAATTATGGCTTCCAAAGGGATTACGACGCCTGTTTTACTTGGCGGTGCAGCGCTCACCCGAAGTTTTGTCGATGATTTCTGCCGACCGATCTACGGTGGAGCGATCTTTTACTGTCGCGACGCGTTTGATGGCGTTATCGCGATGAGCCGTATCGAGAAATACAATGCCGATCCAAGTGTCGGGCTCGATACCCGTCTCGGCGGCGATATGATTGAAAAACCTCTCAAAGAGGTGATCGACGTTGTAATCCCCCCATACGCAGAGATAAAAATGCCGAGCGTTGTGAAAATTCCGACTCCTCCGTTTTGGGGACGACGAGTTCTGCGCAAAGAGCAGCTCGATTTTGATATGGTATGCGAATGGATTAACAAACGTAGCCTCTTTAAAATGCACTGGGGATACAAACGGGCCGGTATGCCGGTAGAAGAGTACAAAAAACTCTTAGAGACCAAAGTGTACCCCGCCTATGAGCGTATTAAATCGGAGATTATCAAGCGGGGATTGTTTGATCCGACCGTCATTTACGGATACTATCCCGTCCGAAGCAGTGATCAGGAGCTATTGATTTTTGATGAGAGCTGCGGATGGAATATCGATGCAAATGCCAATCGACAGCCGCTGGATGACGTGATCGGAAATGCTAAATACGTTTTTGAATTTCCGCGCCAGCGCAAAGCACCGCACCGCGCACTGAGCGACTTCTTTGCCCATACGCGCGATGACGTATTACCGCTAACCTGTGTTAGCGTCGGGACAAAATTCAGCGAGTACGAAAAAGAGCTTTACGACTCTAACCAATATTTAGAATACAATCTCGTACACGGATTCGGGGTGGAACTTGCCGAAGCGTTAGCCGAAGTAGCACACAAACAGATCCGACTTGATCTCAATATCGCAAGCGATGACGAAGGATTCAGTTTACGCGATGTCCGTCTCAACCGTTACGCGGGGGCACGTTACAGTTTTGGATACCCGGCGTGTCCCGATCTGGAACCGAGCCGTATTATCTTCGATCTCCTACGCCCTGAAGAGTTCGGGATTACCCTCTCCGAGACGTTTCAAATTCATCCGGAGCAGAGTACGACGGCACTGGTCGTCCATCATAAAGAGGCAAGTTATTATAGTGTTTAAGTAGCTTCATTTTATTTTAGATTTTTTCCCATTGTCCGATATATCACTAAAATAAATGTAAAGAGTTAGCTATGGGAATTTCGGTTTCTCCATCCGTATTTCATACCACATCTTACCAACCAAAGACTCCTAAAGTCCATACATTTGAAGAGATACAACAGCTCAAAAAAGAGCCGACGAAAGTAACGGTAGAGGGAGATATCTACCACTCATCGGCTACCAATTTTAAACAACTCACCCTCAAAGAACTGCAAAACGAAAAATTCTCCGTCGATACCTCCAAACATACCTACATCACCCACTCCGACGGTTCCACGGATGACATGACACAACTCGTCGCTATTCGTGATCCGATGGGAACTGGCAAAGTGCTGACGTTTGACCTCTCTAAAAAAACGATTGATAATCTCAAAGAAAAATTCGGCGGTACCAACAACTTTTTCGAACGAAGCGACGGAGTACTGCGGCTAAACGGAGAGGCAGAAAATTTTGTCGCCGGCTGGATGCAGGATATCCGACACAACCGCAGCTACGACAAAGCCGATACCGATGAGAACGGTCGAATCGAAGGGAATGAAGCGAAAGGGCTCACCATCGCTTTCGAACGCCAAAGAGACTATGATTACATTGGGAAAAAACTGGTTCAGGTCAATGCGGGGATGGGGGGAGACAGCTATCAGAGTCTAGGGCGTTCCGGCGATGCTCACCACCTCTTTGAGACGGACAAAGAGAAAGCTGAAAACAAAGCGCAAGGCTACGTCTATAAACGCGATATCTCTTCATCACAATACACCAAATTTGAAAACACCGTCGAAAAAGAACTCGACCACACCCTCCAAATGGACACCAACCTTGACGGTACCGTTACGTTAGCTGAGGGGTTGAGCGATGAATTCGGTCCGAATTACCGCCAAAAAATTATCGATGATACTCAAGAACTTCACGATGACCTGCTAGAGGATCATCCCGATCTAAACGACGATACTCGCCTCCAAAACCATAACATCGGCTTAAACGGCATCCTCTCCGAGGATGAGGAGAAAGCGCAACAAGAAGTATCCCGCGAACAGACTCTCTACCTAAAAGAACAGTCGGCTCAAAACCCCTACTTTTTAAGCGGCATGGGCACTCTCGATATGTTGGACGCGAATAATGCAAAAATGGACACTTACGGCTAATTCTATCAATCTTTATTTTCCCCACACCTTCTCTATCCATTCCCCCATCTTCGCTTCATACCCGCTCTTTTTAAACTCGACAAATTTGAGCGGTTTGGAAAGGTACTTTTGCTCTATCCAGCCTCCAAAATCGTGCGGATACAAATACCCTTTGTGCTGTTGTCGCAAGTGCGTTGGAATATCGAGGATCACTCCGTTTTTTACCGCACTTTGCGCGGCATTGATCGCATTATACGCCGTATTGGATTTAGGCGAAGCACACAGATAGATCACCGCTTGAGCGAGGATAATCCGCGCTTCGGGATAGCCGATTTGTTTGACGCTCATCATCGCCGAAGTGGTCAATGTCAACGCCTGAGGATTCGCATTCCCCACATCTTCACTGGAGAGTATCACGAGACGCCGTGCAATAAACTCCGGCGGTTCACCCCCCTCTATCAGACGGGCGAGATAATAGATCGCCGCATCGGGGTCCGAACCTCGGATACTTTTGATGAGGGCGGAAGCGAGATCGTAATGGACCCCCGCTTCGGAGCTTCCCAAACTTTGCGCCGCGGGGCGGAGTGATTTGAACAGTTCGAGCGTAACCCTTTTGTTCAGTGCCGTAGAGACTTCGAGAAGTTTGAGCATAGCACGCGCATCGCCACCCGAACTACTGATCAGATATTCTCGCGCATCGTCATCCATCTCTATCGCCGTTCGGACTAACAAATCTTCTAACGCATCATAACCGATGGAATGGAGTTCAAACAACAAAGAACGCGAACGCATCGCCGCAGTAAGTGAGAAATAGGGATTTTCCGTCGATGCACCGATCACTAACACACTGTTTTTTTCCATAACCGGGAGTAACACTTCCTGCTGATTCTTTGCAAGGCGGTGAACCTCATCGATGAAAACCAAAGGTTTGGTAAGTGAGTTTTCATATTGATCGAAAATCTTGCGGAGCTGTTCGATTTTGAGCGATGTGGCATTAAATTCGTAAAAGGGCAAGCCCATCACTTCGGCGACAATCCGTGCCAACGTCGTCTTGCCGCATCCGGGAGGGCCGTAAAAAAAAGAGTGGGTCAGATTGCCGCTCTCGCACAGAGAACGTAATGGGGAATCAGGAGAACAAAGGTGAGATTGACCTACCACATCGTCAAATTTTTTCGGACGAAGCAGATAGGCAAAGTCCGCCATAATTAACCTGCTATTACTTTGATAATCACTTCGCGTTCCTGACGCGGTCCGTCAAATTCGCCGAAGAAAACACCCTGCCATTTTCCGAACAACGGACGGCCGTCATGCACGGGGATAGAGACCGAAGCCCCCATACGGGACGATTTTAAGTGAGCCGCCGCATTGCTTCCGACATGGGCATATTGCACATCACTCGGAATAACTTTAGAAAGAGCCGCTAATAAATCACGGCGGAGATTCTGGTCGGCATTTTCGAATAAAAAGACGCTCCCCGTCGTATGCGGAGTGAACACGACACAAATCCCCTCTTTAATGCCCGACATAATAACCGCTTCTCTCACTTCGGCACTGATATCCATTAACTGTGTTTTATGACTGGTTGGAAATTTGAGCGTTTTCATTTTTTGTGTTCACCTTTTGCAAATTTTTTTTCCGGTTTGTATTTATTCGTACCGAACGGCTCATTCGAAGGTTTCGGTTTGGTTTTGGATTTCTCTTTCGTAAACGTTTTCGCCGGTTTGTACTCCGATTTTCCCTCAGCACGCGGGGCTTTTTTCTCACCCTTTTGTTTTTGCTTTTCCGCTTTTTCCAAAGCATCCAAAAATTCACGAAGCGATGCATATTCGCTCCGCTCTAAAAAGCGTACTTTTCCGGTCGGAAGATTGTTCAGATCGATCCCCCCGAAGCTGAGCCGTTTAAGATCGACTACCTCCGCACCGAAATGGGCGAAAAAACGGCGAAGTTCGCGATTTTGCCCCTCTCCGATCGCAACTTTTAGGACCGAATAATCCCCTTGATCTTTTTGGATCGTGTAGGCATAAAACGGGGCAAAACTCATCGGCCCCGCATCGGCATGCTCATGGGCACCGGCACTCGCATCTTCGAGTTCCAGCCCTTCCCCCATCGCCACTTTCATCCCTTCGGTTACGGGACCTTTGATCTTAATCTTGTAAACCCGCTCCATTTTTGACGTCATCAACGCCGTCGCGACCCGTGACGCATCGGTCAAAAGCAGCAGCCCCTCGGAAGCAAAATCGAGCCGCCCGACCGGGATGTAATGGCGATACTGTTTTGCCAAAGAATCGTAAATCGTTTTACGTCCCTGCGGGTCTTTTTTTGTTACCAGTTCGCCGCGCGGTTTGTTATAGACGATCACTGTAAATTGATCCGTCGGAGTGATTTTATTCCCGCTGATCATGACATTGGCATGGCGCTCATCGACCTGCGTTGCGGGATTGGTTTCAACCTCTCCGTCTATACGGACATAGCCGTCCAAAATCGCCTGATCGGCTTCACGACGCGAATAGGTCGAATAGTGGGCGATAAATTTGTTAAGTCGCATCATGAGATACCTGCTTCCACGAGAGTATGAAGATGCAATGCACCTTGAATAACGCCGGCTCGGTCGGTTACCACCAGCAACTGGATTTTTTTCGTCTCGATCAATACCAATGCATCACTGGCAAGCATTGTCGCATCATCGATAACAAGAGGATTTTTGGTCGCATACTCTTTTGCAGAGGCTTCAAGTGAAAATGACACACCCATCAACGCACGGCGGATATCGCCGTCACTGAGTAAACCTGAGAGTTTTCCCTCCGCATTTATGAGCATCACGGTACCCAAGCGTCCTTCGCTGAGAGAGAGGATCGCCTCTTTCAACGGAGTGTTTTCATCCACGATCGGCAGATTTTTCGTCCGCATCAAATCGCTTACTTTGACAAAAAGGCGTTTCCCCAAAGCCCCGCCGGGATGGAAAGAGGCAAAATCCTCTTTTTGGAAATTCCGTGCCCTCATCAGACACACCGCCAATGCATCCCCCATTGCCAACGTCAGCGTCGTTGAACTGGTCGGAGCGATATCTAAAGGACACGCTTCGTGTTCAACATTGATATTAATCACTTCATCACTGTAATGTCCAAGTGTCGAAGCGGCATTTCGCGTCATCCCGATCAGAGGGATATCGAACCGCTTGATATGAGGGAGAATGGAGCTGAGTTCCGGGCTCTCGCCGCTGTAGCTGATCGCCAGAACCGCATCCTCCCGTCCTATCATCCCTAAATCGCCGTGAAGCGCTTCGGTCGGATGGAGGAAAAAGCTCGGGGTCCCGGTCGAGGCAAACGTCGCGGCGATTTTAGCCCCGATCAACCCCGATTTTCCGACACCCGTTATAACCAGTTTCCCTTTGCACGAAAGGATAATTTCAACCGCACGTATTATCTCTTCTCCGAGCCGCTCGGATCCTTCGCGTAGAGCTTGCGCTTCAATTTCAAGTGTGTTTTTGGCTATTGCGATATAATCGTTGTTCATAAAATTATTATAGCTCAATAACCCTTTAAAACTGGTGTCTGTTTATGCAAAATCTTTACCTTAACGTATCACCTCTCGATCAGCGCAGCGTTACGAAATTTGCCCTCAGCGAAGAGGTGATGATGGAACATGCCGCTATGGCTATGGCACACTTGATCCGAACACGTTTTAACGTCAATTCATCTGTCCTCATTGTCTGCGGAAGCGGAAACAACGGAGCCGACGGCTTAGCCCTCGCAAGGCTGCTGGAAGGGGACTTTCATATTTCTCTTCATATCCCTTTCGGTGCGAGTTCGCCACTTGCCCATATTCAGCGCGATCGCGTCGAAGCGTTGGGATTAAAGCATGTTCCGATCGAAGGAGACTATGACGTTATCGTCGATGCACTTTTCGGATCAGGGTTGAACCGCCCTCTCGGCCCGACGGCTATCGAAGCATTGATCTTAATGAATGGGATGAGCGGATTCAAAATTGCGTGCGATATCCCCAGCGGTCTTTACACCGAGGGTACATTCGACAGCCATGTTTTTTATGCCGATATCACGCTTACGATGGGGGGCTATAAACGCTCTTTATTCAGCGACGGCGCCAAAGAGGTGTGCGGCGAAATCCTCGTTGCGGATTTAGGAGTACATAAAAACCGATATGAAACACCGTCGCCATGGAAGTTATTAGAATCTCAGGATTTATCGCTTCCAAACAGAATCCGAGCCTCTTCGCACAAAGGGAGCTACGGTCATCTTGCGGTGGTCTGCGGCGAAAAAGCAGGCGCATCCGTCATCGCAGCTTCAGCCGCACTGCGTTTCGGAACAGGATTAGTGAGCCTTATCAGCAATGAAAATGTAACCATCCCTTATGAGCTGATGCAAAGCCATTCCATTCCCTCAACGGCCACGGCTATCGCCCTGGGAATGGGTCTTGGGGCAGAGTTTTGCGACGATGAGCTCTCCTCTTTGCTGGACAATACCCTTCCTCTGGTTTTGGATGCCGATATTTTTTACCATCCGATGTTTAGTAAACTTTTAAAACGCTCCTCGCTCGTCCTTACCCCGCATCCGAAAGAATTCACCCAAATTTTACGGCTCACCGGTATCGCCGACATCGATGTTAGCACCTTGCAAAATAACCGTTTCACCTACGTAGAACAATTTTGCTCCACCTATCCAAACGCGGTGCTAGTGCTTAAAGGCTCGAACGTTATTATCGGACAAGGAGAGGAGTTTTTTGTCAACCCGCTCGGAACCGTCGCTCTTGCCAAGGGGGGAAGCGGAGATGTCCTAAGCGGTCTTATCGGTGCCCTGCTGGCACAGGGGAATACGCCGTTGGAAGCGGCAATTCAAGGCTCATTAGCACATACCATCGCCGCACAAAAATTCGATAAAAACAACTATGCCCTTACTCCATTTGATTTAATAGAAAGAATTACCCGCTTATGAAAAAAATCGTCGCCCTCTTTAGCGGCGAGGGGACCAACCTCGCCAATCTGATTTCAAAAATTCACCTCAAACATGCCGCGCTCATTTGCGCCATAACCAATAATCCCGAAGCGGGAGGTATTGCAAAAGCCAGAAGTGCCGGTATCCCTGTCGAGATACTTGACCATAAGGATTTTGAGAGTCGCGAACTCTACGATGAAGCATTGGTTTCGCTCATCAAAGAGTACAATCCGGATCTCGTAGTGCTGTGCGGGTTTATGCGGATTCTTACCCCTGTCTTTACATCGCAGATCCGTTCCATAAACCTCCATCCCGCGCTCCTCCCGGCGTTCAAAGGTGCCCGAGCAATCGAACGAAGTTTCGAGAGTGACGAGAAGGTATGCGGTGTCAGCGTCCACTGGGTCACCGATGAGCTCGACGGCGGCGAAATAATCTTGCAAAAAAGTTTTACTAAAAATCCTAAGGATACTTTAGAAGAATTTTCGGCTAAAATTCGCGCCATCGAGCATGAGATTCTCCCTCTCAGCATCATAAAAGTTCTAAACGATTAATCAAAAAAGGATAATTATGCATACATTACAAATCGGAAAATATACTCTCGGAAGCCGACTCATCGTCGGAAGCGGCAAATACGATTCGTTCGAAACGACCAAAGCGGCGACACTTGCATCCGGATCGGAGCTTATCACCGTCGCGGTGCGACGTCTCAATATCACCAATCCGAACGAGCCGAACCTTCGTGATACGTTTGCGGGAACGAACGTCAAATTTTTACCCAACTCCGCCGGATGTACGACAGCCGAAGAGGCAATTACCCTTTTCCGTCTTACCCGTGAAGCGACGGGGATCGATTTGATCAAACTCGAAGTGATCGGAGATACCCAAAAAACTCTCTACCCCGATGTTTTGGAAACGATCAAAGCGTGTGAAGTACTCGCCAAAGACGGTTTTACCATTATGGCATATACCTCGGATGATCCGATTATGGCGCGCCGATTGGAAGATGCGGGGGCACACGCGATTATGCCTCTCGCCGCACCGATCGGATCCGGTCTCGGAGTCCAAAACCGCTATAACATTGTGTTTGTCCGTGAAGCGGTCAAAGTGCCTATTATCGTTGATGCGGGGATTGGATGTGCGAGTGATGCGGCGTTAGCGATGGAACTCGGAGCGGACGGTGTTTTGACGAATACGGCGATTGCACAGGCACAAAATCCGATGCTGATGGCGGAAGCGATGAAAAATGCGGTGATCGCGGGAAGACTCAGTTATTTAGCGGGGCGTATACCGAAACGTCCGTATGCGACGGCTTCTTCTCCGGTTGATGGAATGATCCAGTTTTAATAGTTTCTATACTACTTTTCTCTTTAGCGAGAAAAGTAGCAAAAGAGCATACCGCGATCCAAAAACGCTCGCGTGACTCCTTGCACTACTGCATCGCACGCGGCTCTAGGAATTGGATCGCGGGGATCTTATAAAACAATTTGCCCTCACACCACACCAAGAGCAAGGTCGCGTGCCGTAGGGCACAAGCGTACCGCCAGCGTTTTGGTGTGAGGGCGATTTTCTTTTGGTACTTTTCTTATGAAAAAGAAAAGTACATCACACTTCTATATAGTCCAAATCCTCATGAAACGTCTCACGGGTAAAATAAAGGGCAACCAAAGAGATCGTAAACACAACCGACCCCACTACTGCAGCGGAGCCCAAAACCCCCATACTCTCTTTTAAGAGCATAAAACTCGACGTAATCGGCACCACCGAACCGCGAACAAAATTGGGAACGGTCGTTGCCACGGTCGCTCGGATATTGGTCCCGAACTGCTCTGCCGCCATCGTAATAAAGAGCGCCCAGTAACCGCAGAACACACCCAGTAAAAAAACCGCGACATAAAACGATTGTGCCGTTGCACCCGATAGGGTGAAATAGTACAGAACACTAGCTACTGAAAGAACCATAAATATCGTATACGCCCGTTTACGGCTTTGCATCTGTTGTGACAAATATCCGCTCGCTAAATCACCGACCGATAGCCCGATATAGGTGTACATCAGTGCCTGACCCGCCGTTACTTCGCCTATGATATCGAGTGCTTTGGCAAACTCAGGAGAGAACATCACCAAAACGCCGACAACATACCACAGCGGCATCCCGATCACGATTGCTTTAATGTATTTACCGAAAAGCTTCTTGTGGGTAAAAAGGGCAAAGAAATGCCCCCTCTTAATATCATCACTGACATGGTGCTGAAACATTTCCGATTCTCGAACACGGAAACGTAAAATCAACAGTAAAAAGCCCAACACTCCGCCGATGATATACGCGTTTCGCCATGCAAAATTTTCAGCGACGATATTCGCGGCAACGACTCCGAGAACACCGAATGCCGCAATACTCATCACCCCGTAACCTCGCAGCTCTTTAGGGAGAATCTCGGCGACCAGCGTCACCCCAGCCCCCAATTCACCTGCCAAACCGATACCGGCGATAAATCGTAGCAGTGCATATTGCTCGACATTCGTAACAAACGCATTGAGAAGATTGGCTACCGAATAGAGGATAATCGAAGCGAAGAGGACAGAGAGTCGCCCTTTTTTATCCCCTAACATACCCCACAAGATCCCACCGATCAGCATCCCTCCCATTTGGGCATTAAGGATAATCGATCCCCACAGGGTAATCCCCTCTTTGTCCAATCCAAGCTCGGTCAAACTCTCAACCCTCACAACCCCAAAAAGGATCAGATCGTAAATATCAACAAAATACCCCATCGCGATAACGATAACGGGGAGAGTCAAAACTTGACGCCATACCGATACTGCCATCACTCAGCCTTTGAACGCTTAGCGCCGTAAAAAGCGTAAATCAACATCCCAATGATCGACCAACCGATAAAACGGAGCCACGTATCAAACGGCAAGCCCGCCATCATAAAAATAATCAGAATGAAATTAAGCGGCATGAGGATTTTAAACGCCGGAATTTTAAACACCGGACGAATGATATTTTGACGTCGCAGCACGATAATCGCAACCGCCACCATCAAATAGGCAAACAGTGTTCCGATATTGACCAATTCCGCCAACGTTTTAAGGGGGATAAACCCCGCCATAATACTCAAAATAACACCGCCGATAAGCGTTGCTTTATAAGGGGTGTTATATTTTGGATGGATTTCACTCAAGGTTTTAGGGAGCAATCCGTCACGGGCGAGGGCAAAAAAGATCCGGGTAAATCCGAGCCCCATGACAATCATAACGGTCGTAATCGTAATAACGGCACCCAACGCAATAACGTTTGCGGCAAACGGTTCATTTACCTTATACAGTGCAAAAGCAAGCGCATCGGGGACATTCAGTTCCTGATACGGGACGATCGCGGTGAGGGTGAAACTGACAAGGATAAAAAAGACGACAGAGAGCGCCAACGAAAGGATAAGCCCTAAGGGGATATTCCGTTCGGGATTTTTAGTCTCTTCCGCCACCGTACTGATCGCATCAAATCCGAGATAGGCAAAAATAATCAATGCCGCACCGTGCCAAACCCCTTCCCATCCGAACGGGAGAAAATTTGTGAGATTATTGAAATCAACGTGCGGAAGTCCTACTACCACGAATGTTACTAAAACTCCGAGCTTAATAAACACGATCGCCGTATTAACTTTTGCACTCTCTTTGATGCCTATTGCGAGAAGGACAAAAATAGCTAATATAATCCCGAATGCACTGATGTCGATATAGGTTCCCGCACTCGGATTATAAGCACCGCTGAGAGCTTGGGGAATATGAATATTCATGCTGTTTTCTAAAAAACGGCGTAAATACCCCGACCATCCCGTCGCCACGGCCGCCGTCGCAACACCGTACTCAAGGAGAAGATTCCATCCCACAAACCACGCGAACACTTCACCCAATGAAGCGAATGTAAAACTGTACGCACTCCCCGCAACCGGATAGGCAGAACTCAGCTCCGCATAAATCAAAGCCGTAATACCGATCATTACCGCACCCAACAAAAACGACAGTACAATCGCTGGCCCCGCCATCGTCGCCGCCGCCTGTCCCGTGATAACGAAGATCCCGGCTCCGATGACAGCACCGACACCGATAAACGTCACATCCATAAGACTGAGACTACGATGGAATTCTCCGTTAGCGCCGCTCATGTCTTTTTTCCTAAAAATACCTTTCATTCCCCATCCTCAACACAGTATCTGCAGTACAATTAGAGTCAATTATACATTATTTTTCACGTGCTTTGTCATTTTTATACTCAGCTCGGACAAAAGAGAGACGATTCGTTTAACACGGTTACGCAAAAAGTCTTGACAATTTATTTATTTTCGACTATAATTTCGCCTCACTAATTAGCTCACTTGGGTTTTGATTAGATGAAGGTCGGGGCGTAGCTCAGTATGGTTAGAGTACTTGGTTTGGGACCAAGGGGCCGGAGGTTCGAGTCCTCTCGCCCCGACCATGTTTTTTTATTTTTAATGTATCATTTCAAACAGATTCTTTTACATATGGTGGAATTAGCTCAGTCGGTTAGAGCATCAGGTTGTGGTTCTGAGGGTCGTGGGTTCGATTCCCATATTCCACCCCATTTGTTTCTGGTTTGAAACTCTTCTGATACGCGATGTTTTAGAAGGATGTGCGTTCGTAGCTCAACTGGATAGAGTAACGGACTTCGGATCCGTAGGTTATAGGTTCGAACCCTATCGGGCGCACCATATATACTCTCGCGTCCTTAGCTCAGCTGGATAGAGCAATGCCCTTCTAAGGCATCGGTCAGAGGTTCGAATCCTCTAGGGCGTACCACCTTAGACTTTTTTATGCGGATGTGGTGAAATTGGTAGACACGCCAGACTTAGGATCTGGTGCCTAACGGTGTGAAGGTTCAAGTCCTTTCATCCGCACCATCGAAAAACCCCTATTTTTATGGGCTTCGGTAAACTTTCTCTTCCTTACTTTTAAGAAATCTCAAAAATCTTTTTTTTACTACTTCAATCAATATTCTTCAACATTGTGACCAGCTTTATCCACGTATATCTAAAGCCAATCCTTTTCCCGTCATTTGTGCCGCCATCACGGAAAGATTTTCCTGAAAACTGCTGCTGTTTTTTTGCACTTCTTGTGCATTGAACTCTATAATTGCATCATCCAGAGACTTGTTTGTCTGAAGAGCTGATTTCGCGATTTGAGTTGACTCCATTGGAGATGGAGATTGCAGGGAACTATTCACTATAACCATCTTTTTCCTTTTTAACGTTGCTAAATGTTTTGTTCTAAAAGCATAAATTGTTCCTTCCCTCGGAAAGAACGGCTGCCCTTAATAATTTTTGTATCATACTTTAAAAGTGTTGCAAACCGATAAATCTGCAAAAAAAATTATCTCGATTTTTCGGTTTATCCCATCGCTTCATCAAACTGATTTACTTTTTCCATAGCCGAAGCGATCAGCGGTTCCAACACTTCGTGTTCCAGAGAATGCTTCTCCAAAAACTTGTCTATCCCCTCCGTGTCCAGCATCTCGATGGAACGTACCGTTGTCAACAGTTCCCCGTAAAAACCGTCCCCTTCAAACAGCGCTCGCTCGATTTCGGGAGTGACGTTTAGCTTCTTGAGAGCTTCGCGGTGGGGAATATTAAAAAGAAGATGGATCAAAGAGAGCATCCCGACAAAATAGGCGGTAGCTTTTTGCGATTCCGTCGCGTTCGGCTTGATCAACAGCAGCAACTGCGTCATCAACTCTGTCCGGTTCACCACCATCAGCATTAGGGGGATATTGTTTTGATCCGATTCCTTCGCTTCGGAAAACATCAACAGCATAATCCAACGTGCCAGCGGTTCTCTCCCCATTAATGTGAGCACATGACGGACGGACGAGACGGGATTACGGAGTGCGAATACGGCTGAATTTACAAACCGGATCAGTTTTAAACTCACCATGTGGTTAAGTTCAAACGCTTTCACCAACGCATCAATATCCGCATCGCTCTGGAGCATGTTCCATAACTGAATAACTGCCGTTTGATCGAGTGAAAATGAAGGGTTTTCGAGAACTTTCGGTTTTGAAATGAAATAGCCCTGAAAATACGAAAACCCTTTAGCAACGCACTGTGCATGGATGTCATGGGACTCGATTTTTGCTCCGATTACACTCAACCCCTGTTGTTTGAGCTGTTCTACATCCTCTCGTTTAATCCGGGGGCTGCGGGGGATATCGATCTTGACATATTCCAAATAGGGGAATAAAGGAGAAAACTTCTCTATATTTTCAGGCGTATAGGCAAAATCATTGAGTGCAAAACGGTATCCTTGTCCCCTAAGCTTTTCTAATGAGTCGCATAACTCCTTATCAACGACACTCTCTTCCAACACCGCATAAACGATCCTCTCTTTCGGTAAAAGTCCAAAAAGCTCATGAAATATAAACTGATGATCCGCACGGATAAATCCGAGCCGTTTACCGATGATTTTATCGATTCCAAATGAACTTTGAAGATCATTGACCAGTGTTTCCGTTGCGTGTTCGCTTGCATTTTGCGCGGAAGAAAAAAGGTCATAAGCGAATAAAGCCCCCCGTTCATTGACGATAGGCTGACGACCGATATAACTGCTTCCCATCTTTAATCTTCACCGACTAATGCAGGAGACGGTTCATAAAAATAATACCCTTGCGACGCATCGATACCGATCGCTTTAACCTGATCAAAAATCGCTTCATTTGCCACAAATTCAGCTATCACTTGAATCCCCATCTCGTGGGCAAAATCGCAGATATGTTTTACGAAAATCTGTGCATTACGATGATGCGGCAAATTTTTGATCAACGAACCGTCAATTTTCAAGGTATCGATATTGAGTTTAAGCAAATGGTCGAAATTCGAATATCCCGAGCCGAAATCATCGATAGCAAAACGGCACCCGATCGCTTTGAATCGGTCTACAAACTCGCTTACAGAGCTATAGTTTTCAATCCCCTCGCTCTCTAATATTTCGAAAATCATCAATTGCCCTACTCCGTTTTCATGGATTGTTTCTTCTAAATAATCGGCCAAATCATGATTTACGAGATCTTGCGTCGAAAGATTCAAGCTTACCGGAAGCGTAGAGTCTTTAAACAGCTTCACCACCTTGGTAATCATCATTTTGGTCAACTCGGGATAAAGTTTTGTTTTTTTCGCAATTTCTAAAAATTGATAGGGTGAAACAATACTGCCATCAACGTCTACTAGCCGTATAAGAGCTTCGTATTTTATGATTTTTCCGCTTTCATTATCAACGATCGGCTGAAAATAGGGGACTATCCGAGAATCTTCTATCGCCTCTTTGATCCGCTTGTACCATGCGATGTTATTCTCCTGTTCCTGTTTTGATTCACTGGAGAAAATCTCCAAACTATGCCGATTGCGCTTCGCCTGCTTAAGTGCGGCAGTAGCATGTTCCAGTACCTGCTCCGTCGATTTTGCGACACCGACCGTAATGGTGAGGACGATCTCTATCCCCTCGACTCTGAAGACCTCTTTTTGCGTAGTGGAGATTAAATCTTCCAGTAAATCGGTAAAACGCTTTAAATCATTACACTGGGTAGCCACCAGAGCATACTCATCGCTCCCTAGCTTATAGAGCTCGATATTTTTCCACAAAGCGATTTTTTCCCGAAGCCAATGACCGTATTGGGATAAAACCGCATCGCCGATGGAAACGCCGTAAACCTCATTAATATCACCGAAACGGTCAATATTAATAATGGCCAATCCGTACATACTTTCCCGGCTAAGAGCTTCTACCAATGAGAAACGGTTAGGCAAATCCGTATTGGAATCGGTCGTAAGATAGTATTTCAATTGTTCGCGCTGCGTAAAAGAACGGATCGCAAATCCGATGTCTCCCGCCAGCTCTTCGAGCATAGAGACTTCTTTGGATTCAAACCCTTCCGAATATTTCGTATAAAGGGTTATAACCCCTAACGGCAATGCATCTATCGCACTGATCAGCGGAAGTGAAATGACAGAGCCGTATAACCCTGTCTCGGCGATAAATCGCCAAGGACCGAATGAATTTTCATACTCCAAATGGTCAATAATGACCGTTGACATCTCTTTCATCGCTCGAACAGACGGATCGGTTAGATCTTCCGTCGGGATTTTCATTTTTGGATGCAGATATTCGGTCGGATCGTTAGAATACGCTTGGATAATAAGGTTCTCTCCTTCTTTTAGTGCAATATAACATAACTCATATCCCGGGTGTTCGGCCAGTCTCAGACACGAATTCATTAACAATTCATCCACATCCTTAGCGGTAATCAGCAGCTGATTAATATCGGCGACCGTACGGAGGATACCGTCCAGATATAAAGACTCATCCAGTGCCTCTTTCAGATGTTCTTGCTGTGTTTGCATCGAATGAAACGAATTGCATAATGTTTGATCAAGAATAGAGAGCTCTTCGATCAAATGTTTTTCTGCGATAATATCTTGATTTTGTGCACGTTGCGCGATCCTCTCAAGCGGCTGAATTATCAGTCTTCTTACTCCGCCCAATAGAGCAAGCGTTGTTGCTCCCAATCCTAAAAACAGTGCCAAAGCGTAAAATATCGCAATATTGTTCAACCGTTCAAAAATATACGCTTTGTCCAAATCGATCAACAGAAGCGCTTTTTTTTTGGTTGCACCCGAGAAATAGGTTACTTCACTTTCATACTGCAAAGACTCGTTCTTAATCAATCCTGCAGTGATCTGAGTCAAAGGGAGATACTCGCCCTCAATTACTTTTCCGTTCAAGGAACGTGACGATGAAACCGCTATCGTATGCCCGTCCAATGAGACAGACAGAATATGTATCCCGCTATTAATCGCACTCCCTTGATCAAGAAGCGCCTGAACATTTTCCAGGTGATCCTGCTGAAGTGTTTTTTGTAAATCTCCCTCAAGCCGGAATAAACTTTGGTTGACCCCGTCTGCAAGATAATTGAGCATTCCGTTTCGTTCGATAGTATAAAAACTGCTCGACAAAATACCGATAAGTAAAAACAAAACCGCTAAATTTAGAAAATTAAACCGCTGCAGTTTCACGGTAACAGCCTGTCGGTTTTTATCTGTTGGGCATTGAGATGAGTGATAATCTCATTCGGACGGGTTTGATACAGCCACTTGATCTGAGTCGTTGTCTCCATAAATTCTTCATAGCTCTGCCCTTCCAAATATCCTTTAATCGTCTCATAGTACTCATGAGGATCGCGTTTAAACCGCTCAACCCCCAATGCAAACAGCTCTTTTAGATCGGCAAACTCTTTCTCTCGCCCCTGAATCGTCTTTTCATCTACAAATAACGCATCAATGACAAAAAAAGTCTGCATACTCTGAGTCGAAACAAGGACTTGAAACCCTTTTTTGATCAATCCCGCAAGATACGGCTGATACGAGATAATAATAATCGGATTTGACATCTCCGTAAGGGTAGAGATACTTTTTTGAGATGTATCGATTTTATGAAACGTTACTTTTTGGAGCCCTTTTTCAGCGACAAATGCTTCAAAAAAATCATCATTGAGAGACCCTTGTTCCAGATAGACATCTACTTTTCCTCTTGTATTCTGCAATTCCTCAAGGGTTCGGTTGGAAACAATGGCATCGGCACCGTACGAGCGGTCGATTAAAAAAACCGGTTTGATGGTGTTTTTATTTTTAAAATGGAGCAGTTCATACTGAGTCGCGGTAAATCCCTGTGTAAAGCCCCTCTCGTATAAACGGGCATTATCCGTCAAATCAACCAGCCATAAGAACCGAAACGGAGTGCTCTCCAACCACCCTTTCTCCTGAGCATAGATAAAGGGGGTAAAGCCGATCCACGGATTGGTTGAAATATGAATTCTTGATGATTCCGTCGGACGGCTGTAATAATAAACCGAAGCCGCAAGAGCGACGATCAAAAATAGCAATATAAACCCAATGACTCGAGCTTTTCTCATCCTCTACTCTTTTTAGAACCAACATATTTCTGATAGTAACATACAATACTTTATATATTCTCAAAAATTATGTTTCTAAGCCCTAAATGTTACAATACCGTCCTTAATCATAACCTAGGAAATTTTATGCGTCTTTTGCTCATCTTATGGCTCGGTTTTTCATCCCTTTGGGGTACTGAAGGATTTAACGGCAAAAGCCTTATTATAACCCTCTCTTCCCCTTCGGGAACCGTTATTATGGGTGATCGCAACATAAGCGTCCTACTCCATCCTGCCGACAGAACCAAAGGGATTGCCGTTCTACCGATCGATTACTATACCCCTTCGGGAGATATCAATCTCTCTTGGGTTGCTCCGGGAAACGAGAGCTTTTTCTCAATCCAAATCCAAACAGCCGGCTATCCTGCCGAAACACTCAGCGTCGATCCGGCTCTGGTAACTCCCCCTCCGGAAGCGCTGGAGAGGATTGCGGCCGAAAAAGCGCAGGCTGAAGCCATCTACAGGCACTTTACTCCGATCCGCTATTGGAATAGAGCGTTTATCAAACCCTTAGACTCCAATATTACCAGCGAATACGGTTCTGCCCGCACCTACAACGGAAGCCTGAAAAGCTATCACGGAGGGGTCGATTTTCGGGCCCGGACTCCGATCCCCATTGTTGCGGCGAACGACGGTATCGTCGTCTTGGCACAGGAACGCTATTATTCCGGAGGAACGATCATTATCGATCACGGCGAAGGAATTTATTCTTGCTATTTTCACCTCAGCCGATTTGATGTGAATGTCGGTGATCGTGTCGAACGGGCTCAACCGATCGCTCTTAGCGGTGCGAGCGGACGGATTACGGGGCCGCATCTTCATTTTGGGATGATGGTTCACGGCATACAGTCTGATCCGCTTGATCTTATTTCCAAATTTAATGCCCTCTTTCCCAAGGATGCCGATGAAACGCTTACTCTTCGCTAGTCTTATCACCGCTGCCCAGCTCAGCGCATTTTCTGCCACCAATCTCCAATACCTTTACGGCAGTTTTGAAGGGCCGACATTTCTCGATACCCAAAGCGGCAATAAGCAAACCGTAACACTGGAACATTACCGTACCTGGGAGTACGGTGATCTGTTTGCTTTTGCCGATTACGTCTATGCCCCGAACGGACTCCGTTTCAGCAGAGACAAAAACGATCTCTACGGCGAGATTTCTCCCCGTGTCAGTCTTAATAAAATTGCCGGGATAACAGCGTCAGGAAGATTGGTCAAAGAGTGGTATGCGGCTTTTCAATATAACGGATCGGACACCTATCATGCATGGCTGTACGGATTCGGCACCGATTTGGATATTCCGGGATTTAGTGTTTTCGGTCTCAATCTCTACCGAAAAGTTCAAAATATCGGAAGCGAGACCTATCAGCTTTCCGCCAACTATTACGCGCCGCTCAGTGAAAAATGGCATTTTGAGGGGTTCACGGACTGGACAACGTGTGATTTTTTAAGCCAAAACCAATTGCTGTTCAACCTCAATTCAGCCTTTGACATTAAAGAGGGGAAATTGGAAATCGGGACAGAGTGGCATTATTACCATGAAAACAGTTACCGAAATGACAATGATGTCTTTCAAGCAATGGTCAAATACAGTTGGTAAAGAGAGCTTTTCAGTCTTTCTTCATCGCCACCCAGGCAAACCCGCCTATGCTAAGGGTTACAAATATTGCCAAAAAAATAACTTGAAACCAATCTGATCCGCTCACACTATTTCCTTTATTCATCCGGTATTATCCGAACAATACTAATTTGGCGTAAGAATACTCTACTTAAGTTAACGATTTCTCTTTAAGCTGTCCGCAGGCTGCACTGATGTCTAGCCCTTTGGAATCACGGATCGTACAGAGTACTCCGTGCTTGATCAGATACTCTTGAAATGCGACCATGTCCTCACGCGACGGACGCTGGTAATCCGACCCTGGATACGGGTTAAAATAGATCAAATTGACCTTGGCTTTAATCCCGTGAAGAAGCTTGACCAGTTTTTTCGCCGACCCCAGATCGTCATTTTTATTTTTGATCACGAGGTATTCGAACATAACCCGTTTACGGGTATCGATCGGGAACCGCTTCACCGCATCGATGATCGAAGCGATATTGTACGCTTTATTCATCGGTATCAATTCGCTACGGAGTTCGTCATCGACGGCGTGGAGCGAGATCGCGATATGAACCCCAAGGTCCATCGATCCCAGCTTATCGATCTTCGTACTCAAACCGCTGGTCGAAACTGTTTGCCGTTTCCCCGAAATGGAAAGCCCCTCTTCGTCTTTGAGGATCGTGATCGCTTTCGCTAGATTGTCCAAATTGTCCAACGGCTCCCCCATCCCCATATAGACGATATTGAGGCGGCGATGGGCGGCAAGGTTGTTGTCCATTTTAACCGCCAACACTTGTGCCACAATTTCGCCCGCCGTTAGATCTCGGGTAAATCCCCCCTTTGCCGTCAAACAAAACGAACACCCCACTTTGCACCCGACCTGAGTGGATACGCAAACGGTATATCGTGCTTCATGTTCGATATTCCCCTCTTCGTCGATACTTTCGTCTTTCATCTTGAGCCAAACCGTCTCAACCGTTTTACCGTCACTGAGTTCAAAGAGGTATTTGATCGTTCCGTCGGTCGAACACTCTTTTCGTACAATCTTCAGCGGCATGATCGCATACGTTTGAGCCAGCTCTTCGCGCATCGCTTTGGGAAGATTTTGCATCGTCTCAAAACTGGTGGCATATTGGTGGTAAATCCATCCCCATATCTGTTTGGCACGGAACGAGGGTTTCACCATACTTGCGAGTTCAACTTTGGTGTAATCTAAAATAGATAATTTAGGCACGGATCATCCCTTTATTAACAAGATACTCGCGTAACAGCACTTTCGCAAATCCGTGATTACTGATAAAGTCGCGATGAGCGTTTGCATCACAATAATTGGTGATACAAAATACACCCCCCGCAGGGATTCCGAAAATCTGAGCAACCCGCATAACACTGAAAAACTCCATGTTCTCAATCCCTATCCCCAAAGTGCGCAACTGTTCCATTGCTTTCTCACTGGTCGTGATGTAGTTCGAGGAGTTAACAATAACATCTTTTATCGATTCCGTTTGTGCCGATACAACGTTATCGATCGGTGTATAGGCACTTTTATCCAAAAACCCTAACTCGATGTTAGCCGCTGTTTTAGACTCGATGATATCGTTGATTTTATGTTCACCGTAACTTCCTGCACTCCCGACGAAGAGGAGGAATTCGGGCTTGTGAACCAAACAATGGCGGGTGAGATTGATTGCACTGTCGATCAGCCCCACCCCTATCGGTGTCGCAAAATCAAACGTTTCATTGTTACCGGCGCAAAGAATCATAATCGTACCGGAATCCCGTTAGCCGATAGGTAGCGTTTGAGATCCATGATGTCGATCTCTTTGTAGTGGAAAATACTCGCCGCCAATGCCGCATCGGCTCCGTGCTCGAACGCCTCTTTGATATGCTCCATCGTCCCTGCACCGCCGCTGGCGATAACGGGAACATTGACGGCGCGGCTGATCTGCTCGGTGATAGAGAGGTCAAATCCCGCTTTGGTACCGTCGGCGTCCATCGACGTGAGGAGAATTTCCCCCGCTCCACGGTCAACTACCTCTTTTGCCCACTCAAAGGCGTTGATCCCCGTATCGACACGACCGCCGTTGAGATAGACGTTGTATTGATCTCCAGTACGCTTCACATCGATCGCAACGACGATGCACTGAGAACCGAAACGCTTTGCCCCTTCGTTGATGAACTCAGGACGCTTGATCGCCGCAGAGTTGATACTCACTTTGTCACACCCGACGGCAAGAAGTTTATAAATATCGTTCAGTTCGCGGATTCCTCCGCCTACGGTAAGAGGGATAAAAACCTCTTTTGCCACCTGCTCGACAATGTGAACAATCGTATCTCGCTCTTCATGGGACGCGGTAATATCGAGGAATGTCAGTTCATCCGCCCCCTCTTCGTTGTACCGTTTTGCTACTTCAACAGGATCGCCCGCATCTTTGAGCCCTACAAAATTAACCCCTTTGACAACACGTCCGTCTTTGACGTCGAGACACGGAATAATCCGCTTTGCAAAAAAATTATCCATTACGAACCCTTTGGCACAATCATTACGAAAGTATAACTTTCATTACCAAAAGTAACGATAAATTTCCAATAATGATTTTCGGAACGGATAAGGAATGCAAAATCACTTTTTTTATGATTTAATAGGGGATTAACACTTTATTGGGTACAATGATTGCGATGCAAAAAGACCGTGCCGCTATTGCCAAGAAAAAGTTTGGCCAAAATTTTTTAAAAGATGAAGCTGTTTTAGCCCAAATCATCCAATCGATGCCCGATACGCCTCACCGTATCGCTGAAATCGGGCCTGGATTAGGTGATTTAACTAAGTATTTAGTTGATGTCAAAAGTGTTACCGCTTTTGAGGTCGATACCGACTTGTGCAAGCATTTGACGCACCAATTTGCCGATGCTATCGCTACCAACGCTCTTACTCTCCGATGCGGAGATGTTTTAGAACATTGGAAGAGTGAGCTTTTGGATGAACCGTACGATTTAGTGGCGAATTTGCCCTATTATATTGCGACGAATATCATCCTCAAAGCCCTCGCCGATCCGGCGTGCCGAAACTTGCTTGTCATGATACAGCGTGAAGTGGCGGAGAAATTCTCTGCCGCACCCGGAGAGAGAGCTTTTGGAGCGCTCAGCGTAATTACGCAGAGTGTCGGAGAGGCGGAGATCGTTTTGCACGTTCCCCCTACCGCATTCGAGCCTGCTCCCAAAGTCGATTCGTGCGTACTGCTCATTTCTAAACGTACGAACCGTAATGATGAAGGGTTTGAAGACTTTTTACGAACGGCCTTTACACAGCCCCGTAAAACCCTCCACAAAAATCTCTCCTCACGCTATGATGGAACCGTTCTGTCTCAAGCCTATGATGCGCTTGAACTGGAACGTTCCATCCGACCTCATCAGCTTGACACCTCTGACTTTCACCGGCTCTACGCCCTTATAAAATAGCCTTTTAGGGTTTTTTAGAGCATCTAAATATATACACAAAACCATTACGCTATGAAAGCGTCAGAAGGAAATACTAATGTCCGAAGAACAACCAGGATCACAAACACAGCCGCAAGGTGAAAATCGTCAACGCCGAAATAACCGTCGCCCGTTTCGAAGCCGAAACAACAACCGCCCCGAAGGGGCTGAGGGAAATACGGCAGAGCGTTCAAACGCCGAGCCGAGAGAAGAGAATCGTCCTCCGCGCACCGACAACAGACCTCCCCGTCAAGACAACCGTCCTCCGCGCACTGATAACAGACCTCCCCGTCAGGACAACAGACCTCCTCGTACCGATCGTCCGGAAAGCTCCGTTGCAAATGCAACCGATGCCGAACCGAACCGCCCGAGCCGTGATCGCGGGCGCGGCGGCCGTCGCGGTGCACCGAGCACTCCGATTGATAACAATCTTCGCGATTTTGTCATTCAGAATCAAGACGCGCACAAAAATCGCCTAAACCCCCATTTCAAACTTGATCTTAACAATAACGACAAAGTTCGTATCACACCGCTTGGCGGTCTAGGTGAGATCGGCGGAAATATCACCGTCATCGAAACGGAAAACGAAGCGATCATCATCGATATCGGGATGAGCTTCCCGGATGAAGAGATGCACGGTGTCGATATCCTCGTCCCTGACTTCACCTACCTGCGTGAAATCCGCAAAAAAATCGTTGCCGTTATCATCACCCATGCCCATGAAGACCATATCGGAGGGGTACCGTATTTCTTCAAAGAGATGCAGTTCCCGATTTACGGGACACCGTTGCCTCTTGCAATGATCGGAAACAAATTCGACGAGCACCATATGCGTGATTTCCGCCGCTATTTCAACCCAATTGTCAAACGTATGCCGTACAAAATCGGAAATGATTTCGAAATCGAATGGATGCACATGACCCACTCGATCATCGATTCATCCTCATTGGCGATCACGACGAAAGCGGGAACCATCATTCACACGGGTGACTTTAAAATCGACCATACTCCGGTTGACGGCTACACGGCTGACTTGCACCGTCTTGCCCATTACGGAGAGAAAGGTGTTTTATGTCTCCTCTCAGATTCCACTAACTCTTATAACAAAGAGTGGACTCCGAGCGAGCTTACCGTAGCACCGGGATTTGACCGCATCTTCTCTAAAGCGGAAGGGCGTGTCATCATGTCAACGTTTAGTTCAAACATTCACCGTGTGTACCAAGCGATTTTGACCGGTATAAAATACAACCGTAAAGTGTGTGTTATCGGCCGATCTATGGAGCGAAATCTTGAAGTGTGTATGCAATACGATTACATTAAACTTCCGAAAAATATCTTCATCGATGCCGAAGAGGCAAACCGCATGAGCGATAAAGACGTCCTTATCGTCACAACCGGAAGCCAAGGAGAACCGAGTTCGGCCCTTTTCCGTATGGCAATCGGAGAACACCGCCACATCAAGATCAAACCGACCGACTTGATCGTCCTCTCCGCACGTGCGATTCCGGGGAATGAGGGATCGATTTCAGGGATGCTCAACTATCTCCAACGCGCAGGCGCTCGCGTCGCCAATGACAGAGATATTCACGTTTCGGGGCATGCGAGTATGGAAGAGCAAAAATTGATGCTCCGCCTTACCAACCCTAAATTTTTCTTGCCGGTTCACGGTGAGTACAACCATATTATGAAGCATAAAGAGACAGCAATTACCTGTGGGGTTCCGGAACGTAATATTCTCCTTATGTCTGACGGTGACAGTATCGAAGTCAATACCAAAATGATGCGTAAAGCCAAAACCGTCAAAACGGGTAAAACCTACATCGATAACCAAAACAATCACCAAATCGAAGACGATATTATCATCGATCGCCAAAAAATGGCAAGTGAGGGGATGGTTATGCTGGTGGCTCAAGTCAGTGCCGCAGAATCACGACTTCTGTCCAAACCGCTTGTTACCAGCTTCGGTATCGTAGCCGATCGCCATGATAAAGCGTTTGCGCTAGAGATGGAAGATGTATTAGAACACTTCTTGATCAATCTCAAACCGGGGCTTATCGAGAATCCGAAAGCGTTGGAAAACGATCTTCGTCAAGTGGTACGTAAACATATCTACCGCAAAATGAAAAAATATCCGCTTATCGTTCCACACGTTTTTGTGATGTAATACCCTCCAACAAGCTCATGGTGAACGGAAATTATCCGTTCGTGGTGAGCCTGTCGAACCATGACCCCTCTTAGTAAAATATTCTTTTTTTAATCCCATCTTCGCTATACTCTCCCGAAATTATGTTAGATAAAAACAACCCTATTAAGTAGGAATAATAAATGCCGATTACAAAAATCAATGCCAAAGAAAATATTTTTGGAGATGATATCGCTTTTGTAGAACAATGGGATTTTTCGCTAGCCAATACTTCTGAAGAAAACCGTGTTTTAGCCATCACTCAAGTTGCATCCATCTGCTACCAGTCTCCAAAAGCTTTAGGCAGTGAAACTCTCTATAATCGTCTCATGGCAGAATCTATGGGGCTTCCCTCAAGTTCCTTTGAATTTGTCCCCGTATTGCTTGATTGTGATAATCCAAAACACAAAGAACTTCTTCAAAAAGAATACAGTAATGTCAAAAAATTTGGAGAACTTGTTGAGGATGGCAAGTATTTACTAACAAACTATCGAGCTATCGTTTATGATTTTGAAAACGAAAAAAATGGCTATAGCTTTGATATTAGACAAATTTACAACTCCCTTGAAGAAGCGGAAATCATTCGAAAACATTTTCATGTATTTTTATACAAAGTTGACTTACCGACACGTTCACAAATGGTTCGCCACCGAGTCAATTGGCAAGAGCTTTCACGAAGATATGTATCAGGGAAAAGAGTTCCTTTCGACTTTTACATTAGTGAAAATATGATTCCTATCAAAACAAATGAATTCGATACGCAGAGAATTATTGACCTATGTGTAGAACATTACATGAATGCTATCGAGCATGGCGTTAAACCTCAAGAAGCACGTAGAATCATCCCTCAAGCTGCCTATACTCAAATCTGGGGAGCATTCATGCCTACCCAGCTTGCTAACTATTTCAAATTACGACTCGATGAGCATGCGCAGTGGGAGATTAGGAAAACTGCCGAAGCAATGAGAGATTTAATTAGTTAATAAACTTTTTGTATTGAGCTCTCTCAATACATAATTCTGAAAATCTCTGACAAAGAGCTTCATAGTCTTTATAACATCACTCAAAAATACATCTATATCATTTTCTTGCGAATTGAAGAATCTTCGCCCATGCAATTTTATTGCTTCTCCTCTATCATCAATATCTCTAAATGGGATATAAAAATAAGCTAATTTATTTTCATTCACACATGGTGTAGCGAATCCAATATAGCAATTTCGTTCAAATTCGAGTATGCCGGTATTATGGACAAGGTCATTTCTGAGTTTGATAAGAGCATTAAAAATTTTATGCTCGACGTAATCTTTAAGCGGTGTCTTTGTTAACTTTGAAAATGCTGTTTTGTAAGGCAACTTTTCAAGATAAATTTCACTATCCGATGTTTTTGGATCAATCAAATGTAAAAATTCACTCATACGTCCTGCAATATCCAGTGCTGAACAGAATGATATAATCGACATCGTTATCAATCCTGCTACTTTCGAATCGTGTGATATTACTTCATCAGTATTTTCCAATCCATTCATAATTTGGATCTTTTGCGAAATATTGCTTCTCATGTATGTCAAAAATTCAATATAATGTTTAGTCGCCTGATCAATTAACGAGAAAAAATCATCGTATAGTTTATTGAAATCAGCAAAATTTGTCCATTTAGTGTAATCTAATTCACTTATAATTGAAGAATTTGTATACATCTCAAAAACTTTACCATGAACATCAGTACCTCCATTGCCATAACCATTTTCAAATATCGCAGTTGGTAAGAGATACTTATTGTCTAAGGACAGATTCAAGACTTTAGCAATCGCTTCATCTAATTCATAAAACATTTTGCGTATAAGATTCTTTAATTCCTCAATACCATACTCATCTTCAAGCAAGTTTACATTGAAGATGAGCAATATTTCTTCATCAACTGAATCAATTACAACTTTATTTCCTATTTGATCAACCATTTGATAACAACAATCAATTTGATAAATATCTAATCCTCGTGAACATATATGTATTCTCAAATTCTAATCCCTTTATTTAAAAACTTCATTTTGTTAACTCAACTTGAAATATTATTTTTATGTTACTATAGTCTTATAAAAAAGAAGGATACCAATTATGAAAAAAAATCTATTTTTTACCCTTACAGTAGCAACACTCTTCATCAGCGGATGCGCTGATAAACAAATGTCAATCAACGGAATGATTTGTCCGGCAGGTAAAACGGAAGACCGTATCAAAGCCGATTTTCAAGAGTGCCGCTATTACGATCTAAAAGCTGCAGGTGAAGCTTCAAAAGCGCCGATTACCGTAGAATGTCAAAAATGCTTGGAAAGCAAAGGGTATAAAATCGAGCAATAAAATATTATTCCTTCGGGAATAGTAGAAACTTGATTGTCTGTTTTTTTAAATATGGTTGAAAAGAGAAGAATTAAAAGAGGATAAGACCCTTTCGGGTCCTATTATTTAGAGCGCTGCTTTAGCTTGAGCGGTTAGGGCAGTGAATGCCGCAGAATCGTTCATAGCCATGTCAGCAAGAATTTTGCGATCAAGTTCGATGTTGGCACGTTTAAGGCCGTTCATGAATACTGAATAGCTCATTCCGTTTAGGCGGCAAGCCGCATTGATACGGATAATCCACAATTTACGGAATTCACGTTTTTTCTGTTTACGGTCACGAAACGCGTATACGAGTGAGCGCTCGAGTTGCTCTTTCGCTTTACGGAAATGTTTGTGGCGTGCACTGTAGAAACCACGTGCGAGTTTCAATACTTTTTTATGACGTCTGCGTCTTACGACACCAGTTTTTACTCTTGGCATTGTTTTCCTTTCTTGACCCGGTTCATCTCAATTTTAATGACGGGGTGCCGCTTTGCGGACTTGCCCAGCGTTATGCTGGAGGGTTAATAGGTTTTAGCCTACGATCATCTTTTTGATAGCTTTAACATCTACGTTAGCAACCACTTTTGGTGCATTTTGCTTACGTCGAGTCCCAGCATCTTGTTTTGTCAAAATATGGCTGCGGAATGCGCTACCACGTTTGATGGTGCCGTTTTTCTTCACTTTGAAGCGTTTTACCGCCCCTTTAACCGATTTCATTTTTGGCATCGACTTGATCCTTTCGCAATAATTCTCTAAATGAGACGCGGATTATACCATAAAAAAGCTATTTATTAATTTACATTGTAGTGAAAGTAGGTAACTCAAGTTCCATTCGCCCTGAGCTCACGTGCCCTTTGGGTATGTCGAAGGGTGAAAACATTCATGGTTCGACAAGCTCACCACGAATGCTAACACGTTAAATATTTTACTTCTTATCGTCTTTTTTCGGATGAATCATCATGTTGCAATAACGCCCTTCCATTTGCGGAGCTTTATACATCGTACCGATATCTTCGACCATCGGCCAAACACGCTGTAAAACCGCAACAGCCGACTCAGGGTGTGCCATTTCACGTCCGCGCAGAAATACGCGAAAATGGACATGTTTTCCCTCTTCGAGGAATTCGCGTGCGTGTTTTACTTTATAGCCGACATCGTTATCCGCGATTTTTACCGAAAGTTTAATCTCTTTGACTTCTACTTTCGTTTGCTTTTTACGCGCCTCTTTTTTCTTTTTCTCTTCTTGATAATGAAACTTACCGTAGTCCATGATCTTTGCAACCGGAGGTTTCGCATCCGGAGAGATCAATACGAGGTCAAGCCCCAATTCGTTGGCTTTAGCCATAGCTTCTTGAATCGTAATGATCCCCAATGCTTCTCCGCCATCTACTACACAACGTACCTCAGGAACGCGAATATCCTCGTTCATTTGGACTCGGTCTTGTTTCTTAATCAAAAATGTACCTCATTAATTTTTTGTTTTACCATTGCGAGAAAATCTTCTTCGCTCAGGTTGTATTGCTCGCGCGATCGGCGATCACGTACCGCAATACTTTTGTTAGCAACCTCTTCATCACCGAGAACGATGATCATAGGGACGCGCCCTTTTTCCGCTGTACGGATCCGTTTGTTAAGACTCTCGTTTTTATCGAAAATCTCAAAATCGGCACCCATATCGATCAATTTATCGGCTAATTCACGCGCATATGCTTCGTGCGTAGGGGCAATCGGAACGATTGCAACCTGCGTCGGAGCGATGAACATCGGAAATTCCCCAGCGTAATGCTCCGTCAATATACCAACAAATCGCTCAAACGAACCTAAAATCGCTCTATGAATCATTACAGGTTGTATTTTAGCATTCTCTTCGCCGTTGTATTCAAGCTCAAAACGCATCGGCAAGTTAAAATCGAGTTGGATCGTGCCGCACTGCCATTCACGTCCGATAGCATCGGTAATTTTGATATCGATCTTAGGGCCGTAAAACGCTCCGCCTCCTTCATCTATCTCGTATGAGAGGTTGTTTTTATCCATCGCCGTTTTCAATGCGTTGGTAGAAATCTCCCATACCGCGTCATCTCCCACCGCTTTTTCCGGTTTCGTCGAAATCATCATTTTGTAGTTAAACTCAAATGTCTTCATGATTTTATCAACGAAATCGACAACTTCGATAATTTGCTGTTCGATCTGATCGGCCGTACAGAAAATATGGGCATCGTCTTGGGTAAATTCGCGCACACGGAAGAGCCCGTGAAGCGCCCCCGTCATCTCATGACGGTGCACGACACCATATTCGAAATATTTAAGCGGAAGATCACGGTACGAATGCAAATCATGCTCGTACACTTTGATGTGACCGACACAGTTCATCGGCTTAACCCCGAATTCCAACTCATCGATATGGGTGAAATACATGTTTTCGCCGTAGTTTTGATAGTGACCCGATACTTTCCACAAATCCGAGCGAAGCATCTCTGGACCGCGAACCGGCTCATAGCCCCGTTTACGGTGAGCTTTGAAAAGAAGCTGTTCGAGGCGTGAACGCATACGGGCACCCGCTGGAAGCCAGATCGGGAAACCCGCACCGACTTCTTCGCGGAATGTAAATAGTTTCATCTCGGCACCGATTTTTCGATGATCGCGCTTTTCGGCTTCCGCCATTTGATCAAGGTATGCTTTGAGTGACTCTTTATCGGCGAATGCGATACCGTAGATACGGGTCAACATTTCGTTTTTACTGTCACCGCCGAGATAGGCACCGGAAATTTTGGTCAATTTAAAATAACGAAGCAATCCTACACTCGGCAAATGAGGGCCGCGGCAAAGATCTTCGAATTCACCCTGTTTATAGATGGTTACCGTATCACTTGGGATACGATCCATGACCGCCTGCTTGAGGTGATCGTTGGCAAATTTTGCACGCGCTTCATCTTTGGTAATTTCGTAACGCTCGATTTTTTCTTTGCCTTTGGCAATATCGAGCATCTTTTTTTCAATGGTTTTTAGATCATCTTCGCCAATCGTTTCATTGACTTTAAAATCATAATAGAAACCCTCTTTAACGGTCGGTCCGACAAAAAATTTAGCATCGGTATAAAGAGCTTTGATCGCCTCAGCCATTAAGTGGGCACAGGAGTGGCGAATCACTTCCAGTGCATCGGGAGAGTTATCATAAGCGATCTCTTCGCCCGTAATTCCAAGTGCCCCGGCGGTTTGTAAATCAACTATTTGATCGTTGTGCTTGATCGCAATAATATCCATTGGGTATGCCTCATTTGAGAAAATATCGCGGATTATACGGAATTATTGATTGGTTTACGATTAAATGAATAAATTTAGAGGAAAATTAAGGGGAAATGGTGGTCCCAACAGGACTCGAACCTGTGACCACTACCTTGTCGAGGTAGTGCTCTACCAACTGAGCTATAAGACCATCCTAAACTAATGCAAGGACGAAATTATAGCGCATAGAAGTTAAAAGTCACTTAACTTTTGCACAATTGCGGACGAAAGTTCAATATCATCAGAGCGATCACGGCAATATCGATCATCACATCGGCGGCGTTAAAAACGGCAAAATTAAATCCGCAATGCCAATACACATAATCAACCACCCCTCCGTGCATAAAACGATCGGCTACATTTGAAAGCCCGGCACCCGTCATAATGCCGACAGGAAGGAGATAACAGATTTTTTTGAGCCAAAGGGTATAGCCGATTACACCGGCCAATAAAACGAGCTGTATCCATTTCAATGTCCCTTCCAAAAATGCAAACATTGAAAAGGCAACCCCTTTATTAAACACCAAAATCAGATCAATACATGAGGTATAAAGACGAAATCCGTCCAGGAAAATTGATTTTATAGCTTGATCGACGAGAAAAACACTGCTCATTACCAACAGTAAAATGGCAATCGATCTAACCATTCAAGACCTTCTCAAAAAAACGCACAAGACGTTCCATCGCACTTTCCATCGCTTTGGCATCTTTTCCTTCAAGCAGAATACGAAGCTTGTTTTCTGTTCCCGAGTATCGGATAAGATGGCGCATATGTTGTGCTTCCACCGCTTCTAATTCACCGGAAAGCCCCTCAATTTGATCTAAGGGTTTTTTAGTTTTAACCTTGATATTAACCAGCTTTTGCGGGTAAAGATTAAACGGACGAAGTACTTTACTGGCCTTTTGCCCCGAAGTAAGGAGCAATGCCAAGATTTGAAGTGCGCTTACCAAACCGTCCCCCGTTTTGGCGTAATCGTGCATAATGATATGTCCGCTTTGCTCTCCGCCGAAATTAATCCCGTGCTCACGCATCACTTCCAATACGTATTTATCCCCGACATTCGATCTAAAAAGTTTCAGCCCGTTCTCAACCATTGTGTCTTCGAGCGCCTGATTGCTCATAACGGTCGCGACGATTCCGCCCCCTTTGAGTTGTCCGTTTTGGTGCAAAAAGAGGCCTAAAGCCCCTAATATCTGATCACCGTCTACTTCATCACCGTTTTCATCAACCACTATAAGACGATCTGCATCCCCATCCAGGGCCAGCCCGATATCGGCACGGTACTGTTTCACCGCTTCGCGCAGATCTTTCGTATGAAGGGCTCCGCACCCCTCGTTGATATTAAACCCGTTGGGTTTATCGTGCAATACGATCACTTCGGCACCCAGTTCTTCGAGTACCGTCGGTCCCACTTTATATCCTGCTCCGTTGGCCGTATCCAAAACGATACGTAATCCCTGAAGCGTCAGTTCGCGGCTGAATGAATTTTTGAGTTGAACAATGTATCGGCCGATAACGTCATCGATCCGTTTAGCCGAACCGATGTTTTTCCCTGTCACCTGTCCCTCTTCAAGACGGGTTTTATCGTGAGCTATCGCTTCGATCTGCGCTTCGATCTCTTCGGAAAGTTTGTTTCCGTGTGCATCGAAAAACTTGATTCCGTTGTCTTCATACGGATTATGGCTTGCCGAAATCATAATTCCGGCATCACAGCGCATATTCTCTGTCAAAAATGCGATAGCCGGAGTCGGCATCGGCCCGATTTGTACCACATCATAGCCGACTGCCGTAAGACCGGTAACAATAGCATTCTCGATCATATAGCCGCTGCGTCGCGTATCTTTGCCGACTAAAATCTTTTTGGTCCGGGAATGGGCACTAAAATAGATTCCTGCCGCCATCGCGACACGCATCGCCAGCTCTGCCGTTAAAAATGAGCCCGCTTCACCGCGTACCCCATCCGTTCCAAAAAGTTTCATAAAAATTTTCTTCCTTTTATTAGTTAATTTTTCTTTTTTATTTCTATTTCTATAAATTTTAACTTAAATTTAATTTTCTTTAAGGTAGTATTTCACCCTAAATTAAACCTCGACAAGGATAAATGCCATGGCAAACCATAAGTCAGCATTGAAACGTATCCGTCAAACGGAAAAACGTACTGAACGTAACAGATTTTACCGTACACGTATTAAAAACATTGTTAAAGCAGTTCGCACTGCTGTTGAAGCCGGAGACAAAGATGCTGCACGTGCCGCTCTTGTGATCGCTAATGCTAATCTTCACAAATATGTTAGCAAAGGTGTCTTGAAAAAAGAGACTGCCGCACGTAAAGTTAGCCGCCTTCACCTCGCTGTCAATAAACTAGCAGCGTAATACCGCGTCATTCCCAACTTGATTGGGAATCCAGTTCTTTTTTTAAAGATGGATCCCCGTGTCAAGCACGAGGATGACGAAATACTGCAATTCTCAAAACGCCTCTTTTAGGACACACCTATGTTATCCGAAAAACTCACCCCTTTTATCAACCGTTATAACGAATTGACCGAACTTCTCAGTTCTCCCGATATCGGCAATGACATCAAACGGATGACCGAACTCTCCAAAGAGCAATCTTCCATTCAAGCCATTGTGAATAAAGCGACCGAGTACAAAAAACTCCTTGAGGATATCGAGGAAAATAAATCGCTCGCGTTTGATGCGGAACTCGGAGAACTGGCCAAAGAAGAACTTAGAACACTAGAACCGATGGTAGAGCCTCTCGAAGAGGAGATCAAGAAACTCCTGATTCCGGCCGATCCGAACGACAAACGAAACATCTACATTGAGCTTAGAGCCGGAACGGGCGGAGATGAAGCGGCGATTTTCGTCGGAGATTTGTTCAATGCCTATGTCCGCTATGCGGATGTCAAAGGGTGGAAAATAGAGCTAATGAGTTCCAGCCCCTCCGATGCCGGAGGATATAAAGAGATCATCGCCCTCATCAAAGGGGAGCAGGTTTACTCACGTCTCAAATACGAGGCGGGAACCCACCGCGTACAGCGTGTTCCGGCTACCGAGTCTCAGGGACGTGTTCACACCTCCGCGATTACCGTTGCCGTTATGCCGGAAGTCGATGACGTCGAGGTGACGATCAACGAAAACGACCTTAAAATCGACGTTATGCGCTCAAGCGGATCGGGCGGGCAAAGTGTCAATACCACCGATTCAGCGGTACGGATCACCCATCTCCCTACGGGAATCGTCGTCACCAATCAGGACGAAAAATCGCAGCACAAAAATAAAGACAAAGCGATGAAAATCCTCAAAGCCCGTATCTATGAGATGCAGATGGAAGAGGCAAAAATAAAAGAGATGAGCGAGCGCAAAGAGCAGGTAGGAACGGGGGACCGATCAGGACGTATCCGTACCTACAACTATCCCCAAAACCGTATCTCCGATCACCGTATTAATCTGACCCTGTACCGTCTTGATGAGATTATGCAGGGGGGATTGATGGATGATATTATCGAACCTCTGATTGCCGATGCACAGGCACAGATAATGGAAAGAGCGGGACTCTAATTTTTCTATATACTTTTCTGTTTAGTCAGAAAAGTATCAAAAGATCATACCGTGATCCAAAGACGCTGCGTTCCTCTCGGCACTACTGCTTTCGGAACGGCTTTTTGTATTGGATCACGGGGTTTATTCTCTCCAAGTGGTTTCAAAAACCCCTTTTACTTCGCCCTTAAAAGTAATCACACCCTCTTCCAACCCAAGATAAAGGGTTTCTCCGCTTTTCGGAAACACTTGCGTTTGATCTTCTACAAGTCTCTCTTGTACCGCTCGATAAAAACTAGCCGCCATCCCCGTTCCGCAGGCCAATGTCTCATCCTCGACACCCCGTTCATACGTTCGTACCCGAAGGGTACCGTCAAAATTAACGCTCGCGATATTGACGTTTGCATTGTAGCGATGGCGAAGGGAACGCGCCATATCGATATTAAAATGTTCGATATCGGCATCAAAGGTGATAAGATGCGGCACACCCGTATCGATCAGCCACCATCTCATTCCGCTCTCGACAATCTCTTGATTCACGATCACGGGAGGGGTCAGATCGCTTTGAACCATATTGCCCTCAACGTGCGCTTTAATAACTCCGGCTCCCGTCAGAAATGCCATTGCAGACGGGGCTAATCCGAAACGGTGAGCATAATGGGCGCACGCGCGGCTTCCGTTTCCGCACATGGAAGCAGTGGAACCGTCAGCATTGTAAAACTCCCACTCAAAATCATGGCTTTCATGCGGCACCAAAACAATCAAACCGTCCGCACCGATGCCGTTTTGACGATCGCATAACATACGTGCCAATTGAGAACGATCGACTTTTTCAAAGGTATGAAAGATGACAAAGTCGTTGCCGCTTGCGCAGTATTTAGCGATTTGAAGCATGGATGTATCCTAATTTATTAATTACAAGAATTATATCTAAATAGATTTCCGTGATCCAAAACAATGAGCCGTTCCGAAGGCAGTAGTGCCGAGAGGAACGAGCGTTCTTGGATTACGGTATGCTCTTTTGGTACTTTTCTGGCTAAACAGAAAAGTACCGATTAAACCTTTGGAGCCGGATAAAGCGCTTTTATGGCCTCTACAAACTGCTCACACTCTTTTTGCAGATGTTTGAGGTTCGAAGAGTTATCGATGACCCACGTCGCGCGCTTTTTCTTCTCCTCAATATCCATCTGGCTCTCGATACGGCGCAGGGATTCTTCTGCCGAGAACCCGTTGCGTTTCATAAAACGCTCCAACTGCAATACTTTGGGGGTATAGACGACAACGGAATTTTTGATCGGATACGATGCCGTCTCAAAGAAAAGGGGAATATCGATCAGGTAAGGGTATTTGAGGCGGTCTTGTTTTTCACTTTGCTCTTCGATAGCGGCACGGATTTTCGGATGGAGAAAACTTTCTAACTCTTTTTTCGCTTGCGCGTCGGCAAAAATGACCTTCCCCAATATGCTCCGATCTACTTTGCCGTTTTTAACAAACTCATCACCGAAATGTTCAAGCACCCAAACACAGTTTTCATCCAAAATACGGTGAGCGATCGTATCGGCATCTATAATGCGAAGGCCGTTTAAGCCAAGTAAAGAGGCGACGGTACTTTTCCCTGTCGCTATCCCCCCTGTGAGTGCAATGGCATACTCAAACGCCATTAGTTGCGGATAATGCCCAAATAATTTTTGCGGATATACTGCGGCATCGCAAAGACTCCGATATGGACGTCGCAGTTATAAAACTGTTGCCCTTCGAGTAAATCACTGCGCTGTAAAATCAAATCTGCTGTCGGATGATACTCTTTAGAACACAATAGCAATGTTGAACCGTTCCCGTCATAATAAGGCATAATAATTTTAAAATAGTTCCCTAAGATCTGCATGAGTTTCGTATTGCCTGCCACATCATCCAAATCTGGGTGCTTACACACCATCAGTCCATCGTCTTTGAGGAGTCGATTCACATGAGCAAATACGGCGGCATCATCGCTTAACGTATCCAAAAGTAACACGTCCACACTCTTGTCGCTGCCGCCGCGCAATGCTTCGAGAAGATCATCCGCACCCGCATACGCTGCATCTGCTTCACGGTAGCGTCCCATTTCCGTTTTAAGGAGATCGCTCTGAGGGGTGAGAACCATAACGGAACGGGGATTTTTATGAGTACACATCGCAACGTGTACCATCATTTCAGGGGTGATAAATGTTTTCATTAAGTGCTTCTCTTCTCATTTATATGGGGAATTTTTCAGCGATTGTAACACGCGGAGATTAAAACGGTTTGAATATTCCATTTATACTCGGAGGTTAAAGGTTTACCCGCCCTCTTTTGCTATAATTTTATCCAATTCTTTCTATTAAAACCAAGGAGTACCGATGTGTGCTGAAAAAATTCAACGTTTTTTGATGGCAATCGTCTTAACGGCCGCCATGTTCTTATTCGCCGATGGTCAAATGTTCTATGCTATGATTCTTCAAACTCTCGTTATCGTGATGGTTATCGTATGGGCTTTGTTTGATTTCTGCCCTTCGTTATGGGTTTTCAAAAAAGTTTTCGGCAAATGTCCTCAAAAAGATTAATCCCCTAAATTTTTCCTAACCACTCTTGCGTTATAATTTCTTCACTATTTAAGGTGAGGAATCCCATGAGCCAAATCAGCTACAAAGATGCCGGTGTCGATATCGACGCGGGTAACAGTTTTGTCGAAAACATCAAACCACTCGTTAAGTCAACAGCTATTCCCGGTGTTCTCGGCGGAATCGGTTCATTCGCAGGGGCATTTGAGCTACCTTCTGGCTATCGTGAGCCGGTCATGCTCGCGGCAACCGACGGAGTCGGAACGAAACTCAAACTTGCTATCGATTCGGGTATCCACAACACGGTCGGAATCGATTTGGTCGCGATGTGTGTCAATGATTTGATCTGTAACTTCGGAACCCCCTCTTTTTTCCTCGATTATTATGCAACCGGAAAACTCGATGTCACTGCCGCGACAGCCGTTGTCAGCGGTATTGCGGAGGGGTGCCGTCAAGCTGAATGCGCCCTTATCGGCGGTGAAACGGCGGAGATGCCGGGGATGTACCATAGCGATGATTACGATTTGGCAGGATTTGCCGTCGGTATCGGCGAGAAAAGCGAACTCGACCGCTCGGATAAAGTAGAAGCGGGTGATGTCCTCATCGCACTGCCGAGTTCAGGACTCCACTCGAACGGATTCTCATTGGCACGTAAAGTGTTGTTTGAAAAAATGGGGATGAAGTTCGAAGACGAATTCGAAGGAAAACCTTTGATCGAGACCCTTTTGACCCCGACACGTATCTACGTCAAAACGTTTAAAGCACTCAAAAATAAAATCCAAGCCCTCGCACACATCACGGGCGGCGGAATCGTCGAAAACTTCCCTCGTGTCCTCCCTGAGGGGTTACGTGCCGTTATCACCGAGTCCTCTATCCGTGTTCTTCCTATCTTCGAATTGATCGGTCAACACGTCGAGCGTGCCGAGATGTTCCGTGCATTTAACATGGGTGTCGGGATGATCCTCGTCGTGAAAGAAGCGGACGTTGCCGATGTATTAGCTTCGACTGACGGATACGTTATCGGTCATCTTGAAACGGGCAAGCGCGAAGCGGTGCTTGTATAAATCTTCAATTTCTTCAAACTCCGATGTATCTTTTTTTCAAGAGATACATCGGAAACTATTTGTGCAATCCATACAATAAATCACTATAAGACAATTGAATTATATTCCAGCTCCCACCAAATTCACTTCTAATCAGTGGATGTCGCTCATTGTCTTCGTACACAGTACGCATAATAATTTTTTTATTATACGTACTGTTATCATATTCATACATAAGATCAACGCCAATATTTGAGATAGCTGGTGTTTCATCTTCTATACTAATTATTGCGAATGATAATGGTCTAATTTTTTCATAATCTTGTTTTGTTTGAAGAACTTTTCTTTTTATATCTACGGATGCTCCATGTAATACAGGAACTAATTTCCCATAGCGGCTATATTTCCAATCGAGTATAAATTGAAAAATTGTTGCTTCTGGAGAACCTTCTATTAAGTGATCCGTAAAATCGGAATTAATTGGTAAATTGTACATAGTATCAGCGTTTCTGGGTTGCCATTCCTCAAATAATTTTTCAAATCGCTGTTTTCGTTGTTGATTTTCTGCAAGTTGACTTAAAACTTCTGAAAAACTTTTCTCTTCTTCATCTTTGGGAAGAGTTTTTACTTTCTTTATACTATCAATCCAATCTCTAACAGCTAATAAAGTTGCCCAGCATTTAGCTGCAACTATCGGATTGTCAAACGCCAATTCTCTTCCATGCAATATGCCGTTTCGAAATGGAATAGTAATAATTTCTTCATTCGTTTTTTTTCGAGGCTGTTTAAAAATTCCGCTTATGTATTGCAATCCAGTTTCATGCCCGACAATAGAATCCCAAACGGTAACATCACTATTTTCTGCAAATAAACCAACATGTTGAGAAAGATCATTAACTATGCCGTCAATAAGCGAAAGTAAAAGTGGAATGCATGCATGATAACGTTTAGCCTCATAATCTTCTCGCGCTAAATCAAGTAATCTCATTCTATTAGTGAATACTTCATACCACCGAATTCTAATAAATAAGAAATCAAGAGTATTTTTGTCATGGTAATATTCTGTCAATAAGACTTCTGCATCGCTAATCCCTTGTTTTTCAGCTAAAGCAATTGCAGACTTCATGATTTCAACGCTCATAGATTCAGAAGCAATCCATCCATGTTCAGCAAATAAGTCATTAAATCTATCCGGTAGATACAATAGATCATTCACTTGCTCTTCTAAAGCTTTTAATTCATCTGTGTGTTTATCAAGGTTTGGTAAAAAATGAAATACTTTTGGTAGAAATTTTTGTAAAGTTATTAGATGATTCATCCCTTTAATAGGGTTTAATAGCTTTTTACTTGAAGGATTATCAACAATTTTTTTGCTTCGTGGTTTCTTTTTCATAAAATGACTATGTAATACATCAGTTCTCACTTTGTACATATTATATGGAAATAGAAACAATTATAACCTTTTTACTATCTCAAAAACCCTATCGTCTCCACTTCTTTTGCCGATTTTATCTCTAAAATCATCTCTTCGAGAGCACCTAATGAATCTTCGAGCATAATTATTGTATCGGCTACGGCGGTTAGTTTATCTTTCGTCCACTCTTTGTGTTTTGCACTCTCTTGTTTCAATTCATGAATCTGTTGAAGCAACTCTCCATGCTCTAGTACATAACGGCGTATTTTTGAAAAAGTACGCATAATGGAGATGGTGACATCGGTCGCTCTTTGGCTTTTCAGCACGGTTGCTAGCATGTAGACTCCCTGCTCTGTAAAGGCTTTCGGAGTTGCTCGTGTCATGGCAAATTTTGTGGTCGAAATTTTCGACCGCAAATCTTGAAGTTCATTTACAGTGAGAGTAAACATAAAATCGGTGGGGAATTTTTCGGGATTGTTTTTAACAGCTTCATTGATCCGTTTGGTTTCAACACCGTACAGTTCGGCAATATCGGAGTCTATCATTACTTCGGTATCGCGTAGACGGTAGATTTTTTCTCGGATGGGTTCAAGAATAAGAGTGTCCACAGTAACCCTTCTGAATAGTATGCAATAGAATAGCTCGATTGAAACAAGATGCTATTTTTATTGCAAAGTGTCAGATTTTACCCCTCTCTCCCGTATAACTCGTTATACAGCTCCATCGCATACCGATCCGACATACTTGCGATATAGTCACTGATCACCCGATGCGGGTTACGTCGATCACACTGTTCCAGATAATAACGCGGCAACATCTTCGGTTCTTCCATCAATGCGTTAAATAATCCGATAATCGCCTGTTTTCCCGCAAACATTTTCCGCATAATGTGTTTGTGTTGGTAAAGCTCCTGATAGAGAAGTTTTTTGAGCTTTTTAATGTGTGTCTCCAGTGCCGGGTCAAAACCGATAGGTATCTCATCTGCGGCAGGAATAGCCGAAGCTAACACGCGGCTGTTATCGACCTTATCATGTGAATATTCCAACAATGAATAGACAAGATGATTGATAAGATGGGAACTGAAGCGGTAACGGAACATCTCATCTTCGTTCTCATGTATCCCCTCCGCATAGACTTTTTGCAAAATAGTTTGAATCAATTCGCTCGATTTTAGGGTCTCAAAGGTAATAAGCCCCGAAGCAACGCCGTCATCAATATCATGACTGATATAGGCGATCTCATCGGCACGGTCAACAATCATCGCTTCAATGCTGGGATGTGTATCAAGAGCAAACACCTCACGAATTCTATTAGGTAAAAACGTTTTGTTATAGGGGTAGGAGTGTTTCAGAATCCCTTCCAAGGTTGCATACGTTAGATTCAGTCCTAAAAATGCCTTATAACGCTGTTCAAGTTTGGTTACGACCCGGAAACTTTGAAAATTATGTTCAAATCCGCTGACAAATCCCCGCTCTTTTAAACACTCATCAAGCGTATCCCCCCCGATGTGACCGAAAGGGGTATGACCCAAATCGTGAGACAGGGCGATACTTTCGGCAAGCGATTCCTCTAACCCAAGGTGCGAAGCAATGGAACGGGCAATTTGGCTGACTTCGATACTGTGGGTGAGACGGGTCCGAAAGAAATCGCCTTGAGAGTTCAAAAAGACCTGTGTTTTGTATTCCAATCGGCGAAAACTCCCTGAATGGATGATACGGTCACGGTCCCTTGCATATGGGGAACGAAAGTCGTCACTGATAGGATGAAAACGCTGATTTGGAAGCACAGCAACCCCTTATTGATAATCTCTTGTTATTATATCGCGACTCTTTACATAAAATTAACACTTCTTTTCTACAATGGTGTTTCGATTCTCCTTCGATAGTTTGACCGAATCTCTTCTCCTTCGTGGTTCGGTTACTATACTTTGTCCCATCCATCAATCGCTTATTTACCCGTAATCAGGTCATTAGCTCTCTTTACTGCCGATACTTAAGCTATCTTTGGTACAATTTCACTCTTTCTCATGGACATCTGGCCGAGTGGTCGAAGGCGCACGCCTGGAACGCGTGTATAGGGCAACCTATCTAGGGTTCAAATCCCTAGGTGTCCGCCATACAATCCCTATCTAGCTTACTTGTATAAAATTATTACCTACTTTTCCGTTCTGCATATTAATTTGTTACGACTTGATTACTCCACCTTTATCCGTTTACTTTGTATTATGTTATTTTCAGAATTTTCAAAAAGGAATTTCTTTGTCTGAGAATAAATCAATGATTCTAACTTCTCTTTTTATCTTTTTGTGTGCAGCTTTTTCTTTCTTTTATGTAGACCAAGTTTTAGCTGTATATTTTCACAATTTTAATAATTCTTGGATCCTCGCTATTTTTAACTATATCACTAAACTGGGTGATGCTCTATACAGTTTAGTCCTTTTATCTATTCTGTTTCTCCTTTATCGTCGACAAAAGCCCCTTTTTTCTCAAAAAATGTTGTATCTTTTTGCTACCGTAGTTCTAAGCGGCTTAATCGTGGATGTCATTAAAATCATTGTTTCCCGGTTGCGTCCCACTATGTTATTCGAGCATGATATGTACGGTTTTGTATGGTTTAAACTGGGATATGAATTTAACTCTTTGCCCTCCGGGCATTCTGCAACTGCGTTTGCTTTATGCATCGGTTTATCATTGCTGTTCCCAAGGTATAAATTCCTGTTTATTCTTATTGCACTCTTAGTAGTCATGAGCAGAGTTATTCTAACGTGTCATTACCTAAGCGATATTCTTTTGGGAAGTCTTTTCGGTTGGCTTACGGCATTAATTATTTATCGAAAATATTTTACCCGTTCGCTGACTCAATGCCCTGCTATCTCATAAAGCAAAAGAACCATAGCCGCCGTGCCCGTTTATACGGCGACATCGATTTCAAAGAGACCGTACGCTTCGCCGTTTTCTCCCACGGCGACAGAGGCTTTTTTATAGTGTGCAATGGGATCGTCAATGGCCCGTTTTAGGGTAAAATCCACATTTGTCGTCTGGAGGCTTATGGCTCCGATGCCGACCTCCTCGAGAGAGAGGAGGCTCTCCGATCCTTCGGTTATTGTCCATACCCGAAGTTGTTTAAAAAAAGAATCGTTTCCGTCTATCCATCCGTTTTGATCTTCATCGTATGCGGAAAGCTCCATAAACCCCTTCCCGCTTTTAGGACCGAACAACTCCGAACCTGAGGTGATCTTTCCGTCTTGATCCGCATCATAAGCAAGATATCCGGCTCTTCCGGTTAGATACGGGAGGCTCTGTCCTGATTCTCCGTTCAGATTAAAAGCAAATGCATTGGAGGAAAGAGGCTGTGTTCCGTCCAGAGAGATAACCAGAGGATCGGTGAGTATTTTTCCGTCTTGAATCCGTAAACGGAGCGATTCGGAGAAGCTTTGCTCCCATTTTATGGAGAGGGAGAAAGTCTTCATACTCCCATCTTCAAGAAGAACTTTTCCGTCTGCCGAAAAATTCATTGAATTGAGCTCTTCCTTATGATACTGATACTCCAGAATCGGCGAATTTTCTCTTGAGACTGACGCCGTGTTAACAGCATCGGATACCTTTGAATTTGTGTGAAAAGCGGTGAGCGAAATTTTCTGTCCTGTCAGTGCTTCGAGTAAAAGTGCCATTATCCGTAATTTCGGATCGACCTCTGCCAACGAGTCCTCTGCCGTACCCACACCATCTTCAATTTTTTGGAATGTCTGTACAGATGAAGCAAGGGACAATTTTTCTTCTTCACTTCGGTAATGCTGAGAGACTGCGCCGAGGGAAAGAGAATGCGTTGCGACTTTCATAATAACTCCCTTGTCTTTATTGAACAATATCGACAAAAAAAGGAACTAAGTGTACGGCACAATGATCATCAACCAAATCGTTTGCACCCCCCCAAGTCACTAATACATCAGTAGTGCCGTCACCGCGAATGCACCGATAGAAATCAGATAATAGGTCATAACCAGTCGAAAAAGGCCGATTTTCCCGAAAAAAAGAACCAATGCCGCTTTTGCAAAGGTATTGCTGATAATGGCGATAAGAATCGCATGGTGTGCTGTAGAGGGATTTAATCCATTCTTTGCCAACGAAGAGAGCGAGAGGATAATCGCATCGACATCGGCAATACCCGAAACCAATGCAACCGCATAGACTCCCATGTCTCCGATATAGCGGTTGGAAAGCGATATAAGAGCCAGCGTAGCGCCGAAAACCAATCCCATGATGAGGGCTTCTTTGAGATCAAACGGATTTTTAAATTCGATATTCTGAGATATATTTTCACGTTTTGACGTAAAATAGAGCATAGCGATATAGCCATATCCTGCTAACGTCCCTACCGCAATAGGGATGACAAAAGTCTGTACCAGCGCCGGATTGATAACCCATATCTCGATCCCTGCGCGCAAGAGCATCATCGAAGAGGCCAGAGCAATCCCCATGGCCAGATTTTTTTCCAAAAAACCGTTTTCATGAACTCTGCGGGCCATGCTCATCGCGACAGCGGTCGAGGAAACCAGCCCGCCGAAAAGTCCGGCGGCACTGATACCGTGGGTAGACCCTAAAATTCGAATCGCGATGTAGCCAAAAAAAGAGATACCCGCAACCAATACCACCATAATCCATATTCGGTATAAATTGATCAATCCCATCGGATCAATCGCTCTGTCGGGAAGAATCGGAAGAATGACAAAGGTCATCAGCATAAATAAAATTGCGGCACTGAGGTCTTGTTTGGTAATCGTTTTTTCGTATTCTTGGATTTTCTCTTTTAAATTGAGGACAAACAGTACGATCATCGTGATGAACGCGGCAAATAGCGGAAGGGTAAAATGAAGCATCGCCCCGATCACAAAAGTGACAAGAGCGGTAAACTCGGTTGTCGCCCCTTTTTCGGATGCGGATAAACTATTGACGATATACGCTGCAATGAGCAATAAGCCCGAAAGCCCCGCCGCTATCAAGAAAAAATACGGGATATATGCACTGAACCAGGAAGAAAGATAGCCGAAAAAAGCAATCATTGAGAATGTTCGGGCCCCTCCGAAATCTTTAGCTTTATGCAAATAGATGGTATGCATTTCACGCTGCAGTCCGATCAAAAATCCCAAAACTAATGAGAGGATACTATTTTGTATAAATAACGAATCCATATCATACCCCTCTGCTCAATTTTTTCTATTATAGCGTTTGTGGTACAAAAATAGTGATTTCTTACGCTTAAACATTTCAAAAATCCGACCCTTCTTCATCCATATTTAGCTACAATACTGACCATATCAATCCAAGAGAAGCCCAATGATTACAGCAAATTTAGTATTAACGATGATAGGACTGCTATTTCTTCTCATCGGGTTGGTTGCCCTTTATGTTTGGATCGGCAAAAGCAAAACACATGCTGCATCGACTCCGACAACCATCGAAACATTTGAGTCTCTGAGCAATATTATTAAAAACAGATCATCAAGTTCCAGAGAGTTACATCATGCCGTTGATATAATCTTGAAGCGTTTCGGGAGCATTAATGCCCATACGATAAATCAATATCAATATCTGCTTGAGGCACTCTGCGTTCATCCCCATACCGATTCCAAACTCATACTCCGATTTGAAAAAACCCTTCGAACAAACAATCCCGACTACTCCAATGTGATTGAGAAGTCTCTCGCTTCAGGGCTTGCTAAAAGAGGATAGCCTCACCGAAGCTTATACGCGATCGGGACGCTGATCCGGACAGTTTTTGACGGTTTTGGAAATTCGGCTGCCGAACTAAGAATCAGCTTTTTTGCCGCTTCATCAAGCAACTCAAATCCGGAACTTTTGGAGATAGAAATTTGACTCACTTCACGATCGGTTTCGAACGTAAAGGTGACGGTAGCCTCTCCTTCTTGTTTTAACCGTAATGCATTTTTAGGGTAGGCGAGCCTTTCCATCAAAATAGAACGGATCCGTCCCAAATTTTCCTCTTCATAACGTTCTTGCTGTTTTTGAGCAGGCGGAACCGCTTTTGTCACCTGGGGTTGAATCGGTTGTTCGGTAACCCTTGCCAAAGGGACGGTCGGAACATTCGGCGCAAGCGGAGCCGTTTGCACCGGTATATTCATGAGCGGTTTGCTTTGCTCGGTAACTGTTTTTTTGGGCTGAGGCACCGGACGAGCCTCCGGCGGGACAGCAGGCAGAGGGACTTTCGGCTGCACTAGCGGCTGCGGTTTTGCGACAGATTCGGGAAATTTAGACACAGGAGTTTGCGTCAAAAGATTCAGAACCATCTTTTCCTCCGCAGCCGGTGTATTTTTACGCACCGCGCTGAGAGTTCCGATCATCAACGCGGCCAGCGAAAGATGGATTCCTACCGAAATAAAAAATGAGTTGGCGCTTCGCACGTGTTCCAAAGAATATTAGAGTTTCACGTCAACTTTGGCTGATGAGCGGAGCGCATCGGTTGTTTTATTCATTTGTGCTTTGAATTTTTCTACTTTGATAAATTGTAAAATCTCTTTTTTCACTTGTTCAAAAGAGAGTTTTTTATCCCCTTGTTTCATTTTGTCACCGTTGGCATCATAAAAAACCTTTGCCTCTTTCTCTGTTACGGTTATTTTATTCATTTGCTGTTTCATCCACATATCGACCGCTAAATCATCTTTGATTGCGGCGTATTGTGCTTTAAACGCCGGAGTGTTTTGAAGTCCGCTTTTTAATACTTGATCTTTGACCAACATTTGGTTGATAAGCTGATCGACCACTTGGCGCTTCATTTTCGGGTCAAGTTTTTCAAAACTCATTCCCGGAATCGCTTTAGCCATGAATGCGTTAGCGTCACTCGCAGTGATCGCTTTGCCGTTTACGGTTGCAAGAGTTGCGGGCGCTGCCAAAGCCAATGTAGAACTTATTACAAGTGAAGCAAGTGCATATGAAAGTTTCATAAGGTTCCTTTTGGAAAATGTTAAAGCCATTATAGTGTGTGTTTGATATGAAAAGGTTAATCGGAAGAAATGTCTTGTGTTAATCCGATATTGCCATAAAAATTTTGAGTTTAATGGATTCATTATCCATGTCATCATTGATAACGGCTGTGATGATTTCATGAAGTAAAGATTTTTCAATTTTACCTGCGGCTACGTGGTAACTGATATTTTCCATTTCATGAATAAAGCGTTTAGCTACAAATACATACCCATTTAGTAGCAAAAATTGAGCACCTACGGAAATAGCAATACGTTTGTTGCCATCTTCAAAACAGTGAAATTTATTGGCGCAAAAAAATATGTGGGTTAATTTATCTTCAAATGTAGGATAATAGTCATCATTTTGTATATGATCCAAGCAACTACCAAGTTGCTCAATATCTAAATGCCCCATTGCTCCGCCACCGCTGACTTCTACCGTTTTTGCATGTGTTGCTATAGCCTGTTCCAATGTCAGGTATATTAATGCCATTATTCGCGTTCCTTAAGGCGTTTAAAGACATCTTTTGCCTCTTCGAGTCGCTCGGCAAGCTCTTTGCTTTTTTCTCCGAGAAAACGCTCAAAATCCATTTTCTGTACAGGTGTAATATACTCTTCTAGTTGTTGATGCAGGGCATCTCTAAATGCTAAATCTCGACTTGCCATTTTGTTACGGGCACGTTCAATCAATGGTTTCCAGTGCGCTTGCGATTCAAACTCTTTGTACAAATGATCTGTTTCATATGAGGTTAATTGGGATCCCTTTCGTTTGGCGGACTCTTCGATAAGTTTCGCAAATCCAAATTCAAATGATGCGATAAGATCCAAAATTTCTGAATAAAACGTATCTCGAACATTATCTTTTTCGTGCAGCTTTAAAATTTTTCTATATTCTTTAGCATTTTCTCGAAAGATGGATAAGTAGATTTTATCTGTATAGAGAGGATATTTAAACGTTCCCATATCAACAAAATCTCTTAGCGCGTTCGTAAACTCTTTTCGATAGTTTTCCTCTGCAAAAGAGGCTTGGATAAAATCTTCATCACGTTGATTAATATATTTTGTCCCGCCACCTGTACGTTGGTTGATGGTATCGATCACAACATCTAAAATCGTTTGTCGTAATACGCGGGCTGTCTCACTTTCAGTGAGCAACATGGCAATATTTAAGAGCGACCGAAAGTCGAATATACCGAGATTTCGTACTTTGCTACCGACATCAATGTCGGTCACAAACTGTGCACTGATCGCTTCGCGAAATGCTTGCAACTTTTTCCCTTTTAGAACTTCATATCCATTGTGTTCTAACTCATCACCATGTGCTTCTAAATAGCGTTCAACGGTTCGAATATCAATACCGAAAAAATCAGCCACTTGTTCTTTTACGAAACGAACACCGTCTTCAAAGTGTACTCCGGTAAGATTAGTCGCTTTTTCTATTTCTTGTACGGCATAAGGGTTGTTGAGAATATTTTGTCGTTCCAAACTAGAATTGGTTAAATCTTTAGCCATACGAATAGTTCCTTTATTGATTTTGGGGGTTTTAACTCTTTCCAATCATATGAAAGTGTAGCAATTTTAATTTAGCCAGCTAAAAGTGGTAATAGTCCTGTTATCATAGATATCAATGAAGCGGCTTCAGCTCCACGAGTTAGTAAATGCCCTAATGTAGATTGAAGTGCTACGTTGTCCGATTTAACATTTTTGAGTTCTTCGATAATTATATTTTTATCAGCTAATTGTGACAGTGAAATCGCTTGTATTAATTCCGTAATTTTTTTGTCAAATTCGGAAGAAAAACTATTATTGTTGCCAATGGCAATTTGACCATTGTTATCTCTTCCAATATTGACTGTATTGTAGTGATTGATTTCAGTTTTTTCAATTTTTTCGTATTGCTTTTTGCCTTGATTTTGTACGAAGCTTGTACCTTGAAAAGTTAGCCCACGGAATTCATACTTACTTCCAAAAAGCCATTTTCCTGCATTTATTAAGCCATCATGTTCTATTTCAGCAATCAAATTTTTAAAATCTGAAGCAGTTAAATTAAATTCTTCTGGTTCAATAATAGTATTTTTGAATTTTGCTAACGAGTATATTAATTCATTATACTGATCTTCGATACTTATCATTATCTATCCTCCACAATCGCTATCTCATCCTCACTCAATCCATAAAGCGTATACACCATCGCATCGATATTCTTGTATTGATTTTTTTGAAAAATGGACAAATTATGTGCCTCACTGTTAAAGTGGAGATATTATAGCGCAACAGAAAAATGGATGATAAATTTTTGACTATCGGATGCAAAAGAGATTTTTGGAGGGAAGGTTGAGAATGATGATGTATTGGTGGACCCTAGCGGGATCGAACCGCTGACCTCGTCGCTGCCAGCGACGCGCTCTCCCAGCTGAGCTAAGGGCCCAAAAGATGTTTGGAGCGCAATTATACGATCTAGCCTCTTAAAAGTCAATGCAAATAAAAAAGGCTCAAACGAGTAAAGTTTTATTTGCATCCTGTCGATATAGATGACATGAAAAAGTTAGCCCTAATTATAATGTTCAGTGTCACCGGCGTAGTGTTGAATGCGGAGGAATATACGATTCAGACGATCAGTGCCAAAAAAGAGGCATCGATTACTCCCGCTTTTGAAAAAAAAGTTGAAAAAACTGCCCTCCATGCAACAAAGAAAAAAGAAGGGGAATGCAATATTGTAACGGTAGGCAACTATAAAAGCGTCAAAGAGGCACATGTTGATCTTAAAAAAGCCAAAGCGATTGCCAAAGACGCATTTATCCGCCCCCTTGTGAGAACAACACCGAAAGTATGCGAAGCTCGTACGGCTGCCGCAAAAGGATCTTCTATGGAGTATAAAGGAGAAAAAACGGTAGCCGCTTCCGCTCAAAATACTTCGGTTAAAAAAGAGGAAATGATTGCTGCCGTACATGAAGCGGTTACGCCGTCGGTTTCCGTAGCGGCGGTTGAAGCCCATCCGGATACCTTTATGCCGTCGCAGGAAATCAAAACCGAGCCGTATAAAGGCCAAGCATCTTCCAATAGCCCTGTTTTTGTTTATGATCGTAATCTTGCCCGAAAAAGCGATATCCAAGAAGCAATAGAATACTATAAAAGATCACCCTATTATTCTTTTAAACCGGTTCTAACTCTGCGTTAAATCACCAAACTTCACGATTCTCTGCACTGTAAAGACAGTCTAAATCGATATTGTGAAGCTTTTTTGCTTCGGCATGAAGTGCTTCAAACAGTTCCTCGGGATTCTCTCCGTCAACCGGATAGCATACCGCAGCCGAGAGGATGGGGCGTTCAAATATCTCTTCTATCATTTTTTTGACAATCCCGCATCCGTAACGGTCCGTATAAGGCATTACAAAAAAATAATAATGTTCCCAATGAACAATTGAATCGGATGTCCGCAAAAGGCTCTGAAGATTTGATTCTACCAGCTGTTTCGGAATATTGGTAAAATCACAGTACAAAAGTGTAAAACTCTCCGAGCGATTTTCATCCAACCGGTCCGATAGGCCGATATTGAGATCGAGCAGCGATGCGAAATTATAAAATGAAAACATTACTCCTGCCATGGTAACTCCTCAAAAAAATGTTCAATTAGTATAGCGTGAATTGTCTCAAACTAATCAACCTTTAAAAAGACTCAGGGTACACTCCAATTTAGATGAGACGTAAGATACTCGAAATAAATTTTAGAGGAGTCCATTATATGCTTGAAGAGATAAAAAGTCTTCCGCCTTTACCGATTTCAGTTGTTCGAATCCAAGAAATTTGTATGAGCAACGATACGGATATCGATGAACTCTCACGAGTGATCGAACATGACCCGATGCTTAGTGCCAATATCCTCAAATCGGTTAATTCGCCGTTGTATGGGATGAGTAAAGAGATATCTTCTATTCATCAGGCGGTCATGTTGTTTGGAATTTCGATGATTCGTGGGTTTGCGGCAGCAAGTGCGATCAAAAAATCAATTGTCATCGATCTGGGTTCCTATTCCGTGACTATTGACGATTTGACAAAAGTTTCTGCACTTCAAACCGCCTTAGCTCGTGAATGGTATCGAAATGTTGACAAGAGTATGTTGCCGTTACTCCAAAGCAGCGCTTTTTTAATGGAACTCGGCAAGCTTGTTGCATCGCTTAAAGTCATTGGTTCAGGAAATTTGGCTCATTTTATAAGTGATATCGCCGAAGGCAAAAGTGTAGAAGAAACGGAACGGAAATATCTCGAGTCCAGCAGCTATGAAATCGCCGCAATGATGTTTGAACATTGGAATTTTGAACCGGCCCTTATCGATGCGTTACGAGAAATAACCGATCCTTCGACTCAAAATCCATATTCACGTGTGCTGAGAGTTATTACCCAAGCCGTCAACTTTCAAGAAATCTTTAGCGAGCAAAGCCTAAACACGGCATTGGCGACCATCGAAGAATTCGGTTTAAACAAAGATGCGTTTGAAGAGGCTGTTCTGGCAGTGAAATCGGCTCAAAAAGTGTAACCTCCGAATGCCGTTAAATCGGTAAATTAAAAAAATAGGCCAGACCGTAATAGACGCTGTAAAGACCGTAAATAAGGATCGCCAACGCGGCGATCCGGTTCATCGTTTGGCGAAATGCGATTTCCTTGAAAAAGCTTACCGACTGCCCCAGAGCAAGAAGTGTCGGAACGGTGGCGAGTCCGAATGCCGCCATAATCAGCCCGCCGTCGATAATGGATGCCGAGGCGGCTGCTTTGGCAGCGAAGAAAAAGACAAATCCGCACGGAAAAAAGCCGTTCATCACCCCTAATGCGAAAAAACTTCCGATGCTTTTACTTTTGATAAGGCGCGAGAAGAGAGCTTTAAAAAGCGAATTACTTGAAAATCCCCGCTCCAATACATGAATGAGTTTGGATAGACCGAACATCCCCAATGCCGTAATAATCATGATGACTCCGGCAAAAATAAACAATGCTCCGTGCATCTCCATGCTTAGCGCAAACAATGATCCGATTGCTCCGAAGATCATTCCAAGCAAGACATAGGAGCTGACACGCCCTATATTATAGGCACTATGACGTATAAGCTGTGCACTGCGGCTCATCGTCGCATCTATTTTTGTCGAACTATATGCGACAATAAATCCTCCGCACATTCCGATACAGTGACCGAAACTTCCTGCGAATGCTATGGAAATAATCAACCACCATTCAATGCCGTGCATAATCAAACCTTCATTCGTAAATATTAATAGTTTAAATGACTTGTGTTACAAGAGTGTTAAGACTTAACAGAAATTTAACAGTTCTATGAAACAATAGCATGAAATTATTTAAAGGATTCGGGAATGAAAAAAGTTCTTCTTACTTTGTGTGCATTAGTAGCGGTCGCTAGTGCCGATCAACTGGTCAATCTCAAAATTGACGGTATGATGTGTCCTGCTTGTGTTAAAAATGTCAAAGGCTCTTTGAGCGATGTCAAAGGGGTAAAAGAATCGGCTGTTTATCTTAAAGAGGGAAAAGCAGAAGTCAAAGCGGCTGACGGCACTAAAGCCGAAGCTATGTGCGACGCCGTTAAAAAAGCGGGTTACGGCTGTGCCGTAGCGAAATAAAGATCAGATAAAATACTTCTGCGCATCGTTGCGGCTTAGGTCGCTAACGGTGGTTAGCTCTTCGTCTCCAAACATCAGCGTTTGTTCCCCTTCAAATCCCGCCTTGCAGTAGGCTAACACGAGTTTTGCCGCTAACGTTTTATCATTATCCGTTGCAGTGCGTGAGAGCATCGCGTGAGGTCCTACAAGTTCGGTACGGATATGGATGAATTTGGAGTTTTCGATCGCCTCTAACACGGCGTTATCCTCCGCGTTGCGTCCGATGATAAGTTTTGCCCCCTCCGGAAGACGAAGCTGGCGGCCGTATTTGAGTGTCGGTATATCCTCTACGCTAAAGGTATCATGGGCAATGAAATCACGAATTTTATTGGAGAATTTTTCATCGGTGAGGAGACACCCTCCTCCCGGTGCTTCATAATCTTTGAGACCGAACTGTTCCGCCAGCTCCATTTGGCGTTCGCGGTTGCGTCCGTTGATATTTTCGAGTTTTTCGCGGTCCACCCACCCCTCGGTTTCGGGAAGGGTCGGGGTTAATGCTTTGGCACTAAGGGGACGGAGCAGCAATCCCTCGCAGTTGCTGAGATTGAGCACTTTTTGAAGTGATTCGCTGTTTTGGCTCATCGGACGTTGACCCAATACTTCACCGCTGATAAGAAAGCTAGCCCCCCACTCTTCCATGACACGCTTGGCCACTTCGAACATTTTGGCATGACAGTCGATACAGGGATTGAAGTTTTTGCCGTAGCCGTATTTCGGGGTAAAGAGAACTTCACGGATATATTCATCGCGGATATCGACGCTTCGAAACTCTGCCCCTATCTGCTCACACATGTTTTTCATGTGCGCCAGACGGTCTTTGGTCGAGCCGAACCCCGTATTGATATTGCAGGCGATCACTTCGATCCCCTGATCGATAATGAGTTTTGCCGCAAGTGTCGAATCGAGTCCGCCGCTGAAGAGGGCTATGGCTTTCATAAGAATTCCTTTATGAATTTTGTTCTATAAAATTCCCGTGATCCAACACATAGAGCCGCTCCGAAGGCAGTAGTGCCGAGAGGAGCGAGCGTTCTTGGATCACGGTATGGTCTTTTGGTACTTTCTGACTAAACAGAAAAGTATGAAGTAGTTTTATCCGAGCGGTACGAGTTCGCCTCGTTTGAGCCGCTCAATTTTTTCCCGATACTGACGAATCAAGTACGATTTTTGATCGAATGATACCGTATTTTGAGTTGTTACTTTTTTGAGTTCTCGGTTATAGTGGGCACTCAAGAAAGTAATAAGCTCCGCTCTAAGCCCCTCGTCTCCTTCAAACGTCCGAATGCGGTCATCCATCATCAAGGCACTCAATCGGGGATCATCCTTGCGTCCTTGCAGAGCCGATTCAAATTCATGTGCATGATACTGCAACAAAGAGGCATCGATAAAGTCAAGGAGCGTATCGGCAATATGGGGGCGTTCCAAAAGTGTTTTGATAAAGCTTAGTTCCCAGATATCGTGGTGAGAAAAATTAATGGGCTGGGGCGCGGTATTTTTGGATCGTCCGATTTGAATAAGGGATGGGGAGATTCCCAGCTTCGAAGCGATAAAAGGGCGGTACTCCTCTTGAAGGAGCGGCGAGAGGCTTTTGAGAAAAGCGATATTTTCATGCAATGCCGTCTCTTTGGCCTTCGGATCTTGGAGATCATAGGCGCTAATCATTTCAGTAATAACAAACTCGATAAAAGGGATCGGGCGGTGCAGGAGGGCATTGAGCGCTTCGATCTGACCGCTTTTGATCATATCGGCGGGATCCAATCCCCCCTCAAACAATATGACACCGCCGTCAAACCCTGAAGTGCTGAGAAGTTTTGCCGCTTTGAAGGCTGCGGCACGTCCCGCTTTGTCCCCGTCATACGCCACGTACACTTTCGGCTCCCCTTTGCGAAGAAGCGGCAAGTGCTCGGCGGTGAGAGCGGTTCCCAGCGTTGCAACGGCATGGGTAAATCCTGCCTGATGGAGCATAACGACATCCAAATACCCCTCGGTAACGATAATCTCCCGACGGCGGTAGATCGCTTCTCGGGCCAGATGATAGGCATACAGCAAGCGCGATTTATTGAAAATGGCACTTTGGGAGGAGTTGACGTATTTTGCCTGATGCCCCGTGATGGTGCGTCCGCCGAAGCCGACGATGGCTCCGCTCGTGGAGTGGATCGGGAAGGTGATTCGCTCGATAAAACGGGCGAAAAGGCGTCCGTCGTCTCCGCGTCCGATAGCTCCCTGCTCGATCGCTTCGGCGGTCGGGAGTTTACGCTGTTCCAAGAACCGGAGTGTCTCGGGAGAGGTAGGGGCATAGCCGATACCGAACCGCTCGATACTGGACGCATAAATACCCCGTTCATGCAGATATTCCTGTGCGGTACGGTTCTGCTCCAGCAATTTTTGATACCAGTCGTTGAGACTCTCCAGAAGGGTTGAGCGTTTTTTTTGCTGTGCGTTATCGGTGTAATGGAGGGTAAAATTGGTGGAAGCGGCCAGTTTCTCGATCGCTTCGGGGTAGTTGAGTTTTTCATATTCCATGACGAATTTGATGCTGTCGCCGTGCACACCGCACCCGAAACAGTGATAGCTTTGGCGGGAGGGGTTGACGACGAAGCTGGGGGACTTCTCATCGTGAAACGGGCATGGAGCTTTAAAGCTGCTTCCGGCACGTTTGAGCTCAATGTAGGAGCCGACGATATCGACAATATCAAGCCGGGCTTTGAGAGCCTCGATGGAGTCTTGGGTAATCATAAAGATATTTTAGCGAAACGGGACTTTATTAATGTGTCTTAAATTGTCCCAACTGAGTATAAAGGGCATTGGCCGATGATGCGATTTGCGAAACGATATCGGAAAGCTCGCGCATGGAGGTATCGTTTGCTGACGAAATAGTCCCGAGTTTTTCCATTTGAACCAGCATGGAATTGATATGGTTTGCAATGGTTTGGGAGTTTGTGACGCTTTGTTTCGTCAGAGTGTTAGTATTTTCCATCGCACTGACCGTTTCGTTAATATCTTTATCCACCCTCTGCGAAATCATAGTGAGATTTTGCATCGCTTTGGCGTTTAGGTGCATCTGTTCGGTTGCATCGGCAATGCTCTGGACAATGACATTGATGGTTGCATTGATTTCGGTCAAACTTTTTTGAGTTCGTTCGGCCAGTTTTCGCACCTCATCGGAGACAACGGCGAACCCTCTTCCGTGTTCGCCCGCACGTGCCGCTTCAATCGCGGCGTTGAGCGCGAGAAGATTGGTTTGATCGGCAATATCGCCGATGACGGAGAGAATTTTTTGGACTTGAGACGCCTCGGAATTAAGTTGGTCGAGTTTGTGTCCCAGCTCCGCTTCAAGCTCTGTACTGTGCGAAATGGTCTCCAAAAGATTTGAGAGTTCCTGTCGCCCGTGATGCAGCAAACCGACGGCATTATTCATATTTTCCAAAGTCACCGTGAAATTCTCTACCCCTTCGTTCACGATTGTTTGGATTGAATGGGCCTGATCCGATGTTGTGCGGGTGATGGAATCGCTTTCATGAACACGGTTCTTAATATGGGTGTTGATCGTGTCAAGCGTTTGCGCAGAGCTTAAATTGGCGGTTGCAATCTCTTTGGCATGAGAGATGGAGTGCTCGATTTCCCCCACAAAGCGGTTTAGGCAGCTCATCATGCTTCCCGTTTCATCACGGGTAAATCCGCGAAACGATTTGGTCAAATCGAATAGGTCGGTTTTGAGATTATCGGTTAGACTTCTTACCGGACGGGTGACCTGCGCTACCAAAAGAGCGATATTGACAGCGGAGATGACTATCCCGATGAGAGCTACGATAACGTTTTTGGTTAAGAGGGTAGATAAATCGAGTGCCGGTATCGAATAGAGCAAAATTGCATTGAGCAAGACGAGCAAAATAATATTTCCCAAAACGGTTGTAAATATCGCCAGAACCATTTTTTTTCCGAAAGAGACAAACGGGTGTCTTGAACTCAGAGGAACGCCGACTACCCACTCTTCGAGACGGATAACGAATAAAATAAAAACAGGGATGATAAACAGCAGCAGCAGCGGAAGGACGGCGGCTTCCGCAAGGCCGAACCGTTCAAGGGAAATAAACGATTTCCCTGACAATACTACTGCCGGTCCTATCGACGTATAAAGAAGCTGACCGATTAAAAACCAATAGGGAAGTTTGGAAATGATTGCGGCGGCTTCCTCACTGCTGTTCGGATTTTTCATAAGCGTTTCGATCCGTATGAGGGCATGGTTGAATCCGAAAATCATGACACTTGTCGCAACCGCCATATACAGAGCCATAGGAATTGAAAAAAGGATGGAAATCAATTCGTCCACACTAAACAGATGTGAAAACGCCAATAACAAAATCCATACTACCGGAGGGATCATCATACCGATAAATACCAGCCACATCAATGTTTTTCGGGGATGCATTGAAAACTCCGTACTATAATTTAATATCGAAATAATAGCTTGATTCAGATAAAAAGCTGATTTCGGTGAAAAGTATGATAGAATTCCAATTCAAAAATTTTAAATAGAAAGTAGGTGATTGCATGCCTGGTATCATTCTAAGACAAGATGATAATTTTGATGCTGCTTACCGCCGTTTCAAAAAACAAACAGATCGTAATCTGATTGTTACTGAAGCTCGTGCTCGTCGTAACCACGTTACCGAGACCGAAAAGCGTAAACAATTCAAAATCAGCGCTCGCAAGAAGATGTTAAAACGTCTCTATATGATGCGACGTTACGAATCTCGCCTGTAATTTTAAGCGCAATAGCGCTTAAAATTACACCTCTTATTCTTCTCCTGTAACAAAACCTTTACGAACCCTATGATAAACTTCGTGTAAATATTTCTGCACAAGGCTGTATTCATGCTCTTTAGCGCACCTCTTAAAAGTAATTCCAAAAAAATCATGTTGTTAGGCTCCGGCGAACTCGGCAAAGAAGTGGCAATAGAAGCGCAGCGTCTGGGAATCGAGGTCATCGCAGTCGACCGCTACAATCATGCGCCTGCCCATCTCGTTGCCAATCGCTCTCATGTGGTTAACATGCAAGATCGTGAAGCGGTATTAAAGATTATCCGCAAAGAGAAACCCGACTATATTCTCCCCGAGATCGAAGCGATCAGCATCGATGCCTTGTTCGCCGCCGAAGCGGAAGGATTTTGCGTTATCCCGAATGCCGAAGCGGTGAATAAAACAATGAACCGAAAAAATATCCGCCGTTTTGCCGCAGAAGAATTGGGACTTAAAACAAGCCGTTACCATTTTGTGAGTACGTATGAGGATATGTGCGCTTCGGCGGAAGATGTCGGTTTCCCGTGTGTTATCAAACCGGTGATGAGTTCTTCAGGGCATGGACAAAGTATCGCTAGAACGCGTGAGGATTTGCCCGCTTCATGGGAGATCGCCAAAGAGGCACGCGGCGATGCGAGCGAACTGATCGTCGAGGAGTTTATCCGTTTTGACTATGAGATCACATTGCTCACCGCGCGTAACGGGATAGAGACGGTATTTTGTGAACCGATCGGCCATATCCAAAAAGACGGCGATTACATCTACAGCTGGCAGCCGATGGAGATGTCGAAAAAAGCGCTCAAACGTTCCCAAAAGATTGCCAAAGCGATTACCGACGGATTGGGGGGCAAAGGGCTTTTCGGCGTTGAGTTATTTGTGGCCGGAGATGAGGTCTATTTCAGTGAAGTGAGCCCTCGCCCGCACGATACGGGGATGGTAACGTTGATCACCCAAAGCCAAAGCGAATTTGCCCTCCATGTACGGGCTGTACTTGGGCTGCCGCTCGGATTTACGTTTTACGGCGACGGTGCCAGTGCGGCGTTTAAATCGGGCGTCGAATCGACAGAACCGGTTGTCGATGTCGCCGATGAGCTGTTTGATGATAACAGCTTCGTCCGTGTGTTCGGAAAACCTGAAGCCCATGTCGGCCGACGGATGGCGGTTGTGCTCGTGTTTGACAAAGTAAACAAAGCGCTCAAAAAAGCGAAGAAATTGATCAAAAAAATCAAGGATGCTTAATCGGATGAAGATTGTTATCCTTGACACACTAACCTACGGGGATACGTCGTTAGCAGGGTTTGATAGCTTAGGCGATGTGAGAGTTTATCCGACAACATCTGCTGAAGAGACGGTTGAGCGTGTCTGTGACGCTGAAGTGATCGTTACCAACAAAGTGGTGATTACCGATACCGTGATGGAAAACGCGCCGAAACTCAAACTTATCTGCGTTGCGGCGACGGGGATGAATAATATCGACCATGAAGCCGCGCAGCGTCGGGGAATTTCAGTCAAAAATGTCGCCGGATATTCGACCGATGCAGTGGTACAACACACGTTTTCGATGTTATTTTACCTGATGGGGCATAGTCGTTATTATGATGAATATGTCAAAAGCGGTGAATGGCAGAAGGAAACGGTATTTGCTCATATCGGCCCTTCGTTCAGCGAACTGTGCGGTAAAACGTGGGGAATCATAGGGCTGGGAGAGATCGGCCGCAAAGTGGCGAGTGTAGCAAAAGCATTCGGTGCTAACGTCTGTTATTACTCGACGTCGGGGAGAAACGATAATAGCGAGTATGAAAAAACGACCCTCAGCCGTTTGATCGAGAATAGCGATGTTATTTCGATCCATGCGCCCCTTAATGCCTCGACGGAGAATCTGATCTCTCACTCTGAGTTGTTACAAATGAAAGACGGTGCGGTATTGCTCAATCTCGGACGCGGCGGAATCGTCGATGAAGATGCCCTGTCGGTTATCATCGATGTGAAACCGATCTTCGTCGGATTGGATGTATTGGCTGCGGAGCCGATGAAAGTTTCTCATCCTCTACTCTCGATCAAACATCCTGAGCGGCTTTATATTACGCCCCACATCGCGTGGATATCACGCGAAGCACGTGATCGTCTGATCGCGGCAACGATTGAAAATATCAAAACATTCGTAAAATCTTAGGCAAAATCAGCGCAATCCCCAAAAATACGACCGATGTCGTAAATACCTCCACCGTAACGGTGCGAGGAGAACAATGGTAGAGTGAAGCCAAATTAACATTGGCGACTGCCAGCGGTACGATCAGCTCCAAAAACAAAATCCCTTTCACTGTAACATCCATCTCAACCATCCCTAACACAAAAAACGCGATCACGGGTATTAGGACAAATTTAGTTCCGTTGACCCATGCGGTGAGTCGCAGGTTTATCTCTCCTAATTTAATCCCGTAGAGATAAATTCCAAACAGCACTAACTGCATCGTCATCGAGGCATAGGCTCCCATCATCAGTGTTTTGTCTACGGCGGGACTGGGGACATATCCGATGAGATTGAGGACAATCGCTACCATCGCCGCCCAAAGAACGGGAAGTTTGAGGATATTCATCAGAGAATCGCGGACGCTGAACTCGCCTCGCGAATAGTAAAATACTCCGATAGTGTAGACAACAAAAACGTTGACGAGATTGATAAGGGTGAGATACGGTACGCTCATCTCTCCGAACAGCGCGATTCCCAGCGGAATACCGAGATTCCCCGTATTTCCGATCAGTGCCGCTACGGTAGCGATGGAACGCTCTTTGGGGTTATGAAAAAGCATTTTAGCCAAAGGTATCATCAATAACAGAGCCAAAAGGGTAATTGCCAGATATAAAGAAGGGGCAAAGAGGAGTTCCGTATCGATAGGACGTTTGAGAAGCCCCCAAAAAGTGAGAAAAATCTGTAAAAAATAGACACTGAGCAAGGTTATGGTGCGGTCGTCGATTTTCTCTTTGAACGCCCATTTGGCACCAAACCCGACTGCAATAAAGAGGTAGATACCCAAAATGGAGAATAAAGTTTGCATAGTCTTTTTTTGATGTGTATTGTAGCGAAAAAATTAGTGTGGATTTTTGAGTCACCGCTAACACCCTATGGGGTACAATCGCAACAATAAGGAGTTTTGATATGTCAACAGTATTGGTTATCGGTAGCGGCGGAGCAGGCTTGGTAAGCGCACTCTCGGCAACAGAAGGCGGAGCAAAGGTTATTGTCGCTTCGAAAACACTCCCTACACGGTCGCAAACCTCAATGGCGCAAGGGGGGATGAACGCGGTTTTAGATTCTGAGGATTCGATTGAAAACCATATAGCCGATACCATCCTCTCATCCGCCGGATTGGGAGATGAAGGACGAATCGCTTTGATGTGCGAGAAGGCTCCCGAAGCGCTCCGTTGGTGCAATAGTATCGGTTTGCCGTTTAGCCGCAATGAAGCGGGTGAGATTGCACGCCGCCGCTTAGGCGGTGCATCGGCTCCGCGGGCTTGCTACGCTCAGGACTATACGGGACTGAAACTCCTCCATACCCTTTATGATCAATCTCTCAAAGCGGGGATCGAATTTAGAAATGAGCGGTTTTTATTGAACCTCATCGTAGATCAGGAGACTAACCGAGCGTTAGGGGCAACGTTTTTGCATATCGAAACGGGCGAGGTCGAAGAGATTCGTGCCGATGCCGTCATTCTCGCGACGGGGGGATATGGCGCGTTATACGGCAAACACTCGACCAATTCCGTCCAAGCGACGGGTGACGGCTTGGCGGCGGCGGTACGTGCCGGGGCTCGTTTAGCCGATATGGAGTTTATCCAGTTCCATCCCACCGCACTCAAGAGTTCTTCGATTCTAATCTCCGAAAGTGCTCGCGGAGCGGGGGGATATCTTCTCAACGCGAATCAAGAACGGTTCACCGATGAGCTGGCGCCGCGTGATGTCGTAGCGCGTGCAATCCATGATGAGGCGGCTAAAAGCGGAGCGGTTTATCTCGATATTCGCCATTTGGGAGAAGCGTTTATCGATCATGAGCTTCCTCAAGAACGAAAGTTGGCACAGATTTATGAGGGGATCGATCCCGTGAGTGAGCTGATCCCGATCAAACCGTCCGCCCATTACAGTATGGGGGGGATTGAGGTCAACGATAAATGCATGACAAGCGTAAGCGCTCTGTTCGCCGTCGGTGAATGTGCCAATCACAAAACACACGGAGCGAACCGTTTGGGGGGCAACTCGTTGTTGGAACTTGTCGTTTTCGGACGCGAATGCGGCAAACATGCGAGCGAATATGCAACAAAGCATCCATTAGCTGTTTTGGAAAACATGCAGGCGGCAAAAGATACCAACTTTGTCCGGGGCGTCATGTATTTTACGAACCAGATCGACTTTTACCAAAAGCAGGAGATGCTCGCTAACATTTTCTATAACAATGTGGGGCTCGTGCGTGACGATATGGGGCTAAAAGCAGTACTCGGGGCGATCCGCCAGATGCAAAAAGAGTTGCCGTTTATGGGACCGCGGGACAAGTCGAAAGTCTGTAATACCAATTTGGTCGAATTTATCGAATTCGGAAACAAAATCGAATTGGCGGAGATTATCGTCGTCAGCGCGATCAGCCGGGTCGAGAGCCGGGGGGCGCATTACCGGGTCGATGCGCCGGAACGCAACGACCGGATGTTCGGAGCCCATACAATCACATGGAAAGAGGATGGAGTGCTATGCGCGGATTTTATACAATGAATGAAGAGATGTCTGTGTTAGGTGATGATAAAACATGGAATGATGAAAAAGAGAGCGACTGGAACGGCCGATGCGAAGATGTCAGCGAGGAAGACGATGACGAAGAAGAAGATGAAGAAAGAGAGTGGTGTGATTGATGGAAATAAAAATTAAACGTTCTTCATCAGAGGAGCTTCAAGCCTATAGCGTCGAGTTAGAAAATGTCACGCTTCTTACGATTTTAAATCATATTAAAACCAAAATCGATCCGACATTGACCTATTCTCACGGATGCCGCAGCGGCGTATGCGGAAGCTGTGCCGTGCGGGTAAACGGACGTGAAGTGCTGATGTGCGGGTACAAACCGAATGACGGCGATGTTATCGAACCGATCCGAAATACCCGGGTAATCCGTGATCTGGTAGTGGATAGCGTGTTTGTAGAACGTTTTAACCGTGCGGGAGAGGCATGGATCGGATATGCAAAAGAAGAGAATGTGAGCGCTGAAGAGATGGAGCGAATTGAGACGCAAAGCGACTGCATTCTCTGTACGTCATGTTTTAGCGCCTGCCCCGTATACGCTGTGAACCCGGATTTCATAGGCCCGTTTGCCCTAACACGGGTGTGGCGCTATGTGAACGATCCGCGCGAGGAAGAGAGCAGTGCAAAAATCGCGGCCGTCCAAACCAACGGCATCTGGGACTGCACCCTCTGCGGCGAGTGTGTCCCGGTGTGTCCGCAGGGGATCGCTCCGAAACTGGATATTTCGATGTTGCGAACCAAAAGCGCGATGGCGGGATATTCCGACCCGAATATGAGTTTCGGCGGAGGATTGGATTTTGGTTCACCGATGTTTTAGTTTTAAAGTGTGTTATACTAATGTTATAAAATATAATTGTTTTAGGACGTTAGTATGGCATCAGAACACTCTCTTGATATCTCCGCAAAAATTGATCTGCAAGCGTTTAAAGACGCGATCGCCCAAGCCGAAAAAGAGGTAATCGGGCGTTATGACTTTAAAGGAATCACCTATGAGATCAATTACCGCGAAAAAGAAAAACAGCTCATCCTCCTCGCTTCCAGCGATAACAAACTCGACGCACTTAAAGATATTGTTATTGGCAAACTGATCAAACGGGGACTCTCCTCTAAAGCTCTCAATGAACTTAAAACCGAAGACGCCAGCGGCGGAAGCCGTAAAGCGACCTATAAAATCGTCGATACGATCGATGCCAAAGAGGCAAAAAAGATTGTCGCCGAAATCAAAAACCTCAAGACTAAAGCAACGGCACAGATCGAGGGGGAGCATATCCGCGTCAAATCCAAGCAGATCGATGAGCTTCAAAAGATCATGACCGCTATTAAAGGAATGGAGTGGGAAGCCCCCCTCGTATTTGACAACTTCCGATAAGCATTTGAAATGAAGCAAAAAAAGTACAAACGGATCGATAAAAGGCTGATTACCGAAGGATCGCAAATCGATTTCAATCTTTTTTTGACGAATGAAACCAAAACGCATATGACCCTCTTTTTGCAAAGCGACAGTGCGGTAGACGGAAATACAAAAGTACAACTCCGCGAAATCGAAACACTTTATGTCTCCGAAGAAGAAGAGGACAGATATAAAGCATTTGTTGATAAGCAGCTTCAAAGTATTGCCAAAAATACCCACATTTCGACGGATCAAAAAGCACAATTGATTTATCAAAAAGCATCTGAAACTATCAACGCAATGTTCGCAAATCCCGAATCGCTTGAAAATGTCAAAAATGCACAGAATGTTGTTAACAGTTCCATCGAAATTATTTTAAATGATCACTGTGCCGTTGAATCACTGATGAAAATTACCGCACATGATTATTATACCCATACCCACTCTATCAATGTCAGTATCTATACGCTGAGTTTAGGTTCAGCTTTGGGAATAAAAGGAAAAGATCTGGAAGTGTTGGGGATGGCGGCGATCTTGCATGATCTTGGGAAAAGCAAGATTGATTATGAGATTATTAACAAAAACGGTAAACTGACCGATGTAGAATTTGCGCAGATGAAGAATCATCCCGCTTTAGGGCATGAGATTGCACTGAAATTAGGCATCCAGGATGAGAGGATATTGAGCGGCATCCGGCATCATCACGAAAAAATTGAGGGTGGGGGTTACCCCGACAATCTAAAAGGGGATCAGATCAACTACTTTGCCCGAATTATCGGAGTATGTGATGTATTTGATGCTTTATCGACCAAACGCTCTTATAAAGATCCGATGAGTTCATTTGAATCGTTCAAACTTATGAAAGACCAAATGAAAGGGCATTTGGATATGGATATCGTGAACGCTTTTATCAAAATGTTACACAAGCAGGAAAAATCATGAAAAAAATGACAATTGCCGATGCGGCAGAATATTTCAACGTTTCTAAAGAAGCGATTCACAACCGTATTCGTCGCGGAAGTTTGGATTGTATTGTGGAAAACGGAGTGAAATATGTTGCTGTTGAATCGGCAAAAAACGGCACTTCAACAACCGCTGCCGGTGATGCCCGCTACACCCAATATATTGAGCAGGAGAATGAGCGGCTCCGTGAAAAAGTGGATGTTCTAGAGAAAGAGACCAATCGTTTACGGGATCAGCGGGAGCAGATGCTGATCGATGAGCGGATTAAAGTGGAGCAGATATACAAAGAGCGGGATGCCCAGTTACGCAGCGTTTTGCATGTGGTAGCGACTAAATTCCTTGTCCATGCTTCCGTTGATGACGTCATGGAAGAGGCGAAAACAGTTGATGCCATTAACGCCGATGTTGTGGAGGGCGATAGCGGAGAGTGGGTCTCGCTCAAATCTTTTTTAAAGCTCAAGCGCTATAGCGATAAAGAGAAGAAAAAAATTAAAAACCGATTTGAAACATTGAGAGAAAATGACATACGCCTCACTCTGCGTGAGGGAAAAATTTATTTAAACCCTTCCGAATACGATTATTCGGATTTGTTGCGTTAAACGACGATGGATGTCAGAAAAGTACGCATTGTTCGACGGCATGATGAAAGACCAGATATTATGTACGTAGAGATTGAAAAATGGCTCTTGGATATCGGCGACGTACTGGAGTTTGACCTCTTCATGGTAGAGGGAAAATTCACTGAAAAAACCTTATTGTTGTCAAAGCATATCCCTATCAATACAGACACAAAAACGGAACTTGATAGCCGGCATGCAATCTACATCCGGCAGTCCGATCTTGATGCATACAATATTTTTGTCGATAAAATCGCACAGGCGGTTGCCAGAAACGAACATATACCGGTTATAAAAAAAGCAGCCGTAATTTATCGTCAAGCATCGGTTATTTTGGACGAAATGTTTGAAAATCCCGAAGAGCTCGAAAATATTCCCAAAACCAAGAAAGTAGTCAATACGTTCGTGAATACGATTTTCAGCGATACGCATGCAATCGAATCGATGATTAAAATTACCGCGTACGATTATTATACCCATACCCATTCGATTAACGTTTGCATCTATTCTCTGAGTCTGGGATCGTATTTGGAGCTAAACTCCATAACCCTTCAGGAGCTGGGGATGTCGGCCTTGCTTCATGATTTGGGAAAAAGCAGAGTCGATCCGAAAATAACGAACAAAAAAGGGCGTTTGACCGAGGATGAGTTTGATGAAATGAAACACCATCCTCTGTATGGTCATACAATCGCTTTAAAAATAGGAATTCGCGATAATCGGATTTTAGACGGGATTCGCCATCATCATGAAAAACTTGACGGAAGCGGCTATCCCGACGGGCTTTTGGGGAACAATATAACACTGTTTGCCCGTATTATTGCCGTATGCGATGTATTTGATGCCCTTTCTACGCAACGCTCCTATAAAGAGAGAATGAGTTCATACGATACGTTGTTGTTAATGAAACAAACGATGCAGCATCATCTGGATATGGAGCTGGTTGACTCATTTATCAAGATGCAGCAGCACGACGATATTTTAACGACGTCTTGACGGATATCGTTTCTCTCCCCCTGTAGACCTTGTCTGAGGAGATTTGAGACGCCGGAAACAACTCTCGCAAATCGAAAACTCGCTGCTTGGCGCCAACGGCTTGCCGCAGCTTTTACATCGCGGAACAAAGTGGCTTTGCTGAAGTGAATTTTCGATAAAGCGGTTGAGCTCTCCCCGAAACGTCCGCGCTTTCTCAGCATCGACGAAAAATTCTCCCAAACGGTAGGAAAGCCATAAATAAAGGCTGATCTCTTTGATCCGATCTTCCGCTTCTTGAAGCTCTTCCATCGATAGTGCATGGAGCCCCAAACGCTGAGGCGGAATATAGGCGATCGGTTTTTTCTGCTCCAGCGCCCTGACATAGCGCTCAAATGCCGCCATAACCAAAGGCGATGACGTGGAAAGAGGGGCGGTTGCAAGGGTGTATTTGGTACGCATATCCAAATCGTAGCGATCAACGATAGCGGAAGCTTCCTGCATCGATTCGAGATTCGCGGCACGGAACGGCCCTTCGAATTTCATGTTTTGAACGAAGAAATCGACGATGTTAGAGAGCGATTTTTCTTCCAAAATAGTGGATACGAGCATGATGTGATCAAAATTTGCCATCACGTTAAACGGCAATGCAATCGGCTCGATCGCTTTGGTAAAGAGGGAACTGATTGTTTTAAGGACATCGGCGGTGAGGGCCCCGACATATCCCTTCTCACTCAGCCCGTAACGTCCCGCCCGCCCAGCGATTTGGCGCACTTCGGTAGCGGTGAGATTGCGCTGATTCTGGCCGTCGAACTTGTCCGCTTTGGAAAACAGCAGTGTTTTGATCGGAAGGTTTAACCCCATGCTGATCGCATCGGTGGCGACAAGGATATCCGTCTCCCCCTCTCGGAAACGGCGTGCCTCTTCCCGGCGCACTTCGGGGCTTAGATTTCCGTAGATAACACTGGTACGATACGTTTTGGAAAGCTGCTGTTTCAAACGAAGAGCGTTAGAACGGGTAAACGCGATGACGGCGGTTTTCGGCTCAATCGCGGTGATCTGAGTCGGTGATTTAAGCAGCTCAAGGGGATTTTTACGCTCGAATTCGATTATTTCCAGCGGCTCGCCCAGATATTCGGCCAATGCGACAATCGCCTCTTTCGCATTCGGTGATCCCGTCATGATAACGGTTTTGGCCGGAGCGCCGATAATGGCATTCGCCCATGCCCATCCGCGGTCCCGGTCATCGATCATCTGCACCTCATCGATAACGCAGCAATCGACTTCGCTCTCAAAACTGAGCATCTCGATGGTGGAGCTGATATGGGTTGCGTCCTCATCGAGAAGCTGTTCTTCTCCTGTAATCAGCGATGCGCCGACCCCCTGCTCCCGAAGGCTCTCATACCCCTCTAACGCTAACAAACGCAAAGGGGCGAGATAATATCCCGTCCCCGCCTTTTTCAGCTGTTGAAACGCCGTATAGGTTTTACCGCTGTTAGTCGGCCCCGTGTGGAAAATGAGACGACGTCGGAGCGAACGCGCCAGCGGGAAAAGGTTTTTAAAATCGCGAACCGTTCGGGCCAAGAGCGCTTGGCGCTGACGTTTGAGCAGTTCTCCTGCGATTCGCTGATCATAGGCGAACAGAACCCGCCGAGAGGTTTTTGAGCTGATGTGCGGCGTCAGAGTAAGATAAGGAAGAAGCAGTTCATACACGATGTTATAGAGCGATTCGTCATTGATCTCTAAAAGTTTTGATCGGGTGCGGCACTCCTCAACAAGATGCTCTAGTTCTTCCAAAAAGATCCGCTCTTCCTGGATACTTTGTTTTTCTACCATCTTAGTAATAGTGAGTTCTTCTTCATTCCAGATTTGACGGCTCAGCTCATGAATATCCAGATGGAGCGACAGCGTATATTCCAGCGGCACGGTACGATGCGGCAGAGGGAGCTGTTTGTCAACCTCGACAATCAGATCATCATTGCTGAGCGATGTGAGAGGAGTGTGCAGATGTCGCGCCAAAACATCGCGTAAAATCTCTATACTGAGGGTACCGTAGGTTTGCGTGGAGGGGGGAGCGCTTTTAAGCGAAGCGATGATCTGCTCTTTTGTAAGATAGCGGTGATCGGATAAATGGAGGGAGGATAAAAACAGATTGGTTTGTTCTTGTTTTTGAGCTGTTAGTGCCGCTTTTAGTTCGGTAATCTCCGGGACCAATACCTCGATACTCTCTTCATGGAGCCGTTTTTCATTCAGCGGTGCGGTTTTGAGGATATGAATTTTCGTAAATGTTTCGGTATCGATGCGGTAGGTGATCGAAGCGTAATATTCCAGCGAATCATCGAAATTGAATTTTCCTTCCAACGCTTTTTCGAGCTGCTCGCGTTTTCGCGTATATCGGATATGTTCCAACTTGGAGGCTATTTTTTCGGGGGTAATTTTACGGGTGCGGATGTCGATAAACGAGGCGTGCAGCGCCCGGCGCTCTTCGAGGGTAATGTCAAACCCCTCCAGCAATTCATCGATTTTCTCTTCCCGCTCATGAGGCTTCTCTTTGGGTTTCGGATTGGGGTAAATTTTTCCCTCATGTTTGAAAAAAGAGACAATCATCTCGCGATTGTCCGTCTCCCCCTCCGACCATAAACGACGAAACGTTTTAATTAAGCCGGTTTTATCGGTCGTTCCGTTAAATACGCCCAGCGTATGTGCCAGTGCGACGAGTACGTCGGTCGGAACTCTCTCTATCCCTTCGTCAAATCCTTCATCGCCGAAAAAATGGCGGATGGATTGATTGAGTTTGATCATTTTTTTCTTTTTCTTTGCCAACGTTATGCCACCCTTGCTTTCACTTGTGCTGAGATTTTATCCCATGCATTCTCTTTGGTCATCTCTAAATCGTATTTGGATTGCAGATGGAGCCAAAAATCGGGAGATGTGCCGAAATAGATAGAAAGACGTAACGCCGTATCGGCAGTGATAGAGCGCTTTTTATTGACGATTTCGTTGATACGGCGGGGTGATACGCCGATAGCATTGGCTAACGCGTTTTGACTGAGGCTATAGGGTTCCAAGAACTCTTCTTGGAGTATTTCGCCGGGATGGATAGGTATTATGTCAAACATGGTATCCTCTTTAATGGTAGTCGATTATTTCGACATTTTCCGCATTGCCGTTGTTCCATTGAAAACAAATACGGTATTGTTGGTTGATGCGGACGCTGTAAAAGCCTTCGCGATCTCCTGTAAGTTTCTCAAGTCGATTTGCAGGAGGGATTTTCAGATCATCGATATTTTTTGCCGCATCCAGCATAAGTAACTTTTTGTAGGCTCCTCGTTGGATATCATGAAGAAGCTTTTTAGAAAAGGTTCGGTTGAAAATCTTTTCAGACTCTTTGCATAGAAATGTCGTTATCATGAAAGCAGTATAGTACCCATAACGTTAAATGTAAATAAAAGGATATTCTTGCGTTCTGACAATAAAATTTTTGTCTGCATATTTGACAAAAAAAATCTTGTCATGAATCCTTAGCTGGTTACAACTATTTTATTGATAAACTTTCGCAAAATGATCTGTAAAGGGGCGGAAATGGTCGATTTGAATGTCGATGAATGGACGCAAGAAGAGTTTTTACGGAACAAACAGACGTTAGAAGCGCAGGGAACTAAAGTTTTATTGATCGATACGATATTAAACTCTATCGACGGAGCCGAGACGACCCTCTACGCTCCTCCGCTGCTCAAAAATGAGCCGGAGGGGAGTGTGTTTGTTTTTTATTGCGACAGCGGCAAATCCTCCAAAGCGCGGCTGGGAGAGTTTCGAGCCAAATTTCCGAACCATGTGTGTATCAGTTTACGGGGAGGACGGGGCTATTGGCGCAAGAATCTGCGAGTATAACAGCATCGTGCGAAGCGTTTGTCCGATCTCTCGAAGAGGGGCGTTATTATGATGCACATGAGGATTTAGAGTCTTTGTGGCATCCTCGACGTTTTGAGGAGAATGATGAGGTGCGGCTTTGGAAAGGGTTTATCAATGCGGCGGTTTGTTTTGAACTCATCAAACGGGGGCGACCCAAGCCATCAGAGACAGCATGGCAAAATTATCTCAAATATTCTCCCCTGCTAGAGCATCTTGTTACTCCCCATAAACAACTCTACGTTAAAATAGTACAAATCATAGAACGACAAAGGGGTAAACTATGTCCGAGTTCTTAAAAGCGATGGCATTTCGTCATGCGTGCAAAGCGTTCGATACTGAAAAACAGATTCCAAGCGAGCAGTTTGACTCGATATTGGAAGTGGCGCGAACGTCGCCCTCATCCTTTGGGATGGAGCCGTGGAGATTGATCGTTGTTCGCAATCCGAACTTGCGCAAAGCGCTTAAAAGTGCGTGTTGGAATCAAAATCAGATCACCGAATGTTCTGAGTTGGTCATCTTTACGACCGATAACGATACCGTGCGAAGTGATACGCCGTATGTGCGGAAGATGTTTGAACGCCGAGGGCTTCCTAGTGAAGCGGTTGATACCTATATGGGGGTTTACAAAAACTATTTGGAACCTATCGAAGCCGATGAGGTACTGTTGGAAAACTGGACGGCAAAACAGTGTTATATCGCTTTGGCGAACATGATGACCTATGCCGCGACGTTAGAGATCGACAGCTGCCCGATAGAAGGGTTTGACAAAGAGGAAGTCGAAGCGATCTTGGATCTCGAATACGGTCACAGCGTTGCCGTTATGTGTGCATTCGGGTATCGCTCAAAAGCACAAAGCGAACAAAAACGGCTTGAGCTAAAACAGATTGTTGAGTACCGCTAAAAGGGGAATCTAATGTTGCAAAAAATGGAACACTACACAGAACGTGCCCTTGAATACGGAACCGATTACGGTATAAAGATTATAGGGGCGCTCGCCATTTTCTTTATCGGAAAATGGGTGGTACGAAAAGTTATTACTTTGATGCGGCGTGCGATGATTAAGTCCCGCGTCGATGAAACCTTGATATCGTTTTCGGCAAATGCGATTTATGTCGCATTGATGATTGCTATCATTGTTGCGGCGGCAAGCAATTTGGGGATTAATACCACCTCGTTTGTAGCGGTTTTCGGCGCAGCCGGCCTTGCGATCGGACTTGCGCTGAAAGATACGTTGGCCAATGTCGGGGCAGCCGTATTGATTATCTTTTTTCGCCCGTTCAAAGTGGGTGATTTTATCGAAGTCTCAGGGGTGATGGGAACTGTCAAGATCATCAATCTTTTTTCGACCACGTTGACAACAAGCGATAACCGTTCGATTATTATCCCTAACGGAGCCCTGATCGCGGGCAATATTATCAATTACACCGGAAATGACAAGCGCCGTATAGACATGGTTTTCGATATCGATTACAAAGATGATCTCCGATTAGCCAAAGAGGTGATCATGAATGTTCTCATTTCCAACCCGAAGGTTTTAACCGATCCGGCTCCCGTTGTCGCGGTAGGTGCTCTAGCCCAGAATTCGGTGCAGATTTTCGCCCGCCCCTGGGTAGCGGTGGACCATTATTGGGACGGTATGTTTGAGATGACCGAAGCGGTGAAGCTGGAGTTTGATAAAAACGGTATATCGATTCCGTTTCCTCAAATGGTAACGCATGTAAAACAAGAAAACTAGAAAACCTTAAAAACGAAATTTTTTATCCACTCTAAAGGCCAATGCCGCTCCCAGAGCGCTCACCGATCCTCCGATAAACAAGAGGGACGGCGTATACTGATAGAGTGCCCCCGCTCCGATTGCCCCGAGAAATCCACCCAGTCCGTATGAAATACCGAAGAAAAATTGCTGAGAGAGGCGTTTGGCACTGTAAAGTTCAAAAAGCAGCGTAATGGCCGTGGTATGAAAGAGGGCAAAGCTAAAGGCATGCAGGCTTTGCGATGCGAAAAGCAGCGGTGTCGAATCGGGAAAGAGTGCGACGATCATCCATCGCAATGCGGTAATCAAGGCGGTTAATTGTAAAAGTCGTACCAAATTTCCCCGCAAAAGCGGTCCTTGGAAATAAAACATCAAAATTTCGGCAATCACCCCAAAACTCCAGAGCCATACGGTCGTGTCCAATGATATACCGTGTGCCGTAGTATAGATCGTAAAAAAGTTATAAAACGGACCGAAACTCACCTGCATTAGGAAAAATCCGACCCACAGCGGAATATGGTTACGGATCGAGAATAGACAAAGATCACCGCTTGATCCGCAGTCGCTTGAGGAGTCCGAATGGGGATGTTTGCCGATTATAGCTCCGAATATGAGGGTAATAAGAGCCATTGCGATCAAAAACCCGATACCGATATACGGAGTACTCAAAAAGCGTACCAGCACAAGCGAAACGGCAATAAATCCCAGCGAACCGAACATCCGGATACGCCCGTAGCGCTCCCTTCCGATTTGTTCCAGTGAAATCACTTCGATATAGGGGAGGATCAAGGCGATTCCGATACCAAAAAAGATATTCACGATCAGCAGCGGCCAGAAATGCTCCAGCGCGCCGTAAAAACCGACAGCGCTAAGCCCCATCAAGGCAAGTGCGGTAAAAAAAGTTTTACGGCTTAGTTTTAACCCTTTTAAAAATAAAAACGGGATTGCAAAGCGTACAAGCGGCGCGGATGCGAAAATAATTCCGATCTCTATCGGAGAATAGCCCACCTCGGAGAGAATTTTCGGAACAAAAATAATGTGTACCCCGATCAGGGCAAAATAGAAGAAATAAAAAAAAGCGATTAAACCAGCCACGTTAGGAGACGCGTATTACGGCAGTACCGCTGATAAGATCATGCAAAGCACGTTTGTCTTTGCGCAATAGCCCGATAAAAAATCCGATTAGAGTAATGAAAGAGAAAAAATAACCGATAAAACGGAGGGAGAGTTTCCAATACGAGGCGTTATCCATGGTTTTAGCATCCACTACACGAATACGGGCGAGCTTTTTCCCGGGCGTTTGACCGCTTTTATGCCAAAACCAAACGTAGGACAAAAGGAAAAGCGCTATTTGCAGCAGTGACGCTATCGGATCGGGAGGGTTGCTCTGGGCTTTCGGATCGTGGGCTAACACGTCCAATCCGCCGGCGGTGTGCATCTGATCGTAGCCGAATATCATCATCGTAATCAGCGATATCGGGAGCCCGATCATAAAAATATCGGTCGCAAAGCCTGCTACACGGGGCCAAAAAGGGGCATAGTCGATTTTCGGTTTAACGGGAGTCTTTATTCTGTTTGTCTGTTTTAGGGTACGCCATCTCATATTGATATTGTAGCTTGTTACGAATTAAAGCGAACTAGTGCGCTGAGCCTTCTGCTGAAGAAAACACAGCGTTAGCGTAGCCATAGGGATTTTATTCCTGTGGCGTTATAAAAATCAGATTGAGGTATAACGTTATTACTGTTTGTTTACCAAGTTGATTCATAATGCTGATATCCCAAACGACAGCAGCAAGTCTTGGGTAACGTTTTCTCATTCATCATTCTCACTCCTTAAGTTTCAAAGTTCCGGCGTTCATCCTTATCGCCGGAATCCTAATCCTCAAAAATGATTTTTATTAACGTTTAATTCCTAGAAGAGTCTCTAAAAGAGTATCGGAAGTGGTAATCGTTTTACCGTTGGCCTGATAGCCGCGTTGGATAATAATAAGCTGTGTTAGCGATTTGGACAAGTCGACGTTTGATGCTTCAAGTGCCGAGGATTGCATAAAACCGCGCCCTGCCGTTGCCGCCGCACCGATGATCGGATCGCCTGAGTTCGCCGATTGGAGATAAACGTTTCCGCCATCGCTTACCAGCCCCTCGTTATTCGTAAATTTTGCCATCCCGATTTGAGCCAGTCCGAATGAGCGGCCGTTAGAGAACGACCCGATAAGGGTACCGCTTTGATCAATCCGGATACCGACGATGTCTCCGCCGGGGAAACCGTCTTGGTTGATACCGCCGGTGCCGGAGGTCTTATCCAAGCTGGTCAGACCGTCAAAAGCATTCGAAGTTCCCAGTTTGATAGCCACATTTTGGTTAGGGGTAGAACCGTTATTCGCGGTAAAGTTGATATTCGTAGGGGTGTACGATGAGAGTGCCCCATCCGGACCAAAACTGATTTGACCGTCAATCTCATTAAGCGGTGCAAGGGTATTGATCTCACCCGGCTCCGGAACAGAGAGTTTCATACTCCACGTGGCTCCGGTTGATGAGTCAACCGCAGTTTTACGAAAATCCATTTTTAGAGTATGTTTAGACCCCAGTGAATCGTAGATGTCGATGCTCGCCGAATGGGTCGCCGCCTCAAGCGATTGAGAGAGGCGAATACCGGTACTCCCCTCGATGAGCGTTCCGTTAAGCCCTTGCATCACCTCCGTAAAGCGTTCGTTTTTGGTAATATTTCCGGTTGTATCCATAAATGCGGTAACCTGAAGTTTCACATCTTCTTGGAACGCATCACCGTCGCTATCGTTAGATATTTTGAATTGCCCTTTATTGTTGATAGTAACTTCTACGCCGGTGGCACCGGTAACAAGCTGCGCATGTTCTTGTACGATAAGACGGAGCTGTTCCGTGGTTCTAAACGTGGTATTAATAGGGGTCGTTGTATTGGTAAGATCAACTGCCGTATCGTTGTACGTATATTTATAGGCGGTAACGGAGTTCGTATCCAAAGCACCGGTATTGGTCAAGCCTAAAGCAATGGAGTTAGCGTCCGCACCGGTGATGACGATGTTTTTTGTTTCCGCCAAATCACTCTCACGGGAATTATCATTGCTCAATGTTATGCCTCCGGTACCGCCACCCGTTGCTAGTGCGCTAACGCCGGTCACTGCTCTTTTAGCATTAATCTGCTGGGCGATATAATCGGCATTATCATCGGCACTGGTTCCCGGAGTCGTACCGCTGATGGTCGTACCGTTAATCGTAAAGGAGAATGCGGAAGCGGCAGCTCCGATGGTTCTCGATACGGACGAATCGGCGTAACTGACCCAAATTCCTTGTCCGGTTTGCATGGTCAGGGAGCGTCCCTGTTCATTGAACATGACATTCATATCTTCGGCAGCATTCGTATTAGCGGTATGCGCGGTATTTGCCGCTGCCCACAGAGCCGCCGTTGCCGCATCCGCCGGTGCGATACCACCGCCCCCGACGGCGGGGAGAAATCCGGCCGCTTGCCATGCGGCATAACTCAGATAATCGGCTAAGTTGTAGGACGCCATTTCGTTGGTTGGATTTTTCGTCTCTACCGTATCACCCGAGTCAAGATTCGCTTTGAGGACTACCTCTGTAGAGGCATTGGCAGGGGTCGTAAGTCCGGGCGGGATATTGATATTAGAGATCGGTGCGGTAGAGTCGACTTTACCGGTCACCTCGTCACGAACCCACCCTTGGACGACAAAGCCGTTGTTGTCTACGAAATTTCCGGCGGCGTCAAATTTGAAATCCCCTGAACGGCTATATTTGTACGTACTCCCCGCATCGGAACTGACGATAAAAAAACCGTCCCCCTGAATGGCGACGTCGGTATTTTTATCGGTATTTTGGATAGAGCCTTGCGTCATAATCCGTGTAACGGAATTGATCGTCGTCCCCAGTCCGACCTGCACGGCGTTTTTCCCCCCAAGGTCTCCTTGCGGAGCGGTTGCGATTTGACTGGTTTGCGCCAACAAATCGGAAAAATTTGCACGAGAATATTTATATCCGATCGTGTTAACATTAGCAATATTGTTGGATTCAACGTCCATTGCTATCTGATGAGCTT